>Ga0209475_10000016_pt1:50000-749424 | contig 749424 bp, 636 predicted proteins | sample tdDd471_FD_187128 | JGI IMG/M metagenome (GOLD analysis project Ga0209475, IMG submission 187128) | Marine sediment microbial communities from the Atlantic coast under amendment with organic carbon and nitrate - tdDd47.1 (SPAdes)... | ecosystem: Environmental > Aquatic > Marine >...
CGGGTTCAATTTGGAGTTCTATGCAGAGAGCTCGGAGAGTCAAAAAATTACTATTTAGTCGAACGGTTCTGGAAAGGCCGACCGTAGTAGGTGATAGTCCTGTAGACGAAAAGTAGTAATCTCTCTGAAATTGATACCCAAGTAGGGCGGAACACGTGAAATTCTGTCTGAATCTGGGAGGACCACCTTCCAAGGCTAAATACTCTCTTGTGACCGATAGTGAACCAGTACCGTGAGGGAAAGGTGAAAAGTACCCCTGTGAGGGGAGTGAAATAGTACCTGAAACCGCATGCTTACAATCAGTCGGAGCCCACTTGTTGGGTGACGGCGTGCCTTTTGCTTAATGAGCTAGCGAGTTACTCGTCTGTAGCGAGGTTAAGGTGTTCAGCACCGTAGCCGTAGCGAAAGCAAGTCTGAATAGGGCGTTCAGTTGCAGGCGGTAGACCCGAAACCGGGTGAGCTACCCATGGCCAGGATGAAGCCTCAGTAAAATGAGGTGGAGGTCCGAACCAGTGTAGGTTGAAAACTGCTTGGATGAGCTGTGGGTAGGGGTGAAAGGCCTATCAAACTCGGTTATAGCTGGTTCTCCCCGAAATAGCTTTAGGGCTAGCCTCGTGTTAGAGTGTACCGGAGGTAGAGCACTGGATGGACTAGGGGCCCCACAAGGTTACCAAACCCAACTAAACTCCGAATGCCGGATACATGTTCCACGGGAGTCAGGCTGTGTGGGATAAGCTTCACAGCCGAGAGGGAAACAACCCAGATCGTCAGCTAAGGTCCCCAAGTACGGGTTAAGTGATAAAGGATGTGAAACCGCTTAGACAACCAGGATGTTGGCTTAGAAGCAGCCATTCATTTAAAGAGTGCGTAATAGCTCACTGGTCAAGTAGTTCTGCGCCGAAAATGATCGGGACTCAAACCCGTCACCGAAGCTACGAGATTCATCTTCGGATGGATCGGTAGGGGAGCGTTCTGCTAACCGTCGAAGGTGTTCTGTGAGGAATGCTGGAGGAGGCAGAAATGAGGATGCTAGCATAAGTAGCGATAAACAATGTGAGAAACATTGTCACCGAAAATCTAAGGTTTCCTGAGTAAAGCTAATCTGCTCAGGGTTAGTCGGGCCCTAAGCCGAGGCCGAAAGGCGTAGGCGATGGAAAACAGGTTGAATATTCCTGTACCACCTATTATTTGTTTGAACTATGGGGGGACGCAGTAGTGAAAGGTCAGCCGGGTGACGGAATACCCGGTCTAAGTGCGTAGGCTGGAGAGGTAGGCAAATCCGCTTCTCTAAGGCCGAGACACGAATGGGAGAGCTATGCTCATAAACTGACCCTAATCAGACTGCCAAGAAAATCCTCTATGTTAGAATTATAGGTGTCCGTACCGTAAACCGACACAGGTAGATGAGGAGAGAATCCTAAGGTGCTCGAGGTAACCGTGGTTAAGGAACTCGGCAAAATGATCCCGTAACTTCGGAAGAAGGGATGCCATTATTAGGTGAAGTTCTTCGCGAACGGAGCTGAAAGTGGCCGCAGAGAAGCGGGGCTGGCGACTGTTTAACAAAAACACAGGTCTATGCTAAGTCGCAAGACGATGTATATGGACTGACACCTGCCCGGTGCTGGAAGGTTAAGGGGAAGTGTTATCCTTCGGGAGAAGCTCTGAACTGAAGCCCCAGTAAACGGCGGCCGTAACTATAACGGTCCTAAGGTAGCGAAATTCCTTGTCGGGTAAGTTCCGACCTGCACGAATGGTGTAACGACCGGCCTACTGTCTCAACCACGGCCTCGGCGAAATTGTAGTGGCGGTGAAGATGCCGCCTACCCGCGGAAGGACGGAAAGACCCCGTGAACCTTTACTACAGCTTAACACTGGGTTTTGGCAAAACATGTGTAGGATAGGTGGGAGGCTTTGAAGCGGGCACGCTAGTGTTCGTGGAGCCAACCTTGAAATACCACCCTTGTTCTGTCGGAATTCTAACCGTGGTCCTTGAATCAGGATCCGGGACAGTGTTTGGTGGGTAGTTTGACTGGGGCGGTCGCCTCCTAAAAGGTAACGGAGGCGCTCAAAGGTTCCCTCAGCATGATTGGTAACCATGCGTCGAGTGTAAAGGCATAAGGGAGCTTAACTGCGAGACCTACAAGTCGAGCAGGTGCGAAAGCAGGACTTAGTGATCCGGCGGTTCCGAGTGGAAGGGCCGTCGCTCAACGGATAAAAGGTACTCCGGGGATAACAGGCTTATCGGGTCCAAGAGTCCACATCGACGACCCGGTTTGGCACCTCGATGTCGGCTCATCGCATCCTGGGGCTGAAGCAGGTCCCAAGGGTTTGGCTGTTCGCCAATTAAAGCGGTACGTGAGCTGGGTTCAGAACGTCGTAAGACAGTTCGGTCCCTATCCTCCGTGGGCGTAGGAGATTTGAGGAGAGCTGTTCCTAGTACGAGAGGACCGGAATGGACGAACCTCTAGTGTACCAGTTGTTCCGCCAGGAGCATTGCTGGGTAGCTACGTTCGGACGGGATAACCGCTGAAAGCATCTAAGTGGGAAGCCCACTCCAAGACTAGATCTCCCTATCAGTTTACTGATCTGAAGGCTCCTGGGAGATTACCAGGTGATAGGCCGGAGGTGTAAGTGCAGCAATGCATTCAGCCGACCGGTACTAATCAGCCGTGAGGCTTGATCATATTTTCTTTGCAGTGGCAGATGATTTGTCGCTTAGAACTTAAGCTACCAACAGCTTTTCAAATTGTATGAGATTTTCTGGCGATCTTAGCGCAGAGGCCACACCCGATCCCATTCCGAACTCGGAAGTTAAGCTCTGTAGCGCCGATGGTACTGCTAGGGAGACCTTGTGGGAGAGTAGGACGTCGCCAGGATTAATATTAAAAAGCCCCAACCATAACGGTTGGGGCTTTTTTTGTCCGTTAACGCACACCGTAGGACAGAAACAAAAATCAGAAAAAAACCTCTCAATCGCTAAGAATGAGAGGCTTTGAAAGCCCTTAGTCTCGATTTTGATGACTAAGAATCGGGTCGATGGTCAGTTTTAGAGGCGGTTCCCAATCGATACTCATTCCATAGCGCGGTGGATTTATTGATAAGGGAAGAAAAGGGTGTACGACGTATGATCCACGGGTCCAGTGAGAGTTTAAGTGCGACGTATGATGCGAGCTGTTTTGGCATTGTTACACATAAAATTTGAAAAGTGCTTGACAATGGGACTGGAATTTTGTATCATTATGTCCCTGATAAATCGTTAGGTGCTCAAAAATAACTTTTAAAAGTGCTTGACAATGGGGTTTGATTTAGCTATCTTGTAAGGCTGTTAAAAATGGCAATACCGACACAAGCACTTGAAAATAAAGAAGTTACAAACGAAAAAAAATTAAAAAAGTGCTTGATAATTGGATTTAAATTTTGTAGATTATAAGACACGAAAAAAATAAATAAGTCTTAAACGTTCTTTGAAAATTTCGCATGCACGGCTCTCGGTAACAACGAGAACCAAAGAAACAAAAAAGTAACACTAGTAACGTCAGTTACTAATTCTTGAGATAAATCATTTTCTCTATATTTACAACGGAGAGTTTGATCCTGGCTCAGGACGAACGCTGGCGGCGTGCTTAACACATGCAAGTCAAGGAGAAAGGGAATCTTCGGAGTCCCGAGTAAACTGGCGCACGGGTGAGTAACGCGTAGGCAACCTACCCTTGAGTGGGGAATAACATCGGGAAACCGGTGCTAATACCGCATGACGTCTAACTGTCGCATGGCAGATTGATTAAAGACTTGTCGCTCAGGGATGGGCCTGCGTCCTATTAGCTAGTTGGTGAGGTAACGGCTCACCAAGGCAACGATGGGTAGCTGGTCTGAGAGGATGATCAGCCACACTGGCACTGAGACACGGGCCAGACTCCTACGGGAGGCAGCAGTGAGGAATATTGGTCAATGGGCGAAAGCCTGAACCAGCAACGCCGCGTGAGTGATGAAGCACTGAGGTGTGTAAAGCTCTGTTAGGAGGGAAGAACAGTCCATTTTATGGATTTGACGGTACCTCCAGAGAAAGCTCCGGCTAACTCCGTGCCAGCAGCCGCGGTAACACGGGGGGAGCAAGCGTTGTCCGGATTTACTGGGCGTAAAGAGCGTGTAGGCGGAACGATAAGTCAGAGGTGAAATCTTACAGCTTAACTGTGAACCTGCTTTTGAAACTGTCGTTCTTGAGTTCGGGAGAGGAAAGTGGAATTCCTGGTGTAGCGGTGAAATGCGTAGATATCAGGAAGAACACCAGTAGCGAAGGCGGCTTTCTGGCCCGATACTGACGCTGAGACGCGAAAGCGTGGGGAGCAAACAGGATTAGATACCCTGGTAGTCCACGCCGTAAACGATGGGTACTAGGTGTTGGAGGTTTCGACCCCTTCAGTGCCGCAGCTAACGCATTAAGTACCCCGCCTGGGGAGTACGCTCGCAAGAGTGAAACTCAAAGGAATTGACGGGGGCCCGCACAAGCGGTGGAGCATGTGGTTTAATTCGATGCAACGCGCAGAACCTTACCTGGGCTTGAACTGCAGTGGACAGCCTGTGAAAACAGGTCTTCCTTCGGGACTGCTGTAGAGGTGCTGCATGGCTGTCGTCAGCTCGTGTCGTGAGATGTTGGGTTAAGTCCCGCAACGAGCGCAACCCTTATCCTTAGTTGCCATCAGGTGATGCTGGGCACTCTAGGGAGACTGCCGAGGATAACTCGGAGGAAGGTGGGGATGACGTCAAGTCCTCATGGCCCTTACGTCCAGGGCTACACACGTGCTACAATGGCCGGTACAGTGGGCAGCAATACCGCGAGGTGGAGCTAATCCTCAAAACCGGTCTCAGTTCGGATTACAGTCTGCAACTCGACTGTATGAAGTCGGAATCGCTAGTAATCGCTGATCAGCAGGCAGCGGTGAATACGTTCCCGGGCCTTGTACACACCGCCCGTCACGCCATGGAAGTCGGGAGTACCTGAAGTCGGTCGCCTAACCCTCGGGAGGGAGCCGCCTACGGTAAGATCGATGACTGGGGCGAAGTCGTAACAAGGTAGCCGTATCGGAAGGTGCGGCTGGATCACCTCCTTTCTAAGGAGCTCATGTCTTGAGGCTGGCTAGACCAGTGGTCAAGGCGTAGCTATCCTAGGTCGGGCTCGTTGGAGCCGGACCGTGCATGCGAAGTTATATATTTTGAGGGCCTATAGCTCAGTTGGTTAGAGCGCACGCCTGATAAGCGTGAGGTCGCTAGTTCAAATCTAGCTAGGCCCACATTTAGAAGGGCTAGCGTGAGCTAGGCGACCTTAAGGTGGGATTTTTCCGCAATATTCTTATTTTAGGTATTGGGGGAATTAGCTCAGCTGGGAGAGCGCCGGCTTTGCAAGCCGGAGGTCACCGGTTCGAACCCGGTATTCTCCACAACGACAATTGCCGTCTAACGACGGCATTTTAGTCAAACAAAATCAAAATATATGTTCTTTGACAATTTGGAAAGCTAAGGTAGTAAGTAAGAAACAAAGTAATAAGACTAAAAAAGTTCTTTAGGCGATATATCATCTGCCATGTTGCAAAGGATTTTTGGTCAAGCTACTAAGGGCATGCGGTGGATGCCTTGGCACAAGAAGGCGATGAAGGACGTGGTAAGCTGCGATAAGCTTCGGGTAGGCGCAAACAGCCTTGGACCCGGAGATTTCCGAATGGGGCAACCCGGCTAGAGTAATGTCTAGTCACCTCCGGCTGAATATATAGGCCGGTTGGAGTCAACGGAGGGAAGTGAACCATCTCAGTACCTCCAGGAATAGAAAGCAATTGCGATTCCCCAAGTAGCGGCGAGCGGACGGGGATCAGCCTAAACCTTAATCATGTTAAAGCCTGTATGCGTTGTGATTAGGGGGTTGCGGGTTCAATTTGGAGTTCTATGCAGAGAGCTCGGAGAGTCAAAAAATTACTATTTAGTCGAACGGTTCTGGAAAGGCCGACCGTAGTAGGTGATAGTCCTGTAGACGAAAAGTAGTAATCTCTCTGAAATTGATACCCAAGTAGGGCGGAACACGTGAAATTCTGTCTGAATCTGGGAGGACCACCTTCCAAGGCTAAATACTCTCTTGTGACCGATAGTGAACCAGTACCGTGAGGGAAAGGTGAAAAGTACCCCTGTGAGGGGAGTGAAATAGTACCTGAAACCGCATGCTTACAATCAGTCGGAGCCCACTTGTTGGGTGACGGCGTGCCTTTTGCTTAATGAGCTAGCGAGTTACTCGTCTGTAGCGAGGTTAAGGTGTTCAGCACCGTAGCCGTAGCGAAAGCAAGTCTGAATAGGGCGTTCAGTTGCAGGCGGTAGACCCGAAACCGGGTGAGCTACCCATGGCCAGGATGAAGCCTCAGTAAAATGAGGTGGAGGTCCGAACCAGTGTAGGTTGAAAACTGCTTGGATGAGCTGTGGGTAGGGGTGAAAGGCCTATCAAACTCGGTTATAGCTGGTTCTCCCCGAAATAGCTTTAGGGCTAGCCTCGTGTTAGAGTGTACCGGAGGTAGAGCACTGGATGGACTAGGGGCCCCACAAGGTTACCAAACCCAACTAAACTCCGAATGCCGGATACATGTTCCACGGGAGTCAGGCTGTGTGGGATAAGCTTCACAGCCGAGAGGGAAACAACCCAGATCGTCAGCTAAGGTCCCCAAGTACGGGTTAAGTGATAAAGGATGTGAAACCGCTTAGACAACCAGGATGTTGGCTTAGAAGCAGCCATTCATTTAAAGAGTGCGTAATAGCTCACTGGTCAAGTAGTTCTGCGCCGAAAATGATCGGGACTCAAACCCGTCACCGAAGCTACGAGATTCATCTTCGGATGGATCGGTAGGGGAGCGTTCTGCTAACCGTCGAAGGTGTTCTGTGAGGAATGCTGGAGGAGGCAGAAATGAGGATGCTAGCATAAGTAGCGATAAACAATGTGAGAAACATTGTCACCGAAAATCTAAGGTTTCCTGAGTAAAGCTAATCTGCTCAGGGTTAGTCGGGCCCTAAGCCGAGGCCGAAAGGCGTAGGCGATGGAAAACAGGTTGAATATTCCTGTACCACCTATTATTTGTTTGAACTATGGGGGGACGCAGTAGTGAAAGGTCAGCCGGGTGACGGAATACCCGGTCTAAGTGCGTAGGCTGGAGAGGTAGGCAAATCCGCTTCTCTAAGGCCGAGACACGAATGGGAGAGCTATGCTCATAAACTGACCCTAATCAGACTGCCAAGAAAATCCTCTATGTTAGAATTATAGGTGTCCGTACCGTAAACCGACACAGGTAGATGAGGAGAGAATCCTAAGGTGCTCGAGGTAACCGTGGTTAAGGAACTCGGCAAAATGATCCCGTAACTTCGGAAGAAGGGATGCCATTATTAGGTGAAGTTCTTCGCGAACGGAGCTGAAAGTGGCCGCAGAGAAGCGGGGCTGGCGACTGTTTAACAAAAACACAGGTCTATGCTAAGTCGCAAGACGATGTATATGGACTGACACCTGCCCGGTGCTGGAAGGTTAAGGGGAAGTGTTATCCTTCGGGAGAAGCTCTGAACTGAAGCCCCAGTAAACGGCGGCCGTAACTATAACGGTCCTAAGGTAGCGAAATTCCTTGTCGGGTAAGTTCCGACCTGCACGAATGGTGTAACGACCGGCCTACTGTCTCAACCACGGCCTCGGCGAAATTGTAGTGGCGGTGAAGATGCCGCCTACCCGCGGAAGGACGGAAAGACCCCGTGAACCTTTACTACAGCTTAACACTGGGTTTTGGCAAAACATGTGTAGGATAGGTGGGAGGCTTTGAAGCGGGCACGCTAGTGTTCGTGGAGCCAACCTTGAAATACCACCCTTGTTCTGTCGGAATTCTAACCGTGGTCCTTGAATCAGGATCCGGGACAGTGTTTGGTGGGTAGTTTGACTGGGGCGGTCGCCTCCTAAAAGGTAACGGAGGCGCTCAAAGGTTCCCTCAGCATGATTGGTAACCATGCGTCGAGTGTAAAGGCATAAGGGAGCTTAACTGCGAGACCTACAAGTCGAGCAGGTGCGAAAGCAGGACTTAGTGATCCGGCGGTTCCGAGTGGAAGGGCCGTCGCTCAACGGATAAAAGGTACTCCGGGGATAACAGGCTTATCGGGTCCAAGAGTCCACATCGACGACCCGGTTTGGCACCTCGATGTCGGCTCATCGCATCCTGGGGCTGAAGCAGGTCCCAAGGGTTTGGCTGTTCGCCAATTAAAGCGGTACGTGAGCTGGGTTCAGAACGTCGTAAGACAGTTCGGTCCCTATCCTCCGTGGGCGTAGGAGATTTGAGGAGAGCTGTTCCTAGTACGAGAGGACCGGAATGGACGAACCTCTAGTGTACCAGTTGTTCCGCCAGGAGCATTGCTGGGTAGCTACGTTCGGACGGGATAACCGCTGAAAGCATCTAAGTGGGAAGCCCACTCCAAGACTAGATCTCCCTATCAGTTTACTGATCTGAAGGCTCCTGGGAGATTACCAGGTGATAGGCCGGAGGTGTAAGTGCAGCAATGCATTCAGCCGACCGGTACTAATCAGCCGTGAGGCTTGATCATATTTTCTTTGCAGTGGCAGATGATTTGTCGCTTAGAACTTAAGCTACCAACAGCTTTTCAAATTGTATGAGATTTTCTGGCGATCTTAGCGCAGAGGCCACACCCGATCCCATTCCGAACTCGGAAGTTAAGCTCTGTAGCGCCGATGGTACTGCTAGGGAGACCTTGTGGGAGAGTAGGACGTCGCCAGGATTAATATTAAAAAGCCCCAACCATAACGGTTGGGGCTTTTTTTGTCCGTTAACGCACACCGTAGGACAGAAACAAAAATCAGAAAAAAACCTCTCAATCGCTAAGAATGAGAGGCTTTGAAATGAAACTGTATACGATATCTATGATTCGAAGAGTGTTCCTTTGGTCAGGGTTTCATAGTACTCGATGCACTGCCGGACATATTTACGCTTCTCCAGATAATCGCCGTGGTAGAAGCTGCGCTTGAAACCATAGATGATGGCATTCTTTAATTTTCTGGGCGGAATATCAAAGTGCTCCAGCGCCAGCATGATCTCACGCGTGACGGTGGTTTTGCTGACCGTGCGGTTGTCCGTACAGAAAGTGGTGCTGAGTCCGGCCTCTAACATGTGCCGGTAAGAGTGATTGCTGAGATCTACAATGCTGGGATTGGTCTGAAGGTTACTGGTGAGGCACACCTCTATGGTCACACGTTTTCTGGCAATGTACTGCACCAAGTCGTCGATATACGCCTGTCTGTCCTCAATGGCGCCATCCACCTTGCTCACGTCAAAAAGATAGTAGCCATGGCCGATGCGATCGGCATGAAGCTCGGTAATCGCCTGGAAAATGGAGGGGGCGCCATAGGCTTCGCCGGCATGAACGGTCTTTGCCATAAAATGTTCATGGGCGAACTGATAGGCCTGCCAGTGCTCTTTTGCCGGGTTGCCGGCTTCGGCACCGGCCAGGTCAAATCCAACAATCGGGAGGCCTGAGTCATTACGGATCTGTACGGCCCCTTTGGCCAGCTCCAGTGAACCCAGGCTGTGTATGGTCTTGGGTTCCGAATAGGGATGGGCGTTCATGAAGTTGGCATAATAATCAGAGACCGCTCCAAAAGATCTCAGTGCACAGACGATAATGCCATAGGCAAAAGGCGGTTCCAGTTGATTCTGTACGGCAGTGCGCTTGTTAAATTCACGCTGCGCCCTGAATAATCCGCGATCAACCGCTTCCAAGACAGTTTTCATGTCCATCTTTTCATTAATATGCAGCTGAGGCGCAAATCGAATCTCCATATAGCGAACCCCCTCTGATTGGGCGTCGATCACCAGTTCATAGGCAATACGCTCCAGGGATTCCGGGGTTTGCATCACGGCACACGAAAAGTCAAAGGTTTGCAGATATTCAACAAGGGAGTCGTAATGATCCTTAAATAGAAGGTCATTCAATCCCTCAACAGTATAACTGGGCAGTCTAATGTTTTCAGTTTTCGCCAGATCAATGATGGTTTCAGGGCGTATAGAGCCATCTAAATGGCAGTGCAAATCTGTTTTGGGGATCCGTTTGATCAGCTCTTTTGTCTCTTCAGAGTATTTCATCACCCTACCTCATAATATTATCAACGCATTCTGACATATTCCATTTAACAACTGGCAACACGATCGGCCTCTTGCATACACTGATTCAGTCGATTTTCAAGTAGAACCACTTCCCCGTCAATACAGGGTTGTGATGTATCCGGTTCAGGGAAAATGGGTTCTCCTATCACAATCACAGCGCGGGTAAACGGCCAGGGGAAGAGGTATCTGTCCCAGGCTGCAAGTACTTTTCCGCGCCTGACGGAAAAGGTCAAGGGGACCACCGCAGCGTTAATTTTCTTGGCTACAAACAGGGCGCCAGGCTTGGCCCTGTATATCGGTCCTGTCGGTCCATCAACGGCCATGACACAGTTACCGCCGTTTTTCTTAAGTTCTGTGACCAGCCCCAGTAGCGCACGCACCGGTGATTTTTTACTGGAACCGTAGATGATGCGATATTTGAATCGGCCGAGAATGGCACCCTGCAACCGTCCATCTCGACTGGGAGAGGAGAGCACACATGTATTCTGATAGGCGAGATAGCGAGAGATGAGGAATTGGCGGCCATGCCATATGGCCCAAACAATGGGTGTTTTATGATTCTTGAGGGAGTCAAGGTGTGCTTCACCGATGATTTGAATGCGCAGTGTGCGTGACACCAGGGTGATCATCGCCCAAGCCATTGGCGGGAACAGGGTGGTATAGGCCCATCGTGTCAATTTTTTCATTCGGCAATTCCACTGAAAGGGTTCAAGTTAACGGATAATGTACGACAGAGAGAGGCCTAAGTCAATGCTTTCTGCAGGGCACATTTTGCAATCATTCATTGCGGCAAAAAATGCACGGCTGGTTGTTTTTCCTACAAGCGGTTGTTTTTCGTCCGCCCTTTTTTCCCTTATTTTGATGTTTTGCTGCGTGTGTTAAGAATGGCCGAATATTTGCAAATAACACGGGACTTGGGTTTTTCGGCGAAAGCCTCGGTTCCTGGGAGTGTGGAATTAAGAAATAAAACCCTTTCCGTGATAAAAGGGCTTGATTTTTATCGTGTTATTCTATAAGTTGGTCGTGAAATACATTTCCGGCCATGGAGGATGTTATATGTACAAGGGCCACCTGAAACGTGCCCCGATTGGCTTCTTTGCCGGGCTTCTGCTTCTGACCAATCTTCATGCTGAATCAAAATTCACTGCCCGAATTCTGGATACCGATCAAGTGATCAACAGCGGCGTGTATGAACGCAACGTTGTACCGTATCAAATGGTGGGTGTTGAGTTGACAGCCTCGTTTAAGAATGAGACGGCACTGCAGCAGATTGTCACTATGAATCGTCGCTACAATCAACAGGTGCCCGATTTCATGGGGCGCTGGAAAGACCACGACAGACGCCTGAATCCCGCTCAGGAGTGGACTTTCAGAGACACCGTGTTCGTCCATATGACGCAGGCCGACCCCCAGGTTGATTTTATCGTTGAGGCCGTTGTCTGGGATTTAAATCAGCAGGCGCTAGAGGTAAAGCCGATTGAATTCCTCTTTCATCTGGATGATACAGAGACGGCACATTTTACGCTGCCAATGATTGAGAACAGCAGTGGCCAATTTGCCAGCTCTGCCGATGGGCGTCAATATTTTTCCGGTACTTCACTTACGCTTCACTGGGAAGCGGCCTCCATTCCTACGGGCGTCACACAGCTGACACAAAATCTCTACTATTTTGACATTGCAGATCCCGGTAATTTGACACTGGCTGTCTCAGGGCTCTACAAACGGTTGAGCGCCGCAAGAACAGAGACAATTCACGGATTACTTGACGGACATACCTATGGATACACCGTCAAGGCGGTTTACGAGACACCCAGTCAGAACTATACACTATACTCTGATGTGGTTTATGCCACCCAGGACCAGTCGCCCCCTCTGGAGGTGGCCGGCCCCGACGTGAATATCAACGGCATGGGCCAGGCTGTGGTTGATTGGCAGGCCGTTGAGGATTTATCGGTTTACGATGAATCCAGCGGCGTTGTCGCTTATCAGATCTCCCGTGCTGTGGATACCGGCGAAGAGTCGGTGGTCGCCACTGTCGAAGCCGCTTCCCTGCTGCATTGGACAGATCCGGAAATCATCGTCGGTGTGCCTTTTTACTATCGTGTGCAGGGAATTGACGCTGTGGGGAATGTCGGATCTGGCCGTCCCTCTGAGCCTGTGCAGCAGGAAGGAAATCCCCAGCTGCCTGACGACAATGATGTCGACAATCCAGGGCCTTCTGAGAGCAGTGGCGGCTTTGTGAATACCGCTGTCGATACATTATGGATCAATGTTGAACCCTGGGTCAAGGCGGTTCGTTTCCAGGCCGTCAGAGAAGAACTCAGCTATTTTGAGGCGCCGCCTGCCGCACCCATGGTGTCGTTCGATTCGGGCTGGCTCGACGTGGCTTCGGTGCCACATGCCGCCGGAGATCCCCAGCGACTCTATCATATCTTCAATTATACTGAGATGGCCAACGGCGCCACACTGCCAGATCTCAACTTTGCCAGCGGCAAGACCTATTTTCGTAGAGGGCAGGTCAGCGATGTCAGTGGCACTGTCTTTACAGAAGATTTAGGGCATAAACGCCTGGACCTTCTGCCTCCATCAGATATCCGGAATCTTCAAGCCGCATCCACTGTCATAGACGCCCAGGCCCTGCGTCCGCCGATTGCCTACACAGACTGGGCCGTAGAGATCAACTGGGCACATGCATCTGACGACGCCAGCGGTGTGGCCGGTTATGAGGTCTACAGACGCATACTCGGCATTGATGATGATTTTCAGGCCTTGGGCCGTGTGTCCGAGAATCAATACTCGGACTCGGATTTTGATCTTCCCGGGATGTCCACAGGGCGCACCGTATTCTATCGTGTTGTTGCCATTGACGGCGCCGCCAACAGCCGTGGGCTCGGTGATTCACAGTGGGAGGCACAGTGCTACACACTCTCCGCGCCCAGCTTTGTCTTTTCCGGGATGAATCGAGGGGTGGATACGCTTTTCTCCAACGCCACATCAATTAATATTGATGTGGGCCGGATCAAAGAGGCCACGGTTTCACAACTGGTGGTCTCCATGAACGATCAGGAACAGGTCTATGATGTTGCCGATGGGCTGACCTTGCGCGTCCCGCTCAGTCAGCATCAGTTCTCACGCATCCGTGTGCGGGCGCTGATGCCCGGTGGACGGAGCTCGATCTGGTCTGCGCCCCGCGTGGTTTCCATGCAGAACCTGCGGCCCGATGAGATCTTGGTGCAGCGCACCCATCCCGACTCGGCCAGTTGGCTGGGCCATCTCTACATCCAATGGAACCGGGCCTCGCTGGATAATCAGTACTATGTGCTGGAGCGCAGCCTGGATAGTGAAAACTGGACGGTGTTGTACGACCCTATCGAAACCGATGACGACACTGTGCGCGTGGTAGACCATTATGCTTTCAATGAAACAGCCAATGCGCCAGGAGATTCATTGGTGGCGTATCGTCCCTACTATTATAGAGCCAGAATGATTGGCGACAACGGGATAGAGAGTCCCTATTCAGAGATCGCCTCAAACTACTGCGGACGACCGCCGGAGATTGTCAGTGATGAATTGATCAGTGACTGGAACGGGGGGATGGGACTGCGTATACACTGGGCGCAGAGTGCCCCGCGAGCGGCTTCGGGCTGGGTGCGGACACGTGTCGCCGTATCCAAAGACAGTCTCTCCAATGTGGTTTATACCACGCCCGAGGATGCGGAAGTGGTGAATGACAGAAGCTTTGTCTTTGGGACTGATATCGCGCTGGGGCATAACTATATTTTCAGAGTTCAGGAGCGGACTGAAACGCCCCAGGGGGGAGAGAGCAACTGGTCCAAACCTTATACTATCAACCTGGCCACGCTGGATTCACTCTTTGTGCTGGCACAGCCACGCGGCAGGGTCTTTGTCCACTGGGGCAATGATCCGCTGTTGCAGCGGCTGCCGGTGGCACAGTTCCGCCTTGTCCGCACTTCGCCCAATGCCTCGGAAGTCATGACCTTTTCTCCCGATGCTGTCTCCTTCATGGAGCCGCTGCCGCTTATCGATCAGGTCACATATACCTATCGCCTAGAGGCGCGAAACGCCTTGGGTCAGATTCTGGCCTGGGGGGAGCGCAGTGTCACGGCAGATGCAGGCCGCGTCTTTGTGCCCGAGCGTGCCCAGTATGCACTGAAATATTTTCATGGTGATTCCCTGACGTTGAACTGGTCCTGGCAACAGCTGGATGGCACATTCAGTCAGATGGAATCACGCGGGGCGCATCTGCTTCAGATTCAAACCTCCAGCAGCATCGCTTTCCCCGATGATCCCCAATTAACAGTGACCTCATCGTGGTTTACGGCTGAGAGGCATTCGCGTCGTGTGGGCGTGCCTGCCACCGTCAATCAGAATAATGAGCAGGTGTACTGCAGAATCACCGCCCGTGATCGATGGGGCAATCCCGCAGTGGCCCTCTGGTCTGAGGGGGTGACGGCCATCTATGATGACGTGGCGCCCACAGTGATATCGGACTTTGCCATTCACGGCGCCACCACGCACTACAGCGGTCCCAATCAGATTTGCGTACAACTTTCCTGGGCCGATGAGAGTCTCAACGGCCCGGAGACGCTGGTCAGAAATGTACTCGGGTACTGGGTTGTCCGGGGCATGGATGCAGCAGCCGATACGGCTGGATTTGTTCCTGTCCATCCCGCGCAGTCTGTCTATACCTATCAGGATACCGCGTTGAACCTCTCACCACTGTGGCGCATTGTCAGCATGGACAGTGCCGGGAATGAAAGTGCCGCTGCGTGGCTGGGGTCAGATTTCTTTGTGACCACGCCTGCCATGCCTGTGCCGGTGAGTCATCGCGAGGTTCAGATTCTGCCCAACGCATCGGAGAATCTCAGCTATCAAGTCGAGGTCGCCACCGACCCAAGACATTTTATCTGGGGCCATGAAATGGGGCTGGATGATCCCAATAACCGTCTGCTCTGTGTCAGCGACTGGCAGTCTGATCTCAATTATCGCTGTGCTGAGGGCTGGGGTGCGACAGCACGGGACAGTACCTGGTTCAGGGTCAGGGCACGGGCGGAAAACGGCTGGGAGAGTGGGTGGTCTGAGCTGGCTGTTTATACGGATACTGATGGCTACAATGAAAAGACAACCGGTGTGGATGAAGAAGCGACTATCCCGCGTGAATTTACGGTGTCGCCCAATTATCCCAATCCCTTTAACGGTGAGACCTGTCTGGTCTATGGGCTGCATCAACCCGCTGAGGTGTCTGTTGTCATCTATACTGTGCGGGGACGTCAGGTCCTGGCGGTACAGCGGGGAAGAGAGGCCGCCGGTCGGCATGAGTGGGCCTGGCACACCGGAGAGACATTCGGTCAGACCCTGGCGACGGGAATATATTTCGCAGTCATTACGGCACACTTTGATGATGGAACCGTCTCATCCAAGCCGATGAAAATGATGTATCTGAAGTAATACTGCTGCAATGGAATGTTGGAGAAAATCTACATGACAAATCGAATATTGGTGATAGGCTGTGCGCTGCTCTGTTTGGCTCAGCCGGCCCATACCCAGGAGAAACGGCTGCGAGCGTGGAAAGGCGGCGGGGCTGTTCAACTTGAACGTGCCATTCTGCTGCAGGCCCCGGATCCCACTTTGGCTGCGCCAGTCTTAGAGGCCGAACCGGAGTATACCTGGGGGCGGGCCAATACGCTGCATTGGGATATTACACCGGTTCTGACAAATTGTACGGCATTGGGACATGCCTTGTTGGCCTTTGAGATTGAAGCACGATATCTGTTGAGCGGAGAGGTGGTTACGCTCTGGGGATTCGTCGATGCCGCAGTTGATTCGGCCACCTTTGCCAACCTGCCCGAAGGCCTCGCCATCGACTATCGGTTGAGATATTTTGCCCAGAACGGCAGCGGTGAATATCTGATGAGTTACTGGTCGGAAATTGAGACGAGCATTCAAGATCTGAAACCCCCGGTGCTTCACGCATTATCAGGCGTACAGGCGGTGCAGCAGATTGGTTTGCAGCGCTGGATTGTCGGTGAACTGGCGCGTATTCGTGTGGTGGCTTCTGATTCAACATTTGGCAAGGTGATGCAGGTCTCCGTAGAGGAGGTCAGCGAGACGGGCACAAGGCTGGTCAGGCACGACATCATTCCACCGCGCCTGCATGTTGATACGACACTGCAGCACGTGCTGTACGCCCCCATGAAAACGCCCTTTCAACTGCGTGTCTGGGCCACGGATGTGGCGCTGCAGGAATCTGATCCCTCTGTGGAGTCCCTGGTTTGGTGGCCCGAGGATGAGGGGACCGGGCGGCTGATCTGCTTTCCCAACCCCTATTCACCGCAAGGCGCCACCGAACCGGTGAAGATAAAAGTGGGCGTACCCAATGTCAGCAAAGCCCGGATTTTTGATCCATTCGGTAACCTGGTGATCACTTTACGGAAACAGAAAGAGCAGCCCTTCTTCAGTTGGGATGGAAGAAACGGCCAAGGTGACTTGGTGGCCAATGGCGGTTACATCTGCGTGGTAGATGGTAAAACCGATCTCTATTGTAAAATCGCGGTAATCCGCTAATTATAGGCGAGACCTTCATGATGAACAGACTCATCAAGACAGTAATATGTTTGACACTTCTGACGGCCCCCTGGCTTCTGGCTCAGGAGGATGCCGGTCAGGCGGGTGCATTTTTGAATTACGGCATTGGCGGTCGAGCCCTGGGTATGGGGCGCGCCTTTACTGCCGTGGCCGATGATGCCAGCGCCCTCTACTGGAATCCCGCCGGGCTGGTGGGCAGCAAGCGCTTTGAAATGAGCTCAATGTACACCAATCTCTACTATGACAGTCAGTTTGCCCATATGGGGCTGGTGCTGCCGAGACCGCTCAATGCGCCTAAAAATCCCGTGCTCAATTTTCTTTTAGGCCCCTCATCGGCCATTGGACTCGGCTGGGTGGGACTCTCTATGATCGATTTTGAGCAGCGTTCGGCCTATGGCAATTATGTCAGTGATTTCGATATGCAGGAGAACGCCTTGCTCTTTGGCTGGGCCCGAGAACTGGTGCATGACTGGGGTATTCTCCGGATGGGCACCACGGTGAAGTGGGCCAGTCAGCATTTTGGCGGTGTGACGGCTGAGGGCAGCATGGGCAGTGCCAACGTGGATCGCGATCAAACCGTGGGTGCCGATATCGGCCTCACCTTTCAACCCATACACGCGCCATTGTTTCGCATTGTGAGTCTGCAGTACCTGCTGCCGCTGAGGCTGGGGTTTTCTGTCCGCAATGCCATTCAGCCCAAGTGGCGCATACAGGGCGGTGGAGAGCAGGCTTTCACAAGGCTTTACCGTGCCGGACTGAGCTATCGCTTGATACTCAAAGACTGGCTGCCCGACTCCTGGCTTGAACTGCGAGATTGGTTGAATGACTGCAATGTGCTTCTGGCCTATGACTGGGAGTGGCGCGACGGCATGCGGCTGGGCCGTTTCTTTGGTATGGAAACCCGTACCGCGCTGCCGGGTACAGAGATTGCGGTTTCTGCACGCTGGGGGGTGAACAACCGGACTGAAGGGGCTTCTCTTGGATTGGGACTGGATATGCCTTTTACCGCTTCGGCGCGTGTCCGCATTGATTATGCCTATGGATTTCATCCCTATCTCAAAGCGGACAGCCGGTTCTTTTTAACCTTGAATGCCGGCCGGATCTTTGATGCCAGCCACTTCAGGAAAAAAGCCGATGCGCCTGAACGTTCGCTCAAGGAAAAACGCAAGGCCCTGTATCGCATCTTGGCCGATTATCCTAACGATGAGATTGGTTATGCGGCACAGCGCCTGATTGCCCTTGAAGACAGCAGCCGGGCTCCGCGTTATTATGATTTAACCGGTGGATTGGGCTGGGCCGAGTGGCTGTTCAGGGAGTCCAAGGAGCTTCTGGCCACCAATCGAATGGGTGAGGCTCAGAAAAAGGCCTCAGAAGCGGCCAAGGAGTACAGACCGCTTTATATGGATGATGCCAGAAAACTGCAGGATCGAGAGCTCTTGCATTACGGTGAGGCCCTGTTGATTACAGGCGAGCCTGAGGAGGCCCTGGCCGTGTTCAGTACCATCCTTGAGGCTTCACTGCAGCGCGATTACCTGATTGGCGTCGCCCAGAAAGGCATTGGTCATTTTGAAGAGGCCAGTGAGACCTTTGCCTCGGCCGTTCGGCACCTCCGTGATGATGCCGATCCTCAGGGCATGGTCACACTGGCGTTCATGAACTGGGCGGTCAGTCTGGTCGCGTTGGAACAGTATCAGCCGGCCATCACGGCGTTGACTCGATTGCTGCAGCGCGAAACGCGCCCACTGCCGATAGACTACCCCCGTTACCCCATGATTGAAGATGAATATATTGTCGATGACGCACTCTATCTTCTGGGGCTCTGTCAGGTGATCAACGGTGATGCTGAAGAGGGCGTGGATTCAATATTGATGACAGAACGCTATTATCCAGGGCTGACCCATGGACGATTGGCTGCACAGGAAATGCAACACCTGTTGAGATATCAAGAGACGGATGACCAAGAAAGTCTGAAATCCTTATGCATGGCGCTGTTACAAGACTATTTGGCGGACCATCAATGGCCGTTGCCTTAGGGGGCACCGTGTACATTGAATTAATGCGATGAGGATGCTTATGTCCGGGAAATCCTGGATTCAAATTTTATTTTTAATCGGCGCGGTCTCGCTCAATGCGGGAACCGTCACCCATGAATCGACGACCAGTGCTACCGCAGGCGTCCGGCTCCTGGCGCCGGCCCATAACGCAAGAATAAGCTATGGCAATCTGACCTGTGTCTGGATGACAGAACAGGGGATGGAGAGCGATGTTGTTCAATGGGAATTGCGATTTATCCCAGAACGCCGACAGCATTTGAGCCAGTCCCTGACACTCTCCGCAGAAGAGGTGCAGGCAAACGGTGGCTTCAGTCATCATGTCGATGGCTTCAGGCGTTATCTGCGGCTGCCCGGCATCTATCGCTGGCAGGTTGTGGCCATACTGGAAAACGGGAATCGGCTGATCAGCCCTGTTAGAAATCTCATTGTGGGTGTCTTTGATGAAGGACAGTATTTCGGCGAATCTGCAAGTCAATTTGAATTGCGGCTGACGTCAACACGTCCGATCAAGGCGCCTGCATACCGTCATTTTGTGAAGGGTCTGGCCAATGACAAATCGTTCAGACGTTACTCTGATTTTGATTTTGTCTTTCACCAGGGCCACGGTGTGCAATGGCATGTGAAGGAACGCGTGTTTTTTCATTCACAAATGGGAATTGGTGGCGGCCTTGGCGGAGATTTCAGCCTTTTGAGAAATGGGTTTTTCTCGCTGAACCCTCAGGGATCGGTTGAGATGGCCTGGCGTTCAGAGGGGCTTCAGAATTATGCCAATACCACTACTGCATGGCGCATCGGTTTCAATCTGATCATCATGCCCAGCGGTTGTGTGACGCTGCAGGCTTCGTACCTGCCGGACTACCGAGTCCGCTATGCCAGCAAGAGCAATCAGCTCAGTACGTTTGAAGGAAAGGGCTGGGAGGCCGGCTTCCGTCTGGTTTTTTCGCGGCGATACCTCAAGCCGTTTCGGTTGATGGGAGTTGATATTGATTTTCAGCGTATGCCCATCACCTATCATATGAGTGAAATAGAGGACAGACATTCAGGAATACAGATAAAGCATATCCGTCTGTCATTGGGCTATATATTTTAACTTGATCCAGGTTTTAGGAGGATTGTTTTGATTAAATCCAAATTTGTCATTGCTGTTTTTACGGCCATTCTGCCGCTCACAATGGTGAGTGCCGAACAGTATAAAATTCATATACGGAATGTGGAAAAAGAGGTGCATAAAAATTGGATGCAGCTGCCGCAGACCGTGGACTGTACGGTCAGCTGGGAGCTCTACAAGGGCCTCAATACAGATTGGGAACCCGCGCCGACAACCGTGCTCAATGGGTATGAAGTACTCTGTTTTACACAGAACAATCCTTCAGTGCCTCTGCTGTCCCTCGCCTCAGAGGAGGACGCCGCCGTTCTTGAGAAACTCCCCGCCCGAGAGACTCTGGGGCTCGTGGTTCGCGGTCAAAAAGATTCGGAATGGGTGGCGCTCTCCGATACGGCCTGGGTGACTGTCGGGCGTGTGGCTGCCAGCAATGGGGACAATCGTGTGGTCTGGCATCACTATATCCCCATCAGTGGACGCATTCCGATGGCGCTTGTCAGTCATGCCGATTATTTTGATGCTGCAACCCGTGCCGGGAAAGCCGCCTTCCATCTGATCTGGAACTTCTTTATCGCAGGTCTGATCATCTGGCTGCGCTTCTGTCTTGTACATCTTCGTTTCCCACGCATCTTTCCTTTGGAAAATGCGGGCCGGCCCAAATGGCGCTTTGCCTTTGATACCTTTTATAAAGACAATATCTCCAAGACCTTCGAAGAAGAGATTGTTGAAGAGTGGCATACAGTGATCGAATCGTCCAACAAGGCCATCGACCTCAAACTGCGCGACCCGCAAGCGGCCAGTACGACGGATGTGACTGGGGCCAGTATTGACCACTGGAAAGCCGATGGTCGGATGCGCGTTGAAAAAATTAAACGATTGATTGAAAAAAACGGACAACTGAAAAACAGTCCGACTGTCAAGATTATCCACGCCGGGCTTGAGAAGCATGAACTGGGCGGATACCACTGGTTGACCGCTTCAGAAAAAGTGGACAGGGCCATTGAGAGCCGTGCCGCTTCAGAACTGGAGACATTGCGCCGTCAGAGTCTGATGGACTGGTTATGGAATTTGGGCACACTCTCTCCGCTGATCGGCCTCTTTGGTACGGCCACCGGTATCAGCAATGCCTTTAAGAATCTGGTCAGTATGAAAGTCAGTCAGGCTGATCTCGTTCGGCAGCTGGCCGGCGGTATCAATGAAGCGCTGTGGACGACGATCTTCGGTTTGGCCGTCAGTTTTTTCCTGATGATGCTTTATTTCTACTACCACAATAAGCTCAATTGGATCTATTCCAAGTGGGAAGAGCTCTATGTCCGCGTTTCGGAGAAGCTCTAGGGGAGCAACATTATATGGCCTTCAAACGTGAACAAGATAAAAAAGGCATCAGCCTGCCAGGCTTGATCGATATTGTTTTTTTACTGTTGATCTTTTCTCTGGTGACGCTGACTGTCAGTCAGACAATGACTGAGAGTCAGGGGACTGAAAATAAACCTGTAGATTTTCCACTCCCCAAGGTGGAGTCGCTGGCGGCCAAGCAGCTTGATCAAACATTGTCGACACTGTTGTTTCAGATTGAACACGCCGATAATGAAAATTTGAACAGCCCCAAGGTGGTTTATGCGCTCAATCCTTCATATCCCGATTCGAAAACAGTGGATGCGGCAAGGATAAGCGCCGGCGCTGATTCAACGCGTTATCGAACATTTCCAATGGATTTTCTTGCGCTCTCCAACAGACAATTTGAACGCCTGGAGGCATGCCGCTTTATTCGGAATGAGATCAGGGCCTATAAGAAAGCTCATTTTTTCAGGCCTGAACCGACAAATGCCATTGAGATCAGGGCGGTAGAGGATACTGAATTCAGAATTATCAATCATATTCTGGAGTTTACAAGTACGTTTAAAGACACCATTCCCAGTTTCATGGTGCGAACAATCAGTGGTCAAGAGGTTGCCGTTGGCATTTAATACAAGAAATAAACCCAAAGAACAGCTGGAGTTGGTCTCGCTAATTGATATGATTCTGATTCTGCTTGTTTTCTTTCTGGTGACCAGCTTTGTCATGCAGCTCAAATACCATGAAGAGGGCCTGTACGTACCCACCCCGGAGAACAAACCGGGCAGGGCCCAAATTGTGTTACAGCTCATGCCGGATCAAGAGTTTTTCTGGCTTGATGAAACCGCCACAGCCGAGGTCAAGCGTCTGCGTGATACCTATAGCTTCCTGCCGGAACCGGCCCGCAGCCGAAAAGTATTCTCCATGCTGGCCGCCGACAATATTTTTTCCGCCCGGGCACTCTATCCTAAGATCGATGCCTTGAAGACACGTGCGCAGAGAACCCCGGAGGCTTCTTTTTTCATTCTGATTCGATGCCCGAACGCACTGCCCTATGTACGTGTGATTGATGTCATTGCCCGATTAACCGACGCCGGTCTGCCCAACATCCGCTATGGATGCATAGGGGGTGAAATGGCTGAGCTTTTGGCCCTTCAGCGACTTCAACTGAGACCGCGAAGAGACAGTAACGGCGCTTTGAGGGAGAATATAGCCATTGATTTCTGATTCATCGAAGAGATATGCAGCGGAGAAGCGGCGGCGTCTCATCGTCTACGCCAGTGGACTCCTGTTCGTCATATTGACTGTTCTATGGCTGGTCAGCTATCTCGGTCAGCCCGTGGATTCTTTAATCCTGCCAGAATTTGAAATCAGTCAGGAACTGGATATCCCACCACGGCCAGGCGTGCAGGGCATAGAAATTTCAGGTCCTTTGATTCAGCCGGTAACCTTTGCCATCGATGCTTCCAGGCCGGGGCTGAGACGCATCGACTGGGACCGATTGATGGCGATCGATCCTGGTACGGATATTAAAGTGACTGTCAGCATCAACCGGCGGGGGCAGTTGACTGTTGACACCTTTGATGATGGGGGCCATACACAGGCCGGCCGCTACATTCAAAGCGCGCTGCAGACCTGGATGTACAAGCCCTATCTCACAGGCAAAGCACGGTTCTGGTTTAACCTGCCCAGCCGGGGCAAGAAGATCATGGTGGATCTCTCAAATCTGAAGCGTTCCCCCATTGTACCCGATCATGTCCCGCTGTTGTACGGCCGTGTGCATCTGATTGAAAACGCGCCGCGAGGCAGTGTGGCCCTGGCAAGGGATTTCTAATCAGCCCGTTTGATTATGGCGTGCTATGATACTGTGTCATCGCATTCAAATGTTTTGATCATGAAGGAATTATGAGATGCTGAATATATTGCGTAAAGTGGTGTGGACGATGGTCGGCCTCGTGGCTTTGAATAGTACGGCGCAGACCTCCAAACTGTCATTTTACAAATCGGGCGTACTCACGCTGTTTAATCAAGGGGCGTATGCCGCGGCCATTGATACACTGAATGCATGGCAGCTTCAATACACGTCTGATCAGGGTATCGCCTCATATTTTATCGGTGAGAGTCACTATAATCTGGCTTTGATTCAGAACAACCCGGTTGACGCCAAGGTTCATTTACTGGCTGCGCATGAGGCCTTTTCACAGGCGCTGTCCAGTGCCGATTTGAAACTTGAGGCGCCTGAGCGTGAACGGGAGGCCCGCTATAAGATGGCATGGTGTTTCTACCGGCTGGCCGACCTTGGAGATCAATCGCAATTGCGTTGGCGCGATGCCTCCAGACGATTTGCATCACTCGCTTCCGATCATGCCGACTCATTGGGGTTTCAGGCCGGCCTATTGGCTTCGGAGTGTTGGTTCAGAATGGCCGGCGACCAGCGGCTCGCCATGATTGAAGCGGCTCAGCCCAGTATTGCTGCTGACGCGGCACAACAGGCCGTCAATTATCTGCAGCAGGCTGATAACGCGCTGGCTAAAATGAGTGACGTCAAGGCGTTGCCTCAAAAGTGGCAGGCGGCGGCTACCTGGCAGCAGTGGATGGTTAGGTTTGAGCGGTTACGCCTCTATCAGGCCATGCCTGACATGGCTTTCCAAGCGCTTTCTTCGGGGAATCAATCCTCAACAGCACTGGCAACCGTTCTGGACCAGTTGAAGGATTTCCCCGGTTTGAATACCATTGAGCCGCTGACTCTGGGGGGGGGATCTCCCTGGGGACAGGCCTTTGAGGAACTGAATGCGTTTATCCTGCTGCAACACTTTCTTGTGACCGGCCAGCGCGAAGAAGAGCAGGCCGTTAATGTGGCGCTTGATGCATTGTCAGCCTCAGGGCAACCGGCTGTGAAAGCCCTGCTCCGGGGATTTCGGGATTACAACCAATCCGTGGATCAACCGGGATTTTTACGGCTTTCCCAATTAGATCAGAGCCCCTTTGCCGCTGCAGGTTCACAAATAATCGAAGCGTGGTACTGGCTGGGCTGGACACAGTTTATCCTCAATAACGAGGGAAGCCAGTCCACATTTACGCGATTTATCGAACTGGCACAGCCGATTCGCACAGACAGACGCATCAGTTATCTCATCGAGGACGCGGTTTATCGGCGCTTCTTGATTCGTTTTGACAATGTCATTGGACAGACCGGTGCGATGACAAGGTTGGCACAGGACCTGGCCGGGTTTTCCCCTGTACATAGTGAGGTGGCGCTGCAGACGGATATGTTGAAACGTCTGATCCTCGTTTTCCTTGAAGACAAGGGGAAAATTGAGGATATCTGGATGAACGCCTTGGAGGGCTCTGCCAATGAGAAGGTTGCGCAGGCCCTGAACCTGGTCAAACGGCTGCTGATACGCGCCACACGGGTGACCGGCCGCCAGCGTCAGCCTTATCTCGATTATCTGGAAGCCCTCTTAAGCCTGACCGAGGCGAGACAGGCGGAACAGACGCAGTTTTATCGTGGGTTGACAAAATTTTTAGAGGCCGAGATCGGCGAATCTCCCCGGGAGAAGCGTGAAGGCTATGAATCAGCGGCCAAACTGCTTGAATCATCTCGAGGCGACTACCGTTTTGAAGCCCGTTATATTCAGGCAAGAAGTCATTTTGCCGCGGCCAAGCACGCCCGTGATCTGGATGAGGAGCGCGGGTTTTACGAAAAGGCACGTCCTCTCCTGGAGGGGTTGATCCGCGAAAAGCACAGTTTGCGTTCTCTTTTTTATCTGGGAGAGATCTATCGTTTACGAGATAATCACCTGGCGGCCCGGGCCTGTTACGAACAGGTTGAAGGCAGCGCAACCGATCAGCCGGGGGGGCGTTTTTGGAGTGAGAATGCCAAAGCGGCCATACTCAGCTGTCAGGATGTAGGATCACGCAACGTGTTGAGTGGGCTTCACATAGAGCATGTGGTTTTTCCTGAGAATCTCCTTGAGATAGATGGTGAGGTCATCTCTCTTGAGCGCTTTGCTGACAAGGAATTTGTACGGCGTCAATTTTGGCAGCAGACCATCGATCTGTTTATCCGCTTCGGTTGGGAACCGCAGCGCGTCTATCCCAGCCAGAACCTTCCCCAATGGCCGGGCGCGTCATTGCGCGTCAGCCGACTGACCTATCCGGTTCAGGAGCGGCTGGGCGTCATCGCTTCTGGATTGAAATTGCAAATTCTTAGTAATCAACTGACGGCCATGCCGCAGGTTTACCTTGATGGCAGAGAGCTCATGCCTAATGCCTCCGGTGTTTTTACACAATCTCCCATACGGCTGAATCAGGATTCAGAGATCAAAATTGTCTCACCGGGCACTTTTCCCTACGTGTGTCAGCACCGATTCAGCAGGCCCGGCATAGAGACGATGACCGTGGCACTGGCCGAGCGTATCAGTTTCAGGAACGTGGCTGAAAGTACTCAGACCCCGGTCAAAGTGGATCTCTCCACCCGGCTGGACAAGAATGATCTTTTCCTCACCGGCAATCAACCATTGTCTGACGGCGCACAGCTGATTCAGCATTTTAAAAGAGATATTCATTTTAGGGATCTGGTATATTCTGCGGCGCATGATCGATATCTGGTTTTAAGAAGCCGTGCACCTTTTATATCAATTTATAAGAATGATGGCAATGTCACATATGAAGGTGATTTTTCTTTGTCCGGTAACGTGCAACTGAACAGTCCTGAGGGCATTGATGTCGATCGGGCGGGCAATTTGTATATCACTGACTGGAAAGAACACCACATTTTGATTTTTGACAACACTGGGCGTTTTCTGCGTCAAGTGGGGACCAAGGGAAGCAATCATATGCAGGAGCGCGGGGCCCCGCTTCAGCTCCATTATCCCAAGCGCATTGCCGTGGTTGAGGATGAACGTGGTCTGGCCAATGAGGGAAAACCGGTTTTTCGACCGATTTATATGTTGGTTTCCGATATGAATGGTATCCACCTTGTTGATGGATTTGGACAGTACTGGGAAACATTGCTGCCGCAGGGCAGTCTCGGCCAGAACCTCTATGATATGAAAGTTGAGGGATATGGAAAAGAGACGCTGCTATTTGTCTTTGATCGACAGGGCCAGATAATTAAACGCCTTCAGGCGTATCAGCCATAATAAGACGGCTTCGTTAAAGCTCCGGCATGTCCGGAGCTTTTTTTTTGTACTACTTCGAAACTTTCGAAGTGGGCACCGTATACCCTAAGGTATCAATTCGAATAAGTCGAAGTTCCCTGTGGAGGGCCTATGAATGCATTAACGAGAAAAGAGGAGCAGGTGCTCCTGGCGGTTTATCATTTGGGTGAGTCTGCCTATTTGATACCGATTCAAGCTGAGATCAAACGGTTTACTGGAAAGCGGTATGCCGTAGGGACCATTTATGCACCATTGAACCGGCTGCACATGAATGGTTTGCTTGAGAGTTATTTCATGAAGCATAGCGGACCGGCCTCGGGAAAACCGATCAAATGTTACCGGTTGACGGCCCTGGGCATAGAGGCGCTGCAATCTTTGCAGAGACAACAGCACATGATGTGGGATGGCGTAGAACTGACATAGTCAGTGGAGAGATGGGGCTTTATGGGAAGGATCAGCAGAGTTTTTCTTTTTTTCATCGTTCGGGGGATTCCCTCAGAAGATGCAACCCAGATTTCAATACAGTTAGCCCAGACCCATGCGGCGATGACGGCACAGTACGGAAGAATGAAAGCGTTGCTCTGGCTGTGGCGGGAACTGTTGGAGTCGATCCCCGGATTCTTGCGTGCAACCCTTCAATGGAGATTGAACATGTTAATGAATAATCTGAAACTGGCCACGAGAAAGTTAAAGAAGGATAAAGGGATTTCCAGTCTGAATCTTGCCGGTTTGACGCTGGGGATGGCCAGTGTCCTGTTAATCCTCTTGTTTGTTTTGCATGAAACCGGATATGACCGCCATCATCTTCATGTCGATCGGATCTACCGCATTAATTTCGATGGCGTATTAAACGGGAATGGGCAGCATACAGCCAGAAGCTGTCCGCCTTTGGCAGCTGTATTGGATGAGGGATTTATTGACGTTGAAGAAGTGGCCAAGGTCAGGAATTATTATGCGCCTGTTTTTCGCGTGGGCGATAAGGTCTATAGCGAGGAGAGGGTGTTCTGGGCAGACTCCACCATTTTTAATGTCTTTACTGTCAATTTTCTTCGCGGCAGCTCACACGGTGCCCTGAAAAATCCCAATAACATTGTGCTGACCCAGTCGATGGCGGAGAAGTACTTTGGCCATGATGATCCAATGGGACAGACCATTCAGTCTGATAAAAATATCGCCTATGTCGTCTCTGGGGTTGTAGAAGATGTTCCCAAGACCTCGCATTTCCATTATGATTTCCTCTGTGCGCTGCACAGCCAACGCGACGCCTCTGCACCGGTCTGGTTTATGAATGATTTTTATACCTATGTGCTTCTGAAGGAGGGTACGGACATTCAAGCCCTTGAAACGGAGATGGCCGAGGTGGTGGGCCGGCATCTTGATCCGCAATTAAGAGGCTGGCTGGGGATTTCCTATGATGATTTTATTGCAAATGGCGGCAAATTTGGATATTCGTTTCAACCGATGCAGGATATCCACCTGCATTCACACCTTGAATTTGAAATAGAACCCAATGGGAATATTACCTATGTAATGCTTTTTATTGCAGTGGCTGTGGGCATCCTTTTAATATCAGCCATTAATTTTATCAATCTCTCAACGGCCCGTGCGGTTAACCGCGCCAGAGAGGTTTCTATCCGAAAAACACTGGGCTCTTCCCGACAGGCGCTGATCCTTCAGTTTCTCGCTGAGTCGGTGGTACTCAGTCTGCTGGGCATGCTCCTGGCCATTCTGCTCACTGCCGTCCTGCTTCCCGTTTTCTCTCAAGTGATTCACCGCAGTCTTGGTTTGGAGCTTCTATTGTCCGGCGGGTGGCTTTTCATTATACCCGGATTTACCATTGTGATGGGCATGGTGGCGGGACTCTATCCTGCACTGGTGCTCTCAGCTTTCCATCCCGCCAAGAGTATGCGAGGCAGTAATGCCCAGGGCATGCGTTTTCGCAGAGGCATGGTCATTTTTCAATTCGTGATGTCCATCCTGCTGATTATCGGTGTGATGGCCGTGTACCATCAACTGCAGTTTGTGCAGCAGAGTAATCTGGGATTTGAAAAAGACCAGGTGCTCATCATAGATAAGGCCAATGACCTGGGCGCCAATCTCAAGGCATTCAAACATGAGTTACTGCAACAACCTGAAATTCTCAATGCCAGTCATTCCGACATGGTCATGGGGAAGGTCTTTGAGGCGCTTGCGGTGCGTGCCGTACCTTCATCGGATGAGGAGAGTCGAATCTTCTGGTATCTGAGCGTGGACGAGGATTTTCTCGAAACCTATCAGATTGAATTGTCAGCGGGGCGTGCTTTTGACAGTGCGCATGACGGTGGTGGGCAGAATGTACTCCTGAATGAAACCGCAGTCAAGGCCCTGGGCTATGATGCACCGCTTGAACGATATTTCATCAACAGTTTCTTTGAGGACAGTCGATTCAATATTCAGGGAGTGGTCAGCGATTTTCATTTTGAGTCCATGCACCATGAAATCCGGCCCCTGATCATCATGCCGATCGCGTCAAGAAGCAGTGGAAGATATTTATCACTACGTATTTCCACGGATTATATGCAGGAGACCTTGCAGAAAATTCATCAGATTTGGGGCCGATATGCCATGGGGCAACCTTTGGATTTCTATTTTTTTGATGACCATTATGCGGCCGTTTATCAGGCAGAGACGCAAACGGCCCATGTCTTTTTAGGTTTGGCTGTGCTCGCCGTTTTTATTGCCAATTTGGGTTTATTTGGCCTCTCAGCCTATATGTTAGAGCGGCGGATTAAAGAAATAGGGGTGAGGAAGACCCTGGGTGCTGGATTTGGACGAATCTTATTTATGCTCCTCAAACAGTTTTTAATCTGGGTGGGGTTTGCCGCGGTGATTGCATGGCCGATAGGATATACCTTGGTGAATCGTTGGTTACAGCAATTCGCCTTCCGTTGGCATGCGGACTTTTCTATCTTTATCTATGCAGCACTGATCGCGCTTGGGGCAGCTACGTTGACTGTTATTCATCATGCTTTAAAGGCGGCCAGAACACGGCCTGTTGCGTGTCTTCGATATGAATAAATAATTTTTGGTGTCGTTGAAAATAAAGACAACCACTAAAAGATGCAACTTTTAGTGGTTGTCTTCGTTATATTGATATATGACTGACTGGTCAGTTTTTAACTGGCGCGACATTTACAGGAGAAGTTATTTGAATTCATCCCCGCGATTGAGCAGGAAAGAGCAGGAAAAACAGGCCCGGAAACGAGATATCCTTGAAGCAGCCGCCCGATTGTTTGCAATGCATGGATTTCATGATGTGAAAGTGGATGATATTGCAGAAGCGGTTGGCTTGTCCAAGGGGACGATCTATCTTTATTTTGAGAATAAGGATAATCTCTTTTTTTCCATGCTCTCAGAGCGCCTGGAGGCGCTTGATCAGAAATTGTCTCAGGCTTTACATGTTGAAGATCATTTCTTAAAACAGCTGCGGCAGTTTGTACTGACTTATTTAGGTTTTTTTAGAGAAAATGAATCATTCTATAAAATTGTCCATTCAGAAAAAACCAGAATGAGTATGGAGAGTCATTACAAACTACATGAATATGGGAAAAACACCTATATCAAACTGTTTGATTTGATTGTCAAACTGGCCGCCCAGGGGATTGCAAATGGAGAGTTGAGACCGGCAGATCCCAAGGATTTGAGTCTCTCTCTTGTGGGCATTTTAAATATGTTTATTTATAATAATGTTTTTCAGGGCGCCACGGACACTGTAGAAGATGAGGCTGAGAAAATTATTCAACTTTTTTTACACGGCGCTTCAAATTGAGTCGATTAAATTTTATGATTGGAGGATATATGAAAAATCGGACGAGGCCCGTCCTGTGGGTTCTATCCATACTCCTGGCGGGCATGGCCACTGCCCAGGCCCAGGAAGCGATGAGATTGACATTGGGCGGCAGTGTGGAAATGGCGCTGAAGAAGAATCCTGATGTGCAGATTGCCCAGAAGGAGTGGCGTAAATCAAAGGCCGGTGTGTGGGAGGCCTGGTCTGCTTTAATGCCTGTTGTGGATGGCAATGTCAGTTTGCAGCACGCATGGAGCGTTCAGAAGAATACCATTCCCAATTTTATAAAATCCATGGTGGGGCCAACATTCCCCGGTTACAATGAGATGCCCGATTTTGTAAAGCTTTCGTTTGGTATGGAAAATACTTTGCGTTACGGTGTAATGCTCACCCAGCCTCTCTTTCTTGGCGGTGCGGGTGTCGCCGGTGTGGAGATGGCCAATGCAGCTTCTGCGGCTGCGCACCATCAGTATGAGGGCAAAAGGCAGAGCTTGATTCATCAAACTGCAGGGGCCTTTTACGGTTGTCTATTGGCAAAGCGACTTGTGAAAGTGCAGTCCGAGGCGCTGGCACAGGCCAATGCCAACCTGGCGATTGTGAAAAGTCGTTACGAAGCCGGCAGTGCGTCGGGGTTTGACAAGATGCGTGCCGAGGTCGAGGTGGCCAATCTCAAACCAGAAGTCATTGTGGCTGAGAACAACTATCGTAGCGCATTGACTGGACTGCGAATGGTGCTGGGGTTGCCTAAAACACAGTCGATTGAAGTGGTAGGCGTGCTGGCGTTTCAATCAGACAATTATGCGGATATCGGTCTGAATGCGTTGCAGGAAAAGGCTCTGGGCCTACGGCCGGAAGTATCCATGATGCATGCACAGAAACAGATGGCCTCCAAGGGTGTGAGCCTGGCGCGCAGTGCTTTTCTGCCCAAGCTCTTTTTCCAGACCGAGTATTCTTATCTGGGAATGAAAGATGATTATGATTTTAAGCAGGACGACATGAGCAAGGGATTCACATCAGCTTTGAGCCTGCAGATTCCTCTATTTAATGGCTTGAAGAACAGTAAACAATACCAGAAAGCCCGATTGGATTATAAAATAGCCAACGATTCTGAACGTCAGTTGATCAACGGTATTAACGCCGAGGTGGAGATTGGCTTCAATGCTTTTGGCGAGGCCAGGGCAAAATATGGTGCGGCAAAGGAGTCCATTGACCTGGCGGAAGAGGCGCTACGGCTGGCGAACCTACTCTATGAGGAAGGCGCGAGCACCCAGCTCGATGTGCTCAGCAGCCAGTTGGCCCTGACCCGTGCGCGATTGAATTATGCGTCCGCTCTCTTTGATTATCAAGTCGCTCGATATAATTTGCGGCGTGTGACAGGGCAGTTGACCGGTGTGCTTGAATAGATAAAAATAAAATGGAGATACAAATGTTGAAAAATACAATACTCATCGGCCTTCTGGCGGCCCTCATTGTTTTGACCGGATGCCAGAATCAGGGCACCAGCGAAGAGCCCAAAGTCCCTGTGAAGGTTCAACGTGTCGCACTGGGGCAGGTAGAACAGTCACTTTCTTTTAATGGTGATGTCAAAGCAGAATATGAAGTGAATGTTTTTTCCAAAGTGCCTGATCGCATTGAGGAATATTTTGTCAATGCGGGGGATCGCATCAACAAGAACAGCCCTATTGCAAAGATATCGGCCACGCCGTATGAGCAGGCCACGCATCAAGCAGAAGCCGGTCTCGTTGCGGCTGAGGCGCAGGCACTCAATCTGAAAACTGAATTTCAGCGTGCAGAGCGGCTTCGCAGTGAGGACGCCATGAGTCAGCAGCAGTATGACGGCGTAAAAACCCAGTATGAGGCTGTCATGGCCCAGGTGAAACAGGCCAAAGCCGCATTGGTTTCGGCCAAGAGTGTCTCAGGCGACGCCACGATTACGGCGCCCATCAGCGGCATCATTGGCAATCGCTATCTCGAGGCTGGCGATATGGCCGCGCCCGGTGTGCCTGTGGCCAGTGTGGTGCAGATGGATCGCGTGAAGATTGAAGCTGAGGCCACAGAGGCCGATCTGGGGCGACTGTCAATCGGACAGAATGCTGAAGTCATTGTCCGGGCCTATCCCAATGAGGTCTTCAAAGGAAAGGTCACAAGGATCAGTCCCGTGCTGGATCCGCTGACGCGCATGGCCACTTTTGAGGTGCTGGTACCCAACCAAGACCATCGACTGAAACCGGGGATGTACGCTGAATTGAAAGTCATCACCGGTGTCATCGAGAATAGCATGGTCGTGCCGCGTTACTGTGTGATGGAGAATACCACGCTTGAGACCGTGAACGGACGTGACAGGGTACTGCGGAATTATTTTGTCTATATCGTCAACGATTCATTGCAGGCTGAGCAGCGCAAGCTGGATGTAGGCTATGTCAACCATCGCCTGCTGGCCGTAGACGGTGGTATCGAATTGGGCGAGCAGCTGGTGATTCAAGGACAGAAAAATCTGCGTGAAGGTTCTGCTGTGATCCTTCCCGAAGCCGAGGAGGCCGAGTAATGCAAGTGACCAAAACCGCGATCAGACGCGGCGTCACCTTTATGATGATCTATATCATCGCTGTGGGCTTTGGCCTGTTCAGCCTGGGACGCCTGCGCATTGATCTCTGGCCCAAGATGGACTTTCCTGTGATTGCGGTGATCTCGCAGTACACAGGTGTCGGTCCCTTTGATATTGAAACCGTGGTGACGCGTCCCATTGAGGAGAGTGTGGCCTCGGTGCAGAATGTGAAAACCGTAAGTTCCACCACCCGTCAGGGTATGTCGATGATCTTGCTTGAGTTTGCCTGGGGAACGGACATGAACCAGGCGGAGATTGATGTACGCAACAATCTCGACTTAATCCGTGATTACCTGCCCGATGACGTCTCTGAGCCCATTGTCTTTGCCTTTGACCCCTCGATGCAGCCGATTGCCTTTCTGGGACTGGCATCCGACATTCACGGGCTGGCCGAACTCCGGCGCATCTCAGAGCTGGAACTGGAGCCCCGGATCGAACGGATTCCCGGCGTGGCCTCGGCGGCCACAACCGGCGGACTGCGGCGAGAGATCAAGATAGAGGTCGATCCAGTGCGGCTGCGCGCCCATCATGTGGCCATTCAGCAGGTGGAGATGGCGCTGGCGCAGAACAACCTCCAGCTTCCCTCGGGATGGGTGGACGACGCCAATCAGGAGTTCACGCTGCAGGCTGAGGGTGAGTACCGGAGCCTGGAGGAGATCGAGAACACCGCCGTGACTGTCATGGGTGAGTCGGTAATCCGGATCAAAGATGTGGCCGATGTGGTGGATGGATTTGTTGAATCCCGGCAGCGTGTATGGACCAATGGCGAGAAAACCGTACTCCTGGTCGTCCAGAAACAGTCTGATGCAAACACAGTCAATGTCTCAAAAATGATGAACAGCCGCATGCCGCAGATTCTCAAGGAGCTGCCCAAAGGCGTCACCGTTCAAACCATCTATGAGCAGGCTGAATTTATCAATCGTTCCATGTCCAACCTGGGAACCACGGCCATTCAGGCCATTGCACTGGCCGTGTTGGTGCTGCTCTTCTTCCTGAGGAATCTCCGCAGCTCTCTGATTGTAGGACTCTCGATTCCCATCTCCATGATTGTCACCTTTGCCGTCATGGATCAGGCGGGGCTGACGCTGAATATCATCTCCATGGCCGGCCTGGCGCTGGCTGTCGGGCTTCTGGTCGATAACTCCATTGTGGTGCTGGAATCGATTTTCCGGCACAGGGAGATGGGCAAGAACGGGCGTGAATCGGCGGATCAGGGCACCAGCGAAGTGGCCATGGCCATCACGGCCTCTACGCTGACCACCATCTCGGTGTTTGTGCCTGTGCTCTTTGTGCCCGGCATTGCAGGAGAGATGTTCAACAACATGGTGGTGACCATCTGTTTCTCGCTGGCCGTGTCACTGGTTGTCGCTCTAACCCTGGTGCCGCTCTTGGCGTCCCGGTTGTTGAAAGACCGCGATGCGGATCGACCGGAGACCGCGCTGACCCGTTTCGGCCACCGCATTGGTGGATGGATCGACCGCTTGCGGGAATTCTATCTCAAGCGTCTCGAATGGTCTGTACAGCACAGGAAGACCGTGATCTGGAGCACGCTGGCCATACTGGCGCTGTCCATTGGCCTCTTGGCCACGCGTGGCGGTGAGTTCATGCCAGAGAGCGATATGGGCTTCCTGCAGCTCTCAGTGGATCGTTCTGCAGGTACCAGTCTGGATGCCATGGAAGAGAGTATGAAGGCGCTGCAGGAGCTGGTGAATCGGGAAGTGCCTGAATCGGACATGACCTATATTAATTTTGGCCAGGGTGAGGGCATGATGGCCGCATTCGGCACCTCTGGCTCCAGCCAGGGCGAGGTGATGGTGCGACTGGTCCCCCGGAGTCAGCGCAATCGGTCGCTGGAGCAGATTCAGGAGGACCTACGCGAAAAAGTCAAAGCGCTGCCTGATCTGGATGTGCGCTTTGAAGACCGCGGCGCCGAGACCTTCTTTGGCGGCGGCGGCGATATTGCTATTGAAATCTTTGGGCATGACCTGGCTGTGGGTGAAGCGCTGGGGCATGATGTCATCCACTTGATTAAAGAGATCAAAGGTGTGGCAGAGACTGAACTCAGTGTAGAGGAGTCGGCGCCTGAGCTGCGGATCAAGCTCAATCGTAATCGCATTGCCGACTTGGGCCTCTCTACGGCGCAGGTGGGTCGGGTGATCAGCACCAGCGTGCTGGGCTCTGTGGTCACCCGCTTCCGTGAAGAGGGGGATGAGATAGACATCCGCGTGCAGCTGAAGGCTGAGGCCAGAGAAAATAAAGCCGATGTTGAAAATATCCTCATTATGACACCCATGGGCCGTCAGATTCCCCTACGTGCCATTGCCGATGTGGTCTATGAGTCCGCACCTATGGAGATCACACGTGAGGACCAGGAACGCAAGGTCTCTGTGGCCGTGACTGTGGCCGGCAGGGATTTGCAGTCCACGACCAATGCTGTGAAGAAAGCACTGAATGATATGCAGGTACCCAATGATTTCCGCATGGAGATCGGCGGCGCCGCAGAGGACATGCAGGAGTCGTTTATGTACCTGGGCCTGGCATTTCTCGTCGCCATGGTGCTGGTCTATATGGTGATGGCTTCACAGTTCGAGTCCCTGCGCGATCCCTTCATCATTCTCTTCACCATTCCGCTGTCCATCATCGGTGTGGCGTTGGGACTGTTCGTCACAGGCACAACGTTGAGTGTGATGTCTCTTGTGGGTATCATCATGCTCGTCGGTATTATTGTGAATAACGGCATTGTGCTGGTCGATTATATCAACCAGCTTCGCGCTGAGGGCCATGCCATGTTCGAGGCCATTCATCTGGCTGGCGAAGCCCGTATGCGTCCGGTGATAATGACTGCGCTGACTACTATCCTGGCCATGTTCCCTCTGGCATTGGGACTGGGGGAGTCCGGTGAAAACTGGTCACCCATGGCCCGATCCGTCATTGGCGGTCTTTTGGTTGGCACTGTGTTGACCCTGGTGGTGGTGCCTGTGATTTATGCAGGTGTCGAACTCAGAGGCGAGAAGAAAAAAGCCAAGAGAGAGGCCAGAAGAGCCGCAAAACGGGCCAAGAAACAGGGTGCTATTTCGGCCTGATGCAGTAGAGAATTGTCTTACAGGAGTCCCGGCAGCCAGGTTGCCGGGACTTTTTTTAAAAAAAATGTACATTGCACCATTAAGGCCACCTTGAGAAGGGGCGAAACAAATGTTGTGCTTTTCCGTTTTAATACGTATGCATTCTGTTTACGCACATCGATTGCGTCGCTTTTCATTGAAGATAGCGACGATGACCGTACTGCTGTTTTGCGGTTTGGGCTCGGGTCTGGCGCTGGCTGAATTGGCACCTGAATCGCGAGATCGGGCCATGCGACTCTCCACCCTGCCGGAGAGCGAGCGCCGGTTGTTTGCGGCCATTTACACCAGTTATCGCACTGAGATTGACAGTGTCCGTTTCAGAAATGACGACGCCCTTTTTTATGTGAACCACGACTCCCTGTATTTTGCCGGCGGACGTATGCTAAGCGCCAATCAGATGCGTTGTTTCTTAGATTTTGCGCCGCTTGTTTATCCTTATCAGAGAGGGAAGATGCTCACATTGCCCGGACAGGGTGATTTGACAAAACGGAGTTCTTGGTTTTTTAACCTGCTTTATGGAAGAAGCGAAAAGGCAGTTCGCTCACATTGTAGAGAAGTTCAGTTTCTTGGTCGTTTTGTTTTCTTAAACAAACGGTGTATCCCTGCCTTAAGACAGGTTGAAAGGCAACTGCTCAGTTTGGCAAAACACTCAAAAGAAGTGCGTGCCTATATTGAGAGTATTGAAGTCGCTTATTCCTTCAAACGGAAAACCGTGGTGGGGGCTTCACATGCGAGTCTTCACTCCTTTGGTCTGGCCCTTGATCTAGTACCAAGAGATTATAATGGAAAGCATGTTTACTGGAAATGGAGCCGTGTGTTTCATGAAGTGGATTGGCAGGAGATCCCTTTGAGGCATCGTTGGCATCCGCCTCAGGCGGTGATTGATATCTTTGAAGAGAATGGATTTATCTGGGGCGGAAAATGGAGCCATTTTGATACCATTCATTTTGAGTATCGACCGGAGATTTTAGCTGTGGCGGGAGGGGGAGGCTGATCACTGATGGGCTATCCGGTTGCAATCTGCCGGGTGATCCAGTCAGTACAGGCTTCCGACCGGTCAATGAGGGGAAAGAGTTCTACAATTTCAATCCTGGCGTGGATTTTCAATGCATGAAGAAAGGGACGCAGATAGCGGAGTAATTCCTGATCGATGTCGGCCTGTTGAAATTTTGCGCGTTCTATGGCCTGTGTCATCCAGTGCAGGTCTCGTGTGAGTATGCCGTGTTCATATTGAAGGCGCAGCACGGTTTTAATATTCTCCTCAGAGGGGAGTGTGTGGAGGATGGCAGGGAAAAAAAACCGTTCTTCCATCTCAAAATGGGAGATCAGATCCTTTTGAAGGAACGGCGCCAAGTGCCGTATCAATGCCAGTAACTCATCATTCTTTTTATTCATGATGGCAGTGTCAAAGCGGGACACATAGTCAAGGATGATTTTATGCTCATTTGACTGCTTTAATATGGCGTTGTTGATATTTTGCGGGATGTCCACATCGGACCTCTGTCTAATAGATTGGGGCACTGTGTAATATCCAACAAATATCATACCTGAACGATGATGATAGAAAAAGACGGACATTTTGTCCAATCTGTGACAAGTCAGCAGGGCATGGCGTCTCAGAATTGGACATTAAAAAAACGGCCTCATGTGAGGCCGTTTTTTTAATGTCGATGAAATGGGGTGATTAATTGAGAATCACAGAGGCCGCCGGATCGGTGATGTTGCTGCTCGTATCTGTGGCCCGGACCTGAATTCTGTCGCCGGACACATCTGTACTGGCCGGTATGACGACGCGGATGGTGGCGCCGTATAGATTGGCATCCAGTGTATACGTGGCGGCGGACGAAGAGAGCAGTACTGAATCATTGTTGGAGTCGACAAAATCAATGGTCAGTGTGCTCAGCGGCTCACCACTATCCACACGGAGTGTGATGGTTTTCGTCGCCGTTCCTGCGCTGTTGTCTGCTGTGGAGGACTGGGCCGAGAGTACCGGTACCGGATCTGTATTGTCTGAATAGGGGCCACTCTCCCGTACAGGGCTGAAGCCGGCATCGTTCCAGGCGTAGACGGCAAAGGTCACCGTGGTGGCGTTGAGGAAGGGCGTGACCACGCCATCGTCGTCGTAGTAGTCGAATTGATCGGGCAGTGTGACCGTGGTGCTCATCCAGGTAAGGGCATCATCGGCGGTGATTTCTTTGATCAGGACATGGTCGGTGTTGCTCCGGCTGTCTCTGGCGAAGATGTGATAAAAATCGGCACCGACCACAGTGTCCCAGCGGAAGGTGAAGTTCCGGGTGTTGAAGTCGATGGCCATGGCCGTGTTGGTCAGGCGGAAGTTGTTCACGCGTGCGGGTGCCGTGACTGTGGCGACGGTTGTGAAGTCAATCCGTCCCATAATTTCGTTGCCTGGAATAGCGGAAGCCACTTCATACTGAATGGCATACTCGGTATCGGGCTCAAGGTTGGCGGCCGGGTCGAAGGAAACCATGGTGTTGTCCGTGCCGTCTATGGCCGTCGTGCCATGGACATAGAATGGATTGGCAGGATCGGTGATGTCAAAGAGGTACAGCTCGGCCTCAGCAACGGGCATGGAGAAGTGAATCTCTACGTTTGACGCCAGCGGGAAGTCCTCGTGCAGGCCTTCGGCATTTTCTGTATTGGTGGCCACAAAGGCGATGCCCGGCTGTGTGCTGAAGTCGTGATCGACAGCCGTAAAGGCGTGTTGGTCTTGAGAAACGCCCTGAAGAGTGAGTCTGAGCGGCGTGCTCACAGGAAGTACCTTGTACGGCGCAATGGTCAGCTGTGTATCGCCTGTCCATGTGGTGTCGCACTCAATTGTCGTCCAGCCGCCTGCAAGGTCGCCCTGAAGATGATAGGTGAAAGTGCCGATCTCCATGGCCTTGGAGAATGTCATACGGATGGTGCCGTCCACAGGGAAGTTGTGGATGTCCATGAAGTTGTTGAAGGTCAAAAAGGGCTCTGTGGTTTCTATGCCCAGCTTGATCTGATTGGCACTGAGTATGGCATTCTGTTCCAATGAGAGGCTCGTGGATGTGGCGGGATAATATTTACCATTGACCGTGTAGGGGAGTGTTTTCAGCATGGCCGAAGGCGCGCCGGGCAGACTGTCAAAGGTAAAGAAACCATTGGCATCGGTGATGGCCGTATATTTGATGGGGAAGACCATGAAGTCGTGGTCATGATCGTCGCTGTAGTCCACAACCACGGAGACGCCTTCAGCCAGGGAGTAGTTATGGCCATCGTCTTTCTTGTAGACCAGACCGGTTACACCCACATTTCGTCCGTAGAGTGAGACATTGGCCGAGACGCTATGTTCCCAGTCTTCACTGGCCGGTGGAATGGCTTCTCCCAGCTCTTCCAGTGTGGGGATATGCACCTCGATTCGTCCCAAGGCATGGCTCTCGGGGCCGTCAAAGGTGATGACATAATCTCCTGGAGGCAGTTCGGTGATGGCGTAGTAGCCGTAATTTTTGGACTGCGCCGTCATGAGCTGGCCGTCTACGATCCATGAGATAGAGACGGCAGCGCTGTCAAAGTGAGATTGTGTGCAGAAATCAGTGATGACCCCGTGAATGTCACCAACGACTCGTCCATTGGTCAACGCGGGTTCAAATGGCTGCACATCGTGCTCTGCACAGGCCAGGATGAAGACAAAAATGAGAGAGAATGCGATGAGGAGTTGACGCATACGCATAGCCCACCTCCGTGTTAAAGGGTTCACGAGAGCGAGATGCAAAAGGCCCCTAAGACGACTTCGGTATTTAATCTAAGGCATTAGAAAGAAAGGCGAAGTCGCAGCGAATTGTGTAGATTAGTCGAATATAAGATGTTTTAAGCCTCAAAGTCAATAAAAAAAGCGATATATAAAGAAAATAGTGATTTTTTATGACATTGGGTTTTGACCTTGACTTTTTGGAAAAAAGAATATATAATAGATTTATATGACAATAATTTCCAGGATTGAACAGCCAAGATACATTGTTTTGTTCTTAAAATCAATCTTTGCAATATATTGAAAACGCTCATAGGGGGGCGCCATGCGCAAAAGATTAGGGTTATTTTTGGCCGGAATGCTGTTACTGCAGGTTCCGGCTCAGGCGCAGCAGGTTGTTCGGGTGAATCGTCCGTACATCCTGATTGATGTGGCTTCAAGAGAAAATATTCATGTTGGAGAGGTCTATCGCCTTTACAGGTGGGAGGGACAAACCGCCGTGGTCACCGGTAAGATTGAGGCCTTGGTTTTTCGCGCAGAACACTGTGCCTTTAAAATTACTGAAGAGAATAGTAATAATAAGATCAAAGCCGGGGATTGGCTGCTCAGGCCAGATGAGGCCCTGCCGCAGGCGCTCGCAGGGCCCGCTGAAGAGAGCGGGGCCATAGATCCCATGATGAATGCCGCACCTCAGGCCGAGTTGCGTTCCAGCCGAAGAAACCGGCATTGGCTGAGTTGGCTGACCATTGGGGCTGGTGTGGTGGCCGGGGGCTATGCGTATCACAATTGGGACCAGGCGGAGGCCGCAAGCGAGATTGAACCAATCAGTGCAGAGCACTATGCCAGGCTGGTGGATGATGTACGGCGTTATGACAAGAATACCAATTTCTTCTCGGGGCTCAGCGGCGGCATGATCGCCTTGGGCGTGGTTCATTATTTCTTAACACGAAACACCCCCGAGATTCAAGCCGGGCCCGTAGCCATTGCACCGGTGAGCAGTAAATCCAATTTAGGTGTCGGGGTCAAATTGGCTTTGAGGTAGTATTTGATAGATAAAGTCTGTTCGAAAGGTTCACTGCGGTGGACCTTTTTTTTTAATAACAGTTGGTGCAGTACTGGTCCGATTCATGGAAACGTTAGGGAAAGATTAGTCAGATGTTAGTTGTATTTGCCCTGGCATATGATTATGTTTTCTTGGACTATTCCAGATCCTTTGCAATTAGACCTGCCACATTCCCTTACAGCCAGGCATCAGGCTGTGCATCCAATTTGTGAGGTTTTTATGAAGCCCTTTGTCACGCTACTTGCCACCTTCCTCTTGATTCAATCCCATGCTTTTGCTCAGATGGATCCCTTCCGCTACTGGACATTGCTCTCAAAACCGGTGATGGATGAGATCATCGGAGAAGCCTCTGGTGAGACGGCCTGGAACACCATTGTGGAAACCGGCGGTTACAATAAAGACCGGCTCAGCAATGAATATGAAGATACTTTTTATGAGTCGACTTACATCCTCGAGCAGCTCAAGGCCTATGGCATTGAGAACGCTCAGATGGACCGCTACCCCGGGGGCGAGGTCTGGGACGGCATCAAGGGCGAACTCTGGGAGGTGTCACCGGAACGGCGTAAACTGGCCTCTTACCGTGATATGACGGCCATGCTGGCCAAGGGCAGCACCCATGCAAATGTCAAGGCTGAGCTGGTCTGGATTGGTCAGGGCAGCGAGGAAGAGGTGAAAGCGGCAAAGGTGAAAGGCAAGATTGTGGTCACTGAGGGGTCCATATACACGGCCCACAGCAATGCCTGCCAAAACGCCGGTGCACTGGGTGTGGTGGCCATCAGCCAATCGCGGCCGCATTTTGATCCCATACAAATCCCCTGGAGCGGCATTGGCGGCTGGCGATCCAGCAACAAAGATCTAAAATTCGGTTTTTTTATTACGGCCCGTGAAGGTGAATTTCTCAAGAAACGACTGGTTCACGGCGAGACCATCACCGTGCACGCTCAGGTTGAGGCGAAGAATGAATCCTATGATTTGCAGAATGTCACCTGCCTGATACCCGGTACAGATCCAGCAGCTGAAGAAGTCATCTTCTCGGCCCATCTCTTCGAGGGCTATACAAAACAAGGTGCCAACGACAATAAGTCGGGAAGTGCGGGTATCCTTGAGGTCGCCCGTGTGCTGCATCAGCTCATTGAAGAGGGGCGCATCCCCCAGCCGCGGCGCAACATCCGTTTTCTCTGGGGACCGGAATTCTCCGGCACGGGGCCATGGGTGAAGAATCATAAAGAACTGATGAAAAAGACGCTCTGCAACATCAATATGGATATGGTGGGCGAGTGGCTCTCCAAAAATCAGGCCTATATGTGCCTTATTCGCACCACGCTGGGTAATGCCCATTATATCAATGATGTGATGGAGAATTACTATCGCTACGTGGGTGAAGTGACCCGGGAGCGGATCTACGGCCTGCATGGCATCTCCCGCGTGGGTCGACGGATTTTGGCCCCCACCGGTTCAGACGAACCGTTTTACTACAGCATTGAGACCCATTCCGGCTCGTCGGATCATGAGGTATTTAACGACTGGGCCGTGGGCGTGCCCGGCGTGATGATGATTGCCTGGCCCGATCAGTGGTATCACACCTCCGGCGACAGGCCGGACAAGGCCGATCCCACACAGATGAAACGTGTGGCCATCATCGGAGCCGCCGCAGCCTACACCATTGCTTCTGCTGATGACGCCATGGCGCAGCGCATTGCCGGCGAGACAGCCTCCAATGGCACGCGCCGCCTGGGCCACGCCTGGATGCTGGCGCAGAACGCCCTCCACGACGCCACGGCTGAGACATTCGCCTCGGATTACGCCTGGGCCGTGAACAAACTGGAGACCGCCCACAAATTTGAACTGGCTGACCTGGCGTCTATTGTTGAACTGGCAGATGATCGCGCTACGGTGCAGACCTACATTGATCAGATGACGGCTGTGATCAACACTGCTTCTGCGGCCCATCAAAAAGCCTTGAAAACGCAGGCCGGTTTGAAGGCAAAGGAACTCAAGCAAACAGTGCCTGGCACGCGCCTCAGCAAGGAAGAGAAGCGCGCGGCCCGTCTCGTGCCCAAACGGACAGGCAAGGCCAGGGCCCAGGGCTACATGGGCTGGCGCGGCGTCTTTGGCGAGATTGATGACGCCATGAAGGAAAAGTATCCATTCAGCCGCCGCGACGTGGCCAGCACCTCTGAGTTGAACTGCCTCATTGACGGACAGCGCAGCGTACTGGAGATTAAAAATCTGTTGGACGGTCAGTATCCCCGTTTATCCAAATTGGAGGCGGTGTTAAACTACGTCCGTTTGTTGGAAGCCACGGGGTATGTCACCCTTTAGTGTCGATTGTGAAACGCCTTGCCTGGCAGCGTCTCTGCCGGGGCGGACAATCGGATAGACTGAGAATACAGGAGTTTATATGAAAGATTTGAAAATTGGACGCGCTGTCGTCCTCCTATTGATGCTGGTCCTGACGCTGGGTGCCTGGGCCCAGGACGACAGTATCTGGCCTGAGAGCTGCACCTCCATCATGGTGGGCAAGAAGGCGTCCACAGACGGCTCGGCCATGACCTGTCACTCCTGTGACGGGCCGTACCGCACCTGGCTCAAGATGGAGCCTGCTCAAAAGCATGCTGAAGGGGCCATGCGCAAGGTCTACTGGGGCACCATGCACACAGAGACGGCGTGGGAAGAGAGCGGCATCACAGAGAAAGGCGAGATTCCCCAGGTGGCCGAGACCTACGGCTATCTCAATGTCTGCTATCCCTGTCTCAACGAGAAACAGCTGGCCATTGGCGAGACCACGGTGGGCGGACGCCGGGAGCTGCGCAACGACGAGGGCCTATTCGTCATCGAAGAGCTGCAGCGCATCGCTTTGGAGCGCTGCACCACGGCCCGTGAGGCCATCACGCTCATCGGTCAGCTGGTGGCTGAATATGGCTACGGCGACGCCGGCGAGTGCCTGACCTTTGCAGATAAGAAAGAGATCTGGCACTTTGAGATCTACGGATCGGGCCTCACCGAGACCTCGGCGGTCTGGGCTGCGGTTCGCATCCCGGAGGACCATGTGGCCGTCTCTGCCAATATTCCCCGCATCAGTAAATTGGATTTGGAGAATCCCGACTGGTACATGGCCTCTGAGAATGTCTATCGTATTGCCCAGGAGAATGAGTGGTGGAACCCGGACTCCAGTGAATTTGTCTTCTGGAAAGCGTATTCCGGCCGTAAACCCTACTCTATCCGTGAGTTTTACATTCTTTCCACACTGGCCCCCGGGGCCAATTTGAACATGGAGATGGAAGAGCTGCCCTTCTCTGTGAAGCCTAAGATGAAGCTCTCCGTGCGTGACGTGATGAAATTCTACCGCGAGACCTACGAGGGCACAGAGTGGGACATGACGCGTAATTTAATGGTGGAGAAGCGTCGCCGCCGCGGCGATCCCGAGCCCGAGGAGGGCGCCGAGCCGGAGATGATCAAGAGTCCCATTGCCAATCCCTGGATGGGCCGCGACATGCGCACCCTGGTCAACACGCTGAAGCCGGGCACCACAGAGCGTCAGCGCGCCATTGCCATTGCCGGCTGCTCCTATTCGCAGATCGTACAGATACGCGACTGGCTGCCCGACGCCATCGGCGGTGTGGCGTGGTTCAGCTTTGACAATCCCGGTCAGAGCCCGCGCATTCCCATCTTTGCAGGGACAAAATCATTGCCCAGGGCCTTTAACATCTGCGGTCAGCACGGCTACCGCGAAGACGCCGCCATCTGGCGCTTCCGCAAGGCCAATCGCCTGGCCACACTGCGCTGGAGCCGTTTGCGCGGCGACATTGAAGGCGCGGTTGAGGAGTTCGAAGACAAGGCTTTTGACGAACTGCCCCTAATCGAAAAGCACGCCGTTGCACTCTACAAGCAGTGGGAAAAGGAAGAGAAGGCGCGCCAGAAGGCCCGGGAAGACGCAGAGAAGGCCGGCGTCGAGTACGAGGAGGAAGAGGTCACCCCTGAGTATCAGCGCTACCTCACCCGTTATACCGACCACTTTGCCCGCGCGGCCATGAGTAAGTGGCAGGAGATGGGCGAACGCTTCTGGGGCTATTTCAATTTTGGATTTTAAGTGAACTGTCTGCCGCTGCCTTTTTGACAGGGGCAGCGGCATTTTTATTGAAGGAGAGCTGTGTATGCGTTTATTGAAAGTGCTCGGCGTTCTGATGGTGCTGGCCGTCTGCGGACTGGGCCTGGCCCAGGAGATCGACTATGACAACTGCACCAGTGTGATTGTGGGCAAGGGGGCCAGCGTAGACGGGGCCACCATGACCAGCCACTCCTGCGACAGCGGCTCGGACCGGACGTGGATCAACGTGGTCCCCGCTAAAAAATATAAGTCCGGCAGCCTCTGTCCCCTCTACATGGACCCCAAACGGTCCACCGGCCCCAATGATGACGACCGCATCATCGTCGGTGAGATTCCCCAGGTCCGTGAAACCTATGCTTATATCAACACCGCCTATCCTGTGATCAACGAATATCAGCTGGCCATAGGCGAGACCACGTTCATGGGCAAGCGCGAACTGCGAAGCGACGAGGGACTCATCGACTGTCCCGAGCTCTACAGGCTCTGCCTGGAGCGCTGCAAAACGGCGCGTGAGGCCATTGCCCTCATCGACACATTGACCCAAATTTACGGCTACAACGACTGGGGCGAGTGCTTCACCTTTGCCGATCCCCACGAGACCTGGCACCTGGAGATTCTCGGACCGGGCAAGGGCAAGGTGGGCGCGGTGTGGGCCGCAGTGCGCATCCCCGACGACCACGTGGGCGTCTCGGCCAATGCCAGCCGCATCCGCCGCCTCAACCTGGATGACCCCGACCACTATCTCGCCTCGGACAATGTCTACAGCCTGGCCCAGGAGCTGGGCTGGTGGGACGCGGACTCGGATGAGCCCTTTGAGTTCTGCTACGCCTACGCGGATCGTCGCTCCATGGCCTGCCGCAGGCGTGAGTGGCGCGTGCTGGACTGGGTGGCACCCTCGCTGAAGCTCGATCCCAATGGTGAGAACTATCCCTTCTCCGTCAAGCCCGAGAAAAAAGTCTCGGTTCAGGATGTGCTGGCCATGTTCCGCGACGCCTACGAGGGCACGCGTTTTGACATGACACGCGGCATCACCACCATGACACGAGATTCGACCATTGTCAAAAGTCCCATTGCCAATCCCTTCATGAACAGTGACCTCCGTCGCCTCTTGAAAGTGCCCCGCGAACGCAGCATTGCCTGCGGCCGGGCCACCTACGTACAGGTGACGCAGTCGCGCGCCTGGCTGCCCGATGCGGTGGGCGGCGTGGTGTGGCTGGGCTATGACAATCCCGTCACCACACCGCATATGCCCTTTTACTGCGGCATCACGCGCATGCCTGCGGCCTTTGAGGTGGATGGCCGCCGTGCCTTTTCGCATGACTGCGCCTGGTGGGCCTTCCGGCGGGCTACGCAGCTGGCCACGCACCGCTGGCAGCCCATGAGCCGCGAGATCCAGGAGACCTGCCTGCCCATGGAAGCCCGCTACTTTGCCACCCAGGATTCGGTGGAAGCCGAGGCGGTGAAACGCTTTAAGAAGAGTCCCCGCAAAGCCAAGGCCTTTTTGACGAAATACAGCGTGGCCCAGGCGGAGGCCGCCGTAAAATCCTATTGGCAGCTGGGCGATGCACTGTGGGCCAAGTGGACCAACCGATTTTAAGAATCGTTCGTACTCTTTTTTTCATACCGGTGCTCCGTGCCGCGGTGCACCGGTATCGATGATTTTGAATCACAGAGGTAAGGTGTTTTGAGCGTTGCCGTGCTGGGCGCTGGGGCTTTGTCCGTCTATCTGACGGTCGAGACGCTGCGTCATCGCCAAAATCTTCAACGCGTGCCTTTGCGCATCGCCGTGACAGGCACGCGGGGCAAGTCGTCGGTTGTCCGGCTGCTGGCGGCCGTGCTTTGCCAGTCCGGTTCAGTCGTTCTGGCCAAGACCACGGGCACAGAGCCGCAGCTGATTCTGCCCAATGGCGAGGAGGAGCGCATCCGCAGGCGGGGGGGGCCCTCCATCATCGAACAGAAAAAGGTGATGCGGCGCGCCGCCAGAGAGAAGGTCGACACCCTGGTGGTCGAGCTGATGAGCATTCACGCCGAGAATCACCGTGTGGAATCACAGCGCCTGATCCGGCCACAAATATTGATTCTGACCAACACGCGGCCCGACCATTTTGAGGGACAGGGCCATGCAGAGGAGGTTGCTGCTGTACTGGCCGAAGACATCGGACCGGGCATGGATGTGTTCCTGCCCGCCCCGCTTTTAGACGGTGTTATCGCCCAAAAATGTAGCGCCGTGGGCGCTGTGCCGCATGCTGTCCAAGGCAAGTTGGATGATGATTTCGGCGTGGAAAACCAACGGCTGGTTCGCGCTGTGACTGCTTTTCTCGGCGTCAATGCAGAGACGGTTAACCGCGGTCTCAATGCGGCGGCCAGCGACCCCGGGGTCGCGGCGTTGTGGGAGATTCATCGCCATGGAAAAACCGTCTATTTTGCCAACGGATTTGCGGCCAATGAACCGCAATCCACGATGATGCTCATCGAGGCGGCGCAGAAGCAGTGCCCATCGCCTCTCCTGCCCATGGGCCTGCTGGCCCTGCGCGGGGACCGTGGCGATCGCTCGGCCCAGTGGGCGGCGTTTCTGCGTACCCATCGCCTGTTTGATCCCTGTTTTGTCGCCGGCGGTCACGCCCGGGCATTTGTCAGGCAGGTGAAGCACGCCACCCGGCTGCGCAGCGCATCGCCTGAGGCGCTCACGCATCGCCTCATCTGTGAGGCCGCAGACGGGCAAGTCATCGTCGGGCTGGGCAATTGGATGGGCACCGGTTCCGCACTGGTGGAATACTGGAATGCCATTGGGAAACGCCTCTCATGATTGAACTGCCGTTTATCGGACTTTTATTGTCCCTGGCTTTCATTGCCGCCACAGGGCTCTATCCCGGCGGTCTGATTGTGCCCAGTTATCTGGCGCTGTTTGTGAACCAGCCCCTGCGTCTGGCCGCCACCTTGCTGGCCGCATTGGCCGCCTGGGGCGTGTTTCGCCTGGCCTCACAGTATTGGATTCTCTTTGGCCGGCGCCGTTTTGTCTTTATGATCACTGCGGGGGCGCTCTTTGCCCAGGCCGCGGCGAAAATTTTGCCCGGGGCATTTGAGGGCGGCGAGGCCTTTCGCGTCATCGGCTGGGTGATTCCCGGTCTGGTGGCCAACCATTTTGAGGGGCAGGGACCGGTGAAGACCACGTTGGCACTGATTGTGGTCACCGTGGCCACGGCCCTGGCCGGACGGCTTTTGGGCGCGGTTTGATCGCCTCCCGTCGTCTTTGGCTGCTGGCGGCAGTGAGTGTGGTTGCGCTGCTGACTGTGCTGCACGCGGAGCGTGACGCGTCGCCGGAAAAGGCGGGAGAGATGCGTGCGGCCGCGGTGCTGATGACGGAGACGGTGCAGCGTTTCTCGGCGTTCTGCGACTCCGCAGGCATCGCCATCGATCTCACCACCGACCCCAACGGCACGGGGCTGATCGGGCCGGAAATGACAGAGCTGACCACCACTGTGGGGCATCTGGCGGCCAAACGCACATCGCTGAACCCGCAGATGGCGGCGCTGGTCGTCTCTCTCTTGAATGAGGCCGACGTCACTGCGGGAGATACGGTGCTGGTGGGCGCTTCCGGGTCGTTCCCCGGGCTGCTTGTGGCCGTGTTCTCGGCGTGCCGCGCCCTGTCTGTGGTGCCTGTGGCCATGCTCTCTGTGGGCGCCTCGTCCTACGGGTGCACGCGGCCTGAGCTGGATCTCGTCGATTTCTATGGCGTGCTGCGGCGTTTTGGCTTAGTTGATACAGCGCCGCTGGCCGTGTCGCTGGGCGGCGATGAGGACATCGGTCTGGAACTGGACGCAGCGGCGCGGCAGCGGCTTTTCGCCAAACTGGGCGAAGCAGGGCCGCGTTTCATCTGTGAACCGTCGCTGAAGAAGAACGTGGCGCTGCGGCTGGGCCTCATCGAAAAAATCAATCTCAAGGCCTTTATCAATTGTGGCGGCAGCCATGTGAACCTGGGCGCAGACGCCATGATTCTGAAGGTGAAACCGGGAGTGCACCGGCACCTGCCGCTGCCCGTCCCCTCAAAACGGGGGATGATGCACGCACTTTCCGCCCGGAACGTTCCTGTGATTCATCTGCTCTACCTGCGCGGGCTGGCGTTGCGCTACGGTCTCGAGTGGGACCCGGTGCCGCTGCCAGCGGGGGAGACCGCCGGTTTGCCGCAGGACACCGGTCGTCAAAATATCAGGATAAAACTGATTGCAATGATCTATTTTGTTGTCCTATCTTTAGGACTTATATCCGGCAGAAAATCCGGACGCTTTGAAATATAATCAAAGGGAGCAAGTCATGCGTTTATGTAAATTTGCTGCATTTGTGTTGTTGCTGGCTGTGGCTGGCGGCCTCATGGCTCAAGATGCCGTACCCACGGCCAAGACGCCGGTGATGGTGACGTCCTGCGGACAGAGTCCCGGTCCCATGCGTTTCAAGGTCTTTCTGAAGATGGCCAAGGTGGATTACACCTACAATCTCATGGCCACGGCTCAGGACCTGGTCAAGGCCAAAGAAGCGGGCACGCCGTATCAGTCGCTGATCATTGTCACCGGCGCCAGCCTCAAGGGCATGGGCGCGGCAGGCGTCTCTATCAAGGACGAGCTGGCGCGCACCGAGGCGCTGATTGCCGAAGCCAAGAAGCAGGGCATCACACTGATTGGCGCCCATGTGGAGGGCATGGCCCGGCGAAGCAAAGGCGCGGTGTCCGGAGACAACTCCGACGAGCAGTCCATTAACCTGGTGATTCCCCAGTCTAAATTCATGGTCATCCGCAAAGACGGCGATGAAGACAAACGCTTCACGCTGCTCTCCAAGAATGAAGATGTGCCCATGGTGGGCTTTGACAAGAATATGGAACTGAAGAGCCTGCTCAAGCAGATTTTTCAATAGCCCGAACAGGACATTTGCATGAGTATGACTGTGTATGCCAGCCTGGTGCTGGTCGTCATGGTGGTGGTGTATGCCGTTGCCAAGGTATTTAAACTCTCCACAGAGCTCTCCATGCTGGGTGCGGCGCTGGCCGGGTCTCTGGCCGGCGGCTTCTGGATTGCCCCGCGTCAGGTGGCCGAGGGTGCGTTTACCTATCTCGATATCAATTTGATCTTCATTTCTGCCACGCTGTTTATGAATATTTTGAAAGCGTCTGGCGGCGTGGCCTTTGTGGTGCGCGCCATCATCAGGCGCTTTCACAATAATCGCGTGCTTCTTCTCATCTTGCTGGCCGTGCTGCTGCTCATTCCCGGTGCACTCACCGGCGCAGGCAGCGTCACTGTGCTCATCACCGGCGGCCTGGTGGCTGTCGTTTTGAACTACATGGGCATTGCCAGGGTGCGCATTGCCGCCATTGTCTTTATCATTGCAGGCCTCTCTGCAGCGGCCCCGCCTGTGAGCCTCTGGGCCATGATGACGGCTGCGGGCGTGAACATGCCCTATGTGGGCTTCTTTCTGCCGCTCCTGATTCCCTGCGTGCTGCTGGCGCTGATGACTATTTTTCTGCTGGGCTGGAAGGGCACAAAGATCGATCTGGACAAGGCCTTTGCCGAGCTGCCCGAGCCGCCTGAGAAGATGAACTGGCTGCGCGTCATCGTCCCGTTTTTTGTCTTTGGGTTTCTGGTGTTCATGGGCCGGCAGTGGCCCCATAATACGCCGGTGGTCGGTCTGCCGCTGATGTTTCTGCTCTCGGCGCTGTCGGCCTATCTGCTCTCGCCTGTGAAGATTGCCCTCTTTTCCATCTCCAGAGAAACCATCAAGCAGCTGCTGCCGCTGATTGGCACGCTGACCTGTGTGGGCGTCCTGGTGCAGATGATGACGCTCACCGGCGTGCGCGGTCTTCTGGCCGTCACCGCCGTGACCCTGCCCGTGGCCGTGGTCTTTGGCATGCTCTGGTTTCTCCTGCCCATGTCCGAGGCGGTGCTGATGTACGGCGCGGCCCCGGTGATCGGTGTGCCGCTGGTGCTGCTCTTCAACACCATCGGTCTCGATCCCATCGTCGCACTGGCGGGCATGAGCATGATCTGGCCCCTGGGCGACGCCATTCCACCCACGGCCATTATCGGCCGGCTCACCGTGGATGTGGTGGGCTTCAAGGGACGCTATGGTGAATTTCTCAAGACCTGTCTGATCCCCAGTGTGATCATTGCGCTGGTGGGCACGCTGATGGTAATCTTCAGCGCCAGACTGAACTTTTTGACAGGACTGTAGGGGGAGAGATGGCCATTTTGACCACATTGATTTCCATCTGTTATTATCTGTTCATCGCCTACGTAGCGGTGTTGATGATTGTGAACCTGATCAAGTCGCGCAAGTGGGACCAGGAACTGCTCTACGTGGTGGTGCTGATTCCCTTTCTGCTGCGGCTGTTTAGATTAAAATAGAGGACATCCCATGCTGATCCGAAAATTGATCATCTCTGCGCTGGGCCTGACCGTCCTCATTCTGGGCGGGCAGAGTTTCTACGCCCATCGCCATTTTAAAGAAGCCGTCGTTCCGGGTGATGGCGTCACGGCCGTCAAGTCGCTGGGTAGCTATTTTGACGGCATTGCCGGCAGCATCAACGACTGCAATCTCTACGTGCTGGACAGCGGCAAGCCCGGCGGCACCGTGCTGGTGCTGGGCGGCTCGCATCCGGAAGAACCGGCCGGGCGTCTGGCCTGCTGGCTCTTTGCCGAGAACGGTTTGATGACCGAGGGGCGGATGATTCTGGCCCTCACAGCCAACCGTTCGGCGTCCACCACCACGCGCATCAGCGGCGCCTATCCGTCGGACTATACCATTGCCACGGCCTGGGGTGGACAGACCTTCCGCATGGGCGACCGCTGGTCCAGTCCGCTGGATCAATGGCCGGACCCTGAGGTGTACATGCACTCTCCCAGCCGCCAGAATCTGGCCTATGTGGACATCCGCAACTTCAACCGCTGCTGGCCGGGCCGCCCCAATGGCACGCTCACCGAGCGCACGGCCTACGCCTTTATGGAACTCATCCGCAAAGAAAACGTAGACCTGGTGATCGACCTGCACGAGGCCGAGCTTCAGTATCCGGTGATCTCCACCATTGTGGCCCATGAGAGCGGCGAGGAGCTGGCCACCTACGTCTCCATGATGCTGCCCGACATGGAGGGCTTCAATATGGGCATGGAGTTCTCGCCCAAGGCGCTGCACGGCCTCTCGCATCGCGAGATTGGCGACCACTCCGATGCGGTGAGCCTGCTGTTTGAGGCGCCTCAGCCCTTCCTCGATGCCACACGCGGTCGCACCACGCGGGAGCAGCTCCTCACCGGTATCGATGAGTTTGTCGTAAAGGCCGGCAAGGCGGGACTGCTCTTTGAACAGATTGACGAAAACGGCTGGCCCATTGACAAGCGCGTGGGACGCCACACCTCGGCCATTCTCCAGACCCTGGAGAGCTGGACTGAGCTCAATTTCGACCGTCCCATGGTCTGCGAGAACGTGCCGCGCTATGCGGAAGTGATTGAAAATACCACTGGACATTATCTGCATGATCCGGCCAAAGCCAAAACGGTGGTCTATGAGTAGTGGCCTGATCTGAGCGTTTGCAAATGGATTAAGCCGGCTTACTGAAACAAACGCGCAAGCGTGCCCCGCTTGGGGAAATGAATCATCCCCGTTTTGATGTGGCTGCAGCATCGAATCCTTTCTATTCTTTAAAAATGATCCATCCGGAGGCGGCCTGGCTCCGGATGGATTGCTTCTAAATAAAAATGCGCCTTGCGCATCAGGTTGTTGTCGAGTGATAAAAAAGCGGTCATCTCCGAATGCTTCTGTCGGAGATCTACTGAAAGTTAGCCGAGAAACAAAGATGCCCGATAGAGGCATTCGGGCATGACGATCATTGACCATGACTTTGTCAACAGTCTTATGTACATTGTGCAAAATCTTTTCTGTCTTTAACGAAAAACACACAACCTCTTACATCAACCAGGAGTGCGCCATGAAAGCCAGAATTGCAGGCGGTATTGCCGCGTGTCTGCTGCTTCCCTTAATGCTGTTTGCCGGTGAGAAACAACTGATCGGCGCCCGATTCCCCGCGCCTTCGCCCGATGGCACGCAGATCGCCTTTTCCTACATGGGCGACCTCTGGACCGTGTCGGCTGCGGGGGGTACGGCCACACGGCTCACCGACCACGAGGCCTATGACAGACAGCCCATCTGGTCGCCTGACGGCAAGCAGATTGCCTTCACTTCCAACCGTATGGGCAACAACGACGTCTATGTCATCGACGCTGCTGGCGGCACCCCGGTGCAGCTCACCTTTCACAGCAGTGGCGACTTGGCCACAGACTGGACGCCCGACGGCGAGTCCATTGTCTTCAATTCCGGACGAAGCTCCATGGCCAGCCTCTTCTCTATTCCGGCCAATGGGGGCAATGCCACGCCACTGCTGGACACCTACTGGAGCTGGCCCTTTGCCGGAAAAATGTCGCCGGACGGCAAGACTGTGCTCTTTGCCCTGGGCATGGAGAATCGCTCAACCTGGCGCACCGGGTACAGGGGCAGCAACACCGCCAAGATCTGGACGCGCCCCATGGCCGGAGGCGACGCCCGGCTGATCGTCTCCAACACGGCCAACAGCTTCAATCCGCACTGGACAGACAACGGCCAGTCCATTGCCTATCTCTCAGACCGCGACGGCGTCTACAACCTCTGGATCGTCCCGGCCCAGGGCGGCGCGCCAAAGAATGTCAGCGGGTTTAACAAAGGCCATGCCCGTGCTTTGGCGCTCTCCCGCGATGGCCGCACGGCGGTGTTTGAACGGAAATTCGGCATCTGGACCTGCGACATGGCCACAGGCCGGTCGCATGAGGTCAAGATCAGCGCGCCCAGCGAGCTCAAGAAGAACGCCTTTCAAACGGTGAAGAATGGACGCATCTCCGAGTACGCGGTCAGTCCCGATGGTGAGAAGGTGGCGGCTGTGGTGCGCGGTGAGATCTTTGTGCTGGCGGCCAAGGGCGGCTACGCCCGGAACATCACACACACGCCGGAGCGCGAGAGCGGCGTCATCTGGACGGCGGACAGCCGCGCCGTGATCTATGTCTCAGACCGCGGCGCCAACCCCAATCTCTATCGAAAAGCGGTGTTGGGCGATGCCAAGGCGGTACAGCTCACCGATTCGCCGCTGGATGTGCTCGACCCGCAGCTCTCACCAGACGGAAAGTGGGTGGCCTATGCCAATGGCCCGCGCCAGATCCGTGTGATCAGCCCGGAGGGAAAAGAGGATCGTCTTCTGGTTGAGGGTGAGCTGGGCGGGCGTTTTGGCAACGGCTATGCCTGGGCGCCGGACAGCAAGCATATCGCCTTTGTTGAGAGTGTCAACGGCCAACGTGACATCTTCGCCGTGTCCGTCGACAATCCTGAAAAGACGGCCCTTACAAACACGGCCTATGACGAGACCAATCCCCAGTGGTCGCCCAACGGGAAGTTTCTGCTCTTCTCGTCCAACCGCAGCGGTCACAATTTCCCGGAATTCACAGGACATTTCGACCTCTATCAGGTGCATTTCAAACCGCAGCAACCCACGTTTGATGAAGACGGATTTGAGAAACTCTTCGCCGAAAAAAAGAAAAAGGAAGATAAGAAATCGGATAAAAAGGCCAAGGCGTCATCGTCTGTCTCCATTGCCTTTCAGCTGGACAATCTGGATACGCAGACTGAGTCCGTCGTACGCACACTGGGCAATGACCGGGCCTTTGTGCTCTCGCCCAAGGACACGCAGACCGTCTATTTTGTGACCCGCATCGACGGCCGCAGCCACTTCTGGAAGACCACTTTGGAGAAGAAGAAACGGGGTAAGTTTGATGCCTGGGCCAAGGGCGTCGTCAATCCCGGGGCGCTCTCCGTTGATAAAAAGGGTAAGTATATCTACTACCTCTCCGGCGGCAAGCTGGGACGCGTGGCCCTGGCCAGCGGCAAGGCCGAGTCCATTGGTTTTCAGACAAAGATTGAGGTGCAGAAAACCGAGGATTACAAGCAGATGCTCAGCGAGGTTTATTACGTGCTGGAGCATTATTACTATGATAAAGACCATCACGGCATCGATTGGAAGAAGCAGTACGAGGCCTTTCTGCCGGTGCTGGCCCAGGTGCGTGAGGATGCGGACTTCTACGATTACGCCAATCTGATGATCGGCCTCTTGAACTCCTCGCACACGGGCATTCGCGGCCCGGCCGGACGGCGCACAGAGAAACCCACGGCCGAGGTGGGGGCCAGGTGGCATTTCGACAAAGGCGTACACATCGCCCAGATCTATAAAGACAGTCCGCTGTGGCTGCACCGCGACAGCGTGAACGTGGGCGACCGCCTGCTTTCTGTCAACGGAAATTCAGTCGATGCCGGGCAGAATCTCTATCGCCTATTCAACGGACTGATGAAGAAGCGGGTGACACTGGTTTTCCAATCGACAACGTTGAATCGAAAAGTCACTGTGAAGGTGAAACCGGTCTCCGCCGGGGCTCAGTCCACACTGCGCCGTGAGACCTGGGTGGACGCACGCAAGGCCATCGTGAAAGCCAAAACCGATGATGCCGTGGCCTATATTCACATGCCGGCCATGGGCTATGGCAACTTGGTCCGTTTCCTTCGTGAACTCGAACGCGATGCTGTGCCGCGCAAGGGGCTGATTCTCGATCTGCGCTATAATTTTGGCGGCAATGTGCACGACCGCGTGCTGGATGCCTTGAACCGGCCCAGTTACGGCCAGTGGCAGGTGCGCGGCCTCAAGCGCACGCCGCAGTCCACCTTTGGATTCGCCAACAAGCCGGTGGTCGTTCTGATCAATGAGGTGACGCTCTCAGACGGCGAGATGACCTCCGCCGGCTTCAAGGCGATGCAGCGCGGCACCATCGTCGGCAACACCACTTACGGCTGGCTGATCTTCACAGGCAGCTCCAGGTTGCTCAACGGCGGCAGTTTCCGTCTGCCTTTCTGGGGCTGCTACACACCTGAGGGTGTGGATCTGGAGACGCACGGCGGCGTGACGCCCGATGTGAAGGTGATCAATGACTTGAACGATGACTTAAACGGCCGCGATCCGCAGTTGGACAAGGCCATAGAAGTGATTCGATCGACTATTAACAGCAAGGAGTAATTCATGAAATTCAAATGGTCAACGGCGGCGCTTTTTGCCCTTTTTGCTTCGGTGCTCCTCGCGCAGGAGGCCCCTCAATCCCTGGCGCCGTTAACCGTTCAAAAGATCATGCGAGACCCCGCCTGGATCGGACACAGTCCGCAGCGGCCGTTCTGGTCGGCTGACGGCCAAAGGCTGTACTTCTCCTGGAACCCTGAGAACGCCCAGAGCGATTCACTCTACCGCGTGTCCAAAGGTGGAGGCGTGCCTGAGAAAGTCAGTCGACAGGAAAGGCGTAGCCTGCCGCCGCGCTGGGGCGTGAGTTGGAGCCGGTGTAAGACGCAGATGCTCTACAGCCGTGACGGCGACCTTTTTCTTCGCCATGTCAAAAATGGCAAAGAGACGCGGCTTACGGAGACGGCGGCACGGGAGACATCGCCTGTGTTCTCCGGCGATGAAGAGGCGGTGATCTATCGTAGGGACAACAACCTCTACAGCCTGCCGCTCTCCGGCGGACCGCTTAGGCAGATCACCTTTTTTACCTCTGGCAAGGGGAGAGCGGCGCATCAAAAAAATAACAAAAAGAATGCGCAGGAACAGTATCTCGGCGATGAATCTGTCGCCTTGAGCACGGTGCTTGCAGAACGGAAAACGGCGCGTGAGGCCAGCCATGCCGCCAGGGAAGCAGAAAAATCACCTGCCCCGCTGGAGATCGCCCTGGGCGGGAAGCGGCTGCGGGAACTGCAGCTGTCGCCTGACCATCGTTTTGTGGTCTTTACCACATCCAAGGCGGCCAAAGGCAACCGGCGGACGATTGTGCCCAGCTACGTCACCGAGTCGGGCTATGTGGAGGATCTGAACGCCTATGCCTATGTGGGCGCGGCCCAAGGTCGGGAGACTTTGGGTGTCATCGACCTGGCGCGCGACACGGTGTATTACGCCACTGTCGCCAATCTGCCGGGCATCACTGATGTGCCGGCCTATCGCAACACAAACGATTCGACACGCACCGACGAGAAGCCCCGCGCCGTGAACTTTGGCCAGCCCATCTGGTCGGAGAACGGAGAAATCTGCGCGCTCTCTATTTTTGCCCAGGATCACAAAGACCGCTGGATTGTGCGTCTTCGCCCTGAATCAGGACAACTGGAAACATTGGACCGGCAGCACGACGACGCCTGGATTGGCGGGCCGGGCATGGGCTGGTGGCGCGGCAGCCTGGGCTTTTTGCCCGAGGGGGGCGGGCTCTGGTTTCAGTCTGAGGAGAGTGGTTACTCGCATCTCTATGCACTCAACCTCGAAACAGGCGAGAAGCAGGCCCTCACGTCCGGTTCGTTTGAAATTTATTCCCCACAGATCTCCAAGGATGGTAGGCACTGGTACTTCACGGCCAACAAAGTACATCCCGGTGTGCGGCATTTCTACCGCATGCCCATTGGCGGCGGCAAGTTGAGACAGATCACCTCGCTGCACGGCGGACATCAAGCGGTGCTGTCGCCTGATGAAAAGACGCTGGCCTATCGGCATTCCACGGCCAATACGCCCTGGGAACTCTTCATTCAGAAGAATCGTGCCGGCGCTACGCCTCAAAAGATCACGGCGTCCACATCGAATGCGTTTGCCTCCTACGCCTGGCGCATGCCTGAGTGCATCACCTTCAAAGCAACCGACGGCCAGGACGTGCACGCCCGGCTCTACCGTCCGGAAACGCAAGCCGAGTCAAAACCCGGGGTGATCTTTGTGCACGGTGCGGGCTATCTACAGAACGCCCATCAGTGGTGGTCGAGTTATTTCCGAGAGTACATGTTTCACAATCTGCTGGCCGACCAGGGCTACACCGTGCTGGATATCGACTATCGCGGCAGCGCGGGTTACGGCCGTGACTGGCGCACGGGCATCTATCGCCACATGGGCGGACTGGACCTCTCAGACCAGGTGGACGGCGCCGCTTTTCTCGTCGACTCCTGCGGCGTCGCTCCCGGTCATATCGGCATTTACGGCGGCTCCTACGGCGGGTTCATCACGCTCATGGCAATGTTCACCGAACCCGAAACCTTTGCCGCCGGCGCTGCGCTGCGTTCGGTCACAGACTGGGCCCATTATCATCACGGCTACACCTCGCCCATCCTGAATACGCCGGTGGCGGACAGCACGGCATTCCGCCGTTCATCGCCTATCTATTTTGCCGAGGGGCTGCAAGGGGCATTGTTGATGTGTCATGGGATGATTGACACCAATGTGCATTTTCAGGACATCGTCCGTCTTTCACAGCGGCTCATCGAACTGGGCAAGACCGACTGGGAGCTGGCCGTCTATCCGCTGGAGGCCCACGGCTTCCGCGAACCCTCCAGCTGGACCGATGAGTACAGCCGCATCTTCAAGCTCTTTGAGACGCATCTGAAATAGTTTGGCAAGCGCATTGGTTTGTTTTTATATTGAAAGTGACTATTTAAGATAAAAGAGTTAAAAACCTCAACCACTGAACACACAGAATACACGGAATTGTCGTTGGCAATTGTTTTTCGTTTTCTGTGTATTCAGTGGTTTTTCTTTTGAGCAGGGACATTGCTCCGGCCCCACGCCTTTGTCTAGGGTGAAACTGGGTTTTGCACGTAAAACAGTAATGAGATGGAGAGGGGATAGTGTTGTCACGCTGGCTGAAGGACGTATTGATTTGCATCGGTTAGGGCAGAGGTGCCGTAAACCCGTCTGAAAGTGTTGATGATGCTGTTTCCATAATATGTGCAATGAGATGTTTACCGATACTGATTTTGGAAAGGGCGCTTCAATATGAATTTACGGCGATGGATTTGGAGAATGATGCCGGCATTTATCCTTTTGTTTTCAGGCTTGACCTCTTCTCAAACAGTGTTTATCAACGAGTTTATGGCCTCCAACGTAACGGCTGTCCCCGATATTGTGGGTTTTGAGTCTTACCCGGACTGGATTGAGCTCTACAACCCTGGTACACGTAAAATAGACCTGAGTGGTTATTTCCTAACAGATGACCTGGACCAACCAAAGAAGTGGGCGATCCCCGAGAATATCAAGATACTCCCACAACAGTACCTGGTATTCTGGGCCGATGGTCACGATACACAAACGACATCACAGAGCAAGAATGATGGCGGTCAACTCTCTACACTGCATCTAAATTTTAAATTGAGCCGTGGCGGTGAGGCCGTGGCCTTGGTGAACAGCGACGGCGTAGTGGTTGACAGCGTCGTTTACGGTCTCCAGGTGGCTGATGTCTCCTATGGCCGCATTGGTGATGGGGGGGATGCGTGGGGCTTTTTTGGCGAATCCACGCCAGGCCTGGCCAATAATACCGCGGCCGCCTTGACCCAGGAGGTCGTAGCTGAAGTGACATCAACACTCCACAGTGGTTTCTACAACGGCGCGCGGCAACTGACGCTCGCAACGGCTACTGCTTCCGCAGTGATTCGCTATACCTTGGATGGCAGCCTGCCCACCAGTCAGTCTGCGCTCTATTCAGTGCCAGTGCCCATTGTCTCCAATTGCACGGTAAGGGCACGCGCCTTTAAAAGCGGGTGGCTGCCCGGGCCGTTGTTTACGCGCAGTTTCTTTATAGGTGAGGCGCAACATCTGCCCGTGCTCTCTTTGAGTGCCTTTCCCGAGACGCTGTTCGGTGAAACCTACGGGATTTACGCGCAGATGATCAAGTCCCGCGAGGTACCGGTACACATTGATTATTTCACCCAAGACGGCGCGCATGTGCTCGCTGCAGACGGCGGATTCCGCCTCACCGGTCAGGCCTCCTATCAGTACCCTCAGAAGCCGTTTACGCTCTACGCCAAGTCACGCTTCGGATTTGAATCGTTCGATTACCCCTTTTTCAAGAACAGAGATTATCGTTCATTCAACGCCCTTTATCTGAGAAATTCCGGCTGCCCCGACAATTATCACACCCATTTCCGTGATGCGCTTCAACACAGTATTGTCATCAACCAGATGGATCTGGACTGCCAGGCCTATCAACCGGTGACCACGTACATCAACGGCACTTACTGGGGAATCTACAACCTCCGCGACAAGATCAATCCAGAATTCCTAGCCGCCCTGCACCATGTTGATCCCAACAATCTGGATCTTCTGGAGATTGAGTTCGACGAAGAACCGGTAGTGATTGAAGGCGACGTATCGGCTTGGAAAACACTGTTGAGCTTTGTAGAAAATAACGACCTCTCTAATGTGGACAACTACGCCCATGTGGTTGATCAAATTGATTTGGATGAGTATCTCAACTATATGATCACAGAACTTTATTGTGATAATATCAACTGGCTCAATACCAATGTAAAATGGTGGCGCGAACGCTCGCCACAGGGTAAGTGGCGATGGATTCTGCTGGATCTCGACTGGGGGTTTGGGCAGCCTTATGCTGGATGGACTTCGCATTATTCACATAACGCACTTGAGATGGCTACTTCGGCGCCGGGTACAGATCTGGTGGACTCACCCTGGGCGACGGTGTTCTTCAGAAAGCTCCTGGAGAATGAGTCTTTCAGACAGGTGTTCATTCAGCGTTTTGCGGCACGACTGAACACCACCTTTACCCGTGACCGCGTGGTGCATCTCCTCGACAGCCTGCGCCACGATATCACTGTAGAGATGGGACGACACATTGAACGGTGGAACAACGCGCCATCAGTGAATACAATAATGGGTGAACCGCCAATTCTAAATCGTGATATGTGGAATAGAGAGGTTACGGTGATGCGGGAATTCGCCCAAATGCGTCCCGGCTATATGTTTTATCATATCGAAGAGTTCTTTCACCTGGAGGGGCGCACACAACTGACGTTGCATAACACTTCAGTCGATCGCGGCTATATTGAGGCCAATGGTGTACCTATGCCGCTGGATGAAGCGTTGACATTCTACAAAGGAGTGCCCATCAACCTCAAGGCTCTACCCCGGCCAGGATTTAGTTTTGTCCGTTGGGAGGGGGCCATGCTCTCAACAGAACCGGAAATAGAGCTGGTGATCCATGAAAACACCGTGCTGGAGGCCGTTTTTGAACCCAATAATGCGTCAGTACTGCCACCAAGTATCACAGGTACCATGACTTTAACTCAGAAAAATTCTCCTTATTTGCTTTCTGAGAATGTGACTGTTGAAGCAGGGGCAGTGCTCACTGTTGAGCCCGGTGTTGAACTGTTGGCCTCGCAGGACGCCAGTTTGATCATTTTGGGGCGGCTTCACATGAATGGACAGCATGATACGCCTGTTGTGATCAAGGCCGATGCACAGAGCGGCGCAGCAGCCTGGGGCGCACTCTGTTTTGAGGGGGCTGCCGCATCAACGCTGAACCATGTCACTTTGCAGGGTGCCACACACGGACCCGATGCCGATCGATTTAAAGGCGCGGTCTCGGCCTTTGAGTCTGAGATCTCACTGAATCATGTCACCATTTTGGATGCACCGTTTCCGATCTTCGCCCAATATGGCAGCGTCACAATTAAAAATGCAACACTGCATTCAGAAAAAATTTGTGATTTAATTAATATAAAATATGCGGAGACAGCCGTTGTCGAGCATTGTGACCTGCGAGGCAATATCGCCTTTGATACCGATGCTATTGATTACGACGGTATACAATCCGGAGTGATCCGCGGCAATCGTATTTATGATTTTTATGGCTATAATAGTGACGGCATTGACTTGGGCGAGGGGGCCATAGACATTCTTGTCGAAAACAATTTGATCTACAATATTGTTGACAAAGGGGTTTCAATTGGTCAGAAATCCACTGCTATTCTTCGCAATAACATCATCGTCAACTGTGCGCAGGGCGTGGGTATTAAAGACAGCGGCAGCCATGCATATATCGATGGCTGTACGTTCTATGGCAATCAAATTGGCGTGGCCAGTTTTGAAAAAAATTATGGTGTGGGCGGCGGCAGCGGCCAGGTGGTCAATTCCATTATCGCCCACTCCACCATCGATGCGGTGTGGGTGGATGCGCTCTCCACGCTTGAAATTTCGTACTCCCTCTCTGATACGGAAAAACTGAAGGGCACGAACAATTTGAGGGCGGATGTCGGATTTCAGAATAATTTCTATCTGTCGGCACAGTCTCCGGCCGTGGATGCCGGCGATCCCGGTGCACCGGTTGATGATGACGGGTCGAGAGTAGATCTGGGGGCCCATGCAATTTTCGTTTCACCTCCAATGCAGGTTCTAATCAATGAAATTCATTATCATCCAAAAAGCGGACCGGATGGTGCCTTTATTGAGCTGTTTAACGCCGGTACTGATGCCGTTAGCCTGGATGAATTCTCAATAGGGGGTGATGTCCAGCTGATTTTCCCCAGCGGCATTGAGCTGGCGGCGGGCGGCTTCATCATTGTTGCAGCCAATGCTGCAAATGCTGCTTTTAGCGATTGCCCGGTATTCAGCTGGACGGGCGGTACACTGTCTGCAGACGCTGGATTGATTTATCTCCTGGATGGGGCGGGGCGTGAGGTTGACCGTGTACACTACCGGTCAGATCAGGGGTGGCCGACGCGTGCCAATGGAGACGGTCCCTCTCTGGAACTGCATCACCCGAGCGAGGAGAATCTCTACACGGGGAGTTGGCGTGCCAGCGCAATCAATGGCGGGTCTCCCGGCCGTAGCAATGCAATGGCATCATGTGAAGGTGTGTTCATCAATGAAATTATGGCCATTAATAATCATTCCCTCGCCGATGAGCACGGAGAGTACAATGACTGGATTGAGCTTTATAACAGCACTGAGCAGCCGCTCGACCTCGGAGGACTCTATCTCAGCGATAATCCGGAGAACCTATGTAAGTATCGAATTCCGACAAATTCGGCCAATACCACGACGATTGCAGCCGGCGGCTACCTGATACTCTGGGCCGATGAGCAATCCGACCAGGGACCGTTGCATACCAATTTTAAGCTTACAGGTATGGGAGAGCGGCTCACGCTGGTGAATATTAGTGTAGAGGGAGATACGGCGATCATTGACTCAGTCAGTTATGGCATTCAAAGTACAGATGCCTCTTACGGCCGCAGTCAAGATGGGGTAGCCCCATGGAAGATTTTTTATTTCCCTACACCGGGGTTGTCTAATTTCCGGGAGGGTCTATTTGGCAAGGGTGTTCTGTTGGTCAATGGCGTGGCGCCAATTTATGATTATGAGATCTATTCGGCGTGGGAAGCGCAGGCATTCTGGGGCAACCATATCGTCTCCTTCTGGGATCTTTTTGACGCCCCGCCTCAGATGGGTTATCCGGACGCGCTTCCAGAGCCTATTGGGCACGGTGAGATAATGCTTGAAACGTTGATGGAGTACTCATCCATTGTATGGATTGGTAATCGGTACGATGGCGATTTTGAATTATGGAAGAGGCGCGAGATTTTAGAATATTTGCAGGCGGGTGGAAATGTACTCTTGTTTACGCGTCGTGGTGTGGATTTTTTTGATGAGGCGTTACTTGATTATTTAGGAGTACGATGGTCGGAAATTGCGATAAACGTAGAGATTGGCAATAGCCTTTCAAAGTACCCCGGAATCACCAGTATGATACCCATGCCAAACAATACCATGGTGGATGCCATCACGACTTTGCCCGAGCGGGAAGAAACCCATATTTTGTTTCATGAAACACAAAATTTCACAACAGCCGTTGGCTTGGGGGCATGGCGTAAACCCATTCACGGCGGTGCATATAAATCTGACGGTGGCCAGTTTGTCTATATTGCTGGACGGCCCTACCGTTTTGAGCATGCCGCGATGCGTTCAAATATGCAATACATTCTAAGCCATTTCTTTGGAGAAACCCATGTGGGCGTGAAGGAAGGTGTATCGGAGGTTTCAGTGATCACTGATTTTTCACTTGGCCAGAACTATCCCAATCCTTTCAATCCCAGCACCACGCTTGTTTTTGCCCTGCCTGAAGCATCAACAGTGAGTCTATCGATATATAATGTGCAAGGCCAGCAGGTCAGATCTTTACTCTCTGAGGCCGTCATGGGGAGCGGTTACCATGACGCGGTCTGGGACGCCACCGATGAGAGGGGCCGACCGGTGAGCGCGGGAATCTATTTTTATCGCCTCAAGGCCGGAGGTTATACTGAGACACGGAAAATGCTGCTTTTAAAATAGCACAGTTCAAAAGGATGAAAGCGGACGCACAGCGTCCGCTTTTTTATGGGCTTGCCCTTGATTGCCGGCCATAAATTCATTACAATAGAGCGACATGATTTATATACAATTCTAAAAAGTCCACAGGCAAAGCGAAGCAGGGGAGAGCTTTTCATGTCCAACATCCACGCAACCGCGATTATTGAGCCCGGAGCAGAGATGGGTCCCGGCTGTGTAATCGGCCCATACAGCTATATCGGTGCCCATGTGAAAATGGGGGCAAATAATATTTTGCATTCCAATGTGGTAATTGATGGCCATACCACCCTGGGTGATGATAATGAGATTTTTCCCTTTGCTGTTTTGGGGAAGATCTCACAGGATTTGAAATTTGATAAATCCTGGATCACTTATTCGGTGATTGGCAGCCACAACGTGATCCGTGAATATGTCACCGTGAACGCCGCTTCCATTGAAGGGGAGACCACCCGCGTCGGTGACCATTGCCTCTTGCTCTCCTACAGCCATATTGCCCATGACTGCATTCTCGGGGATCACGTGATTGTCAGCTGTGACTCCAAACTGGCCGGGCATGTCACCATGGAGGACCATGCCATACTCAATGCCAAATCCGGTGTGGTGCAGTTTGTGCGTATTGGCAAGCATGCCTTTGTCGGTGGATTTAATAAAGTGGCCAAGGACATTTTGCCATTTTGTATTGCCGATGGCTCGCCTTCTGTGATTCGGGCGGTCAATAAAATTGGGCTTGAGCGCAGCGGCTTCGGACCAGAACAGATCAGTCAGATTACAGATGCCTATAAAGTGATCATCCGTTCAGGAAAAACCGCCCAGGAGGCCGTCACAATCCTGGAAGAGAGATACCCAGATTCACCGGAGGTGAGAGAGATGACACAATTCATGCAATCCAGCAAAACCGGATTGGCCCGTCCGCGTAAACGGGCGGCAGGCACTTAATTTCATGAAAAGAGGAGTGATGATGATTTCTCGTCGTCTCATAGTCCCCCTGGTCACCGCAGCCACACTCACGGTCTATGCCCTGTCTGCCGGACAGGGCGTCGTCAAGCAGATGACCGGCCCCTTGAACACCAACTGCTACCTCTTGATCGATGATGACAGCAGAGAAGCGGCCATTGTCGATGCAGGCGGCCCCCTTGATTCTTTGAGCGCTGTGATTCAACGGCAGTCGCTCAAGGTGAAATATCTGTTGATCACCCATTGCCACCCCGACCATCTTGAGGGCCTTCAGGCCCTGGTCCGGCTCTATCCCGATGCCAGGTTGGCAGTCTCAAAGTCAGAGTATGATAATTTTAACGGCTATGCCCGTTGGTCAGAGACCTTTGCCCCGGCTTTGGTGGCCAGTTGGAAGAAACGGCCCCGTTTGATAGAGTTGATGGATTTTGATTATCAATCTGTGGGAGAAGCCGATATCGTCCTGGCCGATAACATGGGGCTTATGTTGGGGCAATCGGAGATTCGTGTATACCTGACACCGGGCCATACCCAGGGGAGTGTCAGTTTTGCCTTTCATGATGTGGTCTGTGTGGGTGACTTGCTGCTCTATCACGGGGATGGATTTCTGGAGAGTGATTTTTCAGACCAGGAGGCCCTGAACCGTGCTGTAGCGCGCCTTTATGAAGAACTGCCAGAGTCTACGCGCATACTATCAGGACACGGCCCGTCGTCCACAATTGCGGTAGAAATGAGACAAAACAGGAAGCATAAAGTGAAGTAAAACATCGGGCTGCCAATACAAAAAAGCCCCGGTTTTCCGGGGCTTTTTTGCTGTCCGCTCCAACCCCTTAAGGGATTATCGCGTGATGAGTACAATGTCAATGCGCCGGTTTTTGGCGCGGCCCTCACGGGTCTCGTTGTTGGCAATGGGTTTGGTTTCGCCAAAACCCACAGAGATAATCCGTGCATCGGTGAGATTCATATTGGCCTTGAGATAGTTGGAAACCGCATCGGCGCGTTTCTGTGAGAGTTCTGTGTTGATTTTGTCACTGCCAAAGGCGTCGGTATGCCCCTCAATGCGGATTTTGCACTGCGGGAAGATGTTGATGGCCTCTTGCACCTTGGCCAGTAATCCAAAATAATCTGAATTGATATCAGATTTACCAGAGGCAAAATTGAGTCCGATCATGCGGATAATCAGATCGTTCTCCGGTGTACGCCGGACCAAGGCCTCTTCTTGCGTAAACGTTTTTCCAATGGTTTCATACTTCTGACGGATCTCTTTTTCGGCCTGGATGCGTTGTGCCAGCGCCGATTTTTCTTTGGCCATACCGCCCAACTGTTTCTCAAGTTCAGCGATCTGTTGCTGAAGCATATCCAATTGACGCGCCTTGTCTTCATTGTTCTGCTGCGCGCTATTCAAGGATTCTTCCAATGTTTTGATGTAGTGAAGAATTGCTGCGGTGGCCGGCGTGTAGCCCTGATCGAATTCACCCACCACACCGATGGCGCCGGAGATTTTTTCAAGGGGCTTCTCGCTCAGAAGCAGTAAATCTTCAGTCATTAATTTATCATTCTGAAATTGTTGAATGGTCTCGGAGAGATAGAGGGCATGTTTCACTTCATATTTGGCCTGACGTGCCAGGTTTCTGGGGTAATCCGTATCATAGCGGTTCTTTTCCAACTCGATCTCGGCTGTCTGGAGGAGTTCTTTGGCCCGCGCCAAAGTAGTGGGGGCGTATTTCTCTACTTTCATTTTATCGGCCTGTGCCAGCATGCTGCGGGTCTCATCCAGGTAATTGGCTTTGACGGCGATCAGCTCAGCCTCTCTATAATAGCGCTCTGCTTCCCCGCCTTTACGGGCGGCATCTTCAATGGCGCCGCTCTCCACCTTGCGTGCCGCCGCTTCAAAACGTTCCTCGGCTTTTTCCCACATCTCCTTTGCGTATTGTGCTGCATCGGCTTTGACTGCATCTGAACGGGCTTTCAGCGGTGAAGGAAGCGCCGCCTCAGTGGCTGTACTGGTGGTGGCTGCTCGCTCAAAAAAGGTGACTGCTTGGATTAAGCGATTTTGAATTTTATCCAGATTTTTTCCGTTTTTATACTCCTTGTCGGCCTTATCATAGGCCTCTGCTGCTTTGGCGTAGTGGCCGGGAGAAAGTACTTTGGCCTGTACCGCGTCTGCGGCCTTCATTGCCAGCTCAGCCTTCTCAAAGAGAGAGGCGCGGAGATCCTGGGCTGACAATGTTTGGGGCACGACAAAGATGAAGGCGGTTAATAGAATTAGCATGGGCCAGATTACGTGTCGAGTGCGTTGAATGGACATGTATACCTCCACAATAGATGACGGGCGAGATCGTTTTTTGTCGGCGTATCGCGTTCTGTCAAACCGTCTTTGTTGAGTTATTACGACGGGAATAAAAATGTCTGAATCGGAATTATTCGAATGTAGCTTTGATTTTAACTTATATCAAGATTTTTTTTTGCTCTATCCTGGAAAAAGTCTGAAAAGTGTCGTTCTATGGCGTGAATCGTCAGTACAACAGATTGAAGCGAATGAGTAATGTATCGGTTCATCTGTTGGATGGCTGTTAAAGATTCTGGCATATCCCTTGCATATCCATCAATTCATACGGACCAATCGCCTCCAATTTGAGCCCAGGAGGGCGATTCTCATACGACTACGGTATTTCACTTTGCGACTGCATCGAGGACAATAGGTGCATTCTGCAAAGATCTGGCGACGACAACGGAGGTGATTCATGGGGCGCAAACCGCTACTGCTTTCTTTTTATCTTTCCTTTCTTCTTATTTTGCCACTTTTTGCTCAGGATGTGACACAGAAAAAAACATTTGATGGCGTACCGTCACTGGGGGGCGCTTTTGAATTTGAAAAAAGCGCCACTGAGCCCAGGGTGATTGAGATCGTGTTGAAGATTGAGAGTATTGGAGGACGTCTTGAGATGCCGGAACAGCCCGGGCAGGCGGTGAAACTCGGCGTACAAAGCCGTTTCTCCGCCAGGAATATCCCCTTGATCGATTCAGATTTTGCAGTGATCAATGGCCGTGTGACAGCGCTTACCTCGCAAAAACTTGACAGCCGGGGAGTAATTTCAGGACGGCCCTCGCGCTCTGAAAAGACATGGCGTATTCATCCCGATTTTCTCAATAAATACACCGGTAATGGTAAATTCGTGATCGACTTTCAGATCGATGCCCTGCTGCCGGCCACTGAAGGCCAGGGGACGTGCAATGTGACACTGCCGCACGCCAGCGGCTTCATTCAAATCAACTATCTCTATTAATTCCGGGTAAGGAGCTGAACTTGAAATCATTCCGCACACTACTGCTTCCTTTCGTGATGCTGGCCAGTCTGACAGCCTATGGACAGGGAACGCAGCACATTACACAGACTCGGAATTATACGGGCACGCCTAATTTTTCGCGCAACCTTCAATTTAATCAATTCAATCCAGCGCTGGGTACGCTGCAATCCATACGTGTTCAGATGAACATGAATACCGCTGGCGGCTACCTTTCCGCTGATAATGACGGCGATACACCGGCTGTCGCCTCGGTTCAGCTGGGCGCCAACGGCGGCATTCGATCCGACCAGGTCAATCTGCTCAACAACAGTTTTGGAGCGATTGGCGCCAACATGTCGGTGGCCACCGGCTCCACGTTGAACCTGGCCGCTGATGATGGTGACGGCCCCAGTAATGTTGATCCTTCGGCGCCGGATGGTGCCACACACATAGGTGGCACAGATTCGCAGAGTGCAGACGACACGGTGAATCCCGCAGTGTTCGCCACCCCGGGTAAGTCATATGTCGGCACCGGCAGCTATACGGTGATCATGGATGCCAATGCCCTGATCGATTTTGGCGGACTGGGCGGCGTAGAGGGTGGATTCGGTCCACCCACCGTTGATGGTGAAGTGACTATTACCTATGAATACATCCCCTTTTCCGCCGATCTCTTTCTGGACAAGAAAGTGGGCAGCACAACGCCGGAGCTGGGGGAGAATGTGGGCTACACCCTGTATGTCAAGAACAACGGCCCCGATGAGGCCGTGAATGTTCAAGTCACCGAGCACCTGCCCGCAGGCGTGACCTATCTTGGTGAAACCAGCGGCGGTAATTATGACCCCGTCACGGGAATCTGGTCTGTGGGAAATCTGGCCAATGGCGCCAGCGCGAGCATTAAGATCTCCGCCCAAGTGGCTGGCACCGGTTCCATTTTGAACACGGCCTCGGCCGCCAGTGATGTGGCCGATCCCAATCTCTCAGACAACAGCGACAGTGTGACTCTCACCGTGCCCCCCCAGATCGATTTGGAGCTGCATAAATATGCAAGCACGTCTACGCCCACCTATCTCTCTCAATTCACATATACAGTAACTGTGACCAACACCTCCACATTCGACGACGCCACAGGCGTGACCGTAACCGACCTGCTGCCGGCAGCAGTGAAGTACATTTCACACAGTGGCGGCAGCTACGATAAGACGACTGGACTTTGGGATGTGGGCGGTGTGGCCAAAAACGGCGGTAGCCGTTCGCTGGTCATCACTGTACAGGCTCTGACCACAGGCGGCATTGGCAATACCGCCTCAGTGACCACAGCCGATCAACAGGATGTTGACTCCACGCCGGGCGTCATGAATGCCGGCGAAGACGACTGGGAGAAGTGCTCCGTCACCGTGCCGACGGCCGCGGATCTTCGCATAACAAAGACTGCCGATTCGCCGACAGCCGTGCTGGGCGGTTATATGAGATTCACCATTAGGGTGAATAATGACGGCCCCGGCACTGTGAATTCGTTCACCATCAAAGATGCGCTGCCCGCCGGTTTGGTCTTTGAACGGTTCACAGGATTTTCAGAAGGCATGCACTACGATCCGGCCACAGGTATTTTTTCATTCGATAATGGCACGCTGATGATGCATCAGATGATGGTATTTGAATATATCGCTTACGTGACAGGGACAGGACCACTGACCAATACCGCGCAGATCTGGACCTCCGATGTCTATGATCCTGATTCCACACCGGGCAATAGCAATGGCGGCGAAGACGATCAATCCTCGACCACCGTCACTGTGCCGTCTGTGGTCAATCTGGCCTTGAGCAAAACTGTCAATAACGCAACACCCAATTACGGTGATGTGATCAGCTACACCCTCACCGTCAGCAACAGCTCCACCACAGACGATGCCACAGGCGTTGTGGTCAAGGATATGCTCCCTACCGCGCTGCAATGGCGTGGGGATAATAGCGGCGGGGCCTATAATCCCGACAACAATGTCTGGACAGTGGGCACCGTGCCCCGGAATGGGGGGAGCCGCTCCATTATTCTCAATATGCGCGTCCGTGAGACAGGCAGCATTACCAATCCGGCTGAAGTGACGCATTGCACTGAATCCGATGCCAACTCCACACCGGGCAACGGCGATAAGGCTGAGGATGACTGGGCGGAAGTCGGGATTACCGTTCCTGACGCAGCAGATTTGGAATTGACAATCAGCGAACTCGATCTTACAACGCCTGCGTTGAATGATGTTGGGAGCTTCGTCGTCGAAGTCACCAACAATGGACCCAATACGGCCACAGGCGTACAGGTGAAAAATTTATTACCCGCTGGGCTTGAGTTTTCCAGCCTTGGAACATCAGACGGCACGTACACGTCGGGCACAGGAATGTGGGTAATCGGTACCCTCAATGTGGGTCAAACCGTAAAATTGAATTATAAGGCCAATCTTCGGCAGACCGGCCCGCTGATCAATACAGCCCAGGTTACGGCTGTCGATCAATATGATCCCGACTCCACGCCGAACAACGGTATTGCCACAGAGGATGACCAAGACAGCGTGCAGCTGGATGTGCCGCGCATTGTCGATCTCCGGCTGGAGAAAAACGTCAACAACGCCACACCTGACTATCGCAGCAATATCACCTATACGTTGACCGTGACCAATGACGGCCCCGATCCGGCCGCAGGCATTGTGGTTTCTGATCAGCTCCCACTGGCCATGGTTTGGATTTCCGACAACGCTCCGGGACAGTATGACAAGGATACCGGTCTCTGGACCGTGGGCAGCCTCGCCAGCGGCGCCTCGGCCTCAATAGAGATCACTGCGCATCTGGTCTCCACAGGCATCATCAGCAACACAGCTGAGATTACGGCCTGCGATGACAATGACACTGATTCCACACCCGGCAACCATGTTGCCACAGAGGATGATCAGGACGACGCTGTGATCAGTGTGGCGCCGGCTGCCGATCTCCATCTTGAGAAGTCCGTGGACAACGCCGCAGCCAGGCTTGGCGAGAACGTCGTGTTTACGGTGACCGTCAGCAATGACGGTCCAGACGTGGCCTCGGCCATTACCGTGCTGGATGCCCTGCCCGCCGGTTTCGCTTTTCAGTCTGCCACGCCCAGCCAGGGCAGCTATGACAATGGCAGCGGATTGTGGACGGTCGGAAGTATGAATGCCAATGCGACTGTTACGCTGTCGGTCACCGCGCAGGTCACGGCCACAGGTAACAAAACCAACACGGCCCGTGTCGAATCCTCCGATCTCTACGATCCCGACTCGACACCGGGCAACAACATCGAAACAGAAGACGACCAGGACAGTGCCATAGTGAACACGCCCAGCGCGGCCGATGTCCGCCTGGTGAAGAATGTCAATAATGCCACGCCTACATTCGGTAGCAACGTGGTCTATTCGGTTGCTGTGACCAATGACGGACCTGACGCGGCAACTGGCCTCACAGTGACAGATCTCCTGCCCTCCAATTTGGTCTACGTCTCACACAGTGGCGGGAGCTATGATGAGAACTCTGGCCTCTGGAGTGTGGGCACGTTGAACGCTACGGCCTCGGCCAGCTTGCAGATCACGGCCCGGGTTAATGGCACGGGCAGCATGATAAATACGGCGCAGGTCTCGGCTGTAAACGAGTTTGATATCGATTCAACTCCGGCAAATAACATCGCTTCAGAGGACGACCAGGACGCGGCATCCATCGACGTGGCACCCGCTGTGGACCTCTCTCTGGACAAGTCGGCCAGCCCCATGAATCCGGGCAATGGCGAGAATGTAATCTTCACGCTCACCGTCACCAACAGCTCACCGCATAACAACGCCACAGGCGTGGTGGTAGAGGACAATCTCGTCCCAGGACTGACCTATGTCTCCTCCACCGGAGACGGCAGCTACGATCCCGCCACAGGGCGCTGGACCACTGGAGATGTGTTCTCCGGTGGCGGCACCCGTTCTATCGCCCTGACCGTGCGCGTAGACCAGGCCGGCGCCCTGCCCAATTTTGCTGAAGTGATTGCCTGCAACGAGTGGGACATGGACTCCACACCAGGCAACGGCGAGCAGGGAGAGGATGACGAGGACAAGGTCACGCTGGGCGTACTTGAAGTGGCGGACCTCAGCCTGAGTAAGGTTGTGGACAACGCGACGCCTTTATTGAGTCAGAATGTGGTCTACACCTTGACATTGAACAACGCCGGTCCCGATGCCGGCAGCAACATCGAAGTGGAAGACGTGCTTCCCGCCGGCGTCCGCTACGTTTCGCACACAGGCGGCAGCTACGACAGTGGCACGGGTCGCTGGGATATCGCCGCGATGACCGTGGGTGAGACGGCCACGCTGGCCATCACCGCTGAGGTGGTCGGTACAGGCAGTACGATCAACACAGCCCAGGTCGGCGCAGCGGATCAGCGCGACCCCGATTCAACGCCGGACAATGGCATTGCCGCAGAGGATGATCAGGATGCGGTGGAGATCACCGTGCCCGCCATGGTGGACCTGAGCCTTTCCAAAACTGCCGATAAAGAAATTGTAAATTATAAATCCAATGTGACCTTCACAGTGACGGTGACAAACACGTTGCCTCTAGACGACGCCACCGGCGTGACCGTCACCGATCACCTTCCAGCCGGCCTGACCTATGTCTCTTCCACAGGCGACGGCAGCTATAACGCCGAAACCGGTCTCTGGACAGTCGGCACCGTGGCCAAAGACGGCGGCACGGCCACCATGGCCATCACCGCAAGGGCGGACACCACGGTCAATCTGGAGAACAGCGCCGAGATCACGGCGTGTGACCAGGAGGATATCGATTCTGTGCCGGGCAATAACTCAGTGGATGAAGACGATGATGACCGCATTTCTATTGCCATTCCCGAGGCCGCAGATCTGCGTTTGAGCAAGCATCATAACAATAACAATGCAGCGCTGGGCGACACAGTGACTTTCACGGTTCGCGTCTGGAATGACGGTCCCGATACCGCCACCAACGTGCGTGTCAGTGACAAACTGCCTGATTCCTTTGAGTTTATCTCCTCAGACGGTCAGGGCAGCTACAGCCCCACGCGGGGATTCTGGCGCATCGGCACGCTGCCCAGCGGCCAGAGTGTGATTCTGACCGTGGTCACGGTGATGCGCTCCACAGGCAGCAATACCAACTACGCTGAGGTGTATGAGAGCGATCAGTACGATCCCGACTCGACACCCAACAACAGCGACGGCAGTGAGGATGACTGGGATTACGCCACCATCAACGGACCGGCGGCTATCGATCTGGAACTGACAAAAACCGCCTCCACACTGACACCGGTGTACATGGGTCAGTTGGACTACACGCTGACCGTCAGCAATGTCTCTGCGTACGATGACGCCACAGGCGTGGTGGTTTCAGACCGGCTCCCCGACGGCCTGGCCTTCCTGAGCGTCTCTGGTGACGGCAGCTACAATCCCGAGACCGGTGCCTGGACAGTGGGCCTCTTGCGGCAGTCCGGCGGTACCGCGTCGATCACATTGAAAACACGCGTTGAGACCACGGGGCCAATCGTCAATTTTGCCCAGGTCTCGGCCTGTGTGCAGCCCGACCTCGATTCCACGCCGGGCAATGGTGAAAAGGGTGAAGACGATGAAGCTGCGGTGACCGTGCATGTGGCCCCGGCAGCTGATGTCTCTTTGAGCAAAACCGTGAATCTTGAAAAACAGTATGCAGAAGAAATTATTCGATACACCCTGACCACGGCCAACGCCGGCCCCGACAGCGCGCTCGGCATTGTCGTCACCGATGCACTGCCAGAGGGCGTGGTCTTTGTCGCCGATTCCGGTGACGGCAGTTTTGACGCAGCCACCGGCCTCTGGACTGTGGGCGCCATCGGCGCGGGTGAATCGCGTGCACTGCACATCGACGCCCGTTTGACTACGGCCATGGCACCGGTGTTGAACCGCGCAGAGGTAACGGCGGCGGATCGATACGATCCCGACTCCACACCCGGCGCCGGAGAAGATGAGGACGATGACGATTCTGTCATTGTTCAACCTCTGCCGCATGTGGACCTCTCGCTGTCCAAGACTGTGAACCGGGACACCGTGGGCCTGGGGGAGCCCGTGATCTTTACGCTCATCGCCCAAAATGACGGCCCCAGCGCCGCCAGCGCCATCACAGTGAAAGATTTGATGCCGCCGGGCCTTGTCTACCTGAGCCATACGTCTGGGCAGTACAGCGCACTGACCGGTCTCTGGGCCCTTGGCAATCTGGACGTGGGCGGCAGAGACACACTCGTTATTTCCGCCACGGCCGAGAGCCCCGGCAGCGTGGTTAATATTGCTGAAATCGCCGCCTGCACAGAAGACGATATCGACTCCACGCCGGCCAACGGCATTGTGGGTGAGGATGACCGCGCCACAGCAGCCGTCTACGTGAAGGCCGCCGGGCTGGGCGATACGGTCTGGCAAGATGCCGACGGCAACGGCCAGCTTGATGATGGAGAAACCGGTCTGAAGCAGGTCACTGTCAAGGTGCTGGTGGGTGAAAGAATTGTCGCCCAAAGCAAAACCGACAGTACCGGTCGCTATTTCTTTGCCAATCTGAGCGCGGGCCGCTACACCGTGTGGGTTGATACCAAGACCCTGCCCGCCGGCATGGGTCTGACCACGGCCAATCAACCGATGACCGTGGACCTGGTCGAAGGCGCTGTGGTGCTGAATGCTGATTTTGGGTACAAACCCTCAGGCGGCAGCATCGGGGATGAACTCTGGCTGGACAGCAATGCAGACGGCATTCGCAGTACGGATGAGGCTCAGGGGCTTGCCGGCGTCACCGTGCAGCTGAAAGACCTCGCCGGTCGCCTTCTGGTCAAGACCGCAACCGATGAAGACGGCCACTATCTCTTCACCGGCCTCATGCCAGGCAGCTATCGCGTGGAAGTGGATGTCAACACGCTGGCAGCCGGCCTCTCGCTGACCACGCCGGGGTACCGCATCATCGAACTGGCTCTGGACCAGGCGCTTCTCACCGCCGATTTTGGGGCGCGCATGCCCGAGGGCAATGTGGGGTCTATTGGTAACCTGCTCTGGATTGACACAGACCGTGACGGTGTGCAGGACGCCGATGAGCGTCAGGGCATTGCCGGCATCACCGTGGTGCTCACAGACGGCAGCGGCAATGAGATTGACCGCGACGTCACCGATGACGACGGCAACTATCTCTTCAATTATCTGCCTGCAGGCGCCTATTGGGTAGACGTGAACAGCCATGACGAAGACATGCCAGAAGGCCACTATCTCACCACAGCAAATGAGCCCTATTTTGTGAATCTGGCCACCGGCGAAGATCATGTACAGGCCGATTTTGGCTACATGACCCTTGCCCCCGGCCGTGCGGTGCTGGGCGACTACACCTGGCACGATGCCAACTGGAACCGTCATCAGGACGATCCGGAGTCGGAGCTGGGCTGGGTGGATGTGACGCTCTATCAGAACGGCGAACCTGTGGCCACACAGAAAACCGATCTCTGGGGATTCTATCGATTCGTGAATTTACTGCCGGGCACCTATATGGTCAAGGCGGAGCAGGCCGGTCCCACGCCGCCGCAGCCCCAGGCTGCCGGAAAGGCCTCATTTGAGTCCTGGCAGATGACCACGCTGGACTCATTCAGTGTGACCCTGAATGCCGGCGATGTGTATACAAAGGCTGACTTTGGATTTGCCTATCCCCAGGAAAACTGGGGCGACGGTCAAGAGAAAATTCTCGCCCGCTACCAGCCCTGGTTCGGCGATGAGACCACCACGCCCCTTGAGCGCCACTGGCGCAGAGAGGCTGAGGGCGGGCAGTGCGACACCTCGATGATTGGCCGTTACAGCAGTCTGGACAGCGATGTCATCGACTATCATATTCTCTCTGCCTGGGCCGCCGGTATTGACGGGTTTGTGGTTGACTGGAATGGTCGCCGCACCGAGGAGAACATCGGTACCCGGCGCCTTTTGGACCGGGCCCTGCGCCTGACCGAGCGTTTCCGTCACGCCGGTATGGATTTCCAGGTTGCCATCTCTTATTCTGAAAATGCAAGCGGAGCTCTGGACAGCAATCTCGTCTACATCGCAGATTCCCTTATGGCCCACAATGCCTACTGGGGCACGCGTGACGGCCTGCGTCAGCCACTGTTTATCTTTGATACTGAGGATGATGTCTATACTGCCGGTACGTATCGTGCCTGTGCAGACACCACACTGCCCGCCGGTGCACTGCTGATTTGGAACAACGCAGACCCCACTACATTCAGCAGCATCGACGGTGTCTATCCCTGGGTGCAGCCTTTTGAGAATCGGTGGGACGCCCAGGGCATGCACTGGGGCGAAGGTCATCTTGAAGCCACTTATGAAACGGTGAATAGAGAAGTACGCGGTCGTCTTGCCTTCATACTGGGTGCCGTTTGGCCCGGTTTTGATGACCGTGAATGGGTGGCAGGTGAGCAACGCTTTATGAGTCGGCAGGACACCGTGGTCTATCAGAAGACCTGGGACCATGTGCATGCCTATAGGGCGGATCCATCAATTACATTGCCGATGAACTGGTGCCTTGTAGAGACCTGGAATGACTTCAACTGCGCCACGCAGATTGAACCGACCACAGATTACGGCTACATCTTCAGCCGCATCACGCGGGACAATGCCCGTCGTTTCAAATCCTCCAAATCCGGGGACGAGGTGGGTGTGAATGATCTTGGCCTTCAGGTGCCACTGCACCTCTATCAGGCCAGAGTCTCAGCCAAATTGAACCCGCAGGCGGCCACTGGGATTGAAGCGTTGGTTGAAAAAGCGGAGGCCGCTTTCTTCAACCGGGATTATGAGCGTGCCATCTCCTATGCGGATGTGGCTGCAGGATTGGCGATCGGATCATTGCAGGTTTCACAGTCCGAAACCGGAGCGATTGATGTCACGTGGCAGAAAGCCGAAGACGCCGAAGCGTATTGGCTCTGCTACAGCAGTGACCCCACTGTCTTCAAGCCAAATGCAACGCAGTTGCCCATGATGATTCCCGTGGGCGATGTTGATCACTACACCCTCGAAGGTGTTGATGCCGGAAGCGCCTGTTATATCACGGTGATCGCCGTGAATTCGGCATTGGGCCCCTTTGCCAACCATAGCGGGTATGAGAACAGCGTCACCGGTGTGGAGATTCAGTGTGTAGGCGGCCAAGGAGAGGACAGCGGCCAGACCGTTGTTGATATTGATCAGGCGGCACCAGACGCCTTTGCGCTGGATCAGAACTATCCCAATCCCTTTAACCCCAGCACGGCCCTTCGTTATGTGCTGCCGCAGTCCATGGCGGTCAAGGTGCAGGTCTTCAATATCCGTGGTGAAGAGGTGGCCCTGCTGGTGGATGAGCGCAAGACAGGAGGGGCGCATGAAGTGGTGTTTGAGGCGGGCCATCTGCCCAGCGGTCTCTACTTCTGCCGCATCCAGGCTGGACACTTGACACAAATCAGGCGTATGGTCCTGCTGAAATAGCGGTAAATCGATTTTATTTAACGCCTGCTCGCGCTGTGAGCAGGCGTTTTTTATATTGAAAACAACCTGAGACTGGCCTTTTTTTATTGTAAATGAGAGATGGGGTTTCTACATTAATCGGCGTACTTAATAAATGTTGATCTGTTTGATGCCAACCCAGGATGGTGTAGGGACCTACCCGTTTCAGAACAGGGGATTTACATGCTACTACATGCTTCACAGCAGAAACGCCGGTTATTGCTGGCACTTTCATTTTTGCTGATCTTTGGGTTTTTGATGACCAGCCTTGTCAGCTTTTTTGTTTCGAGAGCGTCACTGCGGGATCAAATTCGTTTCAAGGCTCTGCCCTTGACCAGTGATAATGTTTATTCGGAGATTCAGCGTGATCTCCTTCAGCCTGTGTTTATATCTTCATTAATGGCCAATGATACTTTCTTCAAGGATTGGATCATCAGCGGTGAAAAAAGCAGTGAAAAAGTGGCCAATTATCTCGGTGAAATTAAACAGCAATATGGTATGTTTACCAGCTTTTTCGTCTCAGAATCATCACGAATCTATTATCACGCCAATGGGATTTTAAAGAAAGTGAAGCCTGATGAGGCACGTGACGCCTGGTATTTCAGGGTTCGAGAAATGGAAGATGACTTTGAGATTAATGTGGATCCAGATCTGGCAAATAAAGATGCAATGACGATATTTGTTAACTATAAAGTTAAAAATGGCCTGGGAGATTTTATTGGTGTGGCCGGTGTGGGTTTGACCATAAATGCAGTTGTTGCATTAATAAATTCCTATAGTGAAAAATATGATTCGCAGATTTATTTTACAGATCAAAATGGTCGTATCGTCTTGCAGGGTGCCACTTTTGATATAAATGCACATCATATCAGGGAGCCAGATTGTCTTGGTGCGCTTGCAGATGCGGTTTTATCAAAGGAAAAATATTATTTTCAGTTTAAGAGACAGGGACGACAAATTCATCTTAATACAAGATTTGTTCCAGAATTGAATTGGATCCTCTTTGTAGAACAAGCTGAAGACAAGGCCACGGCGCCAATCCACAATGCCCTGTTGGTCAATTTAACAATTTGTGCATTAATCACCTTTGTGGTCCTTTTAATGGCACGGCGAAATGTGAATGTCTTTCAGCGATTCAACCAGATACAGCATGACAAACTGGTTGAGAATAATGCGGCACTGGCGCTTGCTGTTAATGAAAAGTCAAAGGCTTTGGACAGGAATCAGTTGTTGATGACCGAGATACACCACCGCGTCAAAAACAACCTCTCCATCATTCAAAGCCTCTTGCGCCTTCAGTCTGCGCGTATGGAGGAAGGCGCTTCACGAATGGCACTGAAGGAGAGTGAGAGTCGTGTCCGATCTATTCGCAATATCCATCAATTGCTTTCAAGAGGGGTGGATCTGGCCCATTTAAATGCCACATCTTATCTGAATGGCTTGATCCGTGATGTTGCAGAAGCGTTTCAAACGCCCCGCACAGCCGTGCAACTCGATACAGAGATTGAAGCTGTAAATCTCGATATGGATCAACTTATTCCCATTGCTCTCATTTTGAATGAATTGATGACAAATGCGTTTAAGTATGCCTTTGAAGGGCGGAATCATGGTGAAATTCGAATCATAATGCGCTCCACACGTTCAAATAAACTTGAACTGAGTGTGAGTGACAATGGGGTTGGGTTACCGGAGGATTTTGACCTCAGCTCACAGGATTCGCTGGGCGCCAATATTCTTGTACTACTCAGTCAACAGTTGGATGGCGCTTTGAGCTGTCACTCTGAGCCGGGCAACGGAGCAAATTTCACATTAGCCGTTCCCCACGCAGATGAGCCGCCTGAGGACCGCTGATCAAAGCATCGTTTTATCAGCGTTTATCAGATAGGGATTTAATAATGCCAATACATAAATTTAGTAACCATCGGATTTTTTACCGCCAACAGGGGGCAGGTCCCCTACTCATCCTGTTGCCTGGCAATACGGCCACTTCCGTTTGCTTTCAATCCGAGTTGGATTATTTTGCCTCAAGTTATACTGTGGTGTCGCTTGATTTTCTGGGTACGGGGTTGTCTGAACGCTCCGAGTCCTGGCCAGTGAACTGGTGGCGGGATAATGCCAAACAGATCTCCGCCTTGATTGCCCATCTGGATCTGGGACCGGCCCTGCTCTTGGGCACCAGCGGCGGCGGGATTTCGGCCCTGTGGACGGCCATTGATTTTCCGGCTCAGGTGAGGGCCGTGGTGGCAGACAGTGTACCGGCCCGCTTCTCAGGCGACTTGTTGCGTCATGTGCTGGCCGAACGACGTGATCCACCCGAGGACTTGGTTCGGTTCTACCACCATGCCCAGGGAGAGGACTGGCAAGCCGTGATTGAGGCGGACAACTCCATGCTGGAACGCTTTTTTACTGAATATGACGGTGATGTCTTTGGCAATCGATTGCTTGATATCTGCTGCCCCGTTCTGTTCACGGCCAGCCGGCAGGACAATTTTCTTATCGATCCCGACGCGACACAGACGGCCATGGCCAGGGCGGTTCGCCATGGCAGATTGTATATGGCCCCGAAAGGGGGACATCCCTTCATGTGGACCGCTGCCGATGAGTTCCGTGCTGTGGCAGGTATGTTTTTATCCTTACAGGTCAAATCATAATCAAGGAGACAGCAATGAAGAAAACAGCGGCGTTAAAGGTTGTCAATGTACTGTTGCTCCTGGTTTTCCTTTCCCAGGTGGGCTCGGCTTTCACGCGTACAGTGCTTCCTTATGAATTATTTCATATTTTGCATGGATATGGGGGCTTTCTCCTGTTGATTCTGGTTGTTGTTCACGTAGCCCTAAACTGGAACTGGGTGAAAAATCAGTTGTGGACGAGATGATTTACGGCTGTCACGGCAGCGGTCACCCTGGCTTTGGAGTTTTCGAAGGATAGGCAGGCTGGATCTTGCACTGGGTTCGCATTCTGTCGGCATTCTCCGCTTTCATCTCAAGTGTTTTGATCCGCTCGTTGGCGTTTTAGGGTTTGAGATTCAGGCGCTGTGATGTCAATCTGTCGTATATCATCATTCATTGCTGTTTTCACTTGCATCTAATCTGTTTTTGCTTTATCCTATGACATTCTATCCCATGATGGACCCAATAGAGGGGGGAACGTGGCATATATGCTCAAAGTGAAAGTGATCTCCCAAAGCGGACACTGTGAGATGGGGCACTGTCCCGGCGATGTGATCACCTGCACTGAACAGGGCGTGGAGGGGAAGATCTGCATTCATGCGCTTTACAGCCTGATGCCCAAATTGGTGGCCATGATGTATGACGCCACCTTCCCCTGGCTGGAGGATCCCGGCGTGGCCACGCACGCCTGTCCCGATGCAGAGAATCCAGTGGTTTTTGAAGTCCGTCGTTTAAAAACATAGTTTTAAATTTTTTATCATTCATTTTCATCCCAATATAGGATACTACTGATGACCGCTCAAGCCAAAACCCCTGAAAAAGGGAAGAAATCCAAGAGGAAAGACCGCCCTTCGTTTTTTCTCCGTTCGCTGGATACCATCGAAATGGTGGGCAACAAAATGCCGCATCCGGCCACGCTCTTTGCCCTGTTTGTCCTGGCCATCATGGTCATTTCTGAGGTTGTCGTTCGCTCCGGCGTGACGGCGCTTCATCCCGGCACCGGGGAGACCATTCACGGTGTGAGTCTGCTCTCCGGCGATGGTCTGCGCTGGCTCTACACCCATGCCACAGACAATTTCGTGAGATTTCCGCCATTGGGCGTCGTGCTTGTCGTCATGATTGGTATTGGCGTGGCCGAGGGTACGGGACTGATCTCGGCGCTGCTGCGACAGCTGGTGTTGGGCGCCCCCAAACGCCTCATCACGGCCGCTGTGGTGATGGCCGGCATTCTCAGCCATCTGGCATCGTCTGCCGGCTATGTGCTGCTCATCCCGTTGGGGGCCATGATCTTTGCCGCTTTGAAGCGTCATCCCATGGCCGGTATTGCCGCGGCCTTCTGCGGCGTCTCCGGCGGTTTTGGCGCCAACTTTCTCATCGGCTCCATTGATCCTATTCTGGCCGGACTCACCGAGTCTGCCGCGCAGATTATCCGTCCTGAGATGACCATCAATCCTGCGGTGAATTTTTTCTTCATGCTGGCCTCGGCTGTCATGATTGTCATTGTCGGTACGCTGGTGACGGAGAAGATCGTCGAACCGCGTCTGGGCACCTATGAGGGTGAATCGGAAAGTTTCGATCAGCTGAAGCCCATAGAGCGAAAAGCGTTGAGCTTTGCAGGCATCTCCATGCTGCTCACCGCAGCGCTGTTTCTGGCCATCTCCATACCCACAGGCGGCCTGCTGCGCGATGGCGGTTCCTTTCTCGCCTCGCCTTTCATGAAAGGCCTCATCACCTTTCTCTTCGTCTTCTTTCTGGTGCCCGGCACGGTTTACGGCATCACCGTGGGCACCATCAAAAGCGACAAGGAGATGGTGAAGCACATGACCAATTCCATGAAGGGATTGGCCGGATACATCGTATTGGTTTTCTTTGCCGCGCAGTTTGTCTACTGTTTCAAGCACTCCAACCTGGGCGTGATTCTGGCCATCAAGGGGGCAGAACTGCTCACCACCGTGGGTTTCACGGGCATTGGCCTCTTGATCGCCTTTGTCATACTCTCGGCCTTCATCAATCTCTTCATGGGCAGCGCCTCGGCCAAGTGGGCCATCATGGCGCCTATTTTTGTGCCCATGTTCATGCTTTTGGGATGGCATCCCGGCATCACGCAGGCGGCTTTCCGCATCGGAGATTCCGTAACCAACATTATCACGCCCATGATGAGCTATTTTGCGCTGATTGTGGCCTTTGCCCAGAAGTATGATGAAAAATACGGTATCGGCACCATCATCGCCACCATGCTGCCCTACACCTTTGTTCTGACCATTGTCTGGGTCATCCTGCTCTCCATCTGGATGCTCATCGGTCTGCCCACAGGACCCGGCGCGCCAATTCACATGTAATTTGACACATCGATATGATTTGACCCTGGCAGGCACACACATCCTGTCAGGGTTTTTTAATCTCAAATGAGCGTGCAAGAATGAGGAGGAGACATACTTGGAAAGCATGATCGACTATTCCAATTGCAATATGAAGCAGGTGGCGGTTCATGTGGTGGGCAACAAGACGCAGGAGGATGCGCTCCGCCTCTCCAGGTCCACATTGGATCTCTCCGATGTTGAGTTGAATAAACTGCTGATCCGTTTCTTCCTTCAGTCCTTTCCCGGCATGGAGTATTATCATTTTACCTTCTCCAATGAGGATTTCACCCTCAATCCCATCTATACCTTTGCCTCGGCCATGTTCAAGGATGTTGACGCCTTCTATCCCAATTCTGTACACATGGCCCGCCATCTCTATGAGGCCTCGGTGCATCCCAATATCAAATCGGGCGACCTCTTTATCGCGCATTTTTCCAATGTCTTTCTTGAAGGAGAGAAAGCCGAGGTCATCGGTCTTTTCAAGTCAGAGAACCGTCAGCCCTTTCTCAAGCTCGATGGCGCCTCAGACACCTTCTCCCTGGATTACGCCGACGGCATCAATGTGGACAAGCTGGACAAGGGGTGCCTGATTTTTAACCTGGAGCGGGAGAATGGATATAAAATCTGTATCCTGGACAAGTCCAACAAAGCCTATGAGGCCCAGTACTGGCGCGACCTCTTTCTCCAGATCCGTCCCAGTGATGACAATTTTCATCACACCAAGGATTTTCTGACCGTGGCCAGGCAATACATAACCAAGGGGCTGGCCAAGGAGTATGAGGTCAGCAAGGCCGAGAAGATTGATATGCTCAACAAGTCCATCGACTACTTTAGTGGACACAACACCTTCAATAAGGCCGACTTTGAGAAGCAGGTCTTTCACCATGATGAACTCATCGATTCCTTTCAGCGTTTTGATCAGGGCTATCAGGAGAAGAAGGGGCTGCGTATCGATGATAATTTTGAAATCTCGACACCGGCGGTGAAGAAGCAGACGCGTATCTTCCGCAGCGTGCTCAAGCTCGATAAGAACTTTCACATCTACGTACACGGCGACAGCAGCCGCATTGAACGCGGCATAGAGCCCGATGGCCGGAAGTACTATAAGATCTATTTCGATACAGAGAGTTGAGGCCCTTCGGTTTTTGGGGGAGGGGCAGAGGTGTTTGTCGCTGTTGTTGCGAGGATGCGCCTGCGGCGGGGGTACAGAGGGTCTGAGGGTGTTGCACAGCTGGCATGTTTTACCAAAGACCCGGTATGCGTCTCGGACATCATGAAAAGGGCTGACCCATGCGGTCGGCCCTTTTGCTATGGTGATTCCAAACGGTTCTGAGTGTGGATCAGGTATCGCTCTCTGCGGCCAGTTTACCCAGAAAGGCGAGAATGCCGTGCAAAATAGTCAACGGGTGCGGCGGGCAGCCCGGGATGAAGAGGTCGACAGGCAGTAGAGAGGAGACGCCACCGCAGGTCTCCTGGTGGTCGGCAAAGAGGCCGCCTGAGACGGCGCAGGCGCCCACGGCAATGACAATCTTCGGATGAGGGATGGCGGCGTAGGTGTCTTCCAGGGCCGAGCGCATGGCCTGGGTGACAGGGCCGGTGACCAGCAGGCCGTCGGCGTGGCGCGGTGAGGCGACAAAGGCAATGCCGAACCGGCTCAGGTCCCAGCCGATGGTGGTGAGCACATTGGTGTCGGCCTCGCAGGCGTTGCAGCCGCCGGCAGAGACCTGACGCAATTTGAGTGCACGGCCCAGGAGCTTGCGTATGGCCTCTTCTGCCATGATGGGGGACGGTTCTCCGGCGTGGGGGAGACATAACTCGGCTCTGTTTGAAGCGGCCAGCTGAAAGTCAGCGGAAAAATTGATACATTGCTTTGGGCAGGCGTGCTCACAGGCCCGGCAGAAGAGGCACTTCCCCAGATCGAGCGTCACACTGAGTCCATCCTCACTTTTTTTTAGAGCCTGTGTCGGGCAGCCCGTCAGGCAGCGGTTGCAATCGGGCGTACATTGCCCTGCTTGCAATGTCGGTTTTCCGGCAAAGCGCTGGGGGAGAACCGGAGGCGGTCCTGCGGGATATTTGAAGGTTTGATGGCCCTGTTTCCAGCGGGCCAGGAGTAAATCAAGCATGGCGCCTCCGGGCGGCTTTAAGCGAAATTGAGATCATTATAAGTCATGTCCACAGTAGGATAGATTGAAACTCTTATTGCACAGCGGGAAGTCGCTGATGGGTTGATTGCGCATGGCCTGGGCGAGACCGAACCAGTTGCAGAACGAGGGGTCGATGACTTTATAGCATTGAAAGCCTCCGTCGTCGTTGCTCTGCGCCACGTGGCAGATCCGTCCGCGCCAGCCCTCTGTCAATGTGACTGCGAGATGGCGGGGACGCAGTGATGGGGGGGCGTTGAAGCAGGTCCCCTCGGGCAGCGCCGTCAGCTGATCGACGACAAAGGCGAAAGAACGCTGTATCTCCAGCCAACGCACCATGGCCCTGGCAAAGACATCGCCCTCTTTGCCCACGGACACGGGGATATGGGCAAAACGGTAGATATCCAGCGGGAAATCGTGGCGTACGTCATGGGCCAGTCCACAGGCCCGCGCCGCCACACCCACCAGTCCAAGACGCTTGGCGTCGGGCTGGGACAGCGTGCCGGTTTTCTCAAAACGGGCCAGCACAGAAGGGGATTTCCAGAGCAGTTCCACGGCGCTGCGCGTCTCTGCCTCGATGGTTTGAAGCCGTTTTATGAGATTCTGGCGCATGGATTCATCGATGTCAAAGGCAACACCGCCCGGCATCACCAGGCCCCTGCCAAAGCGATTGCCGCAGAGCGAGGCGGTCAGATTGAGCACATCGCCACGGATGCGTCCACAATAGGCATGCGTGGGGAGAAATCCGATATCACCGGCCAGCGCCCCCAGATCGCCAAGGTGGTTGGCCAGTCGTTCCAGCTCCAGGGCGATGCCCCGAATGGCCTGAGCGCGCGGCGGCGGTGCCGTCTGAGCCAGTGATTCGATCATCAGCGCATGGTTGGTGCCGTGCCCTACGGTGCTGTCTCCGGAGAGTGTCTCCATGTAGTGCCGGGTCCTGAGATTGGGGCCGCTGCTGAGCGCCTTTTCAATGCCGCGATGCTGATAGCCCAGGGCGATCTCAAGGTGATAAACCGCTTCGCCGTGGCATTGAAAACGAAAGTGCCCCGGTTCGATGACTCCGGCGTGCACAGGGCCCACAGCAACTTCATGCACCTCTTCACCGTCCATGCTGAAGAAAGATTCGCGCTGTGCCCTGGAGAGGGGCGGTTGGTTGTCGGCTGTTTGCGCCAGCGGCTGCTGGAAACGCACCGGTTTCAACCAGGGGTGGCCCGTTGGAAATACCGACCACTGCTCATAGATCTCACGTTCGAAACGCTGGGCCTGGGCACAGTCGGGCGTGAGCGACTCAAAGGCCGTGCCCACATCGGTAGAGGCCGTGTAGAGACGGCCTTCACTGTGGCTGGCCAGCACGGCAGTGAGGCGGATTTGCCCCTCCACGTCCGAACCGAACAGCGCGGCAAGATCCAGTCCCTGTTTGACGCCATCAATGACGGCATGTCTGAACGTCCCAAAGGAGAGAAGGGGGAGATCACCGGCGGGAACGGACTGGCCGTTGTGCAGAGGAAGAAAGTCATATTTATGCATTATTGAAGTCCCAGCATGTGTGCGGCCTGGATCAGAAGCGTCTTGAGCGCCGGGGGCAGATAGAGCCCCAGGCCCAGGGCCAGTAGCCCAAGCAGCAGGGGGGGGATCAGTGTGATTGTGCGTTCTCGAACAGGAAGATCAGAAGGGTTTTCCGCAGGCCTGGGGGTGTAGACCATTTTAATAATACTCATTGCAAGGCCGATGAAGATGGCGGTCATGGCCAGAAGCGCCAGGGCGGCCGCCCATGCATGTCCTCCGGTCAGGCCGGCTTTGAGTATCATAAATTTACTCAAGAAGACGCCGAAGGGCGGTGTGCCGGTGATGGCGAGAAAGCCGGCTGTCCAGAGCGCGGCGGTCAACGGCAGACGCAGGTTCAGGGCCTGTATCTTGTCGATGGATTTAGAGCCGTACACCGCCAGAATATTGCCGGCCAGCAGAAAGAGCATGGTCTTGACCAGAGAGTGGTTGATGGCATGCAAGAGTGTGCCGAAACCGGCCGCGGCACCGAAACCGGCGCCCAGGGCCAAGATGCCCATGTGCTCCACACTGGAGTAGGCGAGCATGCGTTTGTAATCACTTTGGCCGATGATGAAGATGGCGGCGGTGAACATGGAGAGCAGGCCAAAGAGGATGAGAAGGCTCTGGCTGAAATGGCCGAGTCCCGCCTTGACCAGCAGGGCATGCAGCCGGAGTATGGCCAGAAAGGCGCAGTTTAAAAGGGCGCCGGAGAGCAGGGCGGAGACCAGTGAAGGCGCTTCACTGTGGGCATCGGGCAGCCAGGTGTGCAGCGGGGCCAGCCCCATCTTGGTGCCGTATCCCACCAAGAACAGAATGAAGGCCGATTTCAGCCAAGTGGCATCCAACGCGGTGGCGTGGGCCATGAGATTGGCAAAAGTCATGGAGAAGAGGCCCTCGCCGCCTGAGGCCGCCACATTGAGAAAGAAATTGCCCAGAAGCGCCAGGGCAATGCCCACGGAGCAGATGAGCAGGTATTTCCAGGTGGCTTCCAACGCATGCCCCGAATGGTGATGAAAGATCAGCGGGGCACTGACCAGGGTGGTGGCCTCCACAGCCACCCAGAGCAAACCGGGGTGCTGGCTGATGATGACCAGCGTCATCGAAGCCAGAAAGAGAAGCAGATAGCCGATGAAAGCGGACTCGGTTTGATAGTGGGAGGGCACAGGATTCCGTCGCCCCGTCAAATAACCGCAGGCGTAAAGGGCCGTACAGAGAAAGAGCAGACTGGTAATGGAGAGAAAGAGCAGCGCCGGCGCATCCACTGCCAGCCACTGGCCTGGGAGCGGGGCCGCAATGGGGTGATGCCAGAGAAGGGCTGTGCATGCCGCATGGACCAGGGCCGCGCCCATGAGCAGGATTTTTAATACGGTGCTGCGTTTGATAAGGAAAGCAGCGGCACCGGTGATTGTGGGTATGAGCAGCAAGGCCAGAATCATGAATTATTCCTTTAGCATGGCCAGTTTGTCGGTATCGATATGATCGAAGTTCCGATTGATGTGATAGATCATGATGCCCATGACAAAAACAGCCACGAATACATCCAGAAGAATGCCAATCTCCACGAGAAAGGTTTCACGCACGGTGAAGGCCAGACCGAAGGCGTAGATGCCGTTCTCCATGGCCAGATAACCCAGAACCTGGGTGAGGGCTTTTCGGCGGCTGACCAATATAAACAGGCCTACCATCATGGAGAAGAGCGATGTGGGTGTGAGCAGAGAGGCATAGCCTGACTGGGGCTGTTTGAGCTGGCTGCCCAGGTACACAGAGACGGCCAGCAGCAGCAAACCGATGAGCAGAGAAGCTGTGAATCCGACAATCGGTTCCACCTCACGCCGGACATGGGCCTCACGCACGGCCCGGGTGAGAAGCCGGGGCAGAATCATCGCCTTGATCAAGATGCTCACAAAGGCAGTGAGCATGAGTCCCCACTCCAAACAATGCCAGTGGTTGAGAATGGACATCAGTCCGAGAATCAAGGCCTGGGCGGCCACGGTGCGAATCAACGTACCCAGCCGGCTCGATCCCATCAGGAGCAAGTTAGAGAGAATGAGCAGGGTGACTAATATTTCGAGAACAGTTTTCATGATTACCATCCCACAATAATGCTGGCCAGAATGGAGAGCACCAGGGCTGAGGCGATCAGCTGTGGCACACGCACCCACGGCAGGCGGGCCATGATCGACTCGATGAAGCCGGTTAAAATGGCAATGACCGCCATGCCGGCCAATCCAATCAGCAGACCCATGGCCAGGGTGTGGCGGCCTGCAGGATTGACAATGCCGATGAGCAGGGCGCCGTAAATCCATAATTTTAACGCAGCGGTGTATTCAATCAGCGCAAGATCCGGTCCACTATGGTCCAGTACCATCACCTCATGGACCATGGTGAGCTCCAGGTGCGTGTTGGGGTCGTCCACGGGGATTCTGGCGTTCTCCGTCAGAAAGACCAGCATCATGGCCACCACAATCAGCAGTGTGGCCGTGCCGGCGCTCTCAAAGAGCGAGAGAAAAGAGACGGAATGACAGATCCCGGTCAGGGAGAAGCGGCCGGTAAATGAGGCCAGGGCCGTGAATCCCAGGAGAAAGGCGGGCTCGGTCAGAGCGGAGATCAGCACCTCGCGGCTGGCGCCCATGCCCTCAAAACTCGACCCGGTGTCCAGAGCGCCCAGCACCAGAAAAAATCGCCCCATGGCCAGGAGATAGGCAAAGAGCAGCAGATCGCCTTTAAAGTGAAGCAGGGCCGCACCGCCCCCAAAGGGGACGATGAGCAGGGCGGCGCAGGCCGCAGCGCATTGAATCACAGGACTGGCTTTGAACAACCAGGTGGTGGTATGGCTGTACACCACGCCCTTTTTCATCAGCTTGGCCAGGTCGTAATAATTTTGAAGCAGCGGCGGTCCTTGACGACCCGCTGATACGGCCTTGATCCGATTGATGATTCCCGGAATGAGCGGCGCCGTGGTGAGCGCCAGAATGAAGCTGAGCAGAGAAGTCATTCTATAATTTCCATATAAAAAGAAACAGCAGCGTCAGGGCGATATAGAGAATATAGAGCTGAATCCGACCCTCCTGCACCCAGCGCATCCGGTCTGTGAGGCGCTGTATCCATTGCATCAATGGGGCGTACACAGATTCCAGAAAGAGATCTGGCGTGTGCGTGTGCAGATCTGCCTTTGTGGGGAAATAAGAGAGGGGGCTATGGACGTGGCTGCGTGTCCTGAGCAGGGTTTTAAAGAGCCGGACCAGCGGCTGCGTAAACGAGGAGGCGCTGTACTGCATTTTGGGTTTGGGTGCGGAGTAGGCGCATCCCCAAGTGGGGGCCTGCTGCACGGTTTTACCCCGCAGCAAAAGCCAGCGCAAAGCCCCGGCCAGGATCAAAAAACCTATAAAAGCCAGGCTGCCCCAGAGGATATAGAAGAGCATCTCTTGAAGTTCAAGGAGCTCTGCCAGAAGAATATCCTGTTGGAATGTGGGCAGCAGGGTTTTAAAAACGGGCAGTGCGGCTTTGATCAGCCACGGGGAGGCGAAGCCCAGTGCCATGCAGCCAAGGGCCAGTGCGGCCATGGGGCCCCACATTTGAGGCGCATTTTCACGGGCTTTGCTGGCCCCCTCACTTCTGGGTTCACCCAGAAAAATGATACCGAAGGCTTTGGTGAAAACCGCCAAAGCCAGTCCTCCCATGAGCGCCAGCGCCCCCATGATCAACAGGCCGCCCATTTGATGCGGCAGTGAGCGGTTCACAAAGTGAAGGATGGATTCAAAGGCGCCGCGATAGATCAGCAGTTCGCTGATGAATCCATTGAAAGGCGGCAGTGCGGAGATGGCTGCAGCGCCAATGAGAAAGGTTATGCCGGTTCTGGGCATGCGTTTGAGCAAGCCCCCCAGTTGATCCATCTGCAGGCTGCCTGTGGCGTGCTGTATGGATCCGGCGCCAAAGAACAGGAGACTCTTAAACAGGGCGTGGTTGAGCATGTGCCACACGGCCCCGCCGAATCCCAGGATGGCCATCAGGGTTGAGGCTTGATTCAGCCCCAGGGTGCCAATGCCAAGCCCCAGGGTGATAATACCAATATTTTCCACGCTGCAATAGGCGAGAAGCCGTTTCAGGTCATGCTGGGCCATGGCGTAGAGCAGCCCCTGCACCCCCGAGAGCGCCCCAATGCCCACCAGCACCCAGCCCCACCACGCCGGCGGTGTCTGAAGCAGTGTGATGATACGGATGATGCCGAATATGCCGGTCTTGATCATCACGCCGGACATCAATGCCGAGACATGAGACGGGGCAGCAGGATGGGCCTCTGGCAGCCAGATATGAAAGGGAATCAGTCCCGCCTTTGCACCAAAGCCCACCAGCATGAAGAGAAAGACAAGGGTGCCGTGAATGCCGGCCGGCATGACCAGCTGGTCAAAATCCATGGCGCCCGAGGGGCCGGACAACAGAATAAACATCATGATCAACAGGGCGGTGCCCACCTGTGTGGCCGCCAGATAGATCCATCCGGCCCGACGTACTGACGGCGCCTCACCGTGATAGAGCACCAGGAAGAACGAGGCCACGGTCATCACTTCCCAGGCAATCAAAAAGAGTACGGCGTTCCAGGCGGTCAACACCAGAACCATGGCGGCGGTGAGCAGATGATAGAAGAACCAGTGGTTTTTCTGCCGCATGGCGTGCCACTCGGCGGGAAGGTAGCGGGAACCGTAGATCCGGCCCAGAACCCCCACCAGCAGAACCGGCAGGATGAAGAGGGCTGAGAGGGCGTCGAGATGCAGGGCGAAGCGGATCTCAGGCGTCATCCATTGCAGGGAGATATGCAGGACCTGATCCTGAATCAATACAGGGTACAGCGCCACGGCTGTGAGAAGACTTCCGGCAATCAGGGCAGTCTGGCTGATCATGGCCGCGGCTTTCCCTCGGCCGGGCAGAAAAACAAGAAAACCACTTATGAAAATGATTGTGATTCCCCAGAGGAATAGAGTCATGACTGTTGGCCCTTTGCAGAGGATGTGGCGGGGAGGAAGAATGACTTTTCAACCTCTTGTACTTTTTTATAGATGACATCACGCATGGCCTGCGTCTGGAGGCAATCGGTCAGGTCATGGCGGCGCAGTGCATAGGCCAGGCCGGCCAGCAGATGAATATGGGCCTTGATGGTCGGGCTGATCAATGTGAACAGCGTGTCCACGGGTTTGCCGTCTATGGCCTGAAAATCGATGGGATGCTCCAGGAAACAGAGGGCGATCACCGGTTTTTCCAAATGCATGATGATGGGGTTGCGTACATGGGGAATGGCAATGCCGTTTCCCAGTCCTGTAGAACCCAAAGATTCCCTGGCCATAAGAAACTGAAGCAGAGAAACCTTGTCAATCTCCTCGGGAAGCGGGATCACATCTACAACGGCCTTCATCACTGACGCCTTGTCCGTGCCGCCGATGCGGTAAAAGATACCCCCGGCTTTCAATGCCTCAAAAAGACTCGGCGTATTCTGGGCCTCCAGTTCCGCATGCTGATAGGGATGAAAAGAGACATTTCGCCTCTGTGCCGTGGCCCATTCCAACAGTTCTGCCCGGTTGAATCGATAGGACTCATTGATTTTATAAGCGGGTAGCTTGCCGTCTTTGATCCACCGGTAGATGGACTTTTCAGAGACATTTAAAAGGAGTGCGGCGTCTTTGACGTTTAACTGCATGGCATGCAATTCTCATATTTCTCGGGGGTATGACAAATTTCTCAGAGTGTCTCAATCTATGACAAATGCATGACGATGTCAAGACCAAAATTACGGCGGGTAGACGCGGATGCCTCCAGCCCTTCAAGAAACTGTATCCGCTTTTATTGATCCCCTTTGCCGGGGGGGGGTGATGGGAGCGGAGTGTTGTATTTTGAGTTGCAGTGCCTGGGTATGGTGGCACCATTCCATTTTATAGAAAATATCTAACAAATGACTTGCATCGTGGTTTTATTTGTTATACATTTTCTAACAATTGGATGAAAGGAAGATATAATGTCATTATCGCGACGTGAGGAACAGGTGCTCCTGGCCATTTGGAATCTGGGTGACGGTGCCTATATGCTCTCCATAACCAACTATCTCAACGAAAAGACCACTATGAAGTGGACCATTGGATCTGTTCAGAAGCCTTTGCTGCAACTGGAGAGAAAGCAGTACATCATAACAGAGATGGGGGCGTCCACAGCCAAACGGGGCGGGCGGCGGAAGAAAATGTGCCGGATCACCCCCGACGGCGTTGCCGCGCTCAAGGCATTGAAAAGCGAGCAGGAAGTTCTGTGGCAGGATTTTATGCAGGGCCTGCCCGTAGGGGAAAATGGTGTTGCCTGAAGCACGGAATGAGTATGTAATAAGGAGTGAGAAACCATGCATCCAAATAAAAAAGAGCCAACTGAGCATCGCCTGGCCCGGTTAATAATGGCCATTCTTGGCCCCGATGAAGGCGAGGCCCTGCTTGGCGACATGGAGGAGCAGCAGGCCGCGTCAACCCAAAGGGGGAGGCGGAGCAGAACCACGCTCTGGGCCGCCGGTCAGGTTGCGCTTTCGCTCTGGAATCATCTGTCCGTATTCCTGGCCTGGAAACGGGCGTTGGTCCTGCAGCACTGGGCGCTGACCTGGCGCCGACTGATGCGCAGCAAGGGCTACTCGGCCATCAATATCGGCGGCCTGGCCGTGGGCATGGCCGCCAGCATCATCATGGCCGTCTGGGTGCTGGACGCCTTGAATTATGAGTCTTCTTACAGCCATTCTGATCGGCTCTATCGCGTAGAACAGCGCCTTGATACCCCCGACGGTTTGAAGCCGGCGGCGATCACACCTTCCCCTCTGGGGCCGCTTCTTGAGCGCAGCTACCCTGAGATTGAAGCCACGGCCCGCATGATGTATATGAGCAGCTATGTGCTGGAACAGGGGGGGAAGCGTTTTCTTGAGCAGCGCATTGTGGCCGCAGATCCGTCTTTCCTCCGGCTCTTTGACTTTAATGTGATACACGGCAGTCTTACTGAGGCGCTGGACAGCCCCCAGTCTCTCATTTTGACCCGGAAGGTGGCCCAGAAATATTTTGGTGATGAGAACCCTGTGGGCCGGCCCATGCGTTTCAGCCGCCACAAGGCGATGTTGGTGACTGCGGTGATTGAAGACCATCCGCACAACACCCATCTTGACTTTGAAATACTGGTGTCTCTCTCTTTGGCCCGTGAACTGGGCTGTGAATTCTTTCCCGATACATGGCATCGCGTCGATGATATCCATACCTATGCGCTGCTTGCAGAGGGGAATAGCCTGGAGGCGGTGAATGCCAAGATCAAAACAGCCAAACAGCCCTATGAACAGCAGTGGAATGATGAGATCTGCCTCAGGCCCTTGAAGAAAATCCACGTCTCACCGGAGGTGGAATACAATCTGGCGCCTGTGGTGAATATGCAGCATTTTAAATTTTACAACGCGGCCGCCGTGTTGGTTTTCCTGATCGCCTGCATGAACTATCTCAACCTCTCTTCGGCGCGGGCTCTGCAGCGGCGCAACGAAATGGCTATGCGTTCTGTGCTGGGCGCCAGTCGGGGCACGCTGCTTCAGCAGGCCTTTATGGAGTCTCTCTTTCTGGCCGTTATGGCTTTACTGGCGGCCTGGATACTCACTGTGGCGGGCGTGGAATGTATGAAACAGGCCCTGGGCAAGGCCATCAGCCCCTCTGCCTGGTTGACTTCTCCCTGGTTCTGGGGCATGAACGGCGCATTTCTGCTGACTGTGGCGCTCAGCGGACTGTTCTCGGTCTGGCTGCCGCAGTCAGGTCGACTGTTTCACCGGCCCCCGCTGCGTGCTTTCAGAGCCTCCCGAGCGGGCAAACAGCTGATGGTGGGGTTGCAATTTGCCATTGCCATTGTCCTCATTGCCGCCACAATGCTGGTCAACGGTCAACTGGGTTATATGAGAGACAGCGACGTGGGCTTTCAGCATGATTCGGTGATTTCTGTGGCCATGAAGATGTCTGAGGAAGAGACGCTGTGGGGGCAGCAGTACAATACATTCAAGCAGGCGCTGCTCAGCCATCCCGGAGTGGAAAGTGTCAGCTCGGCCTGTCAGTCGCCGGTTGAAATGGGGGTATCTGCCGGTGAGGCCCATTGGGAGGGGATGCAGGATAATCAAAGCCTCATGGTGCGCTGGAACAGTGTGGACTATGATTATATTGAGACCCTGGGCATGACGGTTCTGGCCGGCCGCAGCTTTAACAGGGCGCATAACGATGCCATGGAGGATATGTCCAATGCCCGCTTTGTGATCAATGAAGCCGCTGCGCGCGGCATGGGCGTGGAGAATCCAGTGGGGCTTCAATTTGCATTATATGGGAAAACGGGACCCATTGTGGGCGTGGTCAAAGACTTTCACTACCGTTCCTTCAAGGAGACAGTGGATCCCATGGCCATGTTTATCAATTTTTACTTTAATGAGACACTGCTGATTCGTCTGCACGGGGCGTCGCACCGCGCCGCGCTGGATCATATTGAAGAGACATGGAAGGCCTTTCTGCCGGATTGGCCCTTTTCATGGCACTATTTGAATGAAGCGTATCAGCAGATGTATGAGGCCGATGAGCAGGCGCGTCGTATCATCAACGGGCTTTCCGGCCTGGCCCTCTTGATTGCGGTAATGGGCCTCTTGGGGCTGGTGGCCTACGGGGTGCAGCAGCGCAGCAAGGAGATTGGCATTCGCAAGGTGCTGGGCAGTTCTGTGGGTGCTGTCATTCTCACACTGGCCCGTGATTTTATCAAGTGTATTGCGGCGGCCACTGTAGTGGCGCTGCCTGTGGCCTGGTATATGCTCAACCAATGGCTGCAGCAGTTTCCCTATCGCATTCATCTGGGATGGCCGCTTCTACTGGGATCAGCGGCCATTGCCTGGCTTGTGGCGGCACTGACGCTGCTGAGCCAAACCACCAAAGCCGCCCTGGCCAACCCGGTGAACAGCCTGAAGGATGAATAGCCCCTTCCCGATGTAAATATTTGAAGCGCCCTGACCGTGATTACGGTCAGGGCGCTTTTACGTGATATAGATCAACTGAGCATCAAGGGGATTGATCCTGTTTACACCGGGATGGACACTGTAAACGTACTGCCCCGGCCCATCTCACTCTCCACACCGACAGTCCCACCGTGCAGTTCCACCAGCTGTTTCACAATGGCCAGACCAAGCCCGCGGCCTTCGCCGCGCTGCTCTGCGCTTTGACCTTCACGATAATAGCGGTCAAAGACATTGGCCAGATCCTCAGAGTGTATACCGTGTCCAGTGTCCCGTACAGAGAGCATGAAGCGCCCGGCATGCATCTGGGCCGATACCTCAATCACATCCCCGGATTCAGCGTGTTGAAAGGCATTGCGCAACAGGTTGTCCAGTACCTGCCGCATGCGTTTTGCATCAAAAAGAAGTGTTTCGGGTAGGGCGTTGTGCTGGAAACGGCAGTCGATATGACGAACCAAAGCCTTGGTCTGCCAGCGCATGATGACCTGGCTGAGAAAATCCAGCACCGGGATGCTTTCCCGCTCTAGCGCTATGGTCTGCTGATCCACCTCGGCCAGCAGCTCCAGGTCGGTGATCAGGCCTTGGAGATGATCAATCTCACGCTGTATGCGTTCGGCGGCTTTCTCTGATGACTGCATGTCATCCTGCATGCCGCGGGCCTCTAGTCGGATAATGGAGAGTGGGGTGTTGAGTTCATGAGAGACATCGGCGATCAGACGTTTTCTGATCTGCTGCTGCGCTGCAATGGCGTCGGCCATGCGGTTGAAGGCGCGGCTCATCTGACCCAGCTCATCTTCAGAGTGGATTTTGAGGTGCTCTGTAGCGCCGTGTTCAGCCAGCAATGTGGCGGCCCGTGTCAGCGCCTTCACCGGTGCGTTGATGCGGTTGGCCAGCCAGATGCCCAGTCCCAGCGCCAACATCAGGGCAATGAGTGCAGCATAGAGTATCTTTTTGAATGTGGCACTGGCAAATGCGCTGCTCTCATTGCTGTAGGTCTCTGGACCTTCTGTGACGATAAATCCCGCCAACCTGCCGTTTGCCCAATGGTAGAAGGGGATTGAGAGGTGTTTCTCCTCGGATTCGTCTTCGCCTTCACCCTCACCATTATACTCTCGTTCATTATGTGAATCGCCTTCTCCATGTTCATCACTGCCCTGGGCGTCATGGCCCTGCCGGCGGATATGAAAGTCGATGTTCAGGAGGTAACGCATAGATTCATCATAGGTCAGGGCTGTCAGTGTGTGGTGGCCGTAGACAAAATTTCTGGCTGCAAACCAATGCTGTAACGTTTCACGGGGCGATAAATGGGGATCCTGCTGAAGCGCCAGCCGCATGATGGCGCTAACGGCCTCGGGTGTGCCGAATCCATATGGCGCGGCAGCGGCGCGCCACTGTCGTGTCGTGTCGGGTTCTGTGATCTCTTTAGCAGCGCCCGGTGCGGCTCGTTCTGATCGAATGCGCTGTTTGATGGTGGAGAGGTCGCCGTTGAGATTGTAGTAGACTTCAACCAAGCCGGTGAGTCCTTTGAGCTGTTTGGCATTGATCTCTCCCAGAAAGCCTTTGAGCTGGTGGTCTGAGCTCCACAGCGCACCCAGACTGCTCAGAAGCGTTGCTGAGAGGATGATGACTGCAAAGGCCAGGATGATGCGGTTTCGTAGTGTATTCAACATGGTTTTACCACTGTGCTAAGGTTCAAAACGATACCCCGCTCCATAGACGGTTTTTAAATATCGGGGGTGTCTCGTATCCTCTTCAATGAGCTGACGGATGCGTTTGATATGTGTGTCCACGGCCCTGTCAAAGCCGTCAAAATCTTTAAGGGCAATGTCGATGATTTCCTCACGAGTGAAGACCTTGTGGGGGTGGCGGAGAAAGGTGGAGAGTATGGCAAACTGCAGGGCTGTTAAATGGATCTCGTTGTTTCTGGTCCAAATACGCTGTTCATTGGTGTTGATCCTGAATGGACCTGCCTGGAATATCGGCCCTTTGGTCCTGTGGCTGCGCCGCAGCACGGCTTTGACGCGCGCCACCACTTCATTGGGGTCAAAGGGTTTGACAATGTAATCATCGGCGCCCAGATCAAGACCTGCAACCCGGTCTTCCTGGGTGTCTCTGGCGGTGAGCATGATCACCGGGAGATCAGAGTCTTCCCGCATTCTTTGACAGATGGTCATCCCATCCAATCCAGGGAGCATGAGATCCAGCAAGATCAGGTCCGGGCCATGCTGTTGCACCATCTCCAGGCCGCTGCGGCCGTCATAGGCAGCCCGCGTTTCAAAGCCGGCGTTCTGGAGATAACGCTCAAGCCAGTCGGCGATGCGTTTTTCATCTTCAATGATTAATATGCATTCACTCATGATGAAAAATATAGCCTCTGTGTGAAAAAATAGCAAGTACTCCCTTGGTGCTAAAAGATGTAGGCGGCCACCACGTGCAGACCCAGGTCATCTGTGTGCTGATTCAACCCTAGAGAAGCGCCCGCCTTGATGATTACAGACTCATTCAGTGCTGCATACAGTCCGGGTACTAAGGTCACGGTGGGATGTGTGCCAGGCGTGCCCAGCATTTCAATGCCGGATTCCAACCAGTCTAATTGGGGAATGGGATGGCCTTTGAGGCCCATGGCCATGGAGAATTCATCGTGGCTGCCATATTTTGTCTCCTTGGTGTAGGAGAGGTTGCCGGTGATGTTGATATCGCCGGGCAGCTCTTTGCTGAGAATCAGCGTGGTATTGAAAATTTGTTTTCCGTTGATGAGTGTTCTGCTTTGGCGGAAAGGCAGCTCATATTCCACAGAGAGGCCCATATCTATGGGCCACGTTCCAGGACGGCTGATCTGATACTGGAGGCCCAGGGCGCCGGCCTCAAAGAAGGGGGCGTGGCTTTGAATATGAAGCAGGTGCGTGTGCAGATTGATCATCAGCCGATCGGAAAAGCCGTAGGTCAATGTGGGAGTGTACTCCCAGCTCTCCCCGGTGCTTCGGTTGAAGTGGGGCTTGAAGCTGTCAAACCCGTTAAAGAAAATGAGTCCATGCTTAGGGGCCTGGGCATAGCTCTCTGTGCGCAGGTACTCTTTGGCGTGGTGGCCCGAGAGCGTTGATGCGCTGAGAAGAACGGCAATCAGCAATGGCCGGATGTATCGAAGTCGATTCATTGTGTATGCTCCTCAAGGCGTTGCAGAAAGTATTTATCGGCGCCAGTGTTTCATAATAATGGTATCGTGGTGTGCTGATTTTCTACAGAGCCGCCCTGTGGCGGCTCCGTAGAAAGATAGCAATTATCTGTGTATTAAAGGGTATCGATTGATAGCGCGTGTTTACCTTTTTAAATCTCATGGCCGGTATGGCTTAACGGTGCTCGCCCCGACGTTCACTGCGTTTTTTGCCCCCATGTTCGCCAGCGCCTTCACGGCCTTCGTCTCCCTCACCCTCGCCGCCGTGCTCTTCACTTCCCACTTCGGGATGTGCGCCCCAGGAAGTAAATTTCTTTTCTGAAGCCTTGAGCGTCACTTTGGTTTTTTTGCCAGGCTTGAGGTCTACTGGGGTTGTGGGTCCTAATTCAATGCCGTTGGAGAGATGCACTTCCACGCGCACTTTTTGAAGAAGTTTTTTTGTGGTGTTCTCTACAGTGCCTTTGAAGCTGTTGGATCTGGCATCATAGGAGAGAATGAGACGTGCGCCATTGCGGATATTGTCATAGGTTTGCTTCAGGGTATATTCTGTACCCGCCTCTTCACCCTCGCTGGCGCCGCCAGTGTCCCGTGCGTGTTCGCCACGGCTTTCACTCTTTGCAATACGGTTTCCCTGATGTTCTCTCTTCTCGGTCTGGGCTGAGCAGCCGGCAGCAACTGCAATAATGCTGAGCGTAGCGAGCAGTTTGATCATTTGTTGTTTCATAGTGTTTCTCCTGTTGATATATGTTGTCTGGTAATTGGATCTATTCTGTATTTGTTTAAATATAGCCAGTCATTGTGGCAGAAATATGTCTGACCCGTTTGGGGGGAGTGGTCAAGGCCCAGCTGCAGGAAGGGCCTTGACTTGCATTGGATTATCCCGCTTCGGGATGGACGCTCCATGTGGTCCAGTTGCTGCTGTTGGCGTGTAGCGTCACAGTCATGCTTTCACCTACGGCTAGATCCTTGGGCGTTGTGGGTCCCAACTCCTTACCGTTGGAGAGATGAATCTCAACGCGTACGTTTTTCAATGTGCCCTTGGTGTTGTTGTCCACAACGCCTGTGAAACTGTTGCTGGCCGCATCGTATGACATGGTGAGTGTGGCGCCGTTGAGTGTTTCCACTGCTATATCGGTTTTACTGTACTGCGTGCCGGACTCTTCATCTCCCGGACCGGTTGTGCTTTTATTGTCGCAGGCGTTCAACATGAACCCAACTGCCAGAACGGTCAGAAGCATGAATGTCTTTCGCAGTGCTGTCCAGGATTTGATTCCTTGGCTTTTCATTATGTGTCTCCATGAGGGTGATTGTGTCTGTGGCGGCCCTTGCAAGTCGCCTGCTGTTTGCTGGAACCAAATTATATCGAGATTATGGCAGAAATATGTCAGGAATGAATATCGTGTTCAGCAGGCAAAACATTGGCGTGCCTTTGGAATGGTCCGCTGTGCTTTAGGCCCATCGCGGATATGTATACAAATTTCCCGGATACGTATGATGATGCTTGATGCCTGGCTGTTTATGTTATACCTGAACAGGAATTGTGTGTAAGCATAGAGAGGTCAACGATGAAAAAAGTGGTTTTAATTACGGGCGCTTCAGCCGGCATTGGCGAGGCGACAGCGATTGCACTGCGCAACCAGGGACATGTGGTTTACGGGGGGGCGCGCCGCGTGGAGAAGATGAAGAATATCGCACGCTATGGGGTGAAGCCCCTGGCGCTGGATGTCAGCAATGAGGAGAGCATGCAGCGTTGCATCCAGCAGGTACTCAGCGAACAGGGGCGGATTGATGTGCTGGTGAACAACGCCGGTTACGGGGCCTATGGATCCCTGGAAGATACGCCCCTGGCTGAGGGCAAGCGACAGTTTGAGGTCAATCTCTTTGGCCTGGCGCGTATGACGCAGCTGGCGCTGCCTCACATGAGAGAGCATCGCTACGGCAGGATCATCAATATTTCTTCCATTGGCGGGCGTGTGGGTTCTCCCCATGGCACCTGGTATCAGGCCTCAAAGTTTGCAGTGGAAGGGTTCAGCGACAGCCTCCGTATGGAGCTCAGACAGTTTGGCATTGATGTGGTCATTATCGAACCCGGCGCCATCAAGACCGAGTGGAGCGGTATTGCCCAGGACAATCTGATAAAGACCTCAGGTCATACGGTTTATGGAAACCTGGCTACGCAGCATGCCCATAACCTGGCCAAATACGATGGTTCAGGCTCAACACCCAATGTCATTGCCGACACCATTGTGCAGGCGGTAGAGGCACGCCGTCCCAGGACACGCTATGCAGTGGGGCGTGGCACAGGCATGCTCCTTTTGGCTAGGCGCATACTTTCTGATCGCCTTTTGGATCGTTTCATGCTCCGCATGTTGACTGCGTAAAAATCGGTGATATGTCAACATCTATCCCCTTGCAACAGGATTGAGAATGAGACAGATGAAAACTGAATTTGCCAGGGACCTGCCGGGCAAGACCGTGGTGTTTACAGGCAGTCCAGGTATCCGGGCCATGGCTCAACCTTGAAGCCCTGGATGAGAAACTGGCCCGAAAGGTGGGGGAGATCACCCGGCAGCATGTTGGGCTGGCCCAGCAAGAGATGCAGGTTGTTTCATCCATTGATTGTGGAGGGTAAAGATGGGTTGTGTAGTGCACATACTTAACACCATGCTTGATGCAGGGGCCGCAGTTTTGCATGAAAATACGCAAAGCGCCGCATCCGTGTCCAGGGACAGGCATCCTGAAATAAACCTGGCATCCCATTCTAATATTTTGTTATTTAAAGGAGAGGCTTCAGGCAATAAGCCACTTAATAGGGAGGCGCCCCGGTTGTGAAGCATATTACTCGTGTGATGAATATTTCGCAAATACATGAAATGGTCGGCCTTGAACCGCCATTGCATCCACTTATATCAGTCATGAGAAACTGCAACAATAAGATGGACCTGAACATGGTCGACAAGTATTTTACCACTGATTTATATATGATAAGTATGAAAGGTAAACAGGGCGGGTCGATTCAGTACGGCAGAGGGCATTACGACTTTCAGGAGGGGACACTGGTCTTCCTGGCGCCGGATCAGATCATCAGCGTTGACACGACTGGGCATGGTTCAGTGCCCGAGTACATGGGGGATGAGACGGGATGGACGCTTTTTTTCCACACTGACCTTTTCCGCCATATGGGCCTTGGCGAAACAATTCACGAATACCATTATTTCGGGTATGATGTCAATGAGGCGCTGCATCTTTCTGCACGAGAGAAAGAGACCATTCGGACCATCATAGAGAAGATTGAAGAGGAGTACAGCCAGAATATTGATGCACACAGCCAGACGCTTATTGTCTCCAACCTGGAGCTGCTGCTCAACTACTGTAAGCGTTTTTACAGCCGCCAGTTTTTGACGCGCACAGCCCAGAGCCGGGATCTTGTTCGACGGTTTGAACGGTTGCTCGATGAATATTTTACTTCAGAGCATCATATAAGCCAGGGCGTTCCAACAGTGAAATACTGTGCTGGAGAGCTGGGCTTCTCACCCGATTATCTGGGGGACCTGCTCCGGCAGGAGACGGGAAAATCCACGATTGATCATATTCACCAAGCCCTGATCGAGCGCGCCAAAACACGGCTTTTGGCTTCGTCGGATTCAGTCAGTGAGGTTGCCTACCATCTGGGGTTTGAGTATCCCCAGTACTTCAGTAAGATGTTCAAGGCAAAGACCGGCATGACACCGGGGGCGTATCGCAAGGGGATTGGCCATAAATGATCCAATACGTTGTGGCGGTGGCGCTGCGACATTCGCTTGCCGTGTCAGGCTAATCTGCTGCGTTTTTTTGTTTGGGGCCGCCTTGGGGCGGCCCTTTTTTGATTATGCGGTAGCTGTACAGAGACGCCATGCATGGCGTCGTTATGTGCGGGGCGACTTGTGTTTGATGCGTTCCAATGCCTTTCCAATACCGGTGTCGCTTTGCTGCATAATGTCACCCCCTAGTGCTCCTGTAGGGGGTCTTCATTCCAGGGGCAACGGAACGAAGATCTGCGATAGCAGCAATCGGAGACGACAAATTTTATAGGTTTGTGTGCCGCCCCAACACCGGGTGTCGCGTTGCTGCAACGTGTTTGATGGGTGGGACTCCCGGTGTTGGGGCAGGTTATAGCCGAACCCGGTATGGCCTATATGTGGACCCGATATAACCTATAGTGGAACCCGGTTTAACCTATATCAGGAGACGATATCGTTGATAAAGGGAGACGATAGAACCTAGACAGGGAGACAGTTTAGTCAATATCGGGAACAGGTATCTCCTATATCAGGAGACAATATAACCGGTTGAAGGAGCAACTATGGCCCATAGTGGGTCACGCCACAATTTGAAAATTTTGTTTTTACAGCCCGCATATTTTAATTTTAAGCTATGCTTTTTCTTGTTTTTGTTGTTAAAAAGTGATATAATGAAAGACCTGCCTTTTGTGTTGTAAGAAGATGGATTTATGAGATGAGTGATGGCGGCATATGCCTGATTTGTGGGTCTATGATTTGGCTTTGCATCTGTACTTAGAGACGCAAGATTTTGCGTCTCTACAGACAATACGGGGCTGCAAATGACCGAAAAATATCAAAATAAATACCGCATAAAATCAGCCCGTTTGCCGCATTGGGATTACGGTTGGAATGGATATTATTTTGTGACGATTTGCACGCAAGGGCACACGCCGTGGTTTGGCCGGGTTGTGGATGGGGAAATGGTGTTGTCGGATATTGGCATAAGTGCGCAACGTTTTTGGAATGAAATACCAAAGCATTTTCCATTTGTAAAATTGGATGCATTCGTGGTCATGCCGAATCATGTTCATGGTATTGTTATTATAGATAAGGAGAATGGTGGGCATGATATGGGTACGTGGGTAGAGACGCAAGATTTTGCGTCTCTACAGCAAACACGGAATAAATTTGGACCGCAGTCTAAGAATCTGGCATCGATTATTCGGGGTTTTAAGGCGGCCGTTACAAAACGGTCTCGAATAATCCACCCAAATTTTGCATGGCAGCCGCGGTTTCATGACCATATCATCCGGAGTGAAGAATCATACCACCACATTGCGGAATACATAAAATACAATCCTGCAAAATGGGCGGATGATCAGTTTTATGTTGAATGAAGGTTATGTGGTTGTGTACGCGTAGAGACGCGATGCATCGCGTCTCTACAGACAATGATTACCTTATCAATATCAAAGGGAAAACAATGCTAAAATCTATCTCTGCGGGGATCTGCGCCCTGTGTGTGCTCTGTGCTTCAAATGCGCTTCTGGCGCAGGAATCAAACACGTCTTGTTCTGTAAAAGGCCTCTACGCCGTACAGTTTGCCATGGACAAGGACTTTGACTTTGGCGCGTTTGAGGGCGGTGTCATCAGTCTCAAGTACAACCTCACAGAACAATGGGCCCTGCGCCTGGGTTTGAGCGCTTCGCTTTATCAAGGTTCCGACGATTTACGCAGAACCAACGACGATCAAAATTACGTGATTGAAGGGGAGGGGAAAGGCCAGCAGCTCGGCGTGACACTGACCGCGCTGAAGTGTCTCAGAGCCACGGAGATGACCCGATTTTATCTTGGTGCCGGGCCGTTCTTCAATTTTGATCGGATGGATGAAAAGACGGAACGGTGGACAGAGGCCTATACAAAAGTGGATTATGATCGGTACAAGCGGGCCTATGGGCTGCATTTGGTGGCTGTGGCCGAGGTTTATCTGAAAAAATATGTCAGCCTCTTTGTTGAATACGGCGTGGCGCTGACCTATGAAAAATGGCGGTTGGAGGGCAATCCAAGGCCTACGGACAACAGTATGACGGAAGAGAGCACAATGCAGCATTATGCGCTCAGGGCCAAACCCTTTCAACTGGGTTTTTCAATCTATTTTTAGATTTACGGTAATGCTTCGTAGGGCCAAATGTCAGAAAGGAAGCGGTATGAGATTGCAGAAAGTCGTTTTGTGGGGCTGGGTCGTCCTGGCCATCACCGTCAAGGCACAGACTGTATTTAATTTTGAGAATACATTAAACAGCGGGGCTTTGACGTTCGCCGGCACTCCCGTTCAATTTGTCGGGGGCCTTGATGGCCAGGCGTTGCGGCTCTCTAGAGAGGCGGGGCAGGCCCATCTGGCGCTGTCAGGGCTTGAGCTGGACGGGGGACGTGACTTTACGGTGCAATTCTGGGTCAAGACTGCGTCAGATCAGCCCACGGTATTGCTGTCGCAGAAAGCGTTTAAAAGCAAGGGCATTGCCGCTCAGAAGCATCCTGGCTGGGCGCTCTACACCTCGCACGGCGCGTTGGGGTGGTGTGTGGGTTCTGGCAGGCGCCGCCTCAATTACGAGCGGGACAATGGCGAAAAGATGCCGCTCACAGATGGCCGGTGGCATCACGTCACCCTAACCTTCAGCAAGGCGCTCACCGAGATGCGTCTTTATTATGACGGTCGGCCGGTGGCGGTGTATAAAGTGGGGTTCAATTTCAGCAATGATGAACCCTTGCGCATGGGTGTGCCCAATGAGGGCATTGACCATGAAAACGTCATGCTAACTGAGATTGAGGACGGGGCGAAGGCCCTGCAAGCCTTTGTCGATGTGTTTCAGGCGCTGGGCGCGGGCCAGGTAGAAGACGACGCGTGGCTCGATCTCATCGTCGATCCCGAGGCGCTCTATGAGAAGAAGCGGCTTGCCCAGGGACTGGTGGGTGTTCAAGCCGATACGGTGAAGCTTAAACGCATGAGGCAGGTACATCGCGCACTCCGGACCAGCCCCTACACGGTTTATCAGAATCGCAAGCTGACCGCACTGAAACCGGTGAGCCGGCTTTATGGGCTTGAGAAGGGTCGTGTTGTGATGGATAAGAGGCTGGCCATGGCCTACACGACGGAAGAACAGCTCCATCCAGCTGATTTTGATATGGATGAATTGAGCATTCACGAGACCGTGCTTTCGGCGGATGAGGTGCTTGCGCAATACCGGCGCTACCGAACAGTGAAAGCAGAGCCCGCTGTGAAGACGCTTCAATCGCTCACCGTGGGCGTGTGGAATATCTGGCACGGTGGCATTCATTGGAATGAGAAGGAGCACGGTTGGGACTCGAGACGCCGCATTGTTGAAATGCTCAAAGCCAATGAAGTGGATGTGCTGCTCATGCAGGAAAGCTACTCCAACGGCGACTTCATCGCTGCGGAACTGGGCTGGGTGCTGGCCACCACCTCAGACTGGGACTACTGCTTTCAGGGCAGCAACATCTCCGTGCTCAGTCGATTTCCCATCACAGAACTGCATGTGCTGCCGGCCGCCGAGTTCAACAATGTGGCCGTCAAGCTGCAGATCAGCGAGACGCAGTCTATCCATGCCATGTCCAACTGGTACGGCATGCGCATTTTCCCTGATGTGTACACCTTTCATGAAGCCCGTTTTGCCCAGTCAGAGACCACGCCCGTCTTTTTTGGCGGTGACTTCAATGCCGTGCCCCATACCGATGGCGGCGAGAGTCCCGCCTCGCTGAAGATGCTGGAGAACGGTTTCACCGATGCCTATCGCAGCCTCTTTCCCGATGTGGAGCAATATCCGGGGTTCAGCCATCAGGAGGGCGTGCGTATTGATCAGCTTTATTACAAGGGCAGGGGTGTGAGACATCAATCGACTGAAGTCATTTCAACGTGGCCAGGTGGCTTTCCTTCCGATCATTTTCTGATCGTATCACGTTTTCAATTGCTAGAGTAAAATCCGTATTGTCAGAACATCATCTGTCTATCAATACAAAGACCGGCGCCTCAGGCAGGGCTGCCCAGGGGCCTGATGGCGCGGCACGGCTTAACCCGTTGCGATTCTCCTCCTGAAACCGTATATTCATTTATTCAGAAGAAATGTGTCTTGAAGTGGAACGCTCTATATATACAGACCGTCATCCATCAAAGGAGGCATGCCATGAAAAAGGGATTGTGCTGTGCGCTGCTCATGCTCGGGATCACCGCTCCGGCCCTGGCCGGGAGCCCCCCGTCAGTGACGCTCTACGGTAACTTCCGCTACTCTCTCAACCAGATCAATGAGGACAGGGGGACAGTGGGCATTGACGGATTGCAGGGCCGCGACAATGTCTCTCTTTTCGGACTAAAGGGCCAGTGGGGGCGTCAAGATCTCAAGGTCTTTTTCCATTTGCAAACCCAGGCCTTTGCCGATGGCGACCCCGGCGGTCGCGCCTTTAAGCAGCGTTTCTACTATGGTGGTTTAAAGGGCCGATTCGGTCAGATTTCCATCGGCCGGATGACCAATACCTACAAGGCCCCGGGCTTTGCCATGGACCCGTTTTATAATTATTCGCATATCGCGGTGACGGGTTTCTACGGCGCCGGTGGCGGCACCTACGGTCTCTCAGGCGGCACCAACGGATTTACAGACAATGCGATTCAGTATGAGTCGCCACTGTTTCGCGGCCTGAAACTGACAGGCGGCGTGATTGTCGATGATTCCAATGAGAATGGCCACGGCTATCTGCTGGGCGGATCGTATCAGCAGAGCGGTTTCACCGTAGGGCTGGTGGCCGCCCTGCATCATGAGACCATGGCCACATTGCCCGGCATTCCTCTGGACGGCACGGCGCTTCGTGCCTATCTTTCCGGGAAGGTCGGTTCTCTGAAACTGGGCCTTTCCTATGAAACCCTGGAGATGGCCAATGAGAATATGGGCTATCTCTTTGCCACAGCCACCGCAAGGCTGGAGTCTTTTCAATCTGATCTCTCCATTGCGATCGGCCGTGTCAGCGGCGGTGCAGCCGAGGGGCTGGGCGTGACAGCGGGGCTTTTTAAAACCCTGTTGACGGGCACCCAGGTCTTTGCGCTGTTCAGCGTGGTGTCTCTGGAGAATGATCGACGTCCCTCTGTATTCTCTCTGGGACTCAATACAAATTTTCGATTTACACTGAACCCATAGGGCATGAAATATCCCTGAGTGGACGATTTTTGAGGACAAGCGATGCATGATGTTTGGATTTTTCTGATCCCCGCACTGGGGGTGACAGCCATTATCGTCTTGCTGGTGCTGCGTGCGGACAGGAAACGGCGTGAGGCCATAAAGCTGGCCGCGCAGATGCTGGGATTCGACTATGCAGAGAAGGCGGAGATGGAGGTACTGGGCGATGGCGCCACAATGCATCTCTTCCACAGGGGACGGTCGCCCAGGCTGCACAATGTCATGCTGCGTCAGGGCATGGAGGCGTCAGAAAGCGTACTGGATTTTCAGTACACCACCGGCGGCGGGCAGAGTCAGCAGACGCATCAGCAAACCGTTTATCTCTACAAAAGTCAAAAACTGGCGCTTCCGGCCTTTGAAATGCGGCCCGAACACCTCTTTCACAAGATTGGCCAGCGCATGGGGGTTCAGGATATTGATCCGCCGGACGCCCCTGAATTCTCCGACCGTTTTCTCCTGCGCGGCACAGATGAAGCGGCCATTTTAAAGACCTTCTCCGTACCGTTGTGTCAGTCACTGGCGGCCCATCCCAAGCTCTGCGCCGAGGGGGTTGATCGCCATTTGATTCTCTTTCAGCACAACAAGCGCATCAAACCGGCTGAACTCTCACAAAGGCTCGAGACTTTGCGAAGTGTGGCCCGGCAGTTTGAAAAATACTCAACCCAAAAATGATCCCTGATCGTGCAACCCCAGTGGTCAGGCATCGTATGCCATTTTGCATCCCAACGATTTCTCTAACTTATTAACACTGAGGCGATTATGCTAAAACGATGGACATGCTTTCTACTCCTTATTCCCCTGTGGGCCATGGCCCAGAGCGAAAACCCAAGCGCCGACTCCATTTTTACCTCTATCGTCCATCTCAGCGAGACCATTGGCCCCCGTCCCATGGGATCGGCCCAGGAGAGAGAGGCGCTTCAGTGGATGGCGTCGCGCCTGGCCGCCTACGGTGCGGACTCGGTGTTTGTGATGCCCTTTGACCGCATCGATAAGGAAGAAAGCGGCATCAACACAAACAGCGGTACTGCGGTGGGTATTTTTAAAGGGGAGACCGATTCCGCCATCGTCATTGGAGGGCATATCGATTCCGACACCCGTGAGATTCCTGGCGCCAATGACAACGCCTCCGGCCCGGCCACGGTGCTGGAACTGGCCCGGCTCTGGAGCCAGCGGCCCCGGCACTACACCCTAATTTTTGCCGGTTTTGGCGGCGAGGAGCGGGGGCTGGTCGGTTCAGAATCTTTTGTGAAGCACTATGCTGATATTGATGATGTGGCATTGATGCTCTCTGTGGACATGACCGGCGCCGATGATGACATTGTCATCCTCATGGAGACTGACAGCAGCATGGCCCCGCAGTGGCTGATCAGAGACGCCTTTGCACTGGATGCGTCTCTGGGCATTCAGCGGTTGCGTTATCCCACACATTTTATCGCCTTCAATAACCTGATCGGCGGTGCGGGATCGGATCACATTCCTTTTCTCAACCGTCATATTCCCGCCATGGATTTCACCCAGGGAATCAACAACTTTCCTATTCATACTCCTATGGACAGGGCGGAGTACCTGGACCATGACATGCTCTACAAATGTGCGCGGCTCCTGGATGAGATGCTGCTGAAATATCAGCAAAACGGCATCCCCTCTGAAAAATCCCAAGGTTATATTCTCTGGCGTGTGCTGGGCGTATTGCTCTTTCTGCCGCTGTGGCTGCCTCGTGTCCTGATATTTGTAGCCGTTGGGGCCGGACTGGCCGCTTTTCTGTACAGCCGTCACTCCCGACTGAAAGTGGAACGGAGTGCCCGAATCCGCTTCTCCGGCTTGAAACTGGGCGTGATGGCCCTGGGCGTGATGATTATCGTACGCTCCGGCGACTGGGTGATGCAGGCCGTACAGGGGCTGCGCTATCCCTGGTTGGTGCATGTGAATCTCTATCTCTGGTTTGGGTTGCTGTGGCTGATGGCCGGTGTGTGGCTGGCGCTGCAACTCACGCGGCGCTGGCGTTTCAGCCCCGACGGCTATGTCTATGTGAAACGGGGCCTTGTCGTTTTGGCCGTTTACACACTGCTTTTCAGCCTGGGCAGTGCCCGGCTGGCGGTGTATCCGGCTCTGGTGATGCTGCTCTTCTCTCTGGCGGTGATGGTCAGGCGTTCGGCACTGAAAACAGTGCTGCTCCTGCTGGCGCCGCTGCCCATGCTCCGACTTTTGTTCATGGAGGCCTTTCCATTTTTTGCACGCATGCTCACCCATGCCGGATTCGATTTTAATCATGGCCCCATCCTGCTTATTACCAATTTCGGACTCATTGCGATTACATGGTTCTGGGCCCTGCCATTTGCCTATGCCGCTGGCTATGGCATAGTCACCCTGCCCTGGCTCAAATTAGCGGCCAAGAAACTGCGCATCTGGCGCGGCGGCGTGGCTGTGCTGGCCGTGCTGTTGATTTATGGTGTCGTCTTAAAAACACTGCCGGTTCGCAATGCGCTGTGGCGTTCAGAGGTGCATGTGGATGCGCATTTTGATCTGAACAAAGGCGAAGGCACCGTGGTGATTGCCGGCAATGACCGCCTGGACGGTGTTCGTGTCCAAGGGGAACACATTGACAGAAGCTATGACGGACAGCTATTCTCAGACACGCTTTCCACAGCCATTCATGCAAATTGGTTCTCTGTCAGCGGTGTAGAAACAGTCGCTTCCAAACAAAAGGATACTGTGGACGTACATTGCACCTGGACGCTCTCTTCTCAGCGACCCTGGCATCGCGTGTCGCTGGTTTTGGAATTGGACACCCTGGCGCTGGCCTCGGTGCATTCTTCACTGAACTCGTCGTTCAACAGGGGGGAGATGACTCTGGTCTGGCAAGCCGATCCACCGGAAAACATTAACGTCCCTTTGACACTGAAAATGCCCGCAGGTACAAAACTTATCCGCACGGTGCGGGCGCAGTACGCTGAGCTGCCTGTTGCGCTCGACGTGACATCGAAAGATGCGCCTGTGCGTTACAGAACCTTTGTGGTGCAGCGGGATACGCTGACCCTGGGAGATGCTCAATGACCATTGCCGGTGAATTTTATCATATTACAGGCCGCATCCACGGGATGAAACGGGAGAAACAGTATTCACGTTTTTTCCAGACGGCCACACGTCTGTTCAAGCGCCGCTGCGAGATGCTGGCCTACTGCCTCATGCCCGATCAATACGAGCTGCTGCTCCTGGAGCATGAGGATGAGTCCATACCCGCGCTTTTGGTGCGGCTTGAGTCGGTCTGGGCCAAGGAGAAACCGGGAAATTCAGGCGGTGCTGAAGGGCGCTATACCCTGAAAACCGTGGAGAGCGATGAGGCTTTGATCCGCCTCTCCGGCACCCTGCACTCAGCCCCTGTGGCCCGTGGACTCTGCCGCGTCGCATCAGAATGGGCCCACTCCAGCCTGGCCGATTATACGGGCAAGGGGTGGGACAGGCTGGTGCACACAGACTATGTGATGCGTCATTTTGACAGCGCAGAGGCTTATGAATCGTTTGTCAATGGATGTCGCGCTTAGCCAAAGATCATGATTTGATCGGGCATTCTTCAAAAGAAAATCAGAACAAGGATTAACCATGAGACCTTTAAAGATGACTTTACTTTTATTGATCGGGTTGTCGCTGGCCGCTGTGATTGTCATGGCGCAGCAGGATGAAGACCCCCATCTCTGGCTGGAGGAGGTGGACGGCACCCGGGCCATGGATTGGGTGAAGGCGCATAACAAGCGCACCTGCGACCACTTTGAAGCGATGCCCGGATTCGACGACCTCTATCAGCGCAACCTGACCATTTACAACGCCGATGACCGCATTGCCACGCCGGAGATCCGTGGCGATTTTGTCTATAACTTCTGGAAAGACGCCACACACCCACGGGGTGTGTGGCGTCGCGCCCTGCTCTCGGATTATCTGAAACGCAGCCCTCAGTGGGAGGTGCTGATCGATGTGGATGCGCTCTCTGCCACCGATGGAGAGAAGTGGGTGCTCAAGGGCGTGAGCTGGCTTCATCCCAATTTCAACCGATGTATGGTCAACCTCTCTCCCGGTGGCGGCGACGCGGTCACATCGCGAGAGTTCGACGTGCGTGAAAAAGTCTTTGTGAAAGAGGGTTTTGTGCTGCCTACGGCCAAGAGTCAGGTGGCATGGAAGGATGAGAATACGCTTTATGTGGGCACGAACTTTGGCGCGGGAAGCATGACGCAGTCCGGCTATGCCCGTATCACCAAGGTGTGGAAGCGCGGCACAGCCCTGGCCTCGGCAGAGACGTTGTACGAGGGGCAGGAGACGGACATGGGGGTCTGGACCTATACCATGCATGCCGCCCATCGGACGTATGTGCTGGTCTATCGCATGCTGACGTTTTATGAAAATGAGATATTTGTGCATGAGAAAGACAGGCTGATTCGCCTGGCGCTGCCTGCCGACGCCCAGGTCACCGGGTTTTTCAAGAATCAGCTGATGGTCAGCCTCAAGTCAGACTGGGATGTGCAGGGTACTCAATATCCTCAGGGTGCTGTGATTGCCATCGACTATGACGCCTTTCTCGCAGGGGACCGTGCGTTTCATCTGCTGGTCGCGCCCGATGCCCAGTCCAGCGTTTCGGGGATCAGCACAACTGAAAATCACGTGATTGTGAACCGCCTGACCCGCGTGCGCAGCGCATTGTCGTGTTTTACCTTAGACGGCGCCACCTGGACAGAGACGCCCATTCAGTCCCCGGACATGGGCACACTCTCCATTGTCAGCACGCAGCGGCAGGCCGATGGATTCTTCTATCAGTATGAGGATTTTCTCACGCCGTCCACGCTGTATTTCTCCAAGAGCCCCTCGGCCAGCGCCCAGAAAATTCAACAGCTCCCGGCCTTCTTTGACGCGGACAACCTGGTGGCCGCACAGCATGAGGCCGTGTCCAAAGACGGCACCAGGATTCCCTATTTCATCGTCCATCAAAAGGGGCTGGTTCCTGATGGCAGTCATCCCACATTGCTCTACGGCTACGGCGGTTTTGAGATCTCAGAAGTGCCTGAATACGGGCCGTCAGTGGGGGCGTCCTGGCTGGAAAAGGGGGGCGTCTACGTGGTGGCCAATATCCGTGGCGGCGGCGAGTTCGGTCCCGCCTGGCATCAGGCCGGATTGAAGGCCAATAGGCAGCGCGTGTACGACGATTTTATCGCGGTAAGCGAGGCACTCATCGAAAGCAAGATCACCACACCGGCCCATCTGGGCGTCTACGGCGGCAGCAATGGCGGCCTCTTGGTAGGGGTGATGATGACGCAGCGCCCGGAGCTCTTCAATGCCGTGGTCTGCGCTGTGCCTCTGCTGGACATGAAACGTTACAACAAGCTGCTGGCCGGCGCCAGCTGGATGGGCGAGTACGGCAATCCCGATCTGCCTGAGGAGTGGGCGTTTATTCAGAAGTACAGCCCCTATCACAATCTGCATCCGCAGGTCAAATACCCCAAGGTGCTCTTTACCACATCCACGCGTGATGACCGTGTGCATCCGGGGCACGCCCGCAAGATGGCCCGGAAGATGGAGACCCTGGCCCATCCTTTTTATTATTTTGAGAATATTGAAGGCGGCCACGGCGGGGTGAGCACCCATGATCAGCGGGCCCGGCGCTCCGCCCTGATCTACAGCTATCTGATGGATCAATTGAAATAATCATTTCACCCATGGGGTGAGGGAGGCATAGATGAAGAGAAATAATTTGATCGTAATATTGGCCCTGATGATGGCTGCACTGCCCATTATGGCGCAGCAGGGCGATGCACCTCAGGTGAAAATAGTCCCCCTGCGCGGACAGGTTCATCATGTGTCCGGCACTGTGGGCGGTAATATTGTGGCCCAGATTGGGCCTGAGGGCATTCTGCTGATCGATGCCGGTTCCGTGGCGGCCCATCAGCCGCTGATCCGCAAAGCCCTGGACAGCCGTTCAACAAAGCCTGTGAAATACCTGATCAATACACACTGGCATCACGACCATACCACAGGCAATGTGCCCTGGGGCGAGGCCGGCGCCAAGATTATTGCCCATGAGAATGTGGCCAAACGCCTGAAAGTGGAGCAGCATATCACGTTTCTGGAACAGCGTGTTGCCCCGCTGCCCCCAGCGGGTATTCCGGTAAATCCGTTTAAAGATGTCAGGACACTCCAGTTTAATCAAGAAAAAATTGATATCATGCACGTGGCACCGGGACATACAGACGGCGACGCCATTGTCTATTTCAATGAGGCCAATGTGGTGCACATGGGAGATCTCTATTTCAACGGGCTCTATCCCTATATTGGTATCTCGTCCGGCGGATCGATTCGTGGGATGATTGATGTGATTGGCCGCCTCATTGGCGACATGGATGATCAGACCATTGTGGTGCCCGGACACGGCCCCGTGTCCAATAAAGCTGAGCTGGCCAACTACCTGACCCTGCTGACCGAGGTTCGCAATGCGATTCTGCCTATGGTGAATGCCGGGAAAGGCCTTGAAGAGGTGATTGCGGCAAAGCCTACGGCAAAATTTGATGCCAATTGGGGACAGCTGTGGCTGAAAGGCGATGATTTTGCCCGTCTGGTCTATCTGGATTTATCGCGTTGAACGAGGATTTTAAAGCGACATTTAGTTCTTGACGCATGGAAGTGTAACCATTGAGGAGATGTAGATGAAGAATCAAAGGATATGTATCGGGCTCTTGCTGACGGCCATGATGGCGGGCTGCAGCAGCAATCGCCTTCATGAGTATACACTGCAGCATACCACAGCGGCGGCAGTGATGGCCCCGGCGCCCAGGGCAGAGGTTTTCTCTGTCGGGGCGATTGACCTGGGCGGCAATCCGTTGCGTGCGCTGGTGCGGGCAGGCACCACCATTGCCAAGGAGATTCAGGCCGGTGCGGCGCAGGAAAAACTGGATGCAGCCATGGACAGTGTGGACATCCCGGAAATCATTCGATATGAAACGCTTGAGGGCTGCTGCCGCCATTTGGAAATGCGGGCCGTGGAAAAACGGGAAGCCGCCGATTTTGTCTATTTGTTGAAGATCAATCGCTACGGCATTGATGCCGAGTCATGGAACGCCCAGGTGGACTTTAGATTGGATGTGCATGTCCGCATGGTTGACAACGCCAGCAAGCGCAAGGTCTGGGAGAAGACCATCAGAGAGCGCATGCCCGTGTCCCGTTCTATTTTCGGATTTAACGATATGGTGGGCGATGTGCTGACGGCCTCGGCGCTTTCGGAATTGAGTGAAACGGAAATGGCGGAGGGTTTCACGCATCTGGCCGGCTATGCAGCGGGGCGTATCTCAGATCGTATATTCGATGATTTCATCAAGTCCAGAGAGAAAGTGGAATAGAATTTTTCTGTGGTGCTGTTGGATTTTACTAAGGGAGCCTGTGGCTCCCTTTTTTTATCCCAGCCCTGTGTCATCTGCCCCCTGTAGATGGAGATCTATCCCTTGAAGGTTTCATTTGGCCTTAGGGGGGCGGTATCTTGTCGTGAATCCTTCGTGGAGTAAAATATGTCAAGCCGATTCAATCAGACATTGCTTGCTATACTGTTATTGATGGGCGTTGTACAGGCGCAAGATTGGACGGCCTGGCGCGGACCCGCCGGCAACGGCACGGTCCACGGGGCCACATGGAACCCAGAGGCGCTGAAAGGCGGGGCCAAGGTGCTCTGGCAGCGGCAGATTGGCAGCGGGCATGCGGCCGTGGCTGTGCGCGGGGATTCACTTTGGACAGTGGGCAGCCGTTTTATTGATGACACCACCTTTTATGATGTGGTGTACTGTTTGAATGCCATCTCGGGTTCAGAGTACTGGCGTTTTGAATATCTCTCTCAATTTCAGGAAGACCCCGGTCCAGGCGCCACACCGGTGGTAGATGGGAATCGGCTCTATGCCCTGGGTCGAGAGGGGCAGTGTTTCTGTCTCAATGCCGCCTCTGGCGAGGTCATCTGGCAGCGGCATCTCCATCGTGAACGGCTGGTCAAGGCCCATGCCTGGGGTTTTGCCGGGTCGCCTGTGATTGTCGGCCACACCGTGCTGCTGAATCTCAATGCCCACGGCATCGCCCTGGACAAACACAGCGGTGACGTGATCTGGAACAGCAGGCCGGCCAGTGTGGAGTATATGTCGCCTGTGGTCTATCAGGCTCCGGGGCGGACAATGGCCATTCTTGGCGGCAACAAAAGAGTGCATGGCGTGGATGTTTCCACAGGCAAAGTACAGTGGATTCTGGACTGGGAGACCTCGTCTGATCCCGTGCTTGTCGGCCACCGCCTCTTTTTAAAATGCAGCGGACGGAGCCGGAAAGGCGGGGGACTCTTTGACCTCAGCGGCAGTGCGCCCCGGCTGATCTGGTCCAATCCCAGGATCAAATGTCAGTTTCAGAGCTATGTCGTGGTGGGAAATTATGCCTACGGCTATGGGAAGATGATCCGGCGCTCGCAACAATACTTTCAATGCATCGATATACGAAATGGGGCCATTGCCTGGCAGGTGAAGCTGCCCATCTGGGGGCAGCTCATTGCCGCGGACGGACATCTCATCATCCTTGAGGGCCAGGGACGTCTGACTGTGCTGAGGGCCACGCCTGAGAGGTTTCAGCCCGTGAGTTCGGCACAGGTGGTGCCCATGCAGCGTCGTTCTCTAAATGTGCGTCCCAGAAAAGTGCGTGAAGAGTGTCAATGCTGGACCTATCCTGTGCTCTACAACGGGAAGGTGTTTTGCCGTAATTCTCTGGGGATGCTGGTCTGTGTGGATATAAGATAATCGAATTCATTTTTATCAAAGGAGAGTAATGTGAAGCGGATGTCAGTAGCAGGATTAATCGGATTGATGTTGATGATTCTTGTGGGTTGCGCCAATCAAAAGCAGCAGTGGCACACTTGGCGCGGCCCCGCAGATACGGGCGCCTCAGTCGACATGGCATGGTCCACGGACGGCTTAGAGGAATTATGGCGCAGCAACGTGGGCAAGGGGCATTCAGCAGTGGTTGTGTCGGGTCACAACTGCTATACACAGGGCAATGTGATGACTGTGGAAGAAGGTGACACTGTAGAAACCGAGTATGTCTTCTGTCTGGACAATCGTTCAGGTGAGACCGTGTGGAGACAGGGGCATCGCGCTACGTCCGGCCGTTGGCCGGGACCCGGCGCCACACCCACCATCGACGGTGAGCACCTCTATACTTTGAGCCGCAATGGACGCGTCTCCTGTTTTAAGGCTGCCTCCGGAGAAATTGCCTGGGAGCGTGACCTGGTGGCCGACTCATTGGCGCCGAGCAATCTCTACGCCTGCGCCCCGGTGATTGTGGAGAACACGCTTTTATTAAATATCAACAAAGGCGGCATGGGGCTGGACAAACGCAGCGGCGAGGTACTCTGGCAGAGTGAGAAGGGGCGGTCTCAGTACAATACCCCTGCATTGACCATGGTGAAAGGCCGCGTGGCCGCCATTCTAGGCATGGGCCGTCAGGTGGCCGCTTTGGACGTGCACACCGGTGAACACCTCTGGGAGATCAATAGAAGCTGTCCCATTGCACCGCCCATGTGTCTTGGCGATAAGCTTTTCATCTCAAGCGGTCCTTTGGCGGCCTATCAATTCAATGATGACGGCGCCGAAGAGCTGTGGTCGACACGGAAGCATCGCGGCGGTTTTACACCCTTTGTGGTGGTGGACACACTGGCTTATGGTTTCCTCACCGTCTCCAGTGAAAGCCAGCCTCTGGCCTGTGTGAGCCTTGAAACCGGCGAGATCCACTGGGAGCAGGAGCTGGGCCCATATGGCGCTTTGGGCGCCTCTGACGGCAAACTGGTGATCACCACAGGTGATGGACAGCTTGTGGTGGCAGAAGCCACGCATGAAGGCTATAAGGAGCTCTATCGCCGGGAATCCGCAGTGACCATGCATGACAACACCGGCAAAGAACGGGTGTTTGCCAATTACTGCTGGACCAATCCCACCATGGCCGGCGGCAAGATCTATCTGAAGAATAATTATGGGGACATTACTTGCTACTCTGCCGATTAATCGACGGGAGTGAGGCGTTGTCATTGTCATATCTGTTTAGGGCCGGCGGGTTGGGTACGGTTTTAGGGTGGAGTTCAGCCCGTTGCGAAATAGCGCTTGATTCGATACAATACATAATGTAATATGGAGAGCCGGGCTGTAGTCCGGCTTTTCTTTTTCACCGAACGAAGGGGCAGAGATGTTTAAACACCTCTTGATCATGGGACTGCGCAGCATGCGGCGTTCACCAGTGACGGCAGCCATACAGGTTTTAGGGCTGGCGTTGGGGATGTCGGCTTTCCTACTTCTTTTTCATTATATCATGTATGAACGCAGTTATGACCGCATGCATCCTGATGTCGATCGCCTGTACCGTTTACAGGTGCAGCGTTTCACCGAGGACGGACAGGCATCGCGTTTTGCATCTTGCGCGCCGCCTGCGGGAGACAGAATTCGAAAACAGTTCCCCGAGGTTGAAGCCGTGGCCCGGTGCCTGAGATACAAGGTGGGCCTCTCTTATCAGGATCAGGCCTATGTGGAGGACCATCTCTTTTTTGCAGAGCCCCAACTCTTGAAATTACTGCATTTTACCGTCTTGCAGGGAGACAGAGGCCAGGGACTCGCATTGCCCGGCAAGGCCATGATCTCACGGTCGACAGCGATCAAATATTTCGGCAGCGAGGAGGCCGTGGGCCGATCACTCAGCCTCGATAAAGCGTTTGAATTCGAAGTCATCGGTGTTTTTGAAGATCTTGATGCGCAGATGCATTTTGAATCGGATATTCTGCTTTCATACAAGAGTTTTGATGAGGTGTACGGCCCTGAGTTTCAGAATGCCTGGGGCCATACCGGTGTCTTTACCTATGTCCGTCTGCGGCCCGAGACAGACCTTGCCGCGCTGAGAAATAAATTGGACGCCTTGGTTGTGCGGGAATTTGGTGACGTTTTAAAGGCCTACAGCTTAAAAATGGAATTAAATCTGGTCCCGGTCATGGAGATTCATCTGCATTCTCATGTGATGCAGGAGATCAAGAACAACGGCAATGCGCAAACCGTGCATATTCTCTCCGGGGTGGCGCTTTTTATCCTCCTCATGGCCTGGATCAACTATGTGAACCTCTCCACATCGCGCTCTCTTCTAAGGGCCAAGGAGGTGGGATTGCGGAAAGTGGTCGGCGTCAAGCCGGGACAATTGGTGACGCAGTTTTTCACCGAGACCGCCCTTGTGACCTTGCTGGCCGCTTTCTTGACCACAACACTTGTCGCCTGGGTATTGCCCGCGTTTCAGCATATGACCGATATTCCCGCCTTGGCCTCGCCCTGGAAAGAGGCTGCATTCTGGCGGGTGCTCGGCGCTGTCACATTGATTACTTTGCTGGCTTCCGGGGTCTATCCCGCACTGGTGCTTACGCGCTATCAGCCGGTGTCTGTACTTAAAGGGCCGTATAGCCGTACGCGCAAGGGCCGCCGGCTTCGAAACAGCCTTGTGGTGCTGCAGTACAGTATTGCCCTGTGCATACTGACCGGTACCTTGCTGATGAACCGTCAGGTGGCCTTTCTCAGAAAGACGCAGCTGGGCATCAATATCGAGAGAACAATGGTTTTTCGTTCGCCCCGGGTGCGGGGACGTTCTCCTGAATCCACCTTCAGCGCTTTTAAGAATGCGTTGCTGAAACAGCCGACTGTTGAAGGTGTCAGTCATATGACGGAGGTCCCTGGGCGCCCGCTCTACTGGGACGCCGGCGGCATTCGTCTCAAAGGAGAAGACGGCAGTCAAGGCAAAAATTACTACATTTTGGGGGTGGATGAGGTCTATCTCTCGTTCTTTGATATGGCGCTGTTGGCGGGTACAGGATTTTCAAAAGAGCGGGGAGTGAATGCTCAGTCTATTCTTGTCAACGAAGCCGCTTCGTCTTTGCTGGGTTTTGAAGAGGCTGAGGAGGCTGTCGGCGCCACTGTCGATTACTGGGGTGAATTTTATACAGTCATCGGTGTGATTCGGAATTACCGTCAGCAGTCTGCCAAAGTGGCCTATGCGCCGCAACTCTATCGATATCTGCCGACTGGGCGTGATGTGCGCGGGCAATTCGCCGTCCGCATCAGGCCGGAGGATATGGAAGAAACCACGGCGATGATCGAAATGAAATACCACCAGTTTTTTCCGGGAAATGCCTTTGAATCATTTTTCCTGGACAGTTATTTTGATCAGCAGTATCGCGGCGATGAGATGCTTCATCGGTTATTGGGCCTTTTTTCACTGATCGCAATGGGTATTGCCATTTTGGGCATTATCGGCCTCTCGTCTTTCAACATGGCGCGCAGAAAGAAGGAAGTGGGTATACGCAAAGTGCTGGGGGCCGGAACGCCCAAGATGGTGGGACTGCTGTTTGTCGATTATTTTTTCCTTATCGTGACGGCCTATGTGATCACCCTGCCTGTTTTAATCTGGGGCGGGAATCGATTTTTGCAGCAATACGCCAGTAGAATCAGCCTCAACGTGGCGTTGCTGATCGGGCCGTTTGTTTTTGTGACTGTGGTGACCGCGATATTCATCATGGCACAGATCATGAAAGTTGCGAGAGCCAATCCAGTGAAGGCGTTACGCCATGAATAGGGGGGGCGCGATGCATATGAAAATTGAAAAACGGCAAATATTGCCTGTTTATCGGATGCTCTCAAATCTTTGATGTACATGTTTTGTGGATAGGTGGCTGTGCTCAGTGATTAGGAATGATGCTTTTAAGTGTTTTTTTATAATAATTTAAAGTGTATTTGATGATGGATTGTTTCAAAAAGTTCATAATTTTTATATTGAACCTTACCGTGGAAATACGTATATATAAGTGGCAATAATTTCTGGGTACCGGCAATTTTTGCCACTGAACATGGAACCGATGCGAACATATATAGATTATCCACTGAACCGATGCAGTGGATAAGAAAAAACCCCGACCTTTGTCGGGGTTTTTTGCTGTTGAAACTGAACGTAATAGCCTAAGACCGAATGGCGCCCATGGGGCAGAAATTGATACAGAGCCCACAACTGGTACACCGCTCTCGGTCAATGACAGGTGCGGAAAAACCGTTCTGTGTCATGGCATTTTGAGGGCAAACCCGAATTGAAGGGCACGGGTGGTTTTGTGGGCAACGATTGGCGTGAACCTGAACTGACATGAAAATATCTCCAAATTATATCGATACAAGAATACTCGCATATTCGGATGTCAATATATCGATATCATTTGGAAATGTCAACCCTTTTTTTATGCGGCTGTTGTGGACGCCTCCAGGTTGGGCCACTCGTTGGCCAATTGCTGTTCCAGGGTCTGCCGCTTACGAATCTCGAAAAGATCGCCACTCTGCGCTAAAAGGACCTCAGGCGGCTGCAAGTAGGAGTTATAGTGAAACGGGGAGAGCGTAGAAGAGTAGGCGCCCACGCCGCCTACCACCAGCCAGTCGCCTATCTCTGGGCGCATCATCTTGCGTGGCTGCACCCGGCCCCGGCCGTCCAAAGTCTGGCTGTCTCCGGTTTCACAACAGCGCCCCACAACCACGCAATCCGTCTGCGTTGACGGGTTGGCATCTTTCCCGCCTTCGATCCATTTCAGTCTGCCTGTATTTTCCAAAAGAGCAAAGGGGTGTTGTGCGCCATACATCAACGGCCTGACATTGGTGTCCATGCCGCCATCGGTGATCAGAAAGGTCAGGCCGGACTGGGGATTCTGCTTGATGTCAAGTATCTGCGTCAGCAAGATGCCGGCATTGGCTGTGATAAAACTACCCGGTTCCACTTCCATTTTTAGTTTTCTTCCAGTACGCTGGGCAAATTGTAGAAACTGCTGCTCCGCGTACAGGCCCAGTCCTTTCATATCCGTTTCACTTTCCTGGGGCATGCGGGCCACTTTGAACCCACCGCCCAGGTTTACGGCTGTCGCTTCGGGAAAGAAGCGGTCGACAATTTCCAACATACGGTTGAGGTGTTGCTTCCATATTTTTGGATCAGATCCGGAGCCGATATGGCCATGAATACAGGAAAATTTGATGCCGGAAAAGAGCGCCGTGCGTTTGATTCTCGGCAAATCGTCGACAAGAATGCCGAAGCTGGCGTAAGGGGAGGCCGTATCTCGACTCTCAGAGGCCCCCGACCCATGGCCATGGTGGATGCGCATGGCGAAGTCCCATTGATGGAGACCGGGGAGATGCTGCACGTTTTGCAGCTGGCGTTCCGAACAGAGGGTATAGCGCAGCCCCTGCTGCAGCATGAGACAGAGTGTGTCCAGGTCTTCTCCACGGGGAACATCCTGGCTGGTGAGCATCATCTGTCTGTAGGGAATGCCGGCCAGACGGGCACGCCGTGCTTCATTGACGGAACTTACGTCGAGCGCCAGACCACTTTCGTTAATAATGTTTAGCAGGGCCCGGTTGGGATTGGCCTTCATGGCGTATCTGGCCGTGAGTCCAAAGGCGGAGGGCATGCGCATGAGTTTGGCGCATTGCCGGCGCAGCGTACGCTCGTCATAGAGGTAGAGCGGTGAGCCGAAACGCCGTCCGGCAGCCGCAATCCTTCTGCCCAGGGCTGGGTGTGCGGATAACGCGGTCCAGTTCAATGGGCCACCTCGGCAAACCGAGGTTCCGGAATCACCGGTGCAAGCTCTGGCACCCGGTGTGTGGCATGCATCCAGCCTTCGGTGTGCAGCCGGTGTTTGATGGCCACTGAGCTGGCTGGCAGCTGCAGGCTGTTGATATAGAGGCTGCGTGCCGACTCCCAGTCGCCTTCGGAAAGTTGTTGCCAGATCTCTACCCAGAGTTTTGGCTGAGCATTGGCGCGAATGGAAAGAAAGCCGTGGCCGCCATTGGAGAGGTGACTGAGGCTGTGCGTGTCTCGAGCAGCAAGAATGCACAGCGATGCATTCAGCTGGCTCAGTAGAATCAATGAGGCGCCAGGCGCGTCGCCCGGATCCACAATGCCCTGAAGCACACCAGAAGCGTTCAGTGCATTGATCTCCTCTGCACTATCCAACAGCTGCGCACAGGGCATGTGAAGCAGCAGCGGCCCTTGAAAGGCGTTTTTTACGGCGGTCAGATACTTTGACAGATTATTGGGATGATCCGCCGCCATCTCCGGGAGTCTGACGAGCACTGCTGAAGCCCCCCATTGTTTAAATTGTCTGGCCTGGCGTTCTGCAGAGCGGCGCAATGGGGCGGCAAGGGTCCCCCAGACCGGCAGTGTGCCCTGTAATTCATCCTGTGCGGTACGCAGGGTATGCAGAAGCTCATCAGGGGTTAATGATTGAGATTCATCGTTTAATCCACCGACGAGCAGCGCACCGGCACCGGCCTGTGCGAGTCGGACTACATGGCGCCTTAATGCCGTATCGTCCAGCTGCGCATTGGGCTGCATGGGGGTAATGAGGGGGACGATCAGTCCGTTATTCATCCATTTCATATCTTGCTCCATCTTTTCTATAATTAATACACATAAAAAAACCGGTGACTCCCGTGATGTACGGGGAGCCACCGGTCCAAACAAGGAGATCCTGTTCTGCCGATGCAATAGCGCTCCACGGACGGGTCCGTGACAGTACGGCGGTTTTCACCTGCCGTCCCAACCCAGGTCATGATCGGTTGATCGGGGTTTCGGCCCTTTACCCTTTAAACGCAGACTCGTGCGGAACCGTCTTCCTGGTCTGTGCCACTGATGTAACGGGCGCCTCTATTGTTCGTGAAAATGTCTTCCGGAAAATCCGGATAAAAAAAGCGGTTGATCGTTGCCGTGGCTCGATCAACCGCTGAAAAATCTTCTGCAGTCTCGATAGCGCTCCACGGGCGTGTTGCCGTGACAGTCCGGTCGCTTTCGCGTGTCCGTCCCAGTTAAAACCGGTAACGATCCGTTTTTAACTTCGGCCTGATGCCCTTTTTCTCCGGATTAAACGGGACCGTTATCCCTGAACCGAAGAGACTCATGCAAGAGGCGCCTCTATCAAACAAAATGTTGAGGCTTATTATAATCAATCCATTCAGAGAATGCAAGTTTTTTCTTGTGATTATGCAATCCGATTGAATTTTTATTAAAGTTCTATTCCGATTATGCAAAAAAAAGGGAGGCGATGTGCCTCCCTTAAAATTGATCAGAAAAAATTATTGGGCCGGATCTGTCTTGAGTTGTCCAAATATTCTGAAGAGGAAGAATGTGCCGGCAGCGGCCACGACTGAACAGATCAGTGCGGGGAGTGTGTTGCCGTACACCCAGAAACCTGTGGCGAAGAGCGCACCATAAACGGTAAAGACCCCTACCACCATGCAGAGAATCTCAAGGGGCAGCTGATGGGTAATGGGGCTGTGTCCCTCAGCCTCCAGCTGTGTATTGATTTCTTTCCAGCCCGGGCCGCCTGGACGTGTCAGTTTTACAAAGCCTTTCAGCGTCTCATCGTCTTCGGGCTTGGTGAAAATCGTTACAAGTACCCAGCTTGCGGTGGTGATTCCGATTCCGAGAAGAAGCTGCCAGTGGGCAATTTTATACCAAGCGACGCCCGGAGCGGCGACTTCGCTACCGATGACCAGCTTAAAGAACACGGCCACAAAAAAGGAGATGATCATCGCGGTTATTTCAGTGTAGGCGTTAATGCGCCACCAGAACCATCGTAAGATAAAGATAAGACCTGTGCCTGCACCAATCTGGAGCAGGATATCAAAGGCCTGTTTGGCGTTTTGCAGCCAGAGAGCCACAATAGCTGCCAGAAGCATCAGAATCACCGTAAACAAACGGCCCATAAAAACCATCTGTTTATCAGTGGCGTCGGGCTTGATGAAACGCTTATAGAAATCGTTGACCACATAGGAGGCGCCCCAGTTGAGATGCGTTCCAATGGTGGACATGTAGGCGGCGACCAGTGATGCAACCACAAGACCAAACAGGCCTTTGGGCAGCAGCGTCATCATGACCGGATAGGCGATATCATGTTTTAAATATTGTTCACTGATATTGGGGAACCGTGTACTGATATCACTGAGTTCAGGGAAGATAATCAATGAGCTCAGCGCGACAATAATCCAGGGCCAGGGGCGTAGCGCATAGTGGGCCACATTAAAGAGCAGGGTGGCGCCAATGGCATTTTTTTCATCCTTTGCGGAGAGCATACGCTGGGCAATATAGCCGCCGCCGCCCGGTTCGGCACCGGGATACCAGACGCTCCACCACTGTACCGCTATGGGAATGACGAATATGGGTATGAGCAAGGCAGTATTAGAGAAGTCGGGCAGGAAGTTGAGCTTGCCCTGTAAGGCCTCATGCGTGATCAACCCCTGGAAACCACCCACTTCGGGTTGATTTAAGGCGATGACCGCAGCAGCCACTGCGCCGCCCATGGCAATACCAAACTGAAAGAAATCCGCCCAGATCACACCGCGCAGCCCCCCCAGCGTGGCGTAGACTACAACCGCAAAGGAAGCGATTATGATTGTGGTGTATTTGTCCATACCGAACATCACTTCACCAATTTTAATAGCGGCGAGTGAAACTGTGCCCATAATCATTACATTAAAGAAGAGCCCCAAGTAGATGGCGCGAAATCCTCTGAGAAATGAGGCCATCTTACCACTATAGCGGATTTCATAGAATTCTAGATCTGTCATGACCTGAGAACGTCGCCACAATTTGGCATAGACAAAAACGGTCAGCATACCTGTTAAGAGGAACGCCCACCAGACCCAGTTACCGGCTACGCCGTTGGTACGAACAATGTCGGTCACAAGGTTGGGTGTGTCAGCAGAAAATGTGCAGGCCACCATTGAAACACCCAGAAGCCACCAAGGCATATTTCGCCCGGAAAGGAAGAATTCTGAAGCATTTTTACCGGCAAGCTTTGAGGCGCGAAATCCAATTCCCAATACAATGAGGAAAAAGGCACCCAGGATAAGCCAGTCGATGGAATGGAACATTATAAACCTCCGGATGATTATTGTCGACTTTCAATTAGAGTGTATTCAGCAGAGAAAGCAAAATATTAATAAAAAAAATCAAAAACAAGGGAATTAATTAAAAATTTTAAAAATATCGATGCCGGAGCAGTCAATTCAAATTGACACCGTTTAAAAAATGGCTTGAGAATCAATTGAATCCTTTTTATATTAAATACTTAGAGCCAACTGAATACGGGACCAAACACCCTATGAGTACACCTTCGGAATGGTCTGATAAACGGTTAACCGTTGAAATAAAAAAATCCAACAGTCTTGCCTTTGAGGCGCTCTACCGGCGTTATTTTGAGGCAATTTACCGGTATATCGGGCATCGTCTCTATTCAGGTGAGGACACGCAGGATTTTGTGCAGGAAGTCTTTACACGACTATGGGTGCACCGTGAAGATCTGAATTCGCAGAAATCCATCAAGGCGTATCTCTACAGAATGTCCTATAATTTAGTCGTAGACCATCTTAGGAAACAGGGCTCAAATAAGTCATACAGATTGAATCTTCAGATCGAGAATAAATCGCCAGAATCCAACTTTGATGACAAGATGACATTGCAGGAAGCGATTAATAACTTACCGGAGCGAATCAGTACCGTGTTTAAACTCAGTCGCTATGATGGACTGAAATATGTTGAGATCGCCGAAATTTGCGGCATATCCGTAAAAACAGTCGAGAGTAGGATGACACAGGCCTTTAAACTCCTGCGAGAAGGATTGAAATCTGCTTTTGTTGATAAATAAATTTGCGAATTAGGTTATTTTTTTGATTGTGAATAGGGGTTTTTCTTTTTTATTCGTATGATTGGATGAGTCAACCTGAGTTCGGAGAAGAGTGATTTGAAGCAGACAATTTTTGAAAATCTATGTATGAAAGCAATGACAGGGAATATCTCTTCCCGTCAGCAGCATCAGTTGGAGCGTTCGCTTGCAGCATCTGAAGATTTTCAACAGAAATATGATGAGATGCACGCTATTTGGGCGGGGACCGCACCAGCCCAAACCATATCGATTCCACGCGTCGATGACGCCTGGATAGACCTGCAAGCGCAATTGGGGCTGCGTGCTGTGCGGCCAGCATCCAAAACGAATCCATTGCATTCATTGAGATCGTTGTTTCATCATCATTGGAGTTGGAAGCCTGCAATGGCGGCTGGTTTGGCCTTTGCTTCAGTTCTGGCTGTTTTATTGATTAAGCAACCTGACGCACCTGACAATTTGTGGCAGACGGCCGAAACCCAAAATCGCCAACGAACCCAGCTCACGTTAGTTGATGGATCTCAGGTCACGTTGAACAGTGGGAGTAAATTGCGGTTTCCCAGAACGTTCTCCAGCGATGTTCGTGAAGTCTATCTTGATGGAGAAGGTTTTTTTGATGTGAAGAGTGAGGGGCGTCCGTTTATTGTCCTTACTGATCATGCCAAGACGACAGTGCTTGGTACACGATTCAACGTTCGCTCAAGAGATGATGCCACGCGGGTGATGGTCGAATCGGGGCGTGTTCGTTTTGAAGCGACAGATCAGTCTGAAGATGTAATACTCAGTGCAGGACAGATGAGTGAAATTAAAATTTCACATTCTATTCCGTCGCCGCCTGAAGCGATTGATATTGATGTCGCTACAGGCTGGATGAATGGACGTGTACATTTTGAGCGCACGTCAATTTTTGAGGTGATTCTTGAGTTGGAGCGTCATTATGATGTTGATATCCGCTATGCCGGCGTTGATCCCAACGCATTGACTATTACAGGTGCATTCAACGATAATTCAATTGAAACAGCATTAACATCAATATGCCTAACTATAGATGCAAATTTTCATTTGGACGGTGATACTTATATTATTACAAAGTGAGGCAAAGCCTTTGAAAAAACGGAGTATACTCTGCTTTCTGGCTTTGATTTCTCCCCTATGGGCCGCAACTCAGGATTTGTCAATCAACTGGGAGCGGCCTATTACGTTGTCACGCCAGAAACGTCCTCTGCGGGCCTTACTGAAAGACATTGAAAAACAAAGCAATGTCTTTTTTGTTTTTGAGGACGCACTTGTCGATGAAGTGGAAATGGTACTTCCCGCTTCTGGTGAGTCATTACAGCGTGTGTTACAGAAAATGCTGATTCAGACAAAATTGGCTTTTCAGACTTTTCCTCCAGATGCAATCGTCCTTTTTAAAGTGGCCAAACCTCCCAAGATTCTCAAGCCGTTGTTAAAAGAGACTAATGCAACACCCTTTAAAGCAATTCCGCTTATTCCACCCAAATTATTAACCTCAAGCATTCCCGATTATCCTGTAGAGGCCATGGACAAAGGCATGGAAGGTACGTCCAATGTCAATGTCTTGGTAGGACAGGACGGAGAGGTGTTGGCTGTTGAAATGATGAAATCATCGGGTTGGGATTTGCTTGATCGTGCTGCCAAACAATTTGCCCGGTATATGGAGTTCCAACCGGCACGCCAGGGGAATAAACCTGTTGAGATCTGGATAAATACAGATATCGTGTATCGTTTTGCTGCCCCACTCGCTTTTCCTGAGAAGAAAATGGATGGTATTGTTGCATTAAAGATAGCTTTGACTCAGAATGATGTAAAACAGCACAAAGCGCAGCTGAGCGAATTGTTTGATAAATTAAAAGATTTTTCTAGTTGTGAATACGAATGGCCCGTCATTTGTATCAATGAGCAGTTGAAAAGAACAGTGGCTGAAGATATTTATAGCCCGTGGGAGTTGTACTCTGTTAGTCACCATCTTGGTTTTTTACTGTTTCACGATTTTTTAAATTCGTATTCACCGACCTCCCATGATGCTGCCGTTTCTCACGAAATCGTGCAAAGTCTTAAAAAAGCATTAAAGAATCAAGATGCCGGGGAAGTACCCATTTTTAAAATGCAGACACATTTTCGTTTTCAAAAAGATGTACGGAGTTTCATAGTACAACACTATCCCGCACTGTTCCAATTGGTTTATTCTTCAGAGAAATGAAAAGGCTCCGGCACAAAAAAATGTACCGAAGCCTTTGAGGGGGGATGGGGTGGAACATACATTAGCGATGAAACGTCAAAGACAAAACGCCATAATCGTGGCGTTTTTTTTGTGCTTTGAATTCTTTGCTTTGAAAAATATGGGCAAAGCTGATGTCTGTATCTTTCAGCCGTATTGAGAACCCGAGCGTCAATCGAGAAGTCAGCGGTCGTTTGCTCACATGGTGGCTGTGACGGAAGGTGTTCCCGTCCAGGGAAATATTTCTCCACGTCCAGTTGCCCACTAGCGCAAGGTAGCCGGTGATTCCCCAGGCGCCATCCCGTCTATTTACCGTGTTGGGCATAGGGAGACCGGCTTCTCCAATGATTTGTGTCAGTCCAAAATTGCCTGGTGATATTGTCCCGAACATGAACTCCAGGCCAGTTGATACACCGGAATAGCCATTGCCAAGAACCGCTGAGGCAGAGGGGAGAACGGCACTGCCCCATTGCATATACTCATCAGGCCATTGAGATTTGTATTTCCATTGAAAGCCTAAGTTGAGAAGAGGTTCATTATTGATCTGATTGTCCCAGCCCCGGGGGTAGCGCCAGTCAAAGCGTCTGTGCATGCCCTCCATTGCACTGGCGCCCATTGATGAAGGGCCAATCAATCCAATGTTGAGCATTGTAGAATAACGGGTGGCCCCGGCTGTCTGATGGAGGGTGATTGCGCTATAGAGAACCCCGGCGTAGGGCCGATCGTTCTTTACCACGATATCGGCATTGAGATTGTCAGGTGTATAAATATTTTGACCGAAAGAGACGGTCACCCATCGGAGATCGTTGTCTTTCGGAGCAGGGTAGAGCCGTGACATCAGTGCATCTATGCCCCTGGGGATCAAGCTGTGATCGCTGAATTGATAGAGCGCTTCTGAGGACCAAGTGAACCGCAGGCCGTTGGTGTATTGACGGTCTGAGTCGAAGAAAGTATCATTGTCCAGCTGCATTGTCAAACGTTTAAAGTGCTGGTCTGATGCAAAACCGGGTAACGCGGCGGTCAAGCTGATCAAAAAGACAATGGCGATTCCTGTCCACTTATTCATTCTATTGATCCTAGAATCCGATTAAACTGGCTCTGACATATTTGCCGGGGTGACGCCGAACATCAATGATCAGTGAGTCCAGGCGTTCCAGGGTTTGTGAGGCGGAGTTGTAGAGCTGGTCATCATTGGCCAGACGGCCTGCACTGCCCCGGCCTTTTTTTAGGCCCTGCGTGATGTAATAGATATCGACTAAAACACTGTCCAGCCTGTTTGTGATCTGCGGCAGCGTACCGATACTGTGCTCAAGGGCCAGCATGGCGCTGTCCATGGGGGCGCGATGACGGCCGGCCAGAAAGGCCAATGTGCTCATGAGCGTGTCTGCGCGGTTGAATAGTGAGACACTTCGGTCGGCTGCAAGCTGTGTCATCGTTTTCAAATCGGCAGAGGCCTGTTCTGTATTTTTTTGTATGCGTTGCAGTCGTTTTGGGGCGATGCTGGCATTCAATGTATTTAAGAGTTGCGTCGATGAAGCGATGATTTCACCCAGTTGTTTGCCTCTGTCGGCCAGATCCGGGGTGTAGATGCCCTCGATTATGCCGGAGGGCGATAATCGTGTCCCGTTTCGCCCCGGATTGAGATCGATATATTTTTCTCCAATCATGCCCAGCGGCTTAATCTGCGCACTGGACGAGGTGCGCAGTGTGATTCGATTTGAGATCCAAACAGTGACGCCCACGCTGTCACCCAGAAAATCAATGGATTTGACCCGTCCCACTTTAATGCCGTTGACGGTGACTGGATCTGAAGGCGTCAGTCCGGTCACCTGGTCGAAGCGCATTGTCCAGTCGCTACCCTTTTCTTTGAGGGGCAGGTCCATGATGACAATATATCCCCACACACCCAGAGCCAGTCCGGTCAGAAAGAAGAGGGCAATGCGGATACGATTTTTAAATTTCATTTTCATGCGTTCACCTCAATGGGGACGGGGGCAGATGATGTCTGAACGAAGCGTTTAATGCTTTTGTCTTGAGAGGACAAGAGAAGTGCCGGGGGACCGTCAAAGTGAATCCGGCCCTGCTGCAGCATCACCACTCTGTCATATGCCGCAATGCGACTAAGGTCGTGCGTCACAACAATGCTGGTTAAATCATCCTCCCAGTTCAACATCTCTATCAGCTCAGTGATTGCGGCCGCCCGCGGGGGATCGAGTCCCGTGGTGGGTTCATCATAGAGCATCAGTGACGGCTTCATGACCAGGGCCCGGGCAATGGCCACCCGTTTTTTCATGCCGCCCGAGAGCGCCGAGGGATAGAGGTGGCCAATATTCTCCAAACCCATACGATGCAGCGCAAAGTGGATCTCCTGCGCCTGAGCCGCTGAAACCGGCTGCGGCCAGTGGGCTGCCAGGGCCATGTTCTCTGCAATACTCATCGAATCAAAGAGGGCCGCATTTTGAAAAACCATGCCAATTCGCCGTCTCAGCATTTTGAGTTTTTCTCCATGCAGGGTGTTGAGATCTGTGCCCTGTATGTGAATCTTTCCACTGTCCGGTCTGAGCAGGGCGTTGATATGCTTGATCAGCACGGACTTGCCGCAGCCGCTCTCACCAATCAGCGCCACCAACTCGCCGGCATGAACTTCCATGTTGATGCCGGCCAACACTGAACGGCCTTCAAACTGTTTTTTCAGATTCACAAGCGATACAACACTCTCAGTGCGGTTCATAGCATCACCCATCCCACAATGAAATCCAATGTCAAGATGGCGACACAGCTGAAGACGGCGGCCTGTGTGGCGGCCTGACCCACACCACGGGCACCCTTTTCAGCGGATAGCCCCTGAAAACAGGCGATCAGCGTGATGGCGAGGCCAAAGAGCAGCGATTTGACCAAGGGAAGGAGAAAATCCTTGGTTTCAGCCATGAGACGCACCCCTTTGAAGAATTCATAACTCGACATGCCGGTCATGGCAACAGCGGTGATCCATCCAGCAGCAATGGCGGTCATGGCGGAGAAGACAGCCAGCACGGGAAGCGTGGTCATGCCCGCCAGAATGCGCGGCATCACCAGATAGGCCTCCTGGGTGTATCCCATTGATTCTAGGGCGTCCACCTGTTCCGTTACCTTCATGCTGCCCAACTCGGCGGCCATGGAAGCGCCAATGCGCCCCGAGAGCACCAGTCCGGTAATCACAGACGAGAACTCCTGAAGGGCCAGTTTTGAGACCGTGGTGCCTGTGAGATAGTGGGGCACGGTTTGAAAGAGTTGATTGACCGCCTGTAGGGAGAGCACCATGCCGGTAAATGCAGAGATATAGAGTATCAAGGGCAGAGAGTGAACGCCGATCTGAATGGCTTGATCGAGCCAGAGCGGGCCATAGGTGTCCGTGTCTCTGGCTGACTTGAGCGTCTTCCAGAAGAAGAGAAGGAAGTGCCTCGCTTTCTCGAGCACACCCGGTGGATTCTGGGGTATGGAATGCCCCGTAGATGTTTTTGCCAATGGCATGATGAGCTCTCTCTGCATTGTCTGATTGGCAATGGCGTCAAATCGCCAGTTTTTTAATCCGGTGGCGCTGTCTGCGATAGCTGATATAGATATCGAAGAACCACTTGAATCTGAGCAGGTTTTTACGACCATCACAGTAGATATAGAAAAAGTCATCTCTGAATTTTTTCCAGTAGAGCCTTGAGATGTCTTTGACTTTCATGACCGCAGGAAAATAGGGGAGCCTGACACATCGATTGAGGTCGATCATGGCGATACGCAGCCCGCTGGCGTCCCGGTGAACGAGAAAGTTGCCCAGATTCATATCGCGATGCATCACACCGGCGCTGTGCAGGCGGTTGGCAAAATTGGCCACACCATTGAGAACAGGTGCTACTTTAGATTTGTCATCTTTTTGAGCCAGTTCTCTCAAACGAAATTCAGGCTGAAGAGATTCAGAGAGATAATAATTTTCAATAATTCTATTCTTCCTGCGCCGTTCGATGTAACCCAGGGGAATGGGTGTGTCAAGATTGAATTCAGTTAAAAGACAGGCCATGTGAAAGGCCCTCTGGGCCTTGGAGCCCCTGACATTGGCCGACAGGGATTTGCTGAGTGTGATCGATTTTTCACTTTTTATATTGATCCATTCTAACCCCAGGGGGGTCAGCTCCGGTGTTTTTACATCAAAAATAATGTTGCGTTTGATTTTTTGAATTTTTACTTCACGTTGTTGTTTCAGCAGATTACTGAATGTATCCGATTGTATATATTGGGCAATGGCCGGGTGGCAGACCCCTTCATAGGGGCCGTTTTTAATGGGAACGTATGTGGAAAAGAATTCGGGAGAGATTCTGGCGTCAATAGTTACCTGCATAAAGCGAGCTGCCTTCAGTATAATGAGATGCGATGTTGTTACGCTTCGCATATTTTATTATTATTTGTATCGGGCCGGACCCTGTCGGCTTTCCCTTTGCCGTAATCACCGGCAAGGGCCCGACCCTTTTCACCTAGAAAGAGGTCATTGTTGGCACAGCGTCTCAGCCACGGTTTCAACGCCCGGCCACCACTCCGCAGCGGCCCATGAAAAGTTGGGGGGGGCCTTTGAGACCTTGGTCTTTTCAGCGGCCAGCCACTGTAGGGGAATTTCATTAATCAGGGCGACTGATTCAAGCCACTCCCATTCATCTGAGGTGATGTTTCCATCTGCAAGTGCCATGTGAAGCGCATCTTCAAGAAAGGTTTTTGTCACACTGCGCGACGAGAACTTGATCGGTTTGTCGAGAATAAACTGATTGTACAGAACGTTGTCAATCGCGCTGTCACAGAAGTCCGGGGCAAAGTCAAGGAGCGAAGCCACTTCACGCAGCCGACGCTGCTCGTGAGGGTGTATAAAACGGTCACTGGCTGAAATCAGCAAAAGGCCAAGAAAATATTTACTCCGGTCTTGTAATGTCAATACGCGCTGAGTCATGTCAATATGTGATGTCATCATGGCGTTTCCTCTAGATTGTGCTCAGTATTGAATATTCCGTCGAAGGTCAATCCGCAGTGACCTTGCCAGTGGCCAGCTCCCAGTCGAAATAGGCATCCAGGTAATCGTACACGGCCGCATAGTAATTCAGTGTGGCCTGATCAAAACCCATGCGTGCGTCTTTCAGCTGCAGCTGTGTGGCCAGTCCATTTTGGGCGGTGGTCTCTGCAATCTGGAAGCCCTGTTCGGCCACCTTCAGAGTGGATTCTGCAGAGACAATACGCTGTGAGGCTTCGTGCAGGCGCAGTTGAATATTGCTGACTTCATTGTCAATTTTTTCACGGGCCTTCTCAATGTTGAGCCGTGTTTTGCCCAGTTCCACCTTGGCCTTCTGTACCATCGCAGGTCGGTAACCCCCGGTGAAAATGGGCACGGAGAGCTTGACGCCGGCAAGCCACAGCTTGTTTTCCTGATCCATTTCAAATTGATCGGACTGGGCGGAATAGGCCCAGGCCAATGTGCCGGTGAGCGTGGGCAGGTAGGCGCCTTTGGCCGCCCCTACATTGGTCTCGCGGAGCTTCTCCTCCCAGTGCATGGCTTTGAAATCTGGCCGTGCCGCAAGCACATCGTTCAGCTCCACTTGCATGGGCAGAGCAGGCACATCGGTGAGGCTGCCGGATAGCGTAACGACTTCATCGGCGTTGAGACCGCCCATGTGTTTCAATGTATTCATGGCCAGTTTGAGATTGCGCTCCGCTTTCTGGGTCTCAGGCACGGTGCTGCGCCAGCGTGTTTCGGCCTGGAGCAGTTCAAATTTTGATACCTGACCGTTGTTGAATTTCAGCTGCATCTGGTCAAAGTTGTCTTTGGCGTTCTGTTCAGCGCCACGGCTCACGGCATGTACTTTTTCAAGAAGCAAACATTGATGATAGAGCTTCTTTGCGCCGCTGACCACGGCCTGCTGTGTGGCATTGTAGATTTTATCCGTCAGGTGCGTGTACTGTCTGGCCGCTTTGATGGCGCTGCCCACGTTGGGGCTGAACAGTGTCTGCTGCAACGCCACATTGAGGCCGAACTCATTGTCGAACTTGATGGGCGCCTTGGCAAAGCCCGTGGCTTCGGGGTTGAGCGCAGACATGTCGAAGTACATGAAGTAATCGGTCAGGTTGCGGTTGTAATTGCCTTCCATACCGATAGTGGGCAGTGCCGAGGCCGTGGCCTGTTTCTTCTGCACACCGGCCAGTTCGCGGTCTTTCTCTGCGAGCTTCAGGTCTTTGTTGTGCTGAACCACATGGTGGATATACTGCTCAAGCGTAAGTGAGTTCGTCTGGGCAAAGGCGGAGATAGCCGCCAGCATGCCCATGATCACCAATAATTTTTTATACATTCTCATTTTCCTTATTTGCAGTCTTTACGTGCCTGCTGACGACGGCTGACCACGTTATAGAGCACGGGGATGATGACTAGGGTCAAAACGGTTGAAGCCACAAGGCCACCAATAGAGACCACGCCCATGGGCTGTCGGATCTCTGACCCTGAAGTGCCCACACCCATGGCCATGGGCAGCATACCCAAGATGATGGCGATGTTGGACATCAGAATCGGCTTGAGTTTGGTGGGACAGGCGGTGATCAATGCATCGTGTACGCACAGGCCCTTGTTGCGCACCAGTTGGTTGGTGTAGTCCAAAAGCAGGATGGCGTTGTTCACCACAATACCTATCAGCATCACAATGGCCAGCATGGAGATGATGTTCATCGAGAGGCCGGTGAGTGCCAGACCGCTGAACACGCCAATCAGCGCCAGCGGCACAGTGGCCAGAATCATCAGCGGCTGGGTGAGGCTCTCTAAGATGGCGGCCAGCAGCATGTAGGTGAGCAGGATGGCAACGATAAAGGCCTGGACGATATCTTTCACGGTTTTGCCCATCTGCTCGGACATGCCGCCGAACTGAATACCGTAACCTTTGGGCATGTCCATTTGATCGACCACAGTCTGTATCCCTGTTGTCAGATCACCCATGACATAGCCCTGACCGGCATCACACTCAAAGAGAATGGATTTGATGCGGTCGTAGTGAAGAATCTTGCTGTATCCCTCAGTGAAGGTAATGTCGGCCAGCTGATCCATGCGGAAGGTGCCGCCTGCGCCGCTGACCGGGATGCCGGCAATTTTCTGAGGACTGTCCACGGTCTCGTCATTCATCATCACGCGGATATCGTACTCGTCACCTTCCTCTTTAAAAGAGGTGGTCACCATGCCGTCCAGGCTGGCACGAAGGGCCATGGCCAGATCGTAAATGGTCATTCCGGTCTGCGTCAGCACCTGGCGTTTGGGGACTACGGTGACCTCGGGCTTGCCGGCTTTGGCGCTGGTGTTGATGTTGATGAGGCCGGGGATTTCTTTCATGCCTGCGATCAATTCTGTTTTTAACCCTTCCAGCACCTCGGCTTTGGGCCCGCGAAGGTAAAATTCCACATCGGAGCTACCCGAGCCGAAAGAGACCAAAGACGCCACATTGATTCTGGCATTGGGAATATCGGAGAAGTCCTGGATCATCACACCGACAAGATCTGCCGTACTCAGATCGCGTTCGGAGGTCTCATTAAGTTTGATCTTCAGGTAGGCCAGGTTAACGCCAATGTCGGTCTCGCCAAGGCGACCCATCTCAATCCAGTAATGAACTACCTCATCGTATTCATTGACTTTTTCCTCCAGAATGCGCAATGTTTTTCCTGTGGCGGAGAGGTTGGTGCCCACAGGCAGTTCCACTTTGACGCCGATAAAACCTTCATCCATGTTGGGCATAAATTCAAACCCCAGTGTACCGGCCAACATGAGGCTGAGCACCAGGAGGACGATTGAAGCAGTAAGCACACCGCCGCCACGTTTTTTGTTAGTCAGCAAGGTGGCGAGGAGTTTTTTGTACAGTTGTTCCCAAGACTCAAAGAGGCGCTCCAGACGTAAACCGATAGGGTGTTTTTTCTTATCGTGGTCTGGCAGGATGCGCGAGGCCATCATGGGGGTCAGGGTAAATGCTGTGATCAGTGAGAAGATGGTAGCAAAGACCACGGTGAGGCTGAACTGACTGAACATCTGCCCGGCAATGCTGGACATGGTGCCCAGGGGCAGAAAGACCACCAGGTTGGTGAGCGTCGACGCGATGACGGCCACAGCCACCTCGCTGGTGCCTTTGGAGGCGCTTTCCACTTTATTAGCGCCCATGGATTTGTGGCGGAATATGTTCTCCAACACCACCACAGAGTTGGCCACCAGAATACCCACGGCCGTGGAGAGGCCCATGAGGCTCATGATGTTGAGCGTGAAACCGGCCATCTGCATGAACATGAAGGTGGAGATGATCGATACAGGCATGGAGAGGGCAACAATAATCGTCGACCGGTAGTCATGCAGGAAGAAGAAGAGCACCAAAGACGTAAGAATAATGCCCAGGATGATGTTGGTCATCGTATCGGCCACAGAGGCTTCCACAAAGGTGGCCGATTCATTGACCACATTCAATGCGCAGCCTTCGGGCAGCAGTGTCTCAATGTCGTCAAGACGCTCATTGAGTTCATGGTAGATTTTGACGGGGTTTCCGTCAGAGGTTTTCATGAGCGCCAGCTGAATCACTTTGCCGTCGCGGATTTTCTCTACGTTGTCAAAGAAGATGGTCCGTTCGCGCACATCTTCGCCGCTGTCGGTGACGTTGGCTATGTCGCCCAGCTTTTTCATGCCGTGGGCTGTGGGGATGTCGAGTTCGCGGATGGCTTGCACATTGTTAAACTCGCCTTCCAGACGGACGCTGTACTCCTGAGATTCACGCTGAAAGTTGCCGCCGGGCATGTCCATGTTCTGGGCGGCCAAAATTTGGCCTATCTGGGCCAGAGAGATGTTGCGTTGCAGCACCACACGGTTGTCAAAGGCCACCCGGATCTCACGTTCCTGCCCGCCGGTGAGCTGCACATCGGCCACGCCGGGGATCTGGGCGAGGAGGGGTGAGAGGTCTTTGTCGGCCAGATCGTACAATTCTGTTGTGCTTACAGGGCCGGAGAGTACCAGGTTCACTACAGGCATCACCGTGGGATCAAAGCGCTGTACAATGGGCGGATCGGCAGCGTCGGGCAGGTCATTGGCCAGGCCGTCCACCTTGTCCTTGACCTCCTGTAAAGCGAGATAGACGTCTTTGTCCAGGTCAAAAGCCACCATCACCAGGGAGACATTTTCCATGGAATAGGACTGGACATAGTCGATGCCGGCAATGGAGGCCACGGCATCTTCAATTTTTTTGGACACCTGGAGTTCCAGCTCTTCGGGACCGGCGCCGCCGTAGATGGTCTGCACTGTGATCATAGGTAAGTCGATAGGCGGGGTGAGTTCCAGGTTCATGCCCACGTAGGCCATCCCGCCAAAGAGCACAAACACAATGAGCACCATGCTCATCATGATGGGGCGTTTTATGGAAAGATCAGCTAAAAACATTTCAGATTCCTCTGCTTGCGTTGGAGAGTGCCGGGTTAGTTCAGAACACGGACCAATTGACCGTCTTCAACCAGGGTGAGCCCCTGCGTGATGATGATATCCCCTGAGGCCAGGCCGTCGATGATTTCAATGTCTAAATCGAGTTGGCGACCGGTGGTCACCGGGTGTTTGACCGCTTTGTCATCGATCAATTTATAGACAAAGTACTGACCGCCTTTTTTGATGAGGTTTTTCCGGGCCGTAATCACGGCGGCCTCGCTATTTTCTGAGTAGAGTTGCACCTCGGCGTTGACGCCGGAGCGCAGAACCGCCTGGCTGTTGTCAAACTCAACCTGCACGCCAAAGGCCTGCATCGCTGTGTTCAGTGACAGGTCTACCTGTGAAACACAGCCCGTAATGGTGTGGCCATTCCACATGGCCCTGGCGGCATTTCCCTTTTTGATTTCAGAAATTTGATTTTCTGCCACCCAGAGTTGCGCCTTCAATTGTTCAGTACGTGCAATAGTAAAGAGAGGATCTCCAGGATTGACATTGTCACTCTCCTGAATGTCCAGGCGTGTAAGCACGCCGGAGATAGGGGCTCTCACTTTGACGGATTGCTGCACGGCGTCAAAGTTGGCTTCGGCTACGCGGCACTGGGCGGCCACATTGTCATACTCCTGGCGGGAAATCCCGCCGCTCTCATACAGGGCCTTCATTCTTGCGGTTGTGGTGCGTGAGTGCTCCACATTGACCCTGGCCTGCATGTACTGAGCGGCGGGATTGTCGGTTGGGAACGTGAGAATCACGTCATCTTTTTTTACAGTCTCTCCAACACGGAGGAGAATGTGGTCCACACGGTCAGCAACGGCGGCGTGGGCAGTTGACTCCTGAATACCGGAAAGGACAGCATGGGTGGTGTATGTGGAAGAGATAGGTTGGGCTTGAACAGTGCTTGTTTTGACGGGCAGTCCGTTTTCTCTGTGTAGTTGTTCCATTGATTTAGACTCAGCTGTGCTGTTGCCGCAGCTTTGCATTACCCAGATCATGGGCAGTGTGATTGCGATTGTTTTAATGAATGATTTCAATGTTTCCTCCATCCCAAAATTTTTACAAACATGCTTTCATGTATGTAAAGTGACTAAAAAAATAGACTTGTAGTTTTTTCTTACTTACTTTCATGTATGTATGTAAAAAGGCTAAAAAAATTAAAATCCTTTGAGCGCTGTTTCAATAAGATCTTCATTGTAGATATTTAAATTGGCTGTTTGTCTCTCCATGACCATGATGGAAGTGATGCCTTTTACGTAGGCGATGGTGTTAAAGGCGGCTTTTTGAGGATCAATATCTCTTCGAATTTCGCCTATGGCCTGGCCCTCTTTAATAATATTAACAAGGATAAGAAAGAATTGCTCTCCCTGTTCACGCATAAATTTATGAATTTCTTCGCAGTCATGGAGTTCCATATCTCTGAAGATACCAAAGCGTTGGCTGGCTGCAAAATCGATGTCGTTTTTTGCACGGACCACCAGTTCTGACATCAGTTTCGTGATCTTTGTTCTGGGGGAGAGGTCCGAATCAAAGATGCTTTTCACCAATTTGAAATAGGGATCCACACGTTCTTTGTGCAGGGCGATGAAGAGTTCCATCTTGTTGCCAAAGTGATGATAAATGGCACCACGGGTCACACCGGCTTCTTTGGCGATGTCTGAGAGACGCGTTGCTGCGAATCCCTGTTTGCTGAAAACATGCTCAGCAGCCTTTAGAAGGTCGTGCCGTGTCTGTTCTGCATCTTCTTTGGTACGTCGCATAATCGATCCTTTTTGATTCTTACATGCATGTACGTATGTAAATATAAAAAGTTTCATTGAGAAGTCAAGTTTTTTTTGTATTTCACGCAACGGTTTTGTGAAGATTTTGACATATTTCTTTAAATGACCTTTTTTACTTGCGTCATAAAGTTATTTTTATTAAGCTAATTTTACCCAATAAACTTCTAGTAATGACCTCAACTACTGCTTTTATTGACCTTCTCTGCGACAGGCTCAAGGGTGCCGGGTATCCATAAATTCATTATTATGTATCATTTGACATGATGATATGTATAAACTTTTTGCAATGTTAAGCTTCAGGAAAGGTGGGTCACCAATGAAATAGACAAGGCACTGCTGCCTCGTGTAACGCGTAAAACTGGGGAGATGCAATGCCATTGGGGGGCGCTGTTGACATGGGGATCCGTCGGTTATTGCTTGAGGCATATTTATGTAGTCGGCGGTGTTTCTAAAAGGGGCGAGGTTGGTCACACCAAACTGAAACATTGAACGAGGATATGGGTATGGTTAATCAATCTCTGACATTTTTTGAGTCATACAGGCAGCTCTGGCTCCAGCATGGGAATTACAGAAATTGTAACGCCAATCTCTGTACATGGCTTTTTTTAAATGCCAATATTTTTCTCCATATGGTTGTGTATGTGGTCGGCCGTCCGATTGATGCCTTTCACACCGTTGATTTGTACCCGTTTTTTGTGTTGGGTATAATAATGGGCGGTCTCTTGGCGTGGATGCCTGTGATCCGGCGTCATGGACGTTATCTTTTAATGGCCATTGGCTGTGTGCATGGTTTATGGGTCATGCTGCACGCTTTTCAACTGCTACGGATCTATTAGGATAGCGCGGTGCTTTGAGACGGCCCTTTATCGTCTAAGGTTTAGTCCCGATGGTGAGCAATGTCCCCACTTCATTGGGCTTCACAGTGATGTATTGCTGTTGCACTCCTTCAAGCCCGGCAGTCTCGAAGCCTGATTTGTACGCGTCGGCTGACCAGAGTTGCATGGGGGTGTCCAGCTCCTGAGGCCATGTGTGCGATGCGGTATTTTCCTGATAGAAGTTCACGGCCAGGAGCAGGCGGCCGCCTTGCTCAAGATGTGAAACGGCTTTGTTGATGCCTTTCTGAATGGAGGGGAAGTAGTAGAAGACCTCCATGGAAAATATGGTGTCGAAGCGCAAGTTTTGGGGCGGTTGCCAGGTGAGAAAATCACCGGATTCAATGGAGACATTGCCCAGTGCTGCTGTCCGACCGGCGGTCAGTGCGGCCATCTCCTCGCTGATGTCCAGTCCGAAACACTGGCCGTTTTTGAATTGATGCTGTGCGAGATGGGTAATGCCGTAGCCGTTACCCACGCCGATTTCCAGGTAATGGCCGGTGGAGTCGGGGAGGGCTTGAAAGATTTTTTGTACGGCCGGCCAGTGCCCGTTTTCCATGCCTTCGGCGTGGTAATCTTTGGCCCAGTCGTTAAAGACCGATTGGGCATTGCGTTTAAATGCTGTCAATGTCAATTTTCCTTATCCTGCTTCAATATAATTGAATAATTCATTGGGATGGCGCAAGAGAATGCGGGCGCCATTTTGAATGAGTTCTTCCTCTGTGCGAAATCCCCAGCGTACGCCCACGGCTATCAAGCCCGTGTTTAAAGCTGTGCGCATATCCACACCGGAGTCGCCCATCATGATCACCTCTTCGGCGTTCAGTTGCCATCCGTCGAGAATATCTCGGGCACCACAGGGATCGGGTTTGACCGGCAGGCCCTGGCGCTGGCCGATAACCGGGGTCAATGGCCAGCTTGAGAAAAATTCAGTAATACATGATTCTGCCAGATGTTGTGGCTTATTGGTGTACACCGCCATGGGCAGACCAAGGTCGGCCAGCCGGTTCAACATCGCCGGAATGCCAGGATAGGGGGCGCTGTCCACGTTCCATGTGGTGGTGTAAATGGCCTGGAACCGGGTCAATGCGTCTGCCACATGGGCCTCGGTGCGCTGGTTTTCAGGCAGAGCGCGGCGCATGAGTTCTTCAATGCCATGCCCCACGAATAGGCGGTACGCTTCAATATCATGTGTCGGGTATCCACAGTCAGCCAACGTTTTATTGGCGGCATGGGCCAGATCGGCCAGCGTGTCCAGCAGTGTACCGTCTAAGTCGAATATAATCCCTTTAACGTGGGCGCCTACTGGTTTTGCCATGGTGCTGCCACATTCATCTGTTCTAGTTTTTGTTCAAATTCAAAGCGTTCCATATGAAATTTGAGTTCTTTATCTTTGTATTTCAGCCATCCCAGCTCTTCGGCCCGGGCAATGACATCGGTGTCGTCACCGGTGATCAACAGGCCCAGCATCTCCTGCTCGAGGGCTGAGAATTTAACGGCGTTTTTCTTGTAGTCCAGAAACGCCTCCCAGGTCATGGGGCACCATTGGGCCACAATTTCCCGACCAATGATATTGGCATAATCGCGGATCTCGGCCTGGGCGTGGTTGTCCATTCGTAGCCACAGGAAGTGAAGCAGGTTTTTCAGGTCGATCTTCCAATAGGCCTCGGTGTAGGTGCAGAGTGGCAGGTCTTTGCGTGCCTGCTCGCGGGCCACGCCTTTGGCGATGCGTTCATCATAGATGGTTTTTGAGAGATGATGTAAATCTGTTTCCCGCTCAGTCATTTTCAGGCCGATGTTTTCATCCATGAAACCGGCACTGCCCTGTTTGTTGTCCTGAGCCTGGAGGCGCCATTCATTGGCTTCAGTGGTCTGTGCAGAATTAATGGCCACAGAGTAGCGCGTTGAATATTCATTGACACTGGCCGTTCTGTGGCGAATCCACTGGCGCCAGCAGTCCATGGGCACGCGCACGTGGAGTTTGATCTCGCACATCTCAAAGGGACTGGTGTGTTCGTGGCGCAGCAGGTATCGCAGCAGTTCTCTGTCCTGCAGTTTCTGCTTTGTCCCCGCCCCATAGGAGACCCTTGCGGCCTGAACCACGGCTGTATCATCTCCCATGTAATCGATCACGCGGATGAAACCGTCGTTAAGCACTGGCAGGGTCTTGCCCAGTATGGCGTCCATAGCCTCGACATGCACCGGCTTCAATTGCTCGGCTTGCTGATCCATTCCACTCCCTTTCCTCTTACTCGTGCTTTATATTTGTCATATATATTTCAGTTTATTCCGATGCCGCTGAAGTGTGATCCGCGACGATACACCATCCCTTGTCCCTCTTTCTGAAGAGCAGTGTGTAGAGACCGTGTGGTGCGTCGTTTTTGCGTTCTAAAGCCCAGCGACCAAAGACAATGGCTGCATCTGGAGCCATGAATGTAACATCCATATCAGAGAATGTCAACCGGCCAATGGCCGCTCTGTCCGGATAGCTGCGTTTGTAGCCCTGCAACGTGGTTTCCCAGCCGTATTTCACTGTGCCGCCGCTGGCAAAACGCAGTGAATCGGACTTCCAATAGCCCTGCATATAGCCTTCCAGATCGCCTCTGTTCCAGGCGGCCTGCTGGGTGGTCATCACCTGGAGGATGGCTGTTTTTTCCGCTGCGCGGTCAAAGCGTGCGGGCTGTGTGCATCCGCCCAGGAGGGTGAGTACAGTCAGAGAGAGAATGAGGCGTTTCATAACAGTTCCAATCGTGCTAACGTCAAATGGATGATTGACCGTCCATCGCCTTGATGCGGCGAATCCGTTCCAGCACCGGTGGATGGCTGTGATGCAGCGCCACCTCAAAGGGGTGCGGCGTGAGATTGGACAGGTTATGGGCTGAGAGCTTCTTCAGGGCCGAGACCATGGCCCCGGGCAGGCCGGTGGTCTCTACGGCAAAGGCATCGGCCTGATATTCATTGTGCCGGCTGAAGGCACTCATCAAGGGGGAGAGTAGAAGTTCCACAGGCGTGTAGAGCATGCCAAAGAAGATCAGGCCTGTATGCACAGACAAAGCGGTGCCAAAGGCCTCGTAGAGCCCGGTTCGGGTCAGCACAATGGAGAGTAGATAAAAAAGCACGCCAGTATGGGCGATGGAGATGGCCGTGGATTTTACAATATGGCCCTTTTTATTGTGACCGATCTCATGGGCCAGCACGGCCAGCAGTTCATCGGCGGTCTGCTGTTCCACCAGAGTGTCAAAGAGGGCAATGCGCCTGTAGCGGCCCAGTCCCGTAAAAAAAGCATTGGACTTGGCCGATCGTTTGGATCCGTCCATGACAAAGATACCGGCAATTTTGAACTGGACTTTTTCCACATAGCTGAGAATTTTTTCTTTGAGTTCACCCTCTTCTATCGGGGTAAATTTATTAAAGAGCGGCATAATCCAGATGGGGGCCACCACTTGCAGCAGCAGTGTGATTACGCTGATGGCCATCCATGCCCAGAGCCAGGCCAGGGGACCGGCGTAGGTGAAGAAGGCCAGAATCCCGGCCAGAATGGGGGCGCCTATGAGCAGCCCCAGCGCCGTGCCCTTGATCAAGTCCAGCACAAAGGTCTTCACCGTCGTCTTGTTGAATCCGAATCGCTCCTCAATCACAAAGGTGGAGTAGATGGAAAAGGGCAGTCCCAGCAGACTCTGGGCTGTCATCAAGGCCCCTATGTAGGCGAGCCCCCTCCAGATGGGCGGCCATGCGAAGGCGTTGATGCTTTGGTCCAGCCAGGCAAATCCGCCGAATTTCCAGAAGGCCAGCAGCAGTATGAGGCTGAATATCGACTCAATTGCTCCAAAACGCATTTTGACCCGGGTATAGGATTGAGATTTACTGTATCGATCGGCGTCGTACACATCGGCCATCTCTTCCGGGACAGATTGGCCCATGCGTGACAGGGTCAGCAGGTCGGAGAGGCGGTTCAGGAGAGCGTCGAAAATCAGGGCAATGAGTATAATGAGTCCGTAGATGTTCATGGGCTGAGGCGTCCTCTTTAGTCGAAAATTTTTCTATGTGGATGCCTCAATATAAGACAAGCCTTTTCCTGAGGCAAGGGCTATCCCATGGCCCCACTAGAAGCGCGCATTTTTAAAGAAAGGGGCGTGGTTGGAGGTGAACACACGGGGCGTTCGGCGAAGAATGGGGGCCACGGCGGGGTGGCGTTTCCAGGTGCGGTCCACAAAATGGCGCAGGGCGCGGCGGCTCCAGTCGGCGGGGTGGGTGAAGCCTGTATATAAGGAGAGGTCACCGGCTGAGAAGTCGGCCGTCTCTACAGTGGCGGCCAGGGGGCTGTGGCGCGGCAGAAGGAAGAGGGCGGTGTTGAGATAGGTGATGGCCTCACTGTGCTTTTCCACAAAGGCAAGGGTTTCAAGGGCTTCTGTCTCTGTCTCCGGCGGCGTTCCAAAGAGCACGTAGACAAAGGTGTGTATGCCCGCGGCTTTGAGATTGTTGAGAATCTGTCCGGCTTTCTGCACAACAATGCCTTTGTCCAGGGCATCGAGCACGCGCTGGCTGCCCGATTCAAGGCCCAGTTTGATCATGGCGCAGCCCGAGGCTTCGAGCGCCCGGCAAAAATCGATATCGAGCAAACGGTCTTCAAAGCGGAGGTAGCCGTACCAGGGCACGGGGAGCGGCGAGGTCACAAAGCTGTCCACCAGTCGCATAGAGAGCGCCGAGTCTACCAGATGAAGCAGGCCCGGCCGATGGCTGGCGATGAGTTGCTGCAGGTCGGTGCGTGCTTTGGAAATGGCATGCGGTCTGTAGGCAATGGCCTCGGCCACCTCGGGGCAGAAGCGGCAGCGGTGCCAGAGGCAGCCCCTTGAGGCGGCATAGGGCAGTACGGAGACGGGAGAGAGATAGTCGGCAGTGGAGAGTTGACTGTAATCGGGTGGTGCATTCAGGTGGCCCGTGAAACCGGTCCACTGGGCCAGGGCCGCTTCACCGGCACCGGGAATGAGATGGTCCACCAGACCGGAGAAGGGATTGTTCCAGCTGTCCAGGGCCATCCAGCTGGTGATCAAACCGCCGCCAATCACCACGGGCAGCATGGGCCATCGCTCTTTAAGCATGCCGATCAGGGCAAAGGCGGGCAAAGCCTGGCTCATGAAATTGACAGAGAGACCGATCCACGCCGGCGCGGCTTTTTCTATGGCCGGGAGCAGCACATCGTTATAATAATTAAAGAAGGCGTTGCGCTCAGGCGTTTCTGCCTCACGCAGCAGGTCGGCGCTGCGCACAGGCGAGGCGTGGGGATCGAGGTAATCGGCCAGGCCTATTTTCGTCGGCCTATGGCCTGCCGAGAGTACGCGCTCCAGTTCGGTAACCAGACGGTTGTAATGATCGACTGACCGATAACTGGCCATTTGCTTCAGTGCGGCCCAGTGGTCAAGGCGTTGCCGCCAGACGCGCTGTGCCTGGGGTTTGTCGTCCGGCAGGTTGTGGCTGAGCAGATGGTACAGCCCCTGGAGGTTGGCGTCGATCAACGGTACAGTGGGGCCCAGCGCGCCAGCCAGAGCGGCGAGTCCGGGAGGTGGCTCAGAGGCTTTGGCCACGGGGGGATGGATCAGCATGCGTTTATCCTTTTAAGGCTGTGTTGGCTTTCTCAGCATCAGAATAAGCAGCAAAGCCGGGGATTGCAAGTGAAAAGTCCTGTAACCTTTTATCTGCTCAGCCGTTTCCTAATATGAACGCTTCACGAAAGAGCACAGGAGGACGCAATGAAACGTATTTGTACTATTGGATTGGCACTGCTGATGTTGGCGCTGGCGAGCGGCGTGATGGCCCAGGACTGGGAAGATGATCATCGTGATCATCGTGGGCGTCGTGAGCATGGCATCATGGATTTTTCAACGCGCCATGGGTTTACAGGGGTGGCTGATGTCCGGATTAAAGTGAAGCGTCATGCCGTACGCATTTTACCTGAGGATGAGTATGAGCGGGGTCGTGTTGAGATTACAGAGGATTACGATCTCTATATCAATGGCGATAAGATAAAAACCAGCAAGAAAGATCGGGCCTTGCTTGAAAAGTATTTTGAACTCAGTCAGGATGTGATGCATGAAGCCCGGCGCATTGGGTATGAGGGGGCTGAAGTAGGCATGGAAGGCGCCAAGCTGGGCATAAAAGCCATGGCCGGTGTTTTCAAAATGATATCTCCCCATTACAGTTCGGAAGATCTTGAACGGGATATAGAACGCGATGCGGAGAAGATTGAGAGAAAAGCCGAGCGTCTTGAGGAAAAGGCGGAAGTGGTTGAGGATGTGGTGGATGAATTGGAAGATGTACACAAGAAGTTGCGTCGCCAGGTAAAATCACTCAAAAAACTCGACTGGTTTTAAAACAATAGTCATCGATTTTTATGGGGCCGGCTCGTCCGGCCCTTTTTTTTTTATTTAAGAAGACCCGTTTCACTGCCTGCTTGTTGACATTCCTGGACCTATTTTTGCAGAGTTCCTATCAGATTTGTCCCTATTTCAGAAGGATCGTTCCTAATATGCTTGTTTTGATTTCTATCCTCGATCACATTAAATTACATTTCAGTCACCATATTGTTTTCAGTGTTGGGCTGCTGCTCTTTACCGGCTATTTTTTTGGGAAACTGGCCAACAAGGTCAAACTGCCTGCAATTACAGGACACATTGTGGCCGGGTTGATTCTGGGCGAATCTGTGCTGCATCTCTTTCCCCATACCATTGCTCTGCAGCTCAACAGCGTCACGGAGATCGCTCTTGGGCTGATTGCCATTACCATTGGGGCCGAATTTGATCTGGTACGGCTCAGGAAAACGGGTTCGCGTATTTTAATAATTACACTGTTTGAGGCGCTATTTGCCTTTATTGCGGTGTTTTTTGCACTTTGGGCCTTTGGAGTGGACTTACGTTATGCCCTGCTGCTTGGGGCCATCGCCACGGCCACGGCACCGGCCGCAACTGTCATTATCGTCAGAGAATTACGGGCCAGGGGACCGTTTGTGGATCATCTCTACGGTGTGGTGGCTTTTGATGATTCCGTTTGCGTCATCCTTTTCAGTATTATTTTTGCGGTGATCTCCCCCATGTTAATGGGGGGAGCAGTGACTGGTTATGGCGTATTTATTGGTATTGGGCATGCATTGGGCGAGATTTTACTTTCATCCCTGTTGGGGCTTGCGGCCGGTTTTGTGTTTCACTTCATTGTACGGAAAAAGCATCAACCCAATGAGATTCTTATCGTCTCCATTGCCATTATCTTTCTGGCCACGTCCATTGCCATTGCCCTGGGGCTATCATTGCTGATTGCCAATATGATGCTGGGCGCCACATTGGTCAATCTCTCTTCAAAGAACCGACGGGTTTTTCATGTGCTCGAACCAATTACGCCGCCGATTTTTGCTCTGTTTTTTATACTGGCAGGGACAGAATTGAACCTTAAAGTGTTCACGCAGGTACAGGTTGTGTTCATGGGAATGATCTATCTTGTTGCCCGATTTGCGGGTAAATATTCAGGGGCATACACGGCCGCTGTTTTGACCAAAGCACCGGCGGCCATTCGTAAATATCTTGGATTCTGTCTCTTCCCGCAGGCCGGCGTGGCCATTGGACTCGTGCTTTTTGTTCAGACTTCTCCGGTGCTGATGGAGGCGCCCCCCGCTGTCCAGAGTATGTTGGTATTAATTGTCAATGTGGTCCTCTTCAGCATCTTCATCAATGAACTTGTGGGGCCGTCCATCACCCGATTTGGGGTGACAAAGGGGACATCACTTACGAAATAAATGGAATTACCTATGTCAATGATTGATCTCATACAGAACGCAGCATGCACCACTGAGTTGAAATCCCGTCAGAAAGAGGCGTGCCTCAAGGAGCTGGCGGACCTGGTCACGCAGCATATTGATACGATATCGCCTGAGCGCGTGTTGCGTGCGCTGCTGGAAAGGGAGGCCCTTGGATCGACGGGCTTTGAGCATGGGGTGGCCATTCCGCATGCCAAGATAGAGGGGCTGGATCGGTTTTATCTTGCCTTGGCCCGGGCCCCGCGCGGGGTACGCTTTGAGAGCCATGACGGTAAGAAGTCGACGCTGTTCTTCGTGATTATCGGCCCTGCCGAGGCTTCAGGCGAGCACTTGAAAATTCTGGCGCAGATCTCAAGGGTTACGCGTCAGGAAGGGGCCAGAGCGGCATTGATCAACGCCTGCAGCCCCATCGATTTTAAAGAGGCCTTTGTACAGTACGCGGACCCAGGATTGTCGATTAAGAATGTAGACAGGGCCAAGCAGAAGCTGCTGGTGGTGATATTGACTGAGCCCAAGTTCTTTGATGATGTCATCCAGCTCTATACCGAGCGGGGTATTCGCGGTGCTTCGGTTTTTGATTCAACCGGCATCAAGCAGCAGTTGATGAACATTCCACTGTTTTCATCATTTCTCGATTTTCTCGGGGAACATTCCGACACACAGAAGACAATTCTTGCTGTCGTGGCTGAATCTGAGGTCGCTTCTGTTGTCAGGGGGATTGAGGACCTAACAGGCGATCTGGACAACCATAGCGGCGCCATGGTGATGGCGCTGGATCTGTTTTTTATGAAAGGCAGTATGGAATCTTAATCACGAAAGGGTGATTTTAAATGGTGAGACGTCACTGGTCACAGATGAGAGATGAATTCACGCAGCATTGGAAGGCCTATGTCTTTCAGAGCCTGTTTGCAACGATGGTGATGTTGGTTGTGCTTCTGTTTCTGACGTTGCAAAATGCTGTGGTGGCGGCGTCTGTCGGCTCATCGGCATTTGTGGTCTTTGCCATGCCCAAGAGCATTCCTGCCCGCTCGCAAAATGTGATTGGCGGTCAGATTATTGGTATGCTTTGCGGCCTCCTGGGAAACTGGCTGGCCCACGGCACACCGGTTCATGAGTATATTGGTTTTGCTGTGGCTGTCGGCCTTTCAATATTTATCATGGTAGTGGTTGATATGGAGCACCCGCCGGCATCGGGCACAGCGCTGGGTGTGGCATTAACCTCAACTTCATGGAGAGTGGCGGTGGGTGTGGTGAGTTCTGTGGTACTGCTCAGTTTGATCCGTATCGTCTTTAAGAAACATATTCGAGATCTGGTTTAAATATTATTCTCTTGAAAAGGCCGGGCATTTGCCCGGCCTTTTTTTATGGGAATCGAAAATGTGGTGGAGATTGCTCTTTAATTGTCTTATCTTGTGCGATTGCTTTTTCACACTTAAAATTTGTGAGTGAATTGGAGGGAGTTATGCTCAATAATCTATTCTGGCTTGTTCCTGCCGGAAGTGTATTGGCCCTGGGCTTTGCTTATTATTTCTTTCATCAGTTAATGAAAGAGAGTGAGGGAACAGAGACCATGGCCAAAATTGCTGCGCATGTGCGTAAAGGCGCCATGGCGTATTTGAAGCAGCAATATAAAATTGTTTTAATTGTATTTGCTGTGTTGACCGCCATTTTTGCTGCCATGGCCTACATTTTTCACGTGCAGAATGAATATGTCTGGTTTGCCTTCTTGACCGGTGGTTTCTTCTCCGGTCTGGCGGGTTTCTTTGGCATGAAAACGGCCACATACGCCAGTGCACGTACCGCCAATGCAGCACGTCAGTCTTTGAACCGCGGCCTGCAGGTGGCCTTCCGTTCAGGCGCTGTCATGGGGCTGGTGGTGGTGGGTCTGGCGCTGCTGGATATTGCCCTCTGGTTTCTGGTGCTGAACTGGGTCTATCCCGCTGCTGAAAATACACACAACCTCGTGATTATCACCACCACCATGCTGACCTTTGGCATGGGCGCCTCCACGCAGGCGCTGTTCGCCCGTGTGGGCGGTGGTATCTTTACCAAAGCCGCAGACGTGGGCGCCGATCTCGTCGGCAAAGTGGAAGCCGGCATTCCCGAGGATGATCCCCGTAACCCCGCCACCATCGCCGACAATGTGGGCGACAATGTGGGTGACGTGGCCGGTATGGGCGCCGATCTCTACGAGTCCTACGCCGGATCTGTGCTGGCCACGGCCGCGTTGGGCGCAGCCGCGTTTATGAGTCTCGGCGCAGAGATGCAGTTCAAGGGCGTCATAGCCCCCATGGTGATTGCCGCGGTGGGCACGTTGCTCTCCATTCTGGGTATTTTTGCGGTGCGTACCAAAGAGGGCGCCACACAGAAACAGCTGCTTGGCGCGCTGAGCAAGGGTGTGGACTTGAGTTCTGTGCTGATCATTATTCTCTCCTTTGTGGTTTTGAAGATGCTTAACCTGCCCAATTATATCGGGATCTGGGGCTCTATTGTCTTTGGCCTGATCACGGGGTGGCTCATTGGCAAGGAGACGGAGTATTTCACGTCCGAAGCCTACAAGCCCACTCAGAATATTGCCAAGAACGCCGAGACCGGTCCGGCCACGGTGATTATCTCCGGTTTGGGTACGGGCATGCTCTCCACGGCTTTCCCTGTGCTGACCATTGTTATTGGCACCATGCTGGCCTATCTCTGTGCGGCAGGGTTTGACATGGCCAATGTGTCCATGGGCCTCTACGGCATTGGCATTGCCGCTGTGGGCATGCTCTCCACTTTGGGCATTACCCTGGCCACAGACGCCTACGGCCCCATTGCGGACAACGCCGGCGGCAACGCTGAGATGAGCGGCCTGGGCGAGGAAGTGCGTAAGCGCACCGATGCACTGGACTCGCTGGGCAACACCACAGCCGCCACAGGCAAGGGCTTTGCCATCGGCTCCGCAGCGCTGACCGCACTGGCGTTGCTGGCCTCATACATCGAAGAATTGAAGATTGGCCTCATCCGTATTGGTGAGACCACACTGACTCTGTCCCGTGGTGTTGTCGACACTTCTACGGCCACGTTGACGGATTTCATGGAGTTCTACAATGTGACTTTGATGAATCCCAAGGTGCTCATGGGCATGTTCATCGGCTCCATGATGGCCTTCATGTTCTGTGGCCTCACCATGAACGCCGTGGGACGCGCCGCCGCCGATATGGTGGATGAGGTGCGCCGTCAGTTCCGTGAAATCAAAGGCATCTTGAAAGGCGAAACCGAGCCCGATTACGCCCGCTGTGTGGAGATCTCCACCAAAGGCGCCCAGCGCGCCATGATGGTACCATCGCTGCTGGCCATTGCCGCGCCGATCTTGGTCGGCTTGATCTTTGGTGTGGCCGGCGTCATGGGCCTCTTGACCGGTGGTCTGGCAGCCGGCTTTGTACTGGCCGTGTTCATGGCCAACTCAGGCGGCGCCTGGGACAATGCCAAGAAATACATTGAATCCGGCGCTCACGGCGGCAAGGGCTCAGATGCCCATAAAGCCGCTGTGGTGGGCGACACTGTAGGCGATCCCTTCAAAGACACCTCCGGTCCCAGTTTGAACATTCTTATCAAGCTGATGAGCATGGTGGCCATTGTCATGGCCGGGCTCACCGTGGCGTTCTCGCTGCTGTAAATTTCGGTTTTTTTGATTTTTCAGGGCAATCCGTGGTTGAACGGATTGCCCTTTTTCAAAGGTTGCAAACACGGCCAGTCGTTGCTTAGATTACAGTGTCGGCAGATGTAAAACGGCCCTACACAGGCCCAGACAGGAGATCGATTTGAATATTCAGATGTATGCCACATGCCCCGATGAACTCACAGGCCTCCTGGCCAAAGAGATTGAAGCCATTGGCGGGCAGGAGATCAGAATCGATTACCGTGTGGTCTATTTTTCAGCCACTAAAGAGGTGGCGTACATGGCCCATCTGGCGCTGCGCACGGCCGGCCGGATCTGTCGTGTTTTGAAAGACATTCCGGCCCACTCGCCGCGCATTGTCTTTGACAAGGCCCGGAAGATCCGTTTTCATGAACTTTTTGATCCCAGAGCACCGGTGTCCATTCACGTTTTTTCGGCCAATGACGGCGGGGCCATCAGCAATGATCTCATCGGCAGCAAGCTGCGCGAAGCGATTACAGACTGTTTTGAGCATCACCTGAAGACCACACCCAACAAGAGCAGCTGGCAGGCGGCCATTGGCGTAAGCGGGTTTTATCACCGCAAGCGTCTTTTGGTCAGTATGGACACCTCGGGCGAGAGCCTGCACAGGCGGGGGTTCCGTGCAGAGGGGCATCCCGCACCGCTCAAGGAGACCCTGGCCGCGGCGCTGCTGGCCTTCTGCGGGTATGACGGCAGCGTGCCCTTTTACGACCCCATGTGCGGCAGCGGTACGTTGGCCGTGGAGGCGGCGCAGATCGCCTTGAACCGCGCACCGCTCATCCATCGAAAGAGACGCGGCTTCGGCCTGGAGCATCTCCTGGATTTCGACGCCAGGCTCTGGCAGCGGACACGTCAGCAGCTGCAGGCGGCGGAGCGAAAGAATCCTGTGTCCGTCTTTGCCTCAGACATCAGCGGCCCCTACGTGGAAGTGGCCCGGCAGACGGTGAAAAACGCCCGGTTGTCCGATGTCATAAAAATTGATAAAAAGGATTTTTTTAAATCGAAGAAACCCGCTGCAAATGGGCTGATGATTGCCAATATTCCCTATGGCATGCGTCTGGATGAAAAGAAAATTGACAAGGCCTTTTTGCGTGCCATCGGCGACCAGCTGAAACAGCAATACGCCGGGTGGCGATGCGGCATTCTGGCGCCGGTGTCCGCGCCGCTGAAAGAGATCGGGCTGAAACCGCAGAAGCAGGCCACGTTCTTAAACGGTACGATTCCGGTGAAACTGCTGGTTTTTGATATCTATTGATCGGAACGGCGCAACTGTTGAAGACAAGAAACGGAGAGCGTGATGAGAATCAAACTGACCAGTCTTTTGGTGGCCGACCAGGGAGCTGCCCTGCAATTTTATACGGATATTCTCGGTTTTACTTGTAAAAGCGATATCCCTATGGGGGCGTTTCGCTGGCTCACCGTGGTCTCTCCCCAGGCGCCCGATGAGATTGAACTGGTGCTGGAACCCAATGTCAATCCCGCAGCCAAGACCTATCAGGAAGCGCTGTTTGAACAGCAGATTCCCTTCACGGCCTTTGAAGTGGATGATGTGAATTCGGAATTTACACGCCTCAGCAATCTGGGCGTGGCCTTTCTCGCGCCGCCTGTCGAAATGGGCCCCGTGAAGGCCGCTGTGTTCAACGATACCTGCGGCAACCTGATTCAAATCTATCAGAACTTGTAGTTGACATTATATAAAGGGCCGGAATTTGTTAAGAGGAGGCGAGAAAATCTTGCATCTTCATGGCCTGAATTATTAGATTGAACACCAGGTTTAAAAACCAAACAAGGAGCGTTACATGGAGTTCAACGGCAAAGATTACAAGCCCTTTAACGGGGCTTTCAATGATGCGGCCTACGCCAGCACCATTGTCAGCAAGAAAGGGGCGGGGCCCATTCCCCATCGCGGCAGCAAGGTATGCACGCTGGACGCGGTGATGGATTTTATCCAGGACGGCGATGTCATCAGCTATCCCCATTACTATCGCACCGGCGATGTGGGGCTGAAGATGATCATCGACAAGTTGCGGGAGACGGGGAAGCGCGACATCATTCTCTACGGCAACGCCATCTTTGACAACACCGATCCCTGGCTGATTGAAGCCAAGAATGACGGCATCATTCAGGGCATTTATGGCAATGTCTACCGGAAGTTCGGTGCCCGTGTCATGGCCGGTGAGATGCTGCCCTGGAAGACCGTGGGCGTCTCTCACGGCAACCGCGTGCGCAAGCTGCAAACCGGCGAGGTGCATATCAAGGTCGCCTTTGGTCCCGTGCCCATTGCCGATATTCACGGCAATGCCAACGGCATGATGGGCAAAGAAGAGCATTTCTGCGGCCCGGTGGGTCTCTTTCTGGCCGACGCGGAGTACGCTGACTACACCTGTCTTCTGGCAGGCACGGTCAGTGAGCATCTGATCATGCCCGGTTCCATCTCCATGGAGCTGACGGACTTTGTGGTCAAAGTGGATGACCCCGGCCTGGCCTCGGGCATTGGCTCCGGCACATTGAATATTGCCAAGGCGCGTGAGAATAAGTTCAACGCCATGGTGGCCGAGAATGTTACACGGCTGATGCACGCCTCGGGCGCTGTGCAGAATATGATGAATTTCCAGGTGGGTTCCGGCGCGGGGCTGCTGGTGCTGGACAACATTCGCAAAGCCTTGAAAGAGCGCAATTTCACGGCCAATTTTGCCATTGGCGGCGTGACCAGTCTGCATGTGGATATGCTCGACGAGGGCACGCTGAAACACTTGATGCATGTGCAGCTCTTTGAGCCCAGCACGCGCGTGGTGGAGTCGCTGTTGAACCATACCGGTCATCATGAGACCTCTGCCGGTACCTACGCCTCTGTGGCCGGCAAGGAGTGCTGCGTGAACATGCTGGACTTTGCCGTCCTCTCCGCGCTGGAGGTCGATCTCGATTTCAACGTCAATACGGTCTGCGCCAACGGCCGGATCATTGGCGGTATTGGCGGTGGCCAGGACGTGGCGGCCGGCTCTGATCTGACGGTGATCTTTCTGCCGCTGGCCCGTGGCAAAGACGGCAAGGGCTTCCCCAAGGTCGTCGACAAGGTCTACACGCGCACCACGCCGGGCGAGGTCATCGACGCGGTGGTCACCGAGGAGTATGCCGTGGTCAATCCCGCTTCCAAGAGCTCGAGAAAAGAGCGCATCATTGAAGATGCGGAGAAGCACGGGCTCAAGCTGGTAACAATTGAAGAACTGCATGAGAAGTCTATGGACAAGGCGCGTTCTTTTGGCACCATTCCGGCCAAGGCCGAAGCCACGGATGAGGTGGTGCATGTCATTGAGTGGCGTGACGGCACGCTGCTGGATACGGTGAACAAGCTCGCCTAGTAATTCGTCATTTATTATTGTAGGGGCATGTCCTTTGGGGCATGCCCTTTTTTTATGGGGGCAGGGCGGCGTTGCTGAGGGCAGCCTTTTGCGGCTTTCTTTAGAAGAAACCCGTCCATAGAATCCCCGGTGACGATCTCGCGCCTGATTTTAATTGCCGTACAAATCGCCCCGGGGCACAACCCCGAGGCGATCAGGATCAGACCAAACAAGGCGATCAGGTACTGGCCCACGAAGAAGAGCGGAGAACACGGGCAAAGATAGAAGAAAAGAATGTCAGAGGTTTCATGTGGGGCCTGACTCCGGGTGTGGCATACGAGCGCCGGTGTGGGTGAAATGCTGCGGTCACTGCCTGCGTCGTATTGAGTTGCCTGCCACACCCGGAGTCAGTGAAGTGCTTTGTCGTATAGATATGAGAATATTTATGAAAGTCCTCCATAAAGAAAGAGGCATCTTTTTATGTATCAACTTTTACGGCATTTCATTTTATCCTTGTTAAACTGTTTATTTTTTTTTATTATAAATAATAGTTAACAATATTTTTCATATCTGTTTTGTAGGGATATTATGAAAACATATATAGATTGTTTTTGGATTTCCATCTTCATTGCTGTTGGCCTTTTTGTGTCGCTTCCGGCACAACAAACAGAAAACGTCATTGTTGCCGTGGTGGATGGGGCGCGTTTTACAGAAACAATTGGTGATTCAACGCACCAAAATATTCCATTTATGTGGAATTTACTCAGACCTCAGGCTTTGACCTGCGACTCCGTCTATATTGATGGAGTGACCAAAACATTGTCGGGGCATGCGGCCATATTGTCGGGTTGCTGGCAAAGATTGGCCAATGACGGGACAGAATCACCACATTGTCCGACACTTTTTGAATACTATAGGGCTTCAACGGGTGTCGATTCAACCGAAGCCTGGCTGGTTTTGGGAAAAGAAAAACTTCAAATTGTTGCCCATTCCGATGCGGCCGGGTACGGGGCGGAATATGGGGCGTCTGTGCGCTTCTCTGAGCATCAATACGATGACAGCGAGGCGCTGCAAAGTGTCTTGGATGTGATGGCGGAGTATCAACCGCATTTATTAATGGTTAATTTCGGTCAGACCGATTACATGGGGCACTGCCTGGTTTGGGAGCGATATGTCAATGCCATTGCACAGTCGGACAGTTTGATCTATTTGCTCTGGCAGGCAATACAGAACAACGACCACTACCGCGACAAAACCACTTTGATCATCACCAATGACCATGGTCGACACTTAGAGGAGTGGACTGAACATGGCGATGACTGTGAGGGCTGTGCTCACGTCATGATGATGGTCCTGGGTCCAGAGGTAATCCCCGGAAGTCGGCATATGGAAAGAATTTCACAAATCGATATTGCCCCTACCGTGGGCTGGCTCATGGGATTTGATACGCCTTATGCTGAGGGGGCGTCGCTTGAATCGCTGTTTGTGCCTCCATCAGCCGTATGGCCTGCAAAGTCCACGGCCCCGGTGTTGGCCCTTTCGCCGTGTTATCCCAATCCCTTCTGCCAAGACGTTAGTGTGGATGTGCAGTTGCTGCAGGCGCAATATATTGATCTGGCCGTTTTTGACGCCATGGGTCGGCGTATGGAGACGCTCTTCACGGGACGCCTCCAGGCCGGAACCCATCACTTCACTCAGTCTGCTGATCACTGGGCCCGCGGCACGTATTTCTTTGCTCTTCATGTAGCGGGCAAGGTGGTGACACAGAAGGCGGTTGCCTTTTAATCTGCTTCTTATCATCGGCTTTTTATAAAGAGTCCCGTAGGGTGCTGTTGTCAGGCGCACCGTTGGTACTGAACGCATTTTCAATACCCGACGGGTGATCTGTACAGAAGACAGTGGCAATAAATAGTGTGGCATGTGGCGCCGGGTGCCGAGCAAATCATTTGCCGCATAAACCAGCCCCGGAGCACAGCCCCGAGGCGATCAGAGTTAGCGCTTTCATCAAACCCACTCCGGATGTCGCTCACGTGTGCGTTGGCCATTTATCCGACACCCGGAGTTGGAGGACTCATAGATGGGGAGGTGGTACCCATCTGAGTTGCCAGACGCAGCTTGATACTGTGTTGCAAACCGTCGTGCCCGCAGAATAAAAATTTTCAACACCGACGGGTGACCCGTATAGAATCAATGAAAATAAGTCGTGTGGCATGTGGCGTCAGCCCATGCTGGAAAGGTCGTACCATAACCCTGTGTGACAAAGGCCAGGCAATGAGAAGGATGCTCAGGCATTACAACCAAGAGAAATATGCGCATGAATTGACCTTTTCATGCTTTCATCAAAATGAATATTCAAGTGTGCCATGAAAGTCTCATTCCAGATGGGGGCAATGACATTTTTTTTGAAATAATCTCAAAAAACAATGCGACAAGTCTGGTTTTATTCTCATATAATAGATGTATCATACCCGCGGCATGGGCTATGGCCACATGCCACACGAATAGAGATGATAAATATTAGGACCGGTCACCCGTCGAGAAAGTCAAATCTTCCCGGGGCAGAGCCCCGAGGCGATCAGTTTACCGAACAAACCACCCCGGGGCAGAGCCCCGAGGTGATCAGTCATCTCTGGCCAGACAGTTTACTCAGAGCGCAGCGACACCACGGGATTGGTCATGGCGGCTTTCACAGAGTGATAACTGACATTGAGCCAGGCAATGGCCACACAGAGCAGGCCTGAGCCCAGCATGATGCCCAGGCTGATTTTGGTGTGAAAGGCAAAATCGGCCAGCCACCTATTCATCAGATAATAGGCAATGGGCAGGGCCACGGCATAGGCGCCCACCACTAAAATGATAAATTCCTTGGACAGCAGTGCAATAATGCCAGGCACTGATGAGCCCAGCACCTTGCGTATGGCAATCTCTTTACTCCGTTGCTCGGCTGTGAAGGAAGCCAGCCCCAGGAGTCCCAGGCAGGCAATGAGCACGGCCAGTACGGCAAAGATATTGGCCAATGTGCCAATCACAGACTCGCTGCGGTAGGTGCGTTCAAATTCATCATCCAGGAAACGGCAGTTAAAGGGATAACCGGGATTGAATTTTTCATGCACGTCCTCCAGTGCGGCCAGGGCTTCCCGGGTCTGGCCGGCGGCCATGCGAATATAGATAAGCCCCGTATTTCCCGGGGAGAGCCGCAGGATCACCGGTTCAATTTCGCTGTAGAGCGAGCGCATGTGAAAGTCCTTCATCACGCCAATAATGGCGCCTTCACGCTGCCATACGGCCAGGCGCTGGCCCATGGGGGTATCCATGCCCATGGCCTTGGCGGCGGTTTGATTGATTACATAGTTGGAGGAATCAGCCCCGAAATCTCTTGTGAAGTCTCTGCCTTCTACCATTTTGATCTTCATGGTCTTGACAAAATCATAGCCGGTATTGAATATGGTGTAGAGCGTGTTGTCTCCCTCCAGCTTTCCATCCCACTGTACACCAATGGTGTTGTTGCCGGCAGCCAGGGGATTCTGGCTGGAACGTGTGAGCTCCAATATGCCCGGTTTGGTGAGCAATTCATTTTTGAAAACATCAAAACGGTCTCTGATATTTCCTTCCAGCGATAGATAAGCCACATTCTCCCGGTCCACGCCCAGATCTTTATTGCGAATGTATTGGAGCTGACGGTAGACCGTTAATGTGCCAATAATGAGTACAATGGACAAAATGAACTGAAAAATCACCAGTCCCTTGCGCAGTCCGGCCCCGCGGGTGTTTTGCCCTTTGCTGCCTCTCAATACATCCACCACACTGAAACTGGAGAGGTGCAGCGCCGGGTAGGAACCGGCCAGAAGCCCTGTCAATAAGGCCAGTCCGCCAAATTGAAGCCAGAGCAGGGGATTGGCCAGTGAAATACTGACGGCCTTGTCAGTGAGTTGGTTGAATTGTGGCAACAGCAGAACTACAGTGGTCATGGCCAACAGAAAGGCGATCATGGCGGTGAAGATGGATTCACCAATAAACTGCCACGCCAGCGATGATTTGCCGGCGCCAATGGCTTTGCGTACGCCAATCTCACGGGCGCGTTGCGTGCTTCGGGCTGTTGAGAGATTCATGAAGTTAATGCTGGCGATGAGAATGATAAAGAGGGCCACCAGTAAAAAGATTCGTACATACTCAATACGCCCGCCTACGAGCACGCCATTTTCAAAGTTCGACCAGAGGTACATATCGGTGTAGGGCTGGAGAAAGAGGTCCGTGTCCCATGCGGTGATGTGCCCATCCACAATCTCTTTGATTTTTTCATTCACCACGGCCAGGTCTGCGTCTTTGTCAAGGCGGGCAAACATGCGCAGTCCGTTGTTGCCCCAGTAATTGACCCAGTCGTTTCGGCGGATATATTCTTCAACGGGGATGATGAACTCAAAATCAATACTGGCGCTGGCCGGGACATCGTTGATGACGGCGGTGACTTTGGCATCGAAACGATGGTCAATGTTGATGATGCTGCCCAGCACATCGTGGCGTTTCCGCCACTCTTTGCCAAAATAGCGCTCTGCCAAAGAGGCCGTGAGTACAATCGATTCTGGGTCTTGAAGGGCGGTCTCCGGGTCACCGCAGCAGACGGTGTAGTGGAAAACCTTAAAAGCATCCTCGCCAAAATAGCGGCCGCTTGCCCTCGTGGCCTGATCGTCCAGGGTCAATACCATCTCACTATTCCAGCTCATGAGCACAGTGTGCGTGATTTCCGGATACTCTTCATCCAGTACATCCACCAGCGGTTTGGGTATGGCGCTGCCTGTGCTCCGTTTTCCTCCAAAAACCGTGTGACGCATCACGCGATAGGCCTGATCACCCTCGGGCAGAAACTTATCAACCTTCATCTCATCCTGCGTCCAGAGCAGAATGAAAAAGCTGCAGGCCAGACCCACGGCCAAACCGATAATGTTGATGGCCGAATAGCCTTTGTGTCGCCTGAAGTTTCTCAAGGCGGTCAGAATGTAGTTGCGAATCATGGCGACTCCTGAAAGTGTGATTGGATAGAATGTTGTTTGTTTAGACTGGAAAGAAACGAGAAGGTTGCTTTGTTTCATGGCAATATAGCTCCGGCGTTGGTGAAATGCAGTGGTCTCTACCTGCGTCGCTTTGTGTTGCCTGGCACACCCGGAGTCAGTGAAGTATGGGCCTGGGGCGTATCGGCCGTGAATGCGCTTCGCGTCTGGCCCACGCCATGCAAATGGAAGGAAAGTGTTTGATGCAGGGGGGGGGCACAACGCTTGCTCGCTCCACCAGTAAAACCTCCTTGACTTCACGGCCCCGTTGGTTGTAAACTGTATTGTTCCCTAATTTCATCTATTGGATTTAAATCAAGTGCTTCCCGAACCTGTGTTTTTAGATTGAAAACATAGCCATTGGCTCCATTAATGAAGCGGGGGTGTTATGCAGTGCGGGAAATGTGTTTTTGTCGCCGTGTTGTTCTCTGTCGTTTCCGGTTTGATGGCCCAGGAGATTAAAGTGAGCCGAGCCTACACGCCGGTGGTGGTCAAGGGTGAGCGCCTGGCCGCCTTTTCCGGCGTGCCTGTCGATTCACTGCGGCTCTACGCCTGGGACGGCGCTGCGTGGTCTGTGATGCCATTTCAGATTGATGAGATGGCCAAGGCGATCGATCCCTTCCGCCTGCCGGACTCGGTGTGGCGCTGGTCGCCATTCTATGCCGATGACGGCCTGCTGGACGGGGACGACGAGATGGTGTTCATGATCCGTGACATGGGGGAGCAGGCTTCGGGAGACCGCTGGATTGATGATGTGCCCTCGCAAGGTCATCCGCGCATTGAGATTGCCGTGGCCGATCCGCAGAATCCAGCCGATGCGGCCTATGCCTATCTCTATCACGCATCGGTGGCCTCTGAGTCTATCCCCAGGCCCTATGACCTCTCTTACACGCCGGAGACGGCCACAGTAGAGAGCGCCGCCTACACCGTGGCCCTGGACGACAGCAGCGGCCTGGTTCAGGATATTGCCATTCACTCGCCCTATGGCAATGGCATTGATATTTTTGACACGCAGAAACTGCGCTTCATCGGGCTGATGGATCTGGCTGGCGTGACGCTGCCCATCGGGCGCGAGGCGGGCGTGAACTCCGCCAATGAACGGGACAATCTGCACATCTTTCCTTCTGAAGACAGTGAGCACCATTATCATGAATACACCCGTGATCCTGTGGTACGCGTCATCCGCGAGGTGCGCCAGACCATCCGTTTTGGTCAGTTCATTTTGTCCGATCTCGCCTTTTACGTACAGGCGCATTTCTATCCCTTTTCAGGCAGTATTACCGGCGGCACCTATCTCCATCCCGATTCTTTGCGCCAGTACTTTGGTGGCGAGGACGATGTGTACATCGAGATGGATCTACTGCGTCAGTCCTGGGACTTCAACAGCGCCGCAACGGGGATGACGTTTTACAATCCATACAACAGCAATATTATCGTGGATGGCGCGACCGATACAGTGAACACCGCACTCGATGTGCCTGTGCGCACCTGGGGCCTGACCACGGGCATGCAGGGCTCGGTGTACACCTACACCAGTTTTGCGGACACGGGCTGGCAGTCCATCGGCCTCTACTATCGTGATGATGCCACAGGGGGCCAGAGCGACGCTTCCTGGATCGACTCGGACAATGGCGACACGGGTGACGCGCGTTCCTACGGCGATTACGGCACGCTGTTCGAAAACCTCTCGCAGCGTTCCGTGAACCTCGATCTGGGTTTTGAGGCCTATTTCCTGCCGGGTAATCTCGGACGGGAAGATGGCCTTGCCCTGACCGAGATTGTCGAGCACCCGGCGGCCATCGTCACAGAGGTTCAGCACTGGGTCTCGGCCGTGGGAGGAGAGGTGGAGGGAGCGCCTGAACGGTTCGGTATTCTGCCCAACTACCCCAATCCCTTTAACAGTGAAACCGTGATTCCGCTTCTCCTGCCTGTGACGGGCCGCGTCTTCGCATGCGTGCTGGACAGCCGCGGACGCGTGGTGGCCACGCTCCATGACGGGTTGCTGGCGGCCGGCCGCCATATGCTGCGCTGGCAGGGCCGTGATGCCTCAGGGGCGGAAGTGCCCTCCGGTCTCTACATTCTGACAGTCAGCGGCCCAGCCGGACGTTCCTGCATGAAAATGCTCTATCTCAAATAGGTGACCGCGCGATGAGACGACATTTACAACGGATCATTCCTCCACTGATTATCGGCCTGATCATGCTGCACTGTCATGTGGACCACGGCCTGGCCCCGCTGCCTGCGTCGCTCTCTGTGCGCGTGATCTTCCGCAACACGCCGCCTGAGAACACGCAGGGCATCTATCTGACTGTGTCGCCCACGTTTCCGCCGCATGCCATCAATGAGATGCATCACCTGCCCAACAGCCTGCCCATCGATCGTGACACAGTCGAGACGGAGATGGCGCTGCCCTACGGCCACTACGATGCCGTGGCCCTGTGGTGGTACAGCAAAGAGACGGAGAGCAATTTTGCCGATGTACTGGGCCTGCCCCTGGATGTGAACAACAATTTGCTGCCCATGGGGTTTGAACTGACGCCTGAGTCGCCTCATCGCCATATGGATCTCTACGCCAACTGGGAGCGCGTGAGCCGCGACGCCTCGGTCAGCGGCAGCATTTTTTTTAACGGGCCGTTCCCGGAGAACACGCTGGCCACGGCCGTGGCGGCGTATCAGTACGCGCCGGAGTCTGATGTGCATTATCTGCTCTGGCTCAAGTCCATGGATTTCAGTGTGGGCCCTGCATCGTTGAACTATCACGCCGCAGCCAACCGATACGATTTTCATCTGCCTATTCGGCATGGGCGCGTCAATTACATTGCCGTGTTCTGGCTGCCGGAGCAGGCGGGACTGACCGATTTCCAGGTACTTGGCGTCTATGAACAGCCGCTCTCCGTGGCGGCTGGCGAGCATCGCACAGGCATTGACATTGAAGCCGACTGGTCGGCACGGGGGGCGCAGTGAAGCCGGCGCTGTGGTGGTTTGTCGGCCTCTTGCTGATCGTCCAGCTGCAAATTAGCTCCGCCCAGTGCCGGGTGGAGGGACGGGTCACGGACCGGGAGGGCGGCAAGGGCCTGTCTTCAGTAAACATCCTGGTGCTGGGCAGCACGCGCGGCACCAGTTCACAGCGCAACGGAGATTTCCGTATCGATGACCTGCGCCCCGGGAGCTATCGACTGCTCTTTTCGCGCATCGGTTATGGCACGGAGACACGTCAGTTGACATTGTCGGAAGGCAGGGTGGAGACGCTGCAGATCGCCTTGACTGAGACCGCCGTGGAGATGGACCCCATTGTGGTCATGGCCGGGAAGACAGCCGCACGACTGGATCAGGCGGCCATGCCGGTGAGTGTGGTGTCGCAGCGTGAGATTGCCCTGCGCAATCCCACCAATCTCGTGCAGGCCATGGAAGGCGTGCCCGGCGTGCATTTTGTGGGCGACCAGATCAACATCCGGGGCTCCACGGGATTCACCTTTGGCGCGGGCAACAAGGTGCTGCTGCTCATCGATGGTGTGCCGGTATACGCGGCGGACACCGGGGAGTTTAACTGGGACATGCTGCCGCCCTCTGATGTGGAGCGCATCGAAGTGCTCAAGGGGGCGGGGTCCACGCTCTGGGGGGCCTCAGCCCTGGGCGGTGTGGTGAATATTCTCACCAAAACGCCGGATCCTGAGGGCCGTGTGCGCGTGGCCTGGAGCGGCGGACAGTATGCCGGTCCCTATTATAAGGAATGGAACTGGACGGATCGTCGTCTGCATTACACCCGTGAAGACGTCAGTTACAGCCGCCAGTTCAACCGTTTGGGCCTGCGCTGCTCGCTGGGGCGCATGAACTCCACAGGGTACAACGCCCTGGGCGACTGGCTCAGCCTCAATGCCACAATCAAGACGGATGTTCGCTTCGCCCGGGGCATCAAGTGGACGGTGTACGGCGGGTACAGCCGCATCAGGCGCGGGTATTTTGTGCAGTGGAAAGGGCCCAACCATCCCTATGAAGTGGATGCCGCCAACCTGGGCAATCGCGCCACAGTCAATCAGCTGAACCTCTATACCAAGGTGGCCGTGCCTGTGAACGACAGGCTGCTGATTCAACTCAGGGCCTCTATGGTACGGTCGCTCATGGGCAGTCAGTTCGGACAATCTGCGGGCTTTAACCCGGCCTACGGTCAGGGGGCCGAGGCGCAGCTGACCTGGATGCCGTCGCCGCTGCACACGGTGACAGGCGGGCTGCAGTTCCAGATGGACAGCGGGTCCACGGCCTATTTCGGCACGCATCGCGGAGTGGCCGTAGGGCCGTACCTGCAGGACGAGTGGCGGCTCACCGAGGCCCTTCGCCTCACTTTGGGTTTGCGCTACGACCGCTATCAGCTCACCGGCGGTGCCGCAGCCGAAGATCTCTTCAGCCCACGATTCGGTCTCAACTGGGAGGCCACAAAATCGACGATTCTCCGCGCTTCGCTGGGCAGCGGTTTCCGGGCGGCCACTATCGTAGAGCGTTTTCTGGAACTCTCGGTGATGAACTTCAACATCATCAGCAATCCGGGCTTGAGGGCCGAGCAGTCCTGGGCCGTGGATGTGGGCATGAAACATTATTTTACGCCGTCATGGAACGTGGATGTCTCACTCTTTCACACGGCCTACAGCGATCTCATCGAAGCCCACATGAACCTCATTCGCGGGCAGATTCAGTTCCGGAATATCGACAAGGCCAGGGTGCGCGGTATCGAGCTGGCCACCACGGCAGGCGGTCGGGTCTTTTGGTTGAATCGCGAATGGCTGCCCTCTATGCAAGTGAACCTCACGGCCATGTCGCATCGCGATCTGCGCTGGGATCGGCCACTGCCCTACAGGCCAAAGGTCATCGGATCTGTCAAGGCGGGGCTGCGCAGCGGGGCCGTTCACATGGAAGCCAGTTACCGCTACGCCAGTCGCATTGACGCGGTGAAGATCTATCCCATCAACGCCCGCGTGGCCATGCACTTTGTCGACCTCAGGTTTTCGACCACGTGGCGGGGCATCACTGCGCAGCTGGGCGTGAACAATCTGCTTCATTATAATTATGCGCCTATGGAGAGCAATCTCATGGCGCCGCGCACATTCACCGCGGGGTTGAGCGTTTCGTTTTAACCATGCCGGTTTGGAGGGAGTATGAAAAATTTGTTTCGCGTATTGGTCGTTGTGCTGTTTGTCGGTTTGAACACGGTGCAGGCTCAACAACGCCTTGGTGAAAGGCCCTACAATCCCGTAGTGCTCACCGGTGCCGATCTCCCGAATTGGCTTCATCAGCCCGTGGCATCCATGCGTTTCTATCGCTACAACGCCACTTTGGACAGCTGGACGGCCGTTCCCTTTCAGATCGATGAGAGAGATGGGACTTGGTCTTATTTTCGCAATACCAATGGCCTTTTGGATGCCAACGATGAAGTGGTGTTCATGGCGCAGGCAGCCGGAGACAGCGCCAGTGTGTCCAGCTGGCCCGATGATCCGTTGTCACGTGATTTGCCTCGATTGGCATTGCGGCTGATCGATCCCCTCACTGAAGCGCAGGGCTGGGTGTACGGCTTTCAATCGACCACATTGCCGCCCTCTGCTGAAACCTTGATCCAGTATCATGCTGATGATGACAGGGTGGAGAGCGCGTTCTATCGCGCCGTGCATCTGGGCAGTGGCTTTCAGGAGGAGGCCTATGTCAAGTATGCCGACGGCAGCAACAGTCCCGATTTTCTGGACAGACAGAAACTGCGGCTCAAGATCAAGATTGACATGGGCGCGCTGGGCCGCAAGACTATCCGCCTGCGTGAGGAGATGGACGAGGACGTGGAGGTCTTCCCAGGCGCCTCCATCCGCGTCAGTGTGACAGCCGTTCAAGTGGCTGTGGCGCCGTCGCAGGCGGTGCGCATCAACCGGCGGAACCGGCTGGACATCTATGCGCGGGGGAGCTTTCTCGGTTTCTCGGTGAATTTCAGGGACACGCTGGATTTTCTCACCACCTATTATCCCGCCTATACGGAGTGGCGCGCCGTGGATATGGAGATTCCACAGATGGACGTGGGCGACGTGACTGAATTGCGCATGAGCATCGATCTGAACAGCAACGCCGTGGGCATGGTCTTTCAAAACGCCTACAACCCAGAGACGCGCATCGACGCCTTTCCCGATGAGGACTTTGATGCCACGCTGGAGTGGCCGGGGAGCAACTGGTATCTGATCCGGGCCAATCCTGAGGATGAGTACGCAGTGGTGGACACGGCCTCCATGGTGGGCATCATCACCCTGGGGGGCGACCCCATGGGCAGCACGCAGAATCTCTTTTATCAGGATATTTTCTACAACACCGCCGACGAAGGCGACAGGCAGTCTCTGGGGGACACAGGACTTCAGATGCTGGGCCGCGACATCACCGGCACCTTCACTTTTTACGGCACCACCTATTATCTCCCCGCCAATCTCGATATGGATCAGGCCGGGCTGATCGTCGATCGGCACAATCATCCGGTGACGGTGTCGGTTTTTACAGAATCCTACGCCGTGCTGCATGAGATCGTTTTAGAGACTGTACCCACAGGTCAGCGCATCACTGTCGATGGATCTGAGCTCACCGCCCCGGCCGCTTTTTTCTGGGAAGCGGGCAGCGTGCACGCGCTCTCCGTGCCGGCGGAGGTGGCGCTTTCGGCAGATGAACGGCTGATTTTTTCAGAGTGGTCACACGGCGCGGAACGCATGCACAATTACCTTGTCGGCACAGCGGGCGATACGCTGAGCGCCGCCTTTGGCACCGAATACTTTGTCACAACGGCTGTGCTGCCCCAGGGCGCAGGCACGGTGTCGCCACCGCCGCCGGGCGTGTGGGCCGCAGCCGGGGCGGCGCTTCAATTGGAGGCAGCGCCCATGGGGTTCTATCGTTTCACGGGTTGGAGTGGTGATGTGGGCGGCGCAGAGAATCCCGTCGTTTTGACCGTGGACAGCGCCGCTACGGTGACGGCGGTGTTCGGTAATGACACGCCTGTCATCGCGTTGGCGGATACCGCTTTGGCTGAGGACGACACTTTGCAACTCGGCTGGGCGTGGCTGGCAGCGCAGGTCATAGATGACAACGCCGACTCCACATTGACCTTTGGCTTCACGCACGGCCCGTCTTTTATCATGCTCTCAGACAGTGTGGCCCGGGAGACAATTCTCTTTTCAAAGGCGCCAAACTGGTTCGGCAGCGACACGCTGCGCGTCACTGTCACCGATCCTCTGGGGGAGACCGCCTCGGCCACCATGACGATCACTTTTGTCTCCGCGCCCGATGCGCCCAATGATTTTGCGCTCATCGCCCCGGAGGACGGTTTTCAGGTTCTCACCTGGCCCGAGACCCTGGACTTTCAGTGGGAGGCGGCCACAGATCCCGATGTCGGCGACTCGCTGCTCTACGTCTTTCAGCTGGACACCACCGACGCCTTTCCCCATCCGCCGCTCATCCATATCGGCCGGCTGCACAGGCCGTTTTATACGCTCTCCTGGCCGCTCTCCTACGGCGACGGTCCCTATTTCTGGCGCGTGCTGGCCGTGGACAGAAGCGGCCTCTCAACGGTGTGCAGGCAGCCGCATGCACTGCGCATGGCTACGCCCGTGGCTGAGACAGACGGCGGTGTGCCGGAAAGATTCGACTTGGCGCCCAACTATCCCAATCCCTTTAACGGCGGCACAAAGATCCGCTATGCCGTACCCCGCAGCGCCACGGTGTCGATTACGGTGTACAACAGCCTGGGGCAGCGCGTGCAGACCCTGGTCTCGGCGCGGCACGAGGCAGGGCGCTACGAGACGGCGTGGCAGGGTGTGGATGCATCGGGGCGGGCCATGGCCAGCGGCATCTATCTGCTGCGCATTGAGGCCGATGGATTTTCCGCAGTGCGCCGCATGCTGCTCCTGCGCTGAGACTTTGTCATTTCTGATAGGGAAGACATCAGGCTTTGTGTAAAAGCATGTGGGTCACGCATGTGTCTACAGATCTTGCAGACAAACAGAGGGTAAATTGTCAAATGCCAAATTACAAAAGAGACAAAATAAGGCAGAGAACCAGGCGCTTTTAACCTGTTTCCTGCAGTGTTTTTTGCTGGAGGAAGGAGGCAGTTGTTCACAGTGCTAACGCCAAACATCACGCGCCCAGGCAGGGGCCGGCGTGAAAACAAGACCCCTTGTCCCGCGTTTCTCAGCGGGGCGGGCTTAAGAGAGCGTCAGCCACAGGGGCCGGGTGGGGTTATTAATTTACGACAGGACTCAGCGTAAATACTGGTTTAGGTTCAACTGCGAAGCCTTTTTTGGATACTTTTTTAGCATAAAAGTATCAAGACATTTGTTATGCATCAAGCGCATGGCACATCCTTCCACCTGATTCGACATAGAGCCGACATAAAACTTGCATGCATGGAAGCAAATGATTATGTTCCAGTCCATCCTATTTGATATTCTATAAAGAGGCCACAATGCGACGATTTTTAATTGGCATCCTACTGTTCTCCGCCCTGGCGGGCCCGCTCTCCGCACAGCGCTTCACCTTTCTCTCTGACACGCTGGAAACCGGCTCAGGACTCAAATATCTGATTATTGAAAGAGGCCAGGGCGCGCCCGTCGTTTTGGGCAAGGAGGTGGCCTTTCACTGGACAGGCTATCTCACAGACGGCAGCTGCTTTGGCACGTCCAAAGGCAGTGACCCCTTTTTTTATGAGCCGGGCAAGGGGCAGGTGATTAAAGGGGCCGAGGAGGCGCTGCGCCTCATGCGCGTGGGCGATAGGCATCTGCTCATTCTACCGCCTGAGCTGGCCTATGGCGCACGCGGCGCGGGCGAGGTCATTCCGCCCAATGCCACCCTGATCTTCGATTACACAGTGGTCAGCGTCACCGAGCCTAAACGCTCGCTGCGTGATACGCTGATGGCCGAGATCAATCGGCACGGCGTAGAGGCGGCGCTGGCGCGCTACGCGTCGCTCAAGGTGTCAGCCCAGGATCAATATGCCTTTCGGGAGAGCGCGTTGAACGCATTGGGCTATGCCTTGCTGGGCAAGGGCCGGACCGTGGAGGCAGTGGCCATTCTCAATCAGAACGCCGAGGACTATCCCAATGCATGGAATGCACACGACTCCCTGGGCGAGGCCTTGATGGAAGCCGGGGAGCTGGAGGGGGCACTCAAGCACTATGAACGGTCTGTGGCGCTGAACCCTGAGAATGAACAGGGTTTGAAAAACATCGCCAAACTCAAGGCGCGCATGGCATTGCAAAAGGAGGAAAGACGATGAAAACCGGATATGCCTGGCTGGAACTGCTGGTGATTGGCATGCAGGCGGCGCTGTGGTCGTTGATTCTGATAGCAGGACTGGTGCCGGCCCATGGGCTCAGTCAACTTGTCGCAGCAGCTCAGGGTGCCCAGGCACCGTGCTTTGTCGGCCTGCTGGGATTTTGCCTTTTGCAGGGCATTGTCACAGACCGGCTGGCCACATTCTTTGTGGCGATCTATAATCCCAAGCGGTTGATTCACGGCATCGGCTTTTTCAGGCGTCGCGTGGCCGGTGAGACGGCCGATGGCCGCATGGCCTTGATGCAGTCGCTGGACCCGGTGGCCGCATTGACCTTTATCGAGGGCATCCGCAGCCGGGCACGTCTGCTGCGCGGGGCGCTCTTCAACGGCTGGATGGCGCTTCTGGCCCTTTGGCTTGTCCGATGCACCAGCGGCGACTTGGCCGGAATTCGTTTGACCGGTTCCCGAATGGCTGTGCTGACGCTGGGGGGCATCGCCTGTCTGGCGGTGATTTTCTTTGTACTGGGCACGTTTGAGGCCGGCTATGAGGCGCGGTTGCAGCAGATGCTGACGCCTGATGCGCCACCGGTGGCCGGAGAGAAGTAAGGCGAAAGAGAGGATCAATCGTACGAATAAACCCGGCCTGCTGGCTGGGTTTTGTTGTTTGGGCGAACATTTCCTAATACCGGGTGTGGAATCCATGAATTTGATTTTATTTACCGTGCAAACCACCCCGAGGCAGAGCCTCGAGCCTCGAGGTGATCAGAGAGCGATTTGCCGCTTTCTTTAGAAGAAACCCGCCCAAAGAATCCCCGGCGACGATCTCGCGCCTGAACCGGCTCTGGGGCGCACTCAAGCGCGGCAAACTCGGCCCGGAAGTGCGCCGGACCTTAAACACCGCCGCGTTCCGGGCGTTTGCCCCGCCGCCGTTTCCGGGCGGCGCGTGCTCTGATGCCAGGAGGAGAGCAGGAGCAAGAGCAAGAGCAGAAGCAAAAACAGACAATCGGAATCTTGGAAGCATAACACTAGGTGCCCTAGCCCCTCGTGTGGCATGTGGCGTCAGCCCATGCTGCAAAAGATGCGCAGTAGCGCTTTGTGACAGGGAGCAGGCCATGAGGAGGACGCCCAATGCGCGGGGCAGTCGGGTCGTGTGCTTTAAGAGGCGCTTCGTGCCGGTCAACCTGTTATCCCCTGGTACCTTGCCATACAAGCCTCCCCGGGGCAGAGTCCCGAGGTGATCAGAGCGTTCAACTCCGGGTGTCGCTCACGTGGGCGTTGGCCATTTATCCGACACCCGGAGTTGGAAGTCTGTGTTGATTTCTGTTTTCGTTTGGCCAAACCTGTAATTATCAACGTTATAACAAATGAAAAAATTCTACATTATATTTTAGTATCAATATTACTGGTGGTCTCATCATGCAGTTCCAATGAGAAAAGTATCGCTATAGAAAATTTCAATAATCATATAAATGAGATAGAATCAATCGTTGAAACCTATCAACAAAAACCGCTTTTGACTTATATAGAATTTAATGACAGTACGGTTGATCTTTCAATTGTTGATCCCCAAAAAACAAATAATAGTGGCGAGTTCAAATTTGAATTTCGTATCTTTGGTAACGCTATCGAATCCGGTGAAATTAGGAAGGCATTGTCATATTCCTCTACATCCTTAGAAGAAATTAATGTTCTTAAATCAAAACTAAAAATGTTAATTGTATATCCTTTTCTCGACCGTTTTGCCCAAATAGTGAAATTGCATTTGAGGTAGGATACAAAAGATCTGGTTGGTCTAAATGGTATTATGTAAAATTGAAAGATGGTATAAATATTTATAATTTCATAGAAAAACACATTCGTGAAAATTATACCCAATTAAATAATAACTGGTTTCTTACTTTGGAATCACCAAGATAATGTTATAACAAGGTAAATTAACTCGGACTGGCTTACAGCGTCGTTTTTTGAAACACCTTGGTTTTACTAACTTTTCAACTGTTTTCGCAAATATCCGCCAGCCGGTTATTTGCGGCGTAAGGCATTAACAAGATTAAGTGAGGATGTAATGATTTTTAGAAAAGCAACAGAGAAGGATTTATCTGAAATACAACCATTAGCTAGAGCTACAATAGATGCTTGCTATCGTTCATTTCTGGGAGATGAAGCAGTTGATGGTTTTCTGAATAGTGGAGAATCAGATAAACAGGTAGCTAATAACTTATCAGATTGTACTGTGTCGGAAATAAATAATGAAATAGTAGGCTATTGTGTTTATGATGCTGATTTTATCCATATTTTAATGATATCACCAGTTGTTCAACGAACAGGTTTAGGTTCGAAATTATTGGACCATATAGAGACTAAAATGAAAGAATCAGGTTATAAGAGCTTTCGTCTAGAAACATTTAAAAACAATGAGCAAGCAGTAAATTTTTATCGAAAGAATGGTTGGATCGTAGATCGTGAAGAAGTAGATAAAGAGTTTGGCTTTGTAAGGGTATTCTTGTATAAAAATGCATAACAACAATCTTGAAAGGGCCAAATTGAGCTAGCGACGGGTGACCCGTACAGCAGGAAGTGGCAATAAATCGTGTGGCATGTGGCGTCAGCCCATGCTGCAAAAGATGCACGGTAGCGCTGTGTAACAGGGGCCAGATCATGAGAAAGATGCCCAATGCGCGGGGCAGTCGGGTTATGTGCTTTTAGAGGCGCTTTGTGTCGGTCAGCCCGTTACTTCCCCATACAAGCCACCCCGGGGCAGAGCCCCGAGGGGATCAGTGAGAGCGTTTTGCGGCTTTCTTTAGAAGAAACCCGCCCAAAGAATCCCCGGCGACGATTCCGCGCCTGAACCGGCTTGAGGGCCGCGCTCAAGCGCGGCATACTCGGCCCGGAGAAGCATTGGCCCTCAAACACCGACGCGTTCCGGGCGTTTGCCCTTCCGCCGTTTCCGGGCGGCGCGTGCTCTAATGCCGGGAGGAGAGCAAGAGCAAAAGAAAAAGAAAACGAAAAAAAACGAAAAAGCCTCTTGAAGGGCCCAACGGGCCAGAGGCCCGACTGTGCGGTGGTTAGCCAGTGGTCCGCCAAGTTCGCCGCGCCTGCAAAGGGGCCGGCGTGAAAGAGATAACCCTTGTCCCGCGCCTTGCAGCGGGACGGGCCAAGAGAAATAGACCCATTAGGAGGGAGGCGGGGGCATTAGGCTGTGAGAGGAGTAGTCGTGCCCGAAGAATCGATTTCACAGCACAAAGGGTTTTTGTTACTTTTTGCCCCACAAAAAGTAAGGCGTGTCTTTTTTTTATAACAAATTATCCAACTCTTAGGGGATGAGAGGCATCACCTTTTTGCAGCTTTCTTTAGAAGAAACCTGCCTAAAGCATCCCCGGCGACGATCCCGCGCCTGAACCGGCTTGAGGGGCGCACTGAACGCGGCAAGCTCGGTCCGAAAGAACGACGGGTGACCAGTACAGAATAATTGAAAAATGAATCGTGTGGCCTATGTCGTCAGCCCATGCTGCAAAGGGTCCACTATAACGCTGTGTGACAAGTGCCAGGCGATGAGAAGGACGCTCAAGTATTACAGCGAAAAAAATTATGCGCATCATTTTTCATTGCCTGGTGTCGAGCAAGTCAAACCTTCCCGGGGCACAGCCCCGAGGCGATCAGTGAGAATCATTCACATCATTTATCAACACAGGGCGTCGCTCACGTGTTCGTATCCCATAGATCCTCCATCCGGCGTTAAAAGGCTCAGGTGTACAGCCCCTCAAATTTAAGTTGCAATCCCGCTAAAACAGGGTGAAATCCCAATAACTGTCAGCTCAATGAGACAGTGTCTACTTTTGCTGACAGAAATATATGAAAAAAGTGTTGACTTTGTGAAAGTCTTTTTGTGTAATGCTATCCATTAAACTCCACATATAGACTTATTCTTGCATGTTCCGGTTTCTCTGCTCGGCTATAGATGGGGCCCGCCTTTGAGGGGGTACCCATCTGAGGGTAGCTTGTGCCCATCTGGCCCCATTTACTTGCAGAAAAACCAACCTCGTCTGCTATTCTCTTTTGGGCGTGGAGCTTCTGAAGGTGGTGTGAGCGTCGGCACGTGGCCGGCGCCATCTCCCACATATCACTTCATAGAAGGAGGAACAGATGTCCATCTCGTACGTGCTGCAACCCAACCACCTCACCGCAGATCCCAATGACTTCACCGCACGCGTGATGCCCAGAGAGACCACAGATTATGAGCAGGTTATTGAGCTCATGATCAGGCGGGGCTCCACCGTGGTCCGGGCGGATATTCTGTCGGTGTTGGAGGACTATCACAGCGTGATTGCCGATGAACTGCTGGCCGGACGCTATGTGAACACGCCGGGGTGCAACTACAAGGTCAGCATCAAAGGGGTGTTTCACGGGCCGGATGACGTGTATGATGCGGCGCGCCACCAGGTGGCTGCCGTCACCTCAGCCGGGGCGCGCGTTAAACGGGTGATTGCGGGTCAGAGTAAAACAGAGATTGGAATGGCCAAGAAACCCTCTCCTGAGCTGGGCTATTTTACAGACCTTGAAACCGGTGAAATGAACAGTATTGCCACCCCGGGATTCATGGGGACCATCACCGGAGACAAGTTGAAGTATGACCCTGCGGATGACAATCAGGGTATTTTCTTTGTGGCGGAAGATGGAACTGAAATCCGCGTCACTGCAGCCGGGAGCATTAAGCCCGGCCGTCTGATGTTTATTATTCCTGCCTTGAGCACAGGCACTTACAAGCTGCTTGTCCGCGCAGTCTGGCGAGAAGATGAGGTCCGTGAAGGCCGGCTTTACGAAGCCATTTCCGTCGCTTAAACCCTGTTCGGCGCCTCGACTCCGATGGCGGGGCGCCGTTTCTGCTTTTCCAGTGTCTCTTTTTTTAAAAACCGTGGCTGAAAAGTGTGTATGAAAGCCAATCTATGCCACCACGATGTTGCCTATGTGTCTCCATTATCCGGTTGATGTGTCTCCGTTATAAGGCTGATCGGTCTCCAATATAAGCTTTAGGCGCCAAGCACATGAACCTTATGTTGGAGGCTGCTCAGGTGAATAGGGGGGGCTGCCAAGGTGAATATGGCTCGCTGCCAAGGTGAATAATGATGGCAAACCGGCCTTGACGTTTATTGTATTGGGCGTTCATAATAAGTGGAATGTGGCGCTATACCCCCCGCTTTTGAGAGAATGAGACGCCATGAAGTCGGAATAAGTATGCATCAGCTCCCCGGAGACCGGGGAAGGCGGTGTATGCTGAAAATGGGGGTAAACATCGGGTTTTGGCGGTGATGACTCTCCTTTCTGGTGCACAGCGTGAAAAATAGACGAATTGAGCAAGAAAAAGTGGTCCGCCCCTTGACATTGTGCCTAAGATCTATTATGTTCCATAATCATATAGAAACACCTCTTTATATTTTTTCTTTTCGAAGCCACTGTGCCCCGCCATTCTATCTCTGCGGCACAGGCACGGCTTCTCTTTTTTCCCTTCTACAGCACCCCGGAACCGGCAGCCGGTTCCTGCTTGCAGTTGGCTTTACGTTTTGCAGCAGCATGGTTTTGGTTCAGTTTGTCAGTTTAATTATGTCATGTGTTTGAAGCACGGGTCTATGATTTTTCTTTCAGCAGTTGATCAGAGCGGCATTTGCAATAAACGATGAAAGTGCACCTGATTTTTTATCAATTAATCTTATTCAGTTTTCAATGGGTTTGTGTGCGGTTGTGCTTTATTGTACAGAGGTTCCTGGGGCACAGGCCCAGGGGGATCAGGGTGTGGCTGGCAAGGGGTGAGGGACAGCACCTTTTTGCAGCTTTCTTTAGAAGAAACCTGCCCAAAGAATCCCCGGCGACGATTTCGCGCCTGAACCGGCTTGCGGGGCGCACTGAACGCGGCAAACTCGGTCCGAAAGAGCGGACCTCAGACACCGCCGCGTTCCGGGCGTTTGCCCCTCCGCCGTTTCCGGGCGGCGCGTTCTCTAATGCCGGGAGGATAGCCGAAGCCAAAGCCAAAGCCAAAGCCAAAGCATCTGGCGTATTCTGCGATCGCAATTGTACAGAGGTTCCTGGGGCACAGGCCCAGGGGGATCAGGGTGTGGCTGGCAGGGGGTGAGGGACAGCACCTTTTTGCAGCTTTCTTTAGAAGAAACCTGCCCAAAGAATCCCCGGCGGGTGACCCGTACAGCAGGATGTGATAATAGATCGTGTGGCATGTGGCGTCAGCCCATGCTGCAAAGGTCCTACCATAGCACTGTGTGACAAAGGCCAGGCGATGAGAAGGAAGCTCAGGCATTACAACGAAGAGAATCATGCGCATGAACTAACTTTTTCATGCTTTCATCAAAATGAACATTTAAAGGAAAAAGATCTTTGTGTGATTTTTATGGAAGAGCTGGAGTACGCCAGCGTAAAATTTGAATTTTATTTGTGGGCCTATGTATTAATGCCAACCCATGTCCATTTGTTGCTGCTGCCCAAGAAAGCGCAGTACAACATTTCACGCATGCTTCAAGAAATCAAAGGCCGCACATCCACACGATACCGGCAATGGATACTACAATCAGACCCTGAACATTTTGATCATTTTTGTGTTATGTCAAAAGGAAGAAAGACATTTCGGTTATGGCAGCCGGGTGGTGGATTTGACAGAAATCTGTGGAATTCCAAAGCTGTTCATTATTCAATAAAATATATTGAAAACAACCCTGTGAAAGCGAGATTTGTTGAGAACCCAGAGGCATGGCCCTGGTCTTCGGCCAGAGCAAGAGTGTACCATGAAGGCCTCATGCCAGATAAGGCGCATTTGCCTTTATTACTGAAATGATGAACAAAGCAATGTGTTTTGTTTCTCTCTCATGTAATGGTTGTATCCTATCCTCGGCATGGGCTGACGCCACATGCCACACGAATAGCGATGAAAAATAGATGGACGGGGCACGCACCGCGGTATAGATATGATAAAGAAAGAATGATGTGCCTGAAAACGGTGGAGTTGGTTGTAGATTGAAAATTGTGGAATCTAACAAAAAAGACGATACCTCACAATAAGATAGTCTGTTTGCATGTGGCATACGAGGAGAGGGATGTGGGCCGCATAATAAGACAGGCCGAGGGGCAGTGGGACAGGGCGGAGCAAGTTTGGAAGCTGCGTTATGCCCATGTGAAGGCTCTGGGGCTGGAGGATAGAATCATTGAGAGATAACCTTGTCTCTTCATCTTTGAATGAATTAGAAATGTTTCTACATATAGAAACTCCCTTGTTTATACATGTAGAAATCACGCCGCAAAGTATCTAAATCTACATATTTCATTTTATATATAGAAACATAAAGATCCTGTAAGTGGGGTGGTCATTATATTGTTAGCCATAGGAAAACATTATGAAACTCATACGTGCAGTCATCCATAATATACGATCCATCCAGGACGCTGACATTCACGTCTCTGACTACTCCGTAATCGTTGGCGCCAACAATGCGGGCAAGACGAATTTCATTACAGCCCTTCGCCTCTTTTATGAGAACGAAAAACTATCTTTCTCAAAGGACAGAGACTTTCCGAAGTTCGAGACCGATGAGGAGTCATGGATCGAACTCACCTTTGAAACCACAGAAGATGAACAGGAGCAACTCAAAGAGGAGTATCGGGATACAGGGCACCAATTGCGCGTACGCCGCTATTTCGCATCAGCAGACAAGGATCGAGTCAAGTCGGGGCAGTCGAACATTTTTGCGTACGAAAAAGGCACGCTGTCACAGAACCTATTCTATGGTGCTAAGAACATCTCACAGGCGAAACTCGGATCGGTCATCTACATACCTGCCGTCAGTAAAGCTGACGACACGATGAAACTCACCGGACCATCGCCCTTTCGCGATCTTGTTAACCTAGTCATGAAGAAGGCGGTGTCGGCAAGCCCATCTTTTGAAACGTTGTCGAGCTCATTTGAATCATTCAATGCTGACTTCCGTGCGGAAGCAGCATCGGACGGAACTTCCGTGGATTCATTGATTACCGATATCAACTCGGAAGTTGGGCAGTGGGGAGTACAGTTTGGTGTAGATATCAATCCGGTCAAGCCTGAGGACATCGTCAAGAATCTGCTATCCCACCATATCGAAGATACCCAGCTCGACGGACAACGCGTCAACCTTGGATCTCACGGCCAAGGACTTCAGCGCCACCTCATCTTCACGTTGATACGATTGTCCGCACGCTATGGCAAGAAACAGACCAAGAAGACGAAGGACTTTAATCCTGACTTCTCTTTGCTTCTTTTCGAAGAACCAGAGGCGTTCCTCCACCCACCCCAGCAGGATATACTGTGCCTGAGTCTTCAGGAACTAGCCGGTGACGCTGCAAATCAAGTTTTCGTTTCTAGTCACTCAGCAAGATTTATTTCAAAACAGCTACTAGACATCCCTTCGATAATTCGGGTTCAGAGGGCTTCTGGGATAACTTCGGTACACCAAGTACTACAGAAGGATCTGGAAGAGCTACTTGACGAAAATCTCGGTCTACTACGGGCAATCTCTGATGCCGATGGAACGAAAGTTGACGAAACCGGCCGCTTGGCAGATGAGTCTATGAAGTATTTTCTCTGGCTGGACGCAGAGCGATCAGGAATGTTTTTCGGTCGACACGTTGTTATTTGCGAGGGCGCGACAGAGAGAGCCTTCTTCGCCTATCTGCTCGACAACCAATGGCAAGACTTACGAGAGAAGCAGGTGTATTTCACGGACTGCTTGGGCAAATACAACATCCATCGTTTCGTCGGACTGCTTTCTGCTCTAGGCGTGTCGCACTCCATCCTTTACGATTTGGATGGTGATGCTGGAAAGCATAAGGTGATTAACAAGTTCATTGACAGCAAACGCACCGCGCTCACAACGGGCATGCATGCATTCGAAAAGGACATAGAAGATTATTTGGGCGTGCCGAAGCCCCCAAAAGATAGGCAAGACCTAAAGCCCCTCAACCTACTCAAGGCTCTTGTTGACGGGGCAATACCTGATTCAAAGATTTCTGACCTTCGAGAAGTAATTGATACAATAATGGGCTAACAAACCACTGAACGGTACGGCGTACCGCCGCCCGTTAGTGGAGGCGTTATATGACTGACCACGGCAGTTTAATTTCTGAGCTTTTTAGTTATTCATGTGTAATGTTTATTCCTTTGGCATAGCTATTACGTAGATGTATCCATTAAATGAAAAATAAATAAATTTAGGAGCAATAGCATGTTGAAAAAAATCATTTTTACAGTATTATCCGCAGTGTTAATCCTGGTTCAAGCTCAGACTGTTTTCGCGCAAACAACTCTAAATCGCGGAGAACTTGTAGTTTTAAATACAAATGCAGATGGTGATGATGGTTTCTCATTTATGTCTTTAGTCGATTTAGATGCAGGCACAAAAGTGCATTTTACTGATGTAGGTTGGCGGATAAGTACCGGCGCATTCAAAACAACAAATGATGGTGGAACCGCACCCAATGACCTTCAAGGTATTTACGGTGTGTGTACATATACAGTACCCAGTGGAGGGCTGTCAGCTGGTGTCGTTGTCAGTCAGGATAAAACAAATTCAAATAGTAATTTTTCAGCATATTCAGGTAAATGTAATTTTCCTTATATCTCTACATTTAGTACGACTTATGGTGATCAGATAATTGTATTTCAGGGAACCTTTGAGTCACCAACATTTATTTGGGCTTTATCATATGTGAATAGAACCGATGATGGTTATATTCATGATTGGACAACTGATGGCAGTGGTGATGCATCTGGTTTGGATGACGGAAATAGTGATTTGCCTGCAGGGCTCTCAAACGGAACAAATGCAATGGTGATATCACATACTACGGCAGCTGACTATGATAATGGCTGGTATAGTGGGGCAACAACTTCTGCTGATGCTGATACTTGGCGTAGCAGGGTAGTTAACCCTTCAAATTGGAGCTATAATGATGCTTCTGGCTTTACTACTCATTCAGGGAATACGTACACTGTAGAGCCTGCAAGTGCCAACATCACCTTTACCAATGGCAGCAGCTATACCCCAAGTATCACACGGGGCAGTGTCAATCAGGCACTCGGACGTTTCCAATTGATTGGAGATGTCTCCGGTTCTTCTCTGACCGCCGTTTCCATTAAACTCAACGGTAGCCGCACAGGACTTTCCAATCTCAAATTATGGTCTTCTACGGATGCCACATTTGAATCCGGTTCAGATTCACCGCTTGGTTCTACGGTTTCCAGTGATCCTGGCAATGGAAATTCGGCCTCATTTTCAAGTTTCTCCAGTGCTATCGGAACAGGTGGCACATACTATTTTCTCACAGGTGATGTTGATGTTGGTGCAACCGGTGTAGTTCAAGGCGTAATCGTGGCAAATAACAACCTGATCATTTCCAGTGGAACCCTCTCTGGAACCATCACTAATGCTCCGTTATCCAACGGTGATGCTTCCCTTCCTGTGAGTCTGGTCTCCTTTTACGCCAATTCAGAAGGGCGCTCCATTAATTTGAACTGGATTACAGAAAGTGAAACCGATAACCTGGGATTCATTCTTCATCGCCGTGAATCAACCGACGCTTGGATTCAGATTGCTTCGTATGAAACCCATGATGCGCTTAAAGGTCAGGGCAATACATCGAGTGCTACAGAATATACATTCACTGACAGTCAGATCGCGTCAGGAATCAACTACACATACCGCCTCTCGGATGTCAGCACAACCAGTGAGATTACGATCTATGCGCCTCTCTCAATTACTTTGGATATTTTGCCTCTAGTAAATACAATGGAACCCGCCTATCCAAACCCGTTTAATCCACGAACGTATATCGCCTATCACCTGGCTGAAGATGCGGAAGTCAATATTTCGGTCTTCAACATAATGGGGCGGCGGTTGAAAAGTATATATCTAGGCCAGCAGCTTGAGGGTAGCTATCATGTGTACTGGAATGCTACCGATGATGATGGAGGCCTTGTCCCGACTGGAACATATATCATTCGTCTGCAGGCTGGTAGCATTCAGGAAATTCAAAAAGTCATGTTAATTAGATGAAAAATAATTATCAAAAAAGGCATTCATTTATCACTAAGAGTTTTTTAAAATCATTTAAAATAAGACAGTTATAATAATATTTAAATGTTTTCATATAACCCATGCATGAAATGGATGTGGCGGTTAGTTGCCTTATTCATGTTTGAGTTCCCAAGTGGACGGGCACTGCCGCCCATGGAAAAGTCGAATTGCGGACAGAACCGTATGACTCGGAATAACAATCAACCTTGCTTCTGGACGGTATTTTGTTGCCATACCAATTATGCTAATGTTATAGGGGTATGTAGAGCCGATTAAGGTTTTCCAGGATTGCCCGGCCTATCCATAATCCGCCCCCGGGGTTTGGTGGCGGCGGAAAGGCTGCGGCGGTCGGGGGGTGTTGGGTTGAAGAGCACGCTCCGCCGGGTTGTTTCCGTGGCGTTTTGATTTTTGGGCTGCTTTAAGTTTTGCAGTGGCTTGCGACGGGTGACCCGTACAGCAGGATGTGGCAATAAATCGTGTGGCATGTGGCGTCAGCCCATGCTACAAAAGATTCAAGGTAGCGCTATGTGACAGGGGACAGAGCATGAGAAAGATGCCCAATGCGCGGGGCAGTCGCGTTGTGTACTTCTAGAGGCGCTTCGTGTCGGTCAGCCTGTTATCCTCTGGTACCTTGCCATACAAACCACCCCGGGGCACAGCCCCGAGATGATCAGTTTAGAGGTGCTTTGTGTCGGTCAGCCTGTTGTCCTCTGTTACTTTACCATACAAGCCACCCCGGGCAGAGCCCCGAGGTGACCAGAAGGAGAGCAAGAATAAAAGAAAAAGCCTTTTGAAGGGAACCCAACGGGCCAGAGGCCCGACTGTGCTGTGGCTGGCCGGTGGTCCGTCAAATTCGCCGCGCCTGCAAAGGGGCCGGCGTGAAAGCGATAACCCTTGTCCCGCGTCTTGCAGCGGGACGGGCCAAGAGCATTGGACCCATTAGGGGGGAGGCGGGGGCATCAGGCTGTGAGAGGAGCAGCCGTGCCCGAAGAATCGATTTCACAGCACAAAGGGTTTTTGTTACTTTTTGCCCCACAAAAAGTAAGGCGTGTCTTTTTTTATAACAAATTATCTAACTTTTAGGGGATGAGAGGCAGAGCCTTTTGCGGCTTTCTTTTTTAGAAGAAACCCGCCCAAGAATCCCCGGCGACGATCCCGCATCTGATTTCATTTGCCGTACAGACCGCCCCGGGGCAGAGCCCCGAGGTGATCAGTGAGAGCGTTTTGCAGCTTTCTTTAGAATAAACCTGCGCAAAGAATCCCCGGCGACGATCCCGCGCTTGAACCGGCTTGAGGGTCGCACTCAAGCGCGGCAAACTCGGCCCACGAGAACCCCCGGGCCTCAGACACCGCCGCGTTCCGGGTGGCGCGTGCTCTCATGCCGGGAGGAGGGCAGGAGCAAGATCAGAAGCAAGATCAGACAATCGTCGGGTGTCACGGCTAAAATAAAGATGTCATGCAGCATGCGGATTTAGCCCATGTAAAACTTTACAACACCGGGTGTCGAACAAATGGGCCTTTGGACGTTCATACGACACCCGGTGTTGAGGCGTTGTCGTCCCTCTGGCCTCGTCTGAAAAGATGGGATACACCGGCTGGAACCCATATTAGTTCTTTTGGTTGCACAGCCCGTAGAGACAGGGCAGTGCCTTGTTGCTACACGTTATCGTGAGAATCAATCAATCGGGCCAAGGCGTTTCTTAAAATCAGGGCCGGTAGACAGAGTCATCCATTTTACATAACCCCGCCACATTTCCAATTTTGAAACGCCACTTCTTCTGGTTACCTTAGTGTGTCCCAATCCCTATTAAAACCATGCAATCCACACCTGTCGGAGGCCTTCATGCGCAACGTTCCCTTTCTCATCGGATTGACCCTCCTGACCCTGTTGGCCGGCTGCGGCCGTGAGCCGTCAACCTCCATTGTCACGGACACTGCGGGGCTGACCCCTGCCGACTATGTCAATCCGCTCATTGGCACCGATGATATGGGCCACATGTTCCCCGGCGCGGCCTCGCCATTCGGGCTGGTGCAGCTCAGTCCTGAGACTGAGATTGAGCCCTACAGCCACGGCACCGGCTACAACCCCAAAGCCTATCGCTACTGCGCCGGTTATCAGTATACCGATTCCACCATAGTGGGCTTTGCGCACACGCATTTCAACGGCACAGGCCACTCTGATCTGGGCGACTTTTTGATCATGCCTACCGTGGGGCCGGTGCAGATAGAGATGGGCACAGCGGCGCAGCCTGAGAGCGGCTATCGATCGCGGTTCTCCCATGGGCGCGAAACGGCCGCACCGGGCGATTATCGCGTGACACTCGATGACTACGCCATAGACGCCGAGCTCACGGCCACGCCCCATGTGGGGCTGCACAGATACACCTTTCCGGCCACGGATCAGGCCCATCTCATACTCGACTTGACCACGGGCATCTACAACTACGACGGCAAGGTGGTCTGGGCGTCGCTGCGCGTGGAGAACGACACCTTGATCACCGGCTACCGCCAGTGCCGGGGATGGGCGAGAGACCGGCGCATGTACTTTGCCATGGCTTTGTCCAAGCCCATTGAAAACTATCGTCTCTTGAATGATGAGGCCCTGGTTTACAATGGATTCTGGCGCAAGTTCAATGAGTCAGACAATTTCCCTGAACGGGCCGGGAAGCATCTGAAAGCCCATTTCGACTTCAGTACCGAGGCGGGGGAGGCCATCGTCGTCAAGTTTGCCCTCTCTGCGGTGAGCCCGGCCAATGCGATGGAGAACCTCAACGCCGAGGCCCCGGGCTGGGATTTCGATCAGATTCGCAGCGCCGTGAAATCCTCCTGGAACCGGGAGCTCTCACGCATTGCCATTGAGGCGGACAGCCTGCGCAAAGTCAACTTCTACACGGCGCTCTATCATACGTTTCTCTCGCCTTCGGTCTATTCCGATGTCAATGGCCAGTACCGCGGCCTGGACCAGAACATCCACACGGCCGCCACGGAGAACTATACCATCTTCTCGCTGTGGGACACCTATCGCGCCCTGCATCCGCTCTTCACGCTGGTGCAGCAGGAGCGGACGGCGTCCATTGTGCAGTCCATGCTCGATCACGCCGATCAGAGCGTGCACGGGATCTTGCCGGTGTGGTCGCATCACGGCAATGAGAACTGGTGCATGATTGGCTATCACGCCGTGCCTGTGATTGCCGACGCCTGGCTCAAGGGCATCGGCGGATTCGATGAAGAGAAGGCGCTTGAGGCCATGGTGGCCTCGGCCACGTACAGGCGCTACGACGGCATTGGCAGTTACATGGATCTGGGGTATGTGGCCGAGGATCAGAGTTCAAACTCAGCCTCCAAAACCCTGGAATACGCCTATGACGACTGGTGCATCGCCCGCATGGCTGGCGCCATGGGCCGGACCGATATCGCCAAAAATTTTGAGAAACGGGCCGCCTCCTATCGGAACATCTTCGACAAAGAGAGCGGTTTTCTGCGGGCGCGCCTGGCCAATGGCCGTTTCAAATCGGGCTTTGATCCCATGAACACACACGGGCAGGGCTATATCGAGGGCAACGCCTGGAACTATTCGCTTTACGTGCCCCATGACGCCGCGGGCTTCATCGACCTTTTGGGCTCGGAAGATCGGCTGGTAAACTGGCTGGACGCACTGTTCGTCATGGAGGTGGACGACGCACACATCGCCGGAAATGAAGACATCACCAAGGCGGGGATGATTGGCAACTACGTGCACGGCAACGAGCCCAGCCACCACGTGCCCTATCTCTACTGCTATGCGGGGCAGCCGTGGAAGACACAGGAGCGCGTGCATCAGATTGTCAATACCATGTACCGCGCCGCACCGGACGGACTCTGCGGCAATGACGACTGCGGGCAGATGTCGGCGTGGTATATTTTCAGCGTACTGGGCTTCTATCCCGTGGCACCGGGGAGCAATGAGTATGTCATTGGATCGCCCTGCGTGCAGTCGGCCACGCTGAATCTGGAGAATGGGAAGCGCTTCACCGTGGAGGCTGAGGGGCTGACGCCGGAGAAGATCTATATTCAGTCGGCCACATTAAACGGTAAACCCCTCTACCGTTGTTTTATCCATCATGAAGAGATCAACAATGGGGGGGCGCTGCATCTTGTCATGGGTGCAGCGCCCAATAGGACGTGGGGCAGTTCAGAATCGGGGCGGCCCTATTCTATGTCGCATTAGTGGATTTGTATGTTGTGGATAATGGAATCTCATCTCATCTTTGAAAGCCCATTGGTGCCGGTCGTTGAAAACCGGATGACAATCGCTTGAAAAAAAGGAGTATAGGCCATGAGACCAATCATGCAATTGTGTGCCGCAACCCTGTGTTGTATGCTTGTGGCTATGGGGTGTGCCAAAGAGGAAAAAGCGCCCCCTGTGGCAACGCAGGTTTCCTTTGAAAAGGAGATTATGCCTGTTTTTTTACGGTCGTGCGGGGTTTGTCACAGGCGGGAAGGGGGGAATGCCGCTGCCATTGCCCACGCTGTCTACTATGAAAATTCAGAAGATGTCTGGGCAAAAATAGGGACTTACATTATCCCGGGTAAACCCGAGGAGAGCGGCCTTTTGAAGGTGTTGAATCAGAGTTTTCCGGTGGGAGAGAGTCAAGTTGTTATGCCGCCTCCTGCGGCCGATGTGCCCAAATGGAGTGAGGCGGAGCTGGCCCTTTTTACTCAATGGATTGAGCAGGGCGCAAAAAGAGAATAGTGCTTATTTAAAGGCCGGGGCTGCCCGGCCTTTACCCATCCAGCCAAACCGTTAAATCTTCGTTTTTAAAATGGGATAAACAATGGAATGGGTTAAACTTGCCACTGTAGAAGATTTTGCCTATCGGCGCATAAAATCATATTCAGTGATAGGGCGGAAGATTGGCATTGTCAAGCGGGAAGACGGGACATTCTTTGCCATTGAGGTGGGCTGCAAGCATCAGGGGGCCGATCTGACCCTGGGCCGACTGAACGGCATGGTGCTGACCTGTCCACGTCACGGCTGGCAGTATGACCTGGAGAGCGGACAGTGTCTGAACCGGAACTCTGCGCCGCTGCGCCGCCACGCCGTTGAGGTGACAGAGGGGGAGATTTGGGTTTCATTGACCCCTGTCGGCGATGATTGAGGTCGCTTGTCTTCATTTTAACTGACCCTGGGCAGTTTAAATCGTACAGTCGTGCCCTGTCCTTCATGGCTTTCAATTTGAAGGTGCCCGCCATTTATCGCTACAAATTCACGGCATAGAATCATCCCCAGACCGGTTCCTTTTTCATTTTTAGTGCCACGTGTGGACACATTTTCGTCAATGCTGAAGAGCTTTTCCAGTCGATTTTGACTGATGCCCACGCCGGTATCTCTGACAGTGATCGACCAGAATAATTTTTCCGGCGCAATGGTCAGCGTAATACTGCCCTTTCTGTCGGTAAATTTCAGTGCATTTGAAATTAAATTATTCAGAATGGAATTGACCATGAAGGGGTCCGCCATCACACGGGCCTCCGGGATGATCTGATGCTTCAGGGATATCTCCTTTTGCGCCGCCGCACCGGTATAGAAAGCAATCCAGCGATTCATTATTTCCGAAAGGTTCACTGCTTGGGGTTGATGTTTTATTTTTCCGGTCTGTACACTGGCCCACTGCAACAGATTGTCCAGTAGATCAAAGAGATGTTTGGTGTTGTCTTTCATCTCCTGGGCGATGTGATGAATTTCCATTTGACTGAGCGCATCCAGCCGGTCGGTGAGCAATCGCGTGCCGGAGAGCTGCACTTGAAGTGGGTTCTTAATGTCATGGGCAATGATAGAGAAAAATCGGTCTTTTGCCGCATTGGAGGCTTTAAGATCTTTCAGGAGCTGTGTTTGTCTATCGCTGATTTCAGCCAGCGTATTCTTCTGCTTGGCTACCTGGGCGTTGGCGGCTCTGAGTTGCTTGTTGATGGTTTTGAGATGACGGTAAGCGTAAAGAATGAGAGCGGCAAATACCACAATAATGATGGCAATAAACCCCAATAGCCGTTGATAAAATTTTTGTCGTGTTAACTCCTCCGCCTGAAGTGCATTGTTGTTTTTCAGGGCTTTAATTTCATCATCCTGGGGGGTCTGCAGTCTACCGGCGGTCTCTGTTGTTTCGGTAAGCACTGACTGTTTTGGGGGCTGCATGCATTTTGAATGCGTATGTCCCTGTGTTTGCTGAGTCTGAATGACAGTCAGGAAAATTAATAAGAAGAGATGTTTTTGCATCGCCAGCGGCCTTTGATTGATTGAGTTGAGTTCTGTTTGATCTCACTGATTATAGCAAAAAGGAGGCCATTGGGTTCCATCTTAAATCTGTTGGTGGATTCATATGAATTCACTTGCTTTGATGCATGCATCACTGTAAATTGAACGCCCTGGAAATGAGTATAAATAGGCCATTATGATACAGTTGAATGATGTGACATACGGAATTGGTGTTCGCGAGCTCCTGCAGGGGGTCTCATGGCCGATTCACCCAGGTCGCCGTGCGGCGCTGGTAGGACCCAACGGGGCCGGTAAAACCACCCTGCTCAGAATCTTGGCGGGCGAGATCAGTGATTTTTCTGGGAGTATACTCAAACCCAATGCCACGCGTATTGGGTATCTCCCCCAGGAGGAGACGGCCGTTGGGGAGGGCGCTATCCTTCCACTGGTCATGGCGGGCCATAAAGATGCCGCGGCCATTGAACAGGCCATTGTGAATATTCATCAGGCCCTTGAAACCGCTGAGAATCCTGATCCGCTCTTAAAGAAACTCGGTCCACTGGAAGAGCAATTCCGCCAGATAGGGGGATATGATCTCGAAGCCAGGGCCAAGTCCATACTCTCTGGGCTGGGCTTTAATGTGGATGAATTTGAGCGCTCCATTGCCAAGTTTTCAGGCGGATGGCGGATGCGGGTTTATCTGGCGCGCCTGCTGGTCACTGAACCGGACCTGCTGCTTCTCGATGAACCCACAAACCACCTTGACATTGAGAGTCTTGAATGGCTGGAACAGTATCTCACTTCCTTTTCCGGGAGCCTGGTGGTGGTCTCGCATGATCGATTCTTCATCGACAGGCTGGCCCATGAAATTGTGGAGCTCGACCGCGGCCAATTGACCCGTTATACCGGCATCTATCAGGACTATGAGCGGCAGAAAGCCGAATCCATCGTCTTACAGATGAAGGCCTATGAGGAACAACAGGCGGAGATAGAGCGGATTCAGCGTTTTGTGGACCGGTTTCGATATAAGGCCACCAAAGCGGCGCAGGTGCAGAGCCGGATCAAGCAGCTTGAGAAAATTGAACGGCTGGCGCCGCCCGTACAGTCAGCCCATATTCAATTTAAATTAGAGTCTGAAATTTCAAGCCACAAGGAAGTTGTGGCTCTGGAAAATATGTGGTTTAAATATGAGCAGGACTGGGTGCTTGAAGATCTGGATCTGAAGATTTTCAGGGGGGAGCGTGTCGCACTGGTGGGCGTGAACGGCGCCGGTAAAACCACTTTAACTCGGCTGATTACCGGAGAGTTTAAGCCGCAAAAAGGGGAGAGCCGGCTGGGCGGCCGTGTCTCTATCGGTTACTATGCGCAGCATCAGATTGATGCCCTGAATGCTTCGGCCACGGTGCTTGAAGAGGTCATGGCGGCCAGTGGGTATGCTGAATTGAAAATACGCAAAATACTCGGCGTTTTTCACTTCAGTGGCGACGACGTCTTTAAACGTGTTGGCGTGCTGTCAGGGGGGGAGAAGGCCCGGGTTTCGCTGGCCAAGATGCTGGCACGTCCCGCCAATTTCTTGATCATGGATGAGCCCACCAACCATTTGGATATGGCTTCCAAACAGGCCCTGGAAGAGGCGTTTCAGAGTTATGATGGTACGCTGTTGATGATTTCACATGATCGTTACTTTTTAGATAAACTCGTTACAAAAGTTATTGAATTGAAAGACAATCATCTCCGCGTGTTTGAGGGCAATTATACCGATTATATGAAATGCCGTGCCGCCGATGAAATCACTGCGCAGGCCGCTGCATCCGATCAGCCTGTTGCTGCGGAATTGTCGGTTGATTCTCAGCGAAAGAGCAAGGAACAGAAGCGACTCGAGGCGCAGCAGCGCCAGATCTATTCCAAGGAACGGAATCAGCTTTTAAAATTGGTGAAAGTTTTTGAGGACAAGATTGTGTTGCTGGAGGAGGAAAAAAATGAATCCGAGCGTTTACTCGCCGACCCTGATACCTATAATCAAGGTGATAAAGCAGCGGCCCTCCAGAAGACATATCGTGAGACTGTGAAAGCTCTTGAAGAAGCATTGACAGGTTGGGAGGAGGCCCAGGCGGCTTATGAATCTGTTTTGGCCAAGATGAACCTCTTCTCGGAGTGATTTTGAGGCAAAAAGGTGTGAAAAACGGTTTTTACTGATTGCTTTGCCGCATCGCTTTTGTTATATTTAATGCGCAATTGAGACAAGCAAACCTGCCATTAAGATTTTGAAATATTGGTTACTATTGTCACATAGACCCCATAGCGTTGGCCTTGTTGCCTGCGTTGAGACTGTTGGAAGGAGGACATCTAATGAAAGACACATTTTACGATGTGAAATTGAGAACCAAAGTTGAAGCCACGGTTGTTGAAAAAGTGACCTACGGCGAGCCTGGCAAAGAGCGTTATGCCCTGCGCGCAAAAACAGACGATGGCCGTAACTTGACCAAGTTTGTTAAGAAAGCTGATTGGGAAAACATTCAGCTGTAGTTCATAGATGATGTTTTTGCAAAAGGCCACCTGAAGGTGGCCTTTTGTGTTAATCATAATTTGAAACGTGTTTCCTCGTTCAAGTAGTATGATACGACTTTGAAAGGGAGTGGCATGTGTGCCTGTAGTACGTCTATTGAAATGAAACGTCTGCCCTATAAGAAGGTAACCCGGCTATTAAAGCAGGGATATAGTATCAAAAAGATCCGTAGCGAAAAATGGACACTTCAACTCGTTGAATACGTGAATAAGCAAGTGGGCGATGAGTGGTATGCACTGACGCTTGAGAGTGAATACTGGATGTATCAACTCTGTCTGCCGTGGCACCGTCACGAAGCCTGGGAGTTGGTACCTGCAGTGGGGGCAACACCGGCGGCAACTGCCGAGAAAGCTAAAAATCGGGCCGTCGAATTTCAGAAGAAGTCACCAAAATGCGCTCATAATATTCAATGTCTGCGGCATGTCGAACCGTTGCCTATTTTGTTGACAACCACAGATCTGCGTCACTATGAAATTTCATTTGAACAATTGATCGTGGGGCCACAGCAGATGATCGTATTGGATGGACTCCACCGGGTGGTGGCAAAGGCGTTGAATAGCCTTGAGACAGGGCGTTTGTATCCGGTTTCCGCTATTGTGGCGGGAAGTCAGGAGAGTATTGTGCAGAAGTTACAGGCGAGTGGGATGTGTCAGACTGTGATTTTTGTTTAGCAACTCAGGAGACGGTGCAGTATCTGCTGGATCTGGTGGAAATTAAAGGGCTTGTATATCAATTCATCAAAATCCACTTCTTCTGCCTGTAGCTTGGCGAAAACAGTTTCAGGGTCAAGGCCGGTCATAATGGCAATTTTCTGGCTGGGTTTGGCGCTGTGAATATCCTTGGCCACAAGAAAACCGTCCCGGCCCGGCATATGAATATCCAGCAACACCAGATCGATCGGTTCCGTTTTAATAACCTCCAGTGCGTGCTGCCAGTCGTCCGTGATAATCCCTTCGTGTCCCAAATGAGCGATCAGTTTATTCAGAACGTTCAGTACTTCCTTTTGATCATCCACAATCAATATGCGCTTCATACGGCTCCTGGCGGCAAACAGCCTATTGAAATAGTATCAGTATTGGTGTAGACAAAATTAGCTTCTCCATGGATCAAAGTCAAGCGACATTTTTTGAGAATTGAGAGGCGTACGTCACAATGATTTTTTAACTTCATTCCAGTAATGGTCCATCTCTTCCAGTGTGGCGTTTTTCATGGGATGCCCATCAGCTAGCATGCGTTTTTCCACGGCTTTGAACCGAGCGGAGAATTTATGGGTCGATTTCTGCAATGCCGCCTCGGGGTCGACTTTGATAAATCGGGCCAGGTTGACCAATGCGAAAAGTAAATCGCCATATTCCTCTTCAATATGGGCCTGACTGCCTTCAGCCCGCGCTTCAGTGAGTTCGTCAATCTCTTCTCTGACCTTTTCAAGCACAGGTTCGGGCGAGGGCCAGTCAAATCCGACGCTGGTGGCCTTTTCCTGTACGCGGCGTGCACGCGTGAGTGCCGGCAGGGCGGGAGGGACGCCGTCAATTGCTGACTTTTTTCCTTCTTTCCTCTTGATCTGTTCCCAGTGAGCCGTCTGTTCCTCGGCTGTGTTGATCACCACATCCCCAAAAACGTGAGGATGGCGGCGTTCCAGCTTCTCTGAGATGCCATTTACGACATCGTCTATATTGAAATCATTTTTTTCTGAAGCAATTTGAGCGTGGAATACCACTTGAAGAAGCAGGTCTCCCAACTCTTCTTTAAGGTGGGGCATGTCGCCATTGTCCATGGCTTCCAGAACTTCGTAGGTCTCCTCCAGGAGATAGGGACGCAGCGTGGCATGGGTCTGTTCTCTGTCCCAGGGGCAGCCATTGGGTGCACGGAGCTGGGCCATAATCTCTGTCAGTTTTTCGAAAGGCGTATTCACGGGTTTCCCTTGTGCTTGGCGGTGATCAAAGGGCGCAATATGGCAAATATGAAGCCTGGGTGCAAGTGGGAAATCGAAAAGTCTTCTATTGGGTAAGAACTTGATGCACGGTGCTGACCAGTGTCTTCAAGTCATAGGGTTTTCTCAAGAAGTGAATCGCCGCGTTTGCCGAGGTTTTTTCGTCGTGTTCTCTGTCAAAATAACCACTGCCCAGAATACACTTCAAATGGTCGTCGGCCTGCATTAATGATTGTGCCAGGTCGAGACCTGAGTAGTCTGGCAGTACAAGGTCGGAGAGCAGCAGGTGCACATGGCCAATCCGATCCTCAAATATTTTGCGAGCGCTGTCGGCATTTTCAGCTTCTATGATTTTATACCCGTGGCGTTTCAATGCGCCTGCTGTGAAGCGCCTGACCGAGGCGTCATCCTCTACGACAAGAATACATTCTCCATGGCCCTCTGGCATTGGCACGTGTTGACTGGGATAAACAGGCGGGGTCTCAATGGTCGCGTGGGCAGGGAAGTACAGTTCAAAGCGTGTGCCCCGACCGGGGTGGCTGAAGACCTTGAGCCAGCCGTCGTGCTGTTTGACGATGCCGTGTACCACAGAAAGGCCAAGACCGGTACCGCCCTCTCCTTTGCGAGTAGTATAAAAGGGCTCAAAGATATGGGCCATGGTTTCCTGCGGCATGCCCAGGCCGGTGTCCTCAACGACTAGGCAGATTGTATCGACAGGTGGCTTGGCTTCGGTGTGGAGCTGCTTTGCACGTTCCGCCGGAATGTTCAATGTGGAAAGTGTGATGCGCCCCCCGTCGGGCATGGCATTTCGTGCATTGACCACCAGGTTGACAATGGCCTGCTCAAGGGTCCCTCGATCCAGTTTGGCCGGCCACAGGTCAGGGGCGAGTTTCATGTGCATGGCAATGGGTTCCCCCACAAGGCGGTGCAGCATTTTTAAGAGTTCTTCGATGAGGGTATTCAAGGATTGCGTGGTTTTCTGCATGGGGTGCTTGCGGCTGAAGAGCAGCAACTGGCGGGTCAGGTTGGCCGCACGTTCCGAGGCCAGTTGGATCTGTCTGAGGTCTTCATGGGGGCTGCTCTGTGGTGCGACATCCATCATGGCCATCTCAGCACTGCCCTGAATGGCAGTGATCAAATTGTTAAAATCGTGGGCAATGCCCCCGGCCAGCATGCCAATGGCATCCATTTTCTGTACATGCATCAATTCGGACTGCAGACGTCGATTTTCTGATTCTGCCTGTTGTTGTTCTGTGGTTTCTCGCCAGAGTAAGCCAATACGATATATTAATCCCTGTTCGTCATGCACTGGAAAAGCGGAACATTCAAACCCTCTGTCCGGTTGTGATGGGCTCTGGATTTGAATGTCTTTGAAAAAGACAGTCTCTCCAGCAAGTACGGACCGATGCCCCTCATTGAGATTCAATGCGTTAAGAAAACGCGTGGCCGCCTCTCTCCTGCTCTCATTGGGTTTGGGGGCGATGTGTGTGGCGAAGATATTCTTAAATGCGGGATTGGCAACGGTAAGTTCCAATGCGCCATTGAGCATACAGACTGGATAGGGGAGGTCAAAGAGCAGTTGTTGTAATCGCAGGGCATGGGTCTCAGCTGACAGTGATCTTTGGTGCTCATGGTTGATCAGAGACTGCGCATAGGTCCCAAAGAAAAGCAGGACAAAAACGGCCTCAAAGCGCATCCAGAATGCACTGTGTGTCCAGTTGATGAGATTGAGCGATGGACCATCCGTGGCCAAAAGCTGATGCTGGATGGTGCTGGAAACCCAGTAGATAACGGCCAACACGAGGCTTGCGGCTATATAATGCAGGGCGAATCGGGGGGAGGTTGCTTCCTGATTCTGCAGGCGCCGCTGCACACGGGGTACCCAGAGGCTGAAGAGCAAAATAAATCCAATCATCAATCCCCTGGCCCAGAGATGAATGGGAGAGGGCCACAAAACGTTCATTGTTTCAGTTGGGGCTTCCAGAATGTAACATCGCAGGGATTCAAGGCCCCAGTAGATAAAAGAGAAGAACAGGCCGCGTTGTAACCATTTTTGGACTGATTGGGGCAGCACCCAGGCAGAAAGTCGGCCTGAGGGCTGTGAAACAGAGGGGGGGGCTGGGGGGTGCATGAATGCTCCTTCAAGACGCTGACACTGAAGCGCATTTAACCAGCAAATCACATACCAGATTGAAGCTTTTTGAGTCGGGAATGAGAACTGAAAATCAAAGCCAGGCCGCGTGAATTGCAGCCTGGCTTTGAGAATAAGCCTGCTTCTGTCAAACTATTTCAGGAGGCTGACCAGGGCATCGACAGCCCGTTTATCATGACTCTGTCCCAGCCAGAAAATGGCCTTTTTCCTGATTTTGTAGCTGCTGTGGTTTTTACTGATTTCAATCAGTTTGGGCACACTTTCGTCGCCGGGGAGTTGTGAGATAGCAAAGACAGCCTGTTCCTGCATGTCCAGATCGCCTTTCTTGTAGACCACGTCGCTTAAGGCTTTGGCCGCTTTGTTGGAGGCTTTCTGCCCCAGCCAGAAGATGGCTTTCTTCCTGACGGAACGATTTTCTGCATTGTAGGCCAGGTCAATCAGGGCGTCCTGGGCTTTTGTCGTTGAAATCTGGCTGATGCCAAAGACGGCTTTTTCGCGGATACTGGTATTTTTGTCGTGCAGGGCAATGTCCAGCAGCGTCTTCAATGCGGTAGCGTCTTTGCGCTGGCCCAGCCAAAACACCGCTTTTTCTCGGACGTTTCGGTTTTTGGCGTGATAGGCCAGGTCGGTCAGGGCTTCAGAGGCTTCCTGTGATTTCATCTGACTTAATCCGAAAACGGCTTTCTCACGGACAGCGCCGGAGGGATCTTTCTGTGCAATGCCCATCAGGGTTTTCAGTGCTTTGGGCGATTGGCTCTGCCCCATCCAGAACACGGCTTTTTCCCGCGTGTTGGTGTTCGGCGCATCGTAAGCCAGGTCGATCAAGACATCGATGGCCTTTTCATTCTCCAATTGGCTGATGGCGAACACGGCCTTCTCGCGGACGGATTCGGCATTGTCTTTCTTGGCCAGATCCGTCAGCACGGGGAGGGCGGCAGGGTCGTCACTCTGTCCCATCCAGAATGTGGCGTCTTCACGGACTTCTATTGCATATTTGCCTTTGGCCACCTTGATCAGGAAATTCAGTCCGGTCTTATTGGGGGTGTGCACGCCAACGGCTCTGACCAGGCCTTTCTGGGCCTCAGAGGTTTTGGTCTGCTTGAAATATCCGGTCAGAAAGGCAACGCTGCTGTTTTGATCGGCCTTGCCCAACCAGACCACGGGACGATTTTCCAGCTTGACATGCAGCTCCGTGTTACTCAATTTCAAGTCAATGAAGCGGCCCTTTCTGTCCACATGAAAGAGCAGGGCCAGTTCCTTGCTTACCTTGGGTTGGTCTTCATGGTCATTGTTCATGTCTGACAGCGCCCTGCGCGCTTCTCTCCGGATGATCTCCGCCTGGGAGAGTCCGGCATGCGCATCGGCATAGGCCACTTTTTCTCCATAGAGAATTTCATGTAACGAGGTTTTTTCCTGCCAGTTGTGGCCGTAAAACGTCCCACTGTAGCAGTGCAGGCCCATCATTTTTTCTATGGTGTAGACCATCCAGACACCCTGGCCGTCATCGGCTTTTGCCGCTTCTTTGATTCCCCAGTTCCACCGCGTTTCCAATGGGGCATTGGGGTTGCCGTGTCGGATGATTGCAGTGTCGGCTGCCCTGGCTGAAACGCCGAGCAGGAGAATAAAAAGAATCAGAATGGATTTATTTTTCAGCATGTCTGCCTCCTATTTGCCTTCGAGAATGGTCATGAGCGCTTCACGGGCCTTGGGGGTACCAATTTCACCCAGTGTACGGATGGCGGCTTTTCTGACCTCAATGCTCTTATCATTACGAATGATGTCAACCAGCGTCTCCACACTTTTATCGGATTTGACATCTTCGAGAGCGTAGACGGCGGTTTTACGCAATGCAGGATCTTTCTCGTCTTTCAGCACTTTATTCAAGGCTTCAGCCGCGGATTCACCCTCCTGGTCGGCCAAGGTGTGCAGGGCGGCCTTTTTGACTGAGAGATACTGCGTCTTCTGCATGATCTCGAGAAAAGATTGTGTGTGGTCTTTGGCTACCGCATCCTCCAGAGCGTAAACCGCAGACTTGGCCAGTTCTTCATTATTTGATTTTACAGCCGTATCAAAGAGAATACGCTTGGCCTCTTCACCGCCTTTGTCTCCAATGGCATAGAGCGCCGCTTTGCGGACTTGAATAAAGGGGCTTTCACGTAAAATTTGTTTCAAGGCCTCCATGGCTTCAGGGCTGTCATGATCCTCAATGGCGTAGGCGGCGGTCTTGGCCAGGGCTGCGTCGTCTCTCTGCAGGGCCACTTCTTTCAGCACCTTCAGGGAGTTGACGTCATCACGGTCTGCCAGGGCGTAGATGGCTGCCTTGCGGGCCTCTGCGGCTTTGGCGGATTTCATGATCTCTTCCAGGGCGGCGACAGCCTCAGGACCGTCAATATCCTCAAGAGCGTAGGCCGCGGTCTTGGCCAGCACTGGATTGCTTTCATTGAGACCGATATTGCCGAGGAAGGCGGTTAAACCGGGCATGTCTGTATCCTGAAGGGCGTAGATAGCGGCTTTGCGGACGGCAATCGTATTGCCGGATTGGGCAATGGATTTCAAGGTGGTCGCGGCTTCGGGCTGGTCCACATCACCCAGGGCGTAGACAGCCTTTCTCTGCACAGCGGGACTGGGGTCATTTTTCGCAATGTCCGCCAGTTTCTTGATCACACGGGGATCATCAAAGTCACTGAGAATATAGACAATTTTGCCGCGAATCTTTTCACTGCTGGTCTTGTCAAAGATGGCAAAGGTGGACTCAAGGGCGGCTTCATCGCCAATATTCTCCAGTGCGTAGAGGGCGGCCAGACTGAGCTCCTCATTGTTGGACTGCTCCAGTGAGCGCACGTAGGTGTCGTAACCGGTTTTTCCTGATTTACTCAGCTGATGGCCGATACGGATGAGATTGGCCTTGGCGTCGTCCGCCCATTTGCTGGACTTGAAGCGTTCCAGAAAGGACTTATACCCTTCAAAGGATTCTTCGGCACTTTGACCGGTCTTCTCCTTGGCGTAACAGAGCCAGAAATTGGCATCATCCTGATAGGAGGAGTTTTTATGCATGAAGGCAAAATTTTTCAGTGCGGTGACCGCCTCGGCCCACTTCTCATCGAGCACCAGATTGTAGGCGTTTTGATAGACCTTGGCTGACGCGTCCTGAATTTCACCGCCGGCGCCAGAGGGCATGGCAGGCGCCTCAACGACGAAAGTGATCGATTCCATGTTTTCCAGTCGATCCAGACGGTTCAGTGAAATCGTCTCCATCTGAGCGGTCATTTTTTCAGACTGCATGGCCAGTTTCTCACCCATACGGGCCAGGGCTTCCCCTTGAGATTTCATTGCAATATGCTGGGGTCTCGGCGGCCTCTTTACCCTTGCGGGTCTGATGACCTGTGAAAAGACAGTGGAGGTTGTCAGTGTCGCCAAGGTAATAAAGGCAATGCGCACCAGTCTTTGGGTTTTCATGATGAATCTCCTATGCTATATTGCTGCGTGCGGCGGTAAATTTTCAGATTTTGGAGACGTTTTCGCCTGTTTCATCTCTTCCAGATTGATTTTAAGCAGAATGCCTTTGCGGTCCACACCGCTTTTCACCATCTCAATGGCGTCCATGTCGTGCTCAGCCTCGAGGTTGGCAATCTGCATGAGGATGATTTCAAGATCGGCGATCAGTTTGTTCAGACGGGTGTGGGTCTGACCATTGTCTTCTTTTTTGATGTCAGCGGCCATCTTGAGCAAATCCTCACTGATCTGCCGTTGCTTGGGGGTGTTGAGCGTGAAGGGATCGTCACTGCCGTTTTCAAAGTTGATCAGTCCCAGAATCAACACCTTGGAGCGCTGGAGATAGTCGGCAGTGCGCTGATTGTAAGCGGCCAGCTCCACTTGCTCGGCACTGAGCCCGTGCGTTGTTGCCGGGCTTGGCGTGTTGTTGTGCTGTGTGCTGCGCCCCAGCCAGATACCGATCACCAGAATGGCGGCGGCAGCCAGGGTCCGTGCGGCCCAGCCGTTCCATTTCAAAATGGTGGATTTGGGGTTGACCTCTCTGTTGAGTTTCTCTTCCAGTTTGTCCCAGTAGCCGTCCCAGAACTGTGGGCCGGGGTCTTTATGTGTCCGTTGACCCATTCTGTTGAGCGTGGCCGCCATATCGGCGTAGGCTTGGCGACAGGATGCGCACTGGTCGAGATGCTGTTCCATCTGACGCTGTTCCGATTCTGAGAGTTCACCGTAAAGGGCGTCGATGATTCTCTCTTCTGTCTGTTTACAATCGCGCATGGTCGGTCTCCAATCCCAGATCCTGCTTATAAAATGAAAGCGATCTCTGGAGTTTTTTAATGCCTCTGAACAACGTTGATTTGACAGTGCCTTCACTGACGTCCATGATTTGGGCAATCTCTTTTAACGGGAAATCGTCGTAGTGCCTGAGCACGAAAACACAGCGTTCTTTGGCGCTGAGATTCTCAAGGGCTTCATCGAGATGTTGCTGAATCAGTCCGGCCTGTGCACGGGCCTCGGGATTCTCAGCAGCCGCGGTATCGTAACCCTCCCAGTGGATGACATCCATTTTTTCTGAGCTGTGCATGGCCGTCACCGATTTCTTCCGCCGCTGGTTGAGATGGGTGTTGACCGCAATGCGATAGAGCCACGATGAAAACTGGGCGTCGCCTCTGAACTGAGACAGATTTTTGTACGCCTTGATGAACACGTCTTGCGAGAGGTCTTCGGCGTCGTGGTGCTTTCCGGTCAGGTCCAGACAGAGATAGTAGAGTTTCTCCTTGTGCCGGTCTACCAAAGCCTTGAAAGCGGTTGACCGGCCGTTTTGGGCCTGTTTTATCAGATCTGCGTCGTTTATCAAATTGATCTCCCGTTCTTCAGCCATTAGGACATCGCTTCTTCAAAAAGGGTTGACAAGTTTTTTGGGGGGTTGCATTTTTTAATTTGTCAGATCTTGCTTCATGGAAAATAGTGATGTATATTTAATATATCAATGAATTTATCATATCCATGAAAAACCGGGAGTTCCCGTGTCATCCACAGTATTGATCACAGGCGCCGCCAGGCGGATCGGGCGGGCCATTGCCCTGCATCTTGCTGAACGCGGCTATGACATTGCCCTGCACTACCACCATTCCAAAGTCGAGGCAGAGGCCACGGCAGCGGCCATTCGTCAGGCGGGTGTTCAGTGTTCACTGTTCCAGTGCGATCTGGGAGATCCCGGTGCCGTTGGAAGATTCATTGCCGATGTCGTGAAACAGTGTCCCGGTCTCGATGTGCTCATCAACAATGCCTCCATCTTTGAACGGGCGCATCTGACAGAGACTGATGATGCATTGCTGGACAGGCACTGGGCCGTGAATTTCAGAACCCCGTTCATACTCATCCGTGATTTTGCCCGCATCGTCGGCCGGGGAAACATCATCAACCTGCTGGACACCAAGATCACGCAGAACCACACCCCGTACTGCGCCTACTCCATCACAAAAAAAGCCTTGTTCGATCTGACCAAACTGGCAGCAGCTGAGCTGGGACCTGAGATTCGCGTGAATGGCGTGGGGCCGGGACTGATATTGCCCTCCGCCGATCTCACAGATGCCGATTTTAAGCGCATGGCCGAGAAGCTGCCGCTCAAGCGTACGGGACACCCCGATAAAATTGTGCAGGCCGTGTCCTTCTTTCTGGACCACAACTACATCACAGGGGAATCGCTGATGGTAGACGGGGGGGAGCATCTGCTCTGATCGTAACAGGATTTAATGATTTCATGAGATAGAGGATAGAGAAATGATGATTCGCATCAAGAATTTGCGGACACGCGGCACCATTGGGATTTATGACTGGGAGAAAGACCACGCCCAGGACATCATTGTCAACGTCACCCTGACCTTTGACGGCAGCAAGGCCGCCGCATCAGATGCCATTGAGGATACCGTGGACTACAAACGGATCAAAACGCGGATTCTCGAGATCATCGAAGGGCAGCACTTCAATCTCATTGAACGTATGGCCGTTGCGGTGGTGAATATGATCATGGAAGATGAGAAAGTGCAAACGGCCACCGTGGAGATTGACAAACCTTTTGCCCTGCGCTTTGCCGATTCAGTCTCTGTGAGCCATACGGTTTCACGGTGAGCCACCTGGCCGTGATCGGTGTGGGCTCCAATATCGATGCACAGCGGTGGATTTCCGAGGGGCGGGAGAAAATTCGAAGGGTCTGTAAATTGAAGGCCGAGTCGGATTTTGTGACCACTGCGCCCATCGGCTTCACCAATCAGCCGGACTTTGTCAACGGGGCGTGGCTGGTGGAAACAGAGATGCATCGTGAGGATTTAGAATCGGCGTTGCACACCATCGAGGCGCAGTGCGGTCGGGTGCGTACGGCCAATAAATATGGGCCGCGCACGCTGGATCTCGATCTTATCGTGTGGGATGGGGAGGTAGTGGATGAGGATGTGTACGATCGCCCGTTTCTTAAAGAAGCCGTTCAAATGCTGCTGCCCGGGCTGTTTATCTAATTTTATCGTGTATTAAGTGTCCCGATTTTTCTTTTTATAATTTTGGGCCATCACGGTTTTAATCATTTTCCCAAACTCTTTCTGCTTCTGCCTTTCCTCAAAGATTCGCGATTCACTGCGCATGCGAATAAAGTCCAACTCACGTTTCAGCTTGAGATAGCTCTTATAGCGTTTGGCTGAGAGATCGCCGGCTTCGATAGCCGCTTTCACGGCGCAGCCCGGTTCGGTCTCATGGGCGCAATCAGAGAATTTACAGGCCAACGCCAGCTGGGCAATGTCTGCAAAGGCCTCGTCCAGACTCTCCTCATCGGCCCAGAGTTGCACCTCGCGCATGCCAGGGGTGTCAATGAGCAGCCCGCCTTCAGGGAAGAGAATGAGTTCACGATGCGTGGTGGTGTGGCGTCCCCGGCTGTCATTCTCCCGCACCTCGCCGGTTTTCATAATCTCCTCACCGTGCAGTGCATTGATAATGGTCGACTTGCCCACGCCGGAGGAGCCAAGAAAGGCGATGGTTACGCCCGGTTTGATGTACTGACGGATGACGGCCAGACCCTGATCCATGGCCGCGCTGAGCAGGTGTACGTCCACACCGATGGCCGCTTCACGGGCTTGATCAAGTGCGGTTTCAGTATCCTCACACAGATCTGATTTATTCAGCAGAATCACGGGCTGTGCACCACTGTCCCACCCCAGAGTCACGTAACGTTCAATGCGACGCGGGTTAAAGTCGTGATCCAAACCGCTGACCAGGAAGAGAATATCCATGTTGGCGGCCACTACCTGCTCACGCGTCTCCTTGCCAGGCACCTTGCGGCTGAATTTGGACTTACGGGGGAGTACGGCCTGAATGGACAGCTTGGCCTCATTGTTCAGCATCTCGCCGGCCACCCAGTCGCCCACCACAGGCAGATCGGCCTTGTGTTGTCCGGGTTTGCGCAGGCGTCCCGCCACCTTGCCTGTGAGCAGGCCGCTGTCATTCTGCAAGGTCAGGCCGTGTTTGTCCTGGCGGATCACACGGGCGGCCACCCATGTCGGTTGCTCCAGCGCGGCCAGATGGGCTTCAAAGAAGGCGTTCCATCCAAGATCTGTTTTATTTGTATTCATTTTTATGTCTTTATGTCAGTTTCAAGCTTTGACTGAATGTCCATCCAGCCCACACGGCCACAAGTCCCAGGATGAGGTGCAGTCCCATGTGGGTGAGAGCCGATCCAAAATGCGCTCCGTTCATGAGCTGGAGCGTTTCCAGTCCAAAACTGGAATAGGTGGTGAACCCGCCCATCAGGCCAATGATCAGAAAGTGGCGGGACTGTGAGTCTGAACCCTGCCTGCCTTCCATCAATCCCGCCAAAATCCCTATGAGCAGGCAGCCGAGAATATTCACGCCCAAAGTGCCAAAGGGAATAAAGGCTTTGGTCCATCGCCCATTAATCCATCCTCCCAGCAGATAGCGGCCCAAAGCGCCCAGTGCGCCACCGCTCATGACAAACAGCCAGTTCGGCATTCAGTACTTTCCGTTTCAATACAAACCTAGTTAATATACAATATTCATGTCAGTCTTGCAACCGGCCAGTGCAGGATGGGATGATCGGGTAGAACTCGCGGCAGCAGTATACGCCCTAAACCATCTCCGCCACCTACGGCCTGCCCGCGATGTTGGTACCATTCACGCAATGTCCATGCAGCGGCTGTGGAATCGAGTATATCTTTGGGGCCACGATCAAGTTGTCCCATGGGGATGGGAAGAATCGCCTCGGATTGGTTGATTTGCCGGTATGTCGCCGAAGGGAAGACTTCGTGGCATTGGCCCAGTCGGATTAAAATTTCGAAAATGCGATAGCCCAGTCTCATCCAGGGTGGCGAGTCCTCACGGTTAATAGGTGTCCATTGGGGGTTGCCGAGATGCAGTGTTTTTATTACGATTTCACAGTGGCGACCCCATCCTTTTACAGAGGATGTTCTGCGTTGCCATTGGCCAGTTCTGCTGTTAAAACACCACGTGCGTGGACGCTCCAGCGGTTGCCTGGGGGCGTCAATGCCAAAAAAGAGAGCCCATTGTTCCGAGAGAGGTTGGAAGCGTTGGGTCAGCAAGGTTTCAATATCGCCATAAAGGTTGGGCAGATCCCGTTTGTTCTCAGGAATCCATCCAGAGCCTGAAAGCCGTCCCTCGTCATCTAGACAGCAGAAAGTTAGACCACGTTTGCACTGCACGTCAATGCCAATAAAAAGCGGTGGTTTACCGGTCAAAGATGGCCTCCAAAGCTTTTTGGGGGGTCGGATGGAGAAAGTCAAATTTTGTGCCGGGCAACCGGTCTGAACGGACGCGCCCACTGGTGAGAGCCAAATCTCCTGAGCTCTGCATCGCCCAGGCGCCGGCCCGGACGAGCGGTGCGGGCACGGGTGAAGACCAGGGTCGTTTCAATTGGCGCCTCAAAAGGGCCATGAAGTCTCGGTTTTGTATCGGATTGGGGGCCACAGCATTATATACACCACAAAGATTCTCTCGAAGTGTAAAGGCAATGAGAGCGGCCAGATCTGCCCGGTGAATCCATGAAACCCACTGTTTGCCCTTACCGGCCGCACCGCCCAGGCCCCATTTTGTCAATTGGGAAAGCGGCGCCAGCATGCCTCCGTTCCTGTCCAGTACAATGCCAAAGCGGAGGATGACGCGGCGCGTGCGGGGGAGGATGTATTGGTCTTGCGCCTTTTCCCAATGTTGTGTCACGTTGGAAAGAAAATCGGAACCCGAAGGAGAATTTTCATCGGCCCAGTCATTACCGGTGTCGCCATAAAATCCTATAGACGAGGCGTTGATCCAGACCCTGGGCGGTGTGGCAGATTGGTTGATCACCTGACCAATAACAGCCGTGGCGTCTACCCGTGAATGCAGTATGGCCTCTCTGTTTTTGGCGTTATGACGACAGTTCACAGAATGCCCTGAGAGATTGATCACCGCCAAAGCACCCTCGAGCTGGGTTGTCCATGGGCCGAGGCTTTTTCCATCCCAATGCAGTTGTTCAACACCTTGAATGGCATCCTTTTTTGCAATACGGCGCGTGAGATGCGTCACGCCATACCCCAATTCGATGAGATTCGCTGTCACCGCACGGCCAATAAAGCCGCTGCCGCCGGCAATGATAATCCGATGATTCTCTCCCATGAGCCACCTCTAGGTTCAATTGAATTGATTGGCAGGTGTTTTTGACTTGAGCTAGATCGGGCTGATCGCCCCGGCCGATGGCGGCAGGAAAGAGGTGTCCATGAGGTGCCGCGCGGGCTTGTCATAGTCGATTTTGACGGCCACATGCCGTTGATGCACAAAGGGGGTGGGATCATACCAGATCGCCTCAGATCGAAAGACATGCACGGTGCCGTGTTCCGGGTGCTGCCACTGGGCTTCAATGCGATAGGGATTCAATCCATTCTTGGTGTAACTTCTGTCTTTTTCAATACCGGTGATCTCCGCAGAGACACTCTGGCCGTTAAGGTGAAGCCACTGCTTGCCTTGGCGTTGTCTGAGGATGATCCCGAAGAGTATCAGGCCGATCAGCAGAAACAGACCGCCCATCCCGGAGAAGATGGCCGTCAGAATGAGCAGACCGGTATCATCGTTAATCCGTGCTTTTTGCGGGTTTTCAGGCCGATAACGGACAGTGACTGCCTGGCCCTTGAAGTACTTGGGCGGATAGCTGCCTAGATGGCCTTTAAACACCACCGTATCCCCATCGGCCGTGCCGAAACGCACAATGGGGTAATGGGTCGATGTCAGATGCCCTGAGGTTGTGCTGGCGTTGCTGATCAGCTCATCCACCACAAGGCCCCGGGCCGTCACAGTCTCTTTTTTGAAGCTCTTGCCGTCAATATAAAAGAAAATACCCAGAGCCAAAAAGAGTGCACCGATTCCGGAAAAAGCAATCCCTACAATTTTAAGCACTTTCATCGCCTGTCGCTCCGTCTTAATGCATAGAATAGAACAATTTCGCGAATCCCGGGATCGGATGCAAGGTGATTTCGTTAAATATGTTATAAGGCGTTCTGGAGGCGGCTTTGGTCTTGTTTTCAAAGTGTCTCTGGCGTATATTTAAGCCAAAGTTATTAATGATAGAGGGCAGCGATGATCGGTTCAAAAATGCCGAGAAACAGGAAATTTAATATTGAATTTCAATATTATGATCCCGATAAAGAAGAGCGCGAAGGCCATCGCATCAAATTTGAAAGAGGGCGTATCGGCAGAAAGAGCGCCCGTGCCATGGGTCTGTTCTGGCTGATGATTCTGGCCGTTATGACCTTTATGGCCATTCGCTATCTGATCGGTGTGAGCGCGGGGGGCGGTTGATTGTCTGAACCCACCCGCCAATGTGTGGTTTGTCGCAGTGCCCGGGCCAAAGCCGATCTGTTGAGAATTGCCAAACCCGAAGGCTCTGCAATCTGCTTTGACATTGATCACAGCTCAGAGGGCAGAGGGGCCTATCTCTGTCCGGATAAAAAGTGCCTGGCCAAAGCGCATAAAACAGATGCCCTTTCCAAAGCACTGAAGAAGAAAGTCCCCGAAACTGTCTATCTTGCGTTGGCTCGGCATCTGGCCTCTGTCTCTGAGGATGACTCACCGGAAAAGCTGTTGGGATTTGCCCTGCGTTCTCGCACGGCCCTTCTGGGCAGCACGGCGGTTGAGCAGGGATTAAAGCGCGGAAAAGTCAGACTGGTGGTCTTGGACAGGTCCACGGCCGAGGCGACGCAGGACCGTATGGGCCGCCTCTGTAAGGCGCTGGCCCGGCCTTTGCGCCTGTGGCAGGGAGAAAAGGCCGTTTCTGATATCACCGGTAAGGCCAACTGTCGTATCATTGGCATCACAGATGCCTCAATTGCCTTGACGCTTTCTCGCCAACTTAAATCTAGAATTTAATCCCGCAGGACCCTTTTTTTATGGCTCAGAAAATTCATCAACTTTCCGACCTTCTCATGAAGCGCATTGCTGCCGGTGAAGTGGTTGAGCGGCCCGCTTCTGTGGCCAAGGAACTGCTGGAAAACAGCATCGACGCCAATGCGACGCATATCAGCGTGCATGTTAAAAATGCAGGAATCGATTATCTGCAGGTTGCCGATGACGGTGAAGGCATGAGCGAGGCCGATGCCCTGATCTGCTGTAACCGTCACGCCACCAGTAAAATCCAGACCACTGAGGATCTTGAAGCCATTCACACGCTGGGGTTTCGGGGGGAGGCGCTGGCTTCCATCAGCGGTGTGGCGCGCATGGAGATCGTCACCGGACGCGACAGTGATGACGAGTCCACACATGTATTTTACGAAGATGGCGCTGTGCGTGAAGTGATGAAGGCGGCGCCGCGTCTCGGTACATCGATCACCATCAAGGACCTGTTCTACAACATCCCGGCAAGACGTAAGTTTTTAAAGACACCCAACACCGAATTACGGCATCTAATGGCGGTCTTTCGTCGCATTGCAATTGCCTATCCCGAAATTTCCTTTACATTCTGGGTGGATGACAATAAAACCTTTGATCTCCGTGCCGGCTCGAGGCAGCGTCGCATCAGTGATCTGATCAGCGACAGCCGGCACGCGCAATTGATCCCTGTTGAAAATGAGATTTCAGGGGTCAAGGTGCGTGGCCTGGTCAGCCGACCGGGCACAACGGGGCGAAGCCGTGACAATCAGATGTTTTTCATGAACCGGCGGCATATTACCAGCAAGAGTCTGATGCACGCCGTGCTCTCCGCCTACGGCCCCACGCTGTCTCGGTCTGAGTATCCCAATTTCTTTCTCTTCCTTGAGCTCGATCCCGCAAGGGTGGATGTCAATGTGCACCCCACAAAGATTGAAGTGCGCTTTCTCGATGAACGGCTGATTCATGACACAGTCAGGCGGGCTGTTTCAGCGTCGCTGCGTAAACCCGAGGTGGTGCCGGATCTGCAGTTGATTACCGGGAATCGGCCACAGCCTGTGGCGCCGGCGGCATTCAACAGCTTTGATCCCGCCGATCAGGGGCAGCTGACGCTTGAGGTGCAGCGCCCCCCCGTGGTCATACATCAGGTCTCTGAATACCGGTCTGTGGAGCAGGAGCGTCCTCCATTCTGGCAGCTGCATCACACCTACATCGTCTCACAGATTAAAAGCGGCATCACCTTTATCGATCAGCATGTGGCCCATGAACGCATTTTGTATGAAAAGGCGTTGAAGGCACAGGCCAATCAGATGGGCATGTCTCAGCAACTGCTCTTTCCGCAGACCGTGCATCTTCGGCCAGACGATCACCTTGTTTTAGAAACCATGGTGCCCCATCTGGAGCGCATTGGATTTGTAATCAAGGACTTTGGACAGAATGCCGTGCTGATAGAGGCTGTCCCCGTGACCGTGAAAAACGGCACAGAGAAAGATCTGCTGCTCTCCTTGATCGATGGATACAAAGAGGAGGGGCAGGAGGCTGGCAATCCCTTTGAGGCTGTGGCCAAGGTCTTCTCGTGCAAGGCGGCGGTCAAGGCCGGAGACGCGCTCTCCCTGCAGGAGATGGCGTCGCTGGTCGATCAGCTCTTTACCACCGATGAACCCTATTTCTGTCCCCACGGGCGTCCCGTGGTCATCAATATTCCATTGGAAGAAATTGACCGGCGGTTCGGACGTTGAGCATGCACTCCAAAAGGCGTGTGCTGATTATTGTCGGCCCCACGGCTTCGGGCAAGACCACGCTGTCGTTGAACCTGGCCGAGGCGCTGGGGGGGGAGATACTCTCCGCAGACTCACGCCAGTGTTATCGTTTGATGGACATTGGCACGGCCAAGCCTACGGCCGATGAACAGGCCCGTGCCGTGCATCACGGCATAGACATCAAAAATCCTGATGAACGCTTCAGCGCCGGGGAATTCTCTCAATATGGACGCGAGGTCATCGAGCAGATCTTTTCCCATGGACACGTCCCTATTGTCGTTGGGGGCTCAGGGCTTTATGTACAGGCCCTGGTGGAGGGTGTTTTTGGCGGCAGCTATCGCGATGAGATATTGAGAGACCACCTGCGTGCCGATGCCCGGCGTCGCGGACTGCCGGCGGTCCGTCGGTGGCTGGCGTCTATCGACGCTGAAGCCGAAAAGAAGATCCTGCCCAATGATGAGAAGCGGCTGATCCGTGCCCTGGAGGTCTGTCTGCTGGCCGGTCAGCCGATCAGCGCACTGCAGGCAGAGAAAACCATTCCGGCCTCATTTGAACCGGTGTATCTCGGGTTGAACTGGCCGCGTGCCCAGCTCTACGCACGCATCAACAGGCGCGTGGAGGCGATGTTTGCACAGGGATTGATGGATGAATTCAATCGATTGATCTCTATGGGCTATGATCTCTCCAACAATGCCATGGACTCTGTGGGATATAAAGAACTGTTCGCTGTAAAATCCGGCGCCCTCTCCCTTGAAGAGGGGGCGGCACTCATTCAACAGAATACGCGCCGCTTCTCCAAACGCCAGATGACCTGGTTCAGAAGAAACGATCAAATCCATTGGTTGAATGTGAATGATGAATCGACAGAGAGGCAGATTCTTGATGAGGCCCTGCAGCTCTGGCATGACGGGGCATCGTCTGGGAGCCGGGGCCTGCCCGTTTCGTCTTTGCTGGACAGACCTATTGAATAACAGTGAAATGACCATGATTGATTTTGTGCTTGTCCCTCAATTTTCTTTTCGTGACATCAGCGGCGACGCCAGGGCGTGGCATGGGGCTATGGCCGCACTCTTTGAGGCGATCGCCCAGGCGGTTCAAGATGGACCCGTGGGTGTGGCCCTGCCGCAGCACACCATCTGTGATCTCAATGAAAGAGATCAGGCAGAACTGAGAAAAATGATAGAACAGGGCCGTGTCCGCTTGATGCCCTGGCTGCTCTGGCCGGTGCCAACGGGTCTGCCAATGGCGGCCATCAACGTTTTAGGCTTTAAATCTGGTGATGTGGTGCACAGAGCGTGGCGCCAGCTCCAGGAGGTCTCGGGAGCGCCTGCGCCCAGTCCCTGGGTGGACCTGCCATCGGTGCATGAGCCCGTTCTCTCGTGGCAGTTGCTTCCTGTGCAGCGCACGGAGGCCGGGCACGGTACGGCAGTCAGCTCCTTACATGCGCTGTGGCATCCTTCTCTGGCGGCAGAGCGGCTTTTAGAGGCGCAGAGAGACGCGTCGGGCTCTGGCATCACCCACTGGTTGCACAGCGCCTGGGTGCAGTTGTCGAGGTTGTTATCCGGCGCCGGCGGACCGTGGCAGGCTGCACCCGAACCGGGGCAGTGGCATGATTTTGAATCGGCTTTTTCAGAGACCGCGTTGAGGCAGACAGTGGGCGCTGCCGTGCCGCCGCAAAACGACAGCCTCCACCGTCGCGTCAGCTTGAAAAATGACCGCGCGGCTTTGAGCATCAGCCCCGGCGGGCAGGTGCATGCGGCTTTTGAGGGAGGGGAGCGATTCCACTCCTTGATCGACTATGTGCTTTGCAGCCCGCAGGGCGTGAGAAAACGTCGCGGGTTGCCGCATCGTATCTCGGTTCACCCCGACAGCGTGGGAATCCGGGTGAGAATGCCGCTGCCCGGTTCGAATCACGGCCATCGTCCGCCTGTCAAGCTCTGGACTGCATTGGCGCTCGATGAGGACGGAAGGATACAGATAATCACGCGGTTTGAAGACCTGCCCCTGCACACGCGGCTGATACTCAGGCTGCCACTGGGGGCGATCGATCTCAACTATACCGTGACCGGGCCTTACGGTACTTTTTATGAATCGGCGACATCGCCTCAGGGGCACTGGCGTCCCAATGGCGAGTCGATGCAGTTTTTGGGTAAAAATCGGGTGTTGCACGCCGTGCCGGAGGGCTGGCCGGTGCATCGCCTGCTCAATGAGGGCCGGCGCACGCTGGAGCTGGGCAGTGCATGCTTGGCCTCATCGAAAGAGTGCTGTTACTCGGGGCAATTTAAAGTATTTTTAAGCCCTTTTTCCTGTTAATTTTAGATTTCTGCCAACCTTTTAAAATGAGACTTGTCTAATCTCCTGGAAGTGCAATGATGACGAGTTAATAAGGAGAAGAAAAATGAGAACCCTGTCCCGCAATCTGTGTGTTGTTCTCTGTCTGTTGGGATTCACCGTTTCATCCATGGCCCAGGTGGATGGAGACATCAAGAAATCATTCAAGGTACAGTCCGGCGGATTGCTGATCGTCGAGGCGGATCTGGGGGCCATTGAGGTACAGACCGGCAGTGGCAGCAGTGTCGAGATTCAGGTCGATTTTGAACGCCGCTCCGGCAGTCACAATCGTATCAAGGAGCTTCTTGAAGATTTCCGGGTGGATTTTGACCATAGCGGCAAAGATGTCACTATGACACTGGAGTACAAAAAAGAGCGTTTTAATTTCTGGGATACAGTGGGCCGCTATCTGAAGGTTCGTATTTATGTGACTGTGCCTCAGAAATATAATATTGATCTCCGCACCTCAGGCGGCAGCATTGAAGTGGATGACCTGGAGGGGCGCGTCCGTTCACGTACCTCGGGCGGCAGCCTGCGTTTTGGTCAGATTATCGGACCGGTAGACGGCAAGACATCGGGCGGCTCCATCACGCTGGAAGGCTGCAAGGGAGATGCCGATGTGACGACCTCGGGCGGCAGTATCCGTATTGGTAAAGTGGATGGCGATGTGCGTGCCCACACCTCGGGCGGCGGCATTACCGTAGACGAGGTGATGGGCGTTATCGATGGCAAAACCTCAGGTGGCAGCATTACCGCCCGCCTCAGCAAACAACCTGCCGATGACTGCAGCCTGAAAACATCAGGGGGATCTATTACTGTGCATCTCGACCCGGAAGTGAAAGTCTATGTCGATGCCAAGACCTCAGGCGGCCGCGTTTCTACAGATTTCCCTGTGACGATTCGTGGTGAATTGAGCAAACGCGCCCTGCGGGCCAAGATTAACGGCGGTGGCCCCGAGCTTTATCTGCGTACCTCCGGCGGATCAATCAATATTCGCGAAAAATAGTTTTTATTCCCAATATGACCCACCAGCCGTTCCGGTTTCAACCGGAACGGCTTTTTTAATCATTCCCTTGATCTCATGCAATTTCCGTTGTATATTTTACTCAATATTTCTATTTGGGAGTTGTAATGACATCAAGGCGATGGGTTTTATTGGCGAAGGTCGGTATTGGACTGTGGGTGCTTTATGTCCTTATTCAAAAATTGGATGCCCAGGCTATTTTGCAGGCCCTGCGTTCACCGCACTCGCCTGAATACCTCTATGCAGCCATGGCTTTGATTTTTCTCAATCTCTGGTTTCAGTGGTATCGCTGGCACCATTTACTGAACGACTCGGGCCTGAAGGTAAGCGGTGGCGAAAGCTGGCGCAGCCTGCTGGGCGGTATGCCGCTGGGACTCATCACACCGGGGCGTGTGGGAGAAGCGGGGCGGGCTTTTTTTCTGAATCAGGGCACGCGGCTCGAATTGGTCAGTATGGTGTTCATTGATAAGCTCTATGCATTCGGCCCGATTCTCATAGGGGGGGGGTGGGCATTAATTTTAGATCGGGGGCACAAATTGGGGTACGCGCCCTTTCTTTTTGTCCCGCTGCTCGCTGTGGGGTTACTCATCTCAGTCATTGTCACCGCGGTGGCCGTTCACCCACAGTGGATAAAAAGTGTGTTGGTGCAGTTCTCACTTTTGTTTCCCAATCGCGATAAATTTAAAGTGGTGATTGCGGCCGTGTCCCGGCTCCAGCCTGAGGCGGCCGGACGTCTCTCTAGAGGGTCATTGGGCCTCTATGCGATATACATGCTTCAGTTTGTCTTTCTCGTGCGTGCCTTTGAGACACTTTCCTGGCATGCTGCCTTGATTGCTGCCGGCGCAGCCATGTTGGCCAAGACGCTGCTGCCCATCTCTTTTGCGGATCTTGGGGTTCGTGAAGGCGCCGCCGTTTATTTCTTTAGCTTTTGGGGCTGCAGCCGCGTGGCCGCATTCAATGGCGCTCTATTGCTCTTTTTTCTCAACGTTCTAATCCCGGCTGTTTTGGGATTATTTCTGTTGCCCAAAATGGGGCACCGCGTATCGAGTCAATCCATAAAAAAAGACTGAGAGTCGCCGCAAGTTTTATTTTCGCTCGGTGTTTACTGATTGTGTCGATAGCATGCAACTATTCAACCCTTGTGACTGTCTATAAATCGTATCAGCTCTTTTTTTATTCTTCAATATAAAGTGAAACATTTGAAAGTGATATTGAGTAAGAAACAATATAAACATCCATTCTAACCAACTTTACAGAGTGCATTCTATGATGAAAATGGTAATGTCAATCTGGACCAAAATGGTAAAGGCCTGGCCCTTAACCCAACGATGGGGTGCACTGTGGGGGGCACGTACGCTCTTCCTGGCTCTGGCCGCCACAATTGCACTGATTGTACTGGCTTTCACAGACTGGAGCACAGGCCCTGTCGTGCGCCACTTTGCAAAGGTGAAACGTGATGTTTTTCAGGTGAAACTGATCGAATCAGGCGATGTGGAGGCGGTGTCTCAACGGGGTATCTCTGCCCCTATGATGTGGGGCGCCAAACTGCAGATTATCGGCCTCGTCCCCGAAGGTACCTTGGTCAAGAAAGGCGATTTCCTCGTGCAGTTCGATGCTGCGGATCTTGAGGCCAACCTCGACCTGGCTATGGATAACCTGGAAACATTGAAGGCCGATTTAAGTAAATTGGACGCACAGCAGCAGCTGGCCGTCTCCAATCAGAAAAACAGTGTCAAATTGAGTCAGTATTCACTGGATCAGGCCAAGCTCAGCCTCGAAATGCAACAATTTGAGTCAGACATCAAACGCGAAGAAGCGCGTATCGCCTTGAAACAGGCCGAGCTCGACCTGGAGACGTCAGGGACGCAGTTGAAGAGCCAGAAAATTATTCAGCGCAGTGAGCGAATGAAAAAGCTCACCGCCATCCGACAGGCGGAGATGCGTGTCTCTTCGATCAAAGACAGAATTCAGCAGATGCAGCTTACCGCGCCTATTGATGGCATGGTCGTCTATCAGTATTACAGGGGGGAGCGTGTCAAAGAGGGCCTGGAGGCCCGTCCGGGGCAACCTCTGATCTCCATTCCCGATATGGAGCGGATGCGGATCAAGATCTATATTAATGAAGTCGATCGATTGAAAATACAACCCGGCCAGGCCGCTACGATTACCCTGGATGCCTACCCCGAACTGGAATTTAACGGCGAGGTGGTTGAGGTGGCGCGTCTCGCCCAAACCGTGCGGCACGATATGATGCTCAAGGGGTTTGAGGCGCATGTGGCTGTACACGGTTCCGATCAACGTTTAAGACCCGGAATGACCGCCAAGGTGAATATTGTACTCGCGTCAGTGGAGGATGCATTGATCATTCCCATGGCCACGCTCCATGAAAAAGACGGCGAAACAGTGGTCTTCCTGAAAGGGAAGCGTCGGCCGCACCGCGTGACACTGGGTTTAAGAAATGATGGCTACGCCGAGGTCCATGGGTTGAAAGTGGGGCAGGAACTGCAGTGGAGTGATCCCAGGGGGCAGTTGCCGCTTTATGGCTATGGAGATGAGAAGAAGCGCGTTGAAGAGATTCGAAGCCGTTTGGGACACTCCTTTTCTGTTTTTAAAGAGCGTGGCATTTTGCACAACTACCTTCAAGCCTCACCGGCAACGGAAAAAACCGGCGACGAAGGCAAGGAGGGCCCCGCCTCAGAGATTGATATCAGCAAGTTACCGGCATCGCTGCGTAACCGGCTGGAGAAGACGCCTGCCGGTAAGGCCGCGGTAGGGAGTGTCAGTGTGGGAGAACCGGAAAAGGTCAAGACCGGTCAGATGAAGCTGTCGCCAGCCCTGATGAAACGACTTGAGAATACAAAAAAATCACAGACTAAAAAATAGCCCCATCCAGGGAGAATGCAAGATGAAACCAAATGTAACGCTTTCCACACTGCTGCAGCGCATGCAGTCTTTCAGTCGACGGACCTGGATTTTCATCGGGGTCGGTCTCGCATTGCTCGTGGTTCTGGTCTCCGTCGCTGTCCCGCGATCGGTCAGTGTGGCCACCAGTTATGCCGAGTACAGTGAGTTTATTATTGATCTGGGCCTCAGCGGTGAAGTGGAGGCACAGAATTCGACCAGTGTGTCTGTGCCCCGTATGCGCCGCAGGATGATGCTTCAAATCGTCGATATGGCGGAAGAGGGAAGCATTGTCGAGAAAGATGATTTTCTCTTTCAGCTGGACACCAGTGAAGCGCAGCAGAAAGTGGATGAAGAAAAAGACAAGCTCGAGAATGCCAAGGCGCAGCTGGAAAGCGAGCAAGCCTCCATTGCCTCAAACATGGCGTCTCTTGAGAGTGCATTAAAAAGCCAGCAATACAGCTTTGAACAGAGCCAGCTGCGTTTAAAAATGATGGAGTTTGAAGCGGAAGCCAAACGCCAGGAGACTGAACTCAGCCTGAAAAAAGCAGAGGTCACGCTGGCACAGGCGAAAGAGAAAATTGAGTCTCAGAAGATTATCGACAGAGCCACGCTGAAACGCGCCCAACTCAATGTGCGTCAGGCAGAGGCCGAGTTGAAAGAGGCCCAGGGCGCCCTCTCCAAATTGACCATCACCGCCCCCATTGGCGGGCTGGTGGTGTATAAGGAGATCTGGAGCGGGGGCACCATGAAAAAAGTACAGGTCGGCGATACGCCGTTCTGGGGCATGCCCGTGATTGGCATTCCCGACCTCTCAGTGATGATGGCCAAGTTGACGGTCAACGAAGTAGACATCAGCAAGGTTGAGAAGGGGCAGAATGGTATTATCACGGTAGACGCCCTTGATGAAGCCACTTTTTACGGAAAAATAACCCGCGTGGCCACACTGGCGCGACGGGACCGCTCCACCAATGCCAAGGTCTTTGATGTGGAGGTGCAGCTCGATTCCACTGACGGACGCCTTCGCCCCGGTATGACCTCCAATGTGCGCCTCATTACCGGGCGCATTCCAGACGCTTTGACGATTCCATTACAGTCTGTTTTTGAAAAAGAAGGCAAAACGGTGGTCTATGTCAAACACGGGGGCGGTTTCAAAGTACAGAATGTGGTTTTGGGCCAGAGAAGCAGCGACCGGGTTGTGGTCACTGACGGGTTGAAGGAAGGCGATCGTGTGGCTTTGCGTGATCCCACCATACCGCTCAATGAAATTGGGGGTGAAGGGGATATGGCGCCTGCATCATCAAGCAAACCATCCAAGCGGAGCCGTTCCGGTGGCGATCGCATGGTGATTATCGGCTGAGGAGGATTGAGTGAATTTCCAAGAGAGTTTTTCAGTCAGCCTGGCCGGACTCACCACGCATAAACTGCGTACTTTTCTGACCATGCTGGGCATTATTTTTGGAGTGGCGGCGGTGATTGCCATGCTCTCCATCGGCGCCGGCGCCAAACAGGAGGCGCTGGATCAGATCAAGCTGCTGGGTATGAACAATATCATCATCCGTTCGGCGCCTATCGAAAAGGAAGAGAGTGAGCGCGGAAAGGTGATAGAGGCCCGCGGACTGAGCATGGACGATGCCCGTTCACTGAATATTTTGAATCCCCTGGTGCAGTCTTCAGTGCCGCAGAAGGAGATGGCCAAGGTCCGTATTGCCAGGAAGAGTGAGTCCATCGATGGCACGGTGATCGGCACACAGCCGGATTTGAAAGATGCGTTGAACCTCGAACCGGTCACAGGCAATTTTTTTAATTACAAAGATGTGCATGAAGCACGGCGTGTCTGTGTGCTGGGTTACAGCATCAAGCGTCAGTTGTTTCTATACGAAGAAGCCATCGGGCGAGAGGTGAAAGTGGGGGACCTCTGGTTCACTGTGGTCGGTGTTATCGGCTCTAAACCGCGTTCCACCGGCAAGGGCGGTGTGGGAGACAGGGATATGAATTATGATGTCTACATTCCGCTCTCAACACTGAACCATCGCTTTGACATCGACAAAGCCGCACCCGAGGTGGACCAGCTGATTCTCCGCGTCACTGACGAGTCGCATATCCGCGAGGCCTCCAATCTGGCACGCACACTGCTGTTGCTGCGTCACAATGATTTTGAGGATTTTAAGATCATCGTCCCCGAAGAGCTGCTGCGTCAGAGCCAGAAAACGCAGCGTATCTTCAATATAGTCATGGGCGCCATTGCTTCCATTTCGCTTCTGGTGGGAGGGATTGGCATTATGAATATCATGCTGGCCTCTATTCTTGAGCGGACGCGTGAGATCGGTGTGCGCCGTGCCATTGGCGCCACGCGCAAAGACATTCAGGGACAGTTTCTCATTGAGTCGGTGCTCCTGAGTTTTACCGGCGGGCTGATCGGCATTGTCCTTGGTTTCCTCATGACACGCATGATCTCCTCCTATGCGCAGTGGAAGACCATTATCGATTTTGGATCGGTGTTCCTGGCCTTTGGTGTTTCCGCCAGTGTTGGGATTGTCTTTGGTCTCTATCCCGCAAGGAAAGCCGCCATGCTCGATCCCATTGAGTCGTTGCGTTATGAATAGTTATTCGATGAAGGAGTTCTCTATGAAACGCATTGCCGCACTCTGGGCGATGATTCTCACTGTGGTGTCCGGTTCTCTTTTGGCGCAGGATACGCTGAAACTGTCGTTGACGCAAAGCCTTGAGATTGCACTGGACAAGAGCTATGATATCAAGCGGTTACAGCAGGCCAACTATCGGGCGGAGCGCAATCTCTGGGCCGCCAAAGCCGCCTATCGCACCAACGCCTCGGCCTCACTCTATTCCCCGATTTACAATGAAGGGTTCAAGTTGATTGAGGTGGTGGACGGGAATCCTGTCCCCAAGAAAACAGGGGATTACCAGGTGAAAGGCCAGCTTGATATCAACCAGCCCATGCCCTGGCTGCCCTTTGGCGGCGGTATGCTGACATTTCGCTCCCAGGCCTACAGGCTTGATTCGTGGACGCCGTCTTTTAGCAATCCCGATGAGGACTTGAAGTCCCGTCAGGTCTATACTTCCATGAGTGTGCGGCTCAACAAGCCGCTGTTCACCATCAACACGCTGGCCTTGAATCTGAAACAGGCTGAACTCTCTTTTGAGCGGCAGGACAGGGTGTTCAAGCGATCTGAGCTGGACCTGGTCTATCGCGTGACCGCCGCGTTTTATCGTCTGTACAGTCAGATTGAGACGCATCGCATCAACACCGACAAGGTGAGTCGGCAGGAGTCAATTTACGAGACCACGCTGAATAAATTCAAGGCCGGACTCATTGCAGAGGTGGAGGCCATGCAGGCGGAGGTCGATCTCATCCAGTATCGCAATGAGGCCAAATCCACTGAAGGCACACTGGCCGAGGAGTTTGCCGCTTTCAAACAGCTGATTGGCCTGGACATGAAGCTGCCGTTGAATCTGGCGGTCAATCTTGATCTCAAACCCATCCACGTCGACCTGGACAAGGCCCTGGGGCTGGCCATGGAGAACCGCAGTGAAATTATCGAACAGCTGATCAATATTGAACAGCAGAAAATCGATATAAAACAGGTGGATGCCCGTGTGGCCATCAAAGGCAATGTCTCTGCCTACTACGATTTTTCCGGTTTTTCCGAGAGCAGCCTGCCCTACGGCACCTCTACCTCTGATCTGCTTGAATCGAGCTGGACGGTGCTGCGTGACACACCCAACCGTGGTGTGACCTTTGAACTGGAAGTGCCAATCTTCGACTGGGGTAAGAACAAGGCCGAGGTGCAGGCGGCCAAAGCCTCGCTGGTACAGGATGAATTGACGCTGGATAATTTGAAAATCACCATTGTTCGAGAGGTGCAGAATACCGTGCGCCGCGTGGGTGAGGCCTTTGACCGTGTACAGATGCTGACCAAATCCAATGCGGTGAGTCAGCGTTCTTTTGAGATCAGCATGCAGCGCTTTGCCAATGGCGACATCACCTCCACAGAACTGGACCGCGCCAGTGAAAAGCTGAATACGGCAAGGCTCTCCTACCTGCAGGCCTACAACCAGTATCAACTGGCACTGGCCGACCTGAAAAGGAAAACACTGTACGATTTTGAAACGGGCCGTTCTCTGGTAGAGAGTGACTGATACGCGGGTTTGAAATTGAAAAGGGCACCGGCTTCAACAGTCGGTGCCCTTTTTTTGTCATCGCCCTGCGCCTAGGTTCCGCTGAGTGTCATCTCGGCAATTTTAAGGCTGGGGCCGGCCAGTGAGCGCCGGAATTCCAGGTCGGTACCCACCTGCTCAATCTGCATGAGCATCTCACCCAGATTGCCGGAAACCGTCACCTCAGCCACGGGATGCACCACTTCACCGTTTTCAATCCAGAGCCCAAAGGCACCCCTTGAGAGATCACCGGTAATAGGGTTAAAACCCTGACCGAGGAATCCCGTCAGAAGCAGGCCTCTGTCCAGGCCGGCAATCATGGCCTGTGGGTCTGTGTCGCCTTTGTCCAGATAGAAGTTGCTGGAACCCGATGCGTGACCTGTCGAGCTGAGGTCCAGTTTCCGGGCTGAGTAAGTATCCAGCAGGTAATTCATCAGCCGTCCGTCTTGTATTACCGGCAGGCGCCGTGTGGCCGTGCCCTCGCCGTCATAGGGACGTGAGCCCGGCGCCCTGGGAATACGGGCATCATCGATGATTTTTAACAGAGGAGAGGCAACCACATCGCCCAGGCGGCCGGCAAGGAAGGAGTTTTTGAGATAGATGGCATTGCCGCTGACGCATCGGGCCAGATAGCCGAGCAGCGCAGAGGTGACAGAGGGCTCAAATACCACTGGCACACGTTGCGTCTCTACTTTTCTGGCGCCAAGAAGCCGGGTTGCCCGGTGCACTGCTTTTTGGGCAATGCGCTCCTCAGACCAGAGGTCCTCCAAAAAACGGGCATGGTCGTACCAGCCTTCGTCGATGAGGCCTGCGCCTTCGCCGGCCTGAAGATAGGCGCCTGCGCCCACAGTACTGACAGGGTATTGGCCTGAAAATCCTTTTGAATTCATAAGCAAAGCTTCACCGGTCACAGTATAGAAACTGCTGCCGTGACTGTGGGTGATGCGCGTATCAGAGAGGCAGAGGGCTTCAATTTTTTTGGCGGCTTCAATCTTTTCTGCGGCACTCATCTGAGCCACCTTGGGGTCATAGAGCGCCAGGTCTGGCCTGTCGTCTACTGAGGCAAACTGCTCGGGCAGGCCGGCAAAGGGATCGGCTGAGGCGAGGCGGGCGCGCTCTACTGCGGAGCGCACCATGGTTTCTGCCACACCGGGAGAGAAGTCAGAGGTGGAGGCGGAGGCGGTTTTTTTATCTATAATTAATTCAAAAGAGAGTGCGCGTCCACCGGCGTCCACCAGCTTTTCAATGTCGCCCTGCAGCACCTCTACGGAGAATTCACGCCGGTCTGAGACGGCAATCTCCATCTCGTCGGCCCCGAGCTTTTTACCGAGTGCCAGCATTTTTTCACAGAGTCGAGCCAGTGCGTTGTCAATCATTTCAACGGCCTCCCACGGTCATAGCCGATATTTTCAGTGTCGGGGTGCCGGCGGTCACGGCGGCCGACTGACCGTCTTTTCCGCAGGTGCCGAGAAACCAGCCTGTATCACGGCCCACCAGTTCAATTTTTTTTAGAATTTCCAGGTTGTGGCCGATCAGCGTGGCGTTTTTCACCGGGGCCGTCAAGCGGCCGTCTTCGATCCTCCAGCCTAAATTTACAGAAAAGGTAAATTTACCCGAGCCCTGGACCATGCCCCCCTGATAGGAGTGGGCGTAGAAACCCTTTTTTACGGATTTTATGATGTCATTTTCATCGGCATCACCGGGCATGAGAAAGGTATTGGTCATGCGGGGCACGGGCATGGAGGTATAGCCGTCACGCCGGCCGTGACCGTTTTGAGGCGCCCCCAGTTTCTGGGCGGAAAGCCTGTCATTGAGTCTGCCGACAAAACGGCCTTTATCGATAAGCACTGTGCGTTCAGGCAGATGGCCTTCGTCGTCGATATTGAGGCTGCCGCGCTTGCCGGGGAGTGTGGGGTCGTCCACAATGGTCACGCAATCTGAGGCCACCTGCTGCTGCCAGTAAGGGTGGAGTACGGCGGTTTTTTTCCAGTGCCCGTCGGCCTCCATGGGGTGCCCTACGGCTTCATGGATCATGACACCGGAGTGCTTTGAACCCAAAACCACGGGGAGTGTGCCCGCCTTTGGATCGACGGCGTCAAGCAGCGTGACCGCTTCTTTGGCGGCTTCAATGCCCACATTGGCAACCGTGTCGTTTCCGTTGAAAAAGGCCATGCCCACGCGGCCTCCGGCCGAGCCATGGCCCGAGTGACGCTGACTGTTTTGCAAGGCGGTGGCCGAGACCGAGAGACGCATCTGCGGCCGGATGTCTGCGGCAAGCACGCCCTCTGAATTGGCAATCAAGACCGATTGTAAGGAGTCGGCCAGGCTGACCTGTACTTTTTCAATCCGGGGATCGAACGCGTGGGCGGCCCGCTCAGCAGAGTGCACCATGTTCAGCTTCTCCTGCAGAGGAGCCTGGGCGCCGGGTTGACGCCTGTCGTAGACATCGGCGTGTTGCACCGGGGACCTCAGGTCGATGTGCCTCGTTCTGCACCCCGCCTTTACAATGGCTGAAGCGGTTCTGGCCGCCTCGGCCAGGCTTGCGTCACTGAGGTCATTGGTGTAGGCAAAGCCGCTGATCCCACCTGTCATCACGCGAATGCCGGCGCCCAGCAGTCTGTGTTCTGATGTCTCTTTGATCAGTCCTTCCTCAAGTACTACTGACTGGGCAAAGCGGGACTCGACATAGATGTCAGCAAAATCGCCTCCGTTTTTCAGCGCTTCTGACAGGACACGCTGAAGGCGGTCCGGGGTGATGATTTTCAGGGCATCGGGTAATTCTTGAAATAGATCATGGCCTGGCATGCATACCTCTGTTTATTGATTTTCTATCGTTAAGTTATGAAAAATCAACTGGAATAGCAATGCGTCATTCTTGAGGAGGGCGTCTATTAGAGTTGCAATTTCATGAAAAAATGATTACAATAATGGCCGAGATATGCGAGGAATTATCATGAGTAAAGCATTTGTAAAAGAGAGTGAAGCCGGCAGGGGTGAAGACGCCCTGCTCTCCGATTTTGATGCGTTGCCCAGGGGCGTGAAAAATTATGTCACTCCCAATGGGGCCAGAAAGCTTCAGGAAGAGTCACGCCGTCTCAATCAAGAAACGATTCCGCAACTGAAATTATTGATCGGAAAAACCAGTGACGGCGCGGGCCACTGGGAGGCTGAAAAGGTCTCATCTGCCAAGCGTGATCTGCAGGTGGCAGAGCATCGGTTGCATTTTCTGGAACGACGGCTGGCCTCCATGGAGGTGATCAACGGAAAACAGCAGGTACAAGACCGTGTCTATTTTGGCGCCAGTGTGGGTTTGCTTGAAAACGGTATTTTAAAGAACTATGCGATTGTGGGTGTGGATGAGGCAGATCCCAGTATTGGCAAGATCAGTTGGATCTCGCCACTGGCTGTTGCACTCAGGGCAGCCAGAATTGGGGACAAGCGCATGGTCGATCTGCCAGGCGGACTGCTTCGCCTTGAAATCAAGACCATTGATTATATCGATGAAAATTAGTCTGAAAGGAGTGGCGGCAGGATCTTGGTCTTTGCCGCGCCAATCCCATGGCACAATACTTCCACATTCATCCTGATAATCCACAGATGCGCCATATTCATCATGCCTCTGAAATGCTGCGTGATGGGGCAGTCATCGTCTATCCCACAGATACCGGTTACGCCCTAGGCTGTCATATCGGTGATAAAAATGCACTGGAGCGCATCTGTCGCATCCGCAGACTCGACGATAAGCATCATTTTACGCTGCTCTGTCGCGACCTCACGGAGGTCAGCACCTACGCCCGTTTTGACACACCGGTTTACCGGCTGCTCAAAGCCCATACGCCGGGGGCTTATACATTTCTTCTCAGGGCCACCCGTGAAGTGCCCAGGCGGTTGATGCATCCCAAGAAGAAGACCATCGGCCTGCGCATTCCCGGGAGTGCCATTGCCCTTGCCCTTCTTGAAGCGCTCAACGAGCCAATGATGACGACGACGCTGATCATGCCCGGAGAGGAAGATGCACTGCAGGACCCGGAGTTGATTCGTGACCGGCTTCAGAAACAGGTCGACTTGGTCATTGATGGTGGACATGGCGGACTGATCCCCACAACTTTGATCGATTTGACAGCGGATCTTCCTGTTGTGATTCGCGAAGGTTTGGGCGAAAAGGAGCCTTTTCTCGTATGACTAAAAAGAATGCTGAAAATTTGCTGAATTATATTCCCGTGCCTGTGGTGGCTTCAAAAGACGGAGGCGATGGAAATATAGTGCTGTTGAAACCGCGTTTCAAGCCCCTGTGGTTGAGACGGCTGGTGGTGCGCCTCAAACAGCCGGATACGCTGAAAATTCATCTGGATCAGCAGGGAAGTCAGGTCTGGCGTCTGGTGGATGGACACTCAACTTTAGGTGCCATTGCTTTGAAACTGCCAAATGAAGCCGGTGAAAATAATGAGGGGAAATTAATGCGACTGGTCTATTTTGTCCGTCTTTTGAAAGAGAACCGTTTAATTAAATTGGATAAATTTCCCAGCTGATTGTGTCTTTCCTGTTTTAGAGATTTCATGCCTTCAGTGAATCTTTCCCACCATCCAGCCTATCAAACGGGCACCAGGTAGAAAAAGTAATTGTGCTGCCATAATACCCGCCAAACGACTGAACAGTAATACGAGCAGATACTTTCTGAACCGCTTCACAGGTTGCCTGCCCAGCAGTACATCATCGGTGAGTATAGAGAAAAAGGGATCGATGAATATGGCAAGCATTACCGTGGCCATGCCTATAATCAAAGGGGAAAGTGCGTGTGCCGTTAACCTTAGCTCGGGGACAAAATAACCGGCATACATGGCTGAAAGGGCCCCGGTTGCCAATAATGATGTGGCTGTCGTGTTGATAAGAATTAGACGTTTGGGCAGGCGTTTGATCTCGCCCATCTGTTCGATATCTGATTTTCTTGGGGGACGGAGCGCTTGTTTCATCCCAATAACGCCTGCCTTGCTAAAACCGTGCATGAGTGTTTGCGGCACAGAGCGATTCATGTCAAAGCGATGCACCAAAGCGGTCATCATATTGAGAAACGTTGGAACGAGGGACAGCCCGGCCAGGGTGCCCACTGCGGCTGCGGCGAGGATGATTCGAAATATGCACGCTGTGGCATCGCCGGGCCCCATGTCAATCGTGCGCTCAATATATCTTGCCAGCAGGGGGGCTTGTAGGGCGTGTGCTGAACGACTGACCAGGACCAGGATATTGAAAATCGAATAAGAAACGGCAATCTTGCCCGTGCGGATGCCTGCAAGGCGCACCACAGGGGAAAGCGTGCCGACTATATTGATTAAAACCGTAAAAACAGCAATGGCAATTATGTCCAACATAAAACGCCCATTTTGATGTAAGATCTTTAAAAGTGGTGCATACAAAACGTATTGTCAAGTTGAATGTATATAAAAAATGTCCGTACTGGGGGTAAGTCAGTACGGACTGAACAAGGGGGTAGATTAGGAAAAACTCTCTCCATGACAGTCAAATTAGCAATTGTTATGCCAGCCCTTAATCCATTATTTAAGTCCTTAAAAAACAAAATAATTACTATTTTATTTAATTCTCATCCGATTTCATGATGAGGGAAATTGTTCAACCTTGTATTCAAAATTGCAATATGAAATGACAAAAACGTCATTTTTGATAAGTTTTTCCATTTTGCTGTACCCTGCACCGGTTTGGGGTGAGGATAAAGAAGTTGACAAAACCCAGTAAATTCAGTAACTTTACAGTTCTAAATTGGACACATTATGCCCCTCTTTTGGCGGCTCACTGTCCAGTCCCTTTTTGATTGTTGGATTTTCCTTTTCATAGCAGCGGAGCACGCGATCCATGAAAGTTCTCGATAAGGTGTATGACCCTCAGCATGTAGAAACCCGGTGGTACAAGCATTGGATGGATAAAGGGCTTTTTCACGCCGATGAACACAGTGAAAAACCGCGTTATACCATTATGATTCCCCCCCCCAATGTGACCGGCATGTTGACCATGGGTCATATTCTCAATAATACTATTCAGGACTTGCTGATCCGCTGGAAGCGCATGGACGGGCATGAATCGCTGTGGCTGCCGGGTACAGACCATGCCGGCATTGCCACACAGAACAAGGTCGAATCGGCACTGAAGGACGAAGGCCTGACCCGGCACGACCTGGGCCGCGAGAAATTGGTTGAGCGCGTCTGGGAGTGGAAGGAGAAGTACGGCGGCATCATTCTTCAGCAGCTGCGCAAGCTGGGCGCGTCATGCGACTGGGACCGTGAGCGTTTTACCATGGACGAGGGACTCTCTGAAGCGGTGAAAGAAGTCTTTATTCAGCTCTATGAAAAGGACCTGATCTACCGCGGCCGCCGCCTGATCAACTGGTGTCCCCGCTGTCACACGGCCCTGGCCGATGAAGAGGCCCCCAACCACGACATGAACGGCAGTTTCTGGAGTATTGCCTATCCCATTGAAGGCATGGATAAAGAGATTGTTGTCTCCACCACCCGTCCCGAGACCATGCTGGGCGACACCGCAGTTGCGGTGCATCCCGAGGATGAGCGTTACGCTGATCTCATTGGCCGTCAGGTGCGCCTGCCCTTGACGGATCGACTGATCCCCATTGTGGCCGACGAGCACGCAGACCCCGAAAAGGGCAGCGGCGCGGTGAAGATCACACCGGCCCATGACTTCAACGATTTTGAAGTGGGCCAGCGCCACGGTCTGGAGATGATTCAGGTGCTTGATGACAGCGGCGTGATGAATGAAAACGCCGGTGTGTATGAGGGGATGGACCGGTTCGCCGCCCGCAAAAAGATGGTTGCCGAGCTCGATGCGCTGGGCCTGATGCGAGGCACCGAACCCCGCGTGACGCCCATTCCCAAGTGTTATCGCTGTGACACCGTGGTCGAACCCCATCTCTCAGACCAGTGGTTTGTGCGCATGGCCCCGCTGGCCAAACCGGCGTTGGAGGCGGTACGCAGCGGCAAGATCAATTTCCATCCCAAACACTGGGAAGAGACTTACTTTCACTGGCTGGAAAATATTCGCGACTGGTGCATCAGCCGTCAGATCTGGTGGGGACACCGCATTCCGGTCTTCACCTGCGAGAAGGGTCATGAATTTGTTTCTCGCACAGAGCCTACGGTCTGCCCCGAGTGCGGAAGCACGCAGCTGACCCAGGATCCCGATGTGCTTGACACCTGGTTCTCCTCCTGGCTCTGGCCCATGTCCACCCTGGGCTGGCCCGAGAAAACCGATGATCTCAAGGCTTTTTTCCCCGGCGATGCGCTGGTGACCGGCCCGGATATCATCTTCTTCTGGGTGGCCCGCATGATCATGGCCAGCCTTGAATTTTTGGATGATGTCCCCTTCACAGATGTCTATTTCAACGGGATGATCCGTGACCTCAGCGGCCGGAAAATGTCCAAGTCGCTAGGAAACTCTCCGGATCCGCTCTGGCTGATTAACGGTGCTGACGCAGAAGCGTCCAAAGTTTTTGCCAAAGACAACCCGTCTTATAAGGACGGCGTGCCGGCCTACGGCGCTGATGCCATTCGTATGACCATGGTCTACCTGACCCCTCTGGGCGGTGATATCCATTTTGACCACACGCTCATTGAGATGGGGCAGAAGTTTGCCAACAAGCTCTGGAACGCCTCACGCTTCGTGTTGATGAATCTTGAAGACGCCGGTGAAATTCCGGCATTGTCAACACTGAGTGCTGATCAGCTGGATGTCACGGATCAGTGGATTCTCTCCCGGCTGCAGGCCGTGATCGGCGAGGTGCGGCAGGGCATGGAGACCTTCCGGTTCAACGATGCCACCAAGGCGCTTTATCACTTCATCTGGGGCGAGTTCTGTGACTGGTACTTGGAGCTGGTTAAACCCCGCCTGTTTGCCGGGGACTCCCCGGAGGCCAGGAAAACTGCTCAGACCGTCCTCTACCATGTCCTCGAACAGATTATGCGGCTGCTTCATCCTGTGATGCCATTTATCAGTGAGGAGATCTGGCAGACGCTGACCGGTGAGATGGAGCGTGGTTCTGAAAAATCCATCATGCGAGCAGCCTACCCCACAGTACAAGAGAAATGGGTCAACCCGGCGGCTGAAACACAGGTACAGCTGTTGCAGAACGTGATTGGCGCCGTGCGGAATATCCGTGGTGAAATGAATATTGCCAAAGACAAAAAAGCCGATCTTTTAGTGAAAACCGATCCCGATGCCGCTGCGTTGCTGACAGCCTCGCTGCCGTATCTTCAACGGTTGGCCGCCGTAGAGACTTTGAGCACAGGTCCGGATGTAGAAAAACCTGAACAGGCGGCTACAGCACTGGTTGAGAAGATGGAAGTCTATCTGCCGCTGGGCGGACTGATCGATATCGATGTGGAGAAAGAGCGTATTGCCAAGGAGATCAAGCGCATGGAGGGGCTCTTGACCGGTCTGGACAAAAAGCTCTCCAATGCCAGTTTTCTGGAACGTGCGCCCAAGGATGTCGTTGAAAAAGAGCGTGAGAAGCAGAGCGAGTGGTCGCGCCGTCTGGCCGCACTGCGCGAGACGCTGGAGACGCTGGCGGGATGATGTAAGGTACTTTGTTGGATTGGGATGGGGTGCAATCGAGGCGAGGCCCCGTGAGGTACTTGCTTTGAAGAGTGTCGTTTATCTAAAAAAAGGAGCGCGTCATGAAAACTTTGCGTCTTTTCATGTGTTTGCTGCCCGGTCTCTTGGCTGCTCAAAGCGTTTCGCTTACGGTCTATAATCAGAACCGGGCGCTGGTGCGCGAGTTGCGTCCCCTGGCGCTGGTCAAAGGGCAGAGTGAAATCGCCTTTACTGACGTGGCAGCCAAAATTGACCCCACATCGGTTCATTTCAAATCGTTGAGCGCCCCTGGGAAACTGGTGGTCCTCGAACAGAACTTTGAATATGACTTGGTCGGCGCCCAGAAGATTTTGAGCAAATATATCGACCAGCCTGTCCGTCTGGTCATGACCGGTGGCGAGGTGTTTGAGGGGATGCTGCTGAGCAGTGGTCGCGATCTGGTACTGGGTCAGGATGAGGGGCGCATCCGCATTGTCAGTGCGGAGAAAGTGCAGCATTTCGATTTCCCCTCGCTCCCTGAGGGGCTGAAGACGCGGCCTACGTTGATCTGGAAAGTGGTGAACAGCGGACCGACCAGGCAGGAAACAGAGTTAAATTATCTGACCTCCGGCATCAACTGGCATGCGGAATATATTGCGGTGGTTGCCGCTGATGACAAGCGGTTGGATCTCTCAGGCTGGGTGTCTATCGACAATCAGAGCGGGGCCAGCTATAAAAATGCCAGGCTCAAACTGGTGGCCGGTGATGTCAATTTGCTCAGTCCACAGCGCCGCAGTGGGGGCAATGAGGTACGAATGGCCCTGGCTGCGGCTCCCAAGGCCGGCGGTTTTGAAGAGAAGTCATTCTTTGAATATCATCTCTACACCCTGGACCGTGCAACCACAGTAAAGAATAATCAGATCAAGCAGATTGCGCTTTTCCCTGCGGCCAGCACCCCTGTTCGGAAGCGCTATCTCTTTGATGGCAGCCGCATGGCAGAAAAAGTGCAGGTGGCACTGGAGTTTGAGAATAAAAAGAAAACGGGTCTCGGCATGCCCCTGCCCAAAGGCAAGGTACGCGTCTATAAAGCCGATGACGATGGCAGTCTCACCTTCATCGGCGAGGACCGCCTGGACCACACGCCCCGTGATGAATCGGTCAAGGTTACCATGGGCAATGCCTTTGATCTGAAGGGCCGGCGCCGCGTGCTTTCTCAAAACCGTACCTCTGATCGTTCCAGAGAAGAAAAAATTGAGATTCTGTTAAAAAACCATAAAGATGAACCCGTTGAATTCAGAGTGGTTGAGCACAGCTGGGGAGAATGGCGTCTGAAAAAATCCAGCCATGAGGCGGTAAAACAGACGGCCTCTACTTTCTATTTTGATATTCCCGTGCCTGCACATCAGGAAGTCACTGTCAGTTATACCATTTTTTCAAAGTGGTAAAGCGTTGAACGATACCAGACTGTCTTTGGAAACTGCCGTTCAATATGTCAAAGGGGTGGGACACAAGAGAGGCGAGGCGTTGGAAAAGGCCGGCCTTTTTACCGTGGCCGATCTTCTCCAGCATTATCCCCGGCGCTATCTGGACAGGCAGCGCGTGGAGACAATCCGCGGGCTGCGCGTGGGCCAGGTGGTCACCGTCGTCGGCACCGTGCAGCGCTGCGGTGTGCAACCCGGCAGGCGGGCCCGTTTTGTCGTCCATCTCAACGACGGCACCGGGATCCTGCAGTGCCTCTGGTTTCGCGGCGTCAAGTATCTGGAAAAGCAGTTCAAGATCGGTCAGACCGTGGCCTTCAGCGGCAAGGTCACGCAGTATCGCGGACCGCAGCTGGTGCATCCTGAGTATGATAAGCTGGCCGATAAAGATGAAAGCGATACGGTCAACACCCGCGGCATCATTCCCATGTATCCCTCCACCGAGGGACTGAGCCGTGCCGGGCTGGACAGCCGGGGGTTTCGCCGTGTGCTGCATCAATGTGTGACGGCCCTGGACACGGGCCTGCGTGACCCGCTGCCCCAGTCGTTGAAAACTGAATATCAGCTATGGGAATGGGCCAAGGCCCTCAGGCAGATCCATTTCCCTGACGACTGGACCAGTCTCAACGCCGCAAAAAAACGTTTGAAATTCGACGAGATCTTTTCCATACAGCTGGCCCTGGCCATGCAGCGCGATCAGCTCAGTCAGCCCGAGACCGGTTTTGTCTTTCAGCCGGCGGGCTCTCTGGTGCAAGCTCTGCTCCAGCAACTGCCCTTTAACCTCACCGGTGCCCAGTCCCGGGTGATGGGTGAGATTACAGCCAATGTGGCCACCGGCAGGCCGATGAACCGCCTGATACAGGGCGATGTCGGCTCCGGCAAGACGCTGGTGGCGCTTCTGGCCATGCTCCTGGCCGTAGAGAACGGCCACCAGGCGGCCATGATGGCGCCCACAGAGATTCTGGCTGAACAACATTTTATTACGCTGAGGAACTGGCTCCGGCCCCTGGGGGTTAAAGTGGTGCTGTTGCGCGGCGGTCAGAAAGTGGCAGAGCGGCGGCCTGTTTTACAGGCCATTCTCAGTGGTGAAGCGCAGATTGCCGTGGGCACGCACGCCCTGGTTCAAGATACCGTGGACTTTGCCAATCTGGGGCTGGTGGTCATCGATGAACAGCACCGTTTTGGCGTGATGCAGCGAGCGGCGCTGAGGCGCAAGGGCAAGCAGCCCCACGTGCTGGTGATGACGGCCACACCCATCCCACGCACGCTGGCCCTGACGCTCTACGGTGATTTGGATGTCTCCATCATCGATGAGCTGCCCAAAGGGAGACAGGCCATACGCACGGCATGGCGTAAAGAGGCCAGCCGCCGGGGCATCTATGACTTTATCGAAAAAGAACTGACCGCAGGCCGGCAGGCCTATGTGGTCTATCCACTGGTGGAGGAGTCGGAAAAGATGGATCTGGCCGACGCCACAGCTGGATTTGAAACATTGAGCCAGACTGTTTTTAGAGATTTCAAATTGGGGCTGCTGCACGGACGCATGAAGGCCGAGGAGAAAGACATGGTCATGGCGGCGTTCAAGTCTGGTGAGATTCAAATGCTGATCTCAACAACTGTTATTGAAGTCGGCGTCGATGTCCCCAATGCCACGGTCATGCTCATCGAGCATGCCGAGCGATTTGGTCTGCCTCAGCTGCATCAACTGAGAGGACGTGTGGGGCGCGGTGCATACCAGTCCACCTGCATCCTGCTCTCTACAGAGAACCTGACCGATGATGCATTTAAGCGACTGGAGACCATGGTGGAGACCACAGACGGCTTCAAAATTGCCGAAGCCGATCTGGAAATTCGAGGCGCAGGTGAGCTCTTAGGCACGCGTCAGAGCGGCACATTGCCTTTCCGTCTGGCCGACCTGGCCACCGACGGGCCGCTTATCGAAGCGGCACGCAATGCAGCGCAGACAGTGATCGCCAGCGACCCCACTTTGAGCAAACCGGAGCATGTAGGATTGTCTCAAAGATTAAAAACCGAATATCAAACCCGCATTGGCCTGATGGCTGTGGGATAATTGACCCTATAAAAAAGCAAGAAGACCCGACTCAACCTGGAGGCCTTCATGGACCTTGGCAACAAAGATTTAAACCGTCGTTTGGAGTGGCTGATTGCCGGCGTGGTGTTTCTCATCTCGCTGTTTGTCTATATCCGGACGATTGCACCGACCACTTCTTTCTGGGACTGCGGTGAGTTTATCGCCTGTTCCTACACACTGTCGGTAATGCATCCTCCCGGAGCGCCGCTTTATCTGCTCATCGGCCGCATCATGACGCAGATTCCCTTTGTCACAGATATCGGCTTGCGCGTCAATATTTTTTCGGCTTTTATCTCTGCGGCCACGGTATTCTTTACCTTTCTGATCATCGCCCAGTTGATTCGCCGCTGGCGCGGTGTGCCTAAGAGCTGGGAAGATCGGTTGATCCTCTTTGGCTCTGCGGCTTTTGGGGCGCTTGCCTTTGCTTTCACAGATTCTCACTGGTTTAATGCAGTGGAAGCTGAAGTCTATGCCTTTTCCATCTTTTTTACGGCCTTGGTCGTCTGGCTGGCGCTGTACTGGGGGGAGCATTCCAAGGAGAAGGGCGGATTGGTCCTGATTTTCTTCATTTTCTACCTCTTCGGGCTGGCCACGGGTGTGCATCTCCTGAATATTCTGGCCTTTCCAGTAGTACTCCTGGTGGCTGTCTTTCATGAAAACATGCAGGTCAAGCGCCTGCTTCTGCTGGTGACCGTACAGGCCGTGGTACCCATTCTACTCTATGTGCTCTTCTACCAGTACGATCCCTCTACGATGGATTATCGTGCCTTGGTGGCGCATCAGGCCAAGGCCGGCCAGTTTCTGAAAGTCTTTGGCGGGCTCTGGGTGGTGGCAACTCTGGCCTGGATGTACAGAAAAGACCGCTCCGTGTTTGCCGCCTGGTGGGTGCTGCCCGTGCTCTTCATAGTGGCCTATTCGACGTATCTGGTGATCTATGTGCGCGCCAATATGAATCCGCCGATCAATGAAAACGATCCCTCCACCTGGGCCGGCATGCAGGACTATCTGGCACGCAAGCAGTATGGGGAGGAGGAGCTTCTTCTCACTTTTCTCAAGCGCAAAGCTGACTTCTGGCAGTACCAGATTCATTTCATGTTTACCCGGTATTTCGGTTGGAATTTCATCGGTAAAGGGGTGATGCTGGATAACCACGACCGCATCATCGAGATCATCAGTTTCCGCGGCCTCTACGGCCTGCCCTTTATTGTGGGTCTCTGGGGCGCTGTGCACCATTTTTATAAGGACTGGAAACGGGCGCTCATCGTCTTCATTCTCTTTTTCATTACGGGCTACGCCATCTTGATCTACCTCAATCAGAAGAATCCGCAACCGCGTGAGCGCGACTACTCCTACGTGGGCAGCTTCTTCGCATTTTCCCTGTGGGTGGGTATTGGCATGGCCGGTGTTCTGGAGTGGATTGGTGAGGCTTTGAAGAAAGACCGGACCAAGAAAATTGTATACGGCCTGGCCATGGTGGTGCTCTTCATCGCCGTACCTGTCAACCTGATTGCCAATAATTATGATTCACACGACCGCTCCGGCAATTACGTGGCCTACGATTACTCATACAACATGCTCCAAACCTGTGAGAAAGACGGTATTCTCTTCACAAACGGCGACAACGACACCTTCCCCCTGTGGTTTCTGCAGGAAGTGTACGGGGTGCGCAAGGATGTGCGTGTGGTCAACCTCTCGCTGTTGAATACACCTTGGTATATCAAGCAGCTGCGCGACGAGGAGCCCAAGGTGCCCATTGCTTGGGACGACGCCCGCATTGACGCGCTTCAGCCCATGCTCTGGGAGGCGCGCGATGTACAGATCCCCGTTTCAGAGCAGGTACAGGGTGCCATTCGATCTGAGTTGAGCGAGAAAGAGGCGGCCTCTATGTCAAACCAGATCACGTGGAATATGAAGCCCACCTGGGATGTAGGCACAGCCAAGCTCATTAAAGTACAGGATATTATGATCCTCCGTATCCTGCAGGCCAATCAGTGGAAACGACCGGTCTATTTTGCGGTGACTGTGGCCCGAGATGCCATGCTGGGACTCGATCCCTTCATGCGCATGGACGGCCTGGCCTCGCGCGTGCTGCCCTATCAGCCCGATCCTGTTGATGAGGAGATCCTCTCTAAAAATCTGTTGGATCTCTATCAATACCGGGGCTTTAATGATCCCGATGTCTATTTTAATACCAATACGGTGAAACTGCTCCAGAACTACCGCTCAGGATTTCAGCAGCTGGCCAATTATTATTATACCGAGAAGGATATGGACAAGGCCCGCGCCACGGTGGAGGCCATGGAAGACCGTATTCCCGAGGAGAATATTCCTTTTGCCCATAAGTTTGGCGCGATGATGGTTGCCGAGCTTTACAAACGGGTTGGGTTGGAAGCCAATTCCAGTGAACGCCTTCAAAATCTTGTGACGGCAGTGACCGACCCCAGAAGGGACAAGCTTGAATCGGCAGAATATTATATCCGTTATCTGCAGGAGTGGGAGGAGGCAGCCAAGATCTTAAATGAGATGCTGGATGAAAATCCTGATGATATGGAAGCCATGCGCATGCAGGTGATGAATTACTATACGGCCCGTCAGTTTAACAAAGCCGTGACGCTCTATCAGGACTGGGTGACGCGTCATCCCGGTGATGCTGCAGCCCGGCAGGATCTGGAACGTCTGAAAGCACTGGCCCGTGAGGATTCACTGGCGTTGACACGGTAGTTGGAAATCGAAACGACGCTTGAAATGAACCGCCCGTTTGACAGTGCCAAGAAAAGGAATGAATGGCCGGATGTGGCAGTTGTGATTCCGCACTGGAAAGGCACTGACCTGCTGCATCGCTGTCTGAAGGCCCTGGGGCAGAGCGATTATGGCGGTTCGCTCGATATCGCGGTGGTCAATAATGCCTGCCCGGACGGCAGCATTGAGATTGTCACCCAATATCCCGGTGTCCGTGTGATTGAGAGCCAGTCGAACCGAGGGTATGCCGGGGGCTGCAACTGGGGCATTCAGCATACCACCACTCCCTATGTGGTCTTGCTGAATAATGATGCGGTTGTAACGCCTGGCTGGCTGGCCCCGCTGATTCAATCCATGAATGTGGATACACATATAGGGGCCGTGCAGCCCAAGGTGCTTTCTTTTGATGCGCCTGACACCTTTGACTACGCCGGAGGGGCCGGAGGGGAGATGGATATCTTTGGATACCCCTTTGTGCGTGGCCGGCTGTTCGAGACATTGGAGAAAGATAGGCGGCAGTACGACAGTGCCCCGTCCCATGTCTTCTGGGCCTCTGGTGCCGCCTGTCTGCTGCGCCGATCGGCCTTGAAACAGGTCGGTTTGCTTGAAGAGGATTATTTTGCCCATATGGAGGAGATAGATCTTCATTGGCGTATGCAATGGGCCGGGTACAAGATCGCCGTCGCTGTTGATTCCATCGTCTATCATCAGGCTGGAAGCACGTTGAAAGCGGAGAGTCTTCAGAAGATGGTATTGAACCACAGAAACAGCCTGGTCATGCTCTGCAGGAATTATAGTATGGCCACGCTAAGCTGGGTGTTGCCCATTCGCGTACTGCTTGAATTGGGAACGGCAATCTGGGCGTTGGCCACAGGTCAGAAGACGCGTGCCTGGGCCATTGTCCTGGCTTTTCTGCAGTGGCCTCTTGCGTGGAAAAGTATCTCGCGCGGCCGGAAGCAGGTGGCCTTGACAGGCGGTGTAAACGAATATCAACTCTTGCATCGTATGTATCGTGGAGGGGCTGCGCTGGCCTACTACCTTCAAAAAAAGCGATCTGCACAGGATTTAAGGATTGGATAGCCTATTGAAGAAAGCCCTGCTGCCTGGAAAGATATTGCTGAGCAGCCTTTTGATATACCTGGCACTCCGGCAAATTGGCCTTTCCAAGATTGCCTCTGAATTAAAAACGGCTGATTTGAACTGGCTGCTGCTGGCAATTGGACTTTTTCTCTTCAGTCACCTTTTGGGCAGCTTGCAGTGGCGGACTCTCTTAAAGGGAGAAGGGGTGGTTTTGCCCTGGTTCCGCGTGGCTGAGTACTATTTTGTGGGTCTTTTTTTTAATAATTTTCTTATCAGCTCCATGGGTGGCGATGTTTTCCGCATGGTGGATGTTCACAGGGCTTCCGGTCAGCGTGCTGCAGCGGTTTCCACAGTTTTTCTCGATCGTTTTGCCGGCCTCTTTGTTATGTTTTCAATGGCTATTTTAAGCTGGCCCTGGCTGTCAGCGCAGCGGGCTGCAGGCCCGCGGATGCAATTTTTTATGATCGTTATGCTCGTGGGCTGGATGGCGGCTACTGTAATTCTCTTTAGCCGTCGGGCCGCAAAGCCTTTGGCCTGGGTCTTGAAACGCATTTTGCCTGAACGTTTTGCCAAGACGATCAAGGAAATCTATATTCAGATCCATTCATTTGGACGCAGGCCGGCACTTTTAGTACGTGTTTTAATGCTAGCATTGGTTGTGCAGACATCAAGAATCATGACGCATTATCTGCTTGCCAGGGCGATGGGCGTCGATTTAAATCCTCTGGTTTTCCTGGTGATTATCCCCATTATTGCACTGTCTGCCAGTCTGCCGGTGAGCCTGGGAGGATTGGGCGTTCGTGAGGGACTGGGTGTCATTTTATTTGGAAAATTTGGGGTTGCCGCTGAGTCGGCTTATTCCATTGAATTTCTAGCGTACCTGGTGGCCATTTTTACCGCGCTCCCAGGGGGCGTACTCTTTATGTTTAGAAGACGGCGGGACAACAGGCAGCCATAAGGAGAGACAATGAAGAAGCAATTTGTTTTTGTAATGTTTCTTGCGGGTATACTTATGTTTTCCGGCTGCAACATCAAGCAGCGCGGGTGGGAAGCTGAGGGCGTCATTGCGGTCATGGCGGATGCTGAGGAGTGGGAGGCCCTTGAGATACCTGTAAGGAAAACTTTTGAACGTGTGATTCGTACGCCTCAATTTGAGCATACTTTCAATTTGCGTTATGTAAAGCCAGAAGAATTCAAGGCCTATACTGAGTATCATTATCTTGTGCTTTTGGCCTCATTAGAGTCTAAGGGCCATATTGGCGATATTGTCAACAAGGCCATCTCCAATCCTGAGATCCGTGCTCAGGTGGAACGGGGTGAGCGTTTTTATATTCAATTGAATAATCAGTGGGCGCAAAATCAAATATTAATGATGCTGGTCGCCAAAGACAATGAGGCGTTGCAAGCCCATCTTCTGGCCAGTGGTGATGAGGTTTATCGCGCCTTTGATGATGTAGTGAATGCCAGGCTCAAGAAAGAGATGTTCGATAAAAAAGAACAGGTTGAGATTGAAAAACGGCTGATGCGAACTTACAACTGGAGCATCCGTCTGCAGCATGATTATTTTATCGCGCAGGAGGTCTATGGCCAGGGCATTATTTGGTTTAGGCGCATGTTCCCAGAGCGTTGGATTTTTGTACGCTGGATTGATGACGCCGATGCATCACTGTTAAATCAGAATTGGGTCATCAATGAGCGGAATCGCATCGGCGCTGAATATTATGGAAACGACAAAATTTCAGACAGGTATCTCTTTTCTTACAGAGACACTTTTTTGGGTCGACCGGCACAGATTACCGAAGGCCTTTGGGAAAATGATGAGAAAAATGCCGGCGGTCCCTTTAAAAATTATACATTTTATGATGCAGACACCAAAAGAGTTTATATGCTGGATCTGGCCATTTATGCCCCGGCCCGTGACAAAATGCCTTATTTGAAGCGCCATGAAATTATTGCGCATACTTTTAGAACTATTTTTGATGTGGAGATTGAAAAATGAGTAAGAGCAACTCGCTGAAAGTTCTGGTGCTCATGGGAAGTCAATCCGATGTCGCCACCATGGAAAAATGCCATCACTACCTAGAGCAGTTCGGGCTCGGTTACGAAAGCCATGTCGCCTCTGCCCATCGTGATCCTGATAAGGTTGAAAAACTCACCACGGAGGCCGCCTCGAGGGGCGTTGAGGTGATTATTGCCGGCGCCGGTATGGCCGCCGCGCTCCCCGGCGTGGTGGCTGCCCGTACGCAGCTGCCCGTTATCGGTGTGCCGCTGGATGCTTCGCCGCTTGGCGGGCAGGACGCGCTTCTATCCATTGTGCAGATGCCCCCCGGTATTCCCGTGGCCACGGTGGCCATCGGTTCAGCGGGTGCGCGCAACGCCGCTGTGCTCGCCGCCCAGATCATTGCCTTGCGTGATTCTGACGTCAAAGCCAAGCTCGATGAATTCGGGACACGTGGCTACAAGTGGTAGGGCAGGAGATATTATCACAGAGCTCTGTTTCTGAGGGCAGTCGGAGAGGCCGATTTTGTGTCATCATTCCCACGTTCAATGAATCTGAGAATATTCTCCAGTTGATCCCCAAAGTACTGGAGAAGGACAGTCGAATTGACATTCTGGTGGTGGACGATCATTCGCCCGACGGCACTGGAGATCAGGTGGAAAGGCTGGCCCGTGAAAATTCCCGGGTTCTGCTGATTCGCCGTTCAGGAAAGTTGGGGTTGGGCACTGCCTATGTGACCGGTTTTAAATATGCACTCAAAGCCGGTTTTGATCTCATCTTTGAGATGGATGCCGATTTTTCACATAATCCCAAGGCGTTGACTGAATTTATCGCCGTTGTTGAGGATTATGATCTCGTGGTCGGTTCTCGCTATGTCTCCGGTGTAAATGTGGTCAACTGGCCGATCTCACGACTGCTGCTCTCCTGGATGGCCAATCTCTATACCCGGATGATTACGGGCATGCCTCTGCGAGATGCCACAAGCGGCTTCAAGTGTTTTCGTCGATCTGTACTTGAAAATATTGATTTGAATCATATTCATTCCGACGGTTACGCCTTCCAGATTGAGATGCATTTCAAGGCCTGGAAGCAGGGTGCACGCATCAAGGAAGTTCCCATTATCTTCATCGACAGGACGCTTGGGGAATCTAAAATGCACGCGGGGATTATCAAAGAGGCGGTCTGGATGGTCTGGAAAATGAGGCTGCTCTCGCTATTCGGAAAGCTATGATATGACACTCTCTGTCATTGTCGTCAGCTACAATGTGCAGGACTTTCTTCGCCAGACATTGCGCACGCTTCATGCGGCCCTTGGGGGGATAGAAAGCGAAATTATCGTCGTGGACAACGCCTCTTCTGATGGCAGCGCGGCCATGGTACGCAATGAATTCCCCGGCGTTCAGCTCATCGCTTCAGATGAAAATCTGGGGTTTGCACGGGCCAATAATCGCGGCATTGAAGTTGCCAGAGGAGCGTATCTGGCCCTGGTCAACCCCGATACACTGATTCGCAACGATACCTTTTCAGTCTGTCTTGAATATTTATCCGGCCATGCCGATGTTGGGATGGTCGGCTGTAAGATCCTGAATCCCGATGGATCGCTCCAACTGGCGTGCAGACGCAGTTTTCCCACCCCCTCGGTGGCCCTTTCAAAGATTCTGGGCCTCTCAACGTTATTTCCCCGCAGCCAGAAATTTGGCCGATACAATCTGACCTATCTTGACCCGGATCAAGCCGCAGATGTTGAAGCCATTTCCGGGTCGTTTATGGTGATGCGGCGTACCGTGGCTGCGGCCGTTGGCGGCCTGGATGAACGCTTCTTCATGTACGGCGAAGACCTCGACTTCTGCTACAGAATCCATCAGGCCGGTCACCGTATTGTTTATCTGCCCCAGACAGAAATAATTCATTATAAAGGCCAGAGCGCCACACAGGCCGGCTATAGATCGCTGATGCATTTCTATCAGGCCATGCAGTTGTTTGTAGAAAAGCATTTTCAGCGGGGATGGCTCTGGTTTCCCCGGTGGATGATGATTGCCGGGATCGGCCTGAGAGGCGGACTCTCGTTTATTGCCAGGGTTTTGCGCCCCTGGATCAAACCCGGTGGCGATATCATTGCATTGCAGGCCGCGTTGGCCGTGGCGCTTTGGCTGCGCTTCGGCCATTTGCTGCACTATGGATCCTATTTTCCGGTCAATGTGCTCTATACCTTGCTCTGGTTGATCATGTTCTTTGTGGCCGGCCGGTACAACGACAGGCGTGAGACCCTTCAGCGTCTGTTTGCCGGCATAGGGCTGGGCCTGCTCATCAATACCTCGCTGACCTTTTTCCTGCCTCAGTATGCATTTTCAAGGCAGGTGTTGATCACCATGGCGGCCCTGGGTGGATTGTTTATTGTATTATGTGATTATTTTATTGCGCTAGCGAGAAAAGAGCATAAACGCCCCGTCCGTGTTTTGTTGATAGGAACAGAACCATCGTTGCAGGAGTTCGTTCGTCAGTGTCATGCGCGCCAACAGACATCTTATAGAATAGTCGGATATATTCAGGATTCACCTTCTGATATTAGTCCAAATGCAGTCCTGGCTTATGATGTTTTAGGTGAAATTAGAGATGTGAAGAGGATTCTATTGCTGCATCGCATCGAACAGATTATTTTTCCGTTTGAAAACGGCCGATCATGGCCTATATTAATGGCATATCAATGGCGACAGTATTGTTCTGTAATCTTCAAGATGACTCAACCGGCTGAAGGGGCTTTTTTCTCTCAGGACAAGGTGGATGCTTTCAGGTCTATGCCTTTGCAGGTTTTGTCATTCAGAATTGACGAGCCGCTCTATAAATTGAGTAAACGGATGTTGGATCTGGTGATCTGCATCCTGTCTGTCATTCCCGCTACCCTGATGCGGCTGTTCCAGGATTCAGGAGATAGCAGCCTGGCACAGCGCTGGATGGCCCACTGGCTTCCGGTCTTCAAAGGCAGGAAAACCTGGGTGGGCGTCACAGGGCGAAGTGCAGAAACACTGCCTCGAATTTCAGGTTGTATTTCGCCGCAGGATTTGTTTGAACCGGTTGGTTGTCCCGAAGACGATTTGCCGGTTTTATCCTTTTATCTGTCTCAATACACCCCCTGGCTTGATCTTCAGATTATCGGCCAGGTCTGGCGTAAGTCCTGGAGAACGAAGAGGGAATAGATCTTGATGGATTGTTTTGTGCGTAATGTTCACAATCCCAATTGTGTAAAACGAAACTCACCAGAGTGGATTGAAATGGCTTGCAAGCGGGATGCTAACGACAGTCACATCCTTAATCGTCTTCAGATCAAAAAAAATCAAAAGTGTTTAAGAATTGATGGACAATTATTTATAAATAAATTAAATAGAACGCGTGCAGCGTGCATCTCGGTGAGAAGACGTCTTGAATTGGACATTCAAACCGGCATGCTGTGATTCGGTTAACACTACAAAGACGGCCCGGCTAATTAAGCCGGGTTGGATTGTTTGTAAGGCCTGTCATCAGAATGACCGACAGTATACGATCATTCTTCAGACCGGATTCACAAGAGACGACGCCAGGAATAGAGGATGCCAACTTGAGTTCTAACCCCTTTGTTTATACCCATCGTGTTCGCTACGCTGATACCGATAAAATGGGTGTTGTTTATCATGGCCGGTATTTTGAATGGCTTGAGGCGGCGCGCACCGAATCCATGCGCCACTCCGGAACCGCTTATCGGCTCTTGGAAGAGCAGGGAATCGTTCTGCCCGTTGTAGAGGCGTACTGTCGTTACAAGAGCTCATTCTACTATGATGAGCTGGTGCAAATTGTCACGCACGTTGAAACATTGAATCGTGCCCGGCTGACGCTGCATTATGAATTAACTGTAGAAGGCGACTCGAAAGTGCGTGCAGAGGCAAGAACTGTACATTGCTACATGGCCCCCAATGGAAGGGCTGTGCGCGCCCCTCAGGACGTGCTTTCGGTTTTAAAAAAGATCTAATGGAGGAGATGACCATGTTGAGCCCCACATTACTGGACGTGCTGGCCTGTCCCCAATGTAAAGGCACGCTGGAATACGATCAGCCCAATGAAAAGCTCATCTGTCACACATGCAAGTTGAAGTATCGAATTGAGGATGATATTCCCATCATGCTCATCGATGAGGCTGAAACCCTTTAAAACCTGACTCGCTATCGGAAGGATGGTGTATGGAATGGAAAGAGGCCATCGACAATCTCGTCGATGGGCATGCCAGTCTGCGTCTTAACGTGCCTCGGACGGAGATGATTCGCGACGCTTTGAATAGTGGAGAGGCTATCGAGAGTGAGAGTGGGGCTTTGGCCACGTGGACTCCGCCTGAGTCTACCGGAAGAAGCCCCAAGGATACGGTGATTGTCAAGCGGGAATCCAGTGCCCATGTCATTGACTGGGACAGTCCCAACAACCTTGCCGTATCTGAAGAAACCTTTGATATGGCGGTGACCGACAGTCTAAGCCTGCTCAAGGAGAAGAAAAATCTCTATGTGACGGATCGCGTGATTGGCGCTGATTCGCGTTATGCGCTGCCTGTTCGTGTGATTACTGACAGAGCGCTGACCACTCTTTTTGTCGACAATATGTTCCGCCCGGTTCCGGCGGACATCGATAAAAGCTGCTTTTACAACCGGCCGTTCACGCTGGTGGTGCTGCCCTATGACAAACTGAATGCCGATCGTTATGAGGGCCGGTTGCGTCAGATGCCCGACGGCAGCACATCCAATATGATGGTGGGCATGGATATGGACCGCGGTTTGGGCCTGGTCTATGGGTCGGCCTACTGCGGCTCGGTGAAGAAATTGCTCTTTACGGTGATGAACTATCTGCTGCCCTTGGAAGGCATTCTGCCGCTGCATTGTTCAGCCAATGAAGGGGCCGATGGGGACTGTGCGCTTCTACTGGGGCTCTCTGGCACAGGGAAGACCACACTCTCAGCAGACCCGACACGCGCCCTTTTGGGTGATGATGAACACGGTTGGTCAGAAGACGGTGTGGCCAATTTCGAGAACGGCTGCTACGCCAAGTTTATCGACCTGGATGCAGCAAAAGAGCCCGAGATCTGGAATGCGGTCATGCACAGTGATGAGACACTGGCCCACGGCGCCATTGTGGAGAATGCCATGATCTATCCCGACCGGCGCTTCGATTTTACGGATACGCGCTATACGCCCAACTCTCGGGCCAGCTATCCACTCTCCTATCTTTCCAACATTAAGCCCGCTTCTACTTCAGGGCACCCAGACACCATTCTCTTTCTGACAGCCGATGCCAATGGTGTCATTCCACCAATCAGCAAGTTGTCGGCAGAGCAGGCGATGTTCTGGTTTCTCATGGGATACACCAGCAAGCTGGCCGGTACAGAGACCGGCATTGTGGAGCCGCAATCCACATTCAGTCGTTTCTTTGGCCAGCCGTTTATGCCATTGAATCCCGATATCTATGCAGAGATGCTCGGCAAAAAAATGCGTGAACACGGCGTTCAGGTTTACCTGGTGAATACCGGGTGGTGCGGTGCCCCTTATGGGCATGGGAAGCGCATGGACCTGAAGCTGACGCGGGCCATGGTAAATGCTGCTTTAACCGGACAGCTGAAGGATGTCGATTACGAACAGGATCCGGTGTTCAAGGTGAGTATTCCCACGTCTTGTCCCGGTGTGCCTTCAAATGTTCTGAATCCCAGAAATACCTGGTGGTCAGGGAAGGATGATTTTGAGTCACGGGCGCAGAAACTGGCCTTTGATTTTCAATCCCATTTCCATAAGGCCTATGGACGGAAGAATATTGATCCGGCCGTTTCAGGGGAATGCCCCGGTTAAAACAGTGATACATCAGGTGATTCACCGCTGCGGCCTTTCATTGGCTGCGGCGGTTTTTTTATGGGAGTGATTCATTTAGTCGCTTGACTTTTTTTTGAGAATTGATTAGTTTTTACATAACCCAATGCACATGGAGAGGAGAGCGCTGTGGCACGCATTCTGATTGTCGATGATGAAGCTGAAATCCGCCGGTTTTTAAGTCGCATAATAACCCATATGGGGCATGAAGTTATCGAGGCCCCCGACGGACAAACAGCGTTGAATCTCTACCAGGATCAACCGGTGGATCTGTCCTTTGTAGATGTCAATATGCCGGGGATGAACGGGATCACCTTTCTTGAGGAAGTGAAAGTCTTAGACCCGGCAGCCGTGGTGATTATTATGACTGGGTATCCCTCGGCCGACACGATTATGAAAACGATCGAGGATGACGGCTATACGTATATTACGAAACCATTTCATATTGAACAGATTAAAGATTTGGTCTGTCGTGGGCTTAACGCCATTGGCGGGAGCAAGCCGTAAGGCGATCATCGCACTGAAAAAGCCGGTCGTTTGTCGACCGGCTTTTTTTACAGAGCGTGCATGTTATCTCTGCTGACATTGAAGGGCGAGAAGTTCTGTTTCAGGTAGATGGTCCAGGGCTTCAAGCAGATGCACATCGCGGAGCAGCTGAATTTTGTATCGGGCTTCTTCGCCCCAGATTAAATCGGCCATTGATTGTTTCAGGAAAAAACGGATATCCACTTGATCCTGAAGTGTTGGCATGTACAAACCGCTGACACCGTTTTCTTTAAGATAGCGCAGAAACTGTGCGATGAGCGTTTTGGTGGGCTGATAGTGGCGCATAAAATGATTGAAGTCATTCTTAAGCTGGGGGTGCTTTTTGATGTGGGCTTCGGTAAATTTAAAAATAGGGCGGCCAGGTGCTCGGACGATACATTTAAGAAGTTGAGAGAGTGTGTCCGGTTCCGAGGCAAGGGTGCAGTCTGGCCAGATACCGCCGCCGCCAACAATTTTGCGTTTTAAAAGCATTGATTTTTTCAAGGGGCGTTCAGTCTCGGTCAGCCAGATCTGCCTCAGGCTGTCGTCGAGCACCTCTGCATAGTACTGCTCCAAGGTTTTTTCTTCATAGGGACGCTGAATCAACCGGCCTGCGGGGGTGTAGTAACGGGCTGTAGTCATCATCAGTGCAGAACCGTTTCTGAAACGATATTGACTCTGCACCAACGCTTTGCCGAAACTGGTCTCTCCAACGATGAGACCGCGGTCCCAGTCCTGAAGGGCCCCGGAAACGATTTCTGAGGCGGAGGCGGAGTAGCGGTCAATCATCACCAGTACGGGGAACTCCCCCTGATACTTTCTGCCGGTGGCAAAGAATTCACGGGCACTTTTTTGGCCCCGGCCCTGGGTATAGACAATACGGCGTCCGGCAGGCAGGAAGCAGTCGGCCACATCCACGGCTGCATCAAGATAGCCGCCGCCATTGCCGCGAAGGTCCAGGATGAGGCTGCGCATCCCTTCTGCCTTTAATTTGATAATGGCCTGTTCCAATTCGACACCGGTGGTGCTGGAAAAACGGAGAATGCCAATATAGCCAAGACCGGGTTTCAATATAAAGGCATAGGGCACACTCTCCACATGAATCTCGCTCCGCGTCAGATTAAACTGCAATGCATCAGGGGAGGCGTAGCGTTTAACCGTAACATTGACTGAGGTGCCTTTGGGGCCCATGAGGTGCTGAGGGGCTTCATCGCGTGTCAGGCCCACGGCATTCTTGCCCTCAATTGCTGTAATACGATCACCCGGAATGATGCCGGCTTTTTCTGCGGGGCCGCTTTTCATCACCGCCATCACTGTAATGTGGCGGTCAATGACATCGAATTCAATGCCGATGCCTGAGTACCCTTCATAATTCTGATTAAAACGTTTGAAGTAGTCAGTACTTAAATATCGGGAGTGTGGATCGAGCTGAGTGAGCATGCCTTCAATGGCGTGTTCCACCAGCGCCTCAGATGAAATCTCCTCAACATAGTCTTCGCGGATGCGTTGAAGCACCTCCGTGAAGATTTCATAGGCGGTGAGAAACCGTTTGGCCGAGTCGCCGTATTTTACCGTGGCTCCAGTCAGGAGTGCAAGCACAAGCATGGCAATAGTGGGCATCAGAATGCGTTTGATTTTCGTTTTTGAAAATGGCATGTCGGCCTCTGTTGGAATAAGTTTCGCCTGGGTCCTGCCAATTTACAATGCAACGGGTGACAAGTCAAGGTGGCAGTCTGTTGGAAGTGAATTTTATTTAACCTCGTTCTGCATTTGAAAGTAAAACCTTTAATATGATGGGATATCAATATGCGCCTGAGAATGACTTACACGCTACTTCTGGTTTTATTGAGTCAGACCGTGACGGCCCAGAGTTATTTTGGCAAGAACAAGATTCAATACCATCGATTTGATTGGCAGGTGCTATCAACAGCGCATTTTGATATCTATTTCTATCCTGAGATGGAGTCACTGGCGGAGATTGGGGCGGCATACGCAGAGCAGTCATATGATTATCTGCAAAACCGTTTAAATCATAATATTCCGCGCCGTATTCCACTGGTTTTCTACAGCTCTCATTTTCATTTTGAAGAGACCAATACGCTGCCCTATATGGTCAGTGAAGGCATTGCCGGTTTTTTTGAGCATATCAAAGGCCGCGTGGTGATCCCCTGTGACGGCGCACTGCCCGATTTTAAAAAGACCATTCAACATGAATTGGTGCATGTCTATCAGCAGAGCATTGTGCAGAGAGCCTTGAAGGATCACCGCCAGAACGTTTATCGCAGTCTACCGCTCTGGCTGACCGAGGGCATGGCGGAGTATTGGTCGGAGGTGTGGGATGCAGATGCAGAGATGATTCTGCGGGACGGGATACTCAACCAGACCTTTGTGCCAATTACAGAGATTTACCGCATTCAGGGGACATACCTGATGTATAAGGAGGGGCAGTCTTTTGTCCGCTATCTCTCTCATCGCTATGGCGAAGATATATTACTGCGATTTATGAAAAATGTCTGGAGAGCAGATTTTTTTTCCGATGTATTTGAACTGACCACCGGGGAGACATTGGAGAAAGTGGGTGAGGCGTGGCAGTACGATTTGAAGAAGGCCTTTTATCCGCTTTTGGAGAGGCATGATCTGGTGCGACATGCCGCAAGGGCCATGACCGGTCGAGGGTATCATAATTTCCCGGTGATCAGACGGGGGGATAAAGCTGAACTTTACTTTGTGGCCAACCGTGACGGTTATCCCGGGGTTTATTGTCAGAAATGGTCAGATGGCCCCAAGACCAAACCCCGGCGTGTGATTCGCAGTGAGCGGGAAGAAGACGTTGAATCCTTCCATCTCATGAACAGCCGGATCGACGTGAATCGATCTGGACAGCTGGTTTTCAGTGCAAAAAATCAGGGCCGTGACCGTTTGAATATCGTCGACTCCGAGACAGGGCAATTACAGCATTCCGTTGTTTTTGATTCCTTGATCACCCTTTTTTCTCCTGCATGGTCTCCGGATCAGGCGAGCATTGCATTTACAGGACTGGATCTCACCGGTCGTTCCGACATCTACCTTTATCATAGAGCAAGCGCTGAGCTCACGCGCCTGACCCATGATTATTTTGATGACCGTGACCCATGCTGGTCGCCGGATGGTCGTTTCTTGGCCTTCAGTTCCGATCGTGCAGAAAGCGCTGAAGCAACGAGCTACAAAAACATCTTCCGCATTGACGTAAGCTCAATGGAGATGACACGGCTCACGGTTGGCCCCCATGAGGACATACAGCCGGCCTGGTCGCCTGACGGGCGGTATGTGGCCTTTGTCTCAGACCGTGACGGTGTGCCCAACCTCTGGCTGGCTCAGCTTGATGCACCCGATGGACCGGCCCGGTTGTCCCAGTTAACGCAGATGGTGACAGGGGCTTTTTATCCCGCCTGGGGTGATAGGAATACCTTGGCTTTTACGGGATTCGATCGCTTCAGTTTTCAGATATTTGCCCTGGATAATCTCGCCGCCGATACACTGACTTTTACAGCGCAGGACTATGCCCAGCCCTTGAGGCCGCAAAATAGAAAACGGCTGGCAGGATCAGTAAAAAAGGGGAAAAAGGCTTATAAAAAACGGTTCTCCCTGGATTTTGCCCAAAGCCAGGTGGTGCAGGATCCCATTTATGGCACAGGGGGGGGCGGACAGTTCTTTATCTCTGACCTGTTAGGGGATGAATTTTATCATTGTCTCGTCTACAATAATGCCCGATCCTCTTCAAGCCTTCTCGATGGATTCAATCTTGCGGTTACACGTGTTGATCTCAGTCATCGCCTCAACTACTCTCTGGGGCTTTATCGCCTGGCGGGGCGATATTACAACCGTTACGAGGGGTATTTCTATTCTGAACGATTGGGCGGTATGGCATCATTGAGTTATCCGTTAAACAAGTTTGAACGCATAGAAACCTCACTCAATATCAGACGGTTCACCAAAGACCGCTTCACAGCTGAGTCGCCCATTGAAGCTTTTCTATTAAGTAATTATGTCTCTTACACTCGGGACAATGCTCTTTATGGGGCAACGGGCCCGGTTGATGGAACACGGTTCAACCTGACATTGGGCAATACAGTGGATGTGCAGAATTCTCAAGTTAACTTTACAACAGTTATGCTGGACTACAGACATTATACGCGATTGACATCGCGTATTACCCATGCGGTTCGCTGCTGGGGACAGTGGAATGAAGGGAAAGAAGCGTTGCCCTTCACGCTGGGTGGCTCTTGGGATTTAAGAGGGTATCAGCTCTGGTCAATTTGGGGACGCAAACTGGCCTTTATCTCTAACGAAATTCGTTTTCCGCTGCTTGATGTGCTCTACCTTAGATTTCCATTTTTCAGCATGGGGTTTCAATATTTTCAAGGGGCTTTATTCGTCGATGCAGGCAATGCCTGGGACGATGAATTCGGGACAGTGAAAGGCAGTTTTGGAGTGGGTGCAAGGTTGCGTTTTGCCGGTTATCTCGTGCTCAGGCTGGATATTGGCCGGCGAACAGATTTTAAAAGCATTGCCAATGATACTTTTACACAGTTTTTCTTTGGATGGGATTTTTAAGCTTTTCCCAGAGTATTGTTCCCTAACGCCTGGCTCCTTAAAGGAACAGGCGTTTTGTTTATGCTGAAGGGCATTTCAAATCGCAAAAAAAACAGCTAGACGTTTAGTAAGCCCATAAAAACCTTGTAATTGGCCCCAAAATTAAGTATTTTCAAATTGAAACGATTTCTTCCCGTTCAATCTAAAATAGACATTTTGCCGTAAGGGGTATTACGGCAAAATTTTGCTCTGGAGGTGATACACTCATGAAAGCACGTCTTGGCATTTGTTTGCTGGTATTATCGATTTGTGTTCCACTTGTGGCACAGAATTCAATTCAATTTGTCGGTCCAAAGAAAGAGAATCTTCGCATTCAACCCAATGGGACACGTATTGCTGATTTGTTGGGCGGCAGCCAGATTGAAGTGCTTGAGCGTCAGGGGTCTTGGACCAAGGTGCAGGTCACCGGGTGGATCTGGAATGCCTCCCTGGTTGCTGACCGTACGCGCGTGGAGGGGTATCATATTGTCGCCAGTCATATTTTGCTGGCCGGCATAGAAAATGCCAAAGCGGTTTTGAAACGGATCGAGGCAGGTGAGGATTTTAAAGAACTGGCCAGGCTTCATTCTATTGACCCCGCATCAAAGAATAAAGGCGGGGATCTGGGTGTTTTTGGGCGCGGTGATTTTTTGCCTGCCTTTGAAGAGGCCGCTTTCAAACTTGAAGTGGGGCAGGTCAGTGAAATCACAAAAACAAGACTGGGCTACCATATCATAAAACGTACCCGCTAAAGGGCTTGAATGGAGGTAAACCGTGGAAAAATTTAAAGCGCTGCTCATCAAAGTGAAAGACTTGGCACTTAAACCCGGAAATTCCTGGGAGGCCCTCGCCCAAGAGGAGATGGTTGAGTCTTATCTGTTGAAATCCGTATTGCTGCCCCTGACATTGATGATGGCTGCCGGGCAGTTTCTGGGCCATTGGCTGGTGGGAACCCCCATCCCAAGGATTCTCGGTGGCGGCATGGTTCGGCTCTCTTTCTTTGAGGCCTTTTCCAATGCGATTATTCTAGGGGGGTTGACCGCAGCGGGCATATGGCTTTTTTCAAAGGTGATTAACTATTTGGCGACTCGTTTTGATGCCACCGCCAATCCCCTGAACGCCCTTAAGTTGTCAGTATTCTCAATGGCGCCGTATCTGGCTGCCGGACTCCTTTTCGTCTTTCCTCAGCTGGCCGTTATCATCACATTGGTCAGTATTTACTGCCTCTACCTTTTTTATCAAGGACTGCCTGTTTTGATGCAGGCTCCTAAAGAGAAAACCCTGGCCTATGCGGTGGTCTCCATTGTGACGCTGGTATTAATTTATTTAATTATTACATTGATTACGACGCAGATATTGATTGCATTCGCTCCAAATGTTTATTAATTGACATCCATTTCACTTGCAGTAAAGCTATCTTGACTGTATTTGTATAATTGCCTATGGGGATAAGCGATCCATGAAAGCCCAACATCTTCAGATTTTGTCCGATGCAACCCGCCAGTTTCTCCACACACTTGTGCTCGAACCGCTGGTTTGTTCGGCAATGGATATCTTTGAAACACATATTCCCTCAATAAATGCCCTTGAAATCCATTTACTTGGCGCCAATGGAAAGGCGATGTATCAGAAAGCCCACCGGGGTATGCCCAAAGCCATGCATGGCAGCGGAACACTTACCCTGGGCGAAGGACTGCCCGGGCGTGTCGCACAGGAGAAACGGGTCACTTTCATGAATCTCCTGCAGGATAGAGATACAATTTCTAAAACCCTGTTAGAAAAAACGGGGTGGACAGACTATGCGGGGTATCCGCTGGTTTTTAATGATCAGCTGATAGGGGTACTGAGTCTTTATTTTAAGCAGGATGGAGAGACGCCTCAGGAGGGTGGCATAGAAGCCCTTGCCGTGGCGCTCTGTGATAACCTGGCAGCAGCACTTCATAACAGTTTGCAGCATGAACATGCCGCTGCCCGTGCCCGGCGTTTTATCGCTTTAAGCCGGGCCATTACGGCCACACGTCAATTGGGGACACAGGATGAGGTTCTTGAGGATCTGGCCAAAGTACTGGTTCAATCATTTGGTTTTGACCTCGCCTGGATTGGTTTAATCGATGGGGACAGGCAGGGGCTGGTCGGCCGTGTCGGTTATGGCCAGAAGATTAAAAAATTGAATATGAGCCGTCGTCTTTCGATGCGAGCGGACAAGGGCCATCCCGCTATTCAGGCCGTGCTTCAGCAGAAAGCGAAGATCTATCCAGTGATTAACGATCTGGAGCACGCCCAGTTTCAGGGGTTGATTACTGATGCAGGCATTCAAAGTTTCGGTTATCTTCCCATCATCTCAGATGATCACGCCATTGGCGCACTGGGCGTTTTTTATATGGATGACCAGCCATTTGATGATGAAGATGTAAAAACCCTGACCAGTGTGGCTGAACAGGCGGCTGTGGCCATTGAGAACGCCCTGCTCTATGAGCGGATTCGGCGGTCTGAAGAAAATTACAGAACATTGTTTCAAACCGCCGGTACCGGCCTGGTCATCCTCGATGAACATCTCACCATAAAAAGGGCAAACCAGGCCTTTGAGCGCCTGTTATGCGGTGAGAGCCAATCACAGGTTTTTGAGGGCGCATTTCAATCACTGCTCTGTCAGGACGGTGATAATGAGGCCGACTGGGGGCGGAGGCTCAAGGCGGCCCCTCAGTCTTTTGAGGCCAGTTTCTACGCTCAAAATCAACCGGTCAGGCAGGTGCATTTCAATACGACACGCCTGCCCTCGACAGGGGAAATCCTGGTCTCGATGATTGACATGACCCGGGAGCGAGAGTTGGAGCGCCGGCTTTTCAGAAGTGAAGAACTGGCTTCCATTGGTGAACTCTCCGCCGGAATCGCCCATGAGATTCGCAATCCCCTGGTGGCCATTACCACCTCTGCGGCACTGCTCAAGGATGAGCCCGAGCTTTCAGACGAAGGACAGGAACTCATCGACGTGATCAAGGATGAATCTGATCATCTCGCCGTGATTGTGGATGATTTTCTGCGCTTTGCCCGTCCGCGCAAACCCCGTTTACGCGATGAAAATGTGAATAAACTTATGGATGAGCTCATTCGCCGAACCGGTGAGATTTCCGACAAAGCGGTCACGCTTGATTCTGCATTCGGGGAAGGGCTTCCTATGATCGCCATCGACCGTCATCAGATTCAGCAGGTGATGACTAACCTACTGCTCAACGGCATCGACGCCAGTAATGTAGGGACAAGGATTGAGATTCGCACTGCCCAGGAAATTGGTCTGGACGGGCCGCGAATCCGCATTGATGTGGCCGATGAGGGGGAGGGCATCTCCGCTGATGAGATCACTAAAATTTTTCAACCTTTTTTCTCCACCAAAGAGCGGGGTACAGGATTGGGACTTGCCATCTGCCGGCGTATTATCGACGGGCATGAAGGGGAGATCACCGTCGAATCCGTGCCCGGAGAAGGGGCCTGCTTCTCTGTGTTTTTACCGGTTCGGTGCGAGCATCAGATTCAAACCAATTGAGAGGATTTTGTAATATGGCTCAAGTGCTACTTGTGGACGATGAGAAATCCATACGCATTACACTGTCGGCATTTCTGAAGAAGATGGGCTATCAGGTGGATACAGCGGCCGATGGAGCGGAGGCCGAGGACAAGATCAGTTCCTGTCACTACGACCTGATCATTACAGATTTGAAGATGCGCGATAAAGGTGGTTTAGAGGTGCTGCAGATTGCAAAAGGCGCCAATCCGCTTACCGAAGTCATTGTACTGACAGGATTCGGTACAGTGGAGAGCGGCGTGGAGGCAATGAAGCTCGGGGCCTATGATTATCTCACCAAACCACCGGATCTCGAGGAGTTCCGGCTGTTGGTGACCAAGGCATTGGAAAGGCAGCAGCTCAGAACAGAGGTGTTGCAACTGCACTCTGAACTGAAAGAAAAGTACAAATTTGAGAATATTATCGGGCGATCCAATGAGATGCTGCAGGTATTGTCGGTGGTGACCAAGGTGGCGCCCACTGACAGTACTGTACTGGTCACCGGTGAGAGCGGTACAGGTAAAGAGTTGATCGCCCGGGCGATTCATCTTCACAGTCGCAGAAAGAACCGGGCCTTTATCACAATCAACTGTGGGGCGCTCCCTGAGAATCTTCAGGAGTCTGAACTCTTTGGACATGCCCGTGGCGCATTTACGGGTGCAATCAAGGAGAAGCGCGGTTTGTTCCAGGAGGCCAACGGCGGTACATTGTTCCTCGATGAAATTGGCGAGACCATGCTCTCCACGCAGGTGAAGCTGCTTCGTTTTCTCCAAAATGGCGAAATTCGTCGTGTCGGTGAAACTGAGCCGCTGCATGTGGACGTCCGTCTCCTGGCTGCGACAAACAGAAATCTGGAGGAGGCCATCAAGGATGGCTCCTTCCGCGAAGACCTCTACTATCGCCTCAATGTCATTCCCATCCATGTACCGCCTTTGCGTGAGCGCAGAGATGATATCCCTCTTTTGGTGAATCACTTTCTCGAAAAAGCAATAGCAAAAAGTCACAAAAAAGTGGAGTCTATCTCTCCGGATGCCATGAAAGTACTTACGGGCTGGAAATGGCCCGGCAACGTACGCGAACTTGAGAATGTGATTGAGCGTGGGGTGATTCTCTGTAATCAGAATGTGATTATGCCCAATGATCTGCCGCCGTCTATGCTGCACCATGCTGCGCCGGCGGAGACCGCATCCCTGGACGCGGGGCCTTTTGTGGAGCGCACATTAGATGAAATTGAAAAAGATATGATACTGAAAACGCTGGACAAGTATCATTGGAATCAGAAGAAAACAAGCGATGTCCTTGGCATTTCAACCACCACATTGTGGCGAAAATTAAAAGGATATGGGATTGATCCCCGCAACCGCGAGGAAGGGTAAGTATGCAAAATTGAGATACGGTGAATTCCAAAGTGAAAGCGGGCGCTTGAATATTGGCGTCCGTTTTTTTCTTGGCCCAGATACTGACATTGTCTAATTTGATTTAAAACAAATACTTGAAGCGATTTCTACTCAAAGAAGAATCATGGCATGGAATTTGAAAATGATAAATGTATCAAATCATGGAAAGATGTTTGGAGGATGGACTGAATGACCCGTGTGCTTGTTGTCGATGATGAAAAGAATGTCATCACAACACTAAAGATTGGATTAAAGAGAAAGAATTTTGAAGTCTTTGAGGCACCATCAGGCCCCGAGGCGATCAAATTACTCGAAGAGCAGGCTATTGATGTTATGGTCTCTGATATTCGTATGGCCCCAATGGATGGCTATTCACTGGCTCGGAATGTTCGGATGCGTTTCCCTGAAATGGGAATTATTCTCATGTCTGCCTACAGTATTGATGACAACCAATTCAGTACTTTGGAGAATTTGTCCTGTACAAGGCTGATCAAACCTTTTTCAATTGACACTTTGCTTGAAGCCATCGATAGAGAGGTGAATAAGGGCCGCCAGGGGAATCTGCTGCTTTTAGGCGATGAACGTTCCCGGAAGACCATGCGCGAACGCGCTGAGAGCATTGGTTATCGTACCGGTGCACTTGAGCCTGGCATTGATTTAAAGCCATTGCTGAATAAAAAAGAATGGCGCGGTGTGCTGGTTGATGGAGACAGTCTCGATGAATCCTTCCTACCTATATTAAATTTACTGGATCGCTTGGCACCGGAACTGCCTGTTGTGCTGCTGGCCAGGAACAGCACGGACTCAAAAAAAGAACAAAGTGTGCTTGTTTTAGATAAACAACGCTTTCTTGAAGAGGCTGATTGGGCGGAGAGAACTTTAAGTGATCTGTTTACATGATCAGGAGCGGAGCAGGGGATAGCAGGATTTAAGGGGAGGGGGCTTCTCTGTATTATACTGATGAAATTTTTACGGGGCTGACCATTCAGGTTGGCCCCGTTTTTAATTTTTTTGAAAGAAGGTGGCTTCTTTAAGGGAGGAAAGCCGTTCCTTGGCAGATTTTAAAAGAGAAGGCTCTGTTTTTTCTGGATCTGCCAGGTTGAGAAATTGTTGATATTGATGAATGGCCGGCCGTTTGTCTTTGTAGTAATCATCGTATGTAATGGCCAGGTTGTAATAGGCGTAGGCAAATTTTGAATCCAGTGAGATTACTGTTTTGTAGTACTTGATGGCTTTTGCGTATTTTTTATCCTGAAATGCATTCAAAGCGCGGTAGAAGTAGGTCATCATCAGGAAATCCTGTCCGCCATACATGATAGCGTTATGAAAGGACGTATCTGCTTCAGCAATAGATCCGCCGTCTGCCAGTGCACGCCCCATAAAGTGGTGGACGAAACTGTCCTGCGGTTCGTGATCGAGGTAGAGGTTCGCGTTATAAAGACAGGATTGATAGTCCTGCTGATTATAGTAATATTTAACCAGCATCTTCATGGATTTCCATTTATAGACGCCTGCAATAGAGACACTTTCTTCATGATGCGTGATGGCCGCAGAGGCCCATTTCTTTTTTGCCATGGCTTCGGCCAGGTAATAATGGGCTTTATCGGAATAGGGGTTTTGGTCTACAGCATGCTGCAGCCAGGTCATGGCAGAGTCCATGTTGTTCTTTTCGTAATAGGCCAATCCCAGGTTCAGGTTGTTGGTAAAGTTGCTGCTGTCTCGTTGTAATGCCTTTTTTGACCAAGAAATGGTTTCATTAAAACGGCCCATCTTTATCAAGGCATTGCAATAAACGGCAAATTGATAGGGCGTTGCAGTCTCGTGGTCCAGTAGAGGGCGGATGAGGGTTGAAGCGGCTCTGTAGGCATGTCGGTTATAATTAATCAAAGCCAGTTTTGTGATGAGATCCTTGCGACCGGGCGACAGAACAATGGCCCTTTCATAAGCTTCAGCAGCTTCTTTTATGCGATTGAGCTCCTGGTAAGCCTTGCCTTTCAAAATATGGGCATCAATATGTTTGGGCATCGTTTTTAAGATAGAATTCATTAAAAAAATGGTTTCTTGATGGCAATTCTGTGCCATTTTAATCTGGCCCTTGAGAAAGAGCAGCTTTTGGTTTGTGGGGGCCTGTAAGAGCAGTGAATCACACAATGTCTCTGACTTTGCAAGACGGCCGTTAATCAACAGGCCGTAGGCTTTATTGTATGCTGTTTGTGCCGCTGTCTGGGATATCATCGATATGTAAATAAGGATCATGAAAAAATGACGACTGTGCAATGCCTTGGCCTCATTTGAGTCTAAAGATAATGGGAATATTGATCCAGACTGTGATGGGGGCACCGGATTTGTCCTTTGCCGGTGTCCATCTGGTAGATTTAACCGCTTTGATTGCTGCATCGTCCAGCGTTGGGATTGTTCGTTTTTTAATTCTGACTGAGGTCACATACCCTCTTCGGTTGATTTTGGCATACAGCAGTACAACGCCTTGCATGTCTTTCCACTGGGCTCTGTTGGGATAGTCCAGTTTGTCAGAGAAGGCTTTCCAGCCTCCAATGGGCGCCGGGGCCACCTCATAGGCGTAGGTGTAGGTTTGAGTACCGTCATCACTTTGTGGGGGGGGCGGTGGGAGAGGGGGAAGCAGATCGCTGATATTCACGCATCTGACAGAACGTTTTTTTCTGGCCATATAGCGGTTCAGAATCTGAAAAAGTCGGGCGCCGCCAATATCATGTGAACCAGGAATTTGTTCCATAACATTCTGATAAGTAGAAACTGCATCGTTGTAAGAGTTCTGGTCTTTGATTTCAATGATATGCGGTGTCAACGCAATGAAAAGGGCACGCCGCCCATTGGGTGAGGGGAGTGCACGTCCGATAATTGTTGTTTTTTCATTTTGCATCCCGAATGTCATCTCAAGGCAGGCCGTGGCTGTGGGCCCGGGTGCGGTGAAGAGGGCTTCAGATTTTAGCGTACAATTCAAATTTTTAGAGACCTCACTCCAGAAGGCGGCAATTTCAACGGAGATGCTCTGCTCTGCGGAGTGAGATTCAATTTTGTAATGATCATCGATATGGCTTAGATTAATGGCCAGGCTGCCCCCCAGCGTCGCCAGCAGTCTGTACCGTTCATAACCATACACGGCTTTAATATCTTCAATATGCGAATCACTGGTCTCCATCATATTTTCTAGCATGCTGAATGTGGTTTCAGAAGGCAGCAATGGCAGCATGGTATCTTCGCCTTCCATGTCAGCTTCATAGCAGAAGGCTGTGTAGAAGACAAGGACAGGACGTTTTTTTGAGAGAGCACTGGCAGCTCCCCCTAAAAACAGAAAACAAAGCAGGGGGAGAATCGCAGTGCTTTTTATCGTCTGTTGCATGTTGCGGACTCCACTGGTTGAGTTATTGATGGACAGAATTGTTGAATACTGAATATGCTGTCCGATATCTAAAGCGGATCATTGGTACTTTAATCAAGCCAAATCATTGTGGTCTGGGGATCCTTGGCCTGCGAGACAGAGAGGCGCGCATTTTCTCCGTCGATCCTGGCGTTTTCAATCACAATGCCGGTGCTGTCTGGGCAGGACAACCGCGTTGCCGGAACGCTATTGAAGAGCATCAGCAGGATTGCAGCTGTGGCCAGCGATGGCACCGCAATGGTCCAGACTGAGTAGGGGTGATACCATTTTCTTTTTTGAGCTTCAATGGATTCGGCAACACGCGGCCACATGCGTAGCCGGCGTTCTACTGGGATATTCTCTTCTGAGAGAGACTGCAGCGCTTTAGGCAATGTGTTGAGGCGTTCAATCATAGCCTGACATTGAACACAGGATTCGAGATGTTCCAAAATATCGGGCTCTGTGATAATGCCTTCGATATGCCCGTGTTCAATTAATTCATTTTTAATTTTTTTGCAATGCATAACGACTCCTATTCCTCCGTGTACTCTAGATAGCGCTTACGGATAACACGGCGGGCGTGCATAAGCGTTACGCGAACAGTAGATTCAGAACAGTGCATGATCTGAGCTGTTTCACGCGTGGTGTACCCTTCAATATCACAGAGCAATATTGCCTGACGGCGTTTGGGAGTGAGATCAGCGAAGGAGCGGATCAGGATTTCTCTATTGCCCAGTGTGTGCAGTGTATCAGTCTCCTGTTTGCTCATTCGAGTGAGGGTATCAAGAGACGTCTTTTTACGCCAGTATGCAGATTTCATGCGATCCTTGCACGTGTTGACCAGGATCCTGAAGAGCCAGGAAGAGAAGGGGCGTTTCGTATCGTAGGTGTCCAGCCGTTTATAGGCCTTGATGAATGTTTCCTGTACGGCATCTTCAGCATCATCCCACCCGCCTAGAAGATAGTGGGCAAGTCTAAGCAACCTGTCCTGATAGCGTCGTACAAGCGGCCCGAAAGAATGCGTGTCGCCATTCAGGCAGGCTTGTACATCATATTGGTCTTCAGCAAGAAGGGGCGTTTGAATTTCCATGACATCCAATATACGATAAAAAGGAATGGTTTGTTTATGGTGGAAATGGAATAAAAAAAGCCGAGGCGAAATCACCTCGGCTTATTGAATAGAATTAAAAATTATTCAGATTTCTTCAACTCATCCGATTTATCAAAGGCGATCTTACCGTTGTCACTGTCTCCTGCACGGACATAAGCTGTGCCCAGCCAGAACCAAGCCTGATGATTTTCAGGTTTCATCTCAGTGGCTTTCTTGAAATATTTGACAGCGTCTTCAAAGTTTTTCAGCTCAATAGTGGCCCATCCGATACTCATGGCATTTTCATAATTGTCGGGATTGGCATCGTAGACAGGCTGGAACATCTCAAGGGCTTTGTCATATTTCTTGTCCTGCAGGAAGATGCGGCCCATGTTAAAGCGCATATTCATATCTTCAGGGTTCTCTGTCAAAGCTTTCTCGTAGATTTCCTGGGCTTTTTGAGGCTGGCCGAGAATGTCATAGCAAATACCAGCACGCGACATGGCGTCGGCGTAGAATTTAGAAGCCGTGCCGGCTTTTTCAATAATTACCATGTAGTTACTAATAGCTTCTTCATAGTTCTTTTCAGCGTAGTAGAGATTGGCGATTTGATAGTAACTTTCGTAATCGGCTGCATCCAGCTCAATGGCCTTTTTGAAAGCTTCAATTGCTTTCATATTATTGTCTGATTGGGCGTAGGCGGAGCCGAGGTATTTCCAAGTATTGGCCTTCTCAGGGAGAATCGTTGTGGCCATTTCAAATTTTTCAGCGGCCTCTTTTGCTTTATCATTTTGATATAGCGACACGCCGGCATTCAGAAGGCCAGCCCACTGTACATTGCGTTCCTGGTCGATCTCAGCCTGAAATTTTGGCCCATTTTTTAATGAATTGGTGAAGGCATCATTCATTTCGGGGAACATTTTTTTCATGGCATAGGCGCGGCCCATGAGATAATAAGCTTCTGGATCTGTGGGAACCTGCTGAATTGCCAGCTTGCACTGTTCAATGGCCTTGTCAGGATCCTGATTTGTGTTCAGATAGATCTTTGCAGAGGTCACAGCAGGATTCTGGCAGCCGGTGACTACCAGCAGCAGGGCCATTGTGGCCATCAGCAGCATGATTATTGAACGTTTCATTAAAAAACTCCTCCCAAAAAATAGGTAGATTATGGCAAAGTTAGTGGTTGAAACTAAGATAAAAGCATGTAAAAGTCAAGTTATTTCTGTATAGAAGAGATACGGGAGAAAACAGTGAAATGTTTACCTCAAACCTGGTGACCAAAAAAGGATTGATTCGAGGACAGCAATTGCTTACTTTTTACGTAATCTAAAGACAATAATTTTAAAGAAAAAGCGGATGAAACAAATACTCTGGGCCGATGATGAAATTGATCTTCTTAGGCCACATATCATTTTCTTAGAGAATAAGGGCTATCGCGTTACAGCCGTTACAAACGCAGAAGACGCTATTATATCTCTTGAAAGACAGGCATTTGATCTTGTTCTATTGGATGAGATGATGACAGGTATGGATGGACTTCAGGCCCTGCCACTGATACAGCAGACCAGTCCGGGAATGCCCGTCATCATGATCACCAAAAGTGAGCAGGAAGACCTGATGGAAGAGGCGCTGGCTGAGAATGTGCAGGACTACCTGACAAAACCAGTGAATCCCAGCCAGATTCTCTCTTCAGTAAAACGGCTTCTTGAACGACAGCGAATTGCCAGAGACCGGTTGACCCGGGACTATACCGCTGAATTTGGCGAAATTATGTCATTGATCGACTCAGACCCCGGGGCTCAGGAGTGGATGGACCTCCATCTTAAACTCTGCGAACGTGAAATTGCACTGGACGCACACGGCGAACCTGGGCTACTGCATACCCTGATGGACCAGCGTGAGGAGTGCAACCGAGCGTTTTCCCGCTATGTACAGCGGGAGTATCGAGACTGGGTGAATGGAGAGAATCAGCCCATGGTCTCCGTCGACCTTTTCAGGAGAAAGGTGATCCCTGAGCTCAGGAAAAAAGACCATGTCTGGTTCATTGTCATCGATAATCTGAGGCTGGATCAATGGCTTGACCTCGAGCCGTTGCTCTATGATGATTTTATCGTTAAGAAAGAGACCTATTTTTCCATACTGCCCACTGCGACACCCTATAGCCGGAATGCCCTGTTTTCAGGGCTATGGCCCCTGGAAATTGCCCAGCAGTACCCGGAGATATGGAAGCAGGGTGAGGATGATGAATCGAGCAGAAATCGTCACGAAGCGGATTTACTTGAAGATCAGCTGCGCCGTGAGAATATCACGCTGAAGAAAAAAATGCGTTATGTGAAAATTCTGGACAATAACGACGCGAAGCAACTGCTCAGCCATACAGATCTCCACCTCTCCAGTTCTCTCTCCGCCATGGTATTCAATTTTATTGACATCATGGCGCACAGACGGAGTGAGTCTCAGATCTTAAGGGAAATTGTCCCCGATGAATCTGCTTACAGACAGCTAACGCGGACTTGGTTTGAGCATTCGCCTCTGTTTGAACTGCTCAAACAAGCCGCCAGAAATGGCGTGACTGTGGTTGTGACCAGCGACCATGGATCTATCCGGGCCAAACACGAGATTCTTGTGCACGCCGACCGTGAGACTTCCACCAATTTGAGATACAAATACGGCCGGTCTATTCGTGCAGAGTCCAAACAGGTCTTCAATATCAAAGACCCTGCATCCTGCGGATTGCCCAATTCCCGGTTTAATACCAATTATCTGATTGCGCAGTCCGATACTTTTTTTGTGTATCCCAACCACTTCCATCGATTTGCAAATCTCTATAAAGACAGCCTGCAGCATGGCGGTATTTCCATGGAGGAGATGATTCTGCCCGTGGCGCTTCTAGAGCCCAAGCAGGGGGCTGCAGGTGACTGAGCCTATACAGATCCATGTCAGCTCCCCCGAGGAAACCCGGCGTATTGCAACAGTGCTGGCCCCCACTCTGGCGGGAGGCAGCGTGATCGCGCTGGAGGGTGATCTGGGTGCAGGCAAGACCTTTTTCTGTCAGGCCCTGGCCAAGGCGCTAAAGGTGCGTGAGCCGGTGACCAGCCCCAGTTTTGCCATTGTTCAGGAGTATTCCGGCCGGCTTCCTGTATTTCATTTTGATTTTTACCGGCTGGGCAGCCAGGCCGAAGTCATCGACCTGGGGCTGGAAGACTACCTCGATAGCGACGGGGTCTGCCTCATCGAATGGCCGCAGATTGCAAAAGCCCTTTTACCAGAGGAAACAATTAGCATCGATATAAAGTATGGTGAGGCGGATGAAGGGGCGCTGCTGTCCGACGCCAGGGGGTTAACCATCTTCAATCTCAGCGATAAACAGAGGAAACTACTGCAACCGTGATCGTATTAGGCATTGATACATCCACTCAAAAAATGAGTGTGGGCCTGACAGGGCCTGAGGGACTTATGGGGGAGCTGACTGTTTCCCGGGGCAGCCGTCATTCTGAACTGCTCACCGAATCAATACAACAATTGCTGGCCCTTGCCGATCTGAATGTGAAGGCCCTGAACGGCGTTGCCGTGGCCACCGGTCCCGGTTCGTTCACCGGGCTGCGTATCGGCCTGGGCACGGCCAAAGGCATGGCCCTGGGGGCCGACCTGCCGCTTGTGGGGGTGCCCACAATGGAGGCCTATCTCGATAAAGTACCGGAGCCGATGCCACTGGCATGCATACTGCTTCCCTCACGTAAACGGGAGTACTATCGAGCGGTTTTCAAGCATTCAGGCGGACAATGGCTGCCGCTTGAGCCCGTAAAACTCTGCCTTGAGGACGCCCTGTTTCAGGGTTTAACCGAGGGGCCCTGTTGTTTTCTCGGAGAGGGTGCCTGGACTATGAAAAAGCCTATTCTCGAGAGAGCCAATGCCCATGTGCTGCCGCTTCCCATCGGAGGCAGCAGCGGGTATCATGTGGCCGCCGCTGGCAGGCGACGCCTTTTGAACGGTGAAGTGGATGATGTCGATGCCCTGATTCCCGTTTACCATCAGCCTTTTCAGGGGATCGACTAGGCGATGAAAATCCGTCCAATGCGGTTGCAGGATTTAACCAATGTGCTCGAAATTGAGCATGAAGTTTTTGCAGAACCCTGGAGTCGTCTCAGTTTTGAGGCGGAGCTTGAGAAGGATTACGCACGCTGCGCCGTGTTACAGATCGGGACCTCGGTGGTGGGCTTTACTATCTGCTGGGAGATTGTCGATGAGCTGCATATCGCCAACGTGGCAGTCAGCCCCTCACATCAGCGCAAAGGCCTGGCTGAGACCCTGGTTTGTGATGCATTGAAGCGGGCAGCGCACTGTGCAGTGGCTGTGCTTGAAGTGCGCCGTTCCAACCATGCCGCCAGAGCGCTGTACGTCAAGCTCGGTTTTAAAGAGACAGGCGTCCGTAAAAATTATTACGCCTCAGAAGGCGAGGATGCCATTCTCATGGAGTTGCCTCTGCCGTTTGTGGGCAATGTCTGATCAAATAGAATTGAAGATATCGCGGCCCGTTGAACCCTGGGCTGTGAGCGTTATAAAGTATATTGGAGTTGCGTCATCAAAGAGACACCACTGATTCTGATCGTCAATGATGACGGCATTAATGCGCCAGGCATTGCCGCACTGGTCGAGGCCGTTTCAGACATGGGCCGGGTTGTGGTTGTCGCCCCCCTGACTGAGAAAAGTGCCGTGGGCCACGCCATTACACTTTCCGATCCCTTACGTGTCTATGAATCGGCGGTATTTCCATCGATTGAAGCCTATGCGGTCAAGGGAACGCCTGCTGACTGTGTGAAAATTGCCTGCTGGGCGCTTCTTAAAAGGCAGCCCGATTTGATTATTTCGGGGATAAATCGAGGGAGCAATACCGGTATTAATACGATTTATTCAGGCACGGTGTCGGCTGCAACGGAGGGGGCCATACTGGGGATTCCCGCCTTTGCCATCTCATTGACCACTTTTGTGAAACCCGATTTTGGCGCTGCAGCGTCTTTTGCGGCACGCATGGCCCGGCAATGCCTGACACAGGCCATGCCAGAAGGCGTTTTCCTCAATGTCAATGTGCCGGCCATTCCAGAAACGGAGATCCGCGGCGTCAAGGTGACACGGCAGGGTATGGCGGTTTACCGGGAAACCTATGACAAGCGCATCGATCCCCATGGCGGCAGTTATTATTGGCTCAACGGCCAGAAAGTGGATAAAGAAACGGCGCTGGAGGTCGACGAGGGGGCCGTACAGGCCGGATATATCTCTGTGACGCCGGTGCATTTTGATCTGACGCGGCACAGTGCCATTGAAACCATTGCGAAATGGTCTGTCTAGAAAGTATTCATTTTATAATAAAGGGTTTTTATGAGCAAGCATCTTGAAGACGAGAAAATACTGATCCTCGATTTCGGTTCACAGTACACGCAGCTAATTGCCAGACGTGTGCGCGAACTGAAGGTGTACTGTGAGATCATCCCTTTTAATTCTTCTGTCGAGGATATCCGGAAGGCCGCGCCCAAGGGCATTATCCTCTCAGGTGGCCCCTCCAGCGTCTACGGCGCCGACGCACCGCATCCGCACCCGGAAATTTTTAAGCTGGATATTCCGGTACTGGGCATCTGTTACGGTCTGCAGCTGATCGGTCATTTTCTGGCAGGTGAAGTGGACAAGGCCGCACGGCGGGAGTTTGGCCATGCGGAATTGCAGATCGATGACCACGCCGACCTCTTCAAGGGGCTTGATGCATCGGTGAAGGTCTGGATGAGTCACGGCGACCATCTGACCACACTGCCCGCCGGGTTTGAGCGTCTGGCCCATACAGAGAATGCCCATATTGCCGCCGTGGCCGACCGGTCCCGCAGCATCTACGGGATTCAGTTTCACCCCGAGGTGGTACATACACCCCAGGGCAAGGACATTCTGGGGAATTTTCTATTTGAAATCTGCAACTGCGCAGGCACATGGACTCCTGAGGCCTTTGTCACCTCCATGGTTGAGACCATTCGCAAGCAGGTGAAGAAGGGGCGGGTGATCTGCGGTCTCTCCGGCGGTGTCGACTCCTCTGTAGCGGCGGCGCTGATCCGTAAAGCCATCGGCGACCAGCTCATTCCCGTGTTCGTGGACAACGGCGTGCTGCGGAAGAACGAGGCCCGGCAGGTACGTGAGACCTTCAAGGATTGGAATCTTCGTTTTGTGGATGCATCGCAGCATTTTCTCTCCGCCCTTGAGGGACAGTCAGAGCCTGAGGAGAAGCGCAAGACCATCGGTCGCGTTTTTATCGAGGTCTTTGATGCCGAGGCGGAGAAACTGGGGAAGATCGATTTTCTGGCCCAGGGCACACTCTATCCCGACGTCATTGAATCGGTCTCTACCGGCGGCCCCTCTCAGACCATCAAGTCACATCACAACGTGGGCGGACTGCCGGAGACGATGAAGCTGAAGCTGGTGGAGCCGCTGCGTGAACTCTTCAAGGATGAGGTCAGGGCCGTGGGACGGGTGCTGGGGCTCCCCGAGAAGATGATCGGTCGTCATCCCTTCCCTGGGCCGGGTCTGGCCATTCGTGTGATTGGCGATGTCACCCGTGAAAAACTCGATCTGCTGCGTGATGCCGATCAGATCTTCATTGATGAGCTCCGCAGTTCCGGATGGTATGACAAGGTCTGGCAGGCCTTGGTGGTGCTTTTGCCGGTGCAGAGCGTGGGCGTCATGGGCGATGAGCGTACCTATGAATTTACCGTGGCGCTGCGGTCTGTGAACAGCCTGGACGGGATGACGGCAGACTGGTCCAAGCTGCCCTATGATCTGTTGAGCCGTGTCTCCAACCGGATTATCAATGAAGTACGCGGGATCAACCGCGTGGTCTATGATGTGAGTTCCAAACCACCTGCCACCATTGAGTGGGAGTAGCTCTGGGGAGAGCGTGTAAGGTGTGCATCAACAAGTCGCTGTAAAGCGATCACAGACCCAGGAGAATAAATTATGTGTGGAATTGTTGGATATGTCGGCGACAGAAAAGCCCTGCCTATTCTGATCAACGGTTTGAAACGGCTGGAATATCGCGGTTACGACTCAGCCGGTGTGGCCCTCATCGAAGAGGGGGCGCTCTGGAGCCGGAAGCGCAAGGGTAAAATTCGTGAACTTGAAGGCGAGATCGGCAATGCTGATCCCGCAGCCTCGGTGGGCATTGCCCACACGCGTTGGGCCACGCACGGCCCGCCAACCACAGAGAATGCCCATCCGCATTTTGGATGCCAGAAACCGATTGCGCTGGCCCATAACGGTATCATAGAAAATTACGCCCAGCTCCGCGAAGAGATGAAGAGGAAAGGGCACACCTTCACCACGGAGACCGATACCGAGGTGTTGGTGCATCTCATTGAGGAGTTTTACTACGGTGATCTGGTCATGGCTGTGCGTGCCGCCCTGAACCTGGTGCGCGGCACATTCGGCATTGCCGTGATCTGCACAGAGGAGCCTGATCTGATTGTGGCGGCCCGACGCGGCAGCCCATTGGTTATCGGCGTGGGCGAGGGAGAGACCATCATCGCCTCTGACGGCTCGGCCATTGTAGAACACACGCGCAATGTGATCTATCTCGAAGACGATGAGATGGCCATTGTAGACCGCCACGGTGTGGTGGTGCGTACACTGACCGATTCTCAGGTAGGCAAGGATGTGGAGGAACTGCCTTTTGATTTGACGCAAATTCAGAAAGGCGGCTACGATCATTATATGCTCAAGGAGATCTTTGAGCAGCCAGGCACCATTCAGGATTCGATGCGCGGCCGGCTCCAGATGGAGGATGGCAGTGCCAAGCTGGGCGGACTCACCGGACACTGGGAACGGATTCGCAACAGTTCTCGGCTGATCATCACGGCCTGCGGGACGTCGTGGCATGCCGGACTCATTGGGGAATACCTCTTTGAAAATCTGGCGCGCCTGCCGGTGGAGGTGGAGTACGCCTCTGAATTCCGTTATCGTGATCCCATCGTCGGCGATACAGATACCATCCTGGCCATCAGCCAGTCGGGGGAGACGTTGGATACGCTGGCCGCTCTCAGAGAGGGCAGCCGCAAAGGGGCCTTGACGCTGGGGCTCTGCAACACCGTGGGCAGCACCATTGCCAGAGAAACCGATGCAGGCGTGTATCTTCACGCCGGTCCTGAGATTGGCGTGGCTTCCACCAAGGCTTTCACCTCGCAGGTGATCGTCCTCACGCAGATGGCGCTTTCTCTGGCACGCATGGGGCCGCTCTCTTCGGAGAGTGGACGCCGTATTGCGCAGGAGTTGAGTGAGCTGCCGGGCAAAGTCAACCGTATTCTGGAACATCAGGAGACCATCAAGGCTATTGCCGAGCGTTTTGCAGAGAGCAGCACGGCCCTCTATCTCGGTCGGGGGTATAATTATCCCGTGGCCCTGGAAGGGGCGTTGAAGATGAAGGAGATCTCCTACATCCACGCCGAGGGCTATCCCGCTGCTGAGATGAAGCACGGACCCATCGCATTGATCGATGAGAAGATGCCGGTGGTTTTCATTGCCATCAAAGATTCTGTTTATGAAAAAGTGGTCAGCAATATCGAAGAGGTCAAGGCCCGCGGTGGGTGGATCATCGCAGTGGTGACCGAAGGCGACACACAGGTACGGGCGCTGGCCGATGAGGTTATAGAGATTCCGGCAGTGGAACAGTGCCTGTCGCCTGTTCTTACCGTGCTGCCGCTGCAGCTTCTGGCCTACTATACGGCCGTATTCAAAGGATGTCATGTGGACCAGCCGAGAAATCTGGCAAAAAGCGTGACTGTAGAGTAAGACAAGGAGAGTTTTTCATGAAATCCGTCCGGATTTTTATCGTATCACTGCTGCTGGTTCTGACCACGGCACCGCTCTGGGGGCAGACGAAAACCGTCGCCATTGACAGCCTGTTTTATCGCGGCGTGAGCGCCTATCAGTCCAGCCAGTATCAGCAGGCGCTGGATGTCATGCGCATGCTCGACAAGCTTTATCCCCACCATGGCCGGCTCACCGGTTCATTGCTGATGCAGGGCAAGGCCCTCTATCAGCTGAATCAGTATGAAGAGGCCAAGGGCCATTATGATCGACTGATACAGTTTTATCCCCAGAGTCAATATGTGGATGACGCCTATTTTGGGCTGGGCCAGATTCAATTCCAGAAAAATGAAGACGCTGCAGCAGTCAGGGCATTTCTGAATGTGGTCGACCAGGGGAGCGATGCCGAGCTCAAACGCCGCGCCGCAGGACATCTCTCCGATATTCTTGAACGACGTATGACCGCGGCACAGATGAAAGCGCTGCTCACCGATCTGCACAGTGAACGCGCTCGCGCCACGGTGACGATGAAACTGGCACGCCGCGAGATGGACGGTAGACACTATCAAACGGCTAAATATTACCTCGAAGACCATCTCTCGCGCTACCCGCAGGGGCATTATGATGAATCCGTCCGGCAGATGCTCTCACAGGCAGAAGCCCTGAGTCAGGGACAGATCAAGGTGGGCGTGATTCTGCCGCTGACCGGTCCCACGGCTGAAGATGGAAAGGCCCTGCTCAGTGGATTGGAGTTTGCCGCCCGCGCCATCACCGGCAAGGGCGAGACGAATATTCAGCTGATTGTTGAGGACTCCGGCGGTGAAATGGTGAAGACAGTGGCGGCGGCCCAAAGGCTCTGTCAGAATCTGGAAGTGCTGGCCATCATTGGAGAACTGGAGAGCAATCTCACCGCTGCCGTTGCCGGTGTGGCCCAGGCCCATGGCGTGCCGCTCCTGGCCCCCACGGCCCGTACAGACGGCATTGCAGCGCTGGGAGATTTTATTTTCCAGCTGGCCGCCTCCCACGGCGTGCAGGCCGGCGTGGTGGCCCGTTACGCCGCCATCGATCAGCAGATGAAACGCTTTGCGCTGTTCTATCCTGCCGATCCCATTGGCAAAGCCTCAAGAGACGCCTTCGCAAAAGTCGTCGATGAAACTGGCGGTGAGATCGTTGTCGAGAAACGGTATTTTGAAGGGTCCAGCGACTGGAAAGCCTATATCGGCGAGCAGCTGACCTCGATTCGCCGCGCCGGTTTGGAGCGCATGGTTTCAGATTCTGTGATCTATTTTATCGACAAGGACGCGTGGGATGAAACCTATGAACACACGGGAAACATCCATTACGTCGATAGCGACATGGATCATTTGGTAGACTCTACCGTGGTAGGAGTGACGGCCTTTGATGCCATTTTCATGCCGGTGTACTCCGATGAAGTGGTCTATGTGGCGCCGCATTATTTCAAGCAGAATTTCAAGGCCCAGGCCTTTGGCGGCGTCGACTGGAATCAGCCCGATCTGCTGGTTGAGAACCCCACATTTGAGGAGCAGACAGAGGGGATGATTTTTCCCAGCCACTCCTATTACGATCCCGATCACTTCACCTATTATCAGATGGTTAATCAGTATAGAAGCGCCAAACTGAAAACGCCGGGAGACCTGGAAATACTGGGTTATGATGTGATCCAGATGTTGACAAAATTAGGGGCGGGCAAGTCGCTGAACCGTGTGCAGATTCGTGACGGAATTCTTGGGATGAAGCGTTTTCAAGGCATTCGCGGCCCCCTTATTTTCAATGAAAACGGCGCCAACAGCTATGTACATCTCCTGCGCTATCGCAATGGAAAGATACTCAAGATCAAATGATTCGATGGCTGAATAAAGAAGCATTACAGGTCGGGCAATTCGAGATACTTGGTCGGTTGCCCGGCTTTGTGCATGGGTTTTCCACGCGCCTGGGCGGTGTCAGCTCTGGAGATTATGGCTCACTCAATATCGGTCCCAATACCGCCGATTCGCCGGAAGCAATCCGTGAGAATCGGCGTCGATTTTTCGACGTATTCCACGCAGAAGAGAAGCGTGCCGCCATTCCGGGACAGGTGCACGGTGATCATATCGCCATCATCGAAAAGCCTGGATTTTATCCTGAGACCGATGGACTGATTACGGCCACGCCCGGCGTGCTGCTAACCGTTCAGACCGCCGATTGTGTCCCTGTGTTCATTGTGGATCCCGTGAAAAATGTGGCAGGGCTCTTCCATGCGGGCTGGCGGGGAACGGCTGCGAATATTGTCGGGCAGGGGGTGGAGATCATGACACGGAAATTCGGTTCGGCGCCTGCCAATTTAACCGCGTCCATCGGGCCGTCTATTGGCCCCTGCTGTTTTGAAGTCGGCGACGAGGTTCTGAAACATTTTCCTCTCAATACCGTTGAAGGACAACATGTAGACCTCTGGGCGGCCAATCAGCAACAACTGGTTGCATCTGGATTGCAGGATGTTTATATTAAAAGCGCTTCCATGTGCACTTTTTGTCAGCAACACCTGTTCTATTCGCATCGCCGCGATCAAGGCGTCACCGGACGTATGATGGCGGTTTTAGGGATCAACTTCATTTAACGACACCGGAAAAACAACTCATACACAACAAAGAAGGAGAACACCATGCGTAAATCAACAGTGATTCTGGCTATGCTGCTGGCCCTGATGGCCGGTGCGGCCCAGGCGCAGACAGAGATCGGTTTCAATGGCGTGGGCGGCTATGTCGGTTTCGTCATGCCTGAAGACCCCATTAACTCCACTTTGGGCTTTGGCGCCCGTGCCGATTTGGGAACGATCATCAACCCCAATATCCATCTGGCCGGTGATGTGATGTTCTGGTCAAAGGGAGAGGACGAGGGAGACTATGAATGGAGCTGGTCACAGTTCTATATCTCCGCTTTGGCCCTCTATTTTCTGGGCGATCCCAATGCCGATATGAAACCCTATGTGGGCGGTGGACTCGGACTTGTTTTTGGCAGTTGGGAATCCAAGTATACAGGTCAGTATTCCGGTTACGGTTTTGGCAGTATGGACGGCAGTGACAATGAACTCTGCATTCATCTGCTGGCGGGTATTCAGAAGGCCATTGGTAACAACCTGACGGGTTTTGCTGAAGCCGCTTACATCCTGGGTGGATTTGACACGCTGATGATCCGCGCCGGTGCGGTTTGGGGATTAAACTAAACTTTTATCCTGTTTTTGATATTGCCCCGGTCTGTGTTCAGGCCGGGGTTTCTTTTTGCTTGTTTTATTGGCGGCTTCGGCCTATATTTTGCTATTCCAATACTTTGGAACTGATCCTGTGTTGAAACGTTAATAATTTTTTCTCTTTACTACCAATCTTTAGGGCTCTACATGTCATTTTTACAGGCACTGCTTCTCTCATTTATACAATCGGCCACTGAGTTTCTCCCGGTCAGTTCATCGGGACATCTTCTTTTCATGAAAGGGGCGCTAGGCCTCACCAATGTACCTCTTATTTTTGATATTCTGATTCATGTGGGCAGCCTTATTGCGATCCTTGTCTTCTATCGTCACCGTCTGGCACAGACGGTGAGCGGCTTATTGACGGAGGTATCAAAAGAGAAGAGAATAGGTGAAGAGGGCCGCTGGGCGGTATTTCTCATTCTTGCCACCGGTGTGACCTTTGCAATGTATCTTTTGGGGGGTGATTTGATTGAAGCCCGCTTTGAAAGACCCTCCACACTGCCCGTCACATATTTACTGACAACTGTCATTCTTGGGGCCACCTATTTTGCACCGCGTACGCCTAAAAGAAAAACAGTACAGCTCACCTGGCAGTGGATTGTTATGATTGGCTTCTTTCAGGCCATGGCCATGCTTCCGGGCGTCTCGCGGTCTGGCTCCACAATCGCACCGCTTCTGCTACTGGGGGTCATGCGCAAGGATGCAGGATATTTTGCATTCAGTCTCGCCATTCCAGCCATTTTAGGGGCCTTCATTTTTGAACTGACAGATGCGGCGCAACTGACGTATCTGACCACACATCCTGTCCTCTGTCTGGCAGCACTTGCCGTCTCTGCAGGGGCCAGTTATGGCTTTCTCAAAATGATCGACTGGGTGCTTGGCAAGAAAACGTTCTGGTATTTCTCCTTCTATACCATGGGCATGGCCGTGCTCAGCTTTATTCTGTTTGGGGTATCTTAATGGCAGTTACGTTTGCAGAAATAGGGAAGCAGATCAACGCCGGACAGATCGCCCCCGTCTATTTCTTTTACGGCGATGAGCGTTATTATATTGAATCTCTTTTGACGCGTCTTCGCAGGCAGGCGGTTGATTCTGCCACAGCAGATTTCAATTATGATTGTTTCTATGGAGAAGAAGTGGACGGGGAGCAGGTGGTGCAGGCCGCATCAAGCTTTCCCATGATGGCCGAACGGCGGTTGGTGATCGTCAAGCAGGTGCAGCGTCTCTCCACAGCCGGGAAGAATCGTCTGTTGAAATACATCGAGTCGCCCATGGACAGTACCTGTCTGGTGCTAACCGGAAATCGCGTGGATAAACGTCAAAAATTCTACAGTCGTCTGATCAAACAGGCTGTCGCATTTGAATCAAAGCCTTTGTATGAAAATCAGGCTGAAGAGTGGCTGGGCAAACATCTCAAGGCCAAAGGTGTGGAGATCAGTCGTCAGGCGGCCAATCTGCTTGTACAAAAGTCGGGCACATCCATGTGGGCGCTGAGCACAGAGGCCGATAAATTACTGGCTGCGGCCGGGGAGAAAAATCGTCTCGATGACGCTGAAGTGGCTGAGCTGGCCGGGTATTCACGTTCTTATAATCCCTGGGATCTTACCGACTGTGTTGGGCAGAAGAATCTGCAGGGGGCCATTGATGTGCTTCAGCACATGTTGCAGGAAGGCCAGTCTGGCATTGGATTGATCATCGATCTTTACCGTCGTTTTATAATGCTGCTTCGTATCAGAACATTGCTCGACCAGGGGCGGGCCGAGAGTGAGATCTCAGCACAGTTGAATTTACGCTATTATTTTGCCAAGATGTATTTCAAGCAAGCGCGCAGTTATAAGCGTATTGAGTTGGTCCGTGGTTTAGACAAACTGCTGACTGCTGATCTGGGTCTAAAAACGGGACGCATGGATGAGAGGCAAACCATGCTGCTTCTCGTGCATGAGCTGATCCGTGGCGGCCGCAGGCCGGAATCTCAGGATATTTTCAAGTTAACTGCATAAAAAAACCGGAACTTTTAGAGGCGCATTTTGTTAGATAATACGAAAACGAATTCAGGCAGAGGCAAAGCTGCCAAAACACCACCAGATGAAGAACTCATCAAGCGTTTTCAGAATGGTGATGTCTACGCCTTTGAGATGATTGTACATCGCTATAAAGATCCGCTGGTGAATTTCGTTTATAATTTTTTAGGCAGTCGTATTGACGCTGAGGATGTGGTTCAGGAAACATTCCTACGTGTTTTCAAGAACAAACACCTTTATCGTGATGTGGCCAAGTTCTCAACATGGATTTATACGATTGCCGGAAATCTGGCAAAGACAGAGCTGCGCAGGCGTAAACGAAGACGCGTTTTTTCTCTGAGTCAGATGGGGTATGAAAATAAAGACTATGACGTACCGGACACGGTGTTCACGCCGGACCGCATGGTTGATGATAAGATGAAGGGCAGTGAGATCAGAAAAGAGATAGATGATCTGCCTGTAAAATTTAAAGAAGTGGTTGTGCTTCGTGATATTCATGAATTCAGTTACGAAGAGATCAGTCATATTCTGAATATCCCTATCGGTACAGTGAAGTCGAGAGTCAACCGGGGACGTCTACGACTTCAAAAACGATTAAAACATTTGTTATTGAAGTGACTTGGAGGAGGGCATGAGTCCCTGTAAATGTTACAATTTGGTGCTACAGGAATATGTCGATGGCATTCTTGATGAAGAACGTAAAAACGATCTCATTTTACACCTCAATGAATGCCAGGGGTGCGCCGATTATGTGGCCCAGATGCAGACCCTGAGAAAAACCCTCAGGGAGATGCCTGAGATTGAAACTTCAGATTCATTCCATCTGCTACTGCGCGAACGGATTCGTCGTGAAATGTCCCATCAGAAACGACGCATGTCTTTTGCGTGGACGCTGTCACATCAAATTGTACCCGCCACGGCATTGGTGGCTGTTGTCGTGCTGGGCAGCGTGTGGATTATTAAAGACAGGGCACCTTTCACAGGGTCGACCTCCGAAACACCAATGGCGCTACAAACAGAGGCGCATGATGCGCCTCGGCTAGATCCATCACGCTATAAAAATGTGCGTTACGTACTCGATGAGTATAACCCTGCCGTCTCCCTGGACCGAAAAGATGTTCCTGTTCCCATTCAGAACAGCACACGAGATTCGCTTTCCAGTAGACAGCGCAAAGCCCGTGTTCAACCGCGAGCGACACAGGTGAGCTTCTAATCATGAAGCGGAACCGGTGCTTCTTCCTGTGTTTTGGTGCATTGCTATTCGTGCAGTTCGGCCAACTTTCCGCACAGCGAAGAGATGTTTCTGCAGAGACCTTTGATCCCCATATTATGGCACAGGCCAGACAGTCCGTCATTAGTATTGAGTGTCGCTGTGGAGAAGGTGAAAACAGAAATCTGAGAATCGGCTCTGGTTTTATCATCCATGAAGACGGCTTTGCCGTGACCCGTCGAAGTGTTGTTTTGCATGGAGATGAAATCCGCGTCAAGATGCATGATGGCGATGAACGACGCGGCACGTTGGTTTATGACAACCTTCAATCCGGCTTGGCGATTATCAAGGTCGAAGGGAGAGATCACATATCGGCATTTCCGGAGATGGCGGCTGGTCTGAAGAAGGGCAGCTGTCTTTCTCTGATTGGTAATTCGCTTGGTGTTTTCCCCTCTGTCTCAATTGCTTTATTCCGCGGACATTCTCCCCAAGGTCTTTTGTGGCTGCAGGCCGTCATTCCCCCTGGAAACAGCGGGGCCCCGGTTTACAATCAGGCTGGCCATGTGGTCGCTATGTTGATTGGTCGGCAACAGAAAAAACAAGACCTTGAATCGCTTGATCGCTTCGGTCTCGCCATGCCCGTGCAGCGTATTCTATCCGAAGTTGAACCTGTACTGGCCTATTATTCAGAATTTCCCGGTTGGGTGGGCCTTGTGGTTAAGGATTCAAATACACCCGGTGCGGTGATTGTTGAGGCTGTGGTCAAGGGAGGCCCTTCAGACAAGGCCGGTATTGCGGTGGGGGATACAATTATTGCAATTGAGGAAGCGTCATTTCAGAACGCCAGAGACCTTGAGCAGCAAGTCACACGGTATGCGCCGAAAAGTGTCATTCATTTTACTTATAAAAAGGGCAGACGACGCATGAAGTCGTCGGTCACCGTGGAAAAAAGGAACTGGTTTTATCAGAAATAGAAAATTTTTTATGCAGGATCATTGTATTTCTGTTTTAAAAATTGCCGTGCGCCCCGAACCTTTAAGTGGTTCGGGTTTTTTATTGACTTCTAAGCTCATTTCAATTATATTAACCTGATCTATTGACTGACTGTTAAGGTGAATTCTTGGATAGAGACAGTTCAAAAATATCACATCTGATTGTTTTTATCGTTTTGATGTCTCTGACCGGTGCGGGATTTTTTCTGCCATTTGCCGCATGGGGATGGTTGGGCGGTATTTTCAAGGCGTTGTTGTTTGTTGTGGTTGGCGTGGCGCTGTACTGGTGGCTCTTTGGCGACAGTTCATGGTCCGCGTTGTTAAATCACGAGAACGAGGAGGAGGATGAGCCTAGGACACCGCCAGAACCCAGTCAGCCGCAGGATCAGAGTTGGACCGGATTCGGTCAGGCATTCGACTCTTATCGAAATAAGACCCTGGTTTTAATTCAGCAGGCTTTAGTGGCTGAACAGGTGGGGTTCTATCTCATCAGAAACGGTCGGCCTGTATTTGAGGCAGGCGCGACTGAAAGTGGCCTCCATACCGAGGCTTTTATCGTAGGGGAAGATGCGCTCGTCCATCAGGTAATTACTGAAAAAAATACAGTGCTCAAGGAGTATTTGCCGGAGCATACTTACAGCGCCGGTTTTGACGATACGCCGATACAGTCTTTCCTGGGTGTTCCTTTGGTGGTCGGCGATGAGTGTCTTGGATTAATCGCTGCAGGCAGCCGGTCAACGCAGCATTTTGGAGAAGCAGATGGAGAGATGCTGTCACGTTATGCCGATCTGTTGCTTCAGGTGATGACACTTTGTCATCGCGGCCTGCATTGGGAAATGGACCAGGAGGTCTATCGCGTCCATCTCGCATTTGAGAAACAACTTGAAACCGCCCATGAAGAGGGACAGGTGCTGTCCGCCTTTCTGGAGCAGGTAAAACGACTTTTCCCTTTTGACCGTTTCACACTCTGCCGACGCGTGGGTCAGGAGGGGGAAATACGTTTTCTCTATGGGCAGGTGGATCATCTTGAAATCGGAACACGTTTTCCCCTTGACGGCGGTCTCAACGGCTGGCTGATCAAGCGCAATGCGCCGCTAATCATTCAGGATATTGAGGAGGGGCGGTATATTCGTCCCCGTTATTATGCTGAGGAAGACTCAAAGCACGGCATTCATTCGTTTCTTGGCATCCCGCTGAACGGCGGTAGAGAATCCGCCTGGGGATGTATCAGCCTTGAAAGTAAAAACAGCGGCCAGTACGCGGTAAAGGCCAAGGATGTTTTAAGTATTCTTGCCATTCCGCTGCAGTTGGCACTGGAACGTATACAGGGTGTGCAGTCAAGCCCTGAGCAGACAAATATTTTAGAAAAAGAATAATTCATAAGTCGCTTTATTGGAGGTACAAAAATGGCTAAAGATCAATCATTTGCAAATAAATTTGCAAGAGGTACAGCCGAGTTCACAAAAAACTGCGCCACCTGTGGTGAGACCATTCAGGCTGTCAAGTTGATTACATCAGAGAAATCTGAAAAAACAGGCGCCTGGCGTTTTAACCAGAATTTCATCGGTATGTGCAAATGCAATGAGAGCGAGATTACCGGCTAATTCATTGCTTTGAATGGTTTAACAGAGGATAGTGAGAGTTTTCATTATCCTCTTTTTTATGGGGGGCAATGTGAAAATATTATTGGCCACACACAACGCACACAAGGCCGAGGAGATTCAACAGATCTGGCGGCATCTCGACCTACGTCTTCTGACATTGGAGGATTGCGATCTTCATGAGGAGATTATTGAAGATGGGGACACCCTTGAGGCCAATGCACTCATCAAAGCCAGATATGCCTTTGCGCAGACAGGTATTCCCGCCGTGGCAGATGATACAGGGCTGGAAGTTGACGCACTCAACGGGGCACCCGGGGTTTACTCTGCACGATACGCCGGGGAGAAGGCCACCTTTGCAGACAACAATGCCAAACTCATTGCGGCATTAGCGGGTGTGCCGCAGACCCGGCGTCAGGCGCGGTTTCGTACCGCCGTGGCGTTGGTCACAGCAGGGGATGAAATTGTTGTCAGCGGCATCTGTGAAGGCTGCATTATCGAGACATTGACCGGCGAGGGGGGATTCGGCTATGACCCGATATTTTTAGTTCCCACGCACGGGAAGACTTTTGCGCAGATGACCGCAGAAGAAAAGAATGCAGTGAGCCATCGCGGACGCGGTTTTCGGGCAATGGCCGAAGTGCTGAAACAGAAAGTTCTATGAAAAGTGATTGACTTTTAAGAAATTTTCCTTATATTGTTTGTCCGTCAAAAGGACGGGGCGTAGCGCAGCCCGGTTAGCGCGCCTGCTTTGGGAGCAGGAGGTCGAGAGTTCGAATCTCTCCGCCCCGACATAGAAGAGGCATCGGAGAGATCTGATGCCTCTTTTCTTTTGTCCATCGAAACCAGCGGAGATGATATGGAAACCTTTCAAACCAGTCCCGGTCAGAGTATTCAACTCCAACGGCTTCCCTTAAGAAAGCAGGAGACGCTTCAGGCCTGGGATAATGCCGACGCTTATCTTGTTTCCCACTGCCATGAGCAGGGGCTGCTTAAGGCGGCACCGCGTATTTTGATTGTGAACGATGCCTTTGGGGCGCTTGCGGTCTCACTGGCCGCTTATCAACCCGTGTCGTGGGGTGATTCACTGCTTTCCCGGCAGTCACTTGAACATAATCTGCAACTGAATAACCGGCAGGATGCAGAGGTCTCATTTGTACCGGCCCATGCCATGCCAAAAGGCCCTTTTGACCTGGTTCTGCTCAAAGTGCCCAAGTCGCTGGCTTTTTGGGAGGAGACGTTAAAGCGGCTTCAGTCGCTTATCACGTCAGAGACAACCGTCATCAGCGGGGGGATGATCAAGCACACACCCCGGCGGGTGTATGAATTGCTTGAGACACATATCGGGCCAACCCGCACCTCTTTGGGGTGGAAGAAGGCCCGGTTGGCGTTTTCAGAATTCGATATGAAGGGCCATGCAGCCGGGCCGGTGCTGCGTGCCGGTTACGAGATTGATGAAATGGCACTCAAGATGATCGACTGGCCCAATCTCTTCTCTTACGGCCACCTCGATATCGGAACGCGTCTGCTCCTAGAAAATCTGCCCGAGACGCAGCAGACCCTCGCCATTGCCGATTTAGGATGCGGCAATGGCATTCTTGCCCTGGCCGCGGCAAAGCGCTGTCCCAAAGCCGAGGTGCTGGGTGTGGATGAATCCTTCCAGGCCGTGGCCTGTGCTAGAGAGAATGCAGATAGAAATGGATTTGAAGAGAGCGGCCGTGTCCAGTTCAGCGTCATGGATGGCCTCTCGGAAGTCGCCCACGAACGCTTTGACTGCGTGTTGTGCAATCCCCCCTTTCATCAGGTACAGGTGATAGGGGATGCCTTGGCGTGGCGCATGTTTCAGCAGGCCCGGCGTGCCTTGAAACCCGGCGGGGAACTGCGTATCGTGGGTAACCGTCACCTCGGTTACCATATCAAATTACGGCGACTCTTTGGCCACAGTGAGGTCATCGCCTCAAACAGCAAGTTTGTTGTGTTGCGTGCAGTCAAAAAATAATCTGGATCGATGGACTCAAATGTTCAAAAGAAGCTTGAGTCCGACACCGATCAGCAGTATGCCGTACCACTGCCGCAGCACGTGACTGTCTGTGCGCAGCGCCCATTGGGCGCCCAGCATGGCGCCGGCCATGAGACCCAGGGCGACGGGAATGGCCGTATGAAGGTCGAAGGCGGCTGCTTTGTGATAAACCCATATGCCAGGGAGCCCGACAGGGGGCAGTAGGGCCGCCAGGCAGGTGCCTGAAGCGGTTTTCTGGTCCAGGCGTATCAGTTTGACCAGGGCGGGGACAATGATCACCCCGCCGCCAATGCCAAAGAGTCCTGAGAGTATGCCGGCGGCCAGTCCGATGAACAGGACAAGCATGGGGTGGCGCTCCGTAGTGACCGTATCGGCGTATGGCCGCTTCTCCTTCCGGAAGAGCCAGTGGAGGAAGCCGGAGAGACGAAGACCGGTGATAAGAAGAAAGAGTCCGAAAAGAGACTCTAAAACCACGCCCTGGAGATCGATGGCCACATAGGCGCCGGCCATGGATCCGGTAAATAGGCCGGCAGCCAGCCAGATGGCCATTTTGATACGTACATGCCCTGCTTTGAAATAGATCAGTGCCCCCAGCAAGCCCACAGGAAGCAGAAGGGCGCCCAGAGAGGTGCCATTGGCGGCCAACTGCGTGAAGCCGGCGATGAAAATCAGGGCCGGCACGATGATGACGCCCCCCCCGATTCCAAAGAGTCCAGCCAGAATACCCGCTGAAACACCGATGATTCCCAGAGATAGAATATTGATCTCAGGCTCCCTTTAAAACAGTCCAAGCAGTTTTACTGCCATGATGAATATGGCGGCCATTAACACGTATCGAATCATTTTTTCGCCCCCTTTGACAGCGGCGTGAGCGCCCCACCATCCCCCCAAAGCAGTGCCTCCGGCCAGGATTAGGCCGTAAATCCAGTTGACCTTGCCATTGATCAGAAAGATGCCAAGTGCGGGCAATGTGTAGATCAGCACAATGAAGACTTTATGCATGTTCACTTTCACAAGATTGACATGAAGAAGGTGATAAAGTGCCGCCATGAAAAGAAAACCAACACCCACCTGAATGAATCCGCCGTAGAATCCGATGGCAACGAGGGCGGGGTAGAGCCAGGGCGAAGTCAATTCATCTTCTCGCCAGACCTTTTTTTTCCTGGAAGAGAATACCATGGAGATCACAATACCGATCATGATGACGCCCAGGATTCTCTGAAACCAGCCATGGGGGAGCCGTACGGCAAGCATGGCGCCCAGTATAGCACCCGGCAAGGTCAACAGGGCCAGCTTGCCACTGAGCTTGAAATGATGGTTTTTCTGTTTTCTAAATGAGCTCACTGCAAACAAGTTCTGAATGGCAATGGCCACACGGTTGGTGCCATTGGCAAGGGCGCCATCCAGTCCCATAAAGATAAGCATCGGGAGCGTCAAAGAAGAGCCGCCACCGGCATTGACATTGATAAAACCCGCCACGCCACCCAGGGCGAAGAGCATGATCAACTTCATCCATTCCTGCATTTTGTGCGCCCTTTCATAGGGTTAAAACCATCCTGTTAACTGCCCGGTGATCACAAAGCCAGCCATTGTCAGAATGCAGCAGGCCGTACTGACCACGATGATCTGTGCGGTGAGTTTTTCGTCAGATCCCATGGCCCTGGCCATGACATAGGCGGAGACGGCCGTGGGAGAGGCAGCCAGCAGCGTCATGACACCCAGCGCCTGTCCTCTGATGCCAATGGCCCAGGCCCCCAGCATCTGCAGCAGGGGAAGCACGATCAGCTTGAGCAGTGAGGCGATTCCAATCTCCCAGGCAAACTCCTTGCTCAAATGCCATTGCAGTTCAGCACCAATGGCAATCAAAGCGAGGGGGAGTACCATGTTGGACAGGCTTTTTAAAGTAATAGAAATAACCGTTGGGATGGGTATGGAAAACAGTGCAAAGGGGATGGCAAGCAGCAGTGCAATGATCAGAGGGTTGGCGATTAACACCCTGAACAGTCTGGCCGGGCTCAGTCTTTCGGCTGCGCCTGCGTGGGCCAGTACGATGACGGCCAGCAGATTGAAAATGGGGATAATGAAGGCCAGGAGCATCACAGCTTGTGCGAGTCCGTCGTCGCCGTATCTGTTCTGTACAACGGCAAATCCCACAATGGCCGTATTTCCGCGATAGGCGGCCTGCACAAAGGCGCCCCAGGTTTTTTTGTGCTGGATCAGGGGACGTGAGAACAGCCATAGCAGGATAAAGAGAAGCACGGTGCTGCCGATGATATACCCTGCCTGACGCATATCGCAGAGCACTCGAAGATTGGAATCGGCAATTTTGCTGAAAACCAGCGCTGTAAGCCCTACCCGGTAGACCAGTTTGGAGAGGCCGGCCCTGACCGCATCATCGATCAATCTTCTTTGACGGAGAAAAACCCCCAGGGTGATCAGAAGAAAAACCGGGGCAATGGCTTGCAGGGTCACCGAAAGCATGATCGACTCGCAGGTTTGAGTTTGGCCGTTACATTCGACGGGCAATATAAGGATAAAGACAGTGAATATCAATTCAGATGTGTAATCCTGAGGCCTGACTTGTTTTTTTATGTGGAATCGATTATATTTAAGTTTGTTGGAAATATGGAGCTATAATGATAGAGGCGGTGATATTCGATCTGGGCGGTGTGCTTCTGAATCTTCATGGCGAGAGAGCCATGGCGTGTTTTGGGGCCAGACTGCCTCAATTTGACGCCGCGACCCTCAAGTTGCGTTTTGAATCGATGCTGCCGACACAGGCACGTTATGAAAAAGGTGAGATGACCACAGCAGCGTTTGTTGATGCTGTGCGGAGACATTTCGATTTTGATTTTGAGACAGACTGGTTCCATGCCTGCTGGCAGGATATGTTCACTCCCAATACAAAAATGGTGCAGCTGCTGGGGCAGTTGGCCCGTTATTATCCCTGCCATCTGCTCTCAAACACCAACGCTCTTCATATGGATTATATTTACCGCCACTACCCTTTTTTCCATCACTTTCGTTCTCAGACACTTTCGTTTGAGGTTGGGTTGCTGAAACCCGATGAAGCGATCTATCAACTGGCTGCAGAATATGCCGATACTGAAATCACACATTGCCTCTTTATCGATGATAGGATGGAAAATGTCATTGCAGCCCGAGCAGCGGGGATGCAGGCAATCTGTTTTAAGAATGATGAGATTCTGATGCAGGCACTTATTCAACAGGGACTGAAACCGGAGTATGTCAATGCGGGCGCTTTATTATAATCAGAAATTAACATTAGAAAATATGGACGTGCCTGTTCCAGAAGCGGGTGAGGCGTTGATCCGCGTCTCCCTTGCGGGCATTTGTAATACAGATCTCGAGATTGTCAAGGGATATATGGGATACCGTGGCATTCTGGGTCATGAATTCGTCGGCACAGTTGAGGCCTGCAGCGCCGAAGCGTGGATAGGGCGACGCGTAGCGGGTGAGATCAACCTGGGATGCGGACACTGTGACATGTGCCGGAAGGGGCTGGCAAGACACTGCGCAACGCGTCAGGTTCTGGGAATTGTGAACCGACACGGTGCCATGGCTGAGTATGTGACCCTGCTCGTTGAGAATTTAATCGAAATGCCCGATACGATCTCCGATGCACTGGCCGTGATGGTTGAGCCTCTGGCTGCCGCCTTTGAGATCCTGGAACAGGTGCATGTGGCCCCTCAGACAGAGGTGGCCGTCATTGGAGATGGGAAACTGGCGTGGATGATTGTACAGGTGCTCAAACTGACAGGGGCCCATGTGACCGTCTATGGCCATCATGAAGACAAATGTCGGTTTTTCAGGCAGCAGGGAATTGACGCTTTCTCCGATGCCGTGCCTCAACCCCAGTCTTATTCGCTCGTGGTGGAAGCATCGGGAAATATCTCGGGTTTGACTGCGGCGATTACCGCCTGCCAGCCCCGAGGCGTGATCGTCCTGAAATCGACAGTGGCCGACAGATATCAAATCGATTTGGCGCCGTTGGTCATTAATGAAATTTCAATGATAGGCTCGCGTTGCGGACAGTTTGCCCCGGCCATCCGTGCACTGGCAGCGGAGCAGGTCAATCTTGCTCCCCTGGTTTCTGAGGCCTTCCCGCTCAGCCAGTACCACGAAGCCTTCAAACAGGCGAGATCCGGACAAACTGCAAAAGTTGTTTTTGACATGAAACGCTAAGGGTGTGGTGTATTGATGATTGTTGAAAATTTTGAGTTAGAGAGTGAGAAAGCATTTTGGCCGGCGTATTTTGGCAGTCATCCCGATCCTGTGGCGATCCTGGGCCAAAGCGATGAATTTGTTTGGACCAATGATGCTTTTGATCGCTGGCAGCGTAATGAATTTCAGACTGTACAATCTCTAAGATCGGTGCTGGCGACGACCCGCCCTCAGAAACAGATACGAGAGGCGATAGCGCAGAAGACGTCGGCCCGTTTCTGGCTCAATCACATTGATAAATCCTTTGAAATTACGGTTTCACCGATCGACACCCCGACTGACAAACACTGCGCCGTACTTTATTTCAAACCCTGGGAGGCCCCAAATCTCGGCATGGTTTCAGGGGATTGGAGTGTCTATCTCAGTCTCATGCAGAATCCGTTTATAGGGGTTTGGCGTATCAGCTTTCCACAATCAATCGATGTCTCACAATCGACGCGTGAAATTGCTGAAATCATGTTTGATACAGGCGTGTTTGTTGAATGTAATGAAACCATGGCCAAGATGTACCGATTCCCCAATGTGGAGAGTATGCTGGGTAAATCGATTCAAATGCTCTATCCCAGCAGAGAACCGGTGATACAACGGATTATGGCCATGATACAGAATGGTTTCCGCAGTGAATTGATGGACAGTGTGGAAGTGGATCAAAACGGGAAAACCAAAGCCTTTCGAAATGCCTATTTTGGTCATGTGTCCAATGGCCATATGGAGTGGGTGTCGGGCATACAGCTGGATATTACAGAGCGTCATCAGGCCCAGGTTCGTTTTGAGGTGCTTTATAATATTGCACACAGCGTCATCGAATCCGATAATCTCGTCACGCTTTATCAGGCCATTCGCGAGAATTTGATGCAGGCCATCGATACGACCAATCTCTATATTGTATCCGTGAATCCAGTGTCTCAGGAGATGGAGATGGCCGTCAATTTTGATTCTGCTGGAAATATCAACCCCCCGACACATCGCAGTATGGTGGCCCGCGTCATTGAGAAAGAGCAGGCGATTATTCTGCATCGCCATGAAATTGTTGCTCTGAAACAATCGGGCGACATTGATATTGAAGAGCCGCTTCCCGTTTCATGGGTGGGCGTCCCGCTTCAAGTAGATGAAAGCGTGACTGGCGCCCTGGTGGTGCAGTCCTATGAAGAGACCTTGTATACCGATGATGATTTGAAGATGCTTCAGTTCGTTTCCGCCCAGGTGGCTTTGGCCATCCATAGAAAAGAGGCCTTTGACGATTCCTTGAGATATCGAAGAAAACTGGAGTCCATTATTCGCAATGTGCCCGAGGCTGTCTATACGGCTCTCGACCGTTTGGGAACGACCACGTTCATCTCTGATCAGTGGGAGGTCTGGACCGGAGTGCCCGCTATGAGATTTTTAGAGCATCCCGAGACATGGCAGGAATGTCTGCATCCGGAGGACAGAGCCCAGGTTGTGGCACAGTACGTGGAGGCCTGTGAGGCGGGCGATGATTATCTTTTGGATTATCGCGTGTTACACCAGGAGACAGGTGAAATTACCTATCTGAGGGACAAGGGGACGCTTGTCAAAGATGAACAAGGGGGGCACTACGATGGGATCATCAGCAATGTGACAGACTTCAAGATCACTGAGTCGCGCCTGCGAGCTTCTGTGAAAGAAAAGGAATTGCTGCTGAAAGAGGTGCACCATCGTGTGAAAAATAACCTGCAGATTGTGATGAGCCTATTGAACCTGCAGGCACGCAAGAGCAAGTCAGAGACGGTGAAGAGTGATTTGAGTGAGAGCCGCAACCGTGTTAGAACCATGGCGATGATTCATGAAAAACTCTATCAATCAAAAAATCTGACACATATTGATTTCAAAAGTTATGTCAATACACTCTGCAGGGAACTGTACCGTGCTTATGAGTTAACCGAGGGGCGTGTAAAACTCAATCTGGAGATTGAGAATATACCGCTCACCATCGATTTTGCCGTGCCCTGCGGGTTGATTATCAATGAGTTGGTCTCCAATGCCTTTAAATATGCATTCCCAGCCTCACAGACACAGGAGAAAATTATCACACTGCGTCTCCATAGATCTGATCAAAATACACTGCTGCTCAGTGTGGCTGATAATGGCGTGGGATTTGAGAATCATCAGAAATCAGCCAATGGCGAGAGCTTGGGGCTTCACCTTGTACGTATTTTAGTGGAAGATCAACTCGATGGGACACTGAATATAGAAAATAATGGCGGGTGTACATTTCAAATGACATTCCCCTTGAAACGTGACACGGTAATGACGACAACGGCGGAGATCGCTTCATGAAGCAAAATATTGAAATAATGATTGTTGATGATGAAACGCTGGTTGCCGCAGACCTTGAGCATACATTGCGCAATTTGGGGTACGCCATCAGCCATGTGGTGCGCTCGGGAGAAGAAGCCCTTGCAGCCCTGAGTGAATATCAGCCACAACTTATCCTGATGGATATTGTGCTTCAGGGTGAGTTGAGCGGCATTGAAACCGCCCAGCGAATTCAGCAAAAATATGATATCCCATTGGTTTATCTGACCGCTCATACTGATGAGCGGACATTGAATGAGGCCAAGGTGACAGGGCCTTACGGTTATCTCGTCAAACCCTTTGAATCGACTGAATTGAAAACCACCATTGAGCTGGCACTTTACAAACACGGGGCAGAGAAAGAACTGCGTGAGAGTGAGGCCTGGTTTTCTACGACCTTTCGAAGTATTGGTGACGGGGTGATTGTGACCAATGAAAAGGGCGAGATTACATTCCTCAACCCACACGCCAGTATGTTGGTGGGGTTGGGGGAAGCGCATCTCATTGGAAGGGCGCTGGATGAAACCGTGCATATTGTTGATGAGCGCTCCAAGGCGCCAATTACCCGGCTGGTTCAAAAGACATTGGATCACGGCGAAGCCACGGAGCTCATCGATTCTACATTATTGAAAACCCATGATGGCCGGGAAATCCCCATCGATATCAGCGCCTCCCCTGTAAAGGACAGTGAAGGTATTCTCACGGGGATGGTGCTCGTTTTTCACGATACACTGGATCGCAAACTGACCGAAGAGGCGTTGCGTGAGAGCGAAGAGCGCTATCGTTCTATCTTTGAAGAGTCGCGTGATGCCATTTTTATCGTCACACGAAAGGGCTATTTTGTCGTAGCCAACCAGTCGCTTCTCACACTATTTGATTATACGCGTGACGAGGTGATTGAACGCCATATTACCGATCTCTTTGATGAACCTGACGCCTGGAAACAGTTTCAGTCCGCTATTGAAAAACAGGTTTCATTGCGTGACTTTCCTGTGGCCATGAAGAACAGCAAAGGTGTCAGCCTGGAATGTTTGCTCTCGGCGTCTGTCAGAAAAAATTCTGAGAACCGGATCATGGGTTATCAGGGAATTATCCGTGACATGACTGAAAAGAATCTGGCGGAACGGGCATTACGAACCAGTGAACAGCGTTATCGGCTGCTGGCTGAGAATGTCACTGACATCATCTGGACACTGGACAATGAATTGAATTTAACCTTTGTCAGCCCATCTGCATCAGCCATTTTGGGGTATGAGACGGCGGCCCTTCTTGAAATGCAGCTTCATGACCTCTGCGAGACCTCAGCCTATGAAGCCATGATTAACCATTTTCCTTATTTGTTCAGCGCCAGTTTGAATGAGCAGGTAGAGGGCGCCGGCAACAAAACCCTTGAAGTTGAACTCAATAAAGCAGACGGAAGCAAGTTGTGGGTGGACATGTCTTTCACAAGTCTTAAGAATGAAGAGAATGTGAAAGTGGGTATTCTGGGTGTAGTCAGGGATATCGGCAAGCGCAAGTCTGCTGAGATGGAGAAGGACAGACTGCATGTGCAGCTGCTTCAGGCGCAGAAAATGGAGGCCGTAGGGCTTTTGGCAGGCGGCGTGGCCCATGATTTTAACAATCTCCTCACCGTGATTCAAGGTAACACAGATCTGGCGATGATGAATCTCGAGAAAGACGACATGCTCTACGCCGATCTTCAGGAGATTCACAAAGCGTCGCAGCGTGCTGCGGAGTTGACAAGCCAGCTTCTGCTCTTCAGCCGTAAGCAGCCCATGCGTCTGGTGAGTCTCAATGTCAACCAGGTCATTGATGACCTCCTGAAAATGCTGCATCGTTTGATTGGGGAGGACGTGGGCATCGTCACTGATCTTGAAGATGAATTGTCGCCGATTCAAGCGGATCGGGGCAGTATGGAGCAGGTGGTGATGAATCTGGCCGTAAATGCCCGTGATGCCATGCCACAGGGCGGTCAGTTTATCATCCGTTCCGCCAATCTTGTACTTGATGAAGAGGCTGTTCGTCATATGCCGGAGGCGCGTGAGGGGCAGTTTATCCGGTTGAGTTTGATTGATCACGGCGTGGGCATGGCCCCTGGGACGCTGGAACGCATTTTTGAACCTTTCTTCAGTACAAAAGGGAGGGGCCGGGGCACTGGACTGGGCCTCTCCGTGGTCTATGGCATTGTCAAGCAGCATCAGGGCTGGATTGACGTACAGAGCCGAGAAGGCGAGGGTACACAATTCCATATCTACATTCCTGCTGATCTGGAACAGCGAGAAATCCTCGAGAATCGCATTGACACAGTCACCGATGTGAACGGACACGGCGAGCGCATCATGGTTATTGAGGATGAATCCGGTGTCCGTCACCTGACGACAAAGGCGTTGAGTGAGCACGGCTATGTGGTTGTCTCGGCCAAGTGCGCTGAAGAGGCGCGGCAGGTGTATGATGCTGAACGTCATCGTCTCGACGCCGTAGTCAGTGATGTGGTGCTACCAGACGGCACAGGCGTTGAATTGGTCGGAGAGTTCTTGACAGACCGCCCCGGGCTGCCTATTCTGCTTTGCAGCGGCTATACCGATAAAAAGTCGCAATGGGAGACCATTCAGCAGAAGGGGTATCCTTTCCTTCAAAAGCCTTTCAATATCAGTGATCTGTTGAAACATGTTCATTTGATTCTCAAAAATAAAACGCCATCAAAAGCGTGACGCCCATGCAATCGCTGCAGGAAACTGAAACCTATTGCCATGCTGCGCAAGACTTTTTGATTCAGAAAGGTCTCCATAGAAACCGGCCTGATATCGATCAACTTAAGGCGATTCTTGAAGTATTTGCAGCCCTGCCCTATGAGAATCTCAGTAAAATCATCAAATATCATCATGCCCCTCAAGGGGGGCACAGTGTCCGTTTTCCCGACGAGGTTTTTGAAGATCATCTCAAACACGGTCTGGGTGGCACATGCTTCTCCCTGGCTTACTCTCTGCTGACTCTCCTTCATTTTTGTGAATTTCAAGCCTATGCCGTGTTGGCTGACATGCGATACGGTCGGCAGACACACTGTGCAGTGGTGTTGTTGTGGGAGGACGAGAAATATCTCATTGATCCGGGTTATCTGTTAACCCGGCCCCTGCGCATTGTACCGCAGGGTGAAAGCCGTATGCAGACGGCGGTCTCCGTTGTTGAGCTGCTCTATGAAAGCGCCCAGGGAGCCTATCAGCTCTGGACCACGCAATCGGGAAATCGAAAATGGCGTTACAGCTGGGTGGATCATCCCGTGTCCATGGATGAGTTTCACGCACGGTGGATGGACTCTTTTCAATGGAACGGGATGCACGGGCTCTGTCTGAATAAAATATCACAGGATCGCATGGTCTATCTCCATAAAAATTTTATGCGTGAAACATCAATCAATGGAAAGCGCAATTTCAAGATCAACGACCATTATCCACAGGTTGTTGCCCGTACTTTTGCGATTGATGTGCATATCGTTGAAGAGGCACAGGCAGCAGTCGGGAAAAACAAGGTGGGGAAATGGGAATCAGGGCTCTGGGTTGCCCCAACTTGTAGAACGCGAGAAAACCCATGAACACGCAAAAAGTGTTGCCCGTTAGTTTAATGATAGGTGTGCTTTACAGCGATCAAATACTGTTGCAGAAAGCAGAAAAGTTATTGATGCAATGCTATGGAGACGTGGATTATCAAAGTCAGGATTTTGATTTTAATATCTCCAATTACTATATACCCGAAATGGGCCCGTGGATTCAGCGTCGGTTTCTCAGTTTTAAACGGTTGATTTCTCCTGAAACTATTGCCACGATTAAGCTTGAAACCAATGAGATCGAGAATGCACTTGCCCTAGATGGACAACGAAAAGTCAACCTGGATCCGGGCTATCTCGATTATGACAAACTGGTTCTCGCCTCTGCCAAGTATAATGCACAGAAAATACATCTCTCCAAAGGGATCTGGGCCGATTTGACCCTGCGTTATGAAAAGGGGGCTTTTTACCCCTTTCCCTGGAGTTTTCCTGATTTTAAGTCGGGCCAGTACAACACAGATTTCCTTGAGATGCGCGTGCGCTACAAAAAGAAATTGAAAGCACAGTTGCCAATGAGCGAATCCGCACAATAAGAAACCGCAGTCTGCACTGAGCTATTGAGAGCGGACAACTCCTTCTATCCCAAAGGGATTCAGCCTTGTGCAAACTGCGGTCTTCATTCATACTTTGATTAGACGTCTGAGCCATGCCGGACGTTTACTTGCCGGTTTTTATCTCATGCTGCTTGATCAGACTCTTGACGTGTTCAATATATTTTACGGCTCCACCCCGCTGATACCCTGTCAAAGCCACAAGATCCCCCTTATGATTGAGGATAGCCACCGTTGGGAACCCCTGTACGCCATAATCGCCCGCCAGTTTTCTGTTCTGTTGTTTCAGGGCTTCAGGCAGTGCTTTGCGCTTGGGAAAGTCGGCTTCCATTAAAACTATTGACTCAGTTGCGTATTCTTTAAAGGCATCGGTTTTAAAAACCTCGTCCCTCAGTTTAAAACACCAGGGGCACCAGTCTGATCCCGTAAAATTGATCAGCATATACTTCCCCTCGGTTTTAGCCTGGGTCTTGGCCTGATCAAAATTGGTGTTCCACTCCAGATCGGCGGCAAAGGCGGAGACGGTTAAGAGAGCCAGCAGAAACGTCACAGTGAATTTTTTGGAAAACATATTGAACCTCCATTCGGGTTTTTGAATATTCTTTTCATATTCATACGCTAGGAAATAGGAGTGAGTTCCCGATACTCAAAAAAAAACTTGACATCAGCACTCAAAGTCACTATGTTAATCTGACATTTGTGATACCCTTTTAAGAGGATCCTGAGAGGTCCAGAAGGGGCATTGACCTTGAGTTGAATTGTGAGATTCCACCTCTCTGCCGATGCGCTGAGAGGTTTTTTTTTAATCAAAAATGGGGAAACGGCATGAAGACAAAAGCAGAATTGATGGATGCCCAGGCGGTCAACCGCACGCTGCTCCGTCTGACCCATGAAGTGCTGGAGAAGCACCATGGCACCAAGGACCTGGTCATTATCGGAATCCGCAACCGCGGCGACTGCCTGGCCAAACGGATGATTCATTTCATCAAAGAGATTGAAGGGACAGAGGTGCCGCTGGGCATACTTGATATTACGCTTTATCGCGACGATTTTCAGCGTTTCTCAGAGTCGGCCATGGTACAGGAGACCATCATCCCCATCGACATTACCAATAAGAAAGTCGTCCTGGTAGATGACGTGCTTTACACGGGGCGAACGATTCGTGCAGCTCTGGATGCTTTGATTGATTTTGGTCGGCCGGCGATGATTCAGCTGGCCGTTTTTGTAGATAGAGGCCACCGGGAGCTCCCCATTAAAGCCGACTATGTAGGAAAGAATGTCCCCACAGCCGACAATGAGCAGGTGAAGGTGCATGTCAAAGAGGTAGACAACGAAGACAGTGTCGTTCTGGTCGAACTAAAAAAATGAATTATTTGAGATAGAGGTGATCCTATGCAACTCAGTATAAGACATCTGCTCGGCCTCGATGGGGTTTCTGAGCAGGACATCACCACCATTCTGGATGCGGCCGACGCCATGAAGAAAGTACTTCAGCGGCCCATTCCCAAAGTACCCACATTAAAGGGTAAAACGGTGGTGAATCTGTTCTATGAAAATTCAACACGGACGCGCATCTCTTTTGAGCTGGCAGAGAAACGTCTTTCGGCGGATACGGTCAATTTCTCCACCTCCACTTCCAGTGTGAAAAAAGGGGAGACGCTGAAAGACACCATCAAGAATATTGAAGCCATGCGCATCGATTATGTGGTGATGCGTCACGGCGTGCCCGGCTCCTCGCACTATCTGGCCAACTGCGTCGACGCTTCAGTGGTCAACGCCGGTGACGGTCCCCATGAGCATCCCACGCAGGCGCTTCTGGATATGATGACCATTCGTGAAAAACGCGGCACACTGAAAGGCCTCAAGGTCTGCCTTGTGGGCGACATTACGCACAGCCGGGTCTCACGGTCCAATGTCTACGGCCTCCTGGCCTGCGGCGCCGAAGTAGGGGTCTGCGGACCGGCTACGCTCATTCCCTATGATATGCAGGATATGGGCATCACCGTGTACCCACATATTGAAGACGCCCTGGCCGAATCGGATGTGCTCAATGTTTTGCGCATTCAGCTGGAACGCCAGAAGGGGGCGCTCTTTCCCACGTTGCGCGAATATCGCAACCTCTTTGGCATCACAGAGGCCCGACTGGAAAAAGCCAAGTCCGATGTGACCATTCTCCACCCCGGCCCCATGAACCGCGGTGTGGAGATTGATTCTGAAGTGGCAGACGGCCCTCAGGCCGTGATTCTTGACCAGGTGACCAACGGTGTGGCCGTACGCATGGCCATTCTCTATCTCCTGGCCGGCGGACGTTCCAGTTTTGAAGGAGTGGACAATGAATAGCAAAATATTTAAAGCTGAAGCCGCAGACTGCATCTTGCTCAAAGGCGGACGTCTGGTCGATCCCCAAACCGGTACCGATGAGAAAGCGGATCTGTTGATCGAATCTGGCAAGATCACAAAAATCGGTAAAATCGATGAGAAAACCATCGAAGGCCGCGTGGTGGATTGCAAAGGCAAGATTATCGCCCCGGGCTTTATTGACATGCATGTGCATCTCCGTGAACCCGGTGAAGAGCACAAAGAGACCATCGAATCGGGTTGTAATGCGGCCATGAACGGCGGATTCACCGGTGTGGCGCCCATGCCCAACACCACCCCGGTCACGGATCAACGCAACCACGTCACCTTCATCAACCGCCAGGCCAAGGGCCATCTGGTCGATGTCTATCCCATCGGCGCCATCACAAAAGGTCTCAAAGGCGAGGAACTGGCCGAGATGGGGGAGATGAAAGTAGAGGGCGCCGTGGCTTTCTCTGATGACGGCCGTCCTGTTGAGAGCGGTCAGGTGATGCGCCGCGCCATGGAATACGGAAACATGCTGGGTGCCGCCATCATCAACCACGCCGAAGACCTGGCCATTACCGGCGCCGGTGTGATGAACGAGAGCTTCTCTTCCACGGAGACCGGTTTCAGAGGCATTCCCTCGGTCAGTGAGTCGGCCATGGTGGCCCGTGACGTGCTCCTGGCTGAGTTTACACGCTGCCCTGTACACATTGCCCACGTCTCCACCAAAGAGTCTGTCAGGCTGATCAGAGACGCCAAATCACGCAATGTGAAAGTCACCGCAGAAACCTGTCCCCATTATCTGACGATGACAGACAAGGCCGTGAAGACCTTTAACACCAACACCAAGATGAAGCCGCCGCTTCGCACGGAAGAGGATCGCCTTGCGCTGATTGAAGCCGTGGCCGACGGCACCATTGACGCCATTGCCACAGACCACGCCCCGCATCACGAAGACGACAAAGACAACGATTATCACAGCGCCGCTTTCGGCGTCATCGGACTGGAGACCGCCGTGGGCGTGGTGCTGGATCGACTGGTACAGTCTGGCCAGCTGACCCTTGAGACCATGATTGAGCGTTTCGCTGTGGCGCCCCGCCGCATCTTCCATCTGCCTGAAGTCAAGCTGGAAACAGGAAGCGAAGCCTCGCTGACCCTGCTGGATACAGAGAAGAAATGGACAGTGAAAGGCCGCGAATTTGCCTCACTTTCCTTTAATACCCCCTTTGAAGGCTGGGCGCTCACCGGTGGACCTGCAGGCGTGATCAACAAGGGGCAACTCTACCTGAACGATTAGGAGTCACATTTTGAAACTCAGGGACAACGGACCCGTTTTTCTCGGGTCTGAGGCCCCGACAACGTGGGAGCAGGCCCAGGTGGCCGTGCTCCCCGTTCCGTTGGAGCAGACCACCACCTTCATCCGCGGCACAAGGCTGGGCCCCGATGAACTGCTGAAGGCCTCGGTTCAGTTTGAGGTGTTTGACGATGAATTGAAAAAAGAAACTGCCAAGCGCTGCGGCATTGCCACGCTTCCTCCGATGAATTTTGATGGGTACTCACCAGAATCGGCAGCGATAGCCATTGAATCTGCAGCGGCAAAGTTGATCGCCTCCAAAAAGAAACCCGTCTTTATCGGGGGCGAGCACAGCGTCAGCATTGGCGTGGTTCGCGCCATGGCCAGGGCCTACCCCGGACTGACGGTGCTCCATATTGACGCCCATGCCGATCTGCGTCCGAGCTATGAAGGGTCGGAGTACAATCATGCCTGTGTGATGGCGCGTGTAGAAGAAGTCGCCCGTTTTGTCAGCGTGGGGGTTCGCAGCATGGAGTCGGAGGAGTATCGCCGCATTGTTGATGAAAGGCTGAATGTTTTTGATATGCACTTCATGCGGCAGCATCGTGATTGGCAGGCCCGTATCCTCGATCAGCTCAGGGGGCCGGTTTACATCACACTGGATCTGGATGCGCTTGATCCTTCGGAAATGCCCTCTGTGGGAACGCCGGAGCCGGGGGGGATGCGCTGGTCTGAAACGACGGCTTTTCTGCGTCGTGTTTTTACTGAACACCGGGTGGTGGGTTTGGATCTTGTCGAGCTTTGTCCGCCGGCAGGACCGGCCTATGGGGTGCTGGCTGCGGCAAAACTGCTCTATCGGCTGATAGGGTACTGGACTGAGTAGGAAATCTTGGATAAAGCACTTGACTTATCATTCATAAATCCATATATTGATGAGCTTTGGTTTAAAGTTTATTAGGAGGATAGGTTAATCGTGAAAACCGTAATGCCCAAAGTGGATGCTGTGGACATTAAATGGTACGTGATCGACGGGGAAGACCAAGTGCTGGGTCGCCTCGCCTCTCAGGTTGCCACTTTAATCCGCGGTAAACACAAGCCCCAGTTTACGCCGCATCTGGATCTGGGTGATCATGTCATCGTGATCAATGCCGACAAAATCCGTGTGACGGGCCGTAAGGAACAGCAGAAATCCTACACCCGCTACAGTGGTTTCCCCGGCGGTCTCAAGACCATGACACTCGAAAAAATGCTGCAATCTCGTCCCGAACGTGTGGTTCAGCACGCCATCAAAGGCATGCTGCCCAAGAATACGCTGGGACGCCAGATGATGAAGAAGCTGAAGGTCTACAAAGGTGCGGAGCATCCGCATCAGGCTCAGCAACCGGAAGTCTTACCCGAACGCTTGAGGAGAGTATGAAGGGAGCACGTTACTACGCCACCGGCCGACGGAAGCGTTCAGTAGCCCGCGTATGGCTTACGCCCGGCACTGGTACCATTACCGTCAACAAGCAAAGCGTGATGGATTATTTCCGTCGCCCGACGCTTGAAATGATCATTAAACAGCCTTTTGAAGTCACCGAGACACATGGTCAGTATGACGTGAAAGTGACCACCAAAGGCGGTGGTTTGACCGGCCAGGCCGGCGCCCTGCTTCTGGGTGTCGCCCGTGCTCTGGTTCAGGCCAATGAGGAATTTAAAAAGCCTTTGCGTGATGCCGGCTTCCTGACCCGTGACCCGCGCGAGAAAGAGCGTAAGAAATACGGTCAGCCTGGCGCCCGTAAACGGTTCCAGTTCTCCAAGCGTTAATTATTGTGGTTCGACATCCATCACACTTCTCGATTTTCAAGGGGGTGCCTGCAGCCTCGTCGTGGCTGGGTTCCTTGGAGAGTAGACGGAAGTGGTCGATCAACCCTCGGACAATAGGAGTTATATAATGCCTCAAGTCTCACTTCAGCAGCTGCTGATGTCCGGCGCGCACTTTGGTCATATGACGCGTCGCTGGAATCCCAAGATGAAGCCATATATCTTTATGGCGCGCAATGGGATTTATATTATCGATCTGAATAAAACCCTGACCTGCCTGAATGAAGCCACTGACGCGATTATGAAAATCGTGAAAAGCGGCGACAAAGTGCTGTTTATCGGCACCAAGAAACAGGCCAAGGATATTGTGCGCGTAGAAGCCGAACGCAGCAATATGCCTTACGTGACCGACCGCTGGCTGGGCGGCATGCTGACAAATTTTACGACGATCCGCAAGTCGATCAAGAAATTGAAAAATTTCGAGAAGATGGCCACCGATGGAACCTATGATTCCATCAACAAGAAAGAGATTCTTCAGATTGAGCGGAGCAAAGAGAAATTAGAGAAAAGCATTGGCGGTATCAAAGCCATGAATCGCCTTCCGGGCGCTGTGTTCGTGGTCGATACCAAGAAAGAAGCCATTGCGGTTGCCGAAGCCAAAAAGCTGGGCATTCCCGTTTTCGGAATTGTGGATACCAATACTGATCCCGATCCCGTAGATTATCCTATCCCTGCCAATGATGATGCTTTCAAATCCATCAGCCTCATCGTGCACACCATTGCCGATGGGATTCTGGAAGCACAGATGCAAGGCGGCGGCGCCCCTGCTTCAAAAGAGGGCGATGTACCAAAAGCTGCCGACGCCAAAGAATAACGAATCTGCAAAAAACCATCCTGCTTTTTAGGATGGTTTTAGCGTTCTATTCTTTGCTTGCTGTCTGAATTTATCCGCCTCTGATCACCGTATTACGGAGAGCAGAGGCGGAGGTCAATCCCTACGCCACTGTTTCTGAGTGGATGGTTTATTTATAATTGATTCAAAGGAGTTATAGATGAGCGTATCAGCTGCCGACGTTAAGAAGCTGCGCGATAAAACCGGTGCAGGCATGATGAAGTGTAAAGAGGCCCTGGTTGAGTCTAACGGCGACATTGAAAAAGCCATTGAGTATCTGCGTAAAAAAGGCATTGCCTCTGCCCAGAAGCGCGACGGCCGTGACACCAGTGAAGGTGTGATTGTGACCTATATCCATCCTGGTAATCGCATTGGTGTGATGATTGAATTGAACTGTGAAACCGATTTTGTTGCCAAAACAGACGCTTTCCAGAATCTGGCCCGTGAACTGGCCATGCAGGTGGCGGCCACAATGCCCACAGCTGTAAATCGTGAGGAAGTCCCCACGGATACCCTGGAGAAAGAACTTGAGATCTATCGTGGTCAGGCCCGTGAACAGGGCAAGCCCGAGAAGGTCATTGAAAAAATTGTGCAGGGAAAAATTGAAAAATTCTACTCAGAAGTGGTTTTAACTGAGCAGGCTTTTGTGAAAGATACCAGCAAATCGGTCAAAGAATACGTTCTGGAAAACTCAGGGAAACTGGGCGAAGCCATTTCTGTACGTCGTTTTGTCCGCTTCCAGCTGGGTGAAGAACTCTAAAAGTGATTGTGAGAGAAACCATGTCTCAGACCCCTCAATATAAACGTATTCTTCTCAAACTCAGCGGAGAGGCACTTAAATCGTATGAAAGTGACCTGGACATCGATCCGTTGATTGTTGAGAAAATTGCAAGAGAAGTCAAGTCTGTTCGAGATATGGGCGTTGAAGTCGGGATTGTGATTGGCGGCGGCAATATTTTCCGTGGACTCTCAGCCCATGCGCGCGGTATGGATCGTGTGGCCGCGGATCATATGGGCATGTTGGCCACGATGATCAATTCCTTGGCACTTCAGGATTTTCTTGAGAAATCGGGTATGCCAACACGCGTCATGAGCGCGGTGAAGCTTGATTCAATGGCAGAACCGTTTATCAGGCGTCGTGCCATGACGCACCTTGAAAAAGGCCGCGTTGTCATCTTTGGTGCAGGTACTGGAAATCCCTATTTTACCACAGATACCGCAGCAGCGCTTCGTGCCACTGAGATTGGCGCTGATGTGATTTTAAAAGGGACAAAAGTAGACGGTATCTATAGTGCCGATCCCATGACACATCCCGAAGCGATACGATACGATGTGGTCAGCTATGAGGACGCGTTGAGCAAGAATCTCCGCATCATGGATGCCACTGCATTTACATTATGTCGTGAAAATCATATCCCTATCGTTGTTTTTAAATTGTTGGAACCGGGTAATTTAAAACGCCTGCTCACCGGAGAGAATATTGGTACTACAGTCAAAGGAGAGGTCAAATGATTGATGAAATCCTCCTCGATACTGAAGACAGGATGGAAAAAACACTTTCTTCTTCTCAAAATGAGCTTACAAAGATTCGCACCGGTCGCGCCAACCTGTCACTTTTAGATAGTGTTCGCGTTGATTATTACGGCAGCACTGTCCCTGTCAACCAGGTGGCCAATCTGGGTGTCCCAGAACCCCGGCTGATTATAATTCAGCCTTGGGAGAGAAACATGCTGGCCGAGATTGAACGTGCTATCATGAAAGCTGATATAGGCATTACACCCAACAATGACGGAAATGTCATTCGACTGCCTATTCCCGCGCTGACAGAAGAGCGGCGTCGGAACCTTGTGAAAGTAGTGCACAATATGGCTGAAGACAGCCGTATTGCCATCCGTAATATCCGGCGTGATGCCATGGATCAGTTAAAAAAATCTCAGAAAGACGGCAGTATTTCTGAGGATGAGCAGTTCAACGCCGGCATTGACGTCCAGTCTGTCACAGACAAATTTATCAAGAAAATTGATGAGATGGCTGTTGCCAAAGAGAAAGAAGTGCTGGACGTTTAAAGGGTTATACTTTGTGAAAAGGCCGCATTCTCAATGACTGCGGCCTTTTTTTATGGGTTTATTTGTGTAAATTGGGGCATTGGTCTTCATTTTCCAGTAGACAAACCAACCAATTAAGGCGCCTTTAATTCTGGCAAACTTTTTGCCCGTCTTATGGATCCTATTAATCCCTACATGACCTTTATGGAGTGAATATGCTGGCTCAAATGAGTATCCGGAAAAAATTACTTGTCTTTGTGCTTGGACTCACTGCTTTAATGCTGGGTTTTATGTTTTTTGCCAGCTGGAGCACCGCAAAACAGCTGATCCTGAGGGAATCTGAAGCCAAGGCGCAGGCCATTCTCAGTGGCGTGGCGGCAGATTTCGAAGGCTATCTCGAAGAAAAGGCAAAAATTGCCTGGACTTTTAATTATAATCCAATGATTGTTAATTGGCTGGAGAGCAACACGACCCGAAAGCCGGAGCGCAGTGAGGATGCCGCTTATGATCAAATTATGGAGTATTTTAAGAAATTAATGGACTCAGATCCGGGTCTTACCTTTGCTTTTCTAGGAAGTGAAAAATCGCAATATTACTATGAACCCCTTGAAAGGCCGTTGCCCGATGATTATCGTATGGGAACGCGCCCCTGGTTTATAAAGACCAAGAAGGAGAGAGAACCCTTCTTTATGGTGGATGCCGACATTTTATCAGGCGACATCTATATCAGCTATATACAACCTATCATTAATAGTAATGGTGAATTTCTAGGCGGTGGCGGTGTGGATGTCGCCGTTGAAAATTTTGACGTATTTATGACAGAGTTGAACGTATTCAAGGATGCCCATGCGTTTATCGTTGACCAGGACGGGCGGTTCATTTATCATCCGGATAAAAGTCTGGTGTTGAAAAAAAATCTCTCAGATTTTGTCGGTAAGAAAAATTATGAAGGTCTCGAGCAGGTGATGGATGGGATGGCTTCTCATGAAAAGGGGGTTTACCGCGTCAACTATGAGGGGCAGAAACGCGTGTTGGTCTCGGCGCCTGTTTCCAGCCTGGGGTGGCATGTGGTGCTCTCTATTGAGGCGTCCAGCATGGATGAACCGCTTTCAATCCTACGCTCACGCTCGCTTCTTCTAATCATTATTACGCTTGTCCTGCTGGTAGGCATGCTGCTCTGGCAGACGCAGTCCATTAGCCGTTCAATTACAAATATCGTCGGTATGGTCAAGGAGATTGCCACAGGTGACGGAGACCTCACGCGTCGTATTGAAATAGCACAGGGCGGAGAGCTGGGTGACCTGGCCCATTGGTTTAATATTTTTGTAGGGAATCTTCATCAGATTGTTGAAGGCATATCCAGCAATGCACAGCAGGTTTCCAGCGCCTCAGATGCGATCCGGCAGATCTCATCTGACATGGCGTCCGGCGTTCAGGAGCAGAGTGAACAGACCAGTGAAGTGTCAACCGCTGTTCAGGAGATGGCGGCGGCCATTGTACAAAATTCACAAAATGCCGCCATGAGTGCCGACAAGGCAGAGGAGACGTCTGAGCACGCGCTGAAGGGTGAAGAGATCATGCAGGCCACCCGTCAAAGCATGGGAGATATTGTCAGCATGACGGCCAAGACAGAAACCATTGTCAAATCCCTCTCCCAGCGGGCAGACCAGGTCGGACAGATTGCCGGTATCATTGATGATATCGCAGATCAAACCAATTTATTGGCGCTCAACGCGGCGATTGAGGCGGCCCGTGCAGGTGAACAGGGGCGGGGATTTGCCGTTGTGGCCGATGAAGTTCGCAAATTGGCAGAGCGGACCACACGGGCCACAGGTGAGATTGCAGAGACGATTTCGGCCATTCAGAATGACACGGCCCTGGCCGTCAACTCAATGCATGAAGCCAACCTTCAGGTGCAGGAGGGGCGGGAAAATCTGAATCAGGCGCAGGTGGTCTTTGGGGCCATTTCCGAGGCCGTCACCTCAACGGTAGACATGGTGCGGCAGATTGCAGTGGCCACTGAAGAGATGAGCAGCGGCGCAGCAGAGATGTCCAGGAATATCAATTCAATCGACGATGTTGCGTCAAGATCCTCTGAGGGGGCCAGCAAACTGGCCCATACCGCAGAGACGATGGCCACACAGTCAGAGGCACTGTCACAGACAGTGCATCAATTTAAATTATAAGTTTTTTCTTTTGAGAAACGGGCGTCCAAGTGATGGACGCCCGTTTTTATTTGACAAAGGGAGTGGGGTTTATTACGTTATAGACAAATATTTATCTTTAGGGAAAACATAATGATCCGCCTGTTTATCACCCTCTGCTTGGTCCCCTTGTTGTCGGCGCAATCTCTGCTTCCGGTGAAGCACCGAACCTGGTCCGCCCGGATGGATTCGGCCATTCAATGGAAAGAGCCTGTCTCGGTTTCAAGCAGTCCGCTGGGATATCTCTATGTAAGCGATGCGGCCACACACAGCATCACAAGGATTACGATTCAAACAGGAGACGTCATCCTGCAAGGCGGTGAAGGGTGGGACAACGGACAGTTTGAGCTTCCAATCTCCATCGATGCCTCCAATGGACTCAACGTCTATGTGGCCGACCAGCAAAACCATCGCATACAGGTGCTGGATAAAGATCTGCATTTTCTCTCTCTTCTCTCAGGAGCAGAGGAAACGGCAGAGGATGGCGCTTTTCAATGGCCTGGCGATGTGGCCATTTCACCCTTGGGTGATCTTTATGTGATCGACGGTGACCGGCCGCGTATTCTCCGTTTTGACGGACAGTATCGGGCTGTTGGCAGCTTTGGCGATCGTGAGACGGGTGACGGTCAGCTTCTGCAGCCCCGGCGGTTGATCTGGTTGCCCGATAACCGAATGGGCGTCTGTGACCCCTCCTTGGGGGCGCTGGTGGTTTATTCCGCTTTTGGGGATCCCCTGGGCCGATGGGGTGAAGGTGTGTTGTCACAGCCGGTTGCTGCCGCTGTTTGGACGGGGAAGGGGCTTTTTGTCCTGGACGGCGAGAAGAACGCCATGTTTCTCTTTTCCTTCAAGGGCCGGGTACTGGCCGTTATGGGACCCGACCTCTTTCCAGAGGGTTTGTTGCGACATGCGGTGGATATCGCCGTGCATGGGCGGCAGCTCTACATACTCAATAGAGAATCTGCGACATTAACCGCCTTTGAACTGCATCAGTCCGGAGCGCCACAGGGCTCGTGACTTCTCATATTCGACATTTTTTTTACTTCCTTCTCCTGCCGTGTGCGCTCTTTGCCCAAAACCGGTATGGTGAACCCGCGCCTTTGACATTTCATAGAATCTGGACTGCCAATGGAAGTGATTCCACGCTGCAGCTGGCACACCACTGGATTGTCCCCAATACATTTTCATTGAGGAGGGCGGGGAGAATGCAGCTTTTGGGTACCGGTTACTCCCTAGACCTGCGCAACAGGCTTCTTCAATTTACAGTGTGCCCCGATTCAGGCAGTCAGTGGATCATTCATTATCAATTTCGTCCTTTTACAATTCGGCGAGCCTATACCTATGCCCGGATTGACACCGTACAGCAGGATTCAATCACAGGCGTGGCTCGGCTGAATTCTGAGGTTCCGGCCCGTCCGTCCGCTGCAGCGATGTGGCGTGAAGACCTGCTTGAGAAATCAGGCTCCGTGTTTCGTGGCGTTTCTTTGGGCACCGGCGGCATGCGTCTGCAGTCGGGATTGCGTCTGCAGCTCAATGGTCAGCTGGCGCCGGGTGTGGAGATCACGGCCGCGCTGACAGATCAGTCTACACCCATTCAGCCAGAGGGCAACACACAGTCGCTGCAGGAGATCGACAAGGTTTTTGTCCAGCTGCGCATGCATCAGCTGAAGGCAACCCTGGGCGATCTGGTCTTTGAGGCCCGTGATTTTGGAATGGGGTCCTATTCACGAAAGCTGCAGGGCGTGCAGGCTGAGGCCGGCTGGGAGCGTGGTCGTGTGACGTTGATGGCGGCAGCGGGCAAGGGACAGTTTAAATCCCAGCATTTGACCGGTCTGGAAGGCGTTCAGGGGCCGTATCAATTAACCGGCGCCCAGGGACAGAGAGAGATTATTGTACTCGCAGGCACAGAACGTGTCTATCTTGACGGGCGTGAGATGACGCGGGGAGAAGAGAATGATTACACCATCGACTATGCCAACGGTCAAGTGCTCTTCACGCGCAAACAGTTGATCACCGGAGATTCTCGAATCACTGTGGATTTTGAATTTTCAGATCAGAAATTTCAGAAAAGCATTGTCGGGGCCACAGGGCAGGCCGCCTGGCTCAATAACCGCATTCGTATGAAAACCGCCTTGCTGAGAGAAGAGGATAAGGACAACCCACTGGATATGACATTGACTGAGGCACAGCGCAGCATTCTGTCCAGTGTCGGTGATTCGCTGCAGCAGGCTTCAATGTCTGGGGCGCAGCATGTGGGGGAGGGGGCTGGCAGTTACGTGAAGGAACTCTCAAACGGTGAAGTCATCTACACCTATGTCGGCGCCGGATTGGGTGATACCGTGGTTCGATTCTCCTACGTCGGCCCCGGAAAAGGAGACTATCTCTTTAAGGGGTACGGCATCTATCTTTATAAAGGACCGCAGCAAGGCGATTATCTGCCGATTTTCTTTCTGCCTGTGGCGCAGCGTCAGCAGCTGGCCACCATGCAGGTAGAGGCGTCGTTGACTTCCAAGCTCAGTGTTCAGGGTGAAGCCGGATTCAGTCAGCAGGATCTCAACCTCTATTCCAATCTGAACGACGCGGACAACAGCGACAGGGCCCTCTCGGCCAATTTGCAGTTGAAACCCGTGCCGCTGGGGCCCGGCCAGATTTCAGGGTATGGACGGTGGCGTGATGTGGGAGAGCGTTTCCGTTTTGCCGGTCGCGCCGTTGAAGTGGAGCACGGCAGGCGCTGGGGCATGGCTGAGGGAGAAACCTCGGGGGAGCGCAGCTGGGAGACCGGTGGTCGATACGCCCTTTCCTCGAAGTCGGCCATCGCCTTTGAGAAAGGCGCATTGCACCGGATCAACGGGATGAACTCGAAGCGTCAGCTGGCGGAAATTATCCTGCAATCCAAAGGCCTTCCGTCACTCTCCGGGCGGGACGAGAGGGTTCAAACCTCTCTAAACGGACTTGGAGGGCTCTGGCAGCAACGGGAAGGACGGATTCAGGGCCGCTTGTCAATGTTCGATATGCAGGCCGTGTACCGCTCTGAGCACAGGAAAGATGAAGACCTCGATTCGTTGTGGACAGGCAGAAAATTTGAAGATCTCTCCAGTCGCATCGCCTTCAGGCGGAAACGTTTCAATGCCCTCCTGGTGATTCAGCAGCGTCACTACCAGCGCTATGAAAGTGGCCGCTTGAAACCGCACTCAGTGGCCAATACACAGAATGTAAATATCGACTGGAAGAACACGCAGGGCTTCAACGTGAAACTGCTCTTTACCCGGCGCAGACGGGCGTATGAGGATGCTGCGGTCGCTGTCCAATCCTCGGATTTAGCAGAATCACGCATTCAATTTATACCGAGAAGCCGCAAGATTGAGTGTCGAATCAACTATCGATACGCATCCAACAAGGCTTCAGAAATGGTCAGAGATACCATTGAGGTGGGGCGGGGGCTGGGCAATTACCGCTATGATGAAGGGTTGAATGAACTGGTGCCTGACAGTGATGGTGATCTCTTGATCAGGCAGATTCAGACCGGGCAGTTTCTTCCTGTGAACCATCTGCAGCTGAATGGAGATTTACGCGTGCTTGGGGGAAAGTGGGTGAAGACCGGGGTGGTCTCTGCATTGAATCTCAGATCCACATGGCGCATTGAGCGCCGGGATAAGGAGCGTGACTTTGCACTGGTGAATCAGCGGGCCTTCGCGCCTCAGTGGCAATCGGACTCAACCCTGGTCAGCGGCCAGCTGCAACAGCAGCATGATTTTGAATACCGCCCCGCCCGGGGGAAAGTGCATCTCCGTCTGCGTTTTCGAAACAATCAAAGCGAGACCCATCAGCTGCTCAATGAAGGACAGCACAGGGCACAGCGGCTCTGGGCATTGAGAGTGCGATCGGTGAGCAGCAAGACGTGGAGCTTTGAGTCGACGCTGCATTTGCGCGGAGATGATCGAGATTACGAGCGTGTGCTGAGAAGCGACCGCCGTATCCGAGAGCAGGGCGCCATGCTGAAACTCAATCGAAGGCTGCACAGAAAGATGGAGGCGGGTGTGGATCTCTCCTACGCCCACGCGACAGACAGGGCGCAGCAGCCAGAGACTGACGCATCATCGTTTTTTATCACACCCCGTCTGCGCTGGACGCTGGGGCGCAAGGGACAGCTGCGTGCTGAATGGGCCTTTGGCCGTATCCATGCCAGACAGAAAAACCGGGCGCTGCCCTATGAGATGTTTGATGGCGACCAGCCCGGCACCACGCATCGTTGGGCGGTGTATCTGAATTACAGACTGAATCAGTTCGTACAGGCCACACTCTCCTATCGCGGGCGGAACGAACCCTGGCGGACGCAGATCTATCAGACGGGGCAAATTGAAGTCCGTGCATTCTTTTAATCCAGAGGGAAGAGGCGTTGCTTAAAACAGTCATACTATGGATATTTACCTGTGGGCTGAGCCTCTCTGCGCAGCAGAAAGTGGCCTCAGTGCAGGTGGTTGCGGCAGATCCACTCTCATCAGGAGAGGTGGTTGAGGCGCTGGGCATTTTGCAGAATCAGCCGCTGCCGGAGGATTTTCCCCACGCGCAGCACGGTCGGCTGCAGAGCCTTTACCGCCAGCAGGGATATTTTCATGCGCAGTTGGATTCATTCAGATTCGATGCGGCGAGTCGGCTGACACTGTGGGTCAGCGCCGGGCCGGCCATGCAACTCGGGCGTGTGGATTTTTATAATGTATCGGGGGCAATGGCTTCAACCATCGCCTCTCACTGGGACCTGGGCCCGGGTACTGTTTTCCGTCCGGCTCAGATCGACAACCGCATGCAGGCGATGACAGCCAGGCTGGCCGAAGCGGGCCATGCACTGGCCAGGTTAACAATTGACAGCCTGAAGATTCATCCCGGCAAAAGCCCCAGGGTTGATCTCAGAATAGCGGTTGAGAGCGGGCCGACTGTGGCCATCGCGTCTGTGACAGTCAGGGGGCAGAAGCTCACAAAGGAGGCGTTCATCCGGCGGGAGTGCCGTCTGGAAAGGGGGATGCGGTTCAAACCGTCCCTGTTGCGGCAATCGGTGGAGGCACTGAACCGGCTGGGTTATTTTCATCCGCTCAGTGAGCCTGATGTCCTCTTTGATTCTGAGGGGGCGCATGTCATTCTAACGGTTGAAGAGCGCAATACCTATCGTTTTGACGGGATTCTGGGGTATGTGCCACCAGCCAGCGAACGGGAGACAGGGTATACCACCGGCCAGCTCGAGTTTGCATTGCAGAATCTTTTTGGGACGGGCAGGGATTTCTACGCCAACTGGCAGAAGAAAAACAGGCACTCTCAACAGATGGCGCTGCGATACAGGGAGCCCTGGCTTTTCAATTTACCCGTTTTTGCCTCCGCAGGATTTGCGCAGGAGATACGCGATTCAAGCTATGTCAGGCGCGATGCCGAAATGGCACTGGGGTATGTGGCAAGGGGGCGCTGGGAGGCCGGCACCACGCTGAAATGGGTGGCCATTCTTCCCGATTCTGCCGAGGCCGTCTTACAGAGGATTCCCAAGAGCAGCACACGCAGTCTTTCTGGCTTTTTTAATTATTCATCGATGAACGATCCTGTAAACCCAAGGAAAGGACTTTCTCTGAGTGCCAGTATCAGTTATGGTCTTAAACAGCATCTCGCCTTCAGAACAGCCGGCATGAAAAAAAGTGAAGACCTGCGTGAGATGGCCCTCGACCTGGCTTATGTGCAGCCTCTGAGGGGGCGGCATGTGCTCTATCTGGGGCTGCATGGCGCGGAGATTGAAGCGGATCATATTGATGCAGGTCATCTCATCCGTATCGGGGGAACAAAGACTGTTAGAGGCTATGCTGAGGATGCGTTCAACGGGCATCGCTCCGTGTGGATGAACGCAGAGTACCGACTGCTCACCGGTCCCCGGTCGCGGCTCTTCCTCTTTGCCGATGGCATGCAGATGGAGACCAGTGACACCGATGGTCAAGTGGTGAAATTGATCCGCTGGGGGTATGGATTCGGCATTCGATTGAGTACAAGACTGGGGGTGATGGGTGTGGATTACGGGCTCGGGGAGGGGGATGGCTGGATGAACGGCAAGGTGCATGTGGGCCTGATCAACCATTTTTAGTGACACCGCATAACCAGGATAGGCCGGCCTATGTGATTTCCAACTTGTTTTTCCAGAATTGAATTTTTAACATAGATCTGTATTCCCAACCCCATTTTGAGATTAAGGAGGCGTTCATGGATGCGGTTCTGCTTTCTCGTCTTCAATTCGCTATTACGATTGGGTTTCACTATATTTTCCCTCCTTTGACTTTTGGGCTGACGCTGGCCCTATTGATTTTTGAAAGCCTGCATCTCAGACTGTCCAGCCAGGTTTACAAGCGACTCACCGATTATTTTGTGAAAATACTGGCACTGGTTTTTGTGCTGGGCACGGCCACCGGTATTACCATGGAGTTTTCTTTTGGCACCAACTGGTCCAATTACTCTCGCATGGTAGGCGATGTCTTTGGGGCGCCTTTGGCAGCAGAGGGCGTTTTGGCCTTTTTCCTGGAATCCGTATTCCTTGGGGTTCTTGTATTCGGTCGTAACAAAGTTACAAAACGACAGTACTGGTGGTCTGCTTTTCTTGTATTTTTAGGCGCCCACCTCTCAGGGCTCTGGATCATTGTCGCCAACTCCTGGATGCAGACGCCGGCGGGCTTTGTTATGTCGAACGGACGCGCCGTGATGACCGATTTCTGGGATGCCGTCGTGAATCACTCCACCTTGATCCGCTACACACACACTGCAGTAGCCGGATGGATCACCGGTGTCTTCTTTGTGGCGGGTGTCAGTGCATGGCTGCTGTTGAAAAGGCGGGGCCAGACTGAAGCCCGCGCCGCGCTTCCTATCGCATTGATTATTCTTGTGGGCGCATCTCTGCTTGAGTTGGGCCTGGGACACGGACATGCAATGCAGGTGGCCGAGACACAGCCGGCCAAAATGGCCGCGTTTGAGGCGCAGTGGGAGACGCAGCGGGGTGCGCCGCTGGCTCTGTTTGGCCTTCCTGATGAGAGGGCGCGGAAAACCCACCTGTACGTCGGCCTTCCCAGAATGTTAAGCTGGCTGGTTGCCTTTGACCCCAATGCGGAAATCAAGGGACTAAACGCCTTTCCGGAGGATGAGCGCCCGCCAGTCGCCCTTCCGTTTTATGCCTATCACATCATGATTACACTGGGCATGCTGTTCATTATCATTCCATCCTTGGGGTTTCTCCTGCTGTTGCGGAAAAAACTTTTTACCTGTCGTCGTTACCTATGGTTGCTTGTTTTTACGGCGCCCCTGCCGCAGTTGGCCAATCAATTGGGCTGGATGGCCGCAGAGGTGGGGCGTCAGCCCTGGGCCGTTTACGGTGTTTTGAAGACACGTGATGCGGCTTCAGTCGTAGTTCCGGCCGGTCAGATCCTTTTTTCTCTGATTATGTTCAGCCTGCTCTACCTGTTTCTCTTTATCATATTTTTGAAAGTGCTGTTCAAAATTGTCAGAAAAGGGCCAGAACAGGCGCAGACACCCGCTATAGAAGGTTATCTTTGATGGAGGCCCAGGCAATGGTAATTTTACAGCACACATGGTATATACTGATTGGCGTACTCCTGGCCGGGTATTCCGTTCTGGATGGTTTTGATCTGGGTGTAGGAATAATGCTTCCATTTCTGGCTAAAAAAGAGGAGGAAAAGCGCCAATTATTCAAGGCCGTAGGCCCTTTCTGGGATGGCAATGAGGTCTGGCTGCTCACAGCGGGCGGGGCTCTCTTTGCCGCCTTTCCCAATGTCTATGCTACGGTGTTCAGTGGCTTCTATCTGGCAATTATGCTTCTTTTGTTTGCCTTGATTTTTAGAGCTGTCTCTCTGGAGTTCTGGGCGTATGACACAGAGCGAAAGACATTCTGGCAGTGGACTTTCACTCTCAGTTCATTGCTCGTTTCAGTGCTTTTCGGCGTGGTTTTGGGCAATGTGATTGTCGGTGTTCCACTTGATGCTAGAATGGAGTTTACAGGGACGTTTTTTACATTACTGCGACCGTTTCCTTTGGCGCTGGGGGCTCTGGGTTTGCTGGCATTTATGATGCAGGGGACGTCATGGTCGGCCTATAAGACGTCGAATCAACTTCATGCAGTCGCTCAGGAAATGGGGTGGAAACTGAGTTCAGTCATGCTCTGTTTTTTCCCCGTCGTCTTTATACTTGGCCTCATCTATATTCCCGGGGCTGCTGTAAAATGGGTCGCCTACGGGTTTGCCGCCTTTACGTGGGGAGCGGTTACTTTTTATCGTCATTATTTAAAGGTGGGGCGTGAGTTTGCAGCCTTTCTCAGTACGTCTGCGGTGTGGCTCGGTCTCTGGGGGCTTGTCGGGGCTTGGCAGTTTCCTGTGCTGGTCCGGGCCTCGAATGATGCTGCATGTAATATGACACTGTTTAACGTCTCATCATCGCAACTCACACTGACGGTGATGGCAATTATTGCCGGTGTCGGTATGCCCATTGTCATTGCCTATACAGTTTTTGTTTACCGGTTATTTAAAGGGAAAGTCGTGCTGGACTGAGTCGTGTTGGAATGTAAAGGCCCTGCTCCACTGGACAGGGCCTTTTTTTATCGGGAAAAGTTCAGGTCTCTCGGCGCAGCATATCGGCTGGCCGGGCTCTGGCGGTTTTAATCGTTTGATAGCCCACAGTGAGCAGGGCCATAGCGATGCTGATACCCAGAGAGAACAGGAAGATCTCCGGCCCCAGATTGATGCGATAGGAAAAATTCTCGAGCCATTTTTTGAATGCGAAATAGGCAATTGGACATGCCAACAGATTGGCGATAATTATCCATTTTAAAAAGGACTGGGTAAGGATTTGCGTGATGGTGCCCGTGCTCGCACCGAGCACTTTTCGGATAGACATTTCCTTGGCCCTTTTTTCTGTGATAAAAGAGGCCATGCCCAAGAGACCCAGGCAGGCAATGCCAATGGCGATGGATGTGAAGAGGTTGAAGCTGGACGCCAATCGTTTTTCTGCTCTGTACATCGCTTCCACGCGATCGTCGAGAAAGCGGAAATCAGCGGGATAGATGGGTGAAAAGGTATTTACCGTTTTTTTAATGGATGCCACTGTTTCAGGAAGATTTGTCGCCTGCACGCGCAGGGCAAAATATTGCATAGTCGTCCAAGAATCCGATTCGATTAATTCTACAGCCACCGGCTGTATGCCGAGATGCAGCGTAGAGAAGTGAAAGTTTTTTACAATTCCAATCACTTTCTTGGGATATTTTCTATTGAATTTGAACTCTTTGCCCAGGGGGTTTTTCCAGCCAATGGCCTCTACTGCTGCCTCGTTCAACAGAATTGCTTCTCTGGCATCTGTGGGATGCGCCTTATTGAAATGTCGCCCCTGCAATAGTGACATGCCAAAGAAATCCAAAGTGTTGTAGTCCACATGCATTTTGTAGACATGCAGTTGTTCATCCTTGGTTTTTCCCTCCCAGCTGGGGGTGGAGCTTGAACGAATGGTGATGGGCAGCTGCCGGGTGGCTGTCAGGTCGGTTACACCCGGAATTTGTGCCAAGGCATTTTGCAGCGGATGGTACTGTTTTTTTAGTTCGGGGTCGCGCAGGCGTACCGTGAAAATTTGGTCTTTCTCAAAACCCAGATTTTTATTGCGGATGAAACGCATCTGTTTATGCATCACCAGCGTGCCACTGATCAACACAATAGAAATGATAAATTGAAGGACCACGAGTATATGGCGCAGTTGGCGCGACCGGTTCTGTCCCTTCCGGTTGATGCCACTGAAAATCGTTATAGGCTTGAATGAAGAGAGGTATATTGATGGATAGAGGCCTGAGATCAGTCCCAAAAACACCGTCAAAATGAAGATATACAGCAGTGTGACAGGGTTGAAGGCCAGGGTCACAGAGAGATTGCGGTCCATCAGTACCGAGAATCCGGGTAGAAGGGCAGCGGTCAAGACCAGGGAGAGACAGAGTCCGGACAATGAAAAGAGCAGGGATTCACCCAGAAACTGAAAGAGCAGATGTTGTCTTAAGGCGCCCACCACTTTTCGCATGCCCACTTCACGGCTCCGGTTGAGGGAACGAGCGGTGGCAAGGTTCATGTAATTCAGGCTGGCAATGAGCAGAATAAACAGTCCGATTCCGGAAAAGAGATAAAGTAGATTAATATCACCCGTGCTGTTGAGTTCAAAATTATGGTTGCTGTAGAGATGAATATTCTGAACAGACTCGGCCAGATAGAGGTGTTTGCTGTCTGAGTCCAAATGTTTAGATTTGATAGCGTCAAGCTGACGTTGAAGCGTCGCGATCTCGGTTTTGGGTCTGGCCCGAACATAGGTGAGATAGCTGTTGTTGGTCCAACTTTCCAGGTTGCGCCTCCGCTCCGGGGAGTACAAAGTTTGAAAAGAACCGAGGAAGTCAAACTGCATATGGCTGTTTGGAGGCATGTTTTCAAAAACGCCGGTGATCATGAAGTCATGGGTATTGTCTTTACGGAGTTTTTGACCCACCGCCTCTGTTGAACCAAAGTATTTTTCGGCGGCGCCTTGAGAGATAATCATGGTGTATGGGGCACGCAGCGCATTATGGGCGTCTCCCCGGGTGAGGTGAAGATCAAAGATGTCGATGATTTCAGGATCGGCCATGAAGAGATTGCGTTCTACAAATGTCTCCCGGCCCGCTGTGATCAAGCCGCCGACATTGGCGCTCATCCGTCCGACAGATTCAACCTCAGGCATTGAGGCTTCAATCGCCTCTTTAAGCGGGGCCGGTGTCACTGTAAATGAGGTGCGGCCCATAAAAAGATTGTCCGGCTGATCCATGAATATTCTGTATACATCCTCAGAACGATAAATATGACGATCATAACTGAGTTCAGAACGTACATAAATCAAAATGAGCATGGCGCAGGTCAGTCCAATGGTCAGGCCGATCAGATTAATCGCGGAAAAGCCCTTTGATTTCTGAATGTGGCGATAATTGGATTTTAAATAATTAGACAACATGATGCTCTCCCAATAGAGTGCATTTTTAATCGATCCAGGGATAAAGGTCAGCAGTTGCGCCAAATACCACAGACAGACCAGGAGGGCATTGGAACGGGCCCGGCGTTCAGCATAGGCTTCATCCATGGATTCAATGACAGAGTGTCTGATGTCGCGTTGTAACAAACCCATCATGATAAGACGGAGGAAGAATGGCGGGGACGGTTTCATGGGTTATTCCAATCCAGCAAGCGTCAATGTACCCCAGGAGGCGTCGTGCACCCGTTTGGCGTTGCGCAGTTCTTCCCGCCCTCTGTCGGTCAAGGTGTAGAATACCTTGCTTTTGCCACCGCGTTCGGGTGTGGGCGCGCCGGTTGTGGAGGCGACCAAGCCTTTCTTCAGCAGCCGGCTGAGCGGGGCGTATATGGCGCCAAAGGACCACTTTTCATCCGTCACTTGTTCGATATGTCGCTTGATTGACATCCCGTACGCATTGTCGCTGAGATGGAGAATGGCGAGAAGGAGCAGTTCTTCCTGGCGAGTGATGTATTTGAACATAGCATCTCCATTAATGTGCTGTTTAATTATTATTCGGATGTAGAGAAAAAAGGTTTCATATTTTCTCTACCTCCGAAGAGATTGTTTTTGAATAATTATTTTGAACCAGCATCTTTCTTTGATATCTTTCAACGTTTGTGGTGAGGTCGTTTTTGTATTTTTATGATTATAACGCATCAAATAGTGTAACAAGTTTGTGACTCACGCGTCTTTTTTAATGCATACTCCATTCTCATTTATTCATGAGGTCTTCAATGAAAAGAGCCTTTCTCCTTCTCGTCCTATTATTTAACGGCAGTTCCGGTATTGGGCAGGTGATTTTTACTGAACCCCTGAGCCCGCGTAATGCCAGCTATCAGATAACGGTCAAACTGGATACCGGGGCGAAGCAGATTATCGGCAAGGAAATACTGCACTGGAAGAATATCACGCAGTATGCCACAGAAGAATTACAGTTTCATCTCTACATGAATGCTTTCAAGAACAATCAGTCGACACATATCCTGGAAAAAGGGGGACATGCAGATAAATTGAGAGATGAGGAAGCCTGGGGCTGGGTGGATGTGAATCGTCTCATCGTCTCAGGGCATGACCTCACAGAACAGGCCGAATTCATTCAACCTGATGATGAGAACACCCAGGATCAAAGCGTGATCTGCGTCCCGCTGAATCGCAAAGTGCACCCCGGTGAAAGTATCGAAATAGAGATTGATTTTGTGACGCAACTGCCAGTGGTCTATCGAAGGAACGGATATTATAAAGATGATTTTTTCTTTGCGGCCCAGTGGTTTCCCAAGCTCGGCGTACTCGAGGACCAGGGCTGGAACTGCCATCAGTTTCACGCCAACTCTGAGTTCTTCTCGGATTATGGGGTCTATGATGTCCAGCTGACCCTCCCTAAAGAGTATGTTGTGGGCTCCACGGGCACGGTACAAAAAACCGAAACCTTCGATTCGATGAAAACATTGCACATCCGTGCTGAAGATGTACACGACTTTGCATGGACGGCCTGGCCGCATTATCGGGTTGTCAAAGAAAACTACAAGGGTGTTGATATTATCCATCTCTACGAGGATGATCACGTAGGCACGGTTGATTTGACCATGGATGCCATGAAGAAAACCCTGGATTACATGACCGCCTGGGTGGGTGACTATCCCTATCCAGCGATCACGGTGGTGCATCCGCCCACAGGCTGTTTTGATGTGGCCGGCATGGAATATCCCATGTTCGTCACGGGGGGGGCGATGTATGCTATGCCCGAATATCTCGTTCGCATGACCACCATGGTGACGGTGCATGAGTTTGGCCACAACTGGTTTTACGGGATGATTGGCAGCAATGAATTTGAAGAGGCCTGGCTGGATGAGGGGCTGAACTCCTACGCTGAATGCCGCATGATGGACCACTTCTACGGTTCAGAGGCCTCCATGGTGAGCCTGCTGGGGCTGAACATGGGCGAGTTGGCGTATCAGCGCATGGGCTTTCTGGGGAACCGGCGGAGCAACCGTATTCTACGGCCGGTATGGACATACATTGGCGGAGATTATGGGGTGCACTCCTACAGCAAACCGGCGCTGATGCTCTGGACGCTTGAAGGCGTGGTCGGCCGTCCGGTGATGGATGAGATCATGCGCACGTTTTTCCAGAGATGGAAATTCAAACATCCCCACAGTCAGGATTTCATCGATGTGGTGAATGAGATCACCGGTGAAAATTACGACAGCTTCTTTGATCAACTGCTCAAGGGCAGCAATGATCTGGACTATGCGGTGGCCTCGGTGTCCAGTCGCAAAACGCGCCCCAGAGAAGGATTGTTTGATGAAGCAGGGGAGCGGCAGCTCTATCCCAAAGAAGAAGAAATCGAAAAGGACAGCACGGCCGCTGAAGAAGAGGCCACGTACAGAACCCGTGTGCGTGTGCATCGCAAGGGCGAGGTGATTCTGCCCGTGGATGTGCTGCTGGTCTTTGAGAACGGCGACAGCCTGAGCTATGTCTGGGACGGTGAGGAACGATGGACACAGTACATCGTGAATAAGCCGGTGAAGCTGGATTACGCTGTGGTGGATCCCCAGAGAAAGTTGGTACTTGACGCGCAATTCTCCAATAACAGCAAGACCAGAGAACCGCAAAATACAGCCGTCCACCTGATGGGGAATCGTGCCCTCTACTGGTTTGAGTCCCTCCTGCATCTCATTGGCATTCTCGGTTAATGGAAAGGCATTATTGATGATATTTAAACACATTCTTACCGGTTTCCAACTCACTTTGAAGAATAAACGGGTGTGGCTGCTGTTGTTTTCGGTTCAGCTGCTTTTTGCTTCGATCCTTACTGTTTCCATGAAGACTCAATTTTCAAGCCTTCTGTCTGACAATCTGATGGGGCAGGAGGTCATGGCAGGGCATACAGGCATCGCGTTTGTTGAGATGATTGTGCATCAAGGGCAGGCTTTGGCCATGCAAATGAAATTCGTTTTGCTGATGGCCCTGTTCTATCTCGGCGTCACCGTGTTTCTAAACGGCGGCGTCTTCGCACTGTTTTTGGGGGATGCGCCGTTTCAGCAAAAAACATTTTGGGGAAATGCCGGTCAGTATTTCGGTCGTTTCTTTCGGCTCATGCTCAATTCTTTGCTCTATTTGATTATTGCCGTACTGCTCTATCTGGGTGTTGATGCGCTTTTGATGTTATTCAAAGGTGATTCAGAGAAAATGCTCGTCCTGCTGAAGGGTGTGGGTTTTGCCTTCCTGGCCTTTGAGCTGATTCTGGTGCAGATGACCTTTGATTACGCCAAGATGATCGCCATCAAATCAGACAAAAAAAGTATGTTCAAGGTGAGCCTGTCCGCCTGGGGTTTTGTCTTTAGGCGTTTGGGGCGTACGCTTTCGCTCTATCTGCTGATGCTGCTGCTGGGCCTCGCCGTTTTTGTCGTATTCACGGGGATAGGTGGGCTCATACCAACCATAAGCGGCTTGATGGTGTTTCTATTGCTGCTGTGGCAGCAGCTCCATTCCTTTGTCCGTGCAGGTACAAGAATGGTTTTTATTGCGTCGCAATGTCAGTTGTACTGTTCTGCATAGTATAGGACGCGATAGCATTTGATTTGAAACCAATCAGCAGGCCGGGAGAGCGAAGATGAGAGAGATCCAGAGGAGGCGTGTTGAGCCTCTCTCTGGTCTTTCTGATGGTCGGGGCCTGCGGGCATTCCCGTCAACCGCTGTCGTCCTTTAAGGCGTCACGATCTCAGTTGCCGCAACCCATTCTGGAGGCGAATGCAGAGATGTCATCGTAAATGGTTTTGATGTATCATCATCTGGCAGCCATGGCAGAAACGCTGTCACTGCCGGAAAAAGCACTGGGTTTTGCTGAGAAGGCCCGGTCTATTGGCCGGCGAATCAACCAGTGGTGCTGGCACGAAGCGGGCCGATTTTACTAGGATGTCAGCGGTGATGGCGTGCCTTTTCAGAAGAAGACCAGTGGCGGTTTCTGGCCGAGGCTGGCCGGTGTGGCCTCTTTGGAGCAGGCCGCCCGGCTCGTGTCCCATCTGACGGCCCCCGATGAATTCTGGCGCCATTTTCTTTTTCGAACCTTGGCCGCGGATGAACCGGAGTATTGTGACGACGGTAGTTACTGGTTGGGGGGGGCTGGGCGCCCACCAATGTGATGATCATCAAGGGGCCGCAACGCTACGGAGCGATATCTGCAGGCTTTGCGGGCCGATTCAGCTGTTGATAGAAAATGTCATAGGGCTTAGGATAGACGCGAGGCAGCGGAAAGCGCTTCAAATCAAACCGGGTGAAGCGGTCATCTACTGGGCTGTTCCAAGGCATGGCAAATAATATAGAGATCCCGCATTAATTTAACACGATATTCCCACGTAAATTAAAATATTTCTTGATACATAGGGCCATTTCCTTTATATTTTTCCAAATAGAGGAGAGGTTATGACTATTGTATTGGATGATATCGACAAGCAGATTGTCAATCTGTTGCAGGAAAACGGACGCATGCCCAACGCCCAGCTGGCCAAATCAGTCGGCCTGTCTCCGCCGTCCATGCTTGAGCGCGTGAGAAAATTGGAAAAAAATGGCGTGATTAAAAAATATGTCGCCCTGGTGGACCCCAAAACTGTGGGAAAAGGGATGACGGCTTTTGTTTCCGTTTCACTAAAACTGCATCAAACCGACGCGCTGGAAGCCTTCATGGACGAGATTCAGAAAATCCCCGAAGTGCTCGAGTGCCATCATATCAGTGGCGAATCCGACTATCTGATGAAGGTGGTGATAAAGGATATCGGTGAATATGAGAAATTTTTACTGGAGCGGCTGACGCATTTCAAGGCCATCAGTAAAGTGCGAACGTCTTTTGCCTTGAAGTCCATGAAGCAGCAGACACAGATCCCAATCGATTAGTGTGAGACAGTCGCCCGTGCCGCTGAACATTGATAGCGGCCTCCGGGCGATTTTTTTCTGTATCTTGAAACAACATTTTTTATCCTTCCGTATGCCGAAAGGCCTGTGCAGACAACAATGGCTTACACCGGCGCCAAGATGTTTTAGACAGACAATCCCGTCTCCCTTTCAGATTAACAGTCAGGACGCCCCATGCAGCCCATTCTGTTCTATTCCACCAACCTCAACGCACCGCCTGTTTCATTTGCTGAAGCCCTGCTGAAAGGGCTGGCGCCCGATGGCGGACTTTATCTGCCTGGAGAAATTCCCCGCTTAGCCCCTGAAGAGATCAGCGCATTCTCAGACATGGCCTATCATGAGATTGCCTTTGAAATTGGCCGCCGTTTTCTCAGAGGTCAGATCGATGAGGTTGCCCTCAAGGCGTTGGTCCGATCCGCCTATGATTTTGAAGTGCCACTTGAACATGTCGTCGATCGAAATTATGTCATGCGCCTGGACCGTGGGCCGACAGCCTCTTTCAAGGATTTTGCCGCCCGCATGATGGGGCGACTCATGCAGTATTATCTCAAAGCTGAGAATCGACGACTGCTGATCCTGACGGCCACCTCCGGAGACACGGGCAGCGCCATTGCCAATGCGTTTTACGGGCTGGATCAAATCGAGGTATTGGTGCTCTACCCCAAAAATGAGGTCACAGACCGTCAGCGCAGGCAGATGACCACCTTGGGCAAGAATGTGCAGATTGTCGCCCTGGACGGCAAGTTTGATGATTGTCAGGCACTGGTCAAAACGGCCTTTACCGATCCTGAGCTCGACGATTTAGGACTCTCCTCGGCCAATTCCATCAACATCGGCCGCCTGATACCACAGTCCATCTACTACTGTTACGCCTTTGCCAAACTCAGAGCGGGGCTTCGCGATGATTCTATCGTTTTCTCTGTCCCTTCAGGAAATTTTGGCGACATGATGGGGGGGCTGCTGGCCAAGGCCATGGGCATTCCCATTGACCGTTTTGTGATTGCAGTCAATGAAAACGATGCCTTTCCAACGTTTCTGTCTACCGGTCATTATGAGAAAGTGGCGCCGTCACGCAACTGTATCTCCAGCGCCATGAATGTGGGCCATCCCAGCAATCTTTCCCGGGTCACGGCCCATTATGGCGGCGTGATGGATGAACATGGCCGTGTGAAAAAAGCCCCTGATTTGGTCAGGATGAACCACGACATGGTCTCTTATTCAGTCAGCGATACAGAGACTGAAGCCACCATTAAATCGGCCTGGCAGGCGCATCGCCTGCTGCTCGAGCCCCACGGTGCGGTGGGTTGGAACGGCTTGATGCGTTACCTGTCGACACAGCCCGATGCACATCCCCTTTGTGTGTTGCTGGAGACGGCGCATCCCGCCAAGTTTCCAGAGAAGCTCATCAGCCTGCTTGATGAAAACCCCGCCATGCCGCCAAGTCTTGTGGGGTTGGAGGAGAAAGCGGAGTCCTTTGATTCGTTGGAACATGACTATACCGCTTTTAAGGCCTACTTGAATCAACGGTATAGATAGGGGGCAAGATGAAATATATCATTATTCTGGGTGATGGCATGGCCGATCGTCCCATTGCCGCTTTGGGGGGCAAGACGCCACTCATGGTGGCCCATACACCGCATATCGACAGGCTGACCACCATGGCCAAAACCGGTACGCTGGTCACTGTGCCGGCTGACATGCCCCCAGGCAGCGAGGTGGCCAACATGGCGGTACTCGGCTACGATGTGAAGGCGGTGTATCAGGGACGTGGCGTGTTGGAGGCGGCCAGCATGGGGGTGGCGCTGCAGGCCACCGACCTGGCCATGCGCTGCAATTTGATCTGTGTTGAAGAGCAGAAGATCAAGAACCACTCGGCAGGACATATCTCCACCGAAGAGGCTGCGCAGCTGGTGGCCATGCTCAATGAAACCTTGGGTTCTGAGTCTGTGCAGTTTTATCCTGGCGTGAGCTATCGCCATCTCCTGGTGATAAAGAACGGACAGAACGAGATCGCTCTGACGCCCCCTCACGATGTACCGGGCACACCGTTCTCCAATGTCATGCCGCAGGCCACGGCCCCCTCCGGAGAAGAGACGGCGGCCCTGTTGAAAAAGTTGATACTGAAATCACAGACCCTGCTGGAAGGCCATCCAGTGAATCGGCGCCGCCGCGACAGGGGCAAAGACATGGCCACTTCAATCTGGCCCTGGGCCGCTGGATACAAGCCGGAGATGAAGACGCTGCACGCGCAGTACGGCGTGACAGGCGCGGTGATCTCTGCGGTGGATCTCATCCACGGTATTGGCGTGTACGCCGGCATGAAAGTGATGCATGTACAAGGCGCCACCGGTCTGTACGACACCCATTATGAGGGAAAGGTGCAGGCTGCCATTGAGGCTTTAGACGCGGTTGATCTGGTCTATCTTCATATTGAAGCCAGTGATGAAGCCGGCCATGAAGGGGATGTTGACCTGAAAATACAGACCATCGAAGCCCTGGATCAACGGGTTGTGAAACCGCTGCTGGCCGAGGCAGAGAGGCGGGCAGGGGGGCTGACGTTGGCACTGCTGCCCGACCATCCCACACCCTGCGAGCTCCGGACGCATGTGCGTGACGCTGTGCCTTTTCTGATTGCCCGGCCGGGTGTCGTCCCTGATGCGGTCATGCATTACGATGAAACGCATGTCCAGGCCGGCGCATTCGGACAACTGCAGGGAACGGCGTTTATGAAAGCCTTGCTCAATCAGAACGGCTAATGGCGGCAACAAGGCATTTAAAATGGCGGTATCTCCCGGGATACCGCCATTTTTGATCGATGGGTTTCTAATTGAAGGAGCAAAACCTGAAACTGCTTCGCTTTGTCCTTGACCTTTCCGATAAAACTTTGTACAATGACGCAAACAATTATTCATTTAAGATTTAAGGACGGTGCATGAGCAACGGATCTGAAAAAATTATCTATTCGATGATGCGGGTAAGCAAGGCCTATAATCAGAAGCCCGTCATCAAGGATATTTCGCTTTCCTATTTTTATGGGGCCAAGATTGGAATTCTTGGCTTAAACGGATCGGGCAAGAGTACGCTGCTGCGCATCATGGCCGGTGTCGACCAACATTATGAAGGCCAGTCGGTCTTGTCCGATGGTTATACACTGGGTTATCTGGAGCAGGAGCCGCAACTGGACCCCGAAAAAACGGTGCGGTCCATTGTGGAAGAAGGCCTTCAGGACGTGGTGGATATTGTCAATGAGTACAACGCCATCGGTGAGAAGTTTGCCGAGCCCATGTCAGACGATGAGATGAATACATTGATCGAACGCCAGGGTGAGCTGGGCGAGAAGATCGATCAGCTCGACGCTTGGGACCTCGATGCCCGTCTGGACATGGCCATGGATGCCCTGCGCTGTCCCCCCGGTGATGCATCGATCAAGGTACTCTCCGGTGGAGAAAAACGACGCGTGGCCCTCTGTCGACTCTTGCTTCAGAAACCCGATATTCTGCTGCTCGATGAACCCACCAACCACCTCGATGCTGAGACTGTTGGCTGGCTGGAGCGTCATCTTCAGCGGTATGAGGGCACTGTGATTGCTATCACGCATGATCGCTACTTTTTGGACAATGTGGCGGGCTGGATTTTGGAGCTGGACCGTGGCGTAGGTATTCCGTGGAAGGGCAATTATTCGTCCTGGCTGGAACAGAAGCAGAAACGTCTGGCCCAGGAGGAGAAGCAGGAGTCCGACCGTCAAAAGACGTTACAGCGTGAGATGGAGTGGATTCGTATGACACCCAAAGGGCGTCAGGCCAAGGGCAAGGCCAGAATCACCGCCTATGAAGAACTGTTGTCGCAGAATGTTGAGAAGCAGGCCAAGGATTTGAAGATCTACATCCCGCCGGGACCGCGTTTGGGGAAGAATGTCATTGATGTCAACAGCGTCAGCAAGGCCTATGGCGATAAATTGCTCTTTGAAAATCTGGAATTCGCCTTGCCGCCCGGCGGTATTGTGGGCGTGATTGGCCCCAACGGCGCCGGAAAAACCACGCTGTTTAAGATGATTACCGGGCAGGAGACCGCCGATGCCGGTTCATTCAAAGTCGGTGAGACGGTGAAACTGGCTTATGTGGATCAGGAAAGGGATACACTGGATGCCGATCAGTCGGTTTGGCAGGTGATCTCCGGGGGGAGTGAGCATATTGCTCTGGGCAGCCACTCCGTCAATTCCAGGGCCTATGTCTCACGGTTTAATTTTGCCGGCGCTGACCAGCAGAAGAAGGTCAGCATGCTCTCCGGCGGTGAGCGGAATCGTGTGCATCTGGCCTGTCTGTTGAAAGACGGCGCCAATGTGATTCTGCTTGATGAACCCACCAATGATCTCGATGTGAACACCATGCGGGCCCTTGAAGAGGCGCTTGAACATTTTGGCGGCTGCGCCGTGGTGATCAGCCATGACCGCTGGTTTCTTGATCGTCTGGCCACGCACATTCTCGCCTTTGAAGGCGACAGCCAGGTGCGGTGGTTTGAGGGTAACTATTCCGATTACGAGAAAGACCGCAAACGCCGTCTGGGCAAAGAGGCAGACCAGCCGCATCGCATTAAGTACCGGCATCTGACACGATAGAGAACAGAAAAAAAACGCCTTATCAAGGCGCCAATTTTGACCTATGGAACGATATGAATTTGAAGAGCCTGGTCACCTCTCTCTTCCTTTTGATGGGCCTCACCGTGACGGTGGAGCCCATCTTTTTTTAGGCTGCCGCCCTATTTAGAATTTTTTAAACTACCGACTCCTGAGTAAGGATTTGCACACAGTATGAGGGAAACGTTGTTGTCTTCTGGGGCAATGTCTTTGGTGAGTGTGCCCATACCACTGATCAGTAATTTTTGCGACAGTGTGGCTGTCTGGTTAAAGGACGCCACAAAGGACGACCATTCACTGTTGTGCCTCTCATCACCCATATAGTGATTGGAGATGAGATTGGCCATATGCCTGTAAAAATCGTCTTCCAGCAGATGGCCCTGAACTGTGTTTCTGATCTCGGTTGTCTGGAGCATCGCTTTGGCATCGGCGTGTATGCTGTGCAAAGCGTAGTCCTGAAATGCCTCGTGAGAAGTCCATTGATCAATCTGTGTAATTTGAACCGACTGCCCCTGCAAGTGCTGGCCATCGGTGAGTTGCAGTTTTCTGTAGGCACAGGGATAGGTGACCAAAGATCCGGTTTCAATATCCGTTATAACGCCGGCCGCTGCGCTTTGTGCCGCCGCATCCATCGCGTGAAAATGACCTGTAAAGACCACCTCGCAGCCGCGTGCCCGCCATGACTCCGTAAGGGCCTCTCTTTTTTTAATCAGATAGCCTTGAAAGAACAGTCCCTGGCCCTTGAAGTGCTCTATCAATCCGTGATGCATCATCATGAATACACGATCCCCGACATCTCTGGCAACGTTCAGTTGTTCTTCTATCCACTGCTGCGTGGCTGCGGAGAGGCGTCCTTTGCCGCGCGGGTCGGCATTGCTGTCCACGGCGATAATGCGCAGTCCTTCTATGGGGCGGGCCGCGTAAGAGAGGGAGAGCGAGTCACGGCTCAGGGCCTCGCCATAGCCAAATTCGTGATAGAGTGTGGCAAATGCGTCGGCGTTCACTGTTTCTGTGGGTGCGGCTTGCCCCGAGGAGTAATCGGCGGCCCTGGCATTATTGACGTCGTGATTGCCTGGCACCACCAGCACAGTGGCGCCGCTCTGGCTTTCCAGGGCGCTGAGCATCAGAGCCATCAGTCGATGAGAGGCGGCCTCTCCGTCCTTGGTAAGATCACCGGGAATGAGTACCAGATCGACGGGATCGGTGATGAGCTGATCGATGACTGCCGAGAGAATGGCGTGGCTCTGGGCGATGAGTTTTCTGGCGGCGTAATCTGTCTCGCTCCCGGCCGGGGCCATCAGAGCCGGGGCCAGAAGGTGGGGGTCTGAGAACACGGCCATGCGGCATGTGGGCGTGGAGAGCGTGGGGCGCTTCGGTTTTGTCGGGCTGTTTTGGCAGGAGAGGCCGCAGGCGATGACGATCAGCAGGAAATTTTTCATGTGTCTGGGCATGGATTATCCTTTGCGCCGGACACGGATCAGCTCAGCAGCAATGCTGACGGCAATTTCATGGGGCGTCTGGCTGCCGATGCTCACGCCAATGGGCATGTGCACACGGTTCAGCTGTTCAGGCGTGACGCCCTCAAGGAGCAGGTTGCGCCTGAGCTGTGCCACTTTTTTCTCGCTGCCCATCAATCCCAAATAGGTGAGTGGCAGATCGATAAATCGTTTGAGTACGGCCTCATCTGCTCGATGGGCGTGCGTCATGATAACCACGTAACTGTCGTTTCCAAGAGAGATACTGTCGGGCAGGTTGGCATAGTCAAGGGTTTCCAGGTGGTGGGCAAAGCTGTTTTTCTGCATGGTCGCTACACCGCTGCGGTCATCGAAAACCTGAATCTTGAAATCCAGATCCGCCATGATCTGTGAGAGGGCCAGGCTCACATGGCCGCCGCCGATGATGGTCAGCACAGGCGGAATAAAGAGCGTCTCTTCATACATCCAATAGTCTGTATTCTGTTTCCAGTTGGACCCGGGCTGGGCAGTGTCCAGGGGCTGAAACCCCATGCCCAGTGCGGTGATCAGCAGGCGGGTGGGCCGCTGTTGGGCCTCGGCCTTGGCCAGAGCGTCCACGGTGGCGTGGTCCCCGGCATCGAGCCGGAGCAGCACAAAGGTCTGTGTGCCGCCGCAAATGGCTCCGGAGGGTTCTCCTGAAGTCTCGCTGGCATCGTGGTTGAGTGTCACGAGGCGGGTGTGGACCTCGGGATCATCGCCAAAGGTTTTGGCCATCTCCATCAGCCTGTATTCCGATGCGCCACCGCCTACTGTGCCCATGGCGTGGCTCTGCGTCCAAACCGCCATTTTGGCGCCGGGGGCGTTGGGCCCGCTGCCCGTGGCTTGCACCATGACCACCAGCACGCCGCTGTCGTTCTTTGAAAGTCGGGATTGGATCTCGGCCCAAAAACCATTGTTATGCATGCAGCCAGACCTCCAGTAAGGCGTAGTTCAGGGCCATGATGCCCGAGAAGATGGCGCTGCTGAGAAAGCGATGTTTCAGAGGCAGCTTGACCTGGATCAGGTAATTCCCGGCCAGGGAGATGGGCAGATTAAAGAGAAAGGACATCAGCCCGGAGTGGAGCAAGTCAGGCAGATTCCATGGATTTTGGCCCGATAGCAAACGCAGAAAGAAGAGATGCCTGGCAATCCACAACGGATTGAAGTAAGAGATGGCCAGGCCTGTGCGCAGCCAGTCGGTATGCTTAAAGCGTGTCTGCTTCTCACTGTAAGCCTGAATCCGTTTGAAGATCCAGGGCACTTCAAAGGCATAAATCGAAGCGCCAATGAGGGCGACGCCCAGCATGCGGTTTACGGCGTATCGTCCGGAGAGCAGCGTGGCCAATGAGTCGCCTGCAGGATAGACCAAGCCGCCTTTGAGTATATTTTTCAATCGGTTCTGTGATATCATTTCTCGGTTGTTCTCCGCATCAATCCAGCAGGAAGCGGAGAATCCTTTCGTGGGTCAGCGGCGCCGTGAATTCCAGCGGCTTGTGCGGCCGGGCGGCGTGAAGCGCGTTCTGAATGGCAAAGAAGGCGCCAATGCCGTAGAGAAACGGCGGCTCGCCAATGCCCTTTGACTGGAGCACGGCGTGGGGATTCTCAGTATCTTCCAGGAAACGGGTCTCAAGCACCGGCGGCAAGGTGTGCAGGTCAGGAATTTTGTACGTGGTCAGCGAGTCTGTCAGCAGCTGGCCCTCGTCGCCGTAGCAGAGTTCTTCCATGGTCATCCAGCCAATGCCCTGCATGACGGCGCCCTCGGCCTGGCCCTGGTCGATGAGGGGATTGAGGCTGCGTCCGGCGTCGTGCAGCATCTGCACGCTGTCGATGGATGCCGTGCCGCGGAGCACGTCCACTGTGGCCTGAATGCAGGCCGTGCCGTAGACGTGATAGGCAAAGGGAAGGCCTTTCTCCTTAGACTTGTCATAAGAAATGCCCGGCGTGGCATAGTGGGCCTGGGCCGAGAGGTTGATGCGAGAGACATAGGCCTGGGCGATGAGATCTTCCCAGGTCATTCCGGCATCGTCGCCGTCTTGACGGATAGCATCGTTTTCGATGTAGATAGCCTCGGGCGCACATTTCAGAGCCCGGGCCGCAGCCTCGAGAAGACGGGCCTTGAGGCTCTGGCAGGCCAGTCGGGCGGCCATACCGTTGAGGTCGGCTGCGGCGCTGGCTGCCGTGGGCGAGGTGTTGGCCACGGTGCGCGTGGACGTGGCCTGCACTTCGATGCGCTCAGGCGAGATGCCCAAAGTCACGGCCACAACGTGGCGGATCTTGGCGTTGACGCCCTGACCCATCTCCACGGCGCCTGTAGCCACAGACACGCTGCCGTCGCTGTAGATATGCACCAGCGCACCGGCCTGATTGAGAAAAGTCGACGTAAATGAGATGCCGAAGCAGATGGGCATGAGTGCCGCGCCGCGTTTTTTTAAGCGGTGCTTCGCATTGAAATCGGCGATCTCCTGTTTGACGCTGTCGAATTTAAATTGTGTGGCCGCACTGTCAAAGGATCGCCTGGCGTGGCAGTCTTTGGCCGGGGCGCCGTAGGGGAAGCGGTCGCCTTCGTTTAAGAGATTGCGGCGCTGTACCACCTCATTGGACAGCCCCAAAGTGGCCGCCACCTTGGCCATGGCAGACTCGATGACAAAGAGTCCCTGGGGGCCGCCAAATCCGCGATAGGCCGTGTTGGGCACTTTGTGCGTGCGGCAGCTGTAGCCCGTCACACGCACATGGGGGATGAAATAGGCGTTGGTGGCGTGGAAGAGCGTGCGCTCCAGCACGGCTGTGGAGAGATCGGCTGAGGCGCCGGCGTCTTGATAGAAGTGGGCCTCATAGGCCAAGATCTGTCCGTCTGCGTTGAATCCAATTTTGAAATCAGAATCATAGGGGTGACGTTTGCCGGTGAGCCGCATGTCTTCCTCGCGGGTGAGCACCAGTTTGGCCGGGCGGTTGAGATGCTGTGCGGCCAGAGCGCAGAACACGGCATAGGGCGTGGCCTGGTCTTCCTTGCCCCCAAAGGCACCGCCCAATCGTTTTACTTCGACTTGCACTTTGTGCATGGGAACACCCAGAACCCGCGCAGACACGCGCTGTACGGCTGTGGGCGACTGCGTGGATGAGACGATTTTCATGGCCGATAGTTCGTCTGGCACGGCCAGGGCGCATTGCGTCTCCAGATAGAGATGCTCCTGGCCGCCGGTGAAGGCCGTGCCTGAAATCACATGGTCGCAGTGCTGCCAGGCACTGTCCACATCGCCCAGCGCCAGGGTGCGGCTGGGGGCGATGAGCTGGCCTGAGGCTGCTGCATCGCGGGGGTGGAGCAGCGCAGGCAGCGGCGTGAGGTCGAGCTGGATCTTCTCTGCGGCCAGCCGGGCTAATCGTGGAGAATTGGCGACCACCACGGCCACGGGCTGACCGGCAAAGTGTACGGTGCCGTCGGCCAGCAGGGGTTCATCGCGAATGATCGTTCCAATTTCATTCTCACCGGGAATGTCGGCTGCCAGGAGCACGGCGGCCACACCGTCCATGGCTGTCGCTGCTGAGACATCGACACCGTTCAGTGTGCCGTGGGCAATGGGCGAGACACAGAGACCCAGATGCAGGCAGCCTGCGGGCTCGGGCAGGTCATCCAAGAATTGTGACGCGCCCCTGACATGGCTGGGGGTGTCGTAATGCATCATACAATCCCCCTGTCAAAACCGGCATCGGGGAAGAGCGTGATGAAGTGGGCCGTGATCAATCGGCGCAGCAGGTCGGACTTGTATTGGGCCGTACCGCGTACATCGTCAATGGGCGCAATTTCTTCGTCCAGAGGGGCCAGGGCGGCATTAAGCGTCTTTGGCGTGCAGGGCCTGCCTGTGAGCCGACTCATCGTTTGAAGCAGAAGCATCGGCACGGGGCCCACGCCGCCTGCGCTCAGGGCCAGGTCGTTTATGACGCCGTCTTTGATCGTCATCCGCAAAGCCGTGTTGACGCTGGCAATGTCGAGATGCTGCCTGCGTGAGACTTTCTCAAAGTGAAAGCGGTGGCGCATATGGCCCTGGGGGATGCGAATCCAGTGAATGATCTCATCGGGCTTGAGGTCGATAAGTTTGTATCCGAGATAGAATTTTCTGAGCGCCAGCGTGCGCATCGTCTCTCGGTGGTGCAGGCCCAGTTCGGCGCCCATGGCCAGCATCATCAATGTGAGGTCGCCAATGGGCGAGGCGTTGACCAGGTTACCGGCCACCGTGGCCTGCTGGCGGATGAGCTGTGATGAGACCAGGCGCAGGGCGTCGGTGAGATCGGGCATATCGGCATTGAATCGATCAGACTGCCTCAGCGTCTCCACCGAGGTCCGCCCGCCGATGTAGAGATGGGTGGCGTCTTCCCAGATGTCGTTGCGGATGGCCTCACGCGAGAGAAAACGCAGCGGCGTCTCCTCGAGTTTCGACTGCCGCTGAACAAAGAGGTCGGTGCCGCCGGAAATGGGCAGGGTGCCGGACTTAAGGGGCGTTGCGTTTGTCGTTTCCACAAAGGCCAGGAGCCTCCGGTGCATGCCCTGCATCCAGGTTGGCAGCCCACCGTGTTCCACAAGCCAGGCGACACGGTCGCTCTCTTGAGCCAGCAGCGGCCGATAGGTCTGGGCCACGGCCTCGGCGGCCCGATTGATGCCTGCGTAGCCGGTGCAGCGGCAGATATTGCCCTCCACCCAGAGGCGGGCGTCTTCATCTGACAATGTCGGACTGTTGAGCAGGAAGGCGGTCAGCGCCAGCACAATGCCCGGTGTGCAATAGCCGCACTGGCTGGCGCCGGTGTCGAGCATGATCTGCTGAATAGGGTTGAGGGCCATGGCGCTCAGGCCTTCCACGGTGATGACCAGGCTGTGATGCACCTCGGCCACAGGAAGAATGCAGGACGCCGAAGTGGAGAAGTTGAGCTGCACGCCGTTCCAGCGCCCAATGAGCACAGTGCAGGCGCCACAGTCGCCTTCGCCGCAGACGCGCTTGGTGCCGGTGAGCCGGGCTTCGTCGCGAATGACATCCAGGAGGGCACGGCCGGCCGGGGCCTCGGTGGAGAAGGGGGTGTCGTTTAAGAAAAAATCAGTCATGGGAATGCTTTCGTCTAACATTAGGTTGTATAATATCGCCCTCAGACCGAAAAGAAGCAAGCCCAAAGTCGTCATCAGCCTGTAATTAAGGCTTGCATTTAAAGGGCTTACTGCTTATCCTTTATTGCAAAAGCGCTTCTTTAAATATCGATGGAGTCATGCCATGGCGCGTCACATTGAAAAACCTGCCATCATTCAAGCGGCTGGCAACAAGCCCAAGCAGATTGAGGAGTTTATCGGCCGCGTCAATTCAGGTACGGCGGATTTGAGCATTGCCCGGATGCACAGCCCGCAGGGCTGGGTGGAGCCTGCGCAGACCCCGGCGTTTGACGAGTACACCGTGGTGCTGGCGGGTGCGCTTCACATCGATACGCAGTTGGATCACTTTGTGGTTCGGGCCGGTGAGGCCTTTATCGCCGAGAAAGGCGAGACTGTGCAGTACAGCACGCCAGAGGACGGCGGGGCCGTGTACATGGCGGTCTGCCTGCCGGCTTTTTCCCCTGAGACCGTACATCGGACCGACGCATCGTCTGATTGACCGCCTATTCCATTGCCAAAATGATTGACTACAGGAATTGTCCATGCCCGTTCTGCACCACAGCATCTGCCCGCTCTGCGGTTCTGATTTTTTAACACCCTTTCTGAAGAGTTGTGATGATTCCAAGTCGAAGCAGCATTTCGACTTGATCCGATGTGAAGCCTGCGGGTTTGTGATGACGCAGGACGCCCCGGACGTTAAGGCCATGGGCGCCTACTATGACTTTGAGGACTATGTCTCCCACAGCGACACGCAGCAGGGTCTGTTCTTCCGCCTCTATCATGCGGTGCGCACGTGGATGCTCTCGCGGAAACGTCGATTGATTCAGCGCCATGTGCGCGGCGGCACCCTGCTGGACATTGGCTGCGCGACCGGGTATTTTCTGGCGCACATGAAAACCAGCGGCTGGGATGTCAAAGGGGTGGAGCCCGATGAGGGCGCCAGGCGCATGGCCACGGAGCAGTTCGGCCTTGAGGTGATGTCGCCATCAGACTGGGTGCAAGAGGGTGCAGGCACTTTTGATGTGATCACGCTCTGGCATGTGCTGGAGCATGTACATGACTTAAAGGGCGAGATCAGTCGAATCCATCGCGCCCTCAAAGATGACGGACTGCTGGTGGTGGCGCTGCCCAATCCCAAAAGCGTGGACGCGGCATGGTACAAGTCGGCCTGGGCCGCCTATGACGTGCCGCGCCATCTCTGGCATTTCTCACCTGAAAATATCGAAACCTTGATGGGGCAGCATGGCTTTCAGCTGGTGAGCCGCCACCGCATGGGTTTTGATGCCTTCTACGTGGCGCTCTTGAGCGAACGCCACCGGGGCGGGCGTTTCGCTTTGATCAGGGGCATGATCGTCGGTTTTGTCTCCTGGCTGGCCTGCCTGCTTCAGAAGGAGCGTTGCAGTTCTTTGATCTATCTTTTTAAAAATAAATGATCCAGCGGAGCAGACGCGTGAGCGTGATCCCGCTGGCGAACCCTTGTTATTAGACGAGAGGCTTTAACATGCTGAGACGACTCCTGTTTCCCATGGTCTTTGCCGCATTCACTCTGCACGCGCAGACCGACCTGCATCACGCCCTCAATGTCACGCTCAACCCGGTTGAGCAGACGCTCTCTGTCGTCGATACACTTACATGGCGCGGCCCACTGGTGGAGAATACGCTGAAATTCGTATTGAATAGTATACTCTCTATAGATGAGACTGACCCGACCGTTCCCCTGACAATGGTGAGCGGTGATGGACGCGGGGCGGACAGCGGTATGGACAGAGAAGCCGGAGGCGTGCCGGTGAAGCAGTACACCCTGACACTGCCCGCCGGATCAGAGCAGATCATTCTGCGTTATTCGGGCCGCGTCCATCACCCCATTGTGCAGATTGGCCAGGAGTACGCCCGTGGATTCTCCACCTCGCCGGGACTCATCGATGAGCGTGGGACCTATCTTGCCGGTGCCACGTTCTGGGTGCCTGCAATCGATAATACATTACTCAGCTTCGACCTGACCGTTTCATTGCCAGAGACCTGGGACGCGGTCAGCCAGGGGCGGCGCACGCGGCATGTCATCGAAAAGCAAAGACGGGTGACGCGCTGGGCGAGTCCCCATCCCATGGAAGAGGTCTTCCTCATTGCTGCGCCGTTTCATGAGTACAGCTTTCAGGCCGGCAGCGTGGCGGCCATGGCCTTTCTGCGCAGCGGAGATGAAAATCTAGCCAATAAATACCTTGAGACCACGGCCCAGTATCTGGAGATGTACAGGCAGCTCATCGGGCCTTTCCCGTTCTCCAAGTTTGCCCTGGTGGAGAACTTCTGGGAGACCGGTTACGGCATGCCGTCTTTCACGCTGCTGGGGGAAAAGGTCATCCGTTTTCCATTTATTCTGCACTCGTCCTATCCCCATGAACTGCTGCACAACTGGTGGGGAAATTCTGTATTTGTCGATTTTGACGGCGGCAACTGGTGCGAGGGCATTACCGCCTACATGGCCGACCATCTCATCAAGGAGCAGCGCGGACAGGGCGCGGACTACCGCCGTGCCACGTTGCAGCGCTACACCGATTACGTCAATCCCGAAAATGATTTCCCTGTGGCCCAATTCATCTCGCGCACAGATGCGGCCACAGAGGCCGTGGGCTACGGCAAGGCCCTGATGATGTATGAGATGCTGCGTCAGGATCTGGGCGATGAGAATTTCAAGAAAGTCTTTCAGCAGCTCAACAGGGAGTTTGGCTCTAAAAAAGTCAATTTCGATGACATCCGGCGTATTGCCGATTCCGTTGGCGGCCAGTCGTATCAGCCGTTTTTTGACCAGTGGATTCATCGCACAGGAGCGCCAACGCTGAGACTGTCCCATGCAGCCGTCTCGCGCAGCAACGCGGGTTACACGCTCTCCTTCGATCTGTCTCAGGTGCAGGATGAAGATCCCTTTGCGCTCTCCGTGCCTGCCTTTGTCTATTTTAAGCATGAGATCAAAGAAGTGGTTTTAGCTTTGGACAGTCGTCAAAAACAGTTTACGCTAAGCTTTGATGAGGCGCCGCTGCGTCTCGATATCGATCCGCAGTTCAAGGTAATGCGCCGCCTGGACGCCCTGGAGATTCCACCAGCGCTTTCCAAGGTCTTCGGCGCTGAATCGATCCTGATCGTACTCCCCCAAAAAGCACCAGCGGAATTAATAGCCGGGTATGAAAAACTGGCCCAGACCTGGGCCAAAGACCCCACAAAAGAGATCACGGTGAAACGGGATGCCGAGATCGCTCAGCTGCCGCGCGACGCGGCTCTTTGGGTGCTGGGCCAAGAGAATCGCTTTGCCGCCGAGGTGCAGCGCGCCGCAGCAGATTATGACCTGTCCATGACCGAGTCGTCCATGCGTTTCGGAAAGACCACGTTAAACCGTGCTGACAATGCAATGGTCATGGCCGTGCGTCATCCTGAAAATCCACGTGCTGTGATGGCCTGGCTTACGCTTCACAATGCAGCCGCTGTGGATGGCCTGCTGCGTAAACTGCCGCACTACGGCAAATACAGCTATCTTGCCTTCACAGGAGAGGCGCCGGACAACAGCGCCAAAGGTCAGTGGCGGGCCGTGCATTCGCCGCTCTCCGCCGTGCTTTCAGAGACTGAGCAATCGGAAGTGACTGCACTGCCCAAGCGCCCGGCCCTGGCTGTATTGGCGCCGGTGTTCTCAGCCGAGCGCATGGCCGGCCATGTGGGCACTTTGGCCAGTCCTGAAATGGAAGGTCGCGGCCTGGGCAGCCCAGGCATTGAAAAAGCCGCAAACTACATCGCCACTGCATTTGAGCGCATCGGCCTCAAGCCGTTCAAAGAGGCTGGGTATTTTCAGACCTGGGAAGAGACTGTCGATGCGCAGGGCCGCAAGGCGTCGGTGCACAATGTTGTCGGCGTCATTCCCGGAACCAATCCCAAGTATGCCGGTGAATCTGTGATTGTCTGCGCCCATTACGACCACCTGGGCCGCGGCTGGCCCGATGTGCGGCCCGGCAATGAAGGACAGGTCCATCCCGGTGCGGACGACAATGCCAGCGGCGTGGCCGTGATGCTGGAACTGGCCGAGACCCTGTCCAAGACACTGAAGCCGGAGCGGTCCATCGTCTTTCTGGCCAGTACTGCGGAAGAGGCGGGCCTCAAAGGGGCAAGGCATTATATTGAATCGACGCAGGCCTTGCCTGTTGAGAAGTGCATTGGCGTGCTCAACCTGGATACAGTAGGCCGACTCAACAATAGCAAGCTGATGGTGCTGAGCACCTCGTCCGCACGGGAGTGGCGATTCATCTTCATGGGCGCCGGCTATGTCACAGGCGTGGAAGCGGAGATGGTCACGCAGCCCCTGGACGCCAGCGACCAAAGTGCCTTTATTGAGGCGGGCGTGCCCGGCGTGCAGTTCTTCACCGGCCCCCACGCCGACTACCATCGGCCAGGCGATACCTTTGAAAAGATCGACACAGCAGGCCTGGTCAAGGTGGCGGCCTTTGTGCGTGAGGGTGTGCTCTATCTGGCCTCACGGGAGACGCAGCTGACCTTTCAGGGCGCGGCAAAAAAAACGGCTGCACCGTCGGCCGGCGTTGAACGGAAGGCCACCACAGGCAGCATGCCAGATTTCTCCTATCCGGGTAAAGGCGTGCGCATTGGCGCTGCAGGTCCCGATTCTCCTGCGGCAAAAGCCGGATTGAAGAAAGGCGATGTGATGGTGAGCATAGACGGCCACGCCATTGGCAATCTGCGCGACTACTCCACGATGCTGAAAGCCTACAAACCCGGCGACACGGTCACCATCGGCTACACGCGCGACAACGCATCGCACACCGCTCAGGTGGTGCTGACCGCACGTTAGCGTGAAAAGGTTTTTTTGCGGCGGCAAGGCCCGTTGCCGCCGCTTTATATTAATTTATCGATGAATCCATGCCAGATATTCTGCTGACCACACTCAATGCCCGATATATTCACAGCGCCCTCGGCCTGCGCTATCTCTATGCCAATCTGGGAGCGCTGCAGCCACGGGCAAAAATGATCGAATTTGAGTTCCGGGACAATCTCATGGATATTGCCGAGAAGTTGCTGGCAGAATCACCGCGCCTCATTGGCATTGGCGTGTATATCTGGAACGCGGCAGCTGTCTCTCAACTGGTGGCCATCCTGAAGAAGCTGTCGCCTGAAACGGTGATTGTGCTGGGCGGACCCGAGGTCAGCCATGCGCCGTACCGTGTCGATTTCAGTCCTGCCGATGTGGTGATTCAGGGGGAGGGTGAGACGGCCTTCCGCACGGTCTGTCATCGTTTTTTGCAAGAGGGATGGATACCGGAATCGGCGATACTCCAGGCGGCGCCCGTGGATGTGGCGTCGCTGGCGCTGCCCTATGCATTTTACACCGATGAGGATGTGCAACATCGCGTCATCTACATTGAACTCTCCAGAGGCTGTCCCTTCTGCTGTGAATTCTGCCTCTCTGCAATAGATCCCGCGGTGCGCTATTTTGATGTGACCGCGATAATGAATGAGATCGACACCCTGTGGCAGCGGGGGGTGAGGAAGTTTAAATTTGTGGATCGCAGCTTCAATATCGATATCAATCGCGTGCTTCCGGTGCTGCAGTATTTTCTGGATAAAACACCGCCGTATCTCATCCATTTTGAGATGGTCCCCAATGCCTTTCCCGAGGCGTTGATGACGTTGCTGCGTCGGTTTCCGCCGGGAACCGTGCAGCTGGAGGTGGGTATTCAGACCCTGTCGCCGGAGACGTCAAGGCGTATCGGGCGGCCGCTCTGCATCGACACCATTGCCACAAATTTACGATTGTTGGAAGACCTCACCGCGGCCCATCTCCATATCGACTTGATTATGGGCCTGCCCGGAGAATGCCCAGCGCTGTTCGGCGCCCACCTGAACCAGCTGGTAGAATGGACATCTGCTGAGATTCAACTGGGGGTGTTGAAGAAACTCTCGGGCACGACAATGTCTCGTCACGACGCGAATTACGGCATGGTCTATTCCAGCTTCCCGCCCTATGAAATTTTGCAGAACCACCTGATTCCCTTTGCTGAAATGCAGAGATTGAAACGCTTTGCACGGTTCTGGGATCTCTATTATAACAGCGGCAATTTCCGTTCAACCGTCGTATTGCTCTGGCCGGATGGAGACGTGTTTCAGCACTTTATGGCCTTTTCCTCCTGGATCTTCAAGGCCACGGAATCCACATGGCAGTTCTCGCTCAACCGCCTGGCCGAGCTGCTCTTCAACTATCTCACACAGGAAAGACATCAAGACAAAACCGAATTGGCCAATCTCCTTGCCGCCGACATGTTGAAGGTGCAGGGCCGCAAGCTGCCGCCTTTTCTGAGGGAATATGCCAGCGAGGTACCGGAGCAGCCCAAGAAAGGTTTGAACCCAATGCGTAGAAGGCAGATCTTAAGGTCATGAGGCATGGCACTGTCCGAAGCGCAGGCGAAGTGAAAGGCACAGACTAGGAAATATATGTTATATGCTGTTTCATGTGGGTTGGGATTATTTTTATATAGACGCCTAGGATTAACAATATTAGAATAGACAACCGCATAATGATGACTGACGCCAGATAAGGGTTCATGAATCGCCTCTACAATGATTGGTTGCAGTTGTCAGGAGTAAGCCCTTTGGGGTGAACTTTCGTTCGTTTTGTATAACAATCGTCCAGGCAAAAGCAAGAGCAGGCTCATACTTTTTGAGGGGCAAAAAGTATCAAAAACCCTTTGCGCGGTTGAAAGACATTATCTTGCACGGTTGTTTACAGCGTGGACTGATGGCCCCGCCCCACACCCTTTCGCTCCTTTTCTCCTTGCGAGCCCCGCTGGGGAGCGCAGGGCCACGCGGCTTTGTTTTACGCCGGCCCCTAGACTGGCACGGTGTATTTAGCGGGCAGGATTTTAACAACCGCCCCTTCGGGCCAAAAAACGGTCCGAAATAGGAAAAGTGCCTGTGCAGGTTTTAGAGTATGGGTGCCATGATCCACACGACTTGACATAGGGTTGTAAAATTTAATCACTCACTTGAAAACAGGATACTTTAATGTTCACACTCTATATTGATATGGATGATGTGCTGGCCGAGACCGGTCAGGGCATCGTAAAAGTGGTCAATGCTGAATTTCATCGCAATGTCACCTTTGAAGACATCTCCACCTTTGATCTGAAAACCGCTTTTGACATGACAGAGGCGGAGTGGACGCGGCTCTTCTCGCTGATCCATGCCCCTGAGGTGCTGGATGGCTTTGCCTGTCTCCCCGGCGCTGCAGCGGCTTTGCGTCGTATAAAAGACGCTGGCGTGGAGATTGCCATTGTCACGGGGCGACCCGCCTCCACAGAAGCCGTGTCCCGGGCATGGCTGAGGCGCCATCATATTCCCTTTGATTCGCTTTCCATGGTGGACAAGTACGGCCGCGAACCCCATCCCCATCTGGCTTTGTCGATGGAGGCCCTTTCGCAGCGTCATTTTGATCTGGCCATTGAGGATTCCCCGGCCATGGCTACGCATCTGTCTCAATCCATGCAGGTGCCGGTGCTGCTGATGGACAGGCCGTGGAACAGAGGGCTGAACGCGCACAACGACGTGCAGCGCATTCAAAGCTGGACAGAGGCTGAATCCGCCATCTTAAAGGCATTTAGCCAGTAAAGCCTGCGCCCATTGTCGCTAAAGGACGCCGCTGAACAGGCCAGGGTGACGCCTGTCGAATCGCAACCGAATTCTACACCGGCAGCAATTATCTTGAAGCCACACTACTATTCGAGGAGCAGATTATGAAAAGGTGGATGGATATCGGGATGGCGCTTTTTTTCAGCGTGTTGATTTGCGGTTCTGCCGCAGCCGGTGACAACTTGAAACTGAAAGGCCCGTATCTGGGCCAGACGCCGCCGGGGGCAGAGACGGCCAAGCTGTTTGCGCCCGGTGTTGTGAACTACGGTTTTCAAACCCGCGACATGGCCATGACGCCTGACGGCAAAGAGATTTATTTCATGGCGTCTCTGGCCGGTTTGGATTTCAGCGCCATTGTGATCACCCGGGAAACAGAGGTGGGGTGGACCGCACCGGAGATCTGCGCGTTTTCAGGCAATACAGGTTCGCGGGACGCTGAACCTGCCATCTCACCTGACGGCACACAGTTCTTCTTCATCTCCAATCGCGCAGAAGCCTCAGGCGCCACATCCAAACGGGACTGGGACATCTGGGTGATGCAGCGTGAGAAAGACGGCTGGGGCGAGCCCCGGTCGCTGTCTTCTGAAATCAACACAGAACACGGCGAGTTCTTCCCTTCGGTGACTGAGGACGGCACGCTCTATTTTGCGCGTCACAAAAACGGTGAACGGGCGCATTTTATCTATCGCAGCCAACGGGTGGACGGGGTGTATCAGCCTGCTGAGAAACTGCCCGAGCAGGTCAATTGCGGACGTACCATGTTCAACGCCTTCATCGCCAGAGACGAGAGTTATATCATCGTCCCCACAGTGGGACGGCGAGACGGACTGGGCGGCTGTGACTACTTCATCGTCTTCAGAAACAGTGACGACACCTGGTGTGAACCGATCAATCTGGGGGCATCCATCAACACGACGGCATCTCAGGAGTGGAGCCCCTATGTCTCTCCGGACGGACAGTACTTCTTCTTTCAGCGCTGTGCTTCGCTGACCAAGGCCTTGATCGACAGGCAAACCTGGGGCTGGAGCGCGTTGCAGAACGCCAGTCGGCAGCCGGAATCAGGACAGTCGGGGATATACTGGATTCGTACTGACTTTATCGATCAGCTGAAAAATCAGGCGCAGCCCCAATAGGCCGTCCATCATTCTCAAGGAGTTCATTCATGAAATATCAATCGATAAAACTGTTTCTGCTGGGATGGGGTCTCGTCCTATCCGGCACGGGCCTGGCACAAAATCCATCCTATGATTTTCCTGAAGTCAGCGGCCCGTATCTGGGGCAGACAGCGCCCGGCCTGACCCCTGAACTGTTCGCTCCGGGACTGGTCTCCACGGGACTGGCCGAACGCGACCTGGCCGTCTCACCCGATGGCAATGCGATCTACTGGGGACTGTTTATGGGCGACATGGGCACATTCATCGAGTGCCGCCGCGTCAATCACCGCTGGCAGGAACCGGAGGTGATCTCATTCGGCCGCGATGCGGACCACACGGTGTTTGAGCCCTGTCTCTCGCCCGATGGCCGGCAGCTCTGGTTTCTCAGCACGCTGCCCACGGAAGGGGAGCAGGATTATCGCGGCTGGGGCAATCAGAATATCTTCTTCTCCGAGCGCCAAGACGATGGCAGCTGGAGCGCACCACAGGATCCCGGCAGTGCCATCAACACGGCCGATGCGGAGTATTTCCCTTCGATGACCACTGCGGGCGTGCTCTATTTTACGCGCAACGCCAGGCGGACGCGGGACACAGAGATCTTTCGCACGTGCCAGATAGATGGCCAGTGGCAACCCGCCGAACGCCTGCCCGATGCGCTCAATGAAGACAAGGCCCTGTATAACTGTAGCATCGCGCCCGACGAATCCTATCTTTTGGCCTGTGTGGGCGCCAGGGGACAGTATCAGGACAATGGCAGGAGCCAGTATTATGTGTTCTTTCGCAAGGCGGACGACACCTGGTCTGAAGGGGTGCGGCTCTTTACGGATTCACCATTTTCAGAGGTCAATGCTGTTTCCATCAATGTCTCTCCAGACGGGCGCTATATTTTCTTTGCCGCTGGATTGAAAACGGCGCTGGCCGGCAGAGAGCGTTTGACCCTTCAGGAGATTCAGAGCCTGGCGCATCAACCTCAAAACGGTCAGAATGATATCTACTGGGTCAGCACAGACATCCTGAAAAATTTTCGGCCTGCGGGCTGGTAAGGTGATTTTGTCAAAGTCGTTTGAAAAAACCCGCAGGACTTGCGGGTTTTTTTTGTGTAAAACTTGCAAAGACCTCGGGATTTTTATACTATAAAAAAGAGTGTCTCTCCATGCATTCTGACGCCTTCCAACAAGAGGAGGTTGTATGGGATTCCCCGCTGTAAAAAGCATCTGTCTCGTGTTGACTGCCTTTCTGCATGTGCAGGCGCAGTCCGTTTCGCAGTGGCGTGGCCCCGGGCGTAACGGCGTCTACCCCGAATATCATCTGCTGAAAGCATGGCCCACTGGCGGCCCTGAACTGCTGTGGGAGGCCACGGGCATCGGTCCGGGGTTCAGTTCACCTACGCCCACAGAAGACGGCGTCTATCTTACCGGCCGCAGAGACAGCGTTGAAATGCTCACCGTTTTTTCGCATACCGGTCAAAGAATATGGCAGATGGACTACGGTCGTGTCGGCCGCTGGTCTTACCCGGACACGCGATGTACACCCACAGTGTCAGGCCATCAAGTCTATTTGATCAGCGGCATGGGAGAAGTGGTCTGCGTGGACATGCGGCGGGTAGATATTCTGTGGCGCGTTCCGGCTTATGAGAGGTTTCAAGGCATCGCCGGGGTATGGGGCATTGCTGAAAATCCACTTCTGGTGGGAGACAAGGTCATTTACACCCCGGGCGGTTTCGACACCCACGTTGTGGCCTTGCACCGCGATACAGGCGATCTGATCTGGAAGAGTCAAAGCCTGCCCGATTCTACGGCATTCACCTCTCCCATCATGATCCGCAGCGGGCTGAATACGATTGTCGTGACCGTTACACAGCATTATATCTCTGGGTTTCAGGCGGAAAACGGTCTGCTGCTCTGGTCTGTGAAGTATTCAGATATTGAACCGCCGCAGTTTCATGCATTGGCCCCGCGCAATAACTGCAACACCCCGTTGTTCTATGATAACAGGCTCTATGTGACCAGTGGATACAACCATGTAGGCGTGCAGTTCAAGCTCAGCCGTAACGGGACACGCATCAGGCAAACCTGGATTGATACTCATCTGGACTGCCATCACGGTCAGGTGGTAAAGGTAGGTCCTTCTCTCTTTGGCTCCAACTGGCTGGACAACCGTCACGGCCAGTGGTGTTGCATCGACTGGGCGACGGGCCGGGTCCATTATGGGACCGAATGGAAAAACAAAGGCAGTATCATTGCCGCAGATGGCATGCTCTATTGTTATGAAGAGCAGGGGGGGAATCTGGCATTGGTCGAGGCGTCTGAGAAGGGATTTCATGTTCGAGGGACTTTGCAGATTACCCGGGGCAAGGGACCGCACTGGGCGCAGCCGGCGATCTATGGGGGGCGCTTGTACATCCGGCGCGGCGACTGGCTCGGGGTTTATCAGCTCAGGGCAACGCCCTCCATGTAATTTTCAGGAACCGCCGCTGGATTGCTTCGTACAACATTGAAACCATTAAAAATTGATGAAAAATTAAAGAATGAAATATGGCCCGGGAGGTTCGTATGAGTTTATGGGACAAGGTCAAGCATGGCCTAGAAGAGGGAATGGTGACCATTTCCGAGAAGACTTCAGAGATGTCCAAACTGGCAAAGATGAAATGGGATCGTCGCAGCATTGAGAAGGAGATTCATCAGATTCTGATCTCCATGGGTGAAAAAGTGTATGAGGGCCGCACGGGTGTTGATGAGGCGGCCATGGAGGGGGCGCTGTCGGAATCGATTCAGAAATTGCATGCGCTTGAACAGGCCCTTGAGGCCAAAAACAGTGAAATTGATACTTTCACCGCCAAGATAGACAGCAGACAGGTGAAGGGGCTGAAACAGGATCTGGAGATGGGCGACGGCACGATTGAGCAGATCGTGGTCGGTGAGCAGTCCGCACTGGCCGGCAAGAAGCTGATGGAGATCAAGCTCCCGAAAGCGGTTCTGGTGGGGACGATTGTTCGGGAAGAGGCTGTGATCATCCCCGATGGAAAAACAGTATTGCAGGCAGGCGATAAGATCACACTGCTGGGCAAGATTGACGATGTGGAAAAGGCCAAGACGCAGCTCGAAAAAGAGTAAGGCCCAGGTTTTTCATTGCATCTGTATCTGTGTTAAAGGAGACTGTCATGAGCGGTATTTTGGATAAGTTGAAGCGCAATAAAACTGAGGACGCCCCGGTTGAGATCGTCAGCGATGAGACGGCGGCCCCTGAGGTTGAAGCCAGCATACATAAAGGGGAGGCGCCTCCAGAGCAAGAGGAGACGGCGCGGAATCCTGTAGGAGACCGGGTGCATGAGGCCGCGGATAAAGTGGTGGACGGCTCAAAGAAACTGGCGACGACCGTAGCAGAGAAAACCGGTGAAGCCGTTTCTTACAGCAAGCTGAAGTTGAAACTGCACAATCACGGTGTGCACAGAGATAAGTTACTGGCAGCCCTGGGCAGCCGCACCCATGAATTGGTCAGGGAGAAGGCGGCAATCTATAAAGATGATCGTGTTCAATCTCTGATTGAAGAGGTCGAAACTTTGGACAAAGAGATTCAAACAGTGAAAGCGTCCATTGCGGCCATCGGCCAATAGATATTCCAGCGTAAAATGAAAAGGCCCGGTCAGCGTTGACCGGGCCTTTTTTGTCTGCATTCTGTCTTATTCTATTTTCCGCCGATGGTCATGCCTGAAACCAGCAGCGTGGGCGAGACCACACTGCTGGTGTGTTTCAGGTCGTTGCCAACCTTGGTGATGTTCTGAAGCACATCCGCCAGATTGCCGGCAATGGTGATCTCTGCCACAGGCCGTGTGACCTTGCCATTTTCAATGAGCATGCCAAAGGCACCCTTGGAGATATCGCCGGTGGTGCTGTTCAGACCAAAAGCCATGGTGCCTGTGAGCAGCAGCCCCTTCTCAAGAGATTGAATCATCTCTTCAGGGGTGTCTCTGCCCGGTTCGATGTAAAGGTTGTTGGCGCCGGAGCCGTTGCCCGTGGATTTCATGTTCAGTTTGCGGGCGGCGTAGGTGTCGAGCAGAAAGCTCTTCAGCACGCCGTTTTCAACGACCACTGTCTTTCTCGTTGGCACGCCTTCGCCGTCAAAGGGCCTTGAGCCAGGTGCGCCTTTAAGCACACCGTTATCGATGATATTGATATGCTCCGCGGCTATTTTTTGACCCAGCTTATCGCCCAGGAAGGACTGTTTTCTAAAGATATTTCCGCCACTGATACAGGTATTGAGAAAGCCGAGGAGCATGGCCGCCTGGCCGGGTTCAAAGACCACAGGCAGTGTCTGCGTTTCAATTTTTTCCGCACCCACCAGCCGTGTCACCCGATGAATGGCCTCTGCGGCCAGGGCTTCCGGAGACATCATGGCTTCCTTGCGGCGTGCATAATCGCTTTTGCCCTCATCAAAGAGATTGTCGCCTTCACCGGCCTGCAGTTGAATGCCGCAGTTCATAGAGGTGCGGCGATAAGCCCCGGAAAAACCATTGGAGTTGGCCAAGTAGTTGACGCCTTCAAAGGTTGAGACGCTGGCCCCAAAGGATTTCTTGACGCGGGTGTCGGCCAAACAGATCTTCTCAACAGCCTTGGCCCGTTGAATTTTCATCTCCGGGGCCATGCGGGCGATGGCTTCATCGTAGATGCCCAGCGATTCGGCGTCCACCTGAACGGCCTCCGCTTCGGGCAGTGCGCCAAAGGGATCGGGATTGAGCAGCTGTGCACGCTGCACACTTCTGTCGATCAGTCCGTGCAGGATCTCTCTGTCCAGATCTGATGAGGAGGCCGTGGCCACCTTTTGATCTTTAATGACCTTGAGCGTAGCGGTTTTTGATCCGGCCTCTGTCAGCTTTTCAATCCGGCCCTGAAGCACATCCACAGAGAATTCGCTGGATGATCTGATCAGCACCTGCACCTGATCGGCGCCTTTTTTCAGGCCGTAAGCCACCAGGTTTTCAGCCAGCTGTGTCAGTTTTTTGTCGATTTTCATTACCGGCCTCCCACAGTCATTTTGTCAATTTTAAGCGTTGGCGTGCCAGCAGTCACCGGCAGGCTTTGCCCTTCTTTTCCACAGCTGCCCAGGAAAAAGCCCATGTCATTGCCAATCATCGAGACCTCATTGAGAATCTGCACGTTGGTGCCAATCAGTGTGGCGCCGCTCACCGGTTGGGTCAGCTCGCCATTTTCTATCAGATAGCCGCAATTCACGCTGAAAGTGAATTTGCCGGAATCCATCACATTGCCGCCCTCATAGCTCTTTGCGTAGAATCCCTTCTTGACGGATTTGATGATATCCTTCGGATCGGATTCTCCGGCCATGAGTACGGTGTTGGTCATGCGGGGGATGGGATAGTATTGATAGGATTCGCGACGGCCATTGCTGGTGGGTTGGTCCTTCATCAGTTCAGCATTGAGTCTGTCCTGAATAAAACCGACCAGTTTCCCATTCTCAACCAGCTGCGTCTTCTGGGTTTTCATGCCCTCATCGTCCACGTTCATGGAGCCGCGATAGTTGGGGATGGTGGGGTCTTCATAGATATTCACGATGGGCTTGGCAATCTGCTGCCCCCGTTTGTCCCAGAAGATGGAGGTTTTCTTGCGGATGCCGTCGGCCTCAAAAGGATGGCCCACCGCTTCATGTACCATCACGCCGGATTGACCGGCGCCCAGCACCACGGTCTGCTCTCCCGCAGGGGCGTCCACGGCTGAGAGCAGGGTGATCGCCTCTTCAGCCGCCTGTTTGCCTGTTTCACGCGGTGTTTGTGTGTTTTTATAGTAATCCATGCCGTAGCGACCGCCCGAGGATTGATAGGCCGTGGTCTGCTTGTTGCCATCTGCGGCCACGGCAATGCCGTAGAGAACAGAGGCGGGACGCGTATCGCTGACCATGAGCCCCTCGCTATTGGCAATGCTCACATGCTGAATTTCATCCATAAGAAAACTTTGCGCCATGACAATGCGGCTGTCATGGGACTTGGCGCCTTCATAGGCCTCGCGCACCAGCTCCAGTTTATGTCCCAGTTCCACCTGGTGCAGCGGACGTTTCAAGTCATAAAGCTGGTGGTTTCCGGTTTGAACACGCAGATTGGCGGCCCTTGCGGAGCCCGGTGTCGTTGAGATGGCCGCCGCGGTCAATGCCGCTTTTTTCATGGCTTCCAAGCTGAGGTCGTTGGTGTAGGCAAACCCGGTCTGGTCCTCGTTTAATACCCGAATGCCCACACCCAGCGCAATGTTTTCAGAGGCACTCTTCACGATGGCTTCCTCCATCATGACGGTGTTGCTGATGCGATACTCAAAGAAGAGTTCTGAAAAATGTCCGCCTTTGGAAAGGGCCACATTCAGTATGGCCTGCATGTCTTCCTGTGAGATGCCAAACCGTTCAGTGAACAGATTGGATGCGGGTGAGAGCCCGGCAAAAAGTGAATCGGCCCAGAGACCGGTTGTTGCTGCGGCCGCAATGCCCAGGCCGGATTTTTTGAGGAAATCCCGTCTGTCAATACTGTACACGAAGCGCCCTCCTGTTCATGATGATGAAGATTGGTTCTGTTTTTGATTCAAGAAGATGAATTATCGTTTACGGGTCCTGGGGTGGAGAAGTTTCTAGTAAAGTGTGATTCACTTCTTTCTTGACAATGGAGTGACTGGGGGTTAAGTTGTAGCTCATCATATAAGATAGATAAAGGGATTGATATGCTGAAGCGCCTCTTGCTTACCCTGGCCCTGGGTCTGATCCTCATTTCTGGGTGTGCCTATTTCAATACATTTTATAATGCAAAGAGGGCCTATCAAAAAGGACAGGAAGCCACACGCAAGCAGAAGAACCCTGAGCGCGGGACAGGTGGCAAGCAGGAATATGATAAGGCAATTGCCAAGTCTCAGAAAATTTTGGACAACTACCCTGAGAGCCGGTGGGTGGATGACGCCCTGCTCTTGATGGGGAAGAGTTTCTATCAGCAGCAGCAGTATTATCCCGCTTTGCGGCAACTGGATCGATTGAAACGGGAATATCCCCAAAGCGATCTTCTGGGCGAGACTGACCTCTACAGGGCCAAGGCATATCTGGCCATCAGTCAATTTGATTCGACTGAGACCACACTGAATCGATTGATTTCAGGGGGCGACCATGATATCCTCGCCAACGTCTATATGGCGATGGGCCAGCTTGAGGAAACCCGCGGACAGTTCCACCTTGCGGCCGACAAATACCGGGCCGCCATTGACAAGGGCTTGAATCCCGATCCCTACCGGGGGCATATCGCTTTGGCGATGGTTTTGGATACGCTGGGGCTCTACCCCGATGCGGCAGCGGCCTATACGGCAGTCAGAGAATCCGATGCCTCGTCAGAATGGAAAACATGGGCCCGACTGCGCTATGCAAGGACGCTGTATCGTCAGGGGCTTTATGATCAATCTGTCAATTATCTTGAATCCATGTTGGGCAGTGACCGATTCAAATCCATTTTTGCCAGGATCAAGCTTGAGATTGCAAAGATACTGGCAAAAAGCGGACAGCCAGAGGCGGCAATCATGGCCTTTCAGGATCTGATTCTTGATCATCCCAAGACCAATGAATCGGCAGAGGCCAATTACAACCTGGGCAATCTCTATCTCTATCAGAAATTTGATCACGAGCGGGCCCTGCAGAGTTATCACGATGCCGCAGAGACCGGCAAGCAGATCACGGCCGTGGATACGGCAAAGATAAAAAAGCGGGATATTCAGCGCATGATTGCTTTGCGCGGCGTGATAGACATGGGGGATCGTGGCGAAACCGGAACCTATTCAGTGAATAAGATGATTGTGGCCGCTGATACGCTGGGGCATCATGCCGACTCCCTCAGAACGCGGGTTAGAGTTGACTCGTTGATGGCCGTTGGTTACAGCGAAATACAGGCGGCTGAATATCTGGAGGAGGAGAAGCGGGAGATACAGTTGCTGCGAGAGGAAGAGGCTGCCGGAGACCCCGAAGCCATGAAGGCTCTGCAGGAAGAAAAGGAGCTGGAGGCCAAGAAAAATGAAGCAATTATTGAAAATCCAGAGTTAAAATCTTTCAAGGCGGAGGAGAAGGATAAGAATCTCTTCCTTCTGGCCGAACTATATTTTATTAATTTTAATCAACCGGACTCTGCGGCAAATCAGTATCTCAGAATCATAGACGAGTTGCCGCACAGTCCGTATCATGTCCGGGCGATGCATAATTATGTCTATTTACTGGAAGCCACCGGCAACGCTGAAGCCGGTCTGGAGTGGCGGCAAAGGCTGGCCGAGCAATACCCCGATTCACCCTATCGTTACAGTGCGGTGAATGTTGCTGAAGACAATGCACCGTGGCAGCTGCTCCAGGAGGCGGAAAGAACGCTTTTTGATGAACAGGAGACGCAGCAGGCCTACAATCAATACCGCGTCATTGTTGATGAGCACGGTGAGGCTGAGGCGGCGGTCAGTGCATTGTTTGCCATGGCCTGGATTGCTGAAACGCAGTGGGATTCACTGTCGCTGGCCAAGGCGCATTACGATTCGCTGCGCTACTGGTATCCTGACAGCCCCCAGGCCCTTGTGGCTGTTGCCAAGGTAGAGGCCGCCGAGAAGGGACTGCCCAAACCGGTCGCTCCTATCGAAGCCGTGTCCGCAGCGGACTCGACAGTCGCAGAGAACGCGTTGGTCACGGCTGACTCGTTGGTCACGGCATTGCAGTCCCCAGATTCAGCGGCTGTCATGGTGCCCCCGGTGGAGGCTGTCACTTCGGCAGACACGGTGGCAACTGTCGATAAAGACGCCGGCGCCGCCTATCGGAACCAGCTTTCCAGGAAGCGTATCAATCGAATGGAGGAGCGGAGTGATCGGCGGCAAAAAGAAAAGATAAGAAATAGACTGCAGCCCGTTGGGGGTATGCCGGCAGTATTGCAATTGCTTGAAGGCGTTTATCCTAAAGAGGGGCGTCCCAAGGACCTTCAGAAACTTGAGTTTGAATTGCAGCTGAAAGAAGACGGCAGTGTCGTATCGGCGGAATGCCTCACCGATATAAAGGATGACAAGAAGAGCGCTGAGCTCTTAAAAATGATCAAGAGCGTCAAATTCAACCCGAGAGGGATTTTACCGGGGGGCAAGCAGTCCTTTGTAATTCCCCTGGGTCTGATGTTCTAATAAACCATGGAGCGTGAATTGAACCAGCATCATTGCCGCGTCCTTGAGCAGCGCGGCCTCTGCAGCGATATTTGGCGCATGCGTCTGCATGCCCCTGAATTGGTTGAGCAAGCCACGGCCGGGCAATTTATCCACCTGCGTGTGGACAGCCGTATTGCCCCGTTGCTCAGGCGTCCCTTTGGTATTCATCGCGTGGACCGGGAAAAGGGGGAGTTTGAAATTCTCTACCGCGTAATCGGCGAGGGCACCGCGCTGATGACACAGATCAGAGTCAATGATACCGTTGACATTCTCGGTCCGTTGGGTCATGGCTTTGACCTGGCCGGCGATTACACCGATGCCATTGTGGTGGCCGGCGGCATGGGCATTGCCCCTGTATTTTTCCTCATCGATGAATTGCTTGCCTTAGAAAAGAAAGTTTCGCTTTTCTGGGGCGCCAGGCTCTGTGAAGAGATCTTTGTCAAGCCCGCACAGCTGAAGGCGCGCGGCGTGGATCTCCACCTGGCCGTGGAAGACGGCACCCTGGGACACGCGGGTTTTGTGACCGATCTGCTCCCGACGTTCCTTGAGCAGTATGGTGCTGAAGCGACCTTTAGGGGCTTTGCCTGCGGCCCCAATCCCATGCTCAATACACTTCAACGGATCGTTGGAGAAGAATCCAGTCGATGGGATGTCAGCCTCGAGGCGCATATGGCCTGCGGTGTCGGGGTCTGCATGGGCTGCGGTGTGAAAGATCACCAGGATGGATACCGCATGGTCTGCTCCTGCGGTCCGGTGATGAATCTGAAGGAGGTGAACCTTGAAGACTGATCTCTCCGTTCAGATTGGCAGCCTTAAACTGAAGAATCCGGTGATGACGGCTTCGGGCACTTTTGGCTACGGCACAGAGTATCAATCGATCTTTGATGTGGCGCAGCTGGGGGCGATCATCACCAAGACGGTGACGCTGGAACCGCGTGCGGGCAATCCCATGCCGCGCATTGCCGAAACCCCGGCGGGCATGCTCAACTCCATCGGTCTGGCCAATGTGGGGGTGGATCGCTTTTTGAGTGAAAAGCTGCCGGCACTGGCCAATCTGAATACCAGGGTGATCGTCAACGTGGCCGGCCATGATAAGGCCAGTTATACGGAGATCACCCGACGCGTCTCACCGCATCCCCGCACCGACGCCATCGAATTGAATATCTCCTGCCCCAACGTGAAACAGGGCGGGCTGGCCTTTGGCACAGATCCAAAGATCACCTACGAAGTGGTCAAGGCGGCCCGTGCAGTGACTGAGAAGCCGCTGATCGTCAAGCTGACGCCCAATGTGACGGATATCGGCACAGTGGCCCGGGCCGCTGTGGATGCCGGCGCCGATGCCTTGAGCCTGATCAATACGCTGTTGGGCATGGCCATCGACATTGAAAGCCGTCAACCGAAGATTGCCCGGGTTCTGGCTGGTTTTTCAGGGCCCGCCATCAAACCCGCGGCCCTGGCCAAGGTCTATCAGGTGGCGCAAAGTGTCGACGTGCCCCTTGTGGGGCTGGGCGGCATCATGAACTGGCAGGATGCTGTGGAGTTTATGCTGGCCGGCGCCACGGCCGTGCAGGTGGGGACACTGAATTTTGTTGAACCCGCCGGAGGGCTTGAGGTGATTCGCGGTTTGGCTGAATACGGCAGCGCACAGGGCCTGTCGCGTATCGATGAACTGGTTGGGGCCATGGTCCCCATTGAAACGGTATAGAGGGCAGGTATCCATGAGAATTGGTATTCTCTCAGACAGCCATGACAACCTGGCCGCGATCATCAAGGCCGTTGGGTACTTTAATGACGCCGAAGTGGACCTGGTGATTCACGCCGGGGATCTGATCTCTCCCTTTGTGGCCATCCCCTTAAAAGAATTGAAATGCGACTTTGTAGCGGTGTACGGCAACAATGACGGTGAAGTGCTCGGGCTGTATCACACCTTGAAGGGGCGTATTCACCGTGCGCCGCATCTGATCACACCGGGCGGCAAGAGGGTGATGATCTTACACGAGCCCGATCATCTGGAAGTGCTCGCCCAGAGTGGTGCCTACGATGCCATTGTCTACGGACACACCCACGAGGTGGATATTCGTCAGGGGAAGACCCTGATCATCAATCCGGGTGAATGTGGCGGATGGATCACAGGACGGCGCAGCATCGCCCTCTGGGACTTAAAACGAGGTCAGATTGAAAGTATTCCATTATAAATGTAACCTTAAAGGCGCCTCTGGCGTCTTTTTTAATGACTGATGAAGAAGACCGAATATCAAGACGTGCTGCGAGAAACCCGGGACAAGGTATACAGCTATCTCTACTATCTGCTGAAGAACCGGGAGGACGCCGAGGATATCACCCAGGAGGTGTATATCCGCCTGTGGAACCATTGGGATCGTGTGGAGCAGCCCCGTGTGCACGCCTGGTTGATGCGTGTCGCCCATAACAGGGCCATTGATCTCATCCGACAGCACAGAACGGCCAACACCCGGGAGAAACTGGTGAGTCCCATTGAACATATAGAAAATCGCCTTGCTGCAGAGGGCACGCCGGAGAGCGTACTCGAACAGAATGAGAAACAGAGAAGCCTGTTACGGGCCATGGATCAGCTCCCTGAAAAAACCAAGAGTATTCTATTGATGCACTATTTTCAGGGTATGAAATACAAAGAGATTGGCACCAGCCTGAATATGACGCTGAGTGCGGTCAAAGTGAGTGTGCATCGTGGCAAGAAGCTGTTGCGTGATGCCATGCTGGTGCAGAAAACCACTGTTTTACAGGGCGCGGGAGATGGAAATGAACTGTGAGACATTTCAAAACAACCTCGACGGACTGGGCAGGCCCCGGTATCGTGGATTTCAGAAATGGTTGATGTACAGCCACAGAAGGCGGTGTGCGGCATGTCAGGCGCTGTGGGAGACCGACAGGGAGGTTGAAGCCCTGTTGCGTCAACTGCCGGTACTGGACTGTCCTGAAGCCGTTACGGCGCGTTTAAGCCTGATTACGGAGACGGCACCCGTTGACAGGCGTAAAATGATCTGGTCAACAGCAAGAGGCCGGCAGTGGGCCTTTGTCTCGGGCGCCGTGGCCGCGGCCGCATTGATTGTAATAACAGTGTTTGAGATTGCGCCGCAACAGAAATTGCCGGAACCAGCGTCTTATTCCGCTGAAGAGCTTCATCAGGCCAGAGAGCAGGCCCTTTGGGCGCTGGGCACTGCTGGAAAACGTATCAATCGTGCCGAGAAAACAGCTGTTGAGCAGGTCTTTATCAACCAATTGCCCAAAACCATGCGTCAATCATTGAAACAATCGCTGTCGATGATCAAAGGAGGCTAACCATGCGTCGGCTTATAGATGTCATCTGTATATTGCTGTTACTGGCCTTTGTGGCCGTCCCTCTTTCCGCACAGGAGAGAAGTATTAAGAGTCATCCGGGATATATTGATCTCGACGATATTCGTATTCCACATGATGCTGAAGATGTCACAGAGATCGATCTGGGGCAGGGGTTGTTGAGCCTCATGAATCTCTTTGGGGGAGATGAGGATGACGAGGAAATTGACGAACTCACCAAGCTCTTCTCCATCAAGGTGAAAACCTTTTCTCTCTATGAAGACGGTGATATCCGTCGCATGCGGAAGACCATGGAGAAGAAGGAAAAGGAGTTGGGCAAGAAAAACTGGGAGATGCTTGTCAGGACGAAAAATCGTGATGAGATATCCGTGATCAGCATTAAGACAGAGAAACGGAAAACAGTCGGACTGTTCATTATGTCGCTTGACGTGAGTGGAAGTGTCAGTTTTGTGAACATTGTGGGCGGACTGAATCTGGCCACGGTGGCTCAATTGGGGGTTGAACTTTCAGATTCAACACTGCAGGTACTCGAAAAATCTTTTAATCGCTAGAAGCGAGTCAAAGCGTAAATGTTTAAAAACCGGGCCTGACGCCCGGTTTTTTTTGTCTCCTGAAAAAAATGCCGCCTACCCGGAACGAATCGCCTCTTGAAGTTGTGTGAAACTGTTACATACATACTTGGGAGGTGAATGGCCGCAAAATTGCAGTAGATTCGCCTCTGAAATAATGTTTTATACCGGGAGGTTGATATGAGAGGGATTGTTCAGATATTCAGTCGAGTGCTTTTGGCCTCGGCCATTATTGCCACCCTTGTGATTACCACAGGGTGTGAGGAGTTGTTGGATGAGGCCCTGCAGAAAGATATCACCGTTGAAGAAGAGATTTTCAGTGATCAAACCGCAACGGCTGAAGAGGAGAGCGTTGAGGTCACCAGCGGTGTGCAGCTGGGAGCTGCCGGCAAACTTGCCAAGTCTGCAGACGGCAGCCATGTGATTCCAATGAGTGTGGAGGAGGCAGCGCTTTTCTCCTGGATACTGAGTGAAGGGGGCGGTGCCTTGCGCGGTCAGGTTGAGAACCGTGACGGCAATCCTGCTGTCTTCAAGGTTTACATCGGTGCCTCCGAAGTGATTGCTTCGGCCGTTGAGATTGGATCGATCGAGGTTGGTGCCAACCAGAGCAGTCAATTTTCATTCCAGGGTGCCTTGCTTGAAAATTTCTTCAAAGCCCAGTTTGAGGCGGGCGCAGGTACATTCTATCTGATTCTCTACGGTGAATCGGACAGTGTGAATCTCTGGATCAGCAATCTTGAATTTGTGCTGCAGCCCGGGGCGGTGATACGTACAACCGTGGGGCCCAGCAGTGAATACGCCGAATATGCCGATACCATCGATGATATTACAGATCTCTCATTGGCCGGTTCGATTCGGAATAACGGGGCAAGCCCGGTCGCGCTGCTGCTGCGCATTGGTCCGGAGGCACCGACCCCTGCGTTTGAGGCGTTTAGCGTGGGCACGACGATTGCCGCCGGCAGTACGTTTGACCTCAACGATTGGCACACGCTTTTCGATGCGGAGACATTGGCCGATATGGGCGATGCCATCAGCTATCTGGCCACAGGGGCGGTAGTGGCTGAGCTTTTCTTCACCAGTGAGACAGGGGTCAATGTAACTGTGATCTCCGTGGTGCTTCTGGGGACGGTTTCAGTCGGTTTGTAATTGATGTGATATCAAAAAGGCCCCGTCACTGGCGGGGCCTTTTTTTTAGGGTCGAAGATATTTGTCGAATGCATATTTTAATTTTGAAGCCTGACTGAGCCAGAAATATCGATCCAGTGTGTGCGTGAAAGAGGGGTCAAAGTAACAGCTGATGGCGCAGTGCTGACATGCCTCAAGCCGTCCCTCAAGCCTCTGTTGAGACCGCGCCGCATCTGAAAGCCACACGCCCATCAAGTCGCCGCCAATAGGCAGTCTTTCTACCGCGTGGTGATAGCAGGGCAGCAGGAGATGGTTGTCGGCATCGATCACAAGGGTGGTGGTGACGGCGCGGCATCGGGGATGCTGTCGCTGGTTGCCGCCGTTTTTCATAAATCGAACCATGGCCCGGTTGAGATAGACATAGGGCGCCCCGGCCCATTGAAGAAGTCCCTCCAGCAGCGGATCACTGGCCCCCTGGTTGCCAAAATAACTGAAAACGGGATTGACGATTAATATTCTTTTATGGCGTTGTGCCAGATCCACCATGGCAGGCAGGTGATGACTGTTCTCTTCGGTCACCGTGAACAGCAGGTCGGGCTTCTCGCCCAGCTGACGCGCCACCTCAAGACTCTCCATTACTTTGTCAAAAGCGGGTACGCCGCGGATGGCGTCGTGTGTCTCGGCGTCCGGGCCGTCGAGAGAGAAGTGCAGCAAGTCGATGCGCCCTTTGAGGGCCTCGGCGCAGTCTGGATAGCGCAAAGTATTGGTCGTGACTGTCGTCTTGATTTTCAGGGACCGCGCCTTGTCCAGAAAATCGGGCAGGTCCGGATGCAGTAACGGTTCGCCTCCGGTGAAGTCGACAAAACGGATGCCCAGTTTTTTGAGTTGCTGAAGGTTGATGATCACATCTTCAGCCTGGGCGTCAATCCCCGTCTTTTTGTGTATCGAGCAAAAAGTGCATTTTGCGTTGCAGCGTGTGGTCACATAGTAGTTGCAGAGCAGAGGATAGAACAGAGACATGCCAATTACCGGACGGTTTGTGTCCGGCCCTTCCATTGGATTTTACGTAAAAAGAGATAGCTGGGTATGAGCGCGGCGCCATAGAGAAAAAAGAACAGAGGATGGAGCCATGCCGCTGTTATTATGCCATCAATCTGGAGCCGTTCTTGCCAATACTGGGTCAATGTTTTTTCAAGAATCAAATAAGCCAAGAGAGAGAACAGCGCGGTTAGGGGATGTCCACAGAACGAGAGCAGGAGAAACAGCGGGATGGGCAGCAGGTTCAACCCCGTCAGAAAGGTCGAACAGGCCGATCGTCCTCTTGCGCCAACCGCCCAGCGTTTTCTCTGTTTGAAAAAGGCAGAACCATTGTCTTCGGGGGCGGTGAAGACCACATGACCGGGTTGCAGCGGGAGAAAACCCACCGTCCAATCTGTTTTATTGAGCACCTGTGACATGAGCATATAATCCTCAGTCACCGATCGGGCCGCTGCGGCAAATCCACCGGCGGCTGTCAGGGTTTCGCGCCGGATGGAAAAGTGATTCCCAAAGATTGAGAGTGGAGCGCCAAGCCGGGCCCAGATCGATCCTGCGGCTGAGAAGCGCAACCAATCCACGGCCTGAAGTTTTGAGAACAGTGAATGGCCGCCCTGGGCCACCACAAGGCCGCCCACCAGTCCAATTTTGGAATGGCCGTAATAATCTACATGGTCAGTGATCCAATTTGCTGGAACCACGCAGTCTCCATCTGTGAAAAAGAGAATCTCACCTGTGGCCTGCTCTGTGAGGTAAGAGAGGGTGACTGCTTTCCCATTTATGTTTTTTGAAAGGATATAATCAGCGTTAGGACGCAGGTTACAGAAGTTTTGAATTTGAATGTCTGACCCATCGGTTGAGGCGTCATCCGCCAGCAGAATCTGTGTCAGTGCCTGTGGATAGAGTAAACGGTCCAGACTTTTGAAGAGCTGCGAGAGATGTTGCCCTTCATTATGAATGGGAATAAGTATAGAGACAGTCGGTTGATTGTCAAGGCACTCCACGTTGTCATGCACCGTCGATCGCAAACGGAGAATCAACCATACCAGAAGATAGGCCGTCCAGAAGCTGCAGAGGATTATATTGCAGATGAGTAGTGGCATAGTGCACAAGTAAATTGATTGGTTGGCTGAAATCAAGGTGAAAATTTTAAATAATTGGTCGGTCCGAATTGCTGAAAATTGTTGCCAAATGACTGCGCAATTTTTTATATTGTCCGCTGACAATGCATCGTTTTTGATATAGAAAGACAGAATACAGCAATCAGGAGGCAACACATGTTCAAACCTTCCAAAGATTTTAAATTGAAAATCGGCCTGGCCGAGATGCTCAAAGGCGGCGTCATCATGGATGTCACCAACCCTGAGCAGGCCAAGATTGCCGAAGACGCCGGCGCTGTGGCTGTGATGGCCCTGGAACGCATTCCCGCCGATATCCGCAGAGATGGCGGTGTGGCGCGCATGTCCAATCCCCAGATGATCAAGGAAATTATGGACGTGGTCTCCATTCCGGTGATGGCCAAGTGCCGCATCGGTCACTTTGCCGAGGCCCAGGTGCTGGAGGCCATCGGTGTGGACTTCATCGATGAGAGTGAAGTGCTGACCCCTGCAGATGATAAGTATCACGTTGATAAAGGCGGTTTCAAGGTGCCGTTTGTCTGCGGCTGCCGCGAACTGGGTGAGGCGCTGCGCCGTATTGCCGAGGGCGCGGCCATGATCCGTACCAAGGGTGAGGCCGGCAGCGGCAACATCGTGGAGGCCGTACGCCACATGCGCATGGTGCAGTCTGATATGCGCCGCATTACCATGCTGGGTGACGAGGAGTTGGTCAACACCGCCAAGGAGATGGGTGTGAACGTGGACCTCCTCAAGTTTGTGAAGAAAAATGGCAAGCTCCCTGTGCCCAACTTTGCCGCCGGCGGCGTGGCCACACCGGCCGATGCCTCGCTGATGATGCAGCTGGGCGCCGAGACGGTGTTTGTCGGTTCCGGTATCTTCAAATCAGATGACCCGGCCGAGCGCGCCAAGGCCATTGTGATGGCCACCATGCACTACGACAATCCCGATATGGTGGCCAAGGCCTCCGAGGGGTTGAAAGACGCCATGGTCGGGCTGGAGATCGACAAGATTCCCGCTGAGGAGCGCATGCAGGAGCGGGGCTGGTAGATGAAGAAAACCATTGGCGTCCTGGGGGTTCAGGGCGACTTTGCCATGCATCAGAAGAGTTTGCGAAAGTTGGGCGTGAGTGCGCCCAACATTCGTTATGCCGAGGAGCTGGCCGCCTGCGACGGGCTGGTCATTCCCGGCGGCGAGTCGACCACCTTTGTAAACCTGCTGAAGAAGACAGGGCTCTTTCAGGTGTTGCTCGATTTCAATCGTGATAAGCCCATCATGGGCACGTGCGCCGGCCTTATCATGCTGTCCACCCATCTGGTCAACGATGATATTGAGACCCTGGGCCTCATCGAGATGGATGTGGAACGCAACGGCTACGGCCGTCAGGTCGACTCTTTTATTGATGATGTGCGCATCGAGGGCATGGAGAAACCCGTGGAGGGCTTCTTTATCCGTGCGCCGCGTATCAAGTCCATGGGAGAAGGCGTGAAAGCCCTGGGGTGGCACCGTGACGAAGTGGTGATGGCCGCCAATGAGAAGGTGCTGGCCCTCACGTTTCATCCTGAGCTTACCTCAGATACTGCGGTGCATCGCTATTTTCTTGAACAGTTTGTTCTCGGGTAGGAGCGTTTTGATGTTTAAGGAAGTGTTGATTCTCTGTGCACTGCTGATCTCTGGGCCCCTTCATGGCAAAGAGATTCTCCTGTGGGACATGGACAACGGCGCCACCATTTCCCATGTGCCTTCCAGGCGCCGGCTGGGCACAGAGCGGCCCGTGGCTGAATGCCTTGAACGCCTGGGACACCGCGTCACTGTGCTCAGGCGCCTGCCCGAGAATCTATCAAAATACGATGCCGTCTTCATTACGCTGGGTTATCTGGCGCCTTCGTGATGCGGGGGGACGCCTGCAGGCGTGATTGGCTCGGTCGAGCAAAGCAGACTCATTCAGTTTATCCGTTCAGGCGGTGGCCTCTATCTTGAGGGCAACGATCTGTACAAAGACCATCGGAACACCGCATTGTCTGATTATCTGCCGGGTACGTTTGGAGGCGATGGCCGCGGGGCCTGGCTGGGCAATATCAGTCGGGTAGAGGGGCCGGAAGGTACTGTTGTTCAGGGATTTGTGTTCAAATTTCCTCAATGGGGCCATGCCGATGAGGCCCCCGATGAGATCATTCAAGGTGAAAATGATACGGTTTTGCTCACATGCCAGAAGGGCCATGTCCGTGTTCTGGCCACTGGGCCGATGAATCAATATAATGTCGTGGCCTCTTCGGTGATGTTCGGGGTCTTGCGGCAAGGGGAAAAGCATCGCTCGCTGGATACATTAATGCAACGGTATTTGAAGTTTCTCTTTTAAATGTTGAAATCGATGAAGTACTGTTAAAAAACTGTCGTTCGCTGATCAACATTTAATCACATCAGGGGTGTGACAGTCGTTCGTTAAGGCCGGACTTCTTGCGGGAGCGTCTGGCCTGTTTTTTGTAATTGTCGTGAAAGGTTCATACGATGGTTTGGAGAGTAAGATGAAAAAAAGATTCAGCCTTGTTCTTGTTTTTATGGCCCTGCAATGGGCTTCGGCGGCTCAGGTCTTTGTCCTGGACAGAGACAATGGCGCCAGTTTCTATTCAAGCAGTAGAAATCAATACGAGGGCTGCGAAGATGGATTGGTCCAGGTATTGACACAGTTGGGGCATCAAGTGACGCTGGGAAGCAGCCTCCCGGAAAGCCTCAGTAATTATGAGATCCTCTTTGTGACACTGGGGTTTTACTGCCCCTCGTGAGGTGGCGGAAAGCCCGCAGGCAAACTAAGCTCGGTCGAGCTTGACAGCATCGTCACCTTTTTAAACCGAGGACATGCCCTCTATATTGAAGGCAATGATTTTTTCCTCGATCACCAGAGCAGCCCCCTGATCTCCATGCTGGGAGCGGCCTATGTCTCAGATGGACAAAGTGCCTGGGACGGAAACATCGAGACACTTCGGGGCATCACCGGTCAATTTTCAGAGGGATTGGTGCTGGGTTATCCCAAATACGAAGCCCCCGATGAAACGCCAGACATCGTCTCCGAGGCGGGGGGAGCGGCCGTGCTTAACAGTCAAGATGGCCATATCCGGGTGATTCGTGATCATGGGAACCATGGCTATCGCATGGTTGCTTCTTCAATGATTTTTGGTGCGGTACGGCCTGCAGCCGGTGAGAGTGATCAGCCTGTAGACCTGATGACACGTTATCTCTCTTATCTCTCCGGCAGCAGCACGGCGGTGACGCCTATAGCAGAAGCGCCTGAGGCGTTTGCGCTCATGCAGAATTACCCCAATCCCTTTAATCCACAGACGGTGATTCGATATCAGCTCAAGGCAACGGTACGGGTTAAACTCTCTGTCTATGATCTCACCGGGCGGCTGATTGAAACGCTGGTGTATCAAAATCAACCTTCAGGCAGTCATGAAGTGATATTCGATGGGGCCGGACTGGCTTCCGGCGTCTATCTCGCCGTACTGGAGGCCAATGGCAGGCGGATGGTGCAAAGAATGAATCTGGCCAAATAATGAAAAGGCTTCCCCAATGCGGGAAGCCTTTTTCAATACATCGATATCAGCGGTTGATATTGGGTTGACGTGTTAGTCGGTGATCAGCCGAATGGTTGATTTGCTGACAGAGCTGCGTGTCCCCGACTGAGTGCCTTCAGAGGTGGATTCTGAGCTGCCTTCACCAACCACTTCTTTCACGCGTCCTTTGTCTACATCGAAAAATACAATTTTCTGAGACACGGCGGCAGTGACATTGGTCATTGAGAAATCTCTGCCATTGAAATTGCCTTTGAATGCTGTATTCGTATGGCTCTCTGTATTCACAATGATGACCGCCGTCTGCTGGCCGTTTTCCTCAGTGATCTGATAGATCTGGCACTGACCCTTGACTGTCTGCTCTCCTTTGGCCCGGCCTGTCAATTTCTTGGTCAATTCAAAATGCCAGATATCATTGACATTGACAGGGTGGTCGGGAAGGGGGAGAATAAAGGGAGAGATCAGGTCTTCTCTGCCTGTGGATTTACCGTGGCTGTCCATCTCCACTTCCATTGCCTCTCTGCCTCTGTTCCGGTTGCCTCGGCGTTGCATGTTGCCCATATCCATGTCTGACCAGGTTGTGTCGGTTTTTACGGTGATTTTATAGGCATTGTCAGGCGGCGTCTGATTGATCTGAAGTGAATGAATGCTGTGGCGCGTCATCGACATGGTATTGCTCTGTCCGCCCATGTCCATCGAGGTGCTGTCATGGTTCTCCGATTTGTACTGCAGGGTCTCGCCCTGGTGGAATTTATACTTCAATAAAACGGCATCGCTTTGGGCCAATAGCGTGCCTGAAATCAACATCATGGACAGCAGGGTCATTAAACGGCAATTTTGCTTCATAAACAGCTCCTTTTATCATCATATTTCATTTGAATGACTAACTTACAAAATTCAGTTTTTTGTTTCAAAGCTTTTTCCATTTTTGTATCTTTATTTAACCCCATTCACTATTTGAATCTTGCACTTTATATGAATTTTGAACAGCTCATTGCCTATTTAAAATCAGACAAAGCATTCACAGCCAATGTGGCGCACTGGGAATCACTGCCCGCCCGAGCCGGTGAATTTGAAGCCTTTCCAGATTCACTTTCACCAGAGCTGGTGCGTGCGCTGAATGATCGTGGCATCAAACAGTTATACTCCCATCAGGCCGCGGCTGTTTCAGCTGTTTTAAACGGTGAAAATGCCGTGGTGGTGACACCCACGGCCTCAGGCAAGACATTGTGTTACAACCTGCCCGTGATCCAGTCCATTCTGGATAATCCGGAGAACCGTGCCCTTTACCTTTTTCCCACCAAGGCGCTGAGTCAGGATCAGGTGGCCGAACTGCACGGCCTGGTGGAGACGTTGGGTGTGGATATCAAGACCTACACATTTGACGGCGATACGCCGGTCTCAGCCCGAAAAGCCATTCGCATGGTGGGCCATATTGTGGTCACCAACCCTGATATGCTCCATCAGGGGGTGCTGCCGCATCATACCAAATGGGTCAAACTTTTTGAAAATCTAAAATATATCGTCATCGATGAAGTGCACTCCTACCGAGGCGTCTTTGGCAGCCATCTGGCCAATCTGATCAGACGGCTCAAACGGATCTGCGCCTTTTACGGGTCTGAACCGCAGTTTATCGGTTCTTCCGCCACCATCGCCAATCCCGATGAACTCTTCCAGCGGCTGATTGATGCACCTGTGACCCTGGTGGACAAGAACGGCGCACCGCGCGGGGAGAAGCATTTTATCTTTTATAATCCACCGGTGGTGAATGCCGAACTGGGCATCCGGAGGTCATCGGTCAAAGAGGCGCAGCAGATTGCGGGACGTTTTCTCCGGTCGGAGATACAGACCATTGTCTTTGCCCGTAGCCGCATGCGTGTTGAGATTTTACTGACCTATCTCCGTGAAACCATGAAGGCCATGAAGAAATCGCCGCATCTGATTCGCGGGTATCGCGGCGGTTATCTGCCCAAGCAGCGGCGCGAGATTGAACGCGGACTGCGCGAAGGCAGGATCATGGGCGTGGTCTCCACCAATGCCCTGGAGCTGGGGATTGATATCGGGCAGTTGTCTGCCGCAGTGATGGCAGGCTATCCCGGCACAGTGGCCTCCACATGGCAGCAGGCCGGACGCGCCGGAAGACGTGAAACCGCCTCAGTGGCCGTGCTGGTGGCCTCCAGTGCGCCGCTGGATCAATACATCATGACACAGCCCGATTATTTTTTTCAGCGCTCCCCTGAAACGGGCGTCATCGATCCAGACAATCTATACATCCTCTTGAATCATGTGAAATGCGCCGCTTTTGAGCTTCCCTTCAAGGCCGGTGAACGCTTTGGGATTGACGCGACAGACGAGCTGCTCAACTATCTGGAGGAGCATCAGGTGCTGCATCGATCAGGGGATCAATATCACTGGAGCGATGAGAGCTATCCCGCTGAAACCATCAGTCTCAGGCGTGCGGCACCGGATAATGTTGTGATCATCGACACCACCCGTGAAAATAGAGTGATCGGTGAGATTGATCTCTTTGGGGCGCCCATGATGGTGCACGACGAGGCCATTTATCTGCATGAAAGCCGCCAGTATCATGTAGACAAACTGGACTGGGATCGGCGTAAGGCTTACGTGCATGAAGTCTCAGTCGACTACTATACCGATGCCGAATCCAAAACGGATATACGGGTGATTGAGTCCTTCGAAACCGATCAGGTGGCGACGGGCCAGAAAGCCCACGGCGAGGTCAGTGTGACTACGCTGGCCACGCTGTTCAAGAAGATTAAATTTGGGACACATGAGAATGTGGGGGCGGGGCGCATTCATCTCCCTGAAATGACAATGCATACCTCAGCCTACTGGTGGGAGCTGGAGGCGGATGTCAAAGAAACGCTGGCCTTAACAGAGTCCAGCCTCTCCGATGGCCTGAAAGCCGTGGCCAATGTCTTCTCCAATGTGGCGCCGCTCTGGGTGATGACTGATCCCAAGGATCTCAGGGCACTGCCTATGTTGCGGTCGCCATTTTCACAAAAACCCACACTGTACATCTATGAATTCACCCCAGGCGGGGTGGGCTACAGCCGGAAGCTGTTTGGCATGCACAATCAGTTGTTACAGGCCGCGCGGGAACTGATTGAAGCCTGTGGCTGTACAAACGGGTGTCCCTCCTGCGTGGGCCCTGTACTCGAAGTCGGTGAAAAGGGAAAAGAGAGTGCATTGCGGCTCCTCAGTCTCGGGCTCGGCGTGCCGCCTATTGCCGTTTCACCCAAAGCGCCTATTACAGACATTCCTTTAAATTAAACAATACACAACGAGTGGAGTATTCAATGAAAAAGGCAGGAACGTATTTTCTGTTCTTCATTTTTGTTCTCATCAGTGGTTGCGGCCGCGTTGAGAGAACACCGGCATTGACAGAAGCGGATCTCGCCTATGCCACTGCCGTCAAAGTGGCTGAAAGGATGCCGTTTTTTAACCCCGATGAGAACAACACCCTGGTAAAATCCAAGGCTTTTGTCTTGAGCACAGGGGATATCTGTCGGGGTGTACACAATACCATGGCCGAGGATATTGATCGCCTGACAGAGCTGAGCACCAGAGAGATCAATGAATTTTTGCAGCAGGTCACACGCAGCCTGACCGAACGTAAATTGCTCGATCTTGAATCGTCACACCTGGGCATTGATATCGCCGAGACAGAGTTGGACAGTGTCTTGAACCTATATTATGCCAGCGCAGGAAGCAAAGAACGCTATGGGGAGCAGTTGCAGGCTCAAGGGAAAACACTTGAGGATTTTGAGGATGATATTCGCGGCCTGCAGATCAGGCAGAAGTATCTGTCTCGTTTGACCTCAGACATACCCGCCAGCACCGAGGCTGAGATTGAAACCGCGTATCAGCAGTTGAAAAAACAGGAGAAGGCCACTGTTCAGCACATTCTGTTGATGACACAGGGGAAGACTGCGGCGCAGAAGCGCAAGGTTTTAAACAAAATGCGGGGCTTACTCAGACGGGCCAAGCGTGGTGAGGACTTTTCTGCACTGGCCACAAAGTACACTGAAGATCCGGGGTCAAAAGACAATGGCGGATTGTATGAAGATTTTGGTCGGGGGGTGATGGTCAAAGCCTTTGAGGACGCCGCATTTTCTGTACCTGTCGGAGAGATAAGTGAGGTGGTTGAAACCCAGCACGGCTATCATATTCTGAAAGTTTTGAAGCGCAGTGCGGCGCTGCAGGCGTTGTCTGAGATCAAGGCGAGGGTGGCGCAGCAGGTTCGAATGGCCAAACAGAATGAAGCCTACCAGAAAGCGATTATGGATCTCAAGCTCAAATATGAAGTCACCACAGTGACATTTTAAGAATCTTCTTTTTAAGGCCGCCTTCAAGGCGGCCTTTTTTATGGGCCTGTATCGCATTGCCACATCACATCACCGACGATTGTCCTTGCAAAAAGCACTGATTTTTTTTATAATTATGTACCTGTAAAGTTTTAGGCGGCATTTACTTCTGCAGCCTTCAGATCTCCCGATATCGTAAATCGGATTGATTATGTCTTTTATCTTTCATGGCATCCAAACTGTGAAGATTAAACAATATGCCCTCGGGACAGCAGCATTAAGGAGATATTTGTGGCAGAGCAGAGAAGGGACAGAGAAAGAGGCGGAGACCGCAGAGGCGGCTATGATCGCGGGTTTCAGCGCGGTCCGAAGATGGACGATGATGTAAAAGCATGGATCGATAAAGCCGAACGCGATTTGATCGATTCACTGAGCTACTTTGAAATACCGGATATGAATCCCTTTCAGCGCAAACAGATATATCGTCATTTTGAAAAGACGAATGAATATGCGGTGAAAGCCTATCGCAATGAAGAAACCGTCACGCTGCGTATCTATGCGGTGGGGGCGTTGAGGCGGCTTGCAGAGCAGCAGACTCAGGAAGTACTCATGAGCGGAAGGGCTGTTCATCTGCCCATTATGGGATCTTTTGAACGCTTTGTGGTTCATGATTATTTGAAAGATCGTGAGGGCGTGAATACAGAGAGTGCCGGTGAAAGGGGTGAGGACAGGCATATTGTGATCTCGCCGCTTTTTGGCCGTTCGCTTAAAAAAGCCAAGAAAAAAAGGTTGATGCGATAGGAGTGTGCCATGGAAAAACGCGTCCTCGTTGTGGATGATGATCCAGCTGTCGCCCGCGTGGTGCAGCGCGCCTTATTACAGAAAGAATGTGCTGTAGAGCTGGCCGCCAACGGTGTTGAGGCCCTTGAAGTGCTCCGTCAGGGATTTCGTGGATTGGTGTTGATGGATGTGCATATGGATACTCTTGATGGTTGGGACACCATCTCGATCATGGTGGAGGAGTCGTTGATTGAGGGCAACCTTGTTGTCATGCTCACCGGTGATCTGAGTCCTGAGCCCAGAATGGAAGGCTTAAAAGAATATGTGCTTGACTACATTACCAAACCTTTTCAGCCGCTTGCGTTGGCAGAGCTGGTGGAGAGTTATTTTGAGGACTTGCATCCTGGAAAACCTCAGTCATAGCGTGAAGGACCCAGGATGAAGCCCCGTCATCTGGTCATTATTGGATCGTCAGCCGGTGGTCCTCGAATCTTAAAAGAGTTGTTTTCCAATATTCCACGTCTCAAGGCGGGCATGGTTTTGGTACAGCATATGCCCGCTTTTGTAAACGCCCCGCTGACACAGTCACTCAACCAGGTGACTGGAATGAATGTTATGCTGGCTTCTGACGGCGACGTCATTAATGAAGGCACTGTGCATGTAATTCCTAGTGGCCTGCACTGTGAGATTGAACAGAACCAGATCATCCGGTTGCGCGGCAGTGAGAAGGTGAATTTTGTCTGTCCGGCCGTGGATGTGACTATGAAATCGATTCAATCTCAGCGCCATCTAAACCTGACCGGCGTCATTCTCACCGGCATGGGTAAGGATGGGGCAAAAGGGATTGCCTATATGAAATCCATTGGTGCTCAGACATTGGCCCAGGATGAGCATACAAGCATTATCTACGGGATGCCTCAAGAAGCCGCAAAAACCGGACAGATTGATTTTATTTTACCCACAAATAAAATTGCAGAGAAGCTTGTTGAAATTCTCCCGCACTGGCATTAGAAGCGCTTCCAACTCCATTCAATTTTAAATTGATCTTTTTGGGCTTTTCTTGGCCCTGTTTTCTCCTTATATTGCCGGCCAAATTGGGAATTGTGAAGGAAGAAAATGGGAAAAAAATACAGTCCTGTTCTGCTGTTGTTCTTTGGTGTGACAGGCCTCGTTAACGCACAGAAATTTATACTACCAGCAGTCACGGTGACAGCCTCACGCATTCAATCAGCCATGGTTTCTGATCTGCGTGAGAGCACGGTGCTCAACCGCGGGGATGTGGAGAAGCTGCCGGTTCAATCGGTCTCAGAGTTGTTAGGCTATCTGGGCCAGGTGGAGTTCAGTCAGCGTGGCACAGGGGGCGTTCAGGCCGATCTCGGCGTACGCGGCTCCTCCTTTGAGCAGGTTATCGTGCTGGTCAACGGCATTCGTATGAACGATCCGCAAACCGGGCATCACAACAGCGATCTGCCTGTGACGCTGGATGAAATTGAACGGATTGAAATTTTACCGGGACACGGTTCATCGATGTACGGCCCCGACGCTTTTGGCGGTGTCATCCACATTATTACTCGCACGCCACAAGGGCGGGGTATAATGCTTCGGCTTAACGGCGGTTCCTTTCGTACCCGGGGGGGCGGCATCAGCGCAACGACGCGCCTGGGTGCGTGGCAGCATCGTTTTGGATATGAACGCAGCAGCAGCGATGGCCACCGTTACGATACCGATCACGTGATGAATACAGCCAGCCTGGAGAGCCGTGGCCGGGTCTTCAACAAACGTCTGCAGACAAGGGTGGCTGTCAGCACCAAGGATTTTGGCGCCAATGGGTTTTACGCGGCTATGCCGTCCTGGGAGGCCACCAGGGCCTACACGGCACAGGGTGGCATTACCTGGTCGGAGAACGGCCGTTCCCGGCTGCAGAGCCGTCTTTCGTTAAGGCACCACCGTGATCATTTCATTCTCACCATTGAAAATCCCGATCTCTATGTCAACCGTCAGAACACATGGAGTGCTGCGCTGGAGACGGAGTGGACAGGACGGATCTCCTCTACAGTCATGGGCGCCGCCGGTGTCGAGATCTATGGCGATGCGCTGGAGAGTCCCGGCCTGGGCGATCATCAGCGCCGTCGTTTGGGCGTGTTCGGGGAAGCGGCCAAGACATTCAATGGCGGGGTGGTACTGCACGGGGGGCTGCGCCTGGATGGTTTTGACAACCGGCGGACAGAGCTCAGTCCCACGGTCAGTTTGAAATACCCTGTGACATCGCAGTTTCTGCTCAGAGGGTCGGTAGGACGGGCTTTTCGTGCGCCCAGTTACACGGAGCTATACTACCATTCACCGGCCAATCAAGGCGATGTCAATCTCCTTCCTGAGTCCGCCTGGTCTTTTGAAACCGGTGCCGTTTACAAAGAACAGCGTTGGCAGATTGGATTGACCGGATTTTCCCGTGAAGAGTCAAATCGTATTGATTGGATTCAGCTGCCACGGGAGAATGCGGCCAAGTATTGGCAGGCCGTTAATCTTGGACGTCTGTCTCTGCGCGGGCTCTCTGCCCAGATGCAGGTGACGTTTTGTACCGCCCTGGGAATGAAAGCCAATTATACCGCCATGACGCGCCGCATCAAAGACAAAGAAGCCGTGATTTCTAAATATAGTTGGGCAATTCCGCGCCACAGGGGCCAGTTGACGCTTCACTGGTCGCCCCGGCCGCAATGGCGCATTTCCCATGTTTCAAGGTATTTGATCCGTGATGACAAATCGTCTCTGCTGCTGACCGATCTGCGTCTGGTCTGGCGTATCATGGGATTTGAAAACAGCTTGAATCTGAAGAATATTTGGGATACCGACTATGAAGAGATCCGTGGCGTTCCGCTGCCCGGCCGTCATTTTCTCCTGGGGACCTCGTATGCGTTCTAGACTTTTTCTTTACATTGCTTCTATTTTTCTCAGTGCCGGCTCCTGGGCTTTAGCGCAAGAGGCATCCCGCTTACCCTTCAAGGCACGCGTGGCCAAGGGAGGGGTGGATACGCATCTCATTGACGAGGCCTCGGGATTGGCCGCCAGCGGTCTCTCGGAGAACGTACTCTGGACGCACAACGATTCAGGGGGGCTGCCCCATCTCTTTGCCATTGACACACTGGGCAGGACGCAGGGTAAATTGATCCTCGTCGGGGTCAATAACCGTGACTGGGAGGACATCGCCGCTGGTCCTGGTCCTGTGCCTGGAAAGCGCTATCTCTATATCGCCGATATTGGAGACAATGACCATCGCTATCACACCAAGACAATTCTGCGGCTGGAGGAACCGGCATTGAGTCGTTTTGAGAACGGCAAGCTTTTTCTCCGGTCCAGTGCCATTGACAGACTCAATTTCACCTATCCCGACGGCATGCACAATGCTGAAACCCTGCTCTGTCATCCCAACACAGCCGCCCTCTACATTGTCACCAAGGCGAAAAAAGGGGGGCGGGTTTACCGCCTGAAAAATGAAGAAAGTGCAGTGCATCAGCAAGCGGAGTTCATCACCGTCCTGCCGATTGCCAAGGCCACCGGAGGGGGCATTTCTCCAAATGGCCATGAAATCCTTGTAAAAAACTACTTTTTTGTGTATTATTGGTGTAGTAAAAAAGGGGCCATCGAACAGCTGTTCACTCAGGCGCCGCGCCTTATTCCCTATGTGCCTGAGTCCCAGGGAGAGGCCATCTGTTTCGACAAGAACAATCGGGGTTTCTTTACGCTCAGCGAGTCCCGGAAACAAAGCCCCGTTCAACTTTATTATTATCCCAGAACTGATTTGCATTGAGAGTAAAGGAGGCACTTCCGGTGTCCAGGACAACACAATCTGAAACCCTGCATCAACTGACAGCAAACACCATTCGATTCTTGGCTGTTGACGCCATCAACAAAGCGAATTCAGGCCATCCCGGTATGCCCATGGGCATGGCCAATGTGGCTGCAGTGCTCTGGGCAGAGTTTCTGAATTACAATCCAGAGGCCCCGCAATGGGTCAATCGCGACCGTTTCATCCTCTCTGCAGGTCATGGGTCGATGCTGCTCTACGCCGCGCTGCATCTGGCCGGTTACGCCATTTCACGAGACGATCTGCGCGATTTCCGCCAATGGGGCAGCCGCACGCCGGGTCACCCTGAGTTTGGCGAAACACCGGGTGTGGAGACCACCACAGGGCCACTGGGCCAGGGATTCGCCAATGGCGTGGGCATGGCGCTGGCCGCCAGAATGCTCGGCGACCGTTTTGCCACACCGGAATTCAGTCCCATTGATCACTGGGTCTACGGCATTGTCTCCGATGGCGATCTGATGGAAGGCATCAGCCATGAAGCCGCCTCCACAGCTGGTCACCTGGGGCTGGGCAAAATCATCTATTTCTACGATGACAACGCCATCACCATCGAAGGAAAAACCGATCTGGCCTTCTCCGAGGATATTGAAAAACGCTTCCAGGGTTACAACTGGCATGTGCAGGAGATTGACGGGCACGATGCAGATGCGATTCGCCAGGCAATCAAGGCCGCACAGGCCGAAACGGCCAAACCGTCGATCATTATTACCAAAACACATATCGGATACGGCAGTCCCAACAAGCAGGATACTGCGGGCTGTCACGGCGCCCCGCTGGGTGCAGAGGAGACAACCGCTGCCAAAGCCAATCTAAACTGGCCTGTTGACAGCACGTTCTACGTACCGGAGGAGGTCGAGAAAGCCTTTGCCGACCTCAAGCCGGCACTGGCCGCCCAAGAGAAAGAGTGGCAGCGGCACTTTGATGCCTGGCAGAAAGACAATGCGAATCTTAAAACATTGTGGGATGCCCACTTCACACCGGTTCACGCTCAAGATCTGGCAGAACAGATTCTGGACGCCATTCCCGACAAGGCGGCTGCCACACGGGCCATGGGCGGCGCTGCGCTTCAGAAAGTGGCTGCGCTCTATCCCGGCCTGATTGGCGGTTCCGCCGATCTGGGTCCCTCCACCAAGACCTTGATCAATGATTCAGCCTCGGTCACGGCTTCAGATTTTATGGGTCGAAACCTCCATTTCGGCATTCGTGAACACGGCATGGGCGCCCTCATGAACGGCATGGCGGCCTATGGTGGTGTGATCCCCTACGGTTCTACTTTTTTCGTCTTTGCTGATTACATGCGCCCGCCCGTGCGGCTTGCCGCGTTGATGAAGCTTCAGTCGCTTTTCATCTTCACCCACGACAGTATTTTTGTAGGAGAAGATGGTCCGACGCATCAGCCCATTGAACATCTGGCTGTGATGCGTGCCATTCCCAACACGGTGTTGTTCAGGCCTGCAGATCGAATCGAAACTGCAGCGGCTTATGCCAGTGCGCTTCGCCGTGAAGACGGACCCACCGTGCTCTGCCTTACGCGCCAAAATCTGGATAATATTCCCCGTGATGAAAAAAGTGCCCTGGCAGGCGCCGCCTGTGGTGGTTATGTCCTTGAAGGCGATGACAATCCGGAACTGGTGGTGGTGGGTACGGGCTCAGAATTGCATCCGGCGCTGAATGCAGCACGGGCACTGAGGAAAGAGGGACGACGCGTTCGTGTGGTTTCTATGCCATCGCTTGATCTTTACTTGCGGCAGGACGTCAGTTACAGAGACAGTGTGATTCCGCCGGATTGCCCGGTTGTGGTGGTGGAGGCTGGTATTTCCATGGGGTGGTACGGCCTGACGCAGGCGCCTATGCACTTTGTGGGGCTGGATTCGTTTGGGGCTTCCGCACCGGCAGGAAGGCTGGCGGATGAATTTGGCCTGACGGCTGAGAAGGTACTGCAACGTATCAGGCAATGGTTGGATTAAAGAATTGATAAAAGCCGCTTCAAGTTTGAAGCGGCTTTTTTATAAAGCAAGGCGACCTTGGTCGAGAATGGTTTTGCCGTCGAGAATTAATGTGGGATTGAGCAGAAGACCATCGTGGTGGCTGGGAATATTGTTCTTGCCGCCAAAACTGGTATTGTTGCCCATAGCGATATGCAATGTCCCTAGTTTTTTTTCATCCTCCAGTATAGAACCGGTGATGGCGGAGTCTCCGTTGGTACCAATGCCGACTTCGGCAATCAGGCGCCCTGCCTGCCCGTAGGGGCGCAGCATTTTTCTGATTTGATCTACCTGGCCATTGCCTGAGATTCGAGTGGCATAGCCCGCCTTCACTTTAATCTTGACATGATGGGCCAGCGTACCCAGGCTTGAAAAAGTGCTGTCAAGCACCAAAGTGCCTTCAGCCGAATGCTCGGCGGGGGCTGCAGCAGCCTCGCCAAAAGGGAGGTTTGAAAAAGTGCCAGGTTTATCCAGCAGGCCGGTGTCGGCGTAGCCTTTCATGCGTTTCAATGAGAAATGAAGATTGGTGCCGGCCGGTGTGAGAATATGACCATGATTGGCGATGGTGAGGATATCAGCCAGTTTTCGACTCAGTGAAACGGTTTTTTTGTAATTGCCGTTCATGTTGCGTATCAATATTTCACGGGTGATTCCCGGCATGCTGGCGATGCGAGTCCCTTTGCGGCTGGCCTGTCGTCGAAATGAGGTATGTGAAATGGAATCTGTCGTCAGGAAGATTGCTGCATCGAGGTTGTTTAGATAGGGGGAGAGTGTTTTTAATGCGGATTCATGTGCCAATCTGGATGGCGGCAGCACACTCAAATGCGCGGTGAGGCCTATGGATTTAGCAATTTTAAAAAAATGCATTCCCAGTTCAATCTTGGCATCATCACAGAGTATCAACAGTTGCTCATCATTTTTCATGTGAAAGCAGTCATGAAAAATGGACAGTACCGCTTTTTGAAGCTCAGGCATAGGACTTTCCCATTTCAAAGCACAGTCCTTGATAACAGATATCAAGTCTTTAGAAAATTGATTGATTTTGTGAAATGAAGTATGCTAAAACGTAGGATGATTTCTGTAAAATGTCAAGAAAAATCTACCTGGCTTCCGGATTAATAGTTTTGATTTTTTGCAAAAAAAATGTATATTTAATACCTAAAAAGACGGGAAGATATTCAGAAGTATTATGGGCTTATTCCAATTAAATTCAATGACTTTAGGACGTTTTGTTCAGGGCCTGTCCCCCCTTCATCGTCTGGATCCCAGGACGAAGATTCTGACATTGCTTATTTTTATGGTGGCCCTTTTGTCGGTTGAAAATATGGGGTTGACAGCCGGCTATCTCATGGCGATGTTCCTCGTTTATCGCCTCGCAGGCTTCAACCTGAAGGTCATTCAGCAGACTGTCAGACCGCTGTGGGTGTTGATTGGTTTTACGTTTGTGATTCATGTCGTGCTTGATCAGAGCGCACCACGTTGGGTCTTTCCTGGGACTGGAATGGGTCTTTCCTTGGCGGGCTGCTCTCAAGGATTGTTATTCAGCCTGCGGCTTCTGTGTCTGGTGCTCATGGCAGGATTACTCACACTGACCACCGCACCCATGAGTATTGCTGAAGCCCTGTACCGCTTAATACGCCCAGCGGAGCGCCTGGGGCTGCCGGCACAGGACCTGGCGATGATGATTTCCATCGCCCTGCGTTTCATTCCCATTCTCATGGAGGAGGCGCAGCGTATCTACAAGGCGCAGCTTGCGCGGGGCGTTACTTTTCAGGGGAATGCGTTGCGGAGAGCGCGAATGATACTCCCCATATTGATACCACTGTTTCTCTCTACATTCAGGCGCGCCAATGAACTGGCAGTGGCCATGGAGGCCCGGTGCTATCAAAGTGGGCAGACCAGGACATCCCTTTATTCACTGAAATTTAATAAGCTCGACTGGGCCGTAATGGCAGGAAGTATTCCCGCCCTGCTGCCTGTTGTTTTTTGGCGTTGAGTCATGAGAAATATAAAAATTGGCATAGAGTATGACGGCACCGGTTTTTCAGGCTGGCAAGTACAGCCTGCAGTTCGCACCGTCCAGGGAGAAATTGAAACGGCGTTAAAACGTTTAACCGGTGAGCCTATCCGCATATTGGGTGCGGGCCGTACCGATGCCGGTGTGCATGCCTCTGGCCAGGTTGCCGCATTCAAAACAGAATCGACACTCACAGTTGAGACCCTTAAAAAAGGATTAAACGGCCTGTTGCCTTTTGATGTTCGGATCTTGACGGCTGAAAATGTGCCAGATACGTTTAATCCCCGCTACGATGCAATCAGGCGGATTTATCAATACACACTCAGCCGGCGCAGCATGGCCATTGGCAGGCAGTACGCTTGGTATCCCAGAACGGCTTTCAACCTGGAACCGATGAGAGAAGCAGCACAATGCCTGGTCGGCGAACACAGCTATCAGTCCTTTGCCAAAACAGGGGACGCCCATGGCAGTTTTGACAGTATCGTTTATCGCATTGAATGGCATCAGGAAGTTGATCGAGTGATATTTGAGATTGAAGCCATCCGTTTCTTTCATAATATGATTCGAATTATTATGGGAACACTGATGGAGGTGGGGCGTGGAAAACTGCAGATCTCTGATTTTAAAAACATCTTTCAAGAACGGGACAGAACAAGAGCAGGGGCCACAGCACCGCCACACGGTTTGAATTTATTTAATATTTTATATAAGGAGATGTGATGAAATTTTTTATTGATACGGCCAATGTGGATGAAATTAGCGAGGCTGCCAGTCTGGGTGTGCTCGATGGCGTGACCACCAATCCCTCTCTGATTGCCATGGAGGTGCAGCGCACCGGCAAGACCCTGCCTGAGATTTACAAGGCAATCTGTGAACTGGTTGCGGGACCGGTCAGCGCCGAAGTGATTGCGCTGGATACAGAGAATATGATTAAAGAATCCCGCGAACTGGCCAAGATTGCAACGAATATCGTCGTCAAAGTGCCTATTACACCCGACGGCCTGAAAGCCGTTAAAGCCCTGAGCGCTGAAGGCATCCGCACCAATGTGACCTTGATTTTCTCATCGGCACAGGCCCTGTTGGCCGCCAAGGCCGGCGCCACCTATGTCAGTCCTTTTGTCGGGCGTCTCGACGACATCAGCCATGAAGGTATGGAACTCGTTGATGATATTGTAGCCATCTTTGACAACTACGGCATAGAGACTGAAGTGATTGTGGCCTCTGTGCGCAGTCCCATGCATGTGAGAGATTCCGGTCTGATTGGCGCACATATCGCCACCATTCCCTTTAAAGTCATTGCGCAGTTGGCCAAACACCCGCTGACGGATATTGGGATTGAACGTTTTCTGTCGGATTATAAAAAGGTTGAGCACTAGCCGTCTGCTTTGAAAGGAAAAATCCATGTCACATTCATATCAACATAAGAGAATGATTGGTTTTCTGGCTGTTCTCAGTTTGGGATTGGCGGGTTTGGGCTGTTCGAAAAATGAGCAGCCCGACGCACCGCTTTTTTCAGAGAGCATGCGGCTGACGCCCGTGTCTCAGGATTTGAATGAAGGTGATGCGGATTACAATGCCATGGTACAGGATGAGATCATGGCCTCCCGTGAGAATGCCATCACCCGTGCCATCGCAGACGTCAGTGACGCAGTGACAGGCATCAGCGTGGAGCGACCGCCGGCCTACCGATACGATCCGTTCTGGGATCTCTATTTCCCCACGCAGGAACGGTCGTCAAGCATGGGTTCCGGTTTTCTGATCTCATCCGACGGTTATCTTCTGACCAATCAGCATGTGGTGGGGGACAACGGTGTAATCACAGTAACCACCACTGATGGCAAGAAATTTGAGGCGAAGCGTATCGGTCTCGACAAAGCCTATGATGTGGCACTCTTGAAGATTGATGGTGAGAATTTTCCTTTCATTCCCTTAGGGAATTCAAAAGACATCATTATCGGCGAGTGGGCCATTGCGCTGGGCAACCCCTTTGGTCTTTTTGATATCAGCGCAAAACCCACGGTGACTGTGGGCGTGATCAGCGCTGTAAATATGGATTTCAGAGGGGCCTTTCAAGGCCGTTCCTATCAAAGCATGATTCAGACCGACGCCTCAATCAACGGGGGCAACAGTGGGGGGCCGCTGGTGAACAGTTACGGTCAGGTGATCGGCATCAATACCTTCATCTACACCGGCGACGCCAGGAGCCAGGGCTCGGTGGGCATTGGCTTTGCCATGCCCATCAATCGCGTGAAGAGCATTCTGCCCACGTTGAAAACCATCGGACATATCGATCGATCCTTCCGCACAGGCCTTGAGGTGCGGAATATCAGTCGACTGATTGCACGGATGAAGCAGATCTCCACCCGTGACGGCGTGGTGGTCACCCGGGTTGAGAAAGACAGCCCTTCTGCAGCAGCGGGCATTGAAGAAGGCGATATTATCGTCCGCATTGCGGCGCAGCGTATTCGGTCCGCCAGAGATGCTCAGGCTGTGATCAATAGCATCAATGTCACAGATGAGACCGATCTGGACATTTGGATTTATCGCAACGGTGAGGTTCAGAAAAAAGTATTGAAAATCTCACCCAATCAAATTTAGCGGAGGCGTTTTGATTTCCAGATATACACTCCCGGAAATGGGAAAAATTTGGACACAGGAGAATAAATACCAGAAATGGCTCGATGTGGAGCTGGCGGTTTGTGAGGTGCAGGCAGAGCGGGGAGCCATTCCTAAAAAAGCCTGGGATGTCATTTCAGAGAAAGCCGGATTTGACTGTGACCGTATCGATGAGATTGAAGTGGAAGTGCATCACGACGTTATTGCTTTTCTAACCAGTGTGGCCGAACATGTCGGTCCCGAGTCACGCTATATTCATCTGGGCATGACCTCCTCTGATGTACTGGACACGGCCACATCGCTGCAGATCAAGGAGGCCGGAGAGATCATTCTGGCCAAGCTTGAAACATTCCGTGAGGTGCTGGGCCGCCGTGCCCTGGAGCACAAAGAGACGGTCTGTATTGGACGCTCACACGGCATTCACGCCGAACCCACTTCCTTTGGCCTGAAACTGGCCCTGTGGTATGACGAGGCCGGCCGTAATCTCCGGCGCCTGAAAGCCGCAATTGACAGTGCGTCCACAGGGAAAATCTCCGGTGCTGTAGGCACCTTTGCCCATCTCGATCCCGTGGTGGAGGATGAGGTCTGCAAGCGCCTAGCCATTCATCCGGCACCCATCTCCACGCAGGTGGTGCAGCGCGACCGGCATGCCGAGTTTCTCAACGCACTGGCCGTGATCGGCGCCAGTCTCGAGAAGATCGCCGTTGAAGTTCGCCACTTACAGCGCACAGAGGTGCTGGAGGCTGAGGAGTATTTCTCAGCAGGGCAGAAGGGGTCGTCCGCCATGCCGCATAAGCGGAATCCCATCATCAGTGAGCGTGTGACCGGTTTGGCCCGGCTGCTGCGTACCAATGCCATGGCGGGCCTTGAAAACGTGGCGCTCTGGCATGAACGGGACATTTCTCACAGCTCTGTGGAGCGCGTGATTCTGCCGGACAGCACCATTCTTGCCGATTACATGCTGGACAAGATGATCAAACTGGTGGACAAGCTCCTGGTCTATCCCGAGAATATGATGAAGAATCTCGAGAAAACCAAAGGGTTGATCTTTTCACAGGTGCTGCTTTTAACCCTGGTGGGCAAGGGGATCACGCGGGAAAAGGCCTATCGCATGGTACAGGCGCCTTCCATGAAATGCTGGGAGATTGGTGAGCCGTTGGAGAGCGTGGTCTTGAAAGATGCGCCTATTCTTGAGGTGCTCACCGTTGACGAGATAAAGGCGTGCTTTAACCTTGACGTACAGTTGAGAAATGTGGATACGCTTTATCGCCGGGTTGGCCTGTTAAAGTAATGTCAGTTGGGTTATAATATTTCAGATGAAGAAGCACGGCAATTCCACATCCAGCGGAGGTGACGATGGCTTCAAGAAAGCGGAAGAACAGGATTTTACAGGAAACGGATCTGTTTACTGTGACCGGGGGCAGCGAGGCACAGCAGCTGCTTTGCACTTTCAAGGACGCGTGGCAAAGCAGCGCCCACCGAAAAGCCGGGAAACATGCCTTCAGGGGCCGTTGCAACGCACGCTGGGGCAACACCCTTTATCGCTTTCTGAATGCCTATCATATTCCAACACACTGGGTGGCTGCCGCAGATGATTTGAGCATGGTGGTTTTGGAATCTGAGACGCAGCCCTTTTCGGCGCGGATTTGGAACTTTTCATCGGAGGAACTCGCGTCTAGAATTGGAATTCCTGAGAACGAAATGTTACGAACCCCGGTACTGGAGTGGTATCTGGAGAAAACCCCGGGAGAGACCGTACTGGTAGGCCCGGATCACCTCTTTGCACTTCAGTTGACAGATGCAGTCGAAATTCGCAAACTGGATCAAATTGTGCACAAAACCAATGCCGTGCTGAAATCCTATCTGGAAAGGCGTGGCTTGAAACTCTTTGATATGCAGCTCAACTTTGGTCGAGATGGCCATGAGGAGTTGATGATTAGCGGCGGCCTGACCCCTGAAAGCATGGGGCTGGCCGATATTGAATTGAGCACTTTAAAAAAAGTCAAACGTGTTGATGTCAAAAAAGAGAAAAAAGCCTATGAAATTCTGTTTGAACAACTCTCAGAGTAGGGCTGTTCTATGATCTCCAATGCCTGGGAATTTTTTTTAACAGCGTCTATTTTTCTTCTTTTCGGTGGCATTTTATGGCGGAAGCACAGGGTGAAATGGGGGGGCGGACTTCTGTTGGCAGGCGTGCTGCTCACGCTTGTAGCGCTCTATTTTTTCAGAGATCCGCATCGACATATACCACTCAAACCCGGCATGGTTGTGTCTCCCGCTGATGGTCGGGTTGTGGCGGTGGATGACTCTGTATCCGTACCCTGGGACGCCGGTTTTAAGCAACGTATTTCTATCTATCTCTCGCTTTTTGATGTACATGTCAACCGTATTCCGGTATCGGGAGTTATCAGCTTTAAAAAAAGCTACGCCGGTGGATATTATCCCGCTTTTTCTGAATCTGCAGAGAAGAAAAATGTGGCCACTGTGCTTGGAATTGATACACCCGGCGGACTATTTTACGTCAAGCAGATGACCGGGTTGCTCGCCCGGCGCATTGTCTGCCGGCCGAACCTAGGAGACACGGTGCAGCAGGGCGCACGTTACGGACTGATAAAATTGGGATCACGCGTCGATTGTTACCTGCCTCAGTACTATACGCCTATTGTCAAACCAGGCGATCGCCTGAAGGCAGGAGAGAGCCTCATTGCTTATGATTGAAGCACGAAAAGAAATCAGACTGATCATTCCCAATTGTTTCACAGGGTTGAATATATGCTGTGGTTTTTTGGCCATCTGGCAGATGACAGAGGGGCAATTTCTGGCTTCGGCATGGCTGATTATTTTGGCGGTGATGTTTGACATGGCCGATGGAAAATTGGCCCGGTTTATGGGGCTTGAAAGCGATTTTGGTTTTCAGCTGGACTCCATGGGTGACTTGATCACCTCCGGTGTCGCGCCGGCTATGCTGGTGCTCTATCAGGGACCTGCCTGCCAGGGTCTGCGTGTGGGCGGCGCTTTGCTGTTTGTTCTTGCCTCGGTATACAGGCTGGCCCGGTTCAATGTGGTGGAGAAGAATGAACGACACAACATGTATTTCGGCTTTCCCACACCCGTGGCCGCCTACACCATTGTCGGGCTCTGGTTCTTCAGATGGAAGATGGCAGTACCGCATGATTTGTTGTGGGCCGTTGTTTTGCTGGCGTTACCTTTTCTGATGATTTCCCGTATACCTTATAAGTGGCCGCGTGTCACTTTCCGGGAAGGATTTTTCGAAACCCTGTTGTCGGTGGTGAAGTTGTCACTCACAGCGTTGATGATTGTATTTCCCGGCATTTTCATTTTTCCCCTGTTTGCAGGTTATGCCGTAAGAGGTATCATATTACACCAAAGGTATAAATAGGACGATTGAGTATGTTCACCGCTATCGGACCTTCTGAAGTTTTGATTATTGTCCTGGTATTATTGCTGCTTTTTGGCGGCAACGAGCTGCCTAAAGTAATTCGCAGTGTATTGCGGGGTTGGCGCGATCTTCAACGCACTTCACACTCCATTCGCAATGAGATACATGAAATCATTGAAGACGACGATCTTAAAGGTTAACTTTTAATGCAAGGAGGCACGGCATGATCGGTTCTCTGGGTATGCCCGAGTTATTAATTATTTTCATGGTGATCTTGCTGCTTTTTGGTGCAAAGCGGCTGCCCGAACTGGCCAAAGGCCTGGGGCGCGGCATTCGTGAATTCAAGGATGCCAGCAAGAATGTAGAGCAGGAGATCAAAAAAGAACTGGACGATACCGAAGAATAGCGCACTGCCCCATCAGGCGGCGGATGTGAAAGGGTTGAACATGAATTTGACCACAGTTTCTGTACATAATCCAAAAGCGTTGAATTTTATTTTGGGTCAGTCTCACTTTATCAAAACGGTGGAAGATATTCATGAATATCTGGTCTGCACCATTCCAGATATTCAATTTGGACTGGCTTTTTGCGAGGCCTCAGGCCCCCGTCTGGTGCGTTATAGCGGGACGAATGAGCAACTGATTGATCTGGCGCGGAATAATGCATTGACTATTGCTGCAGGCCATAGCTTTATCCTCTTTCTGGGCAATGCTTTTCCCATCAATGTCCTGAATGGATTGAAACAGATCCCAGAGATTTGCCGTATCTTCTGTGCCACAGCCAATCAGGCAGAAGTCTTGGTGGCAGAGACAGATCTGGGGCGTGGCATCTGCGGCGTCATAGATGGCGGGGCGCCGTTGGGCCTTGAAACTGAGGCTGACATTGCAGAGAGAAAAGATTTCCTGCGTCAGATTGGGTATAAAGCGGGATGAACAATATGATAGAGTACCCATCGCCGGTAAAAGCTTTTAAAAAAGTCATTTCCACCTTTCTCATCATTCTCGGCGCTTTTCTGGCCTCTGCCACGGCTTTTGGGCACGGGCACACCGGTGCACCGGATGAGTCCAATGCAGTGGCCCTGGAGCCCCGTTTCATGAAACAGGCCGTCAAATCCCTGCGTTTTGGTCTTAAAAGCCGATTCGAAGAGACCTTAATTTCTGCTTTCGATTGCGGTGTATTGCCGCCGTGGCTGCTTGAATTTAATAAAAACATGCTTGATTCTGCCGCACCGCATGCCCTGCTGTTTACCAGTGGCCGTCAGGACACGCTGGGACTTTGGTATTGGCAGTACATTAAAGGCCATAGACGCGATGTCACAGTTTTACCGATGGGGATGCTGAGCCAGAACTGGTTTGTACTGCAGCTTCTCGAAAAACCGCTGCTGCATCCCGGTGGGATTTCAATGCATCACTCCCGCCTGGAAATTCTGGAAGGAAAATCCAGTGCCTGGTCAGGAGCCCCAGTGTATTTGTATGGCGCCTCCCATCCGCTACAATGCGATTATCAGTCACTGTCAAATGAGACCTATGCCGCTCAGACGCTGGGTGTCCATTTTGAGATGCTTACTGCGAATAAAGCGGATCGACCTGTTTATTACGCCCCTTTCCTGAAAACGTCATTTTTAAGGGCTCTGTCCCGACATCTCTGTAGAGAAGGCGTGCTCTACAGATTGCAGCCGGAAGCGGCGTATACGTCTCCTGAGGTTGATTTTCAGGCGACATACCATTGGCTCATGAATGGAGCGCAATTTGATGCCATAAGTAAGAGCAGGTATAATTTGGCAGATTCTCTTGCTTATTTTTACGCTTCCATTCATGACGAGATCATTGCAGATCTGACGGAGAGAGGTTTGGATCAAGAGGCCCTGCAGCTGCAACACCAAATGATGAATGTTCTAAACGGGCGCATTGCCTGTCAGATAAGAAAGCCAGAGGAAGTCCCCGATGAAAGAGACGATAAAATACAGTGATTTTTCAAAACTGGACATGCGTGTCGGTATTATACGTGAGGTTGCGCGTATTCCTGATACTGATCAACTGTATAAGCTTCAGGTGGATATAGATGAGGCGGCGCCGCTGCAGATCGTCAGCAGCCTGGTAAAGTACTACACAGAGGAGGCTCTGTTGGGCGCGCGAATCATTGTACTTGTAAATTTGAAGCCGACAAAGTTTAAGGGTGTGCGTTCAGAGGGAATGTTGCTGGCCGCGGAGACAGAGAATGGAGCCGAATGTGTTTTGCTCTCCACGGAACGCCCCATTAAAACAGGCACAGCCGTAACTTGATGATTTTTGGATATTAGTAAAAGTCCCTGCCCATGATCGGGCAGGGACTTTTTTTTACAAACGACTGAACTGTTCTAGCAGGGCCGTTGTCATCATTTCCTTGACCTGGGGGAGTTTTTTATTTGATCCGTCCAAGGCGCCGGTCCACAGTACTTTGCCGTCCATGGCCCGAATCAATCGCACAGAAGCGGACTGAATAAAGATATCTCCTCCGTAAGTCTTATAGTTGTATCTCATCTTGGTATCTAGAATCAGATCAATGTCCAGAATTTCTGCCCCTTGCACGGCCAGTTCAACGGGAGGAAGCAAGTGCAGTTTCCGTTCTGGGTCTTTTTCTGTGGCACTGAATTGATGGAGTACTTTCTGTTTAAGCGTTGGCCAGCTGTAAGACTCAATTCCTCTCGCCATAAAAACAGATTCCATACTGCGATTCATTTCAGTAACAATGGGATCGTCGCTCGGAATAAAAATCAGTTTTTTGTACTTTTCACTTGAGAGAATAGGCTCTGTTTTGGTGTTTAACATGGCCCGTGCCACTGTTTTTTCAGGCAGTGTATACCTATGATTTGAAGGGGCATGAAAAATGAAACCCGCAGAAGCTGAGAAGTAACGATGATCGGCATCCTGTATATTGTAGCCGCCCTTGATCATCAAAGAAAACGTCTCTTTGAGTTTGAGGTTCATGCCAATGAGAGCCCGGCCTTCACCCATTATCTTGCTTGTCTCTACAATCTCTGGTGAATTTCCAGCACCCAGCAGATCTTCTCTCCTGAAGTGATGGCTTGCACCGTAGCCCGCGGCTACAAAAAAAGGGCCCAGTTGCAGCTTCAGCATAGGAACAAGAGAGGCTCTGCTGATGAATACCGTACTCTCCGGGGCGTCAGATGGATGAAAATAACCCAGCGTTCCATCCATGCTCAGCATGAACCACTTAGAGACATAATTGATTTCAGGAGCGGGGGAGAGCACCCATTGATCGTTCCAGTGGTTATTGCACACACGCATCCCCAGTCCTACCTGCCCGAAGGCAGATGAGGAGAGGGTCAGCGAAGTGATGATGATGGTGATTAATCGATTCATCGGTCAACTCCGATTAGAATGGGATTTCTTTAATAGTTTATTATTAATAACTTACGTTCGATGCATTGTGTGAATGCCCTTGTAAAATTTGTCAGGTGATTCTGATTTGTCTGGCATACACCGGTCACTTTAGGGCTGATGGCGCATCAACTAAAATGTTTAAAGCCAGTTCAAGAAAGTGCAGTGGCTTTAAACCTTTTTGCTCGATCGCTTCCGGCCGTGCCTGCCAGGCGCGGCCCCATAGCGCGTCTGCGGCCATGAGACATCCTGCAATCTCTACGCCATACATCTTTGCTACAGAGAAAAGTGCTGAACTTTCCATGTCAACAGCACAACATCCCTGTGCCACAGCCCGGGCCACTTTATCCTCTGTCTCTCTAAAAAGTGCATCCGTGGTCCACACCATCCCCTCTCTGACCGGCAGGTTGCGTTTGGTCAGCTGTCTAAAAATATAATCATTTAATGCCGATTGATTCAGTATGGTGTCGAAATCATCGTTTTGATAGTGATGGGAGGTGCCTTCATCGATCAGCGCTTTGTTGACGATCAATAGTTCACCGCGTTTAAAAGAAGGGAGGAGGCTGCCTGTGCTGCCACAAAAAAGGACTTGTCTGACACCCATGGCAATGGCCAGTTCAAGACAGGCGGCAGCCAGGGGAGCGCCCATGCCTGGATAGATATAGAGCAAGTTTTCATTTTTGTATTCAAACTCGATGAAGGGGAATTTGTTGGAAAGCGGACTGCGTGTGCTTGAGGGCAGCCCCTTCAACAATTTTTGGTCGAGATGTGGATAGAAACCCATCAGCGCCTTCCGAACAGGCCGGCCGGCGGTCTTTTCTATCGATTTGAATTGCAATAGCAGTTCGGGGGTAAGAAGGGCATTATGCTGCAAGGGAATTGTCCTAGTTAGATGAATTGATTCAATATAAGAAATCATCAAATAAAATCAAAAGAAACTCATTTTAAAAATTGACCAGTATCAGTGGCCGATTTTCGTTCGGGTTTGATTTTGCCCTAGTTGAATAAATAATATATATGAATTATAAGTCCTTTTAAAACAATAATTTGGCTCGTTCGTATTTTTTGTGGCAGGTAATTTGCTAAAGAAGGAGCAGATCTACCGTAACAGGAAAATCATTTTTGTGCCTTAGGAGGAATACACCATGAGACGGCTAGCAACAGCCATCACCTTGAGCCTGGTTTTTATCGCAGTGGGGACTGCGGGTGCTCAGGGATTTTTCTACAAATTGACACATCCCGATGCCATCGGCGGCGGTTTTGTGGCCACACATATCGATGGCGCCGGTGAAAGTACAGCCTTTGGCCCAGGGCTTGAGGTTTTCGCCAAATACAATCTGAATATCCCCGGACTGCATGCTTCAGTCGGCACTGGTTTTTATCGTGCCACAGACGGTATGTTGACCCATGATACCTACTGGCGTAATATGATTCCAACATTTGAAGTCAAGGTGGGATATGATATCCTGCAAAAGGAGCGTTTCTCTCCTTTCCTTTTTGCAGGTGCCCAGGGATATATGTTTAATACCATAAATGACAGCAAGCTCTATGGAGACGGAACGCTGTTTGGCGGTGGTGGTTTTCGTTATGAGTTGAACCAAAAGATGAATATCTACGCCAGCGGTGATTATCGCTATGCATTGACTGATCCAGCCAAGGCCAAATACTGGGTAGCAAAAGCCGGCGTCAGCCTCAATTTAAATCCCAGGAAAAAATCGCGCGAGACCATGGAATATCCCATGGATGAGAGTGATCTGGCGCTCCAGGCGCTGTTTAAAGATATGGGCGGCCAGGAACAGCCTGCATCACAGGATGACAAACCGACTGAAGAAGACGCCCTGGCCTTACTGTTTACTGAGGAGGAGTCCTCTGCAGACGGTGTCAAGACGGAGAGTGTTGACCCCCTGGATGAACTCTTCAGAACAGACACCGGCAGTGATGATGCAATGCCGTCTGCCTCGGGCAATACGGCTGCGGCGCCTGAGGTCAATCGTTTGATGGCAAGAATCAATGATCTGCGCAATGAAATGGAACAGAAAGACCGTGAGCTTATAGACCTGCGTGGCAAGGTTGCCGCCAATGAGAAGAATATCATGCAGATCACGCGCGGCGTGGCGGGCCAAATGGCTGGGTACACGGACAATGCGTTGGCAGAGTTGGATTTTCAGAATTTCAAGTCTGGTTATCAACAGGCGTTGAAACACCATTACAACAAAGATTACAGCCGGTCAATCCAGACTTTCCGCGCCCTGCTCAATGCTCAACCCGATCATCGTCTAGCCAGCAACTGCCAGTACTGGATTGGTGAGAGTTTTAACGCCATGGGGCGGCACTCTGAGGCCATCGCAGCCTTCAACAAAGTGCTGAATTATAACAGCTCCTACAAGCTTGATGATGCCCTGATTATGAGTGGTATTGTGAACTTGAAAATTGGCAATGAAAACGATGCGCGGCAGAACTTCCAGCGGCTGGTGAGTAATTTTCCTGACAGTGAATACGCGCCCAAAGCCATGCGGTATCTGGGACGCCTCTAAGCAAAAGAGAACAGGCAAAAGCCTTAATCAGCGACAGGTATCTCCCTGTCGCTGATTTTTTATGCCACGCATCGACTCCCATTGCGGCATGGAAAAGGGGCTTCCGAATAGGTAAAACAAAAGGCCGCATCTTAAAGATGCGGCCTTTTGTCAATATCTAACACATTGATGCGCTTATTTCTCTCCGTATTCTTTTTCCCAGGCCTCATCACGTTTGCGTTTGCGTCTCGCACCGAGGGCGGCGACACCGATACTGATCTCATAGAGCACCAGAAGCGGCAGGGCCATGAGCATTTGGCTCATAGGGTCTGGCGGGGTCACGATGGCGGCAAAAATGAAGGTCAGCACAATGCCGTAGCGCCTGTATTTAATCATGAAACCCGGTTTCAGAATGCCAATATTCGACAGAATAAGAGAAACCACAGGCAGTTCAAAGACCATTCCTGCAACGAGAATCAACCGAAGCACAAAACTCATGTACTCTGTGATGTTAATGGTGGCCTCAATGGCCTCAGTGCCCATGCTGAAGAGAAAGGGGAGCACGGTGGGGATGAGTACAAAATAGGCAAAACCGCCCCCGCCCAGAAAACAGACCGTTGTGAGGAAGATGCCTGGAAGTACCAATTTTTTTTCATTGGGCAGGAGCCCCGGCGCGACAAATTGCCAGAATTGATAGAAAATTACAGGCAGTGAAACGATAATGCCCACGGCAATGGCAATCTCAATACGTACCATCAGCATGCCGGTAGGTTTGAGAAAAATGAGTTTCGCCGGATCCGTCAGGCGGTCGTTGGGCAGTGTCAGTAGCTGCAACAGGGTTCCGGTGAAGGGGAAGGCCACAACCATAGAGAGCACCACGGCACCGAGGCTCTTGAGAATGCGCCAGCGTAATTCCTCGAGATGTTCAAGGAAAGGCATCTCTTTTCTTAATGTCTCTTTAACAGTCATGACCTTCCAGTAAATCGGAAATAATTAAAATTTCAAACCGGCAAAACCCAGAAAGGCAATGGACATGCAACCAGCCATGATAAAGGCAATGGGGGCACCCTCCATGGCTTTGGGGAGTTTTGCAAGTTCCAGTTTTTCACGCAGTCCGGCCATGAGCACCAGGGCCAAGGTGAAACCGATGCCCGAAGTGAATCCATTCACCAGCGCCTGGATGAAGTTGTAGTCACTGTCAATATTCAAAAGTGAAACACCCAGCACGGCACAGTTGGTGGTGATCAACGGGAGGTAGATGCCCAGTGACCGATAGAGCCCGGGGCTGACTTTCTGGATGACCATCTCCACCAGCTGTACCAGGGTGGCAATCACCAGAATGAAACTGATCGTCCGTAGATAAGTCAGATCAGGCGGCGTCCCTTGACCACCCATAAAAACCTTGAACAGCAGGTTGGATGGGGTTGGAGCCAGAAAATAGGTGTAGATGGTCCATGTGACCACTGAGGCCATGCTCATTACAAAGATCACCGCCATGCCCATGCCAACAGCAGAATCAAGCTGTTTGGACACGCCAATATAGGGGCAGAGTCCCAGGAAGCGCATCAGCACAAAGTTGGAGACAAAAATGGCTCCGACGGCGATGACTAAAAAAGTATGAAAATCCATAGTTATTCCTCTCTTTTAGCAAGCCGAGCGGCGATGCTCGATCCAGTTTAAGAACGCCACCAGGAAACCGATGGTAAGAAACGCACCGGGCGACAGGACAAACAGCGTGACAGGCTCAAAGTCCGCACCAAACAGCGGGAAACCCAGCCAGGTGCCTGCACCCAGAATTTCACGCACAGAGGCGATGAGGATCATTGCAAAAGCAAAACCGGCGCCCATGCCCAGTCCATCGACGATAGAGGTCAACGGATTGTTTTTAGAGGCAAAGGCTTCGGCGCGGCCCAGAATGATGCAGTTCACCACAATCAGTGAGATGAAATTGCCCAGTGATTTGCTCAGTGCCGGGAAGAATCCGGCCATGACCATCTCAACCAGCGTCACAAAGGAGGCAATGACAATGATGAATATCGGGATTCTGATCTTGGCGGGGACGCCTTTACGGATCAGAGAAATGACAAAGTTGGAGCAGACCAGTACGAAGGTGGTGGCTGCGCTCATGCCAATGGCATTACTCACCGAGGACGAGGTCGCCAAGACGGGGCAGAGGCCCAGCATCAGGCGGAGTACCGGATTTTCCCGGTATATGCCCTTGATGAATTCTTTGGTCAGCGACATATGATTGTTCTCCGATTTAATATTATTCAGCCTGCTCTGCAACCTGCTCCTGGAGCCAGGTCAGAGACTGGGCAATGCTGTTGGTGATGGCCCGGGAAGTGATGGTGGCGCCGGTCAGAGACTGAATATCACCGCCATCTTTGTCCACAGAGAGCTGAATGAGGTCTTTGCCCCTGAACTGGTCCTGCCACCACGGCGTGCTGTCGCCGTATTTAATCTGCTCACAGAGCGTGCCTAGACCGGGGGTTTCGTTCTGGGAGAGGACTTTTGTGGAAAGAATTGCAAACGTCGTGTCTACGCCAAAGATCGTCCGGATATCACTGGAGTAACCGCGGCCCACGGCCAGGAGGGCGTAGCCGACCAGCTGCGTTTTGCCTGCATCGGAGTAGCCCTTGTAGTACAGCACCTGTTCATCCACCTCGACGGGCTCGATCACGCCTGACTCTGTGCCGGGAAGCACGGCCTTCAAGCCGTCGTTGAGCACTTTGGCCTGCTGCTCAAGAATACGAGGCTGTGTGATTTTATTGATATAGGCCAGGGCGCCGGAGGCGATCAACGCAACCAGCATCAAAATGGCCGCAAAACGAAAAATATCTTTCATTGTTGATTAACCTCCAAAGGCTTTGGGTTTGGTGTAACGATCCAGTAACGGCGTGACGAGATTCATCAGCAGGATGGAGTAGGAGACCCCTTCAGGGTATCCGCCCCACATGCGTATGACAAAGGTCAACACGCCGCAGCCTACACCGAAGTAGAGCCGTCCCTTGAATGTCACTGGAGAACTGACCATGTCAGTGGCCATGAAAAATGCACCGAGAATCAATCCGCCTGAGAGGATGTGAAAGAGCGGATTGCCGGAGAAGAGACCGTTTGTACCGCCAAAAACCCAGGCCAGTGCGGCTACGGTGCCGACATATGCAAAGGGGATCTTCCAACCAATGATGCGTTTGTACATCAGGAAGAGGGCGCCCACCAGAAGCAGGATGGCCGAGGTCTCACCGATACAGCCGCCGACGCGGCCCCAGAAGAGATTGCCCGAGGCGTTGTAGAGCTGCGTGACCGCCTGTGTGGCCTCTGTGACCTGTTCGGCGGAGTAGTTGGCGCTGTTGAGCAAGATCTCTTTTGCGCCCTTAAACACATTGAGCGGCGTGGCGTTGGTCACAGCGTCAATACCCGAGAGTGTGCCGCCCTTGGGAAGGGTCTTGAACACCGTCATGTGGGCGGTCCAGGAAGCCATTAAAAAAGCGCGTCCAATGAGCGCGGGATTCATGGGGTTGAAGCCCAGTCCGCCAAAGGCCATCTTGCCAATGCCGATACCGGCCACAGCACCCACAGCGGGAAGCCACAAGGGTACCTCGGCCGGGACATTGTAGGCCAGGAGCAGACCTGTGATGATGGCGCTGCCATCATGAATCTGGATAGGCCGTTTCATCATTTTGCTGAACAGGGCTTCGGCCCCCACGGCGGCGAGCACAGCCACAGCAATCACCCACAGGGCGTGAAGGCCAAAAAAGTAAACTCCGCCGATACCCGCGGGCAGCAGAGAAAGAATGACCGCATACATAATCTTAGGTATGGAATCTGCGTCTTTCACATGCGGAGAAGGAGAAATCACAAAGTGACGTTCCATAGAGACGTTTCCTCCGTTTATCGTTTCAAGAAGGTTATTGGGCCTTCTTCTGTTGTTCATTCCAGAGGGCTTTGCCCAGTTTGACATAGTGGACCAGATTGCGTTTGGCCGGGCAGATAAAACTGCAGGTTCCGCATTCCATGCAATCAAAAAGTCCCAGGGCATGGGCTTTATCCACTTTCTGATTTTCCACAAAGGCTGCAATATGATTGGGCAGCAGTTTCATGGGACAGACATCCACACAGCGTGCACAGGCAATACAGGGACTCTCCTGGTCCAGGGAAGCTGTCTTCTCATCCAAAACAAGAATGCCCGACGTGCCCTTGATGACCGGCACTTCGTCGGTGATCTGTGACATGCCCATCATGGGACCGCCATTGACGAGCTTGGCGGCATTGTCTGTGTATCCGCCACAGAATTCGATCAGTTCTGCGAACGGCGTACCAATACGTGCCAGCACATTGCGGGGTTCGGCAATACCGGCGCCCGTCACGGTGACCACACGCTCAATCAGAGGCTTCTGAAAGGCGACAGCGTCGTAGATGGCGGCAGCAGTCCCTACATTCTGTACCACTACGCCCACTTCCATGGGCAATTTACCGGCTGGTACATCACGCTTGACTGCAGCGTTAATCAACTGTTTCTCAGCCCCTTGAGGATATTTTACTTCCAATGAGATCACATCAATGCCCGGCTCAGCGCTGGTCTTTTCTTTGAGCAATGTGATCGCATCGGGTTTATTGGCCTCAATACCGATGATGCCTCTCTCCACCCCCAGAATCTTCATGATAATGCGCAGTCCCTTGATAATGGCATCGGGATGCTCGAGCATCATTCGGTGATCGGAAGTCAGGTAGGGCTCACACTCGACGCCATTTAAAATCACGGTGTCAATGGGTTTCTCATCAGGCGGGGAGAGTTTGACGTGTACGGGAAATGCTGCGCCACCCATCCCTGCAACGCCCGCTTCAGAGATGCGTTTCTTCATCTCGTCAATGCTGAGGTCGAGGTATTTTTCATCTAAGCTGGGTTCAGACGCCCAGGCGTCTTCTCCGTCACCTTCAATCACCACAGAGATCAGTTTGACCCCCAGGGGATGCGGTCGTGATTCAATGGCTGTGACCGTGCCCGAGATAGGGGCATGGACGGGGATAGAGACGAATTTAGAGGTTTTTGCCAGGGCTTCGCCCTTTTTGACTTGCTGCCCCTTTTCCACAATTAGGTCGGCAGGCGCGCCGATATGCTGCTGCAGGGGAACAATCACCTTTTGAGGCAACGGCATAGTCTCAATGGCTTTGGCGCTGGACCATTGTTTTTCATCATGCGGGTGAGCCCCCCCGCTGAAGGTGTTTTTCCGAAACATGCACGCTCCGAATGTTTATTCGATGTCGAATCCGCTGTTCTTGAGTTGATTGAGTTCTTTGATAAACTCTTCTTTGTCCTGGAACTGTCTATAAACGGAGGCAAACCGCACATAGGCCACTTCATCAATTCCCTGCAGGAGGTGTGAAACCTTTTCGCCAATCTCTCGACTCTTGATTTCCCTTGTGCTGTGCGCCTCCAATTCCATCTCAATATCCGCCACCAGGTTTTCAATCGTTTCGATTGAAACGGGACGCTTGCTGCAGGCAATTTGAATGCCGCGTGTCAGTTTCCGTCGGTCGAAGGTTTCTCGCCGGCCATCGGATTTTATTACGTAGATCGTCTTATCTTCAATTTCTTCAATGGTGCTGAAACGCCGTCCGCATTTTAAACAGAGTCTGCGGCGTCTGATGACCCGTCCATCATCACGTGAGCGGGAGTCTACTACTTTGTCTTCGTCCGTGCCGCAGAATGGACACCTCATTGGGTGGACTCCTGTGTGGGGGTGAGCTGAATGAGTTCCAGGTGGGCTTCCAGGGCCAGGTCTTTGGCCAGGTCGTCTGGATAGCCCTCGGCAAAGAAAACACGCTTGATACCGGCGTTGATAATCATTTTGACACAGAGAGAGCAGGGATGATGGGTGGCGTAGAGGTCGGCGCCTTCAATGGATGTGCCTGAGGTGGCGGCCTGAATAATGGCGTTCTGTTCGGCATGAATGCCCCGGCAGAGTTCGTGGCGCTGACCCGAGGGGATATTCATCGATTCTCGAAGGCAACCAATATCAAGGCAGTGCGGTGTGGTCTTGGGCGCGCCGTTGTAACCCGTGGTGAGCACCCGTTTGTCTCGCACAATAATAGCGCCCACCTGCCGCCTGAGACAAGTGGAACGTGTGGAAACCAAGGTGGTGATTTCCATGAAATAGTTATGCCAGGATGGACGCAATTCAGTCACCCTCTCTCCCCAGAATGGTTATTGAAACGGCCGGTCAGGTGAAACCCGACCGGCCTGTATTGAAATCTAAAGCAGGAAATTCTTTGAAAGTTCAGCGATCTCCGCTTTCACGCCTGTGATCACCGTCTCATCTTCCACATTGGAGATGACACGATCAATCCAGCCGGCAATTTGCACCATTTCATCCTCTTTCATACCGCGGGTGGTCAGTGCAGGCGTGCCCACACGGATGCCGCTGGTAATGAAGGGGCTGCGCGTATCAAAGGGGACCATGTTTTTATTGGTTGTGATTCCGGCCGCTTCCAACAGACGCTCCGCCTTCTTACCGGAAATGCCTTTTTTCGTGAGATCGATCAGCATCAGATGGTTGTCTGTACCGCCGGAGACCAGATCAAACCCTTTACCAACCAGCGCATCGGCCAGTTTGGCGGCATTCTTGATCACCTGCTGACAGTAGGTTTTATAGTCGTCCTGCAGGTCTTCTTTAAAGGCCACGGCCTTGGCGGCGATGACGTGCATCAGTGGACCGCCCTGAATACCGGGCATGACCACGCCATCGATGATTTCGGAGATCATCTTGGTCCGGCCTGATTTGGCAGCCACAATACCAAAGGGATTCTCTATGTCCTTGCCGACCAGGATCATGCCGCCGCGGGGACCACGAAGCGTTTTGTGCGTGGTGGTGGTCACCACATCGCAGTAGGGCAGGGGATTGGGGTGCAGCCCCGTGGCCACGAGCCCGGCGGGGTGGGCAATGTCGGCCATGAGGAAGGCGCCCACTTCGTCGGCAATCTCGCGGAATTTGGCGAAATCCCAGAAGCGGGGGTAGGCGCTGGCGCCGGTCACAATCATCTTGGGCTTGTGCTCACGGGCCTTTTTAACGACATCATCAAAATCGATCATACCGGTCTCTTGAGAGACACCGTATGAGACGAAGTTGTAGAGTTTGCCTGAGAAATTGACAGGGCTGCCGTGGGTCAGGTGACCGCCATGGGCGAGGTCCATACCGAGAACCGTGTCGCCGGGCTGAATAAAGCTCATGTAGGCGGCCATATTGGCCTGTGAGCCGGAGTGCGGCTGTACGTTGACGTATTCACAGTCAAAGAGCTTCTTGGCGCGGTCACGTGCAAGGTTCTCGGCCTCGTCTACGTGAATGCACCCGCCGTAGTAGCGGTTGCCGGGATAGCCTTCGGCGTATTTGTTGGTCATCACGCCGCCCATGGTCTCCATGACGGCTTTACTGACAAAATTTTCAGAGGCGATCATCTCCAGCGTATAATTTTCACGGTGATGCTCACCTTCAATGGTTTTGTAAATCTCGGGATCGAATTGCTTCAAGGTCTCCATAATGCAGTCCCTCGTGCAGAATGATTTATATGGATAGTGCAAAACAGGCAAATGGGACGATTCGCCCCATTTGACCGCTAGCACCTGTGAATTTACGTTTTATAACGGTATTTATCGATGTGTCAAGGTGTGAATTTGATCCACACGCCGCTGATGCCTGCCACCTTCAAAGGTTGTCGAAATAAAGAGCTCGACCATTTTATTGGCTTTCTCAGGGGAGGTATAACGGCCTGCCAACACCAGAATGTTGGCGTTGTTATGCTGACGGCTCATCACCACCAGTTCTGGCTCGTAACAGAGCGCTGCGCGTACGCCGGTCACTTTGTTGGCCACAATGGACATGCCAATCCCGCTGCCGCAGATGAGAAGGCCGTGCGTGGCTTCTCCTTTTTTAACAGCATTCGATACGGCAAGACCTATTTCAGGGTAATCAACAGATTGCTCTGAATACGCCCCGTAGTCCTTGTACGCCATATTCTTGGCGTCAAGGTAATGCCGGACCGCCTCTTTCAAGGCGAATCCGGCATGATCAGACCCAATTGCGAGCTTTATATCCAAAGAGTATTCCTACTTGATCCAGTTGTAGCACTCGGCCTTGGGAACGGTCTGGCCTTTGTGCATGAATTTGTCTTCAGTGGTAGGAATCAGCTCTTTCAGGAAATCGATATAGCGTCTGGCGTCACCCCTTACCAGTTGGTCGGCGGCCGCTTTCTTGAAATTGTCATAGGCCATTTTATAGACTAATTTATCATCAAATGTCACTTCGCCGCCTCGTTTGGTCACACAACGCTCGGCAGCGGTCTGGTAGGCATAGCCAATCGAAAGGTAGGCCTGACCCAGGGGAAAGGCTTTTCTGGCCTGTCGAATGGCCCGACTGTAACGGCCAAGCGATGTGTAACTGTCGGCCAGATTGCACATATTTTTCTTGTTGTCCGGTGTAATCTCAAGGATACGCTGATAAGTATTAGCGGCATCGGTGAAGTTTTCAACCTGCTTGTAAGAATCACCCAGAAGTTCAAGAGCAAAGACATTCTGGGGCTCTTTACCGGTGATCACTTTGAGCTGCTCAATGGCCTTTTCAAAACGGGTGTCACCGTGATAGGTTTTGGCCAGATCCATGCGGTATTTGGTGTTTTCCGGTTCCATCTCAACCATCTTCAGCTGTGATGCGATGATCTCATCAATGTCGCCGCCAATCAGCAGGCCATTCTTTTTCTCAATAGCTGCCTTGTTGTTGGGGTCGAGCGCAATTAATTTATCAAGGGCCTGAATGGCATTGCCACGATCGTTTAAAGAAACGTAAACATCTGAAAGCATATCGAAGTGTTCAGCATTGTCAGGTTCTAGCTCGGTCAGCTTGGTGTACATGGTCAGTGCTTCTTCGTGACGCTGTGAGGCGCGATAGAGATATCCCAGGGTGCGATAATAATAGGGTTTCTCCGGGGCCAGTTCCATGCCCTGCTTCAACGCCCATTCTGCACTGTCGGGTTTGTTGGAGCGCAGGTACGTATCTCCCAGCCGTTCAAATTTGATGGCGCCGTAGAAACCGATGGTATCCAGTTTCAATACTCGATTGAAATAGCGGGCTGCTTTTTCATAGTTCTGTTGTTTATGCGATTCGTAGCCAATGCTCCAGGCTTTGCGGATTTCATGCTTCTGGAGTTCAAGCAGGGAATCCTGTATTGCCTTCTGTCTTTCGGGAGACATGCCTTTGGCGCCTGCTGCACCAGAACAGCCTGTGAACTGCAGCTGGGCAGCCATAGCCACCATCAGCAGAATGATACTAAAAATACCGATTTGAGATTTCCGTCGCACCGGGTGTCCCTCCATGTCAATGCTTTAAAGTGTCGTCGTAAAATTAAATAATTAAAAATTGTAAGAAAATCATAACCCAAAATCAAGGGAAAAGCTTAATATCGTCTTAAAAACCAACGTTCTCCGCCCGTTATGGAGACACCCACACGAAATAAGTCCTCTTTAATACCGTTTTTCGATAGATCGCCTCGTCTGCCAAAGCCTATTGAGATGTCCACTTGTGATAAGCCGTGAAACATAGGCATTCCTGCACCAACGGTAAACCATGTTTCCCGGATGATGTCGCCGTCACGGTCTTTCCCATAAAACGGCAGCGTGGCAAATCCGGCACGATAGGTGCATTTTTTGAAATAGGCAGCCAACGGATCAAGTGATGGCTTGTATTCGGCGCCCAAACTGATTCTTTGCACATTGGCCATATCGACAGGGTTTCTTCCAGACATCTCAAATTCTGTCCAGTCCTGGATTTCATAATCCGCCGCCAATCGAAAATTTTTAGCAGCCAGATACTGTGCGCCAAAACCCAGGGAGGCGGGCAAAGTAACATAACCATCTACCTTGGGTGTTTCATATTCAAATACGGGGGTAAACGTGGTTTTATTTACAATTTCTTTTTTGGGTGTGTACACGGCACCAAATGCAAGTCTTTCACTGGGGTAAAACATGAAGCCCAATGTGAAATTTACAGCCGATCCGTTTGTCGAGTAGACATCGCGGGTTTTTAAAATTGCGGGATCTTCATATTCGACCCACCATGTCTCTTTAAAACGGCCAAAAATGTAGTGGCCTGTCAATCCAAATGAAAAGAAATGTGTTGGTGCCCAGCAGAAGCTGATATCCAAGGTATTCAGCCCCCCTTCGCCCTGTACACGTTTGGTATAATCAAATCCATCTAATGATTTGTCAAGGCTCACATGATAATCCATACGAGTCAGTGGCTGCATACCAATATTGGCACTCATCTGGTTGCCTAAGGGCACGGCAAACTGAAATCCATCGAGATTGGCATAACCCGTGTTGGCGCCTGAGGTGGCATCGCTGTATTGATTGCCCTCATAGAAGAATTGGAGCATCACCGTGGTGACTGAGAGTCGTGTATTGGCTGCTGGATTTAATCGAGAGACAGAAGTGGGATCAACCACTGCAATACTCGCCCCGCCCATGCCCATGGCTCTGGCAGAAGGAAAGCGATAGTAAAGACCGGGCCCATATGAGGAGAGAACGCTGCTCGCCTGAACCGTCGTGCCGGTCAATACCAGGAGAAGAATAAAAATATTATAAAAACGTTTCATGATTACTCCCGGAACTATTGATCGTCTGTGCTGGAGACAGGGGGGATACTATAAATCACGCGTATTTTCGGCCTAAGACTTGAGTCGGCTGTAGCAGAAAAAAAGCTTCGCGCTCCCCAAAATGAATTTTCTGAGCCCCCTGCAAGTACAAAACCAAAGTTTTCTTGAAAGGAGGATGTCCAGGCCTGTACCTGTGTGCTTATGGCCATGGCAAGGGTGTCTGCTGCAAGGAGGCCGGAGTGAATAGCTTCCTCAGTCGTTTCGGGAACAGATTCACCATTGGGGGTGAACTCAGAGGTCACACGCATTGCCTGCACGGCCAGTTCCGGCGTATTGTCAGGCCAACTCTGGAGCGTGTCTACCCATAAATTTAATTCAGCATAATTTATGGTTGCATTTTCCGGAATGGCGGAAAAATCGAATTCCAAGAAACTTCTGTATGTGATGCCGTCATGAATCCAGAGTCTATTGGGGTTCTGAACAATGTTGTATTGCGAAACATAAGCATCATTAAGGAAGAAACATCTTTTTTCAGTGAATAACGTATCTTTATGCGTATAGAAATGAATCAAGCCATTGGCACTGCCATTATCGGACGCGTAAATTCTAAGCAGATTGCCGTCGTCGCTGACTGGATAGGAAAGCATGATGCCTTTGTCTGCCTCTAAGCTGTCATTCACCCATTTTTGTGCAAATTCAACGGGAAGATGAAAAGAGAGTGTATCTGAATTTATAATTCCGGGTGTTATATTGAGCTTGCCACCCTGCAGGGCTTCATTTACAATTGATTGTGATGTAATTTCCTCTTCGTCCCAGGTGCCGTTCACTTCCCAGACATCAGGGGGGGTCATTTGAAGGGTGTCGCCGAGCACTTGTTGCACAAAAAGATAAACAACCGCACTGTCAACCACAACACTATCGGGTATGTCGCTGACCTGCAGCCGGTGTATGGACTGAAATTCGCGTCCGTGTCTACTCCCCAAAATTAGATAAGGAGCAAGCCCGGATTGTAACTCATTGAAATAGAATGTATCGCTTTGTGCGGCATAGAGCGTCAGGCTCAATTCTTCACCAAACTGATCGCGTTGGAATGTATCCAAACCAACAGGGTTGCCATTTTTATCAGTACATCCATTTAAAACCATCAGACCGAAAGACAAGGTCATGAGTAGTCGTACTGTCCATCCGCGCATAGGATTCCTTTCTGCATCTTACGTGAAAATATAGGCTTATATTGTACGGTTTTTTCGTCATATTGTCAAGGCCGTAATGCGCTTTTCGATTGCTTATGACGTTTCGCAGACAACCCTTGACAATGGCTTGAAAATTTTACAAATTAAGCGCAATTTTATAGTTAATTCATTCATTTCTTTGAATGGAAGTGCGGGGTGTCCTTAAGTTACCCGATATTAACGCCGGGTACACTGAAAAGTTCAAAAAATGTCAAAGTTTCCTCTGATTTTTTATTCAGCTTATGCAGGAGAGTACCTATGTCTGAACAGAATGTAAAGCATGTAGTAGTAATCGGCGCCGGTCCTGGCGGCTATCCCGCAGCTTTTCTCGCCGCGGATCTGGGGATGCAGGTCACATTGATCGATCCCGAACGCAATCCCGGTGGTGTCTGCCTGCATCGCGGGTGTATTCCCACTAAAACACTGCTGCACGGCGCGCAGATTATACGTGAGGCGGCTGAGGCCGGTGATTTCGGTTTAACTTTTGAAAAGCCAGGCATTGACCTTGATAAAATGCGAAATAAAAAGAATGACGTCATTGCCAAGTTGACAGGCGGGCTGGGACATCTGACTAAAAAACGGAATGTGCGTTATATTCAGGGGCACGCCCGTTTTATAGATGGGCGCACACTTGAGGTCACACCTATCGAGGGTGAAACAGAGACTTTGTCCTTTGATGATGCCATTATCGCCACGGGGACGCGGCCCATGGTGCTGCCCTTTATCGACATGAGCTCTGACCGCGTGATGAACTCGGCTGAGGCCATGGACCTGCCGGAAACGCCGGGGTCGATGCTCGTCATTGGCGGTGGATATATTGGACTTGAGATGGGCACAGTTTACGCCGCTCTGGGCACTGAGGTCTCGGTTGTGGATATTCTTCCCCAGCTGCTGCCTGGCGCAGACGCCGACCTCGTCAGAACCTTTTCCATGCGCGCCAGAAGAACCTTCAAGGAAATTTTATTGAGAACCAAGGTGGTCAAGGTTCAGGCTGATGAGGACGGTGTGACTGTGGCCATGGAGAATCCCAAGGGTGAGGTCCCAGAGAAGCGATACGATAAGGTTCTGCTGACCGTGGGGCGTACGCCCAATACCAATGACCTGGGTCTTGAAAATACGAAAGTCAAAGTAGACGGCCGTGGTTTTGTCCTTGTGGACGAGAAACGCGAAACTGCTGAGCCCCATGTCTGGGCCATCGGCGATGTGGTGGGCGGTGCCATGCTGGCCCATAAAGCCACTGCCGAGGGCAAGGCTGCCGTGCGTGCCATTCAGGGTAACGATGTACGTTTTTCTCCCCGAGCCATTCCTGCCGTGCTCTTTACAGATCCCGAGTTGACCTGGGTGGGACTGACCGAAGCAGAAGCCCGTGAGCAGGGGCTTGACATCGAAACAGCAAAATTCAACTGGGCCGGTTCAGGGCGATGCCTGAGCCTTGGGCGCAATGATGGCCTGACCAAGTTGATTATTGAGAAAGACAGCGACAAGGTACTGGGTGTGGGCATTGTAGGACCCGGTGCAGGGGAGTTGATCGCCGAGGGGGCCCTGGCCGTGGAGAAAGAGATGACAGCCGCCGATCTGGCGCATACCATCCATCCGCATCCCACACTCTCAGAGACAATCATGGAAGCGGCGGAGGCCTATTACGGACTTTGTACGCACATGGTGGCGCCCAAGCCACGTTAAATAGAGGTGAGTAAAAAGCCCCGCAAAATGCGGGGCTTTTTTATTGATAGTTGAGACAAAGGGCGTGAATTCTGTTTTCATCCCTTAAGAATGTAGTCAGGGCATTCTCAAAGTCCGGCCAGTGAATCAATGTGTTCTTGCAGGGACCTTCGGGACGGAGATTGGGGATGCCGATCACCGGCATCTTGTCAATCACATCTTGAATACCGCTGAGGAGATCTCGTTCACAGGCCACACCAATCACCGCTTTGGGCCGATGTTCCAGGATAAGTTTTCGAACCTTGCTGCCACCGGAGACCGTAAATGTCGGGACGCCCAGTACCTCTGTAATTTGAACAATTTTTTTGATCAGGGCCGGCTGGAGACAGCGCGGCAAAAAGACAATGAGCTCTTCCGCTTTAACTTTTCTGACACGTGTGCGTATCAGCAGGTTGCTGACATTGACAAAGGAATGGCTGAGCCGGTCACGGGAGATGCCCAGTCGCTGGCCCAGGCGAAAGGCCATGGGGATGAGAAAGGTCAATGAGATAGTCTTGCCTTTGAAATGAAGCAGGAAGTCGCGCTGTGTAATCAGTGAGAGTGCCATTAAGGCAAACCAGAGGCCCATTAACAGCCAGCCAGCGGCCAGCCCCAGCGCAACATAGAGTGGAAGCGCAGCGTGAAACTGAGAGAGTCTTGGGGCGATGAGATACCAGCCCAGGGCCGTGAGTGCCCCCAGAAAAAACCAGCTCACCAATAACACGCCCATGAACGTACGTTTTCCGGCCTGCGTCTCCATGACTGTCCCATTGAGATCACCACGCCAGTGTTTCCACTCAGTACCCAGTTTCCGGTCTGTGATGGAGAACTGTGCCGGTTTTGAAGTTTTGTTTTTCTTCATGGACTCTTCATGATTTTAAATGATGGGATACGGTTAATAAATATACGGATTAATTCTTCAATTCGTTTAAAAAAAATGGGGATGATAAAAATCATCCCCAAAAATTGAATGGTGTTGTTCATCAGCCGCAGTGCGAGTACCCGCAGGCGTGGCAGACACTGCATCCGCCTTCGGTTTCCATGTGTGAGCCGCATTCCGGGCATTCGGGGCCCAGAATCATCTCCTGCATCCCTGCAGCGCCGGTGGCTGTCTTGGGCGGTGCAATGGTCACGGCGTTCTCGCGCAGATGTTTGAATTCCTCAAGCATAATTTGTCCAATGGCGTCAGGCACTGATTTAACCAAAGATCCCGCGTTCCACACAGGGCGTGACCCAGTGATACCGATCAATGTCTTGGCCACCTCTTCAAATGAGACATGGTTCTGCAGGGCAATGGAGATCAACCGGCCGATGGCTTCAGAGAGTGCCGCTGTATCGCCGCCGCTCTTGCCGATGTTTGCAAAGACCTCTACGGGTTTTTTATGTTCATCGGAGTTGATTGTCACGTAGAGTGAACCCTGCCCAGTGTTCAATTTGGTGGTAAAGCCGCGGAGCATCTGTGGGCGGTCGTGTACATTGAAAGGCTTCAAGCCCCCGGCATCATCCTTGGCATCTTTCTGCTTGCCCTTGTTCAAGACCTGCACATCACGGCTGCCGTCACGATAGATGGTGACGCCTTTGCAGCCCAGATCATGGGCCAGGCGATAGGCCATGGCCACATCTTCATGCGTGGCGCTGTTTGCAAAGTTGACGGTTTTGGAGACGGCGTTGTCAGTATGCTCCTGAAAGGCAGCCTGCATGCGGATATGCCATTCGGGGTCAATATCGTGCGAGGTCAGGTAGACAGATCGCAATGATTGCGGAATGTCATTCATATTCTGGACGGAGCCGTGCTCAATCACGCGATCAATCAGGGCCTGGGTGTAGACATCAGAGGCCTTGAGGTCTTCCAGAAAGATGGGGTGCACCTCTGCCAGCTTGTCGTCGTCCATCACGTGACGGGTGAAGGCCAGAGCGAAGAGCGGCTCTACACCGCTGGAGCAGCCGGCAATAATGGAGATGGTGCCCGTGGGCGCAATGGTGGTACAGGTGGCGTTGCGCAGCATGTCCTCGTCATTTTTGGCGTAAACACTGTCTTCAAAGGCGGGGAAGGGACCCCGTTCCAGCGCCAGTTGCTTCGACATAACCTTGGCCTCGCTGTCGATGAAGCTCATGACCTGGCGGGCCACTTCAATGGCGTGCACAGAATCGTAGGCGATGCCCAGCCGGATCAGCATATCGGCATACCCCATGACGCCCAGGCCCACCTTGCGTGTGGTGCGCGTCATATCGGCAATCTGCTGGATGGGGTATTTATTGACATCGATGACATTGTCAAGGAAGTGTACGGCGTGATGCACGGTTTCCTTGAGTTTATCATAGTCGATCGACCAGCCCTCGCCATCCAGCTTGACCATCTTTGAGAGGTTGATCGAGCCCAGGTTGCAGGACTCATAGGGCAGAAGCGGCTGTTCGCCACAGGGATTGGTGGCTTCGATATCGCCGAGATGCGGGACCACATTGTCTTCATTGATTTTATCGATGAAGACCACGCCGGGATCGCCATTCTCCCAGGCGTGATCCACAATCTCCTGAAAGACGGTCTTGGCATTGAGCGAGCCGGCAAATTCACCCGAGTGGGGGTTGATCAATTCATAGTCGCGATTCTGTTCCAGCGCCTTCCAGAACTTTTCTGTAATCGCAACAGAGATATTGAAGTTATTCAGATTGTCGTTGTCCTCTTTACAGTGGATAAAATTGAGAATATCTGGGTGATCCACACGGATAATGGCCATATTGGCGCCGCGCCGCGTGCCGCCCTGTTTGACCGTTTCTGTGGCTGAATCAAAGACCTGCAGAAAAGAAATAGGACCGGAGGCCACACCCAGTGTGGAGCGTACAATATCGTTTGAGGGACGGACGCGACTGAAGGAGAAGCCAGTGCCGCCGCCCGATTTGTGGATCAAGGCGGTATATTTGACAGCATCAAAAATCGATTCCATGGAATCCTCAACAGGCAGCACAAAACAGGCGCTGAGCTGACCCAGATCGCGTCCGGCATTCATCAGGGTAGGAGAATTGGGAAGAAACTCAAGCCTGGCCATCATGGCGTAAAAGGCTTCTTCAGTACTTTTTAAATCGACCTGATCTCCATAATTCCGGTCGGCGTTGGAGACAAAGCGGGCCACGCGCCTGAACATATCCTCGGGGGTTTCTATGGCATTGCCCGATTCATCTTTTTTAAGATAACGGCGCTTCAGCACGGTAAGTGCATTATCATTAATCTCTGCGAGAAGTGACGTGGGGGGGGCACTTGTTTTTTCAACAGTCATAGGATTGGGGGCTTCCTCTATGTTTTCTTGATTTAAATGGGATGTTAAATTGCCAGGGGCCTCAGAGGTGTTGCTGGGCTCTTCAATGTCCTGATGGAGAACAAAGGGCAGTTTGCTGTCCTCTTCCGACGACGGCGAGGCGGTTTGAGGTTCGTCTGTTTGCGGAAAATCCTGAACCTTGCCTTCGGACGCAAAAAGGTCCGGGGCCGGCCGACCTGTTTCCTCGGAATGGGGATTCATGGCTGCTCTCTTTTTTATTGATTTTTTGTTTTTTGGATACTCAGATTATACTAAAAATTAAGTCCTTTTGTCAAGGCAAAAAAAGAAAAAATACACAATATGTAGTGCTGTCAAATAAAGTAGACACAATAATTTGTAAAAATAATTGATTTGAGTCAGAAGCGACTTGACAAGAGGTTGGCTTTGCCTTATATTTTAACACTCTTCAGGGCGAGGCGCAATTCCTCACCGGTGGTAACAGCCCACGAATCCCCATAAAGGGACTGATCCAGTGCAATTCTGGAGCCGACGGTTATAGTCCGGATGGAAGAAGAAACATCTGCTTCGTTTACAATCCATTGGCCCTGTCTCGTCTTGATACAGGGATTTTTTGTATGACCCCGGAACAATACATGCGCGTGGCCTTGGCGATGGCCAGAAAGGGCGCCGGACACGTCAATCCCAACCCCATGGTTGGGGCCGTTGTGGTTAAGGACAGTGTTGAGATTGCCCGGGGCTGGCATCATCGCTTCGGGGAGGCGCATGCTGAGCCTGACGCCCTGAATCAACTGACTGTCGAGGAGACGCGGGGAGCCGATCTCTACGTCAACCTCGAGCCCTGCAGTTTCTTTGGGAAGACGCCGCCGTGTACAGAACGGATCATTGAGGCGGGCATTGCCCGGGTTTATATCGGTATGACCGATCCCAATCCCAGGGTCTCCGGCAGGGGTGTTGCCCGGCTCAGAGCGGCGGGCATTGATGTGCTTGAGGGCGTGTTGGCGTCGGAGTGCCAAAAACTTAATGAATCCTTCATCACAGCCATGATGCAGAACCGATCCTTTGTCACCTTGAAACTGGCCATGACCCTGGACGGGAAAATTGCCCTGCCCAACGGCAAATCCCAGTGGATTACTGGCACTGCCTCACGCACCGATGTGCACGCCTTCCGATCTACGCAGGATGCCGTGGTCACAGGCATTGGCACGGTGCTGGCCGATGACTGCCGGCTGGATGTCAGACATGTACAGGGCCCCTCGCCATGGCGCATTGTTCTCGATCCCTATCTGGATATCCCCCTCCACGCAAAAATCATTCAGCATGCCGAAACAGTGCCCACGGTCGTGGTCACCGGTGAAGGCGTGAAACCGTCAGAGAAACTGACTCAGCTGAAGTCTTTGGGCGTACAGCACTGGATGCTGAACGAGACCGAGGGGCGTATTGACCTTGAACCATTATTGAAAAAACTCTATGATCATGATTTACATGCCGTGATGGTGGAGGCGGGGCGTGGCGTGGCCACCTCCTTTCTCAAATCGGGGCGTGTCGACAAAATCAGGGCCTACGTGGCCCCCAAAATTTTTGGTCAGGGCCTGTCGCCGATAGGCGATCTGGGCCTGACAGATCCTGCAGATGCGTTTTGCATGAAAGAGACCATAATGAGCCCAATCGGGGATGATTTTCTTATTGAAGGCAGGTTGACATGTTTACCGGATTAATCGAAACCGTCGGCACGGTGAGACGCGTCGGCCATCTGCCGGACGGGCGGTGCTTCACCATTGATTCGCCCATGCTGCTGGACGATCTGAAGCCCGATGATTCCGTGGCCGTGAACGGCGTCTGTCTCACTGCCACGCAACTGACGCCTTCAGGGTTCGAAGCGGTGGCTGTGGGGGAGACGCTGGAAAAGAGTACTTTGGGAGCACTCAGGGCAGGCAGCCGCGTCAATCTGGAGCGGGCGTTGAAGCTGGGAGACCGCCTGGGAGGGCATCTGGTTCAGGGCCATGTAGACGGCAGCGGCCAGATTGTCAATATTCTGAGTACGGGCACCGGCTATTGGCTCGATCTGGCCTTGCCTGCATCACTCAGCCGCTACGCCATTGCCAAGGGGTCCATCACAATCAACGGCATCAGTCTGACCCTGGCGGAAGTGACAGGGGAGAGCGTGCGTGTCGCTGTGATCCCCTATACCTGGACACACACCGTGCTCCAATGGGCCAGACCGGGCGACAATGTGAACATCGAAATGGACATTATTGGAAAATATATTGAGAAACTGCTTGGGGGCAAGCCCTCCGGACTCAGCCTTGAGAAACTGCAAAACCTCGGTTTTTAAACCTTACAGATAAAGAAAGGCGTCCCCAGTTTGCGGGGCGACAACGCTATGGCCACGTTCAGTAAAATTGAAGATGCAATTCAGGATTACCGTGAAGGTAAAATTCTCATTGTTGTGGATGATGAAGACCGCGAGAATGAAGGGGATTTTGTCTGCGCAGCCGAAAAGACCGATGCCAAAGTGGTGAATTTTATGGCCACCCATGGACGGGGGCTGATCTGCCTGAGCATTACCGGCGACCGGCTAAAAGAACTGAAAATCCAGCCCATGGTCAACGACAACACCTCGCTGCACACCACGGCATTTACCGTTTCTGTAGATGCTGTTAAGAACACAACAACCGGCATCTCCGCCCCGGACCGGGCTGAAACCATCCGGGTGCTGGTGGATGAAATGTCCCGTCCCGATGATCTGGCCCGTCCCGGCCATATCTTTCCGTTAGAGGCGGCTGAGGGCGGCGTGCTCTCACGTGCCGGCCATACAGAGGCCGTGGTCGATCTGGCCCGCCTTGCCGGCTTAAAACCTGCCGGCGCGCTCTGCGAGATCATGAATGAAGACGGCACCATGGCCCGCGTACCCCAGCTTGAAAAAATAGCCAAGAAGCACAACCTTAAAATGATCACCATCCGTGATCTGATTGCCTATCGCTGCAGCAATGATCATCTGATCCGGCGTGTAGTAGGCACAAAATTTCCCACCAAGTTTGGTGAATTCAAGCTCTATCTCTATGAAAGCGCCATTGACAGCCACCATCATCTGGCGCTGGTCAAAGGTCAGATCGATCCTGAAAAACCAGTGTTGGTTCGGGTGCATTCAGAGTGCCTCACCGGCGATGTCTTTGGATCCATGCGCTGTGACTGTGGTGATCAGCTGGCCACAGCCATGAAGCGTATTGATGAAGAGGGAACTGGTATTGTTCTTTATATGCGGCAGGAAGGCCGGGGGATCGGCCTTGATAACAAGCTCAAAGCGTATAGCCTTCAAGACGAAGGCGCCGATACCGTAGAAGCCAATGAGGCCCTGGGGTTCCCGGCCGATGTGAGAGATTATGGGATTGGTGCTCAGATCCTTGCCCACTTGGGCGCACGTAAATTGCGCCTGCTGACCAACAACCCCAAGAAGCTGATCGGGCTCGAAGGCTATGGCCTTGAGGTGGTGGCCCGTGAACCTGTGGAGATCTGCCCCAATCACGTCAACGCCAAATATCTGCAGACCAAACGTGACAGACTGGGCCATTTGATTCTTAAGGATTGGATTTTGGAAGATAACGATTAATCGTCATGTAGACGGAGGAATAACCGTGAATGTGATTCAGGGACAACTGAACGCCAAAGGCATGCGTTTTGGTGTGATTGCAAGCCGTTTCAATGAGTTTATCACCAACAAACTACTGGGTGGCGCGATGGATTGTTTTGAGCGCCATGGCGGCGAAACGAAGGATGCTGATGTCGTCTGGGTACCGGGCTCCTTTGAGATCCCGCTGATTGCCCAGCGTATGGCCGCTTCAAAGAAATATGACGCGGTGATCTGTCTGGCGGCTGTGATTCGTGGTGGCACACCCCATTTTGATTATGTCGCCTCAGAGGTGACCAAGGGCGTGGCCCAGGTGGGGCTGCACTCCGGTGTGCCTACCATATTCGGTGTATTGACCACCAACAATATTGAAGAAGCTATAGAACGCGCCGGGACCAAACAGGGCAACAAGGGGTGGGACGCGGCCCTTTCCGCCATTGAGATGGCCGATCTGATGAAACAGATGGACAAGTAGATGGGCTGGCGCCGGATACTCACAGTATTGCTTTTGGCCGGCTCATTGTCTGCTCAGACACAATATTTAAATTGGCAGAGCCATACGGCAGTTTCAGATGTTCGAGATCTCTGTGTATCCGGCCCGGTGCTATGGGCGGCTACCACAGGGGGACTGCGGGCTTACAAAGAAACTGACGGCCTGCAGCAGATCTGGACAAACACCGAAGGCCTGGTCACCAATCAGCTGCTCTCCATTGCAACCGACGGCGATGGCGGTGTCTGGCTTGGCCATGCCTCCGGGCATATTCAGCATTACAGTCCACAGCTTGATCGTTGGAAAACCATTGGGGATTACGAGGATCATCCTGTAACCTGCCTTGTGAAAACCGGGGATACGCTATGGGTCGGACTGGATATCGGGGTGAGTCTTTACCGGCTGGACCGAGATGAAGTCAAGGAAACCTACAGGCGATTTGGCCGTTTTTCGGCAGATCTGACTGTCAACTCTCTCGCTGTTGACAAGCAAAAGCTATGGGTGGCTACCGATGAAGGTGTCGCTGCGGCCTCTCTGGCGCAGGTCAACCTCTTAGATCCAGCTGCCTGGCAAATCTACGATGAAAGCGATGGGTTGCCGGATCAGCAGGTGAGACGTATCCAGGCCAATGCCGGGGAAGTGGTGGTGGCCTCTAATTCGGGAGCGGCCCGCTACAGCAATGGGCGCTGGACGACAATCTATGAGGGCCCGGTGGAGGATCTGCTCTTTTTCGAGAGCGACCTCTATGTAGCCACTTCCTCAGGTGTATTCATGCAGTCTGGCGAAACATGGCTCAAAGTGGGGCAAAACAGCGGCCATTTCAATCGACTGATTGCCTCAAACCAGGCCCTGTACGGGAGCGGCGCAACCGCCATCAGAGCGTATGGATGGAACGCCAGCACCACCGAATGGAGCCGGCTCTCCACCCCTTCACTGGCGGGTAACTGGGTATCATCCATGCTCATTGACCCCGGTGATCGCGTTTGGACGACGCAGCGAGATGGCGGCATCTCGGTCTATCACAATGGCGATTGGACCTCTTTCACTCCGGAGAACCTGCCGGAGATGAAAGTGCGTGACTGGACATCACTGGGCATGGACGCCCAGGGCAATGTCTGGGCCGGAAGCTGGGGGCATGGATTACTGCGCTTTGCAGCTGACGGCAGCACAGTCACCGGCTACTCCACAGAAAACAGTGTCCTGTCAGGTATCTCAGAAGACCGGAATTATGAGGTTATAACCGGCCTTTTTCAAGACAGTTACGGCACGCTGTGGATCATGAATTACCGTGCTGAGGACGGCAATCCCCTGATCGCCGTCGATGGTGACGGCCACTGGACTGAATATGGTCAGAACGACAATCTCAACTCTGCTTTTGTCAGAGATATGGCTGAGGATCCCTTTGGGCGTAAATGGGTGGCCACAGAGTACGGGCTCTATTTACTCGATGATCGCGGCACGCCGGCCGACAAAAATGACGATCCTTCAATACGTTTATTTACCATGGCAAACGGTCTGCTGAGTAATGACATTCGGGCACTGGCCACATCCAGCGATGGGACGGTTTACATTGGGTCTGGCGCGGGGGTGAATACTGTTTTTGACGTACAGTTTTCTACATTGTTCAACATTCCTGTGGCCTCAGTCAGCGCCCTTGAGACCGATGGTGCGGGCAATCTCTGGGCCGGAACAGGGGAGGGACTCGCCTTTTTCTCCCCCCGGAATTACCAGTGGACACTTTATCAAACCGATGATGGCCTGGCCCATGACGATGTCAAAGCTTTGACTATGGACTATGACCGCGGAATTTTGTATATTGGCACCAACGGCGGTCTCTCTGTGGTTGACACGCCATTCTCCAGCCCATCAGAAACACTGGATAAACTGACCGCATACCCCAATCCCTATAAACCGGTTGAGGATGTCACAGTAGCCATTGACGGATTGGGAGAAGATGTAGAAGTGGCCTTTTTTAACAGCGCCGGTTTTAAAGTCAGGCAATTTGCCGCCCAGGATGTGATGGGCAGACGTCTGATCTGGGATGGCAGGGACAGTGGGGGGCATCCGGTGCCGTCCGGTATTTATATTGTGGTCGGCGTGAATGAAGAAGGCAAAACGCAGAAGGGCAAACTAACGTTGATTCGTTAGTTCCAAATGTTCAACTCGTCTGGATCTACAACATCCATGTTAAAACATCTGTTCATAAAAAACTACGCATTAATCGCGTCGCTCCGGGTCGATTTTGGTCCGGGGCTTAATATTATTACTGGTGAAACCGGAGCGGGAAAATCCATCCTGATCGGCGCTGTGACGCTGCTCCTGGGAGGGCGTGCCCGTGGCGATGTGCTGCGGACCGGCGCCAAGAAACTGGTCATCGAGGGCGAATTCGCTTGCATTGACAAGATCAGTATTACTGATTTTGATGAGGATTTTGACGGGCAGGAAGAGAGCCTGATACTTCGCAGAGAGATCAGCGCTTCGGGGCGCAGCCGCTGTTTTGTGAACGACTCTCCGGTTTCACTGGCGCAGATGGCGGCCCTTGGGGATGTGCTTGTTGACCTGCATGGACAGCATGACCATCAAAGTCTTCTGAAAACCGCCTATCACGGTCAATATCTTGATGCCTACGGGGTCGACACGCAACTGCTCACACAGATGGGTATCGATGCAAAATCCTATGCAGCGGCCCGTGAGCATTATGATGCTTTATTGACGCAGCAAAGCGATTTACGAGAACGAAGAGATTTTCTCTCTTTTCAATTGAAGGAGATTAAGGAAGTCGATCCACAGCCCGATGAAGAGGAGGCGTTGATTCGGGAAGAGAAGATCTTGAAAGCCAGTGAGCGAATTTTTGATCTCACTGAGGCGGCCTCGCAGAAAATTTTTGAAGAGGATCAGGCCCTGACGGCTGTTCTTGCCCATTTCGAAGAGGAGCTGCAACGACTTTCTGATGTGGACACTGTCTTTTCAGGGTGGACCGAACAGTGTCGTACGGCCCGCATACAGCTGGAGGAGATGGTCCACAGCCTCCAGTCCTACGCCTCACATATCGATTTTGACCCACAAAGACTTGAGATGCTTCGCGAGCGGTTGAGTCTGTTTAGCCGGCTTAAAAAAAAGTACGGCCCCGGTATCAATGACGTCCTTTTGAAGAAACAGTCATTGTCTGAGGCGCTGGGTGAATCCGGTGATGTCGATGAACGCATGAGCACGCTGGCGCAGGCCGTCACCCTGAGTCGTAAGGCGATGACCACCTCGGCACAGGCACTTTCAGAGGCCCGTCAACAGGCCGCCAAACGCCTTGAAGCACAAACTGTCTCCATGCTCCGTCAGCTGGGATTGGAACATGCCCGTTTTGAGATACGCATTGAACCTCGCTTCTCAGAACAGGGCCCCATACAGTTTGAAGGACGGTCCGTGATGGCCGATGCCCACGGCATGGACAGAATTCAGTTCTTCATCAGCCTCAATCCGGGCCAGGCGCTTCAACCCCTTGAGAAAGTGGCTTCCGGCGGTGAGATCTCGCGCACCATGCTTGCCTTGAAAAGCGCCCTGGCGCAGGCCGATCAGATTCCCGTGCTCATTTTTGACGAGATTGATGCGGGCATCTCCGGCCGAATTGGCCGTGTTGTTGGCAGACGTTTGGAAGCCCTGGCTGAAAATCATCAGATTATTGCCATCACTCATCTGCCGCAAATTGCGTCAATGGGTGAGTTTCATTATGAAGTTTTTAAAACCTTCGATGGTGGAGAAACAGAGACCTCGCTGCGGCCACTGATTGGCGAAGCCCGCGTGAAGGAGGTGGCCAAGCTGCTGGCTGGCGAAGCCGTGACGCCGCAATCGATGGAAAGCGCAAAGGAACTTTTAGAGAAAAGTGATATTTCATGCTCATGATGGATAAACTTGTTGTCGAAGGCGGGCGACCGCTTAAAGGATCTGTAAAAATCAGCGGTGCAAAAAACGCCGTTCTACCCATGATGGCCTGTACGTTTTTGGCTGAAGGCAGATACAATCTCAGTAACGTTCCCATGCTGCGGGACGTGAAAACCATGGCCAGGCTGCTCTCAAACATGGGGGCGGATGTTGAATTGACCGACCATCACGTTTCCATAAAAACCAACGGAGATACGCGGCTTGAAGCGCCCTATGAACTGGTTAAAACCATGCGTGCCTCCATCTATGTTCTGGGCCCGGTGCTGGGACGTCACGGCTACGCCAAGGTCTCTCTTCCCGGCGGCTGCGCCTGGGGGCCCCGTCCGGTGAACCTCCATATTGAAGGCCTTAAAAAGATGGGCGCTGAGATCACCATCGAAGCGGGCTACATCATTGCCAAGGCCAAACGGCTCAAAGGGGCCCATCTCTCTTTCGACGTGCCCAGTGTGGGGGCCACAGGAAACCTCCTCATGGCCGCCGTACTGGCAAAAGGCACCACCGTGCTTGAGAATGCCGCCAAGGAACCGGAGATCACCGCCACCGCTGAATTCCTCGTTGCCATGGGTGCTCAGATTGAAGGCATCGGCACAGACCATCTCGAAATAGAAGGGGTGGACGCCCTGCATCCGGCCGATGCCGCTGTGATTGCCGACCGCATTGAAGCCGGCACATTCATGGCCGGCGCCCACATGACCGGCGGCGATGTCCGGCTCGAGAATGTCGTTCCCCAGCATGTGGCCGCACTCACCACAAAGCTCATCGATGCCGGTGCCAAGGTGGAAGAGGGAGATGACTGGATCCGCGTGCATTCCAAGGGAAAAGTACTTCCCGTTGATATGACCACGGCCGTGTACCCCGGATTTCCGACAGATATGCAGGCCCAGTGGATGGCGCTGATGTCCGTAGCAGGCGGTTCAACGCGAATCACAGACAATATTTTTATCGACCGTTTTACCCATGTGGCTGAACTCAAACGCCTCGGCGCCAACATCACACTGGATCACAACGTCGCCATCATCAAGGGGGTGTCGCAGCTCTCCGGCGCACCGGTAATGTCCACAGACCTCAGGGCAAGCGCCTCGCTCATTCTGGCCGGCCTGGTGGCCAAGGGCCAGACCGATGTCTCCCGCGTCTATCATATCGATCGCGGTTACGAACGAATAGAACACAAGCTCAAGGCGCTGGGCGCCAAAATCTGGCGCGATCAGGAAGCGCTGATGACCTGATCGTCTTAATCTGGACCTCTCCCATTCATCAGCAGACAACCCGAAACATCAGGAAACAGCCGCACCTATGTCATTTATCCATCTTCATAATCATACGCAGTACAGTCTCCTGGATGGGGCCATCCGTGTGGGTGATCTGGTGAAAGCCGCCCAGAGCATGGAGATGGAGGCCGTGGCCATGACCGATCACGGCAATCTCTTTGGCACCATTCCCTTCTACAAAGCCATGAAAAAGGCCCATATCAAGCCGATTATCGGTTTTGAGGCCTATGTGGCGCCGCGCTCCCGCAAAGAAAAAGAAGGCGGGATGAAGGCCGGGCGCAATAACCATCATCTCATTCTGCTCGCCAAGAATCTCGACGGCTACCGTAATCTGATGAAGCTCAGCTCCATTGGCTATAAAGAGGGGTTCTACTACAAGCCGCGTATCGACCGCGAGGTGTTGGAGAAGCACAGAGAAGGGCTGGTCTGCCTCTCCGCCTGCATGAATGGTGAGGTGCCGTGGAAGATTATTCAAGAGGATTATGAAGGCGCCCGGCGTGACGCATGCTACTACCGCGAGCTCTTTGGCGATGACTACTACCTCGAGATTCAGGACCACGGCATTCCGGAAGAGAAGATCGCCTTCAAAGGGCTGGTGACGCTCTCCAAAGAGCTGGATATTCCGTTGGTGGCCACCAACGACACCCACTATCTCAAACGTGAACACGCCCGCGCCCAGGACATTCTCATCTGCATTCAGACCGGCAAGGATTACGACGATCCACGCCGCATGAAATTTTCTACAGAGGAAATTTACTTCAAATCTGAATCGGAGATGGCCCAGGTCTTTCCCGACCATCCCGAGGCGCTCTCCATTACCCAGGAGATTGCAGACAAGTGTGACATCTCTTTTACCTTTAATGATTACAAACTCCCTATCTTTGAAATCCCCGCTGAAATCGGAGAGATCAGCCTCGATGATTATCTTGAAAAACTGGCCATTGAGGGCATGCATCGCCGCTATGCTGAGATCACCCCGGAGCTGGAAGAGCGGCTCAAGTACGAGCTCGATGTCATCAAGAAAATGGGATTTCCCGGCTACTTTCTGATCACCATGGATTTTATGAAATATGCCAGGGACAACGGTATTCCCGTGGGGCCGGGGCGTGGATCAGCCGCCGGCAGCCTGGTCAGTTACTGCACGGAGATCACCAATGTGGATCCCATGCGCTACGGCCTGCTCTTTGAGCGTTTCCTCAACCCAGAGCGCGTTTCCATGCCCGATATCGATATCGACTTCTGCTATGAACAGCGCGAAAAAGTCATAGACTATGTCCGTGAGAAGTACGGCTATGACAATGTGACGCAGATTATCACCTTTGGATCGATGAAGGCCAAGGCCGTGGTGCGCGATGTAGGGCGCGTACTGAAGATTCCCTACAGCGAAGTGGACGCCATGTCCAAACTGATTCCCGATCAGCTGGGCACGCATCTCACAGATGCCTATGAGAAGGTGACGGAGTTTAAGGAAGCGGTGAATTCCGATGAGACGCATCGCATGCTTTACGACACGGCACTGGTGCTTGAGGGGCTCTCGCGTCACGCCTCGACCCATGCCGCCGGTGTGGTGATTGCGCCCGGCGATCTCACCGATTATGTGCCGCTCTACAAACAGCCCCAGGGCGATCTGACCACGCAGTTCGATATGAAGGCCGTGGAGGAGATTGGGCTTCTCAAAATGGACTTTCTCGGGCTGCGCACCCTGACTGTCATCGATCACGCGCTCAAAGCCCTGAAGCGCAAGGGCATTGAAATTGATATCGACGAGATCCCTTTGGATGACCCCGTCACCTATGAGGTCTTTGCCAAGGGTGAGACCATCGGTATCTTTCAGTTTGAGTCCAGTGGCATGCGTGAGTACCTCCGCAAGCTCCAGCCCGACTGCATTGAAGATCTCACGGCCATGAACGCCCTCTACCGCCCCGGTCCCATGGACTGGATCGATGATTTTATCGACAGAAAACAGGGACGCGTCCCTGTGGAATATCTCCATCCGTTGATGGAGGCTGTGCTCAAAGAGACCTACGGCATCATCGTCTATCAGGAACAGGTGATGCAAATTGCGGCCCGTCTGGGCGGTTTTTCGCTGGGAAGCGCCGATCTGCTGCGCAAAGCCATGGGAAAAAAGATTGCTGCACTGATGGCAGAGCAGAAGATTGAATTTGTCAAAGGCGCCGCTGAAAAAGACATTTCCGCCAAAAAGGCCGATGAGATCTTTGCCATGATCGACAAGTTTGCCGGTTACGGGTTCAACAAGTCTCACGCCACCTGCTACTCTGTGGTGGCCTATCAGACGGCCTATCTCAAAGCCCATTATCCGGCCGAATTCATGGCTGCCAACATGACCAGTGAGATGGGCAACACAGACCGTGTGGTGATTCTTATTGATGAGTGCAAACGCATGGGCATTGACGTACTGCCCCCCGATGTCAACGAGAGCCACTCCTCATTTATCGCGACGGAAAAAGGCATTCGTTTTGGTCTGGGCGCGGTGAAGAATGTGGGTTTCAACGCCATTCAGTCTATTGTCACCGGGCGTGAGAAAATAGGTCAATTCACCACGTTATTCGATTTCTGCAAGAACATCAACCTCCGCCAGGTCAACCGTAAGGTGATCGAATCGCTGATTCAGGTGGGGGCCATGGACTCTATTGAAGGGCATCGCGCCCAGCAGCTGGCTTCTGCATGTACAGCCATCAGCTACGGCCAGACCATGCAGCAGCAGGAAGGCATGGGACAGTACTCTATGTTCGGCGAGGGTTCAGGACAGGAAGAGGCGCTGATTCCCGAGATGGTGAATCTGGCCGAATGGAAGCCGTCGGAGATGCTCAAGCGGGAGAAAGATCTGATTGGCATCTATGTCTCCGGCCATCCGCTTGAGGAGTTCAAGGATGAGATTGATGCCTTTGCCAAGCCCATGATCGGCCATTTGGCGGAGTCACCCACGGGTGTGGGGGTGATGATCTGTGGCCTCATTGGCGATCTCCAGACGCGTCTCGACCGGAAAAACAACACCATGGCTTTCTTTCAGATTGAGGACTTCAGCGGTGTGGTCCGAGTGCTCTGTTTTTCATCTACCTATGAGAATTATCGAGATGCCGTGCAGGCCGACGCCATGGTGATGGTCAAGGGCAAGCTGGACCGTCGCGATGGACGCGATGAATATACCGTGCTGGCGGATGAAATAATTCCGTTGGATGAGGTCAGAGAAAAATACGCCAAGCGCCTCTCCATGACGCTTTCCGCAGAGACATTGAAAGAGCATGACCTAGACCGTATTCATATGCTGGTCGGCCAGAATCCGGGAAGCTGCCGTGTCCTGATCAACATCAAAACCGGCAATGGACAGGAGATGCTGATGAAGGCGAAATCACATCAGGTGCATCCATCTGTAGAGCTGGTCAAAGATTTGAGAGCGATTCTGGGGAGAGAGAATGTCTGGATTGAGGGATAGCATCTTCAATCGAAAAAAAAGGCCTGTCCATGGGACAGGCCTTTTTTTATAATTGTCGTTCTAACGGGGAATAGAAGCAATATCCTCAATGGCTTCTATGGCGGTATCAATATGGGCTTCTGTATTGAACGGACCAATACTGAAGCGCACGGTGCCGTGTTTGTCGGCTGTGCCAAGGGTCTCATGCACCAGGGGCGCACATTGCAGCCCTGTACGGCAGGCAATATTGTAATCCACATCCAGCATAGTGCCCACGTCGGCCGGTTCCATGCCCTCCATCACAAAACTAAGCACAGCAATATGATTGTCGGGATGCTGCGCACAGAACGTGGTCACACCTTCAATTTTTTCCAGGCCGTCACGCAGTTTTACCCACAGGGCCATCTCGCGTGCATGAATGTTTTTCAACCCTTCCTTTTCCAGCCAGAGTTGACCGGCGTGAAGCCCGGCCACGCCCACACTGTTCAGCGTACCGCACTCCAGCCGATAGGGCCACTCTGAAAGGTGGGTGCGCTGGGCAGAGCGTACCCCGGTGCCGCCATAACGTGTCGATCTTACAGGCAGGTCTTCACGGCAGTAGGCGCCGCCAATCCCAGTGGGTCCCATCAGACACTTGTGTCCGGTAAAGACAACGGCATCGGCGTGCATGGCCTGCACATCAACAGGCACAGCGCCTGCGGTCTGGCTGACATCCATAATAAAAAGCACATCCCGTTTTTTGCACACGGCGCCAATCTCAGCAGCGGGCTGTACCGTGCCAATCACATTGGATCCGTGGTTTACAATTACCATCTTTGTATTGGGCTTGATAGCCGCATCAATATCTTCAGGATTGACATATCCAAAATTGTCGAAAGGGACGTAGCTCACTTCAATGAGTCCCTGTTGCTCGAGGTGGTAGAGAGGCCGAAGTACGGAATTGTGTTCCAGACAGGTGGTGACGACATGGTCGCCTTTCTCGGCCAGGCCCTGGATCAGCATATTCAGTGAGTCCGAGGCATTGTAGCTGAAGGTCAGACAGTGGGGATTGTTGCCGTTAAACAGCGCTGTCAGTTTTTTGCGCGTGCCGTGAATAATCTCTTCAGTGGCCATACACATATCATAGCCGGAACGGCCGGGATTGACCCCGAATTTTCTATAGAAACTGTCCATGAAGTCATAGACTTCTGGCGGTTTGGGAAAGGTTGTGGCTGAATTGTCCAGATAGATCATGTCTTCCATTTTTACTCCTCACTTCAAGGTGAAAATGAGATGGTCTTTAGGATGAGAGTACGATGGCGTCGGCCACCAACTCGGCGACTGTTTTTATCTCAACGCCCAGTTTGTAGTGCTGATTCAATTCCATGAGTTGATCGATGCAGTTATGGCAGGGGGTGGCCACAATCTTGGCACCCGTAGCGCGGATCTGTTCAGCCTTGATCTTGCCTGCGGTAATCCGCCTGTCTTTGTATTCACTCATGGCCAGTGCACCCCCTCCGCCACCGCAGCAGAAATTGTTGATACGGTTGGGGGTCATCTCTACAAAGTGCGATACAGCGTGGTTTAGGACGTAGCGCTGTTCTTCAACAACACCGCCGTTACGCACCAGATTACAGGGATCATGCAAGGTGACCGTGTCACTGTTAAGCGATTTGTCCAATGTGATCCGCCCCGATTTGACATAGGCCGCCAGCAGTTCGATAATGGAGATCACTTCAAAGGGATATTGGGATTGAATGTATTCGGGGCCTTCCCAGCGGAAAGCACGAAAACCGTGTCCGCATTCGGCCATGGCCAGTGTCTTGGCCTGTAGCTTGACGGTTTCATTGGAAAGCCGCTCCACCAGGTCACGCGCACCCTCTGTATCGCCTGAGAAATAGGCGTAGTTGGTCACGTCGTAACACTGTGTGGAAATAGTCCAGTCTTCCCGGGCGGCGTAAAAAATCTTTGAAATAGCACTGATGGAGAGAGGAAAGAATTTAGGCTCACGGGGATTCAGCGTGTAAAGCACTTGTGCCCCTTTTTTATCCAGGGGGATAGCGGCACTATCATCCTCAACCTCCATCTGCAGGTCTTCCGCCAGCCAATCCAGGGTGTCCACAAGATCTTCTCTTGGGATGCCCATGTTGTTTCCTGTATTCAGGGCGGTGTCTACAGTGGATTGCAGACCCTTGGGGACAAGGTTCATGGCCTGAAGCATAGAGCGGCCCGTACGGATCAAGTAGGCAATGTCCACGCCGATAGAGCAATGCGGCGCACAGCGATTGCACAGGGTGCAGCTGCCATAGAAGGCATCGACCAATGTCTGTACCATCTCGTCATCAAGGTCTCTGGCACCGGTCCATTTTGGAGCCAATTTGCCTGGTAACGTGTGATAGCGGCGATAGACCTTGCCCAGCTGCTCAATTTTGTATCCAGGCAGATACTCTGGCTTTGGATCTGACAGATAATAATGACAGGATTCACCGCAGAGGCCACAACGTACGCAGCTGTTGAGATGGCTGATCAGGCGGCCGCTGATTCGGCTGCCCAGAATATCCAGCGCCTTCTGCTGATTGGCAGTCAAAGTCATTGTGATGCCCTCCCCGGTTTGGGCCAGGTGCCGCGTTGGCCAAAATAACGCCCCAGGAGAATTCGTGTCGGAACGAAATAGATCGCATGGCGCAACTTGCCAAACGGAATGTAGAATAGCATCACGCCCGCCCAGAGCATGAGCAGGGCCGGCTCCGATGGCCGATCCAGTGTTCGGACTGACAGCAGTTGAAATACAGTGACAATGAGGTTGCTGAAATAATCATCAGGCGTGGAGAGCTGGCGCATCTTCTTTAAGGAAACGCGCTTGATAAGAATAATGACGCCGAAAAGCGCGCCCAGCGCAATGACACCCTTTGAAGACGAGATGATAAATGATGGCAGAGCAATATTAAAAAAGTGAAGGGGCAGCCATGCCAGCGCGAGAAACAGTCCGATATGGAATCCCATGCCGGCTATATAGGTCGGCCAGTGTTGATGCGCTGTTTCCTTCTTGAGCGGTGACATGCCAAGCGTAAGACTGTAAATGGCCGCCGTGCTGGGCCTGCCAAGGGGCGGAGCAAACGGCAGGTCTCTCTTATCTGTCAACACTTTAATCCATTGGAACACCGTGAAAAGCGCGACACTCAGCACTGCAATGAGAAGAAAGTAATAATAATAGGGCAAGACGCCTCCTGAAATTAAACGCAGCCGTCGGGTTTGGGGAGGCCTGCAATTTTGCAGGCGCCCTTGGCGGGTCCGGCGGGGAAGAGTGTATATACCTCACGAAGACGTAAACCGGCACTCTGGCAGAGTTTTCTGACCATGGGCGCCATATCGTTTTCTTCCCAGTATTCACGAATATATCGGACGATTTTCCAGTGGTCATCAGTCAATTCACCCGTGCCATCATGTTTGGCAAGGAGAACGGCTACCTCTTCATCCCAAAGCGCTGGATCGACAAGGAAACCATCCCCGTCTACTTCAAATTGACGTCCATCAATCTCAATTGTGGGCATGCGTGTTATCTCCTGTTTGAGTGTCAATAGTTGCTAGTAGAAAGAATCTGGATAAATATAGTAAAATGATCGGATATTGAAAAGCCAATTTTTATTTTTAGGTAATTCCGAGTGCCCGGGTCGGCAATAAAAAAACATTGATAATAATGGGTTTTTTTATTATGTTATATGACTTCAAAAATGGTAAAATATTTATCGTCATACACTATGGCTGCATGCGCATTGTGATATGGCCAAAAATGACTGTTTTACCTTTTAAATATTTTGTATTTCATTTTAATGTTGGAGGTTTTCTCCATGGCCTTACCACTTCTTTTTGAGCTGAGCTCTGAGGGGCGTCGGGGTTTCTCTCTCTCCTGCCTTGATGTGCCTGCAAAAAAAATGAATCAGATGATTCCTGAAAAATTCCATCGGCCTGCAAAGCCCGAGCTGCCCGAATTGAGCGAGAGCGAGGTGATGCGTCATTTTGTGCAGCTGTCTACCTTGAACCACCATGTGGATAAAGGTTTTTATCCGCTCGGTTCCTGCACCATGAAGTACAACCCCAAAATCAATGAGACCCTTGCGCGTCTTGACGGTTTCACGGCCATTCATCCCTTCCAGGAAGAGGATGATGTTCCCGGTGCACTGCAACTGATGGGGGAGCTGGCTGAAGATCTGGCCAAGATTGCCGGCATGGATGCCGTGACACTACAGCCTGCGGCCGGTGCACACGGTGAGATGACAGGTATTAAAGTCATGCGGGCGTATCACGAGGCCAACGGAAACCCCCGCAAGACCATCATCATGCCAGATTCAGCCCACGGCACCAATCCGGCCAGTGCCACGATCTCCGGTTATCAGACAGTTCAGATCAAATCCACAGAAGATGGTTTGGTGGACATCGAAGACCTAAAGGCCCATCTCAACGAAGATGTGGCCGGCTTTATGCTGACCAATCCCAACACATTGGGACTCTTTGAATCACAGATTTTCGAGATTACTAAGCTGGTCCACGACGTGGGTGCCTTGGTGTATATGGACGGCGCCAACATGAACGCCATCATGGGTCTTGTCCGCCCGGGGGACGTGGGTTTTGATATACTCCACTACAATCTGCACAAGACATTTTCAACGCCTCATGGCGGTGGCGGCCCCGGCTCCGGCCCTGTGGGTGTGAAGGCCCATCTGGCCAAATATCTGCCCTCTCCCATGATTGTTCAGCGCAATGGCAAATACGCCCTGGACGACAATCGTGAAGAGGCCATTGGAAAAATTTCAAGTTTTTACGGCAACTTTGGCGTGATGGTCAGGGCCTATGTCTATATCCGAATGCTTGGGGGTAAAGGTATCAAAAAGGCCAGCAGCACGGCCATTTTGAATGCCAACTATCTCATGCGTATTCTAGAGAAAGCCTTTCTGCTTCCCAATAAACAGCATGCCATGCATGAGTTTGTGCTTTCCGGTGACTGGCAGCTTGAAAAAGGCGTGAAGACGCTGGATATTGCCAAGCGTCTGCTCGATTACGGTTTTCATGCACCCACAGTCTATTTTCCGTTGATTGTCCATGAGGCCATGATGATTGAGCCTACGGAAACCGAGACCAAGGAGACACTGGACGCCTTTGCAGATGCCATGCTGAAGATTGCCAGGGAGGTGGAGGAGAATCCGGAGATTTTACACGAAGCACCGGTTACCACCCCTGTGTCGCGGCTTGACGAAGGCCTTGCGGCCAGAAAGCTCAACGTAAAGTATGTACCAGACGCTGAGTAAAGCGTTTTAATGGATAAGAAAAGAGTGACAGTTCACAATGAGGGTGCCGCGCGCATCCTCATTGTGGATGATGATGCCAACAGCCGTCTGCTTTTAAAGACCTATTTGACGGCTGAAAACTATCATGTCAGTACAGCACGCTCAGGTGAAGAGGCGCTCAGTTTCTGGAAAGCGCATCATTTTGACCTGATTATACTCGATGTGAAACTACCAGGCATTGATGGATATGAAGTCTGCCGCACGGTGAAGGGTGAAGATAAAGGCGTTTTTACACCGATTGTCATGGCCACTGCGCTGCGCGGAAACGACTCTCGCATTGCGGGCGTGGAATCCGGCGCAGATGACTTTATCGGAAAGCCCTACAACCGTGTTGAACTCACAACACGTATCAAATCACTGTTGCGTATACGGAAATTGCATCGTAAACTGGAGGAAAAGGTCTCAGAGCTTGAGGCTGCCCGGGAAAAACTCAGTAAACTTGCAGTTACAGATGGACTGACCGGTCTCTATAATTATCGCGCATTCCGCCACCAATTGCGTCTGGAAGTTTCACGGGCCCGACGCTTTCACCTGCCACTGTCGCTTCTTATGATTGATATCGATCATTTTAAACGGTATAATGATCGGTTTGGGCATCCAGTTGGAGATAAGTTGCTCCGTCAGTTTTCCCGGCTGATTCAGGGGAATCTTCGAGATGTGGACTGTTCCGCACGTTACGGCGGGGAAGAATTTGTGGTTATTCTGCCGGGAACGGACAAGCAATCCGCAGGGAAGGTTGCTGAAAAATTAAGAATGCTCATTGAGCAGGCGCCCTTTCAAGGGGCGTCTCAACTTCCCGGTAAATCGGTGACTATCAGTATTGGAGTGGCCGCTTTCCCGGACGACGGTCGAGAAGAGGAACAGCTCATCCGCTTGGCCGATACTGCCCTCTACAATGCCAAAAACGGGGGCAGGAACCAGTGGCTTTTCGCCTAAAAGCCGCTTTTTGTCTTAGAGGGGATTCATTTTGGCTAAAATTGGCAAGTCAAAACGACAGCCTGGTTTATTCATAATCTGGCTGAATTTGCTATTGTTCGGCGCTCTGTCAGTGCTGGCCTTTTGGGGGTGGCCAAAACTTGCAGAAAAGCCTATTTCTGTACAGGCAAAAGGCGCACATCGATATGATTATCGTCATCAGACCCACCCTGCAGACAGTATTGCCTTTCAACTAAAAACATACTCACAGAAATTGCTGTCCGATCTGGGGGCGCTGAGTGTCTCGGGGGTGACCGATGTGGATAAAAAAGTCAATCCCTGGCTCGCCCTTCATCCAGAAGTCCTTTGCGTCACGCTTTGGTACGCTGATCAGCGTTGGCCGGCCCGGGTACTGGCTGCCGATTTCTGGTCTACTTTGAGGGGGCTGAATCTCAGTGAAAGTGATCAAGCCGACCTCGTACAGACACTTTTTGAAAACCTGCGCCCAGAAGCCAACTCTCAGGAAGGCTCTCTTACCACCCACACAGAGAGCGGAATGAGCGTGCTGCGTTTGACCGCCGCCCCTGAGCACGGGGCAGAAGTGGTTGAGATTAAGATACGCATAAAGCCCCTGCTCAATGCGCTGCTTGAGGGCGTTCCTGCTCAGCATCAGTATCTAATCACGGATGACAATCAAAATCAACTCGTCTCGAATACAGACAGAGCGCCTGCTTTTTCCGGGGCTGAGGTTGAAGCCGGCGGTATGCACTGGTCGCGCCTCCCTCTGGGTATTGCCGGACTCACGCTTGTGTACGGCCATCCCCTGATCGTTGATGTAGAGACCACCGCCCTTCCCTGGAAACAGTTCCTATTCATTCTCGTGCTCCTGACTGTTGCGCTGCTGCTGGCCAGAGGGGTGGCCATACAGATCAATCGTCCCTTGGTCGCGTTGACTGAAGAGGCCAAGATACTGGCGCAGGGGCGTTTTGACGTGGTGCTTCCGCCCTCATCTAATCCCCATCTCGATGAATTGATCCGCATTTTCAATTACATGGGCGAGGAGATGGACCGTTTTCAGCGTATCAATGTACATGAAATCATCCACGATAAAAATAAAACTGAGACCATGCTCCGCAATATCGCAGATGGGGTTCTCGTCACCGATGCACAGGATCGCATTGTCATTGTCAACAAAGCGGCTGTGCCCTGGTTTGGCGGGGATGCCCTGGTGTTGACAGGGGCATCTCTTTCCCAGTATACCCCTGACCACGCCTTAATGCAGCTCATCCATCGTGTAAAAACAGAAGGTGAAGTGGCCACAGGGGAGTTCACTCTGCAGCAGGCGGGGCATCGCAAGCCCATCATTTTTCAGGCCCATGCCGCCCCCTTTGTCGTTGAAGAGGGCAAAGGCCTGGGTGTGGTGACGGCCATCAGGGATATCACCCGGGAAAAAGAGGCCGATCAGATTAAAACAGAACTGGTCTCCATGGTGGCTCACGAACTCAAATCGCCATTAACGTCTATCTATGGTTTTTCGGAATTACTTCTCGATTCAGAACAGCTGGATGATAAAGGCCGTGAATATGCCCAGGTGATTCTCAATGAGTCCAATCGGCTTTCAGACCTGATCAATAAATTCCTCGATCTGGCACGGCTGGAAGCGGGGCGCACTGAGCTGAAAACCATGCCTTTTGACCTGGGGCAGTTGATACAGAAAGTGGCCGAAGTACACGCCGGACAGGCGGGCAGAAAAAAGATCAGAGTCATCACGCAGGTGCCTAATAAGCTGCCGTTGGCGCAAGGTGATCAGGATATGATTGAACAGGTTCTGGTCAATCTCTTCAGCAATGCCGTCAAATACAGTCCGTCGCAATCCAAGATTGGCATCGAGGTTAAAACCGAGAGAAATATGCTGGCGGTCAGCGTCATTGATAACGGTTACGGCATCCCCAAGGAGTCGCTTTCCCGTATTTTTGATAAGTTCTATCGCGTAATTGAGAGCGATGCCCTGGAGGAGACAGAAGGGTCCGGTCTGGGCCTGACCCTGGCTAGAGAAATTATCGATCAGCACGGCGGTGCTATTCGCGTCAACAGCAGGCTCGGTGTTGGTTCAGTCTTTACTTTTATCATTCCCCAAGCAGACATTGATGACGTGGATTTTGAAGAGCTCACACTATGACAGATAAAGACAATGGAAAAGTGATACTGCTTATCGACCCCGATCCCGGAACACGGCCTCTGCTGGAATACGCCTTGGCCGGTACGGGATTTCAGGTGATGCAGTATGCTTCGGGCCAGGAGGGACTGGCGGCCATCCCCGCACTGCATCCCAAGCTGATAATCTGCGAATTTATGACTGCAGACTGGACTGGGAAGACAATCTTTGACCGCTTCATGAGTGATGCCGTCTACGCCAGGTTTAAGCAGATTCCCTTTATTTTCTTTTCGCATCAAACCTACAAACGGATGTTCAAAACCGCCTTTCTAGACAGAGGTCTGGGAGGCTGGTTCACCAAACCCTTTGGTGCCCATGAACTGCGGGAGGTGATTGAAAATATTTTTCAGGGCGTAGAAACAGCCAAGAAAAACTTGGAATTGAAGCAGCAGGTCAAACGGTCGGAATTCAGATATCGTGATCTGCTTGAAACCGCCAATGATTTTATCTTTACGTTGGACGACAACGGTTGCTTTGCCTATCTGAATAATCGATTTGCCCCCATGACCAATCTTAACAAAGAGCCCTGGGTGGGTAAGAATTTCCTGGAACTGATTGCCCCTGAAAACAGGACCTGGGCGCTCGAACACTACGAGATGGCCCATCACGGTCGCGCTCGGATTTTTGAGGCTAAAATTGTTACTGATGACCCTGAGCCGCTGATTCTCTCTTTCAACATCACGCCGATTGTGGAGCGGGGCGCGATTATGGGCTCTATTGGCATTGCCCGCGACGTCACAGAACGCAAACGCCTTGAAAAAGAGATTCTTGATCTGAAAAATTTTAATGAGAGCATCATTGAATCCATGGAAGCCGGACTCATGACCACCGATCTCTCGGCGCAGATCACATCTCTGAACCGGGGAGGGGAAGCCATTCTCGGGTGGAAAGCCGCAGAAATTACAGGGCGGTCACTCACCGATGTATTGGGGGCGGAAAAAGCCGACGCCATGATCAAACCGCCACAGGGACCGGGGTCACTCAGATACAGCAGGGAGATCGAGTTGACGACGAAAACCGGGCAGCCGGTGGCTGTGGGTTTTACCGCTACAGACCGTATCGACAATCAAGAGCAAAAAGTCGGAACGATTATCTCCTTTCGCGATATCAGTCAGCTCAAACAGATGCAGACTGAAGTGATTCGTATGGACCGGTTGGTTGCACTGGGCGTTCTGGCCAGCGGTATTGCCCATGAAATTAAGAATCCACTGGCAGGCATTAAGGCCCTGGCCCAGGCCTGCGATGAAGAATTTGAAGGTGAAGATCCGCGCCGTGAATATTTAAGTCGTATCGTCCGTCAGGTGAATCGCCTTGACGATTTACTCAAGACTTTCTTTGCCTATGCGAGGCCCAAACCACCGGACCGGAAACGCCATGACCTTCAGGAAGTGCTGTCTGAAGTGATGAACCTGGTGGGCAAGAAGATGTCAAACGCCAACATTGAGCTGATTGAGAATGCAGCGCCGGATGTACCAAAGGCCTACGTGGATGTTCAACAATTGCAGCAGGTCTTTCTGAACCTTATATTGAATGCGATTGATGCCATGGCCGAGGGTGGAACATTGCGCTTTGATTTTCATGCGATTCACGAAAATCAATCCAAGAGACCGTGGTTGCAGGTCGTCGTCAGCGATACGGGCAGTGGTATTGCTCAAAACCGCTTGGAAACTATTTTTGATCCGTTTTTTACCACCAAGCCCAGTGGATTGGGTCTGGGGCTTTCTATAGTTTATAGAATTATCACGGAACATGGCGGAGATATCCGTGTTCAGAGTAAAAAGGGAGAGGGGACAACATTTACCCTTCGCCTGCCGACAGGAGCGCATACATGAGTCTGGAAAAAATATTAGTCGTCGAAGACAATGAAGATCTTCTTTTTACACTTCGACGTGTTCTGGAAAAAGAGGGCTATAAAGTTTATGGGGCTGAGGATGGCAAAGAGGCCATAGAGGTTTTTCAACGAGAATTGATCGATCTCATCCTGCTGGATCTCAAACTTCCCAAGATTGGCGGTATCGATGTGCTCATCGAATTGAAGGAACACGATCCAGACTGCATCGTCCTCATGATGACCGGTTCAACCGATCCCAAACCGGCTATTGAAGCGATGAAAATGGGCGCCCATGACTATCTGATGAAGCCCTTTGAGCTCGATGAGGTCAAGCTGGTTGTCAAGAAGGCACTGGAAACGCATGACCTCAAGCGTGAAGTGGCCCGGTTGAAGCGCAAGAAAAAGGACGGCAATCATTTTGATGCCATTTACGGCAAAAGCCGGGGTATTGAGAGTGTTAAAGAGCTGATTCGTGTGGTTGCCACCACGCCTAAGACGTCCGTTTTAATTGATGGTGAGAGTGGCACCGGCAAAGAGCTGGTGGCAAATGCCGTGCATTACGCCAGTTCGAGAGCGGGTGAACCGTTTATCAAGCTCAATTGCGCCGCCATTCCCGATAATCTTCTTGAGAGTGAACTCTTCGGTTTTGAGAAAGGCGCCTTCACAGATGCCAAATCAATGAAAAAAGGTCTCTTTGAGCTGGCCAACGGCGGCACACTTTTTCTCGATGAAATATCAAGTATGAAGTTGAGTCTGCAGCCCAAAATTCTTCGTGTGATTGAATCTCAGACCTTCAGACGCATTGGGGGGACTGGGGATATCAAGCTGGATATCCGTGTCATTGCCGCAACCAATACCGACCTGGCGGAGCTGGTAAAGGCCAAGGAATTCCGGGATGATCTTTATTACCGGCTGAAAGTGATGGAGATTAAATTACCCCCCTTGCGAGAAAGAACTGATGATATTCTCATGCTGGCCAAATTGTTTATTGAAACCTTTAATCAGGAATTTAACCGTCAGGTCAAACGTATGGATGAAGACACGGAGCGCCTTCTCTTGGCCTATCGCTGGCCTGGGAATATTCGTGAGCTTAAAAATGTCATTGAACGTTGTGTGATTCTTTGTCAAGGCGATATGTTGGTACCTGACAACCTGCCCTCAGATTTAAAAGAGGGGGCAGAATGCGTTGAAAACAACTCACCCCCCATGTCATTCGGCATGATCAGCCTGCTTGAGATGGAAAAACATCATATCTTAGACATTCTCAACAAGGTAGAGGGCAACAAGTCGCAGGCTGCCAGAATCTTAAATATCTCAAGATCAACACTGAGAGAAAAATTGAAAGCATATGGCCTGATGTAGTGATTTGTTTTCGGCCACCTTGCTGTGAATTCAACAAGGTGGCGCCCCTTCAACGGGGAAGTATGGTTTTGGTTCTTTTGAAATAGAATTTGTTAAGCTACTAAGAAACAATCACTTAAATCTTCCTCAGCAACTTTCAAAGTCCTCTCCTTTCCTTCAAAAATCATGGTATGAATTTTGCCTTCATGGGGTGACAAGGTAATATCGGCCAGGATCCGGAGTATTTTTATACATGGAAAACAACAAAAAGACACTCCTCATTGTCGATGATGAAGAAGATCTCACATGGAGTCTCTCCAGAAAACTGGGGAAGGAAAGCAGTCCACTGAAGGTCTATTGTGCCAACTCCGGCCTTGATGCGCTGGATGTTTTAAGCATGCATCAGATCGACATGGTTTTAACTGATTTACGCATGCCGGGTATCAATGGATTGCAGCTGCTTTCACAGATCAGATCAAAGTATCCGGACACACATGTGATTGTGATGACCGCCTATGGTTCACCGGAGATTCAGGAGGCCATTAATCATTGGGGTGAGACGGAGTACATCGAAAAGCCTTTTGAAATTAACGAATTACGTCGATTGATTTTCAGTCAACTGGACATATAAGATTAAGGTTAAACAATGGTAGCCCGCAAAGCACAAAAATCTACAAACAAAACACCAGCCCTGGACCCTTCTATCACAAGTTACAAGACGGTAATCCGTGTCATCGGGGCGGGTGGCGCAGGGAACAATACCATTCACCATCTCTACACACGGCACGATACGGCAATAGAGACGATATGCATCAATACAGATGCCCAGGATTTGATGAAACGTGAGGCAGACCGCCGCATCCTTATTGGTAAAGATATTACGGCTGGACTGGGGGCCGGAGGCGATCCGCAAATTGGAGAACACGCCGCCCTTGAAAGCCGTGATGTGATTCGTTCCGTGATTGAAGGGGCTGACATGCTCTTTCTCACCTGTGGTATGGGTGGAGGCACAGGCACGGGTTCGATACCTGTGGTGGCACAAATTGCCCGTGAGCTTGGCATTTTAACGGTGGCCATTGTCTCAATGCCCTTTTCTGATGAAGGGATGATCCGCTGGGAGAATGCGCAGATCGGCTTGGAGAAGTTGCGTAAAAAAGTTGACAGTCTCATTGTACTTCGCAACGATAAACTGGTGGACCTGTACCCGGATCTCCCATTGACAGACGCCTTTCATGCCGGAGATGAAATTTTAATCAATGCCCTGCTGGGTCTCTCTGACCTGATTCTCAAAAATGGCGTCATCAATCTCGATTTTGCAGATATCGCCATGGTGCTGCGAGACGGTCCCAACGCCACTATCGGCGTGGGGGAGAGCAATACGGAGAATCGTGTGGAGGAGGCGTATCAGAGGGCCATTGGGCATCCGATGATGGAGGCAGAAATTACAGGGGCGCAGAGTGCGCTGGTTCATATTGCCGGCGGACCAGGTCTGACATTGAAAGAGGCGCGCCGGGTCATCCATTTGATATCTCAAAAGATGGATCCCAGTGCCCGCGTGATCTGGGGCGTCTCTGTGGACAAGTCGATGCGGCAAAACCTTAAGGTGATGATTATCGCCAGCGGCTTAAAAGAGCCTGGCTACATTAACAGAGAGATTGCGCTACAGGAAAACAATCAGGTGCCATTTTCACAAGAAGCTGAGTTGCAGACGCTTCAGGCAGCCCCCCTTGATGCGGTGAACAGTATTTTTGATATCAAAGAGTCGATAATGGCATCAGGCGAAGAGTTGGCGCCACAGCCCAAAAAGTCGAGACCGACCAATCAAACCACACAGGTTTTTTATAAAATTTTGGCAGAAGAGGCGGCAGCCGACCTCAAACGTTTCGATCGTGCCGTCCATTTCCTGAGACAGGACGCGGACAACAGAAAAGCACTGCTTGATGCAAAACAGGCCTGTAAGCTGCTTCATGCATCCGCTCAGATGTTTGGTTTTGATGAGATCGGTCAGTTGCTTGATGCCATTGAAAACATCCTCAGCGCCCTGCAATCCAGAGAGATCAAATTGACCGGTAAAATTCTGGATTCAATGACGCTGGCCATGGAAATGGTGGTCGATCTCATGGACAATCAAAGTGACGGCCGGGGTGAAACAGGCTATATTGTTGACAGGTTGAGGGATTTGAAAGCAGAGGCACTTCAGTCCAGCTAACCCCTTTTAAATGGCGGCATAACGTCGCCATTTATCAGATAAAAAAACCCACCTATCTATCAAATTTTACTTGACTTTTTAGATATTAACAGCTATCTTTATTGGCAATTTGAGGGCGATTAGCTCAGTTGGTTAGAGTGCTTGCTTGACATGCAAGAGGTCGGCAGTTCGAATCTGCCATCGCCCACAAATTTTCTTTAAATGAGGACCTGCGCATAAGAAAAGGATTGTGTACATTGGCTCAGTTACATATTACACTACCCAAAGGGAAAGAGGCAACAATCCAGGCGGGGCAGACACTGGCCGATGTGCTCAAGCAAGAGTGGCCCGATATGCTAAGACAGGCTGTCGGTGCCAGGTTGAATGGGCAGGTCATTGGGCTCTCTTCGCCCATTGAAATAGGTGGAGATGTACAGATTTTAACCTGCAACGATGATGAGGGGTTGCAGGTTTTTTGGCATAGTGCCGCCCATGTCATGGCTGCCGCAATTAAGGCAATCTATCCTGACGCTCAGTTGGGTATAGGGCCTTCAATTGACGGTGGTTTTTATTATGATGTAAAATATGATCAGCCAATCAGCGTGGATGATCTCCCCGCCATTGAAGAGAAAATGGCTGAGATCGTCAAGGCCGATCTGCCGTTCGTGCGTGAGGAGCTCTCACGGGATGAGGCGATTGAGCGCTTTGAGGCCGAGAATGAGCCGTTCAAGGTCGAGCTGATCAATGATCTGCCCGAGAACGAGATCATTTCAATCTATAAAAATGACAATGCGTTTACCGATCTCTGTCGCGGTCCTCATCTGGCCAGCACGGGACGGATTAAGTATTTCAAGCTATTAAGCGTGGCGGGCGCCTACTGGCGCGGCGATGAGCGAAACGCCGTACTTCAGCGTATTTATGGCATCGCATTTGATAATAAGAAAGCGTTGAAAAGCCATGTCAATGCGCTTGCAGAGGCTGCCAAGCGCGACCATCGAAAGTTGGGTAAAGAGCTTGATCTCTTCAGTTTTCAACCGGAAGGCCCGGGCTTTCCCTTCTGGCATCCACGGGGTCTGGTAATTTATAATCAGATTCAGGATTATATGCGAAAAACACTGTTCCTGCACGGCTATGATGAGATAAAGACACCGGTGATTCTAAACGAAGAACTGTGGCATCGCAGTGGGCACTGGGACAACTATAAAGAAAATATGTATTTCACGCAAATCGACGAAAAAGATTATGCGGTGAAGCCCATGAACTGTCCAGGTGGTTTGCTGGTCTTTAAAAACAGCAAGCACTCCTACAGGGATCTGCCGATTAAGCTTTCTGAGATGGGGCTTGTGCATCGCCACGAGAAGTCCGGTGTGCTGCACGGCCTGTTTCGCGTGCGGCAGTTTACACAGGATGACGCCCATGTATTCTGTACGCCCGATCAGATGGAAGAAGAGGTCATCAAGCTGATCGATCTGATCTACGAGGTGTATGAGAACTTTGGTTTTAACGATTTTCAGCTTGAGTTGTCCACGCGTCCGGCCAAGGCGATCGGTTCGGATGAGATGTGGGATAAGGCTGAGTCTGTGCTTGAAAAGGCGTTGGAGCGCAAGGGAATAGGCTATCAGCTGAATAAAGGTGATGGTGCGTTTTACGGCCCCAAGATCGATTTTCATATCCGCGACTCGTTGCGCAGAATGTGGCAGTGCGGCACCATTCAAGTCGATTTTTCAATGCCGGAGCGCTTTGGTCTTGAGTACACCGGCGCCGACGATGAAAAGCATCGGCCGGTAATGATTCATCGGGCCATTTTAGGTTCGGTAGAACGTTTTCTTGGGATTCTTATCGAGCACTACGGCGGCGCTTTCCCGATATGGCTGGCCCCTGTGCAGTGCGTTGTGATGCCCATTAGCGATAAACACCATGATTTTGCCCGACAGGTTCATAGGCAGTTGTTTGAGCGGGGCATTCGGGTGAAGCTGGACGATCGTAACGAAAAAGTGGGTTACAAGATTCGTGAGGCTGAAAAGGGTAAAACGCCTTACGTGTGTGTTATTGGAGACCGAGAGGTTGAAAACAGTGTGCTTGCCGTGCGGAAGCGCCGTGAAGGGCAGCTTGGCGAGATGTCTGTAGATGCTTTTATCGGTCAAATTGTAGATGAAATTGCAAGGAGGGTCTATCATTAAAAAGGCAAGAGGTAAACCGCCTGTCAAGGGTAAAGATGAACCGCGCCTGAACGAAGAAATTACAGTGCCAGAAGTCAGATTGATTGATGTTGATGGTACGCAAATGGGTGTTGTGAAAATTGATGACGCCATTGCTCGGGCCGAACAACGGGATTTGGACCTTGTCGAGATAGCCCCCAAAGCAGCACCGCCTGTCTGTCGCGTGATGGACTACGGCAAGTACAAGTACCAACTGAGCAAGAAAGAAAAAGAGAGCAAGAAAAAGCAACACGTCATTCAAGTGAAAGAAATTCGACTGCGTCCGACCATTGATGAGCATGATATCGATTTTAAATTGAAGCATGCACGCAAGTTTCTTGAACAGGGCAATCATCTTCGCATCCGTATCCTGTTCAGAGGTCGGCAAATTGTTCATCCCGAACTGGGTGAAGCCGTGCTTCACAGGGTGCAGGCCGAACTGGAAGATCTGGCCAAGCTGGATCGAAATCCTGTTCGCGAGGGTCGCAGTCTGATTGCGAATTTTATACCGAAATAAGCGAAGGAGTCACCCGAAATGCCTAAAATGCGCACACAGCGTGGCGCCGCCAAGCGGTTTAAGTTGACCGGCAAAAAGAAAATCAAACGCGGCAAAGCTTATAAGAGCCACATCTTGAACAAGAAAAGCCCCAAACGTAAGCGTAATCTTCGTCAGGCCGGCTTAGTCGCCGCTTCAGAAGTGCCTAGAGTGAAGAGAATGCTGGGTGTCGGCTAAACATAGAAAGCTGAATTAGGAGTCAAAGAATGCCTAGAGCAAAAACAGCCGTAGCTTCACGGAAGCGTCGGAAAAAAATATTAAAAGCTGCCAAAGGATACTGGGGCGGTAAAAAGAACCTGCTTAAAACAGCCAAGGAAGCTGTTGAGCGCGGGATGTCTTACTCGTACAGAGACCGTCGTGTCAAAAAACGCGAATTCCGTAAGCTGTGGATCGTGCGTATCAACGCTGCGGTGCGTCCCTACGGATTGAATTACTCGCGTTTTATCAATCTCGTGCAAGAGAGCGGCATCGATCTGAATCGGAAAGCACTGGCTGATCTGGCCGTTTCCGATCCCGCTGCCTTCCAGAAAATCGTTGAAAGCGTACAGAAAGCTTAATCGAATCTATTCATGAGCGAAAATGACTTAATTCAACTCGTCCAAGAAACGCAGAAAGCATTCGATCAAGCCTTTCAAGATACCGTGAGTTCCGATGATCTAGAAAACCTGCGCGTATCTTATTTGGGTAGAAAAGGCAGAGTTGCAGGGTTATTTAAAAGCCTGTCCACTGTGCCGCCGGAAGAAAAAAAGGCGGCTGGACAGGCTTTAAATCAATTGAAACAATCTCTGCAGGCCCGCATCGATGAGAAGCAGGCCGCACTTACCCAGGATGGTCCCAGTCAACTGCGTTTCGATACTTCTCTGCCCGGCAATTGGCCGGCTGTAGGTAAGTATCATCCCTTGACCCAAGTGACGAGGGAGATCAAACAGATCTTTCAGAACATGGGTTTCAAGGTTGCCGATGGTCCCGAAGTCGAATCAGAGTACTACAACTTTGAAGCGCTGAATATTCCCGAAGGCCATCCGGCCAGGGATATGCAGGACACGCTCTTTGTAGATGATGGCTTTGTGCTCAGAACGCACACCTCTCCTGTGCAGATCCGAACCATGGAGTCTCAGGCGCCGCCAATACGGGTGATATCCCCTGGACGGTGTTACCGTCGGGATACGCCGGATGCCTCGCATTCGCCGATGTTCCATCAGGTTGAAGGTCTCTGTGTGGATGAAGGCATCACCTTTGCCGATTTAAAAGGCGTGATTCTCAATTTCGCACGACAGCTGTTCGGGTCCAATGTGAAAATCCGGTTTCGTCCCAGTTTCTTTCCCTTTGTAGAACCAGGCGCAGAGTATGATTTTACCTGTCTGATCTGTGGAGGCAAGGGATGCCGTGTCTGTAAGGGCACAGGCTGGGTTGAAATTTCAGGGGCGGGGATGGTGAATCCCAAGGTGTTCGATTATGTCGGTTACGATCCAGAGAAATATACTGGATTCGCCTTTGGCATGGGTATCGAGCGTATTGCCATGCTGTTGTACGGCGTTCACGATATTCGTCTCTTCTTTGAAAACGATGTGCGTTTCTTAAAGCAATTCTAAGGCTTTCTTTCATGAAAATCAGTCTCAATTGGTTGAAACAGTATGTAGATTTTGATCTCTCTCCAGAAGTCATTGCAGAAAAGCTGACGCTTGCAGGGCTTGAAATGGAAGAGATGGAACAGATTGGCGGTTCTTTTTCCGGTGTCGTTGTTGGCGAGGTGGTCAAAGCCGAGAAACACCCCAATGCAGACAAGCTGACGCTGTGTACCGTCAATGACGGTGAATCAGAGCTTCAGATCGTCTGCGGTGCTCCCAATGTCGCAGAGGGTCAACGGATCCCTGTGGCCAGGGTAGGGGCCACGCTGGTGGGCGGATTCACAATCAAGCCGGTCAAGCTGCGCGGAATAGAGTCCTTTGGTATGCTCTGTTCTGAACGTGAGTTGGGACTCAGTGAAGCCCACGAGGGCATCATGGTGCTTGACGCTTCTCAATACAGGCCTGGTGACACCTTCATGGTGGACGGACCTGAGGAGGACACGGTTCTTGAAATTGCCATTACGCCCAACCGGCCCGACTGTCTCTGTCATCTGGGCGTGGCCAGGGAGGCCGCAGCCATACTCGACCAACCGTTGAAACGCCCGTCTGTCAGCGTGGTTGATGCAGAACCCGCCACAGAGGCCTTCATCGATATTGAAATTCAAGATGCACAGGCCTGTCCGCGTTACAGCGCCCGTGTGATCCGTGATGTAAAAATCGGTCCCTCACCGCAATGGCTGAGAACACGACTGGAGTCGATAGGATTGCGCTCCATCAACAATGTGGTGGATGTCACCAATTTTGTGCTGATGGAGACCGGCCACCCCCTGCATGCTTTCGATTATGATGAAATTGCTGGACAGAAAATTATTGTAAGAAAGGCCAGGCAGGACGAGGCCTTTACCACCCTGGACAACCAGGAGCGCAAACTGCACGCAGATGATCTGCTCATCTGCGATGGCAACAGGGCCGTGGCGCTTGCCGGTGTCATGGGCGGACTCAATTCAGAGGTCTCCGAAAAAACCGTGAATATTCTGCTGGAGAGCGCCTATTTTGATCCCATGACCATCCGCAGAACGGCCAAGCGCCTGGGCATGTCCACTGATGCGTCTCAACGTTTTGAGCGTGGGGCCGACCCCAATGGCACGCTGTACGCGCTGGACCGTGCCGCGCAGCTCATCTCAGAGCTGGCCGGCGGCACCGTGTGCAAGAACGTGGTCGATGCCAATGTGCGTCCCATTACACCGCTGCAGGTCGATGTGCGTCCGGAGCGCGTCAACCATGTGCTGGGTTCAAATTTCTCTGCCGAGGCAATGATCGACGTTTTCAAACGATTGGGGCTGTCAGCAGAGGGACGCGCTCCCATCCACACTGAAATTCCGACGTTCCGTCCCGATTTAACCCGTGAAATTGATTTAATTGAGGAAGTGGTGCGGCTCTACGGCTTTGATCACATTGAGCCCTCGGCCTTGACCTCGATGCCGTTGATTGACAATAGAACGCGTGAAACCGATTTTGTTGAAGCCTTGAAAGATCATATGGTCGGCCAGGGATTTGATGAATGCGTGCACAGCAGCATGGTCTCAAAGTGGCAGGCCCAGTGGTCTGATGCGGTCACGCCGATTGCGATCACCAATCCATTGAGTCCGGAGACGGCTGTGTTGCGGACCTGGGTGATGCCCACTCTGCTCAACGCCGTGGCCTGGAACCAGAACCGATCCACATCGAATCTGAAGCTCTTTGAGATTGGCAAACAGTTCAGGAACACGGACAAAGGGCCGGTGGAACATCTGTCCCTGGCCGTGGTGCTCTCCGGTATTGATGATCGCGGGAGTTACTGGACTGATGCCAAGAAGGATTGGGACTTCTTTGCCTTGAAGGGCGTGATGGAGAGCCTGAACCGCCAGTTTCATCTCAAATTGGCGCTTCAGCCCGACAGCCATCTCTTCCTCAACGATGAGACGGCCACAGAGGTGAAGCTGGACGGTAAATGTGTAGGCTATCTTGGACAGATAGACAAAAAAATATTGAAGAAATGGGACATCAGCCAGACGGTGTGGGGCTTTGAGATTCATGTTTTACCCATGGAACAGGCTTCACGAAAACGCGTGGCTTTTCAACCTATTGCAAAATACCCCACGGTCAAACGCGATCTGGCTTTTGTTGTCGATGAACCTGTGATCATCGGTGAGATCATCAAGGTGATCAAGAAAGCGGGTGGCAATTATTGTCAGGACGTGTCACTCTTTGATCTCTACAGAGGGGATCAAATTGCATCAAATAAAAAGAGTGCCGCCTTTGCCTTGACTTTTCTCTCTATGGATCGTACATTAACAGATACAGAAATTGACCCATTGATGTCAAATATTATTAAGGCCGTGAATAAACACTTCCAGGCCGAACTCCGCTCCTAGGGGTAAGAATAACAGGGGATTGAAAGGAGTATTTGATGGAAGCCCAGAGTTTCGATCTTTTAGAAGAAAAGATCAGTAATCTTATAGGAATGCTAAACAGACTTAGAATTGAGAATCAGGAACTGAAAAATCAGAATCAAGAAATGCGTTTACAACTGGATGATAAAGAACAGTTGTTAAGTTCATTGAAAAATGAGACTGATCAGCTTCGCAATGCAAAGACTGATGTAGAGATGTACAAGCAGAACCAGGACCGTATTGCCAATAAAGTTGATTCTTTATTGATGAAACTCAAAGAATTCGAAGACTACCAGTAAAAAGAGGCTGCACACTCCAGCGGTTGGTGTAGCAAGTTAATCACAAGATTTAATCAGGACCGTCCCGATGGGCTCGGAAAACAATGTCCTCTCGGTAAGAATATATGGCGCTGAATACTCTATTCGCGGCCAAACCAACCCTGATGAGATAAAGGCCGTCGCCGATTATCTTGATCAGAAAATGCGTGAAGTCGATAAAAATGTACGTGTCGACTCCTCATTAAAAGTGGCCATTCTCGCGTCTTTGAATATTACTTATGAACTTTTTCGAGAACGAAAAGAAAAAGAGGCATTGCAGGCACTGCTTAACTCTAAGGTCAAGCAGTTGAATACGCTTATCGACAAGCAACTTTAATATCACTGATTAAAACATTGTGTAGCAGATAAACCCGCTGGAGAATTGGAACCCTGCTTGGCAGGATTCCATCCTCAACTGGCGGGATTTTTTTTGGAGGACACATGGACTCATTATGGATTTTAATCGCTGCTGTTGTCAGTATTGCAATGTTCTTTGTTGGTTGGGTTGTCAATCATCGTGTGGGACAGGGCAAGGTGGCCAGTGCCGAAAAATTGGCTGAAAAAATTGTTTCTGAAGCAGAAAAAGAGGCGGATGGCCTTAAACATCTCAAGGTTCTAGAAGCCAAAGATGAATGGTATAAACAGAAACAGAACTTTGAGCGCGAAACACGCAATCAGAGACAGGATCTCGACCGGAAGAAGAATAAGATTCAAAACCGCGAGTTGGAAATTGATCGCCGAGTGAATCACCTGACGCAACGTGAGAATGATATTAAAGGTCAGGAACAGTCCATCAAGGACCGTGCGGATCATCTACAGCGTCGTACCGAGGCCCTCGATGAAGTGATCGAGAAACAGAATGAACGTCTCGAGAAGATTTCCGGCATGTCCAACGAAGAGGCATTGCGCGAATTAAAGAACAACTTGATGGATAAGGCCAAACAAGAGGCGGCTAAAGAGGTTAAAAATATCCGTGACCAGGCCCGCTTGACTGCCAATAAAGAGGCAAAAGAAATTATCATCTCTGCCATACAGAGAACGGCTGCAGACCATTCCGTTGAAACGACGGTTTCTGTGGTGCATCTGCCCTCTGATGAGATGAAAGGCCGCATTATCGGACGTGAAGGAAGAAATATCCGTTCCTTTGAAAACGCAACAGGGATTGACGTTATTGTGGATGATACACCGGAAGCTGTGATTCTCTCCGGCTTTGATCCCTTCCGCCGGGAGATTGCCAAGCGTTCTCTAGAGACCCTGATCTCTGACGGACGCATTCATCCGGCCCGTATTGAAGAAGTGGTTGAGAAAACCCGCAAGGACATGGAAGAGGTCATCGTGGAACTGGGTGAACAGGCCATGCTTGAGACAGGTGTGCACGGCCTGCATCCCGAACTGGTGCGTCTGCTTGGTAAGCTGAATTACCGGACAAGTTACGGCCAGAACGTGCTTCAGCACTCCATTGAGGCGGCCCATCTCTCTGGGTTGATGGCTTCAGAACTTGATCTTGACCCCGTCATTTCAAAACGGTCGGGTCTGCTTCACGATATTGGCAAGGCAGTGGACAGAAATACCGAAGGCACGCACTTTGCCATTGGTGCGGATCTGGCAAAGAAATACGGTGAAGGCGCCATTGTACAGAATGCCATTGCCGCGCATCACGGTGAAGTGGAGATGATTTCGCCCATCTCGGCGCTGGTGCAATCTGCTGATGCCATAAGCGGCTCACGCCCTGGGGCGCGTCGCGAGACCCTGGAAGGCTATATCAAACGCCTTGAAAAACTGGAAGGCATTGCCGAATCTTTCCAAGGCGTTCAAAAAACCTATGCAATTCAGGCCGGCCGTGAGATCCGTGTCCTTGTTCAGCCCGAGAAAATCACCGACGCCCTGTCAGACCAGATGGCGACGGATATTGCAGAAAAAATCCAGGCCGAGATGGAGTATCCAGGTCAGATTAAAGTAACGGTGATCCGTGAATATCGCTCCGTGGATTACGCCAAATAAGAAAGTTGTGTTCTGTGAGTCAAACTTTTAATATATTGTTTATTGCAGATGTGGTTGGCAAGCCCGGCCAGGAAGCCGTGAGTTCTTTCATTGATGAGCTGAAGCGTGACCATGACATCAATTTTACAATCGTCAATGGTGAAAATGCCGCTTCTGGTAAGGGGTTGAGTCGACGTATTGCCAATGAATTCTTTGACATGGGTATCGATGTCATCACGTCAGGCAACCATATCTGGAATCGCGACAAGTTCTATCCGCAACTGGACGAATACGATCAGATGCTCAGACCGTTGAACTACCCGCTGGCATGTCCGGGGCACGGTTCAGTCATCATTAATAAAAACCAGACGCGTGTGGGTGTCATTAATCTCCAGGGACGCAGTTTCATGTTTCCCATACGCTGCCCGTTCAAAGCGGCTGAGGCGGAGATTAAACATCTCAAATCGCAGGGTGCAAAAATCATATTTATCGATTTTCATGCGGAGGCTACAGCAGAGAAGCGGGCGCTGGGCTGGCATCTCGATGGACAGATCAGTGCCCTGGTGGGGACACATACCCATGTTCAGACCGCAGACGAATCTGTCTCGTTACAGGGGACGGCCTATATCACGGATGCAGGCATGACAGGTCCCTTTGATTCAGTGATCGGCATGGACAAGCAAGTGGCCATTCAACGTTTTTTAACTCAGATGCCCGTTTCCTATCGCATGGCTACTGAGGATATTCGCTTGAACGGCGTGGTGGTTTCAGTGGACGCCGCCACGGGCAGGGCCGTTAAAATTCAGCGCATTGAGAAAAAAATGGATCCCGATTTTACAGTTTAATCCAGGGGAGGAGTCCGTTTATGGTTCAAATTATTGATGGTAAAGCCATAGCAAAGACCATTCGACAGGAAGTGGCCTCTGCCATTGAAAGCCTGCCGCACAGCGCCCAGCGGCCGAAGCTGGTGGTGGTGCTTGTGGGTGATGATCCCGCATCGCAGGTTTATGTGCGCAATAAAGCAAGGGCCTGTCATAAGGCGGGCATGCTCTCGGATCAGATACTCTTTGACGATACCGTTTCTGAAGAGAAACTACTGGAACAGATTCATCTTCTGAACGAAGACCATACTGTACACGGTGTTCTGGTGCAGCTTCCATTGCCGGCCCATATCAATGAAACCCGTATTCTGGATGCCATTGTGCCAGAGAAAGATGTCGATGGATTCCACCCGGTCAATGTTGGTAAATTGGTCACAGGGGATACGACCGGATTTGTCCCGGCCACCCCGGCGGGTATTATTGAACTTCTGCACAGAAGCGGCCACGACCCTCAGGGAAAGCATGTGGTGGTGGTTGGCCGCAGTAATATTGTGGGGAAACCCGCGGGGATGCTGCTGCTTCAAAAGGGAATCACCGGCGATGCCACTGTGACATTCTGTCATTCAAGAACCAAGGATTTAAAATCTTTTACCACTCAGGCGGATATTCTGATTGCCGCCATTGGTCGCCCTGAAATGATTACCGCCGATATGCTGAAAGAGAATGTTGTCATCATTGATGTGGGGACAAATCGCGTAGAAGCGCCCGATACAGAGAAGGGCTATCGTTTGGTAGGCGATGTGGAATTTGAGGGTGCATCAAAAAAAGCCAGTGCAATCACCCCGGTGCCGGGTGGTGTTGGTCCGATGACCATCGCCTTGCTGTTGAAAAATACATTAAAATCATATCAGATGATAAACGCTTAAAATAGATCATAATGGGTAAACGCCAATCAGGGGAATGATATGGGAAATACCGCATCTAAATCCAAAATGATCTCTGTCACTATCTTGCTCAGTGACGCTGAGTTGAGACTCAATATTCAGTCGGATGGGGCCCAGCCGCTTAGTCATGAAGCAGTGAAGGAAGCTGTGATAGCGAAGTATCATAGCGATGCAGGTCTGACCGAGGCGTTTATCGAAGAGGACCGGCTTGTCATCCAGTGGATGCCTGAACATATCAACCGGGAGGCAGAAGCCTATCATCAGGCAGCAGTGGAGTTTGCCAAACGTAAATTGATTGACAAAGCCATGGCCAATTGGGAAAAAGGCATCAACCTCAATCCCCATGATGCTGATTATCGCTATAAGCTATCCCTTTTGCTTTACGAGAAAAAACAGTATGCCGATGCCATTCTTCATCTCGAACGCGCCGTGACACTGTGTCCGATTCATTATAAAGCCCACCTGCTTCTGGGCATGACATGGTTGAAATTACGTAAATTTGAAAAAGCTGAAAATGCGCTTGAAGATTCACGTGCGCTTCACATGAAGAACATGCTTGTACATCTCAACTTGGGGGCTGTTTACAGTGTCCAACGCAAATTCAATGAAGCCATTGCCGCTTTTGAAGTATGCACAGAATTGAATCCGCGTGAAGCCAGAGCCTATCTTGGGTTGGCACGTATCTACACTGTGATAAGCGACACTGAACAGGCCAACCGTTTCTTCAGGCGGGTAGCTGAATTGGCACCGGGCACCAAAATGGCCGAGTACGCTCAACGCGCCATAAAGGTTGATTCAGTTGTGGTCCCCGATGAAAGTAAAACGAGACAGAGTGGTTCAAGTGATTCTCCGAGTTTAAGAGCTACAGCCCAGCCTGTTGAAAACAGAGACGATCAGTTTTCAATGGGAATGGGACATTATATTGCGGGCCAGTATAACCAGGCAGCACAACAATATAAAGCCTTTTTGCAGACCCATCCTTCAGACGACTATGCATGGTATCTGCTGGGCGAAACCCTGTTGCGTCTCGGAAAACCGGAAGAAGCCGCCGACTGTTTCAAGCGATCTATCCGATTAAATGATAAGCGTGGTCTCTATTTCAAATGTCTCGGTGTGGCGCTTCACCAGCTGGGAAAAACCAATGAAGTGACGCAGGTACTGAAAAAGGCCATTGAACTGGGGAAGAGAGACGGATTGTCATTCTCTATCTACGGTGCGAACCTGCTCAGGTCTAGAAAAATCGATGATGGTATCAATTATCTTCAAATGGCTATCAAGAAGAACCCCAATAATCCCTACGCCCTTTATCAATTGGCTTTGGGTCTGGTTCAGCAAAACGAGACAGATAAAGCCAAAATGTATCTCGACCAAATTATGGCTTTCCCTGCGGCTTCTCCCATAAAAGATCAGGCCGTAAAGATGATACAGACGCTATCCATACCGTAGACGATCATCATGGATATGCAAATACTGCCTGATTATCTCCAATCTGATCAGACAGATTTTTTACTTAAGACGGCTTCAAAGGTTCTCCAAACGCTTCAATCTGATGCAATACTCAGCACACAAATTCTCTCCTATGGTTCAACTTATATTGTAATACGTGATATTCATGGATTGCGACATACCTGTCAATGGACGCTTTCAACCAAAATACATATTCTGGGTGCAGGAAAAGCGGCATCGCAGATGGCTCAAGCGCTCTTGACCTATCTGCCCGAAAAACAGGTGGAAGGGGGTATTGTCCTCACCAAGCATGGTCACGGTGTTGACTGCTGGCCTGTCCAAGTTTTAGAGGGCGACCACCCGCTGCCAAGTGATCGCAATGTGCTCAACACCCATCAATTGCTTAAATATATTAATAATATCAAAACCGATGATCTCGTATTTTTCTGCCTTACCGGGGGCGCATCGGCTTTGATGTGCATGCCTCATCAAGGGATTACGGTGCCGGTTTTACAGCGTGTAAACCAACAGCTCCTGGCTTCCGGGGCCGGTATAGCCGATATCAACAGGATCAGATCTGCTTTGAGCCAGGTAAAGGGAGGCGGACTGGCAAGGCGCCTCAAACATGTACCGTTGGTCACATTGACAATAAGCGATGTGAATGGCGATTCACCAGAGAGTATCGGCTCGGGCCCAACATGTCCATCGCAAGCCCATTCTCCAAATGGACTGTCTGAATTAGCCCGCCGTCTTGGCATCCAGCTGCCGCCCATCAGAAAAGGTCCGAAACCACCGACACAACCAACCGCTATACATAAATATATAATTTTAGAGAATACGCAAAAAGTTATTAGTAGTTGTATAAAGTTTATACCATCAGAACTTGAGAGAGAAATTATTGCAAATAACTTTTCTGATGATATTGAAAAATACGGACAGCAATGGCAGGATACATTAAAAATAGCCAACGAAAAAAAAATCTTCATCGGTACATCAGAGTGTTCTGTTAAGCTTATACCGAATTGTGGGCTTGGCGGTCGCAACCAGCATCTGGCTTTGTTGTTGGCCAAATTTCTATTTATGTTAAACCGGGAAGCCACATTTTTGAGTCTTGGAAGTGACGGTTCTGACGGACCCACGAAATTTGCAGGGGCGCTGGTAAACCAAAAAACCTGGTTGCAGTCGCCGGAGCTGGCCAAACAGTGTTTAACACAAATGAATAGCTATGAATATTTCAAGCAAATGGGCGGACACATTAAAACGGGTAGTACAGGCACAAATCTGAATGATTTCCAGTTCTTACTTGTACATTGAGGTTCACATAAGATATATTATGTTTACCTGAGACGAAAAACACCCTTCTTCAGTATTCTTGTACAGTGCCTTTGTGTCTTTTTGTTTTTTCAGGTTTTTTGCATGTCAAGAGTATCGTTGGAATTGGGGTATGAAATTTGCATGTCCCTATGATTGCACCCCCGACAGGACTCGAACCTGTGACCCACTGCTTAGAAGGCAGTTGCTCTATCCAGCTGAGCTACGGAGGCTTTTTTTAAACGCATTTAAGATAATAATGCAAACAGCGGATGTCAATTAAAATTTTAAAACATATGAAGTTATCCTTAGTAAATAATCGGCGTCAGTTTCTTAAAAATGCATTCTCTATCACATCAGCATTTTTACTCTCACCTATTGAGTGGCTGGATGCCAAAATCTCTGATCAATCCCATGTCTACTGGGCAGAAGGCGACGATCCGTATCAGAATGTACAAAATGTCATTGCCATGATGGGGGGAATTGAACGCTGGTTTGATATTGAAGACATTATCGTGATTAAACCCAACTGTCAGTGGTGGAATCAGGGAACTGCCAATCTCTCAGCGATGCGATCAATTATCGAGCTAATACTTGATCTACCAGGTTTTTCCGGAGAGATTATCATAGCAGAGAATCATCAAAAATCAGGGACAGATAACCGCGGCTGGAGTGCTGACAATACAATAAATACCGACCCAGTGGCCCGGAATATTATTGAACTCATCGACTACTTTCAGCGTAACGGGCATCCCAACGTCACAAAATATCATTGGCTTAATTCTGAACGTGGCGGTGCCATTATCAATGGCCCTGCTCATGGGGATGGTTATGTACACCTGGATGAATGCCATGTCTATAATGGCAAAGAGACGCCCATGACCTACCCTGTATTTACATCGTCATACAGCGGCCGTAAGTTGGACTTGAAAAACGGCGTTTGGGACGGCGGCGGCTTTACAGGGCAACAGGTCAAACTGATCAACCTCTCTTCCCTGAATCACCATGCTTTTGGCGTCTCCGCTTCAGTAAAAAATTTGATGGGCATTGTTGACCTCCCGGGCAACGACAGCGGTAGGTTTAGCGACGGAAGATACAATTTCCATTCCATTGGGCTTGAAGGTATGGGCGGTGCGCTGGGCCAGTGGTTGCACGCAGTCAAACAGCCGGATTTAAATATCATTACAGCTGAATGGGTGGGCTGGGCCTCACGGATTGAACCCGGAGAAGCTGTACGGGGACGCTCTATTATCGCCTCTGAAGATCCTGTTGCGCTTGACTATTGGGCCGCCAAGCACATCCTCCACCCCCTTACACCTGATTCCTATGGATTGAAGGCATTCCACAACCCGGATTACCCCTACTCCCCTTTTAGACATTATCTTGCCGCCTGTCAGGCACAGGGTATTGGCACTATGAATGCCGAGGACATCGAACTTCACTATTATCATTCTTCGACTTCGGTGCCTGATGCCGCTTTGGGAGATTCAATAAAGGTTGAAGGTATTTACCCCAATCCTGTACACACGCGTGCCATTGTCGAGTTTTTTCTATACATGCCCACCGTCATCAATATTGTAATTTGGAACATAAAGGGGCAGAAAATAAAAACAATCATAAGGGGGCGTCAGCTCAATGCGGGACGACATCGCATTCCACTTCTTCAGTGCAATCATTTTCCCAACGGTACATATATAATGCAAATAAAAACCCCAGAGCGCCTGCATGCTCTGAGGTTTACAGTTTTTCATCAGTAATTTGTTTCTATTCTATAATTTTTACATTCCTCGGGCTTGACGGTGCAGCTAAATCAATTTCAAAGATCGCACCGGAAATAATCTGATCGCCCAAATTCCCCTCTGTATCAGCCAAGGCACTATCAGAAAAAACAAATTGACCACGTCCAACCGCCATATTGCCGTCGATCAATAGACGTCCGGTAAATTGATTTCCAGGTAAATTCCCCTGTAACTGCACAGGATGTAATCGTCCCTTATTGTCTATGAAGGATAAGGTCTGGGGCAGTCTATTTAATTGTCGTGTGCTTTCTATCTTAAGATCAACTGCGTTGACACTCAGGTTTGAGATAACTATTTTGGCATAAGGCGTGTGCGCTTGGTCCTGTACGAAGAGCTTGCTGGCCATAGGCGTGGCGGCCACACGATGCGAATCATAAGCCACGGCGGCCAATGCCCATTCTCCATGCTGGGCTTTTTGATGGAGTTTCAAGCGTACATAAATAAAACCTGTGGTTCGATCAATCCTGTAAACACTGCTTCTGCCATCCAGGTAGGCACCCTGCTGCCCCGTAATTTCATTCCAGTCCTCCCCACCTTCTGACTGTTTGGCCCATATGGTATTATCCGTGACAGAAAGGCTGAACACATAATTTTCATCGGCGGCATAGGCCCCGCCTCTTGCGTCAATAACAGATTGATCGATGTTTCCACGCCTTAAAATACAATCCACAAAACCCACGTCATCCCAGGTGGTTTGCGGAACGACTTTCAGTTTAAGCTCCACCCACTGCTCTGTAACAACGCGTAATACCTCTGTGCCGGTCTCAGGATCCATCAACGCCACATCCTGAATAGATGCCAGGCTCACAGGATCTTCAATCGACACAGTACCCGTCACTGTGGCTTGAGTATTTTGTGCGTCTGTGACCTTTAAATTCACCACATACTGACCCGCCACCTGATAGGCATGCGTTGTATTGGCTTCCGTTGAAATTGCGCCGTCACCAAAATCCCACTGATATTGATAGGGGCCGGTTCCTCCTTCGGCCTGCCCTTCAAACACGACTGGAATTAAGGGCGTTCCCTGCCTGTTAGTGAGATTGCTCTCCACTGTTAGCGGCCCATTCAAAGCGATAGTGACCGTATCACGTACACTTTGTCCATTGCTGTCTTCGATCAGACATATGGTCTCCCAAACCCCGGCACTGCCAAGCAGCCGTGTAATATTCCAGGATTGGGATTGTATTTGGCTGTCCCAGTACCATTTTACGGTATAGGGCGCAGTCCCCCCTTCAGCTGAACAGGAGAGGTTTAACGTTGCGGGGGCCGATGTGGCTGAAACTTGATTCTGAAGATGTAATAACAGCGGTAAATAGGTCTCAAATTCAAGCGTGTCGGTTGCACTGGCTCCATGCTGATCTGTGACCAATAATGCCACTTGATTTAATCCTCCCGTTGAGAAGGAGTGAGCTAGAATGTCAGCGTTGCCCGATTGTTGTCCATTGACGTGCCAAGTATAAGTATAGGGCGCCACCCCGCCTGTCACATTTGAATGAAACTGGGTTGTTGTGGGCACAAGAAGCCTTTTTGACATCGATGGAATGTTAATTTGAACATCCAGTGGTTCAAGTACATCGATCTCCTTACCCACAGTAACGGAGTGCCCATTGGTATCGGTAATGCGTAACGAGACGACATATTGGCCTGGCACAGTGTAAAGATGTTGGACGGTCTTCAGCTGGCTTTCCGCATTGTCTCCAAATTGCCAGACATACTGATACGGCGACAGTCCTCCTGTGGCCTCGGCGGTCATTTCAACACTGAAAGGGGCGTAACCCGCATCGTCACCTAAGAGAATCATTCCTGATAATGGCGTGGCTGGCGGTGTAACCGCTGTTTCATGGGTTTCAATGGCACCAATATCGGGCGCCTTTCCATCAAAAATGGTACTGATGCCTTCATTGGCCTGCCAGCTCATTGACCGGTCCAGGGTGATTGTATTGGCCTCAGTATCGATATCAATTATATGGGCGACTTCACCGGTTGAATGCACAACAATGGTGTCTCCGGGAACAATCTCATACCCCGATGAGAAACAGCGGGCATTGCTGACAGGGACCACGGCGCCTGACCCGGCGCTTCTTGTCGTGACCAGAGGAAGGCCTGCATCAATAGCGCCCGATTGGCTGCTGGGGCTGTAATCATAAGGCCCAGCGCCAACAGGCGCATCCCCGGCCATGTTCAAGGGAGATTGATTCAATTCCCGGGAGTGCTGCGCACCGCCCAGTGGCCCCCCGGCACCGGAAAAACGTGAACGCATGGATTGAAAACTCACGGCATTCCAGCTCCACGCTTTTGCCACGTCACCCATTGTGACGCCCTCACTGCTAAAATAGAGATTGCCGTCAATCTCAACTTTACTTAAATCTTTTGTATGCAATATGGCCAATTCACCCTGATGATTCCCACCCATGATGTTATTTTTAATCATGCAGTAATCAAAGCTCGGTGCGTATTCTTCAGTCAGGCGTACCCCCGCCAAACCGGGAAAACGTTTGAGAAAACTGGAGGATTCAGAGGCGATCTCGCTTAAGGAGCAGTCAGGCCCCTTATAGGTTCTGTTATTCCCAATAATGGTGTTGTGCACCACCACCCAGCGGTGGTTGTGTATGGAGATACCGCCTTTATTATCGTAAATGAAATTTCTGCGGATGAGAATGTTATGCGCCTGTGTTTTGGTTATATCCCCTTTCATGATACCACCGGTACCGCCACTCACATTGCCTGAACCATTATTATCGCCACGGTTCCCATAGATAATATTGCCCTCGATGACCACATGGGCGCTGCCCTTCAAATCGATGGCATTCTCAGCATTCTCTGCAATCACATTGTGACGGATGATGACTCCTCTGAAACTGCCGTGGTCAAACGAGAGTGAATAATCCGGCTCAAATTGAATGCCGTCTTCACTTCTTGCTCCAATGAGTCGATTTTTTTCAATGAGCATGGCCTGGTTGTTTCCGACGCTGGTCTGTATATCGATGCAATTACCCAATACGCCTTCAATTTCATTGCCACGTATAATGGTATATTTGGGACTGGATGTGGTAATAATGCCCGCATGCCAGTCGCCGGTGATTCGGTTGTTTTCAATCAATGTATGCTGGGCACTGCCAATCAACACGCCGTGATTGCGTGGCTCAGTGGGCGTATTACATACCAGGTGACAGTTACGGATGATGTTGTGCCTTGTGCGACTCCCGTAAATTGCAATGCCATAACTCGCAAAGGTGGGATCAATTTCAAATCCATCGACAATAATAAAGGCGCTTCCCCGCCAGCTGGCGTCCTTGCCTGGGTAGCCAATGGCCACCACCGCTTCGGTGGCTGTCTCCCCGGGTCCTTTCAGAACAACATGTTCATTGGGATAGCTGCGGTAAACAATGGGCGCATTCTCAGATCCTGTGTTGACAGGGCAAATCTGTTCATGGTAGATGCCCTCTCTGATGATGACTTCATCTCCGGCGCGGAGTGTGAGATTGGCTTTGCTGAGTGTGCGCCACGGGTTGCTTTCACTCCCCGAATTTTGATCTGAGCCGTTCAAAGCGATGTAGTACTGCTCGGCAAAGATTAATTGCGGGAGCAGTATAAGTGACACTATGAAAGCCAGCAAGAATTTGAATGTAGAAGATTTCCTAGGTAAAGGAGTGTTCATTTTTTTAAACCCCATGGCTCAGTGTTGAAACAGTGGGCAAAACTTGCGGTGTTGACTGGGCAAGTTTTGCTTTCCAGTTTTCATGAAAAAGTCACCTTTGCAGATTGTCTGGCCTAAACTATTGATTTGTTTAGATTTATAAGTTAATATTAAATCCAAACCCATTCATATCGGCCACCTGGGGTTTAAAATGCAAGGACTATACCAATAAATTTTAGAAAATAAATATTTTTTTGCCAATAATTCTGTTAAGCATGTCTCTCTCATGCTCCGAAAAGGGTTTAATGACGATAGAAGTCAGCAAATACAATACAGCGCCGAGCAGGCAGGCGATAATAAAACCTGACACGCTATCTATAGATGCATGATAGACGATCAGGAAAATTGCCATCACAGAGGCGTTAATTAATATTTTTATAATTGAAATGGCCGGTAGTGTCAATTTAATGTGTTTCCTGATTTTGAAATAGGTGAATACATTCTTAAACAGAATCGCAGTACTGGTTACAATTGCGATACCCGTAATGCCGTATTGGTTCACGACTAGAAGATTTCCAATTAGGTTATAAATTGAAAATATTTTACTGTAAAAATGGATTTCAACTTTTTCAAGTGCCTGCACAACAAGACCCATTGGCAGATTCACCGCGTTAAACAACCTGAAGACCACCACAATCTGCATGACACGAAGGGCGGCCATATATTTTGGATCATAGACGAATCGAATTAAAACATCACCATTGATAAGGATCAGCATGGCAAAAGGAACAAAGAAGAAGAATACCATTTTTAAAATCAATGTAAACATCCATTGCAGATCTGCGTGGTCCTTCTCCTCCGCAAAACGACGATAAAAAACAGGTGTGATGACATCAACCAGGAGGCGATGCGGCATCCATCGCATAATGAATTTTATGGTGTTCGTGGCAAAGGCATAAAGTGCCGCCATGGGAGGACCCAGAAAAATGGATATAATCAATATATCAGTCGATACATCCAGTATCTGCTCGCCCATTTCGTTAAAATAGGCAAATCCTGCATATTTTTTAATTCGTTTAAACGGAAAGTCAACAACTTTCAGTGTGCACCTATCACGGTAATAATGTTGATAGAAAAAGAAGAGTTGTCCAATAATCAATATCGCATAGCCCAGTACCTCTCCGATAAGAAGTCCCTTGAGTGCCCATCCCCTCTCGATAAGAACGTATACCAATGTTGTTCTGCACAATGCATAAAGTACCTGCGCCAAGGCAAAATAGCGATGCATGAAGAGCGAGGTCAGCACCAGGCCCATAAGCTGTGCTTCAAGAAAGAATAGAATACCCAGAGCGAAGAATGCAAAAAGCTGTGTGTTAATATGAATATGAAATAGAGCGGAAAGGGTAGGTGAAAATGCCACAGTCAACAATGAGAGCAAAATGATCAATGCCCCCCGGACGAGCATCCCTTTCTTGATTAAATAGATGAGGTTTCCCTGATGCCCCTGATGCTGCCACTCGGGAATGAACCGTTTGAAAATATTGGGCAAACCCAATGATGAAAAAAGACCGATATACATCATCAATGCCAGGAGCAAATTATATGTGCCATACTCCTCCAATGAGAGATGGCGCACAATATAGATGCCCATGAAAAAAGCCAACACAGGTGTGATGAGCTTTTGAGCAATCATGTATAGGCTCGAGAGCCTGATACTCTTAGAAGTGCTATCGGGGATCAAGGAAAGACTCCGCATAATCAGTTGCTGTCAGAAATTTGATTCTGTCTGTTTTTACCATCGCCTCCAACAGGCGTCGAGTTAACTGGAATCGATCCTCTGGGGTGTGCCGGAGTTTCAGGTGCCGCCTGAAATAAAATCCACGGGCAAGAATGGCCTTTGCCGATTGCTCATGTTTGACGGCTTTTGTCATGGGAGCGTACTCCGACGGATGCAAAAGATAGACAATGGGTTTGCCTGTGATTCTAGACTCAAAGCAGAGCAGCTTGAAGAAAATGCGCATCATCAAAAAGCCAAAGATATAGAGCATGCCTGAAATAAATGGCATGACAAGGGCAGATACGGGGATCACTGCAAGGTTGCGCTGCCCTCGTTTGAAAGCCGATTTAATATGCGGCCGATAGGTTTTCCTGGGCGCAGTAATCCAATGTGGATTAATCAAATTTGAACTGATGAAGTCAATTCGCTGTGGGCACACGGAAGAATCCGATGTGAAACCCAGTTCCTCCAGTGCCTGCTGCGTCCTGTGGGAAGTCTTCACCCTGGGGCCGCGAAAGGCCCGAACTGCCACGCCTGTCACATTTTCGATGGCCGTCTTGGCGCGGCTCAGATAGTCTTTTGCCCGTTCATAGGAGAGCGTGCTGTACTCCTCGTCGTTGTCATGCGTCAAACCATGACAGCCAATCTCATGGCCATTTTCCATCAGTTCCAGCAGCTCGGTTTGATAATCAGCCGCAATATTGCCCACAGTATAAAATGTGGCCTTGATCCCCATCTCATTGAAGAGATCGCCGCATCGCCTGAGCGCTTCACGCTTGTCTTCAATGCTGGCCTCCGGCGTGGGATCGATATCGCAGGTGATGAGAATATCAATATGTTTTTTCACGAATTGACCGCCTTTGCCTCTTCCGGCCTGGGGAATTTCCGAATGGTCACCGCAGGCACACCGCCCACCAAGGTATAGGGCTTCACGTTCTTTGTCACCACAGATCCGGCAGCCACCACGGAATGCTCACCAATGGTCACGCCTGGAAGAATGGTCACGCGTGCACCAATCCAGCATCCCTCTTTGATGGTCACCGGTTTTGTCACTGTAGGATAAATGGGCTCATGCACAGGGGTTCCCGGCGATGAGTGCATCACGATGAGACAAAAAGGGGCAATGCCCACATCGTCCCCAATGGTGAGCAATTCTGTACGCCCTGAATCAAACACCATGAATTCCTGCCCGATGAAAACACGGCTCCCCACATTGGCCCCTGCCATTTTCAATAATTTGACACGGGGTCCATTTCCGATGGCGTGCCGCCTAATCAGTTGTAGACATTCTCTATATATATGCTTAATCTTGCTGTAGGGTACTTCGCTCATTACTTATCCTTTGGATTATTTATTCGATCAGGGGAAAGATCGTCTGACCTTTGGACCGAGCCAATTGGCGAGCGGCAGAGGCAACTTTTTCCAAAGCCTGGCCACTTTTTGGCGCCGAGTCCCTGTCTGTGTAAAATCGGGCAGTTCAACCCCCTCCCGCAGATAATAGTAATAATGAAGCGGCTGCGGCTGGCCATCCCAGCCCAGCTTGAATTTATAAGGGCCGCTGCCCTCCAGGCTTCGACCGAAATTGAAGTATTCCAGGCCGAGCTTATGGCCGTGCTTCATCCACTCCCAGCACAATAGATGTTCGGGATACTGAGTCCGGAACGCTGGCAGCCCATAGCTTAAGACCGGTGAAACCTCATTTTTGTAGATACGCATCAATTTGGCCAGAACCACCTGTCCATTTTTTTTGATCAGTGAAATCCGGTGGGCTTCAGGGAAGGCGTTGTACACACCGGTAATCCATGCCCTGCCCTCCACGGGGGTCCCAAAATTCCGCTGTCCCAGCGCATAGAGATCGAAGAAAGCCTGAATGTCATCACTCTCCAGTTCAATCTCAAAATCCTGTTCAAAGGCCCGGCGCAGGCAGCGTCGAATGTCGCCTCTTAAGGCCTTAAAGTGCGCCTCTTCTTCACGCAGAGGAATGACGACATTGACGTGCCGCTTCTGTACCGGCCATGAAATATCGACTGCTTTCTGGTGCCGCATCTCGAGATATTTACATCCGGTTTCTTGGGCACGCCGCCTGGCCAGCTCCAGTAATGCGGTGAAGTACCGGTCATTCTCTGCGAGAATGCCGCCAACCACGCCTCCAGGAATGGAGACAAGCTTGTATCCCCCGAGCCATGTCTTGACGTGAAACAATGGAAGCACACCCACAATTTCACCATCCTCGATGGCCATCCAGTACTCGGGGCGATGTCTGTAAACCCGTTGCACCAGATTGCGCCACCCGATACGATGGAACAGGGCGCCCTCTGTATGTTTCAGTACATAATCATCCCAGGCGGATTCAAATTCAGATGTCAGCGGTTCTATATTCATTGAGTCTCCTCTTCTTGCCCTTTAAGGTGCTGCGCATAGATACTTAATGACAGATAGGCCCAGGCTTGCCCCCAGCGGATGAACGGTGTCTTATTGATCCAATGCCGTCCCTTTCTAAAATAAAACTGTCCGCCCCTTCCCTGCATTTCTCTAATGAACCATGAAGAGATCCGCTTGAGATCGAGATCATTGTTACGATACCGGGCACACTTGACCAGGGGAATCAGGGCACTGATATTATGTATATCGACGGGATAGTCCTGATCGCTGAGAAATTTGGGAAACCCATCGGCTTTAAAGAGATGCGTCATGTAAAAATTGAGACCTCGCATCATGGCATCTTCAATCTTCAGATCCGGAAGAAAGCGATGGATGTCGGCGAGGGCCTCCAGATTAAATCCGGTATGATAGGAATCGATATGCTGTTGCATCTGCCATTCACCGTACGACCAACTGCCGTCGTCTCTCTGGCGCGAGAGTAAAAATGAGACTGTCTGGGCGGCAACGGAGATCAGCTCCTGATTGCCGGTGATACGCCCGACACGGGCGAGAAGACGCCCCCCCAGTATACTGGCGTTGTAGACCATGGACGCATCCTCGGGGGTGTAGCTGAAACAGATCCCCTGTTCTGTCACCGTGCGATGCAGGTCAGTCAATACAAAAGTACATGCCTTGCGGGCCGTTTCGAGGTGGCGTCTGTCCCCCCATTCTTCATAGGCATCAAGTAGCGCATCGCACACAACTGACGTATTTACGAGGGTTGGCGTCCCTTTTTCAAAAAGAAACTTGGTGTTCTGCCAGTCAAAATTATAGCCCCAACACGGCCCTGCATAGCCCTGAATGCAATGGGACTCAATCAGATTAATCAGTTGATCTGCCTGGATTTTATACTTTTGATCCCCCGTCCTCTGAAATTGCCTGATCACAGCAGAGAGAAACAGGCCGAGTCCCTTTGGGTTCATTCCTTTGCGCGTCAAAAAAAGTGGCCGCAGATTGACAGGGGAACGCCTGAAAAGCTGTGTCCAGGCAACTCTCAGCCATTTTTGATTGAATGACAGCGCCTTGACCACGGGACTGTTCAAAGCGTCAAAGGGGTCATACCCCCGCCACTCCGTCTGTTCAACATAGAGGCTCAAACGATGCAAAGCATCAATGATCGATGTATGATGGGCAGAAGCCATTATTGAATTAATTCCCTGTAAATAGATGCAAACTGATTCGAAACGATGTGAATATCGAACTGCTTTTCAACCCGATGACGGTTGGCTCTGCCCCTCTGGTGGCGCAGATTGGCTGATTCAGCCAGTTGAGTCATTCGTGCAGCCATGGCATCGACATCCCCCACCGGGATGATAAAGCTGTGATCAGGTGTTTCCAGCATTTCTGGAATGGCGCCTACCTCAGTGGAGATCACGGGGAGACCGCAGGCCATGGCTTCAAGTACGACCATGGGAAAACCCTCTGAGTGGCTCGGCAGCACAAAAACATCGGATTGATGGAGATACGCGCTGATTTGTTGCTGTTCAATAAATCCTGTAAATCGGACGCGATGGCCGTAGGCTTTCTCCTGGCAAAGTGTTTTTAATGTCCCCGCCTCACGCCCACCGCCCACCATGATTAACTGACACTGGGGGCAGTGCTGCAAGGTGATTTCAAAGGCTTCGAGAATATCATAAACCCCTTTACTTTTTGTAAAATGTGAAGCGATGACAATAAAGGTGGCCTCATGATCTCTCATGGCCTCTTTTGCGCTGCAATCATACTGCTGACAGTCGATCATATTGGGTAATATCAGCGCCTGCTCACTCAGACCAGCTTCTTTCAATGGCTCGCTCTGTACTTTGGAAAGCACGCTGATGCGTGAGGTACAACGAAGAATAGCCAATAGATTGCTTTGTATAAATTGTGGATATCGTTTTATAAAATCACCTAAATTTCCCCCATGCATCTGAAGAAAGACCGGTCGGCGCCATAATCTGGCAATCAGTATATAAAGGGCATCCCGCCAGAAGGCCCCGGTGTTAAAGGATGAATTTATATGGACTAGACTCGGTTTTTTGAACAGCAACATCCCTATTTCCTTGAAGGCGTCACTTAAAATTTGAGCGCATTTTCTCACTATTGATTCATTGTGATAATCAGGCTGTCCATGTTTTCTGGACATGGTTGCCATGGGGAATATCTCAAAATCACGGTGCAACGGTCCATGAATCAAATGGTCCATATGTGTGGCAATACCGCCGATTGCCGGTGGAATCGGCCCTAAAAGCAACACACGATACTTTTTTGGGTGTGCATTCACAGATCAGTCCAGATATAATATGTTTTTTTGACGCCCCACTGAATACAGTATCGTAAAGATATACCAGAACATGAATCCTGAAACATCCAGACGGAAAATAGGCGTATAGACAAGGGCCAATAAGGAGACAAATATAATCCCCTTCATGCCAAATGAAATAGCCTTCCAGTAGGGGTCATCGACATGAACAAAAAAACGATGATTGACACGATACACGGTGAGAATGATCCAGATGAAGAAGCCCAAACCGAAGAACCCATACTCCAGACTGATCAGGGCAAACTCGGTGATCCCGTAATAGATGGACAGTGATTCCATCACAGAAGCTTTGTCCTGGGTGAAACTTTCAGTCATTGTCCCCGGTCCGTAGCCGAATAACAGTTTTACGGGGTCATTCAAGAGTGTCTTGGTGACAAGTTCAGCCACGGCCACACGGCCCGATGTGACCTCTTCGTTCTTTTGGTAGGTATAATTGGTGGCCCAGTCCATGGCCCCTTGTGGATTGGTAAAAAGCTGATTCCAATCTGGACTGACCCACAGGGCGATGAGCACCACAATGATCACCAGAGGGGTCAACGGCAGTACTTTCTGTAGGTTTTTCTTTCCTGTTCTGGAGAGCAAGAACGCAATTGAGGCGGCCGCAAACAGTGGGTACACCCGCTTGGGGCATGCGTAGTAGAAGAGCTGAAAATAGGCCATGTAGGCCAGATATTTCCAGTCTGTCTTATCGTACAGGTAGAAACCCAGGCAAATACTGTTGACCATCAGGGGTAAAATGGCTGACAGCCCCCCCCCAAAATAGGCATAGGTGCCAATGGCCCACTCGGTTCTGCCAAAATAGAGCATTTTGATCAAGGCCGTGGGTACTTGAATGGTAAATATGGCCAACAGGGTAATGTTGAGGCGTTTCAGAAAGGCTTCATCATAATTGATATGGACAAAGAGGTAAAACATCATGGCATACTTGAACATCTGACGCATCGAGAAGAACATAGCCAAAGGGGACTGACTGTTTACGACCATCGAGATGATTGCCCAGATTGTAAAACCTGCAAAGGGCAAATCGATATGTGTGCGCACATGTTTCTTGTCGAGAAGCCTTGAAATAACAACCTTGATCGTAAATATCACCAGGCCGACATCCGGCAGCCAGGTGAATGAGGCTGGAATAAATCCCAGTGCATAAAACCAGTCCGCACACCAAACCGGAATTATAATGACATAGGGGAGTATCTTGGCGTTGGAAAAGAAGATGGAGCGCGCCGCCAGGAAGAAACCAACCAGCATCAAAATGGGATTCTCCTGAATGACAAACATGCCAACCAGAAAGCCCAGAAGCGGCGTAATAATAAGATAATAAGGCAGGCGGGACTGATCGAGCAATCGCCCAAACCATTTTTGTATTGCAATAACCATAGCTTATAAGTCTTGCAAAAACAATTCCAAACGTTCTGCCTGCCGATGCCAAGTATAATGATTTTTGATCTGAAGTCTCCCGGCATTCCCCCACTCAGGGAGAGACGCCCTTTGAGCAAAGGCCTTATCAATGGCCATTGAGAGCGCCCGCCAGTCACCGGGGGGATAGTAAAAGGCAAATTGGCCCTGTTGCGCCACATTTTCATGTGCCTCTATTGTGGAAAGTACCACCGGCAATCCCACCGCCATATATTCAAGGAGTTTTAAGGGGCTGCTGACGCGCCATTCCAACCTGTCGGTCAGGGGCACCACCCCAACATCGGCCAGCGCAAGATAGGCTCTGACGTGTTCATGCGGTACTGTATCGATGAAGGTAACCGCCGCCTCACATTTCAATCTGTGACACAGCGCGATCAGTTCCTTTCGAATTGGACCCCGGCCCAGGAGAATGAGATGGTGTTGAGGGTGATGTTTTAATCTGTCGGCAAAGGCCCTGATAAGATGATCCAGCCCTCGATTGGCACTCATCGCACCGTGATAGATGAGGACAAAGGCGTGCATCCGGTCTAATTTTAACGCCAGGTTCTCCACTTGCGGGGGCATTATATATTCATTTTGAAGCCACGCTCTCTTGGCCCCAGAAGACCACCAGGTGGAGGGGAGCGCGTTGAATCCATATTGATTGGTGAGCACTTCTTTCATAAAGGGTGTGATGAAGGTCATGCCGTCACTTCCCCAGGCAGCCATTTTCATGGCAAGGCTGAACTCAGCCTTTTCAAGAGCCCCTCTAAGCCCCCTGGCTTCTACAGGCAGCGTGCGTACGTCGAGTATCAGTCGACTTTTCAAATGCAACAGTTTTTTTAGAATTAAAAAACCCGCATAGGCCGGGAAGGCCTGGGGATGGACGATGATGACATCAACTTTTTGAATCAAACCCACGTGCAATAGGGCAAGCCCCATGGAGAGAGAGAATGAAATTCTTGCAAGAACCGGTTTTTTGATTGAGAAAAGATAGTGAATAGATGGACCCAGCCCAAAATCAAGGCGCTGTTTTCTGAATCCGGTATAAAGCTGCACTTCATGGCCCATGCTCTGCAGGAGACGGGTCATCTCAGTCCAACTGGCATGGTCAATACTTTGGTCCATGCTCTTTTCACTAAACCAGGCAATTCTCATTGTGGGCTCGATTGTGTCATTTTTCCGGCCGCCAATTGCATCATCAAATTGATGAGAAAGGGTTTGACTTCAAACTTCCAGTGTGGCTGCAGACGCTGACGCTTTTCAATGGGTATCATGGGAATTTGCTCCACACGGGTCAGCCGTGTCAGAAGGCCCATTTGCTCAAGAGCCAGATCAACGCTGGGGGTTTCACCGAGAAAGATGGAGTAAACGGGCACGCCCAGGGCGGCGGCTTCCCGGTTCATTGTGCCCCCGCCGGAAATCACCAGATCAGCATAATAGATCAGCGCAGGGCCATCAACAGTCTCTTCGGGAACCACCCAGTCACCGGCAATGCACCCCGGCATTTTTTCCAGTAGGCGTTTTTTGTGTTTCGAGCGGGGCAGAATAATGACAAAGGCATTGTCGATGCGGGCCAAATGACGGAGCAGTCCCTCATAGAGTTTTTCCGTGGCCTGGTTGTGATAATGCGCTCTCACCTCGGGGGGGCGGACGATCACCAGAATCTTATCCTGCTGCCACCCCATGGATTGGAGGAAATCAGGTGCAGGCCGGAAATGATCAAGATAGACCTCTTCTTTTAATCCAGGATAACGGTGAATCCGGTTCAAGGGTAGATTTTTTTCTTCCAGCTGCGTGAGGGGAATCAATTCCGGTACGGCAATGGCTGTGGCCCAACGTCTGGCAAATGTCCAGATGATATGTTCATAATCGGTGGCAAAAAGTGAGCGAAACCCAAGTAACTTTGCAGCAATCACCTGATAGGATGAACCCTGACTGATGGCCAGGTCACATTTCCGGAAACGCATGTGTGCAAATAAAATAAAGGTGCGCACAAGGAGACCGATGGCTTTTGTGATTGGATTTCCACCATTGGCCCCCCCAATCTGAACGCCCTCTATCCCATGGAGTTCCATCAACGCCTTGACCTGATACCGATTCCTGTAAGTTACGTAGACATGATGATTCTGCCCCTTTAACACATGAATGATCGGTGCAAAAAAAACCACATGCGGTGGATGACACAGATCAAACCAAAAATGCATAGTGCCCTCCCTTACACATCAAATTAATGTCCAGTCAACATGTCTAACAGCTTAAAATACGCTTTTTCGTAGATACGCCAGTGATGCTTTTCAGAAAAACGGAGCGTCTCTTTCACCTGCGCCGACCGTCTTTCCGGATTGCCCAGCAACATGATTATTTTGTCAGCAAGGGACGCGCTGTTTCCCGGTTCGAAAAATGTGACGAGTTGGTCGCTGTAGTAGGTTGTGGCCGCGGGGATGGCCGAGACCACAGAGGGTACGCCCATGGCGTGGTATTCCATGCATTTTGAAGATAGGCCCTCGCCCGCCAGTACGCCGTCACGTTTGGGGTCAATGCCCAGATCAGACTGTTTCAGCATCTCTGGCACTTCGTGACGTTGAATGGGGTCATGCAGCACCACGGCGTCTGCTACTTCAAGATGTGCCGCCAGCGCTGAAAGCGTCTCCTTGACCTTGCCCTGTCCATAGATATGAAGCCGGGTACCGGGAAAGGCCTTAACCACTGCTGGCATGGCTTCGATGGCCAAGTCGACGCCAAAGATCTCAGTCAGGTTGCCGTGATAGCTCAGACGAAAGGGGCCGCTACTCTTTACGGGCAAGGCCTGTTCGTTTCGCTTGAAAAGTTCAGGGTCAGGGGTGTTCAGCACCACGGTGCAGCGTTCCGGTGAGACCGATCGCCCGGTCAGCGTTTTCTCCCAGAGCGTGGTGACTGTGATCACGTGATGAGAAAAATTGCAGGATATTTTTTCCACCCAGCGGAGCAGTTTGATGACCAGGTGGTCTGGACCCAAATTGAATTTACGCTGATAGAATTCCGGCACGAGATCATGGTTGTCCAGGATCACCTTGGCGCCGCGCCACTTGGGAAAGGCCATGGCAAAGACACCAAAATCTGGGATATTATGAAAATGCATAATATCATATTTCTTTTCACGGTCGAGCCGGGTGCAGAGCACGCCCGCCTTCCAGAAGAATTTGAGCATGCGTGTGAGATAGCTCAGCGGACTGCTTTCATTGTAATCACGGGACTGGATCCGATAGAGTTGCACTTGATTCAACTCACCGCGGCTGGGCTGTTCCTTGGCACCGAGACAGATGACATCTACTGAATCACCACGCCGGATCAACGACTCCCCATAGCGATGCACACGGTTATCGTATTCATACTGAGAGTATGAGATCATGCAGATTTTCACGCGGCCTCCCCTGCCGACCAGGCCTTGCGCTTCACCAGAAGCCGTCTGTAGCGAATCCATTCCACCAGCTTCCTGAAGGGGATGAACTGAAAAAACATTTTTTCCACGAAATCGGTGGCAAAGACAAAGGCCATGAGATCGGCAAGCGGTCCGTATTGTTTATACATGCGCTTCACTGCGTTGCGTGTCACCCATTTTTCCACCTTGCGAATGCGCTTGAGCAAGGCCATGCGCTCCTCGTATCCAATTTCAGGTGTGACAAAAACAGGGCGATCAATATCCTCGGTCACCGTGTTGAGATACTCCTCAGGTTGAACGATGAACCAACCGTTTTCCTTGACTGTTTCATAAAGTTCTGTCCCTGGATAAGGGATGGGATTGTTCAACACCACACGCTTGATGGGATAGCGTTTGACAATATTGAGTGAATCCTCAATGTCCTCTATGCGCTCCTGGGGCATGGCCACAATCACAAAGATCTTGACATCAAAGCCCAGTTCCGTGGCGTTTTTGATGCCGGTCTCGATCTGCTCAATGGTCTCGCCTTTTTTATTGATCTTGAGCATGCGGTTGTTCCCGCCGTCCACGCCAAAAGCAATATAATTAAAGCCCACCTCTCTCATACGTTTTAACAAGGCCCTGTCCGTCCGGTCAGCGCGGATACCGTTGGAGCATCTAAATTCTGCATCGCTGAGATTGCGTCTTTCAATTTCATCGCAAATAGCGTAGACACGATCGTTGTCCAATGTCAAGTTGTCATCATCATAGTTGAAGACGCGGTAACCCTTTTTATACCAGTACTCCACTTCATCCACTACATCCGTGGCGCTGCGAAACCGCCACTTCCGCGTCATCATCTTATTGGGACAAAACACACACTGATAAGGGCAGCCACGGCTTGAATTGAAACCCATTTCATTGATATATTTTTTCATCTCAAATTTATGATAACGCGGCCAGGAAATATGATCCAGATTAGGCACATAGGGACGCTGTCCGTTAAAAATAACCGCTTCGCCCTGACGATGAATCAGTCCTGCAATTTTCTCGACGGGTACGCTGTTGCCGCAAAGCTCAAGCAATGTATGCTCGCCCTCATTCACAGCGCCATAGTCTATGGACTGGCACTCCTTGAGCACCTCTTCTTTGAGCACCGTGACATGGGGCCCGCCCACGGCCAGACTGGCTTGTGGAATATGGGCCTTGATCTGATCGATCAGCGCATAGGATCTCAAATATTCAAGGGAGACCAGTGAGACGCACACCAGATCGGGGTTGAAATCATCAATTTTCTGCTTCAATTGTTTCCAGCCATATCCCAGCAGCCGCATGTCCAGCACATCATATTCGATGTGATTGTCTTCAAGCGCCTGCGCCAGATAGCCCAGGTTCTGCGGGGGGCGTGCCGCGCCCAGATAGCTGGAGCTCGGCGGACTGATGAGTAACACCCGGTTAAAGCGCATCTTTGCCTCCACTTTGGCGAATTTGTCTGTTCACTTTTTTAACTTCCTGATAGGGCAGCGCCCGGTAAACCGGTCCCAAAACTTCGTCGTTGATATCAATGGGGGAAATTGATGACGCGGCCAGTTCAAGAATGGTTTCACACATCATCTCTGCACCTCGGGCAACGGCTCTGTCGTTAATTTTGGCAACGGTGTCTTTTTTGTTGAAGGGTACACGCTCACGTTTTAATAAGGCCCCCTGATCGATAGCTGCATCGATGAAATGCACAGAAACCCCTGGCGCTTGACCCTGCATCAAGGCGTGTGCATTGGCCCCTATCCCCCTGTATGCCGGCAACCAGCCGGGATGGGCATTGAGACAGCCCTGTGTGGCTGTTTTAAACACAGCGGCTTTCAAAATAGGCGCTGAGGCGATACAGAGTAGATCGGGTTTTAATTTTTCAAGGGACGCAATGGTCTCGGGACTATTGAATTGCGCCACTTCAAACACGGGCACAGCCTGTTCTCTGGCCAATTGTACAATGGTTGCGCCTCTTAACTTCATAGAAAGGATGGAGAAAATTCGTCGCAGTGTTTCTAATACGCCATCTTTTTTGACCTTTTCAAATAAACGGCCTCTGTTCTCCTCAGTATCCATTGTCTCAACAACAATAGCTGAAATAGGCACGTCATATTTCATGAAGGTCTCAAAAAACACTTTGCCGACGGGATTGTCGGGATAGGCCAGAATGACAATTTTTTTTATTTCAGTATCTCGACTCGGCATATTCAATTATCCTGCCAACGTGCCAATATGTCATGGCCGGCCAGCACATGCTGCCCCTCTTTAACGACGAAATCCAGTCCGGGCAATTCAGGCAGTACCACATCCACCTGCGACCCAAATTTGATCATGCCAACACGCTGCCCCGCGGTGATATCATCGCCTGTTTGAATGTAGGAGACAATTCTGCGCACCAGCCGGGAGGCAATTTGAATCATTGCGACTTTGTATTGACCACATTGAAACACGGTGGTTCTGCGTTCGTTCTGCGCAACGGCGTCGAGTGTACGCAGTGATAAGAACGGTCCCGGATGACGGGCCTGGTAGATCACCTTGCCGTCTACCGGAGCCCGATTGACATGCACGTCAAGCACGCTCATTTCTATGCCAATGATCCAACCGGTACTTTCCAGCAGATCTGTACGCGTCAACTCCTGCAACTCCATAACGCGTCCTTTTTTTTCAGAGAAAGGAATTTCTCCATGCTGCAAACGGCGAATATAGCGCACCGTACCATCAGCCGGAGAAAGTACACCCACGTCTCCGTCAGGAACGCTTCGCTCTGGATCACGATAGAACCGAATGGCCATGACTGTTACTCCGATGGCCGCCAGCAAACCAGCCTGCGCCAAGAGAAGCATGGGCAGTGACAGCGATAGATTGAGGCCATAGCCTATCAAGCCGGTCAGGCTGCCCAGCGTGAGTCCGCTGTAAATACCCAGTCGAAGGCGAACATTGATTTTCCAGGCCAGAAATGTATAGAAAAGCAATCCGATCAGCGCACCGCTGATGAAAGCAATCTGCATGATTAGAATCCTCGTTTTATCATGAGATAGGGCAGTAAAAACAACTCCCCCAAAAAAGGCAATGGGTCTTTGAGCGACCACACTGCGTACGCCTTGGCCCCGCGCAATGACCTGAAATACTCAGGCAGTGTCCAGCGCCCCCGAAAGGACTCGGTAATGCCTACGGCGATATCTGTGAGAAGGCGCACCCAACGTGCCCTCCCGTAGCCCTCCTGCATGACGTCTTCACCAATACTCCATAGATACGTCAGATACGGTAAATTGACGCCCGCGGCAAGGGCCAGTGTATGCCAGCCCCAAATCCTGGGGTTGACTTCCAAGAATTTAAATTGTCCATCTCGTGGATCACGGATGAACTCCACTTCTCCCAGCCCGGAGTAGCCGACAGCTTGAAGGTATTTTGTGCCCATGGCCTCAAGTTCGGGCAGGAAGACGGTTTCAGCGTATGTGCTGGCCTGTCCAAAATCCATCGGATGCTGGCGCAGGCGTTTGGCAACAATGCGGGCCAATACTTTCTCTCCATCAAACAGCGGACAGAATGAATAGAGATTATCGGAGACGTCAGGAATCATTTCCTGTATCAGTATTTCATCTGAAGGAATGAATTGAAGGGCCCTTTGATAGGCGGCAACGAGTGCGTCAGGGTTTTCAGCGGTAAATACTTTCTGCCCGGTTTGTGTGAAGAACGAACGCATGACGGCGGGTTTAATCAGCGCAGGAAAGGGGCCGCGATATTGTCTGACATCTTCAAGATTTTCTGGATATTCAGTTTTTGGAATGGGTAGTCCGATGCGCTCTGCCAACTGATAGCCCATCCCTTTATGATAAAGCGGTTCAACCGCTGGCCAGTCAGGTGTCCAGAGCGTAAAATATTTCTGAAGGATGGGGTGGTTTTTTGATAGAAAAGCCACTGTTTCATCATTAATGGGATAGAGTACAGCTCCCTTTAAATCATGCCGTTCCGCCTTGTCAATAAGAAAGGAGAGAAAGGCTTCATGCGCGGTCACAGGAGGCGACTTGAAGAAATGTGTCACATATTTTGAAAATCGGCCTATATTCGGTTCACTGTCGACAAGGGTCACAGCGACACCCTGCATGCCCAGAGCCCTTATGGCGCCCAATCCCTGGAAGTGGCCGCCTATCACAATGGCCGCCGGACGTGATTTAGCAGTATCCATCTTCAATTGATATTACTCCGCAATTGCTTCATCACTGACAGCGTCCACATAGGATGAATAATATTCCTGATAGCCATAGGGATCGCTTTTTTTCACTCCCGTTAAGATCACCCCAAAAATGGTTGCTTTTACGTCGTTCAATAGATTTAGAGATCGATTGAAATTTTCCCGACGTGTTTTATCGGCCCTGACCACCATGACCACACCATCCATCAAAGAGGCCATCACTACCGCGTCTGTGACCGGCAGCAGAGGCGCGCTGTCAAAGACAACCGCACCGTATTCGCCTCGTACTTTCTTTAAGAATTCAGGCAAGGCGCCGGAACTGATTAACTCAGAGGCATTTTTAACGCCCATGCCGGCCCCCATCACAAAGAGATCTTTGACGGTTGACTCTCTCACGGTTTCATGCCAGTCAACGTCTCCCCCCAATACATTGGAGAGTCCCAGTTTTCGATGGCTTCCCGTAAAAAGGATATCGAGAACGGGTCTTCGTAAATCTGCATCAATAAGAAGTGTCTTCACGCCTTTCTGGGCTACGGTGATGGCCAGATTGGCCGCAGTAGTCGATTTGCCTTCACCGGGTTCACCACTGCAAACCATCAAAGTGCGCCAGGGCTTATCGGGTTCCGCAAAATACAGGGCGGTTCTTATGGAGCGATAGGCTTCAGCGATTGAAGAATGGTTGTGTCTATGTGTGATCAAGTACGGATAAATGGATTTCGCACGGTTGATCTCTTCTGTTTTTCTTTTAAACCTGAACCGGGGTTTGACTTTATGATGATACTGTATCACCGTCCCAAGCAGCCTCAGTCCAAATTGATCGAGTTCCTTGGCTGAACGGACAGCATCTTCAAAATAATCTTTACTGTAGGCCAATCCGATGCCCAGCATGATGCCAAAGAAAAAACCCATGAATAAATTGCGGCCCTTTTTAGGCAGCATCGGATGCCGAGGCGGCTCGGCCATATCCACAATTCGGACAAAATCCATTTGTCCTGCTTCGCGAATCTTTATCTGCTCAAAATTATTTCTAAATGTCAGATACGTTGTATTATTGACCTGTACGTCCATTTGCAGATCAGCCAGTTTCAAACTCTTATCTGGAAGTGCCTCTAGTTTTTTATTGTATTCATCCACAATACTCTGCTGTTTGCTGTGCCTGGCGTTCAGACTCTCCAACTCAGATTCAAGCTGAAGGATTCGGTCCAAAAGCGCGTCAGAACGATCCACTGGATTCAGGTGATTCCAATCTGTATTGACCCTTTTTTTCATCTCCCCGGCCAATCGTTTTTTCAACCCGTCAATGCCGTCAGCCAACATCTGCAATTGTGGTAATTCATTGAACGCCACATCCGCCCCAATCATCCGGGCCTCAAGCTCTGCTTTTTTGGCTTCCTTATCGGCAATTTGCTGCTGAATGGCTTTGATGCCAGGCGTTGAAATCTGTTCCAGATCATTGAGAATGTTTTGCTGAGCATCGGCCAGCTGGGATTTTGAAAAATTCAATTCTTTTTGTGCGGCCTCGATATCAGTACGGGTTCTGTTGAACTCAGTTTGATAGGTGGCGGCCTGTTCTACCAACTGTTGCGTCTCAGCAGACAGCGCAACGACTTTCTCTCGCTTTTGATAATCGGCCAAGGCCTTTTGAGCCTTGTCCCGTTTCACCTCGACTTCGGCCAGTTTGGCTTCAATAAAATTTTTGGTTTGAATGATTTCGCCACGGGTTTCTGATCGACTGTAGGCCTGATACACCTCCACCCAGATGTTGACCAAAAGGGCCGCTTCCTTGGCGTTTGAGGATCTGGCGCTGAGCACCAATATCTCTGATTCAATTTCAGCCGAGGCGCGCGTATTCCTTTTAAATTTTGTGATATAATCATTAAAAGTCGGGGGCTTTCTTTTTTGGGGAGGGCGCCCCAGGCGTGTCAGTATCTTTGTCTTGAGTGAAAGTTGTTCAGGGGCTTTCTGCTTTCCCCAAAAAGAGAGCGAATCAGAGTCTGGCATTCTCTGTAATTTTTTTATAACTTCAGCGGCCAATGTCCGGCTTCTCAAGTAGACCATCTGATTATTAATCAAGCTCTTTTGCGCTAAAAAACTTGGCATATTAAAAAATTGATTCTGAAATTCTTCTCCGCTGCGTATCGATACTGTGGCAGAGGCCTCATAGACTGACTTGGCAGTAAACGTCATATAGGCCACAGAGACAAGAACACAGCAAAAGGCCAGGAACACGACAAAGAAATGCCTTTTCACAGGGCCAAGAAGTGTTTTTAAATCCAATATTTTTAGGGTATTAGTTTCCATGGAAACGCTCCCAGAAATCAATCAAATCAATACCATCTATATCACCACTGACGGAAACCGCCGCACGAAAACCCTGTGGCCATGTTGAGACCTTTATTGTCGGCGCCGAGGTTTTGTCGAGCAGGGCGTAAAGGTCACAAGCTTCGGCTTTTACCGATCGATCAGGAAGCATCACAGCCACATCAGCAGAAGAAGCATCAACCTCAAATAAAAACCCTTCATTTCTTAAAACAGCCGACCACTCTGAGATATTTTCCTTGGCGACACCAATAAGAGGCTTGACTTTCCACGCCTTCTTCTCATCCCACTTTTGTGGCTTTCGCTCACCTGCCTGCCATATTTCAAACACAGCACATTCAGGGGTGTTCAAATATAAGAACCAGCCCTCGGGCGTTCTCTGTACATCAAAGGCAATCTCACAGCGTTTTTTCCACCATGTGGCCACCTCATTAAGTGACGCCTTCCAGATGGCAGAATCATTGGCCGCTTTCGACATCAGACTTTCTAAGGGCTCTCTAAAACAGGAGAACCTTTCTGGATGCATCTGCAAGTTCAGAAAATCACCGTTGGCTGTGAAATTGACATACATCTCAGAGAGAATAGCATCGATTTTATTTGAACATTTTAACTCAAGTCTCTCGATGAGTATGTCATCATCCGGCACAGTCACAGGGAGATGGATGAAACCGTTATCCCAACGTGGACGGGCTTGATGCGGTTGATAAGTGATCGCATGATACGTCCTTAGAATACTTTGATAATTGCTCCAGATATGCGATGAAAATTCTGATTCAGCCAACCCTGTCCACGCAATTGCCTGACTGCTATCCCATTGATATCCTGAGTCCGCAATGCACTGTACGGTTTGATGGTTCTGCCGTAGATACGGATAACGAAAACCTTGAGCTTCAAGGCCATGCATTTTGAAAGCTTGTTGCGCTTTTTGCGCGTGGTCTTTAACATCATCTCTACTGAGATGCGTATAGTCAATATGTTTCAGACCATGAATTGCAAATTCTGCGCCTAAAGTCTGTGCGGCTCTAAAACGCTGCGGATGCCTTTCCACGACTGATGCAGTGACCGGGAAAGTCGGTTTAAAACCGTAGGTTTTGCACAATTGAATCATTTCGGTTAATTGGCAGCAATACCTTTCGGGCGTCCATCCATAGCGTTTAGAAATGGAGAGTATCCTTAAAAAGACCCGGTCGAAAGACCGGGTTGAGAGACGTTTTGCCAGCTGTTTCAATTTCATGTTCAGGCATTCTCCAACGGCGCTGTCATGACTTGTGTCGCATAATTCTTTGACTTTCGATGTCCATTCAACGAGCATAACCACTCATAGGTTAATCCGAGGCCTGTTCTCAGGTTAATCTGGGGAGACCATCTCAGAACGCGTCGTATTTTCTCAATATTTAATACACGCCGACGAATATTGTCAATATCGCGTTTATCGACGTAGACAGGACCGATGCCCGCCCCGGCCAAACGGGCAATATGAGAGGCCAGTTCATTCACACTGGTCTCTTTACCTGAAGCCACATTAAAGACTTCACCATCGGCCTTGGGGCTCAGGGCAGCCAGCAATGTCGCCTCCACTGTATCAGAGACAAAGGTAAAATCTCGTGTCTGTTCGCCATCACCATGTATGTAAGGAGCGTATCCATCCATGACACGGTCAAAGAATTTTGAGACCACGCCGCAATAAGGATTGGTTGGAGACTGATTGATCCCGTAGACATTGGAGTATCGCAGGGCGGTTACAGGGACCCCGTAAGATTCATAAAAAGCAGAACAGTACGTCTCTCCTGACATTTTACTGGCCGCATAGGGGTTCAACGTACTGAGCCTGTCATCCTCATTAATGGGCAGATACCTCGGGTTGCCGTAGACCGAGGCGGATGAAGTATATACTACTTTTTCAATGCCGTGCGCTCTGGCGGCCTGCAGTATATTAAATGTGCCACCCGTATTCACCTGAAAATCAAGGAGGGGTGAAACCGTGGAGACAATAATATTTCTGACGGCGAGATTAAAGACAATATCATTATTTTTTACAAGTCGTTCAATCAATTCGTAGTCAGTGACTGTTCCCTCAATAAATTCAATATCCTTGAGCACAGCAATATTGTCTTTCGACCCGGTAAACAGATCATCCAGAACGGTGACATCTGCACCTTCATGAACCAAGGCGTTGACCAGATTAGATCCAACAAAACCGGCTCCCCCCGTGACGAGCACTTTCTTATTCTGGAAACGCATGACTTTCCTCCCAATCCCTCTGCCCTACTGGGCGTCACGATTAAATAATATAAATGGAATCGTTTTTAATAATATTTTAATGTCGACAGCGACATTCCAGTGGTCGACATACCAGAGATCATAGTGAATGGCTTTTTCATAATTTTTAGGTGTGAGCCTCAAATTAATTTTGGACCATCCCGTCAGGCCCGGCTTTACTTCATGACGTCGATGATACCAGCCTTTATACTCTTTTACTTCATATAATGGATGAGGCCTTGGCCCCACGAGACTCATCTGGCCGATGAATATATTGATTAATTGAGGTAGCTCATCAAGGCTGCTGGCTCTTAAAAACCTCCCAACCGAGGTGACTTTACCCTGCACATATTCAAAATACTGTGACAATAATGCTTCGCGCTCACTGGGAGAGCGATCGTCTTCTTGCAGAAGTTTTTTAATGTAATTTTTGTGATCCTCTGCATCGCCATGATGCATCATGGTTCTGAATTTCAAAATCTTAAAGGGTTTCTCATGATGCCCCATACGTTCCTGCACAAAAAAAAGCGGCCCCTTTGAATTCAGTTTGACAGCCACAGCTACAACCACCCAGATCGGCATTGAAGCAATGATACAGACAAAACTGCCAGTGATATCCAGCCCTCTCTTCAGGGTGTTCTGCACCTTGATCCCGGCTGGTATCCTTGACAAGTGCTCCCGGCCGCTGTTCTGAACCAGTGTGTTAAATTGTGTCGACTGCATCCCTTCAAACGGTTGTAACGAAGGGATTTCGATGTTTATGGTCTTAGGCAAAACGGTATCCCAATCCATGGATTGTCTGGATATATTTCAGCGCTCCCTGATATTCTCCCAGTTTCTCACGAAGGCGCTTCACATGGACATCAACGGTACGGTCGGTGACATAGGCATGCTCGCCCCAGACTTTCTGGAGAATTTCATCGCGGGTAAAAACGTATTCACGTCTTGAAGCCAAAAGGTAAAGCAGTTTAAACTGGGTATATGTTAGGTCAATAATGGCCCCGTCCTTTCTCACTTCATGGCTATCGAGATTAATTTCAATATCATGAATTGATAACGTCCGGGGTTCATGATAAACAATGTCAATACGGCGTAGGATGGCTTTGATCTTTGCCACCAGCTCTTCAACGTCCACAGGTCTTCCGATGCAGGCGTCTGCGCCATCATTCAAGGCCTTAATCCGTAATTGTTTGTTCTCTACATCCATGATGATAATGAGACCGGTGCGGTGACAATCTTCTTTGATGGCATGAAGGATGCGCTGTAACTCAGTACCCGCCTGTTCCTTTTCGACAATCAGAAAATGGACATCAAGGCCTTGCAGGCCACGCATTGTTGCAGAAATATCCTCTGTATGGAAGACATCAAACTGTTCATTTTCTAATGTCGCAATGATTTTTTGGGCAATTTCTGTATGCTTCATGAGCAGCATGATCTTTTTCTTTTCCATCGCACTATGCTCCCGTTTCTGGTCTATTCCTATCACCCCCTCCTAAAGCAAGCCATATACCAAAGAAATGCATCGTAAATAAATTGTTAAAATACAGATATTTAGAAATATTTCATTTTTTGACATTTTCGTCATAAAGGCAATTATTGCCGTTGCGCATCGGCAGTTATTGCGTGATTGTCACAAATAAAACGGGAATTTTACATATCATGCAGCAAAGAAAAAGCCGCTACAATGTAGCGGCTTAAAAACGGCTCAATAGTGGATCTATTTAGAGGTATTGCAGCAAATAAAGATACACAAGGGGTGCAGCAATCATCGGACTGTCAAAACGGTCCAAAACGCCCCCGTGTCCAGGCAGTAGCGCAGAACTGTCCTTGACACCGGCGTCTCTTTTAAACATGGATTCCACCAAGTCGCCAAGTTGCCCCCCCACACCAACAATAATGCCGATGATAAAGGCATCAAGTAACCGTAGTTGAGGTATAAATAAAATCTGTATTGACACAGTGGTTGCAATACCTGTGAGCAGCCCGGCAATGGCACCTTCCCAGGTTTTATTGGGGCTGATTCGCGGAAAAAGCTTGTGTTTTCCAAGCCAGGAACCGAATCCGTAGGCCGCGGTATCACAGGCCCAAATGGCAATGAAAATCATATAGATCAGCCAGGCGCCCGTTTTTGAATCCATTCCCCTCATGGCGGGAAGCTGGCGGATAAGCATCATTGCATAAAACAAGCCGATGTAAAAAATGCCGCCAACAGTCACAGCCATATTAAGCATAGGCTGAGTCTTCTCCCTAAATAGCTCGACTAACACAGTCGCAATAACCAGGGTTATTAGAAAAATGGTCACGGGAAGCTGCCAGTACAAAATGATACCGAGTAGCATCCCCCCAATGAGGCCCAACGGCTTATTGGGATGCTGTCCCTTTTTTTCGGCCAATCCATAATATTCCCAGAGTGCCATTAAGACCACGAAGGCAGAGAAAGCGAAGAAATACATTTGGCCGAAATAAATTAAAGCAAAAATGACTGGAATTCCTACAAATGCAACCACCAATCGTTTGGCCAATTCAGAGAACTGCATGCGGCTCCTTTACTTTTTGGGCGTTTCAACAAGTTGCAATGAAACAGATTTTTTATCGGTTTTTCCTGTGATGTTATCAGTTAAAGTCAGTACAATTTCAGCTTCTCCAGGCTTCATGCGACTTAGGTCAATGGACAAGTATTCAATAATTGCCCTATCCCTGCCCTTTCGATTATACGAGCTTCCTACACGTCCTTTTGATCGCCCCCCAAAGAGACGCCCGACTGAGCCAATTGTTTTAGACAGGAATCCTCGCTTCGTCTTCACCATATTTATGCGATATGAAATTGTATAATCATTCAGACCATTTTCGTTGAAGGAGAGATTGTATCCCTCAAAATAGATATAGATCAGCTGATCGAGTCTGAGCACATGATATGGGTAAGGCATCACATGTAGATCATTTTTTACAAATCTCTGATTGTTTGGATCTGAGGCTTCAACTTTGGAAGAGAGTTGGATGTCACTCAGTTTCACATGATCGCCCTTATAAGACTGAGTTGAGATCGCATTCGTATAAAGTCCCCGTGCATCACCTTCGGGATTTTCTACTCGTACTGAAAAACGATACTGGCCAGGATCAAGAGTAAAATTTTCTTGATGGACAAATACACGCCCCAATAGCTCATCCTGTGATCTCGCAGAAATCGGTATGCGGCCTGTTTTTTGATCTATTGTATGGTAGGCCGTATCCTGTATCATCATATTATATATCAAAGTACCGTTTAAAGATTGATCCGCCAAGGTTTTATACGACAATTGGTTAAGCGGTATTGCAAAATAAAATTCAGTTAAAATCTTGTCTTCTTCACGTGCCCGAAAACGGGAGGCCGTATAGATAAATTCTATCTTCCTGCCAGGAAGTTCAAATTTATAGTTTTCAGGAGGCGCATAGGCTTGTGCATCACCTCGATCTGCCTGAAAATCATTTAGGGCACTGGTAAAATCGGGTGTTGCAAAAATTCTCGCATATGATTCAGATAAACTAATACGATCGTAGTATAGCTCACTGGCGTAGGTTCTTGCGTTGGCAGGTGAAACGCCTGCAGGAGCAGCTTCCAATAGAGAGATTGCCTGTCTGTATATATTGCCTTTTCGAACAAAATCAAAGGTTAAACCTGGGCGTACACTCTCTTCATAAGTCCATGATTCATTTTGCTTTATCCCATCCATGTAAATTTTTGAGATATAGCGGTCATCTGGCTGTCCATATTTTACGTATACTTTCCCACGATCATCATAATGAGGAGGTATGATATCAGGATAATTCTCTAAAGCAATTTTAACGCGCTCATAATGAACTTCATAGCGTTCATTTTTTTGCGTTGTTGGCGTTGGATCCTTCCCCTTCCAGAACCTTCTAAAAAGGTCACCACGTTGGTTCATCGCGAGTTTTTTATATTCCTGTTTTTCATCTTTGGTCATCAAAAATTCTATTTGAGAATATATTTCATCAATAATTTTAGGGTCTTTCAATTGAGAAACACCATCATAAAAATAGACAATGGCTTCTACGCTCTTTCCCTGCTCAAGTAGTACTTCGGACAACCGAATAGAAGACTTGGCAACGCTTCGCTGCTTTGAAATGACTTCTTTAAAAGTAGTCTCCGCAGCTTTAAATTTTTTTAAATGCTGGTAGACCACGCCTAAGACAAAATCAGCATCTCTGAAAAGCGGATTGCGCTGCAGTACAGTCTGAATACATGTTGCTGCCTGTCCATAATTTTTTTTGCCACCGCGGGCCAAATAATTCAAAGAGAGCCAGTAATAACCGTCTATATAGTTAGGGTCTAATTTGATTGCATGATCAAATTCTTTGTGCGCTTTTGAATAATTGTCTATGCCAAATAATTTTTTTATCGCTTCAACTGGAATAAATGCACTCTTACCCTTACCCAGCTTTGAGCGCCCCTTGCCAACATAGGCGGCGGGATGTTTTTTTACTTTTTCTATATATTTAGTGAATGAGTCATCGGCTTTACTCCATTCTTCATTTTCGAGATAGAGCTCACCCAATTGCAGATACAACGAATCTGCCCCAAGCTGTATACGGTTTTCAAGGGCTTGAATTTGTGTTTCTATGGTCTGCGTCTGTGCATGAAGAGAGAAACAAAACAAAAAAACAATCAAAAAGCCTGTCACGAGCAGGTTGAATCGAACGGTTTGACATGGGAAACGCATCATTATTCTCCTTATTCATTCCACCACACTATAGTACGCGACATGTCAGACTATCCCTTAAATTAAAAAAGAATACCAAGATAAATAGACGCAGTTCGGTCTTTGATGTTCAGCGACTCGTGCTTCGTTAATTCACTGGTCCCCCAGTGATAACGGCCCTCCACATAGGCACTTTTCCCCAGTAAACCAAACTCAAGCCCCCCACCTACTACAAAACCAATGCCTGATTTTTTCATGTCAGCTTTCACGTCATCCACCTTGATGGACCCTGAAAGCAGGTAATTCCACTCCGGTCCGGCCAGTATATATGGATGCAATAACAGAGGTAAAAACTTCTTCTTGACAACAACCGGAATGGAGATATAGTGTAGCTTGGTTTTATCGCCATCTTCTAAAATAGCGCCACGGTTTTGATAGAGAACATCGGCCTGAAAAGAGAGCAGAATGAGATTTAACTCCAGGCTGACACCCCCGGTGTTGGCTTTGATTTTGCCAAGCGGATCGATGTCTGTCCCGATAAAATCTGATTGAGTTCGCCCCAATTTAAATCCGGTCCTCATACCCAACTGCGCACTGGCTTCATTCTGAGCAAATAACAAAAGAGTAAAAACACAGAGTATTGTCATTGTAAAGCGCTTCATGGTATGCCTCCGGCCGTATGATTGGTTTGGACATAAAAGTTAATAAAATATTGGTTTAAATACCAGAAAATATTTATTATAAGGAGGATAATAAAAAAAGGCCGGATGATGCAGTCACATCATCCGGCCTAGAAAAAAGGTAAACTTTAAACCGATTTTTCAGGCTCTACTTCTTCTGCTGTTTTATCAACCAGCTGCTCTTCAACTGCTTGTCTTGTTTCGATAAACTCCAACTCATCTTTTTTCAATTTGACCTGTATACGACTCCCGTCTTTGAACTTGCCGCGCAAAATCTCTTCAGCAATGGGGTCTTCAATGTATTTCCGAAGTGTTCTCTTGATTTGTCGGGCTCCGTAAAGGGGATCAAAGCCGACATCCGCCAAATAGGCTTTGGCCTTCTTTGTCAAAGTAATATGAATATCCCTGTCGGACAGTCCTTCCATCAATTCGTCCAGAGCAATATCGATAATATCTTCCATATGGACCTTGCTCAGATTCTGGAACACCACCAGTTCATCGATACGGTTGATAAATTCAGGCGTGAATCGTTTCTTGGTCTCCTCCAGCATAGCGGATTTCATTACTTTATAGTCAATATCATTTTCGTCTTGACCAAATCCAATGCCGTTGTGAGACATTCTGCGCGTGCCCAGGTTGGAGGTCATGATCAGAATTGTGTTTTTAAAATCAACTTTCCTGCCCAGACCGTCTGTTAAGTGTCCTTCATCCAGGATCTGCAACAATAGATTAAAGGTATCTGGATGGGCCTTTTCAATTTCATCGAGAAGGACTACTGAATAGGGATGCCGTCTGACCTTCTCAGTGAGCTGGCCGCCCTCTTCATATCCAACATAACCTGGAGGGGCTCCGGTCATACGGCTGACGGCAAATTTTTCCATAAACTCAGACATATCAATGCGGATGAGTGCCTTTTCATCCTCAAAGAGATATTTGGCCAGTACGCGTGCCAGATAGGTTTTACCCACACCAGTCGGTCCGAGGAAAACAAATGAACCGATGGGTCGCCGCGGATCTTTCAGCCCTGCACGTGTCCGCCTGATGGCGCGGCTGAGGCTTTCAATTACTGCATCCTGACCGATCACGAGCTTCTTCAATTCATCGGGCATGTTGAGCAGTTTATCGGATTCTGACTTGGCCACTCTAGACACCGGTACACCGGTCATCATGGAAACCACCGCGGCCACATCCTCTTCCGTGACGGTGGCCAATACTTCGCCTTCGGCTTCTTCCCAGCGTTTTTTTGCATCGTGCAGCTCTGCTTCCAATCGTTTTTCGCGATCACGAAGAATGGCTGCTTTTTCAAATTCCTGATTCTGAATCACACTCTCTTTTTCCTGTCGCACTACATTCAGACGTTCTTCAAGAATGGTGATTTCTCGCGGTACTGAAATATTGGCCAGATGGACTTTGGATCCTGCTTCATCGATCACATCTATGGCTTTGTCCGGCAGAAACTTATCCGTGATATAGCGATCGGAAAGCAATACAGCCTGACGCAGCGCTTCGTCCTCATATTCGACGCGATGGTGTTTCTCGTACCGTTCTCTCAGCCCTTCAAGAATTTCCATTGTGTAGTCCACAGAAGGCGGATCGACCAATACTTTTTGGAAACGTCGTTCCAAAGCACCGTCTTTTTCAATAAACTGACGATATTCATCCAAAGTGGTGGCCCCAATGCACTGTAACTCGCCACGGGCGAGTGCCGGCTTAAACATATTGGAGGCATCCAAAGAGCCTGAAGCCCCTCCTGCGCCGACAATTGTATGCAATTCATCGATAAAAAGGATGATATTCTTTGACTTCACCAGTTCATTCATAATGGCTTTGAGACGTTCTTCAAACTGACCGCGGTATTTTGTGCCTGCCACCAACGCACCGAGATCCAATGTGACTACGCGCTTGTTGTGCAGCACGCGAGAGACCTTTTTTTCGATGATGCGCATGGCCAGGCCTTCGGCAATAGCGGTTTTTCCCACACCGGGCTCGCCAATCAGCACGGGATTGTTTTTCTTACGCCGCGACAGGATTTGTGCGACACGCTGTATCTCACCTGTTCTGCCGATAACCGGGTCGAGATCCCCTTTGGTGGCCATTTCCGTCAGATCACGGCCAAAATGGTCAAGTGCCGGTGTTTGGGTTTTCTCTTTATCGGATTTTTTTTCCGTAGGATTCCCCCTGAGCACCTGTTCCAACTCCTCCTGCACGGTATCATAAGTGATATGATAATTGAGCAACACTTGCGCCGCCACGCCTTCACTGTCCTTTAATAGCGCGAGTAACAGATGTTCTGTGCCGATCACATTGGATTTAAAACGTTCAGCCTGGCTAGCGGCCACGCGCAGCACGCGTTCTGCCCGTTTGGTAAAGGGAATATTCCCCATGGTGATGGTGCCACCGGTGGAGCGAACCGCATCTTCGATGGATTTCTTCAATTCCCCTAGTTCGAGGTCGAGATTCTGTAGAATCTCAATAGCCACACCGCCGCCTTCTCTCAAGATTCCAAGCAAGAGATGCTCTGTACCGATATAATCATGACCCAGACGGATGGCTTCTTCGCGGGAAAGCTGAATGACCACTTGGACACGCTGGGAAAAATTGTTCCGGATCATACAATCCTGTCCTTCCTAATTCTCTGAAACATTGCAAAATAACGTCTTATCTAATACATGCGATTTATTTAGCAAATTTTACGCCATACACATCACATCTTCCTCATCAACTTACACAATGAAACGTTTGAGCTGCGTATTGAGTTCCTATTGCTTTTACGACCTCAACGTTGATAAGGGTTCATCAATTTTACCATCGAGCAGCACAATACTCCGGTCGGCGCGCTTGGCCAATTCCCGGTCATGGGTGACCACTACAAAGGTTTTCTGCTGCTCTCTGACCAATTCCCACATCAATTCATGAAGGGCCTGGCTGTTGTGCAGATCGAGGTTGCCTGAGGGTTCGTCTGCCAGCACCATGAGCGGATCATTGATCATGGACCGGGCAAAGGCCACGCGCTGTTGCTCCCCGCCGGAAAGCTCCGTGGGACGGTGCGTCATCCTGTCCTTTAACCCGACTTTGTCCAGCAGAGACTCAGCGCGCTGCATCAATTCCTTGCGGTTCATATTTCCAATCAGCCCCGGCATCATCACATTCTCAAGAGCTGAAAATTCAGGCAGCAGATGATGGAACTGAAAAATAAATCCGATGGTCCGGTTCCTGAACCGGGCAAGGGTATCGCCATTCATTTCAGAAACGGCCTGGCCGTCAATGCGCACCTCACCTTCTGTGGGGCGGTCCAGGGCGCCCAGCACATGAAGCAACGTACTCTTCCCTGCACCGGAATGGCCGATCACTGCGAGTATTTCACCCCGCTGAATCGTCAGATCAATGCCTTTTAGCACCTCAATGGCATGATCTTTTTCCATGCTGTAACGTTTATGTATATTGTGCGCTGTCAACAGCACATTGGCATTCACATCTGTCACAGTGCACTCCTATTCATGTCTGATGGCTTCAACGGGATCCAGTTTGGCGGCCCGTTTGGCCGGGTAGATCGATGAGACCAGGCAGATCAGCACAGAGGCCGTGGCAATGGCTAGAAAGTCGAATATTTTCATCTTCACCGGCATGGTATCGATAAAATAGACATCACCGGGCAGGGAGAAAAAACCGTAGGTCTGCTGCGCCCAGCAGAGGCCGAATCCAATGAATATGCCGATGAGCGTTCCCACCACGCCCACAAATATCCCCTCATAGAGGAAGATACGTGTGATGGCCCCGTCTGTGGCGCCCATGGACTTGAAGATGCCGATCTCACGCGTCTTCTCCATGACCACCATGATCAATGTGCTGATGATATTGAAGGCAGCCACCATGATGATCAGGCTCAGAATGATAAAGGCCGCATATTTCTCAAGCTGCATCCAAGAGAAGAGGTTCTGCCTGAGCTCAAACCACGTCTGTGGATTGAACTTATAGCTCAACCTGTCCTTGATCATCTCTTTGACTTCGCCGGCTTTGTCCAAATCATCAAGTCGGACCTCTACTCCCTCTACCTTGTTGCCCAGCTTGTTCAGTTCCTGGGCGGTTTTGAGAGAGATGTAGATGTACGTGTCATCAAACTCAAAGAAACCCGTCTCAAAAACACCGGTCACAATGAAGGTTTTCATGGGCGGCATGGTAAAGGTATTGGTGACGCCCGCCAGGCTCATCAGCAGTACTTTGTCACCCACATCCAGATAAAGTCTGTCCGCCAGATAACGGCCGACCAATACGCCAGGCATATCCCGGCCCTCTGCTGTGGGAACATTGCCCAGATTCAGGTCGCCCCAGACCAGATCGCCGACAATCTCCGTCACATCGAGAATGCCCTCGGCATCCATGCCCCGAATGGCGACAGGCGCCTGCTCTTTGTTGCCGAGGCTGCGCATCATGCCCTTGCCGTGCACATAGGGCGTCATGGCCGTGATGTGGGGAATGTCAGCCATGGAGGCCATCACTTCGTCGACATTGTCAAAGGGTTCATGATGGAACTGTCTGACCTGAAGATGTGTGTCCACACCGATGATGCGTTCTCTGATCTCCGACTCAAATCCGTTCATCACCGAAAGCACAATGATGAGTGCGGCCACGCCAATGGTGACGCCTGAGATGGAAATGTAGGTGATCAGGTTGATAAAACCCGTTTTCCGTCGGCCCTTGATGTATCTGCGGGCCACGATGAACTCAAAAGGCAGTTTCAAATGAACTCCTCAATACATTTCGATTATTTCTCGGGCCGCATCTGCGGAAACAAAACCACGTCACGAATAGAGGGCGAATTGGTCAGGATCATCGCCAGTCGATCAATGCCCATTCCCAGTCCTGCTGTGGGCGGCAGACCGAACTCCATGGCGCGGAGATAGTCTTCATCCACCATCATGGCCTCTTCATCGCCCTGCGCCTTGAGTGCCGCCTGGGCTTCAAAGCGTTCACGCTGATCAATGGGATCATTGAGTTCACTGAAGGAGTTGCAGAGTTCCATGCGGGCCACAAAGGCCTCAAATCGCTCGGTGAGTCCCGGCTTGCTGCGATGTTTCTTGGCCAGCGGCGAGAGCTCCAGCGGCAGGTCCACGATGAAGGTGGGCTGCACCAGCTTGGGTTCGACGAACTCGCTGAAAATGGCGTCCAGCAGCTGCCCGGCGCCCTTGACCTCGTCGACGTCCAGCTTCAGTGACTTGGCGACTGTTCTGATCTCGTCCTCACTCTTGCCCAGCAGGTTGTGGCCAGTGGCTTCTTCAATACTGTCCAGGAACCCCTTGCGCGGCCACGGCGGGGTAAAGTCGAGCATTTCATCGCCAAAGGGGACGACCATGGACCCCATGACATCCTGGCAGAGTTTGGAGGTCATTTCTTCGACTAAATCCATCATGAACGTATAATCCTGAAAAGCCACGTAGAGCTCCATCATGGTGAACTCGGGATTATGATCTTTGTCCATGCCTTCGTTACGGAAGTCCTTGGCAATCTCAAACACACCGTCAAAGCCGCCGACGATGAGCCGTTTCAGGTAGAGTTCATCGGCTATGCGGAGATAGAGCGGCATGTCCAGCGTGTTGTGATGGGTGACAAAAGGCCGGGCGGTGGCGCCGCCGTAAACCGGCTGGAGCACAGGTGTTTCCACCTCAAGGTAGCCCCGATCTTCCAGGAAATGCCGCATGCCGGATACGATTTTTGAGCGCTTGATAAAGGTTTCGCGGACATCGGGATTGACGATGAGGTCCACATAACGCTGACGGTAACGCGTTTCTTTATCGGCAAAGGCGTCGTAGACCACTTTTTCGTCGCCTTCAGTCTTCTCTTTGACCACAGGCAGAGGGCGAAGCGTTTTTGAGAGGAGTTCGACATGGTTCACATGCACTGTGGGTTCACCGGTACGTGTGCGGAAAAGGGTGCCTTTCACGCCCACAATATCCCCGAGATCGGTCAATTTAAACATGGCATAGGCATCCTCACCCACTGCATCTCTCTTCACATAGAGTTGAATACGGCCGGTACGGTCCATGAGATGCACAAAAGCGGCCTTGCCCATTCTGCGTATGGCCATGAGGCGTCCGGCCAAGGCCACTTCACGCGTCTCATCGCCGTCGGCTTCAAACTGGGCCAGTGTCTCGGTGGCAAAATCTGTGCGTGGGAATGAAAAAGCATAGGGATTGTGTCCCTGTTCAACAATTTTATCCAACTTCTCCCTGCGTTGTTTCATCAGGTCATTCATCGTGTCCAAGCCGGACTCCTTTATCTCTAATCGTTAAATTCAAGTAAATAGGCTTTTACAAAAGCCGCTAGATTGCCATCCATTACATCCTGTACATTGGAGGTCTCTACACTGGTGCGATGGTCTTTCACCATATTGTAGGGATGAAAGACATAGGATCGAATCTGACTGCCCCAGGAGATCTCCTTCTTCTTCTGCTCCATGGCCTCCAGCCGTTTGTTCTCCTCTTCACGCTGTTTCTGATACAGCCTGGCCATCAGCATTTTCATGGCGTTGGCCTTGTTCTGAAACTGAGAACGTTCGTTCTGGCACTGGACCACAATATTGGTGGGAAGATGTGTGATGCGAACCGCAGAACTGGTTTTGTTCACATGCTGACCGCCAGCCCCTGATGCCCTGTACGTGTCAATACGCAGATCAGCCGGATTGACTTCAATCTCGATATCATCATCCACTTCGGGGTAAACAAAAACGGATGCAAATGAGGTGTGTCGACGTTTATTGGCGTCAAAAGGCGAGATACGCACCAGTCGATGTACGCCCGCCTCTGCCTTGAGATAGCCGTAGGCAAACTGACCCTTGACTTCAATGGTGGCGCTTTTAATGCCCGCTTCATCCCCAGCCTGCTGATCGAGAATTTGCGTGTCGAACCCTGAGCGCTGGGCATAACGCAGGTACATGCGGAAAAGCATCTCCGCCCAATCCTGCGACTCTGTGCCGCCGGCACCGGGATGTATGGTCACCAAGGCGTTTTTGCTGTCGTCCGTACCGCCCAGCATGCGCATCAGCTCGAGATCGGCCACGTCGTGCTCTATGCCCTCAACTTCCGAGGCCATGTCGTCACTCAGTGAGTCGTCACCCTCTTCTTCAGCCATTTCACACATCGACTGGATATCTTCTATGCGATGAAAGAGAGCATCCCAACGCGATGTCCAGTCTTTCAAACCGTTCATCTCTTTGAGTACGCCCTGGGCCTTTTCGTTGTCATTCCAGAATGAAGGAGAAAGCGTTGCCTGCTCTAACTCAGCAATCCGTTTTTTCTTGTTGTCAATGTCAAAGATGCCTCCGGAGTTTCTCAACGCGTTTCAGACTCAGGCTGTATCTTGATTTAATATCATCAAACATAAATACCCTCAAAATTATATACTGTAAAACGTTTCAATTTCAAAATTCTTGTAATAGTGATGAAGTATTTCCTTGTAGTTTTTGCCGCGCTTTGCGAGATGAAGGACGCCTTCAACGCAAAGGCCTCTGCTCTTTTCCAGACCGGCGCCGTGGAACGTCACTTCGAGTAATTCACCGTTCTCGCCCATCTCTTTCTCCAGATAGTAAAAGGCGCTTTTCAAACCCCCGCTGAAGATTTCATGACAGATTAAAACTCACCGGGTCAATTCAATATTTTCAAGCCGACCGATCAGTTCAAGGGCCTGTACCCGTCCCGTGATACTTCTCTCCTTGATCTGAATATCATAAAGTTTTCCGAGTTGAACATTGCAATGCGCAGACACGGCAGCCACAATTTTCTCAGCTGTGGCCACGTGCTCCCATCGATAATCGCCATGATGATGAATCTCATTCTCACGATGCGCACACAGCTTTGAGGGCATCTGTAAATCCATCCAGCGCCGAAATTGTATCTCACCCGGGCTGAGATCCTCTATGCCCTCTGGGGACCGAACAAACAATGAATCAGATGGAAGCACCGCCGTCTGAATGTCGGGGACGCCACCACAGTTTAATGTATAATTGACTGAGGCTAAACCGTTTTGACCATAGAGGAACTGCCCTCTGGTCTCATTGACGGCCTGCACAATACTTGCTAATGCAAAGGGCGCGTCTTCATAAGTCGGGTTTGCATATCCATTCGGGGTGTACTCCAAGCACTCAAATGCGCTATAGCGACAGGCCCTCTCAAAAATAGAATTACGGACAACAATAGAGAGTGCCTTCAACGCCTGGCCGGGACAATGCGTGCTTTCCAGATGTTGCAGGGCGCTTACCGTATGTTTTTCCAAGCCGATTGGCTGTACGAGTGCAATTGAATTATTCTCGCTTACAATGATTTCAAAGACCGAATTCACGTTGACAGGACCGTGATGTGGCGAGTCAGTCAAGCTTACATGAAATACGTGGGTTGACTGATCCTTGCGCAAAGGGGTAAATACCACCGGCCCTTCCATCTTGTATGTAAATTGATAGTCACCATCAAAAATCTCAAACACATAGATTGCGTCTCTGACTTTTTCAGAAACAATGCGTCTGTGACCCAAATTCAGTATTGACCATCCCTCTCGCCTTGCATCAGCCTCTGAATTGTAAACACCAACCCGAACATGATAATGAGATTTGTAAAAATAATTGTTTGAATTTTTATGATTCAGGCTGCAAATACGAACGGGCAGTCCCTGCCGTTTGAATGACGCTGCACTCTTCACGGCCTCAGCCTCAGTCTCTGTTATGGCAACTTCGAGGGCATATTGATACTGCGCGGGTTCATAGGACTCAATCCTGATACGCCAGGGCACTTTTCCTTTTAATCGATGGCTGTCTGTGTTCCCCTTTTTTTCTTGCACGGAAAATGGGCCGCTGAATACCAGGTCAAAGAACGTATTCGCTTTACAAATTAAACTGCGGATCAGCGGTTCTTCCTGGATTTTCTCAGCGCAACGTATCATCACCGCTCCAGAGATTCCATTGTGATTTTTTATGGATGGACGTTGTCAATCCATTGTAAAACAAACTGTTAAATGTACCGCTTTTTTTGAAAAAAGTCAAGGAATGCAATGAAGAGTTGCTGAGTAAACGCCCCCCATTTCAGCGGGGAGACTTCTATTCCCGCCAGAGGCTGGGAGAGAAAGAGCGGCACCATCAATGCTGATCGGTTAGAATTGGAAATGCATGCGGAGCAGGCGGGTGGAAATCTATCAAAAAAAGGAGCCCGGAGGCTCCTATTGACAATAATAAAGTTCATTTTCACGAAGAAGCGTCAATATCGAGCATCATAGTGCCCTGTAGATATTCCTTCTGTACCGGATTGGTAATGCGCGCGAGTTTCTGAGTGATGTCGCGGATTCTGAGTGCGTTATTTACAATGACGCGCAGTCGGCGACGCGTATCTTCATCCTGGATATGTTCGCTCTGCAGCAGAAACTGAGCATTCCCCAAAATGGGGACCAGAGGATTATTAATCGCATGATTGACAGCCACTGCGGTTTCTACAACGGCAGCCAGGCGTTCTGGAGGCTGAGAGATGTCCTGCCCCCTATCCATCTCACTCTGGGCCTTACAAATGCCCAACACGCCCATCACATTACCGTCGCCATTTCTCATAACAGAGATGGAGACATTGACAAGAATTTCTACATGATCATGATTGAGTATAACTGTTTTATAGTTTTTCATTTTTGAACGGCGCTGCATATAAGCACTGATCTTGAGCATCTCAGAGATGCCGTCTTTCAGGAAATCACTGACGCGATGCCCTACAACATCCTCAAATGCAAAGCCCAGCAGATCCTCACAGGCCCGGTTACAGAAAGTCACATAGCCCCTGGTATCCATGGTGACAATGGCATCAGCCGAACTTTCAATCACGCGCTCGAGAAAATCACGCGATTCACGAATGGTCTCCCAGAAAGTCACTTCTTCCATTTTTAGCTGATGCGAAACCAATGCGTCTTCAACAAAATCCAGCAGATCACGGTCTCTAAAGGGTTTGGCAATGCAGGCGGTAAAACCCAAGCTGTACAGTCTTGTACGATCGGCAAATCCATTAGAAGTCATGGCAATGAAGGGTAGATTTCGTGCCCCCTCTAACGCAGGGCTGATCATGTATCGCGTATACAGCTCTTCGCCGTTGATATCAGGAAGGTTGTAATCAGTAATCACCAGATCGGGATGCTCTGTCTCTATGAAGGTCAGAGCCGTTTCTGCGTTTTCGCAAACATAATGGTCATAGGCCGTATTTTCAAAAGCCTTTTGAACGATTTCTCTATAGGTTGCATCTGCATCTACATAGAGAATCTTTGTTTTTTCTTTTGAATCCATCAGGCCAGTCGCTCCGTCACCAATTGTTTCAATGTCCATAAATCCCATGGCTTTGAGAGATACAGCGTTCCATCGCTATGGTTTTCGCCAATGGCGCCAAAATCAACATCCAGATAGCCTGAGGTGAGAACCCGAACCGTATCCGGAGAACGATCACGAATTTCTTCAAGCAGAATATCGCCAGGGGCATCGGGTAGTTTGAGATCGGAAAGTACAAAATCGATGGGTTGCTCAGAGAAAACTTTTAAAGCTTCATCGGCCCTCTGTGCGGTATGCAGGGCATAACCCTGATCCTGGAACAGGTCAACCAAGATATCCAACACGTCGGTTTCGTCGTCTACAAACAAAAGTGATTTATTCAAGTGCATCGTGCCTCCGGGAGTGTTCTTCGTTGTCACTCCCTAATACGCAACACGCATGCCACAACTTTAGGCATGCGTGTAATTATTATTAAAACAATGATTTAGCGCAATTAATATTTATTAACTTATGACTATTTTGTCAGATTTAAAGGCAAGCTTTTCCCCTTTGAGGATAGTTTTGCCGACCTTTAAAATATTAAACCTGCACGCCCTCCTGCCGATATTCATTCAACTTGTTTCGCAGTGTACGCACAGAAATCCCAAGGATGTCTGCAGTCTTGGTACGATTATTATCATTTTCACCCAGCGTGCGAATAATCAGCTGTTTTTCAACTTCTCTCAGAGTCAAATCGCCTTGGGGAATAGAGACATTGTCAACAGGGCGTAAACGATTTTGAATATGAAAATGATGCGTCTCCAGATGTGTGGTATCTGGCTTGCACATGACCACAGCGCGTTCCACACAGTTTTCAATCTCCCGGACATTGCCGGGCCAGTCCCGCTGCGACAGAGAAAACATGGCCTCTTCAGTGACCCCTTCAATATTACGATTGTTTTCAACTTTATATTTCTTTATAAAATGATCGATGAGTAATGGGACATCGTCTTTGCGTTGATCAATGGCAGGCATATGCAGGGGAACGACATTGAGTCGGTAAAAGAGATCTTCACGGAAACGCCCCTCTCTGACCTCCACTTCAAGGTCGCGATTCGTCGTGGCGATAATACGGACATCAATGGGAATAATCCGCCCTGCGCCCACACGTTCTATCTCACGTTCCTGAAGAACACGCAAAAGTTTTGCCTGTATGCCCAGATTGATCTCTGTAATTTCATCCAGAAGCAATGTTCCACCGTCAGCCTGTTCAAAACGGCCCTTTGTTGTTTTGATGGCACCGGTGAATGCCCCCTTCTCATGACCAAACAACTCGCTTTCCACCAGGCTCTCAGGCAGGGCCGCGCAATTGGTGGTGACAAAGGGACCGCTTTTTCGATCGCTGTTGTAGTGTATGGCTCTGGCCACAAGCTCTTTACCAGATCCGCTGGGGCCCTGAATAAGCACTGTCGCCCGGCTCGCTGAGACCATGCTGACCGCATCAAAGATCTGTTGCATGGGCTGACTCTTGCCAATAATATTTTTAAAGCTGAATTTTCTATCGAGTTCAGTCCGCAGTCTCTTGTTTTCTGCCACAAGGGATTGAAATTCAAAATATTTATTGACCACCAACTCAATTTCATCCAAGTTGAATGGTTTTGTGATATAATCAAAAGCACCTGACTTAAGGGCGCGAACGGCATTTTTAATCGACCCAAAGGCGGTGATCATGATGATTCCCATCTCAGGATATTTCTCCCGAACCTCCTCCAAAACATCCATTCCACTGATATCGGGAAGTCTTAAATCGGTAATCAACAGATCATACTGCCCTCTCTCCATTTTCAAGAGGGCTTCACGGCCATTCATGGCAGTCTCAATGGCAAATCCGTTCTTGATAAATGTCTCTCCGAGAAGGTCTCGGATCATCTCTTCATCATCCAAAATAAAGATTTTTTTTGGACTGTCGCTCATTAAATTTCCCTCTTCAATGTATACTGTAGCGTATGAATATCGCCATTGGAGCCCATGACAAATTGACCGTGATGGTCATGAACAATATTCAGTACGACCATCAAGGCGAGTCGCGCCTCGATGGCATGCAATTGATCCAGCCATAGATAAAAATCCTCAGGCCATTTTGTTTTTAGCATTTCACAGGTAAATGAAAATTCAATCGTCACATGATTGCTGTGATGATTTTCAAGATGAACAGCAACGAGACGTCCCCCTATTTTTGAAATGGCCTGAAATGTATACTGAACGAGACGCTGCAAGGCACGCGGATCGGCGTGCACAGTCACATTTTCTCGGGCCATGGCGTCGTCAATATGAACATCAATATGACTTTCATTAGACAGGGGGAGCAGATTATTCAAGACCTGCTTCATGAAAATGCCAATGCGCACAGGTTCTCTGATGCCTTCCATTTCTCTGGCCAGGAGCATCACAGAAACGGCAACTTCATTCACTTTCTTAACACCATCCTGTACCCGCTGGGCCAAACGCCGCCTTGGATCTTCAGGGTCTAAATCCCTTTCCAGTAAGGCGGCAAATCCGTCAATACCGCCCAGTCCATTTTTTATCTTATGGATGACATCAACAAAAATTTGTTCATTCAGAACTGATTTTTCATCAATTTTTTCAACAACCAAAGACTGGCGAAATGACTCTTTCACTTGCAATCCCTCTGTTTCAATTTTTTTGGGAAAGTGCTTAAATCATGCCAATAAACCGTATTGTATCGAATAATTTAACACATTCCATAAAAAATCCCTTAAACCCTTGTTTTTTATGATATTTTTTCATATAAAAAAATCCATGTGCAACCATTTTATTACATGGATATACATCATGGTTGGTCGAAATTCAAACAGGCGGGAAACAATCATACATCCATCGCAATACGAATCGCCCGCATGAGGGGCCTGACCTGATACGGTTTTTCAACACGACCGGCCAATTGAAAAGTCCGAGGCTGATAGGGTTTCAAATCTTCGCCCCTTTCGGTCACGGCAATAATCTTTGCATCGGCTTTTAATTGATGTAGCCGGTGCATCACGCGATGAATCAAAGGGCCGCTCAAATGCATATCAAGAACAATCAAATCGATCTCCTGACCGTGTTTCTTGATGAGTGACACGGCCTCATTGCTGCTCTTTGCGCAAACAACTTTGTACCCGTAGCGTCTTAACATTTTTTGTGCAGTTTCTCTGAAGATCGGTTGCTCATCTACAAGAAGAATGTGTTCATCGCCCATGAGAGGGGCGTCGTCTTCCTCAAGGTCAAGCATCTCAGAAGCATAGGGTTTAACCGGAAAATGAACCTTGACCATGGTGCCGTTTCCAGGTTCGCTGAAAACTGAAATAAATCCATGATGGGCTTCTATGATTTCCTTTACAAAAAACAAGCCCGTGCCTTGTCCACTTCCTCTCTCTTTTGTTGAAAAATCATCATCAAAAAGACGGGCTTTGTGCTCTGGGAGAATGCCAGACCCGGTATCACTGACACTGATCTGAACATAGTGTCCAGGTTTAACACCTTGTTTCTTCCTGAGCCCCCTATCACCAACTTCTGTATTTTGAGTTCGGAAAAACAACTTTCCACCTGTGGGCATGGCATCACGTGCGTTCAAGGCCAATTGAAGTATCAACTGCTGAATTTGACTCGCGTCCGCAGCAAATGCAATGATATTGGGTTCAAGCTCGGCACGTATTGAAATATTTCGATCTGAAGTACGACTCAGAATGCCAGCGACTTCTTTAACCAGTTGATTCACATTCAAGTCGTCAATGCGACATTGCATGTTCTGAGCATAGGACATGAGACGGGCTACGCGTTCAGAGGCCTGTTCAGCGGTTTTGTAAATCTGTAAAACATCTTCCTTGTAGGGACTTTTATCATCTATTTCTTCATTGAGTAATGAACTATACCCCAACACTGAGGCCATCAGGTTATTGAAATCGTGGACAAGGCCCCCTGCCAGCAATCCGCTGGCCTCAGTCTTTCTGGCTTGCCTCAGTTGCTGTTTTAGTTTGAATTCCATGACGCGGGAAATGATGTACCAGACCTGTGCCGTTTTATTTTCAATTTCAATTTTGTCGAAATAGGCCTCAACCCCTTTTTCATTGTCTCTATGGTCAATAAGGGTGAATTGTACCGTGCCTGCGGCCCTCTCTTCGTTAAATCCACCCCCGATACACCTGTCCAGTAATTCGAGATCTCTTTCCACCGCAAGATCTTTAAGCCGACGTCCAATCAATGCAGACCGGCGAAATCCCAGAAATTGGCAAACCCACGAATTTGCTTCACTGATAATGCCATCACGCAAAATCAGAGCCCCCATTAGCGGATGGTCAAAAATTGCTTTATTTTGCAAGCGATCAGGCCGTTCAGCGGTGTCCTGTTTTTTTTCTGTGAGTATTGACAGGTGTTGTGCCATCGTTTGAATCAGCTGGAAAGTCTGATGAGTAAAATGGACCGGTCTACGGCTCAATGCGTAAAGATACCCTTTCTTCTCCCCGGCAAGTTTTACAGGCCATACAGCTGCAAAACGGATATCGTAGAATAGTGATTCAATCTGTAAAAATCCCCCGCCATCGGCATCCAACAGCCGATCTGCAAGGTTGTTGGTCCAGCCTTTATTTTCACTTTCAGCGTATTGGGGGTCGGATAAAAAAACGGCCAGCTTCTGCCATTGATCGGGGGGCCATGAGAGGCAAACCGGTTGGGAATGACGGGTACTATCCATCGTGTCCAACACGTGAATACGCCCGTGTTCTGGCCATGCAAAACCAATGTAGGTCAGTGAAAAGCACTCCCGGATATTCTCAAGAAACTCAGGTATTCTCTTGAAGCTCAACGGAAGCAACGGCATGACATTGAGGCTGAGCCGGTTCAAACTGGCCTGATGATTTTGCGCCGTGTGATCGACAGCATAAAACTGTACAACCGCAGGACGCCCGGCATCGTCTGTCTTCACAATACCATTTAAAACCACCTCAAGAATCTCATCCTTCTGCCCATAAAATACCGCATTTTCAGATTGAATGAGTCCCTTTCTGAGGCAACGCATAAAAATTAATTTAAAATGATCTTTGTCCAGCCCGCGCGATAAGGCCCAGCCCTCTTTGCCGATATATTCACTTGCATCGCAGGACAGTGCGTCTTCGACGGTGGCATTCATCGAAACAATGACGCCCTTTGCATCAAGTTCCAGATACAAAATACCGGCACGGGAATATAGCCGTCCTATTTCAGCATCAGGGCCAAGCGTTGCATTAGGAGGTTCATTTTGAATGTTAACGGGTGATTCCATACAAATTGAAATGTCTCTTCCTGTAAAGTTCTACTATTTTCCTGTTGTAGAAACTTAAAGCAAAAGCCATTCCATGAGATTTAATCGGTGGGAATGGTGAGGATTTTCTGTATGGTCTTTATCAGAATATCGGTCTGAAAGGGCTTTTGTATAAAGTACTGATCGCCCATTTGCAACAGTTCGGGTTTGTCTTGCGGACTGTAACCGGAGAGAAAACAGATCAAGGCATTCGGATTGATTTCTTTGATTCGCCTGGCCGTTTCCTTGCCGCCCATTTTGGGCATCATCCAGTCGAGCAGCACCAGGTCAATCTCATTTCCTTCTTTTTTGTAGATTTCAAGGGCATCGGTGCCGTCGGGGGCGGTGGTTATTTTAAAACCGCCTTTTTCAAGCATTCGCTGCCCGACTTCACGGATGACGAGTTCATCATCAACGAGCAGGATACGATGTGATAGCCGACTCTGCACCTGGGGTGTCGCGCTGACCTTATGGGGCACGTCACTCAATCGAGGTAAGAAGAAAGTGATGGCCGTGCCTTTCTGCATCTCTGAATCGACGCGTATTGAGCCGCCATGATTCTTTACAACACCATAGACCATGGCCATGCCAAGGCCGGCCCCATCACCAACGGTCTTGGTGGTAAAAAAGGGTTCAAAAATTCGCATCAAAGTTTTCTGATCCATCCCCTTGCCGCTGTCTCGAATCACAGTGCGCACGTAATCGCCGCCTTCAAGTCCAAGTTTCTCCTTGGCATAGTTGTGATTCAGCTTCACATTGTCTGTGTAAATAGCCAGCCGTCCACTGCCACCCAGGGCCTCAAGACCGTTGATACAGATATTCAGGATCGCCTGTTGCAGCTGTTGGCTGTCGCCCTTAACGGGCCACAAATCATCGGCCAGGAAGAGCTCCAGATCTACAGATTGATCCACAGATTCCCGGATGATAGGTAGAATTTTGTTGATGCTCTTGTTGAGCGTCAGGGCTTTCACCTGATACTTCCCGCCCCGTGCAAAGGCAAGAAGCCGGCTGGTCAATTCAGCGGCACGTTTGGCTGTCTTTGAAATTGTATCGATATCATTGTAATATGGGTGTGCCGGCGTCATATCACTCAATAATAACGAGGCATACCCAAGAATACCGCCCAGAAGATTATTGAAGTCATGGGCAATGCCACCGGCCAAAGTGCTGATGGACTCCATTTTCTTGGTTTCAAGAAGCTCTCTGGCCATTTTTTTGCGTTCATTTATATCGATAATATTACCAAGAATGGTGGGCTGGCCTCCCTGTAAAATGCGGCAGGCCCTAAGATCACACCAAAGTGTTTTTTTGTTCTTGCAGATAAACCGGACTTCATACTGTTCGGGAACCTCTTCCCCGTTCTCTCTCCGTCTCTCACGGTCTGTCACCCAGCTTCTGTCATCGGGATGGATGAGATTGGAGAAACCGACGTTGAAGAGTTCCTCCTTGGTATAGCCGCTCAAAGTCTCCAGCTGTCCATTGGCAAAAAGGATGTTATTGCCACGCACATTAAAGACGCCCATCAGGCTCGATTCAACCAATGTTCTGTATTTGTTTTTGGATTCTTTTATACTGATTTCAAGCTGTTTGCGAAGAGATATATTTCGGATGAAACTCTGAATTGTCTCCTGGCCGTGAAACCACACTCTGCGGGAAGAGATTTCAGCATAAAACGTATTGCCATTTGATTTTAAAAGTCGACATTCAAGAGGACGGTCTGTTTTTTTACGCAGCACGTGATCGAAAAATCGATTTTGAATTTCTGCTTCCTTGGCCACGGTCATCTGCGCCCATTTCATATTGACCAGATCTTTTCGACTGTAACCCAATAACTGGCAGGCGACCTGATTGGCCTCAAAAATCCGACCGTCACGGTGATGTACAATAATACCGTCGTTGGCCCCTTCAAACAGCGCATGAAATTGAAATTCCTGTTCCAGGAGTCTTTTTGTACCCTCCTGAATCCGGCGTTCTACATCACGACTCCAATTTTTCAATTGTCGTGTTTTTGCCTTGAGTTCATCATAAAACCGGGCATTCTCAAGGGCCAGTCCCAATACCGATGAGATGCCGGCGACAAATTCAGAAATTTTACCGGGGAAATGTGTGATTGCGTGATTTACAATCACCAGCACATCCGAAGAGGATTCCTGAATGTGCAAGGGGCTGATAAGAATAGAATAAATCTGATGCTCTTCAAACATCAGATTCAAATCGGGCAGCGCTGAAAGATTTTCAAAAGTTAGAAGACTTTTATGCTCTATGCACAGATCAACACATTTTTTCTGCAGCTTGGCATCTGGTAAATCGGCCTCGTCGACAGGCGCTTTCTGAAGCACTTTGACATGCTTACTGCCTTTTTGCCAGTTCAGAATTAAAACCTGTTCAGCCAGGACGCGTTTATGAATTTCTATGAGAAACTGTCGGGTTCGCTCCCAGGGGTGGAGTTCCTGGAAAAGTAATTCTTTTTGCGAAGCCCAATCAATAAACGAATTGTCCTTCATAGAGAACCTATGAGAATCCAGGTTGTTTTTTTCAAGCACCGACAATACGTCCCTTCCTCCCCAACACCAGGCGCAATGAATGACATGAATTGTCTGAATACAATTTTAAAAACGCGAGATAGACGAATATTCTACTTGGAAGAATTGTATCGTATAAGTTTAGGGAATTATTACAAATGAATCAAGTCAAAACTTGTTAAAGCTTTGTCATAAATGTCACGAGGTCGCTTTTTTTAAGCGACCTCGTGGTAAAAAATGACGCAGATCTATTACTCAGATATTTGATCCTGATCGTTGGATTTTTTAAAACTCTTAATCAAAATCCCCGCGCCAATGAGGATAATCAGAACCGGCCAGAAATAGGACCCAATCGAATCCCAGCCATCCAGCCAAATACCGGCGATATCCAAGGCCCCTGTAACACCCACGGCGCCCAATATGGCGGCAGGAATCAATACACCCCACTCCTTGGGCTGCATCAAAAATTGGGCGATAAAACCAAGGGCAATCGCCAGCGGGAATAGCGGCCAGTACTCATCGGGATACAGGTACATGACAAGCTCGGTATTCCGAAGAAGAAAAAATATGGACACAATCAGTATGGAAGTCCCCCAGAATAGAGGGCTTGTTCGTTTCATGCGCATGGCTTCATAGAGCAGAAACCCACTAAAAACAACACCCAAAACAGGGAGAATAATCTCAATTTCAGCCCCAAAGTTCAAGCGATCAGCAATCAACCAAAGCCCAAATCCAATCAGGAGTACGCCGGGCATCAGACTTCGTTTTGATTCAGACATGACACCTCCCTTAAAGTGTTTCTTCAGGAACAGCAACCCAGAGACCGATGTAAACCAGTGCGAGGAAGAAGGGGTGGCTGACAGCGGCGACAGCAATAAAAGCGATGCGCACAATCACCACATCAACATTCAGGTACACAGCCAAGCCGTTTAAGACACCCCCAAGCCATCGATCCTTGACCGTTCTGCGGAAACGCCGTTCCTCTCCGCTGACAGTGAGATCGTCCTGCAGGGTATCACTGCCTGCATCGCGGGATTTATGATGCATTGCATAAAACAGATAGGCAATGCCACCGGCCACGAGCAGAAACGGAAAGATATCGCCCAATGACCAGTAAGGGAGCCCCCAGCGCATAAAACGATGGTGTAAATTCCAGGGTTGAAACATATCCCATCGATCAGAGAGTAACAGCACTCCAAATACAATCAATGCCGCCCCCCAGATATAGCCGGGGTGATGTTTCTTTTTTTCGCTTTCGGTCAGGATTTCGTGTTCCGGATTTTTCGGCATGAAAATCATCGCGGCCACATAGGCCCAGAATCCAAGGCCGCCGGCAAACAAACTGGCCAGCCAGACCACACGAACGAGGGTCACATCGATGCCGAAATAGTCAGAAAATCCGGCACAGACTCCGTCTACATATTTATCCCTACGTGATTTGTAGAGCTTCCTGGGTTCATCCGTCGCTGTTTTTTCTCTTGTCATAATGACCTCTCTTTAACTCTCAGTGCTCGGCGATTTAGGGGGGGGCGATTATCAAGGGCACGCTTATGCCCTCTTGTTCTATTGGACGGATTTCCATATGGATTTGTTTCAGAGACCATCGCTGACGGGCATTAATGTCTTTCCTTCTGAATCTTGCCGGTCATTGGGACAAAACGAACGGGAATCAAACGCTTGCGTTCCACCTGCCCCACTTTCTTTTCTATCAGCACCAGTTCTTGATAAAGCTCCCCCACAGGGAGAATCATACGCCCGCCCTCTTTCAGTTGATCGATCCAGAATTCAGGGATATGCGGCGGCGCAGCAGTGATGATAATGGCGTCAAAAGGTGCTTCCTCCTCCCATCCGATAAATCCGTCACCGTGTCGCGTTGTGATGTTTTTATACTCCAGCGTTTCAAAGAGACGGCCGGCCCGCTCGGCAAGCGAAGCAATAATTTCAATGGTATAGACATGTTTCACAATCCTGGACAAAATGGCCGCCTGGTACCCTGAGCCGGTTCCAATTTCAAGAACACGCTCATCTCCTTTGAGCTTGAGCGCCTCAGTCATCAAAGCGACAATATAGGGCTGCGATATGGTCTGGTCCTGCCCAATGGGTACGGGACGGTCATTATAAGCGTATTCTCTCATTGCAGGAGGGACAAAACGGTGCCGCGGCACATCGGAAAAGGCTTGAAGAACCTGCGTATCTTGAATGCCCCTGGCTTTGATCTGTTTCTCAATCATGGTCTGACGTTGAAGATCAAACATCGCCAGTTCTCCCTTTGTGATTGATGTCGTATTTTGCTTATGATCCTGGCAGGCCATTAGCAGTCCGACACAGGCTAACGCGCAAAGCATCAATCGCTTCATTGTTCAAATCCCCGGTTAAAGTATACGCTATTTTGATTCAGCTTGAAATCGATCACGATTGAGACGGGCGGCGTGAACACGGTTGCTGTGACTTGCATGCCGCCAGTACTGTCGATGAATTTCGTAAACCACTACACTGAAAGTAGAGGCCACATTCATACTGTTCTTAAAACCCAGCATGGGAATTTCGACGATGGCATCGGCCTGGGCCAGAATTTGACTGTCCACACCCAGGGCCTCATTTCCGAGTATGATGGCGGCCGGAAGCGGGAAATCATAATCCCATACTGTCTTGCTTTGATTGGTTAGCTCAAGTGCAACCAACGGAATACCACGCTGCTTCATCTCCAAGACGGCGTCCAGGGTCTTGGGGATGTGGCGGTTGGGCACGTAGTCAATCGCCCCAAGTGACGTCTTATCGAGTTTTTCGTGTGGTGGGTGGGCTGTGGTGCCACAGGTGACAATCTCTTCGACCAGTGCGCAGTCGGCCGTTCTGAAAATAGAACCGACATTAAATGCACTGCGTAAATTATCGAGGATCACAGTCAGTGGCAGTCGATCCAGCTGCTGAAATAGTTCAGGCGCCAGTGGTGAATCGTGTGTTCTGACTTCAATCTTTGTTTCCATCAATCAAAAGCCTTCATTTTAAATCATCAATCCCAGCGTGACTGTTAGAATTTGAGGCTTCTCGCTGGGTTCAAAGAGCAGGTGCCACCTGAAAGAGATTCGTGTCGAAAACCGTTTTTTGCGCTGCCAGTTCATAAGCCCCAAAGAGAGGCCCTGTGTGGTCAGATCGTTTTCTTTGTTATCTAAAATCTGGTGATGTTTATACGACCCCACGCCGATGACAAGAAAATTCTCCTTCGTCCAGAACCCCTGTAGATGCACGCAGGCCTCTACTGCCGCCCACAGTGTGTTGAATTCTAAATCTTGATCCACTTGGGCAGCCGTTCCCAGACTGAAAGTATGAAGCGCATTGACTGAGAATTGCAGGCCCCATTTTTTCTGGGGACGCATCATGGCATAGACGCCACCGGTGATGCCTATCGGTGGCCGGTACAGGGCGTAGGAGACTTTGGGCAGGGCAATCCCGCCTTGAAAACCGGCATGAAAAAGTTGTCTTCCGGGCGTCTGGGCCTGGGTATCTCCCAAAAGAAACAGGCTCAGTATCACACCTGCCATGACTTTAATCATTGTAGATTTACGCATAATGGACTCCGCAAATTTAACTTCCCGATCCCCATCATTTGATTTGAGTATTTGAGGTCTAGGCCTCTGGGGAATCATCTCCATTTTCAGGCACACTCGCAGGTCCAAATGGCGTGCGCATACTCCCCGGCCAGGTCACCGCCCCCTGCTGTATTGTCCGGTAGCCAAATTTATCCCGTATCTGATCAAGGGCGGCTGACACTTTCTTGTCGGCTTCACCGGCGGCCCTGAAGAGATCCCCTTGAAAAGTGCCGCCTTTCATGAGCTGCGTCACGCCGACACCGATCAGTCGCACCGGTAAACCAGAGAACTCATCCTCAAGGAGAATGATGGCCTGATCTCGAATCACCGTGGCTTGGTGCGTACACTCTGGCAGCGTATGATGGCGAATCCGGGTTGAAAAATCCTGAAACCGAATCTTCAATGTGATTGTTCTGCCCTGCATGTGCTGCTTTCGAAGTCGGTACGCGACTTTATCAGCCAGAGCCACAACCGTATCAACCAGTTGCCTGTGGTCTGTAGTATCCCTGCCGAACGTGGTTTCGTTGCTCACTGACTTGGCTTCACGCCCGCTGATGACAGGCGTGATGTCTTCTCCGTGTGAAAAAGCATAGAGCGACCGTCCCAGAGGCCCCAGCAGCTTCTCCAAAACGTCGAAGCTCTGTTCTTGGATATCTCCGATAGTCACAAGGCCCAGCGCCTGGAGCCGCGCCTCTGTTTTCTTGCCGATTCCCCACAGTTTTCCAATGGCCAGTGGTTGTAAAAATTGAATCACATCAAGAGGCTTCACCGAAACAAAGCCATTGGGCTTTTCTAGGTCTGACGCAATTTTAGCCACCATCTTGGTTGGCCCGATCCCTACAGATGCGGTCAATCCCGTTTCATTTTTTATGGAACGCTTGATGCGCTGCCCGATTGCTTCAACGTCACCATGAAGTCTTATGCATCCTGACAGATCAAGAAAGGCTTCATCGAGACTGACTGGTTCAATAACAGGCGTGTAGCGTTTAAAAATTTCCATAATTTTCAAACTTGCTTTGGCATAGGCCTTACCGCGCACCGGCAGAAAAATGCCATGGGGACAGCGTTTGTATGCCTGAGAAATTGGCAGCGCAGAGCGCACCCCAAATTTCCTCGCCTCGTAAGAGGCGGCGCAGACAACGCCCCGTCCTCTTCCGCCTTTTGGATCAGCCCCGACAATGACGGGCAGCCCGCGATATTCAGGATGATCCCGTTGTTCAATGGATGCATAAAAGGCATCCATATCGACATGCATTATTACTCTGGGCATGTCAGTATCCTAATTTGAATTTCGACGTATTTTTCGTTTCCACGTCAAATAATCATTTAAGATGAGCCTGTGATCAAATGCAAGATCAGAGGGAATTGAATAAGGATCATAAAGAGACAGCGAAGCGGCATCGTCTTGAGCTTTGGGCGTGCCTTGCCCCTTCACTACAAAAACTGTAGAAATTGTATGATGTCTCGGATCACGTAAGGGGCTGGAATAGACGCCGAGTAAATGAACAATGGTGCATCTGAGACGGGTCTCTTCGGCTGCTTCGCGTATAACTGCGGCCTCGACAGACTCACCGTAATCGACAAAGCCGCCGGGCAGGGCAAGACCGTGGGGGGGATTTTTACGGGTGATCAACAGAACCTTATCGTGATACTCGATAATGGCATCCACTGTAGGCAGAGGATTGCGATAGGTTTTCCAGCCATGTCCGCACTGCGGACAGGTGATGTGTTGCATAGTGGACATTATTTATGGTACTTCTCCCCTTTGAGAATGGTATGTGCCCTGTAGAGCTGCTCAAGCAGGAGTACGCGTATCATTTCGTGGGTCAATGTCAACTCTGAAAAGGACCAGATGAAATTGGCTCTTTTCAGCACGGCCTGATCCAGCCCCAACGGGCCGCCGATGATAAAAACAACCTCTCTGACGGCCCGGTTCTGCCACTGATTGATCTTCTTGGCCAGCTTTTCAGAACTCAGCTGCATGCCGGTACGGTCGAGCACGACAACCCATTTTTCAGGGCTGATCTTTTCCAGCAGTCGTTTGCCCTCCAGGGACATCACCTGCGTATCGCTTCTTGACTTGGAGACCTTTTCTCCTTTGACAACGCATATTTTGAACCGCATGTAATGACGCAGACGCTGAATAAATATCTCCTGCCCGGTTTTCAAATAGGATTCACGCGTCTCTCCCACCCAGATTAACTGATATTGCATATCAGCGCCTAAAACGGAATAACGTATTGGGTGAGCATTTGGCGAATTTCAGTCAGTTCAGATTCAATCTCAACCAGAAGCAGTTTAAACTCCTTACCCGCAGTCAGGGCAGTGAAGCCCTGGCCTTTATGCATCAGGCTCAGAATACGGGCTTCATCATATCCTGTTGCTTCAAGTGATTTTATCTGTCTGATTCGATCGAGGTCTTCAGGTCTGTAGAGACGCCTGCCGGAACGGTGCCTGATCGGTTTCACCATGGGATATTTTATCTCCCAGGTCTTTAACGTCTGAGCAGATACCCCCGTCTCGTCAGTCACTTCTTTAGCAGAGTAGTACAGCCTGCGTATTTTAGGACCAATCATGACAGGTTCCTCCGGAAATCGCACACAGAGCGATGAATGCACTGGACAACAATAACAATCGTTAATGAGACTGGCAGTCACTGGAAGACTGCAGAGAAGCCCCTTGATCCCTGGCCGGTTTCACAATGGCGGTGCCATGAGAGAAGAAATTAATCACCCGCAGCTTAAAGGACTCCAGGCGCGACCAGAACGAGGTTGAACATTTGGCTTTCAGTGACAGTCTGCCATCAAAAAGATAATAAGCTTTTCGCTCAATTACAACCAGATTGTCTTGCAGAACAGCCGACCGATTGGCCCAAAAAGCAGAGACATGTTGATACCCTGCATTAGAAATAATGGATAGCGTTTCTTTATTATAGCGGCCAAAGGGAGGCGCGATAGAGCTTACCTTGACGCTCAATTTTTCTTCAAGAAGGCGTTTTGAAATTTCGCATTCTCTTTTAACCCGTTTCGCATCAAAGCGTGTCAGATCAGGATGCGTGGCTGTGTGAGATCCTATCTCCCAGCCTGCATCTCTCAGTGTGGCCAACTGCCCCCAGGAGGCGTGTTGAAACTGCAGGCCGCCAAGATTGACATCCCAAGTATTGAACGTCCCGACATAATCAGTAATCACATAGACTGCGGCCTTCATGCCGTAAGCCTTAAGTACCGGCAGGGCCTCTTCCACCACTGAGGCATATGCATCATCAAAAGTAATGATCAGCGGCTTTGGAGGGAGCTTATCAGCGGTTTCAAGGTCTCGTGGAAGCACCGTTTCATAGCCCCAACGAGACAGTTGTTGGACTATTTTAGAAAATTGGCGGGGCGTCACACGGGTGACGCCCCACTCAAAAGCGCGATCCACCTTGTGAAAAGCCAAGGCAGGAATGGATATGGGGAGAGTCGGTTTCAATGTTGGCCTACCGGTTTAAATAGACGTTCAGGGCTTTTTTTAAGATCTCAACCGCCCGGGCCAGGTCTTCTTTTTTTAGCACATAAGCGATGCGTGCCTCCTGCTTTCCGCTGCCAGGTGTCGCATAGAAACCGGGCCCCGGGGCCATCATCACCGTTTCCCCATTGTCATGATATTCAGACAACAACCATTTGGTGAAGTCCTCAATATCTTCAACCGGGAAGGTCACCATCATATAAAATGCACCGCCGGGCTTCTTAACTTCAACACCGGGAATCTGAGTCAAACCGGCGTAGAGCACATCGCGACGTGATTTATACTCATTGATCATACCCTCAAAATACTTGTCCCCTACTTCAACAACAGCGGCAGAGGCCACCTGCTCAAGTGTGGGAGGACAGAGTCGGGCCTGACCGAACTTCAGCACGGTCTGCATTAATTCCTGATTCTTGGAGACAATACAACCGATACGGGCCCCACAGGCACTGTAACGCTTGGACAGGCTGTCCATTACAATGGCATGCTCTGCCAGTTCCGGGAAAGAGAGCACACTGACTGCCGCATTGTCAAAAGCAAACTCACGGTAGACTTCATCCGAGAGTACAAACAAACCGTGTTTGAGGGCAATATCCTTAATCACTGTCATCTCTTCATGATTAAAGACAGTGCCTGTGGGATTATTGGGCGTACAGATCAGAATGGCCTTGGTTTTTCCTGTGATGCGGGCCTCAATCTCCCCGGCGGCAGGCAGGCGGTATCCGTTGCTGGCCTCTGTGCGCACAGGCACTATTTTAACCCCTGCCATGGTGGCAAAACCATTATAATTGGGATAAAACGGCTCGAGGGCGATGATTTCATCACCGGGTGACGTGACGGCCATCATAGAAAAGATAACAGCCTCACTGCCGCCCGTGGTCACCATAATGTCCTCTGTTTTGACCTGTGTCAAACCACGGCGGTGATAATACTCACGTAACTGACGCAGAAACGGGGGAATACCGTTACTGGGATTGTAAGCGACAACCGGATTGTCAAAAGCCTTTACCGCTTCAAAAAACTCTTTGGGGGTTTCAATATCGGGCTGGCCGATATTGAGATGGTACACCTTGCGTCCTGCGGCTTTGGCCTCTTCAGCAAAGGGCGCCAGTTTCCGAATGGGAGAAGAAGGTGTATCCAGGCCACGCTGAGAAATAACAGGATGGTTCATGCTCCACTCCTTTAACAACTTAGGAAGAAGGTTCAATGATGGCTTTGGACCATCGATCAAGGGGACAGTATTGATTGACAACGCGATGAATCTCCTCAGGAGAGACGCGTTGGTATCGCTCAATGATTATTTCATCTTCAACAAATTCACCGCTTTGAATCTCCATCTTGGCCAAACGCTGCATGCGAACCTGGGGATCTTCTGAGGAGATCTGAAAGCCATAGACAATCTGATCACGGATACGTTTCAGGTCCAATGTCTCCATCGGACGCAGCAACAGTGATTCGATGGCTTCCCGCACCAGGGTTTCGGCCTCAACTTTTCGATCAGGCGAGGTCCCAAAATAGATCCCCATCTGACCGGCATCGCTCCAGAAATCGAGCCAGGAGTACACCGTGTACACCAGGCCCCGCTCCTCGCGCAGGCTCTGAAAAAGCAGTGAAGCCATGCCGCCACCCAGGTAGGTATTGGCAATGACCAATGGATAACGCCGCAGATCACCATAGGCCGGGCTGAAACTCGCCATAGACACATGGGCCTGAGAAATCTGCCGATGCTTGACCAATGAGACCGGTTCGCCCAGAAGCACCTCGCTCTGGTTGTTCGTCTCGGGGTTGACAGATTCTGTAAAAATGGCGTTCAGCTGATCCACCAGGGCGTCATGGTCCACTGCGCCAGCGGCCGATATAATAATATGGCTGCTGTTATACCAGGTTTGACGATAGGCCAACACATCATCGCGACTGATATCAGTGACGCTTTTTTCACTGCCCAGCACGGGCCGTCCCAACGCGTGATCTGGGATCATAGCCTCGGTGAGGTCATCGAGCACCTGATCCTCGGGAGAGTCGTCCAGGTTGAGTATCTCTTCAAGCACAACCCCCTTTTCCATCTCCAGGTCGTCCGGACGAATCACGGCGTTTCTGACCAGATCGGTCAGCACATCCACTGCCAGCGGCAGATGCTCGCCAAGGCAATGGGCATAATAACAGGTATACTCCCGGTCTGTCACTGCATTGATATGGCCGCCCACACTCTCTAATTCGACGGCAATATCATAGGCAGAGCGGGTTTCAGTCCCTTTAAAGACCAGATGTTCAAGCAGATGGGAGATACCGGCCAGACGACGGGGCTCGTGTCTGGATCCGCATAAAACCCAAACGCCCAACGCCGCCGTCCGTGTCTGATCCATGGATTCAGACACGATACGGAGACCGTTGGGCAAAATGGTTTTCCTGAAACGGGATGTCATCGGAAAGCTATTCCTTCAACAAAACCTTCCGGCTCAGATCCATCTTCCCGTCAGGTGTCAGTTTCATCAGTTTGACTTCAATCTCCTGTCCCACTTTCAGGTGATCTTCAACGCGGTTCACGCGTTTCACATCGATCTCGGAGATATGAAGCAGACCCTCTTTACCGGGCAGAATTTCCACAAAGGCGCCAAAATTGGTAATTTTTTTGACCTTGCCTTTGTACACGGTGCCAGGCTCGGGTTTCTGTACAATGGCGCGGATCATCTCAATAGCGGCATTGCAGGCATCTTCGTCAGAAGAGGCGATCTGCACAGTGCCGTCATCTTCAATATTGACCTCAGCGCCGGATTTTTCAACAATTTCACGGATCATCTTGCCGCCGGGGCCAATGATGGCGCCGATATCATCCACATCTACACGGATGGCGGTGATACGCGGTGCATATGGCGAGAGATTCTCTCGGGGCACATCCATGGTCTCGGTCATGATGCCGAGAATATGCAGGCGGGCTGTACGGGCTTTCTCCAGCGCGGTCTGCATCAGGTCTTTGGAGATACCGGCAATCTTGATGTCCATCTGGAAGGCGTTGATGCCTTCGGCCGTACCGGCCACCTTGAAATCCATGTCGCCCAGATGATCCTCGTCACCGAGAATATCGGTCAGCACAGCGGCTCTGTCGCCTTCTTTCACCAGACCCATTGCCACACCGGCCACAGGCGCCTTGATGGGCACACCGGCATCCATCAGAGACAGGGCGCCGGCACAGACCGTGGCCATAGACGAAGACCCGTTGGACTCCAGGATTTCAGAGACGATACGAATGGTGTACGGGAACATCTCTTCACCGGGAATCACCGGCTTCAGGGCGCGCTCTGCCAGATTGCCGTGACCGATCTCGCGACGGCTGGTAAAACCAATGCGCTTTACCTCACCCACGCTGTAGGGCGGGAAGTTATAATGCAGCATGTAGCTCTTCCAGGACTGGCCTTCAAGGCCTTCCACGCGCTGTTCATCGGATTTGGTGCCCAGCGTGGTCACAGTCAAACTCTGTGTCTCACCCCGGGTAAAGACAGCCGATCCATGCGTACGCGGCAGCACGGCGGTCTCACAGTGGATATTGCGCACCTCGTCCAGTGTACGACCGTCAATACGTTTGCCGTCTAAAATCATACCGCGGACCAGGTCTTTCTCCACATCGTGAATCATATTGGAGATGACGCGTTCCATCTCGGGATAGTCCTCGGCAAGGGCTTCTTTGATCTCGGTATAAACCGCCTTGACCGCGTCACGACGGGGCATCTTCTCTTTCACTGTCACTGCGGCAGGCATCTTCTCATTCACCATGGCCGTGACCTTGGCCAGCAGGTCCTGATCAACTTCTTTCTCAGGCACTTCACGCTTGGCCTTGCCAATCTCGGCAACGAGCTCGCCCTGCAGAGCTACAATTTTCTTGATAGCTTCATGACCAAAATCCAAAGCGCCCAGCATATCGTCTTCAGAGATCTCATCGGCTTCACCTTCAACCATGGCAATGGCATCGGAAGAGGCGGCGATGATCACATTCATATCACTCTCTTCCAACTGGGAAAAGGTGGGATTGATCACATACTCGCCGTCGATGCGGCCCACGCGCACAGAGGCAATGGGACCGGCAAAAGGGATATCCGAGATAGACAGAGCGGCCGAGGTGCCAATGGTGCCCAGCACATCCGCATCGTTGTCAGGATCTGCGGAGAGCACGGTCACAATGACCTGCACTTCACTCTTGAAATTCTCGGGGAACAATGGGCGGATCGGACGGTCGATGAGACGGGCGGAAAGCACCTCTTTCTCATGCGGTTTGCCTTCGCGTTTGAAGAAGCCACCGGGGATCTTGCCCACGGCATAGGTCTTCTCGCGATATTCTACGGACAGGGGAAAAAACCCACGGTCCTCAACTGCGTCTTTGGTGGCCACCACAGTGGCCAGAATGACGGTATCGCCATACTGTACCAGTGCAGAACCGTCAGCCTGTTTGGCCAACCGGCCGGTCTCGATAGACAGTGTACGTCCACCCAGTTCCAGACTCTTTTTTATCATCTTTTTCTCCTAACTCACAGCGGTCGCTGTGAAATCCTAATGTGTCGATGCATCATAAAACCGGCAGCCTTCAGAAGAAAGCCGCCGGTGCTGAATCTATCGACGGATGCCCAGCTCTTTGATCAAGACACGATAGGCCTCAATATCATTCTTCGCCAGGTAATCGAGCAAGCGACGACGCTTGCCCACTAATTTTAACAGACCGCGACGGGAGTGGTGGTCTTTCTTGTGAATCTTGAAGTGCTCGGTGAGCTCTTTGATGCGCTCTGTGAAAAGGGCGATCTGAACCTTGGTATTGCCTGTGTCCTTCTCGCCGTCCCCGAACTGCTTGGCCAGCTCCACGATGCGTTCTTTGGTTAAAGTCATTTGTGTTTCCTCCTAGAATTGGGTTTTATTGAGCAATCCCAAAGAAGAGATCTGATCACGCTTCAGCTGCGCTCTCAGGACCTCGATGGAATTGAACCGCTTTTCTTCACGAATGCGCCCTATAAATTGGACGCGAATCTCTTGATCATAGAGGTCTCCGGAAAAGTCAAAGAGATGCGCCTCAAGGCGTCTGTCTCTTCCATCGACCGTGGGACGTGTCCCGATATGGGCCATCCCGCCATACAAAGTATTGTTATGTTCGATGCGAACCGCATAAACCCCGTCCGCCGGGATCAGCTTCATTGAATTTTCAGTCTGCACATTGGCGGTGGGAAATCCCATCCCCTCACCAATGGCGTCTCCACTGACCACTTTTCCAGACAGGCTGTAAGGCCGTTGAAGCATCTCTGCGGCACAGCGTACATCACCCGCTAAAAGCGCCTTTCGAATGCGTGTACTGCTGACCGGTTCATGGCTGCAGAGCACAGGCGCAATGACAGAGACGTCAAATCCGTATTGCGTCCCCAGAATTCGCAGGTTGTCTTCATGGCCCTGGCGTTTGCTGCCAAAGGCATGGTTGAAGCCGACAATCAGGTGGCGTCCCTGAAGTGTATCGACCAGGATCTTCTTGACAAAGTCTTCAGGCGACGTGGCTGCCAGCTTTTCATTGAAAGGCAGCACCACCAGAGAATCCAGCCCCAACCGTTCGAGCAGGGCGGCCTTTTCATCTGAGGTTGTGATCAGTCCCAGCGGCTGCTCCGGCCGCAGCACATGCTGAGGATGCGGTTCAAAAGTAATGACGACGCTGTGACCGTCAAAATGTTTTGCCGCGTTTACCGTGGCTTGAACGATGCGCTCATGACCGCGATGCACACCGTCAAAAGTGCCGATGGTCACCGCCGTATGTGCCTGTGGCCGTAAGCCCTCTAAGGATTTAACGATCTTCATGACGACTCAGCACAGCCTCTTTCAACGCCTCAAAATCCCAGGCATCTTCCACGCAATAGCTGCCTACAGCGGTACGCACCAGCCCAGACAGATGGGCGCCGCATCCCAGGGCTTCCCCCAGGTCACGGGCAAGTGAACGAATATAAGTTCCACTGCCACAGGTGACACGCATATGGATTTTTTCAAGTTCAAAACCCAGCAGATCAATGCTGTGAATATGCACTTTCCGGGGTTCACGCTCAATAACCTTACCCGCCCGGGCCAGTTTATAAAGTCGCTTTCCGTCTTTTTTGATGGCGGAAAACATGGGCGGGATCTGATCAATCTCACCGATAAACCGTTGGAATGTCTCGAGCAACAGGGCTTCACTGAGCGCGGGAACCGGTGACGACTCAAGGATATCCCCTTCAGCATCGTCTGTGGTGGTACTCTGCCCCAGTTTCACTTCTGCCTCGTAGACCTTGGTCTGTCCCATCAGTTCGGCGGATTGCTTGGTGGCTTTTCCCAGGCATACCAGCAAAACGCCTGTGGCAAGTGGGTCCAGTGTACCGGCGTGTCCCACTTTTTTCACCTGAGACCATCCTCGAATCTTTCTTACCACTGCAAAGGAGGTCAGCCCCAAGGGTTTATTAACATTGACCACCGCACCGGCGACCAAATCGGCTTTTAGAATATTTTGTTGTGTGAGCTCAATCACCCGAGATGCGCCTCAAGCACTGCCAGTATCCGGGCGCGTACATTGCCCGCGTCTCCGCATATGGTGGCTCCTGCGGCCCTTTGATGCCCCCCGCCTCCAAAAGACTTTGCCACATCATCCACATTGACATGGTTCTTGGATCTGAAACTGACACGGAAACATTGCGGCTCGCGTTCCACCATAAAAAACTCAACCTCTGTGCCTTCAATGGCCAGAAGATTATCAACAAAGCCCTCTGTATCCACAGCCGCATGCGCATTCAAGAAATGATGCGGAAGGCGCATGGAGGCCGCCTTCCCATTGAAGTGAAATTCAAGATGCGACAGGGACTCAGCCAGCCCTAAAACAGTGCTCTGCGAGGACCTGAAATAAACCTTTTCAGCAATATCTGAGGGCGAGGCCCCCAAAGTCACCATTTCAGCACAGATATCCAATGCACGGGCCGACGTATTGGGAAAAACAAAACGTCCCGTATCACAGATAATGCCGGTATAGATCATGGTTGCCATAGCTGAATCGACAGTCACTGGCCAGAGGCTCAACAGCCTGTAGGCCACTTCAGCAGCACTGCTGGCCTGTCCGTCAATATAGTTGACATGGCCGTAGCGATCATTGCTGGCGTGATGATCAATATTGATCAATTTTGCTGTCTCGGGGAGATATTCCAAAACGCGCCCCAGCCGATGCCGGCAGGAGCTGTCTAGTGCAATGAGCACTTCGGGAACGGTCTTTGGGGGCTGGTCCAGAGCCGTATAAATCGAATCGATATCTTCAAGAAAATCGAATTTTCCTGGAATGACGTCATCCAACAGGCAGATCACGTCTTTGCCCAGCTGTCTGAGCAGCCGACCGACCATGAGCATTGACCCCAGGCCATCGCCGTCGGGATGCACATGGGCCGTGACCCAGAAAGTCTGATGCGCATCAACAATATTTTTAATTTCTAGTAACTGAAGCGGATCATCAAAATCTAATTTCGGGGCGACTTTCACGACGCGTCATCTCCGGCCAGATCCTCTTCAACCGTATTGAGTAATTCCTGTATACGGGCTCCGTAGGCCAGCGATTCATCGACGTAAAAATTGATTTCAGGCATGAAACGAATGCGGATTCTGGCGGCGACTTCTGATTGAATATAAGCTTTTGCACCGCGCAGCACCTTCAGCGTCTCTTTTAACTTAGACTTATCGCCCAAAACACTGAAAAATATCTTGGCGTAGCGGAGATCATCGGACATTTCAACGTCTGTGATCGTAACGAATCCGATGCGGGGATCGCTCATTTTTGAGCGGATCACTTCACTGGCCTCGGCTTTAATCTGACCGGCGACCTGATATTTTCTTTTACCTCTCATATGCGTATCCGGCAGGGTTAAATACCGGAACCATCTCTTTTCTTTTAATCAATTTCCATGAGCTGATCAATGATCTCAACGCGGTCATCACGCTCAATCAGATGAAAAATTTTGCTTAAAACTTCATTTATAAAACGTTTTTCATTGCCCACACAGGCGATACCCAGCAAAGCGCGCTGCCACTTATCCTGATACCCCACCTCTGCAACAGAGACGTTGAAATCATTTCTTATTCTCTGTTTCACGCTGCGCAGGACAAAACGTTTCTCTTTTAATGACATTGTGGCATGCAGCAACAGCTCTACCTGCAGGGTGCCTACCAACATTGGCTAGAGTGTCCTTGCCTCTTCGACCAGCTTGTAGGCTTCAATGGTGTCGCCCTCTCGCAGATCTTTAAACCCGTCCACAGTCACACCGCATTCATAGCCTGTGTTGACCTCTTTGGCGTCATCCTGGAAACGTTTTAGTGACGACAGCCTTCCCTGGAATACCGATTCGCCATCGCGATGCACGCGCACCAGCGATTGCCGCGTGATCTTGCCCGATGTGACGTAACAACCGGCAATGAGCCCCACCTTGGAAGCGCGGAATACGGCACGCACCTCGAGTGTTCCCACCTGCTCTTCGATAATATCGGGTTCAAGCATTCCCTCAAGGGCTAGACGCACATCTTCGACAACGTCGTAAATGACCTTGTAAAGACGAATATCTATTTTTTCACGCTGCGCCATTTCACGGGCCTGTACATTGGGATGCACATGGAAACCGATGATCACAGCCTCAGAGGCCATGGCCAGATCGACATCGGATTCCGTAATATCACCGACGCCTTTGTGAATAATACGCACGGCCACATCATCCGTCGAAAGTTGCATCAGCGAATCTGCCAGTGCTTCAGTCGATCCATCCACATCGCCTTTGATGATAATGGAGAGCTCTTTCACAACACCCTCGGCAATCTGGAGGCCGATCTGATCCAGCGTCAAGCGGCGATGCTGCCTGAAGCCCTGCTCACGCTTCAGCTGCTGACGTTTTAGGCTGATATCCCTTGCGTCACGCTCAGAATCGAGTACGGCGATCGTGTCACCCGCCTGCGGCATGCCTGAAAAGCCAAGGACCTGTACCGGTGTTGAGGGAGGTGCAGAATCAACCTTCTTTCCACGTTCATCAAACATGGCGCGAACGCGGCCATTGAACTGCCCGGCCACAAAGGGTGCGCCCACATTCAAAGTACCGCGCTGTATCAACACAGTTCCTACAATGCCGCGCCCCTTGTCCATCATGGCTTCAACCACGACGCCGCGGGCATTTCCTGAGGGATCGGCCCTTAACTCAAGCACTTCAGCTTCAAGTAAAATCAGTTCCAGCAGGTGTTCAACGCCCAAGCCTGTTTTTGCAGAGACTTCCGCCGCCTGAATCTTACCGCCCCACTCTTCTACGAGCACGTCGTAATCGGCCAGTTTCTTCTTGATAAGATCAGATTTAGCGGCTGGAAGATCCATTTTATTGATCGCCACGATCATGGGTACACCCGCTGCCTTGGCGTGGTTGATGGCTTCAACAGTCTGTGGCATGACATTGTCATCGGCGGCCACAACCAAGATTACGATGTCTGTAACCTGAGCCCCGCGGGCACGCATGGCGGTAAAGGCTTCATGTCCCGGTGTATCGAGGAAGGTAATATGCTTGCCGCCCAGCGTCACCTCATAGGCGCCGATATGCTGTGTGATACCACCTGACTCACCGGAGATCACATTGCTTTTACGGATATAATCGAGCAATGAGGTTTTACCGTGATCCACATGGCCCATGATGGTCACCACCGGCGGACGATTTTCGAGCCGGCTCTCTTCTTCCTTGGCCTCAGGGATGTCAATGGTGCGATCTTCACCATATTCAGTCTGAAATGCAACTTCATAATCAAATTCATCGGCCACCATCAAAATGGTGTCTCGATCCAGCCGTTGATTGATAGAGACCATCAACCCCAGGCTGAAACAGGCCTTAATGACATCACTGGGCTCCACATCCATAATATTTGCAAGTTCATGCACCGAAGCAAACTCAGTGGTCCTGATGAGGTTTTCTTCAAGCTCAACGCCTTCTTCGCCGCCGCGGTCTTTTTTCTTCCGCTTCTTCTTGGCAGAAGAGTCATCCATCTTGGCCAGGGTAGACTTAATTGAGGCCTTTATTTCTTTTTCATCGATAACGACGTTCTTGCGTTTCTTCTTTCGCCGTTTCTTTTTATGACTTGAATCTTCGCCCCCGCCTGTTGTTGGGGGTACCGGTGCATCTTTCTTGCCTTTATGACGTTGACGTTTCTTTTTGTCATCGTCTTTGGCGCCGCCCTCTTTCTTTTCAGTCTCAGGCCGACGCTTCAAATGGCGTTTGGGTTTGTCTTCAGACGCGGGCTTGGCCGCGGCAGGGGCGGCGACAGGTGCGGTGGCTGCCTTTTCTACCGGGGCTTTCGCCGGTTCAGACTGAGGCTTTGGCGCCTCCTTGGGTGCCGCTTCTGCCTTTGGTGCCTCTGGCGCCTTTACCGGCTCAGCAGCCTTGGGAGGTACTTCAGCCTTCTTCTCAGGCTTTTTCGGTTGACTGATTTCAACGGTTTTGACAGGCTCAAAGACATCGCGACGGGACATTTCAAGCAGCTCATCAATCTCATGACGCACCGCTTCCCTACGCGCCTCTTCCTCATGCCGTTTGTCTTCCAGCTTCTTGCGGTAATCGGAGGGCTTTTCAACCACCTCTTCCTGACGTTTGAAATTCTTGGTCACAAGATCAAACATCTCGTCGGTGACAGGTGCCATATGATTACGCACTTTAAACTGATGCGTGGCGAGAAACTCTATCAGGGCTTCATTGGCCATATTAAACTCTTTGGCCACCTGATAAATTCTCTTCTTCTTTGCGGCTTTGCCTTTTTCCGTTGTCAATCTGACTCCCTAACTTGCAGCCTGACAGGCCTGCTTTATGCCTCTACAACGTCTTCCTCATTGGAAGCATCAGAGGTTTCTTCATAGTATGAATTTAAGACTTCAAAGATACGTTCAACCGTCTTCGGTCCAAAACCTTTTAATTCTGAAAGCGCCTCAGCGCCTGCGTCAAGCACCTCTTCAGCCGAATCAAAACCGGCGTCAGCAAGCTTGTCCACAATAGCGGCTGAGAGTTCTCCGACATCCTCAAGCATCAAATGTTCATCTTTGTCATCACCACTCTGGAACTCAGACTCTTTGATTGTGGTAATTTCAAAACCGGTGAGCATAGAGGCCAGCTGACGATTCTGCCCGCCCTTGCCAATGGCCAGTGAAATCTGGTCATCGGAGATGATGGCGGTAGCCGTCTTGCGTTCATGATCTATCAGAATCCGTGACGGCTTGGCAGGACTTAAGGCCCTGTTGATAAAAATCTCCGGCTCGCTGGAGTAATTGATGACATCTATCTTCTCATTGTTCAGCTCTTTTACGATGGCCTGGATCCGCACGCCCTTCAACCCCACACAGGCCCCGACAGCATCGATACGCTTGTCATTTGAGAACACGGCCACCTTGGCACGGTCACCGGGGAAACGGGCGACATGCTTGATCTCGATGATACCGTCATAAATCTCAGGAACCTCAATCTCAAAGAGGCGCATCAAGAACTGCGGCGCCGTCCTGGAGACAATCACCTCAGGACCGCGATTGGTCTTGGCAACCTCCTTGATTACTGCACGCACTGTCTCGCCACGATGGTAACGCTCATTATAGATCTGCTCGGCGCGTGGCAGCGACACTTCCATATTCTCCACAGAGATCAGCACCTCTTCGCGGTTGATCTGCCTGATATCACCCACAATAATCTCACCGGAACGGTCTTTGAATTCCTCAAAGAGCACTTCTTTTTCAGCTTCACGTATCTTCTGGTTCAGACTCTGCTTGGCGGAGGTAATCAACCGCCGGCCAAAACTTGAAGGACTGACAATCTCAATATACTCATCGCCGAGCTCGAGATCCGGCTCAACCGCTGTGGCCTTTTCAAGCTCTATTTCAGTAACCGGATCGACCACCTCTTCCACAATGGTTTTCATCTGATAGATCTCGACCTCACCATTGTCCATATTGACAAAGATGTCGAAATTATCCGCGGTACCGTATTTTCGTTTGATCAACGAGAGAAAGATATTCTCTAAAATCCCCGAAAGGGCCTCTCTGTCGATATTGCGTTCCTTGGCGATCATGGTGACCGCTTCAACGATGTTGACATTCATGGAATGTCATCCTCCCTGCGAAGTCCACTCTATTTGAATCGTAGCTTTCTCGATCTGACTATAGGCCACTGAAAGCTGATCTTTTTTCATTTCCAGGACCACGGCATCCTCTTCCGCCACGACGATCCGCCCCTCCACCGTCTTTACCTGTCCCTCATCAGACCAGCGCATCTTTACCCTGCGATTGAGATTGCGCTCAAAATCTCTCTTGTTCATTAATGGCCGATCTACACCTGGAGAGGAAACCTCCAAACGATAGGCTTGCAACTTCAGATCCGCCTCAATAGGCTCTATGTGCGCTGCCAATTTCCGGCTGAGTGCAACACAGTCAGCGAGCAAAACTCCACCCTGCCGGTCCACATAGACCTGTATGACACGGTTTCGCGATGAGCCCCTGACGATCACATCAACAAGGTCAACGTTCTCGTCAGCGAATACCTCTTCGATAATTTTCTCAAGTTGCGCTTTCATATAACCCTATCACATTAAAAAAAGTGGGTTTTGAGACCCACTTTCGCGTACAATATACAGAATGAATGAATATTTTGCAAGCGAAATGTGGGTGCATTTATAAACGCACCCACACATTCAAATCCTCTATAACGCAGCCAGAAAAACCTTGACTTCACGCGCCTCAGGCGAATCCGGATATTCATCAACAATCTGCTGATAAAACGCCCGGGCCTGTTCTTTTTGAACGGCTCGTCCGGCACATCGGGCGGCACCCTTCAAATAGAGTGGGGCTTTGAATGATTTAGGGTCTTGCTTATAGGCTTTCTTGTACCAGTCGATGGCTTCAGCATAACTCCCATCATCTTCACTGCAAGCGGCAACCCCTGCCATGGCAGCGGAAAGGAGATAGCTATCACTTTTGTATTTTGCCGCATATTGACGATAATACTGCTCAGCCTCGGCTTTCTTCTCATTGGCGATGGCGCCTTTGGCCAGGTACAGCACAGCACGGCCGGCGGCACGTGTCCCCGAATAGCTGTCAACAATGGCCTGCAGCTCGGGCGTGGCCTGCTCCCACTGATTGGCCGTGACAAACAGTTCGGCAATTCCCAAACGCCCCGAAGCCTGAATCTCTGCCTGTTTCTTTGATCGAACCATCAATGTAGAGATTACAATCACGGCAACCACGGCCAACAAACCATATTGGATCTGCTTGGCATAAGTCTCGTAAAATTTCTGTGCGTTGACCATAAAGGTCACAAATGAATCTTCCTGAATCTCTTTCTTTGTCAACCGTTTTCTTGGGTTCAGCATGGAGGCTCCGGATTAATGTGGAATCTAAAGTTCAATCTCTTCTTCAAAGGTCCCGTCCAGGACATCTTTGACAATCTTTGAAACGGTGGTTTGCAGATCGGCCGGTTTGGTAAAGAATGGGTATCCGTGGGTCCGTTGCTGCTCCAGCACTTCGGCCTCATCAGCGTAACCGGTCATCAGAATAATCTTCTGATCTGCTTTACGTTTCTTTAATTCACTGGCCAGCTCAAACCCGCTCATCTTTGGCATACGAATATCACTGACGACCAGATCAGGCTGAAAGCGTTCCCATTCGACCAATGCCTCATCACCGTTAAAGGCGATATGCACATCATAGCCCTGTCGTTCAAGGAAGCGGGCATAGACTCTGGCAATCGTATCGACATCGTCTACGACCAGGATTTTCTTCTTCATGAGGCCCCCTTGTGATTTCAGGTCTATTTTTAATTAGGTCTGCAAATATCGCTTTGCCGTGTACCCCAGGCAGGAATCGAACCTGCGGCCCACAGTTTAGGAAACTGCGGCTCTATCCGCTGAGCTACTGGGGCATTAAAATGATCTTTAAATCTATGAAAACAATACTAAAAAGGCAAGTTTTTTTTCAGTAAAAACGCTGGGAACTATCTGTTGATTTTTCAGTTGATCTTTTGTATACTACTCACCCATACCTTGTTAACCACCTCGAAGGAGGCCTGTATGAACGCCGATCAATTTAAAGCCATAAACAAAAAAATAGATCAATATAGCGATCAGGTGATTGATATCCAGCGGAAAATCACTGCCATTCCCGCTCTCTCTTCCGTCAACGGCGGCCAGGGTGAACACGAGAAAGCCAAGGTGATTCAATCAATGCTCGAAACCTTGAAATATGACAGCCTTGAAAATATTGTTGCGCCTGATGACACCGTGGAATCGGGGGGGCGCCCCAATTTGATCTTCAGATGGAAAGGCCAGTCGAGCGAAAAAACCATCTGGATCATGGCCCACATGGATGTGGTCCCCCCGGGTGAGCTGGGAGAATGGGACTCCGACCCCTATGAGGTCGTTGTCAAGGACGGCAAAATCTACGGCCGCGGCACGGAAGACAACCAACAGGCAATTGTCTCTTCCATTCTGGCGATAAAAGCCCTGCAGGAAGAGGGTGCCGTTCCCGCCTACGATATCGGACTGGCTTTTGTGGCCGACGAGGAAACCGGTTCTTTCTTTGGCATTAAACATGTGATCAAGGAACAACCCAACCTATTTAAACCCCATGACCTCATCTTCATCCCCGATGCCGGTGATGCCGAGGGTGTTGAAATTGAAGTGGCAGAAAAATCCATCATTTGGATCAAGGTGACCACCAAGGGCAAGATGACCCACGGCTCCACGCCGGCCAGCGGCGCCAATGCCCACAAGGCCGGCGCCCATCTGATTGTAAAGATGGAAGCGCTCTACGCCATTTTCGATAAAAATGATCCGTTGTATAATCCCCCTATCTCCACCTTTGAACCGACGCAAAAAGAGGCCAATGTCCCCAATGTCAACACCATACCGGGACAGGATGTCTTCTATTTTGATTGCCGCGTACTGCCTGATTACGACCTGGCAGAGATCAAGGCGCAGATTCGCACCTGGGCAGACGAAATTGAGACACAGTTCGGCGTCTCAATTGATCTGAGCTATCCCCAGGAAGAGACCGCACCGCCGGCCACAGCCGCCGACGCCCCAGCCGCTGAAGCCCTGAAACTGGCCATCAAAGAGGTGACGGGCAAAACCGCCAAGACCATTGGCATTGGCGGCGGCACAGTGGCTGCTGTATTTCGTCATGCCGGACTTCCTGCAGTTTGCTGGTGTACGCTGGACGACACACTTCATGCGCCCAACGAATACTCCAAGATTGACAACGCCCTGAGCGATGCAAAGGTTTTTGCCCATGTGTTTCTTCAAAAATAACGCCATGAATTCTACTATGGCTGTCGCAATAAATAAAACCCCGGGCACGCAGTCCGGGGTTTTATAAAATGGATATGATGATGCCCAAAACGCCAAAAGACAGTAATTGGAAAAGACTGAAAGAGGGAAGACTGAACTGGGAAATTTTCAGAAAACGCTCACAAATTATCCAGGCGACCCGTTCCTTTTTTGAGGCTGAAAACTTCCTTGAAATCGACGCGCCGCTGCTGACGCCTTTCCCTACTTTAGACAGCAATATTCTCTCTGTCCCCGTCACCTACCAAACCGGTATCGAAAACAGGGCCTTGCCGCTTTATCTCCACAGTTCTCCAGAGCACGCCATGAAAAAACTGCTGGCCGCCGGTGGAGAACGGTTGATATCAATCGATAGAGTATTCAGAGATGGAGAACAGACACTTCAGCACAACGGAGAGTTCACCATGGTGGAATGGTACAGGAAAAATGCCAACTACCTTGATATTATGGAAGATACAGAAAAATTGATCTGTCACCTGGCCCATTCTGTCTTCAAAAGTGATGAGATCAGCCATCAGGGTCGCTCCTACAGTTTGACAGACCCGTGGCCAAGGCGATCGGTGCGTGAACTCTTTCAAACCTTTGCAGATGTTGATCTCAATGGTGTGCCAGACCCGGTGACGCTGAAAGCCGCCTGCCTTGCCCATGCCATTCCCACGCAAGATGACGATACCTGTGAAACGCTCTATTTTAGACTCTTTTTGACGTTAATTGAGCCCCAATTGGGCCTCAACGGCCCCGAATTTGTCATCAACTATCCCGCGTCCATGGGATTGATGGCACAGAGACAAGCCAACGATCCTCAATGGGTGGAACGTGCCGAGCTTTATATCGGCGGCATGGAACTGGCCAATGGATACAGTGAGTTAACCGATCCTGCAGAACAGCTCAGTCGATTTGAAGCCGACGCATCAATTAAATACGCACAAACAGGAAAACGCTACCCCATAGACCATGAACTGATTGAAGCCCTTTCTCTGGGGCTTCCCAGGTGCGCAGGCATGGCCCTGGGTCTGGACAGGTTGATCATGCTTTTTCTGGACAAAACCGATATTCAGGATGTGCTGCTCTTCCCCATCCATCAATATTAGTCAACGACATGCATTAAAAACGCCGTACAGGACTCCCTGTACGGCGTTTTTAATATATTTGACTTAAACTCAGATAATTTCAAATTTGGCGTATTGGGCCAGAAATTTCTTTGTGACACCATTTTCGAATTTGACCACCACCGTTTGCTTGGCGCCTGCGCCTGCCAGCTTGGCAATCTTGCCGCGGCCAAAACTGGCGTGTGAAACATGCATCCCTGGCTCAAGGCCCAGTGAGGGCTCCTGTGAAAATGACTCGTAATCGGGCATACTGTCAGAAAACATCTGATCAATACGTCGCCGAGGCATCTGACGTTCTGACTGACGCTCCGGCGCCATAACCCTGACCACCTGTTTATGATCAAGTACATTTTTGTCAATTTCACTCAAAAAACGCGAAGGCAGCTTTGAACTGATCTCATTAAAAACACGTCGGCGTTGCGCATACAGGAGATAGAGTTTTTCCATGGCCCGGGTCATTCCCACATAGAAGAGACGGCGTTCCTCCTCCATCGCATCTGGATCATCATGACTTCTGAACCCGGGAAACAGTCCTTCCTCAAGGCCGGTAATAAAAACAACAGGATATTCAAGGCCCTTGGCGCTGTGCAGCGTCATCAATGTGACGGCATTGGAGCGGTCATCCCACTGGTCAATGTCTGAAACCAGCGCCACCTGTTCAAGAAATTCAGACAAAGTGGGTTCATCGCTCTGAGCCGCGTACTCGCTGACCGCTGCCAAAAACTCACGAATATTCTCGAGTCGCGCCTGGCTCTCGTCTGAAGTGTCTTCTTTATACATTCTGAGCAGCCCCACTTCATCAACCAGCGCATGCACCAGTTCATTGGGTGAGATCTCTGTTTTCAAGTCGATATATTTCTGAATCAACCCATGGAACTCTTTCATTTTCTTACGGATACGGGGCGAAATGCTGTCAATCTCTTCCACACGGCCCAGTGCCTCAAAATAGCCCAGCTGCAGTGTGTGGGCAAAGCCGTCAAACCGTTCCAGAGAAGTGGCCCCGATACCGCGGGCAGGATAGTTAATCACCCTTTTAAAACTGATGCCATCATGGGGATTGGTAATCAACTTCAGATAGGCGAGTATGTCTTTGATCTCTTTCCGTTCATAAAAACGGACACCACCGACAATGGTGTAGGAGATTCCAGCACGGCGCAATCCTTCCTCAAGCGTACGGGACTGTGCATTGGTGCGATAGAGCAGTGCAAAGTCTTTAAAGGTTCTCTTGCTGCTAAAGACCTCTTCCTGTATCTTCTCCACCACACGCGCGGCTTCCTGTCTGTCGTCCTGCACTTCAATGGCGGAGACTTTTTCACCGCCCTTGATGTCCGTCCATAATGTCTTGCCTTTGCGGCCTTTATTGTTTCTGACCACTGAATTGGCCGCGGTCAGAATGGCCTCTGTACTGCGGTAGTTCTGTTCAAGTCGGAAGGTTTTGGCTTCGGGGTAGTCTTTCTCAAAATCGAGTATATTCCTGATATCTGCACCGCGCCAGCCATAGATTGACTGATCATCATCCCCCACCACACAGAGGTTGCGATGTCCCTCGGCCAGTAGCCGCAACAAGGTGTACTGTGCCTTATTTGTATCCTGATATTCATCAACCAAAATATATTTGAATCGATTGCGATATTTTTCAAGAATCTGAGGATTCTCGGTAAAAAGGCGGATGGGGATGGTGATCAGATCATCAAAGTCAAAGGCCTGGTTGCGCCGCAGCCGATTTTCATATTCGGGATAGACCTTACCCACCACCTCACCGCGATAACTGTTGACCTCGGCCAGATACTGTGTCGGTGATTTTAAATTATTCTTGGCGTTGCTGATGGCGCTGTTAATAGAACGCGGTGTAAATTGGTCTTTGGATATATTCATTTCAGCCATAATCGCCTTGACCAAGCGCTCCTGATCATCTGAATCGTAGATGACGAAATCGCGTGTGTAATTCAGAGCCTCCGCTTCCCACCGAAGAATTTTCGCAAAAACGGAATGAAATGTTCCGATCCACAATGGCCCCTCAGCGTTGACCAGCTTCTTGATCCGCTCCTTCATCTCACCTGCGGCCTTGTTGGTAAAGGTCATTGCCAGTATTTCCCAGGGGGCGGCCAGGCCGCTATGGACAAGATGGGCGATGCGAAAAGTCAGCACACGCGTTTTGCCGCTGCCTGCACCGGCCAGGACGAGTACAGGGCCGTCTGTGTTTTCAACAGCCTGTTTTTGTACGGAGTTGAGTTGATTGAGCAGATCTGAGTTCGCGGTGTGCACCTGAACATCCTTCCTCATTAGCGGTTGCGACGCCGCACAGCACGGCGAACCTGATTGAACCGGGCTTTGGCCCTGTTATGTTCCGTCAACGTTTTGGAAAATGAATGCGAGCCGTCTCCTTTGGCCACCAGATAGAGATAGTCGGTTCTGGCGGGCTGACAGGCCGCCAGAATGGAGACAATACCCGGATTCCCCACGGGGCCCGGCGGCAGTCCAAAATGTCTATATGTATTATAAGGTGAATCGATTTCAAGATCTTTATCTAACAGGCGGCGCGGCCCCTCTGGCAACAGGTACTGAATGGTGGGACAGGATTGGAGATACATTCTCTTCTTCAACCTGTTATGATAGATGCTTGAAACGATGGCGCGCTCCCGATCCAGGACCACCTCTCCCTCGATAATCGAAGCCAGTGTGATCACTTGATGCAGGGAAAGCCCCAGGCTGTCACAGCAGCTCAAGATATTCTGATCAACCATCTCATGAAAACGTGAGACCATACGCCGGAGAATAAGATCGATGGAGCTGTTCTCTTCAAAGGCATAGGTGTCAGGGTATAAATACCCCTCCAGACCCTCAGCATCAATTCCTAAAGACCGTGTGTAAGCCTCATTGGTGACGTACGACATGACTTCCGCCGAGTCTACAGCAAGCACTTTATGTAGCCGTGCGGCAACAAATGATGCGCGCATTCCTTCAGGAAGGGTCACGCGCTGTAGTAAGACATCGCCGTTTGTGAGTCTTTTGACTAAATTCCAGTTGGACAATCTTTGATCAAACCGATAATGTCCTGCTTTCAAGGCACCCGCCTTGCGCATGACGCGAACCGTCCAGACGAAACGTCCGGTATCTCCAATAATCGCTTCCCGCTGAAGTACATGGGCAATCTGCCTGACCGTCATCCCTTTTTTAATATGGATATGGACAGCATCATCAATTGATGGCCGATCATTCAACGAAAAAAACGGGAGGTAACACCCCCATATTACAATTGGGGCAATCAAGAGTGCCGTTAAAATGCCGCCCACTTTGATGGGGCTTATAGGCCATTCACGGCCCAGATCTCGAGCAAATGTCACTAAAGTCTGTAAATGCATTATTTCATCTTTTCACAAAAAAAAAGGACCCAGGAGCGGGCCTTATTTATTTACAATTAAGGTCGCTTAATGTACAATCTGCGCGGCGTTTTGTCAACCCATTTCACAGGTCATCACTGCCTTCTAGGCAGAGCAAACCAGGGCGCCATTGTTTGAGAAATCCGCCTCTTCGCGTCACTTTCCGGCAGTGTTCCCAAGATTTCCCTGAGGTACCCCGCCTGCTGGATATTGTTGCCGGTCCAGTCAAAATTGAGGTCATTGATCCAGCCCATCTGCAACACCTTAAAATCGTTTACGGTGCGAAGGTCGGTTTTGTTTACGAGTTGACCATTGAGAAAGGTCTCAACCACGCGAGAAGAGAGTTCAGGCGCGTCAGGCAAATCAAGTTCAATGTCGTGATTCCTGGCCTTTTCAGGATCTGTATAATATCCGGCCACCAACCTCAGAATATCAATTTTATCGCAATCACGGAGCATTTGAACCAATTGCTGTGTTGCCGAATCGAGGGTTTTAGAGACGTTCAGTCGACTGTGCTGGGCGATGGCGCTGAGAATTTTTTTGCGTGAGCGTGGTGCCAATCCATGCAACCAGTTTTGTTCATGGATCACACGGCAACCCATCAGTGCGTGATCCTCTGAACGGCTGTCAACAAATGTGTGATACTGAACGTATTGCTGAAACCGACCGGCATCATGCAGCAGCCCTGCTATGTAAGCTTCCTCGCGTTGCAGTGCGTTGAGCGAAAGATGTTCTGCCAGTGCCTCCATGTGCATGGCCACATTAAGGCTGTGATCCCATTTTAACTTGAGCATGCCATCAATGTCAACGTTGTTTTGACGTATATGTTTTACATATTCAGAGAAGGCCTTAAAAATTGAAATATCTCACGTCCCTTCTGTCATCGTCGGCCACAGTTCAGTCAGCATGCCGGCGACGGTTTCCAGAGCTTCTTGATCGATACTGTCAAAATGGCCGGGTTTATCACTGTCTACATCGAGCACAGCCCGCAGCCGGCCTTCACTGTCAAAACACGGGACGACAATCTCTGATCTGGAGGTGGGATCGCAGGCCACGTGCCCCTCAAAAGCATGGACATCATCAACCCTTAGGGTTTCATTTTTCTCTGCGACAGTGCCGCAGACGCCTCTCCCGCAGGTCAGGTAAACACAGGCCGGCGTGCCCTGAAAAGGGCCGAGTACCAACTTATCATCCCTCAAAAAATAGAAGCCGATCCAGTAAAAATCGAGACGTTTATTGAGCACGGCGGCCACATTGCCAAGATCGGCAATGAGATCTCCCCCTTTGCCCAGCCGAACTGATATTTCACGAATTGAGGCGGTGTATAGGTCTTTCTTGGTCATTTTTAACCTCGAGTAAATATATTTTTAATGATATGCCCGGCAATCTGAGGATTCTCTTTCAGGCGGCGCATGGAATAGGCGTACCACTGTTCTCCAAAAGGTACATAGACACGCATGGGGTGTCCCTGCTGCACCAGATCGTCACGCATCTTTTCAGTCACACCCAGCAGCATCTGAAATTCATAATTTTCATGACTGCATCTCAATTCATCGATCAGGCCGATGGCCCGATCAACCACATGGGCGTCGTGTGTGGCAATGCCAATATACGAGTGACTGCCCAGCATCATGCCGATCAGCCGTATAAAATTCTTTCTCACTTCCTCCCTGTCCTGATAGGCAATCTCAGCCGGCTCCAGATAAATGCCCTTACAGATACGGAGATCGGCAATGCCCGCATCGATGAGTTGCCGCACATCGGTCTCACTCCGTTTCAGGCAGGCTTGAATCACTGCCCCGCAATTATCAAATTCCGACCGGATCCGACGGTATATTTCAAGGGTGTCATCAGTGGTGCTGGCATCCTCCATGTCAATGCGCACAAAATTGTTGAGCGTTTTTGCCTTGGCGACAATCTGACGTACATTCTGATAACAGGCTTCTTTATCAATGCGCAACCCGAGTCCGGTCAATTTAATCGAGAGACTGGCATCGAGTTTTTCGGATTTCTGGACTTCCAGCACATGCATGCACGCTTCAGTGGCAGAGACCGCTTCACTCAATGTGAAGATTTCCTCACCCAGCATGTCCATGGTGGCACGGACCTTTATCTCATTCAATCGCCGTGATTTGTTGACACCACTCTCCCAGGTGGTCCCCGCCACATAACGACGCGAAAAAATCCATACAATGGCCTGCGGCAAAAGGGGTATCATCTTAACAATCAATCGATTGAACAGCTTCAAAAGACACCTCACAATAGAGTGAAAACACGGACAATATACAAAGTCCCAATGACAGATGTAAATAGAGAAAAAATTTGCAATCCTCTTTTTTTTTGCCTATTCTAATGGGGATTCAAAACAAACCTGCAAAAAAAATCAGAATGGATACTTCATGGAAATCCGTCCTTATCAGCCCTCAGACCGGGAGGCCTGGGAAGCGTTTGTCCTTGCCTCCAACAACGGCACCATCTTCCATCTCCAGCAATTTCTGGACTATCACGCTCCTGACAAGTTTCAGTTCCATCATCTGCTCATTCTCGATGGAAATGACATAGTCGCGGTGCTTCCCGGCCGATTGAAAGATGGTATTTTTGAGTCCCCTATCGGCGCCAGTTATGGAGGGCTGGTTACTGCAGACATCAAATTCGCCTACGCTATGGAATTGGTATCCTGTCTATTGAACTACGCCCGCGTTCAGCACTGGCGCGAGATTGTTCTCACCGGTCCGCCGCTGATCTATGAAAAATATCCCAATCAGAATCTTGAATACGCCATGCTGTGGCAGGGGTTTAATTATCGAACTCATTATATTTCCAGCGCCATCGCCCTTGATCCAGAACGTGAAACCATTCCCCGTTTTCAACGGACTGTACGCAATTATGTGCGCCAATCGCTTAAAAACGATAACGTCCGCGTGGAGATCAATGACGATTACGCCTCTTTCTACCCGATACTCCTGCACAATCTGAGCAAGCACAATGTCCGCCCCACACACTCCCTGGATGAACTCATCCGCCTGAAAGACCTCTTCCCCGAGGCGCTGAAGCTGTTTATGGTCTATCACAATGAGGAGCCCATAGGGGGGTCGGTCATGTTTTACTGTAACAGCCAGGTGGCTTTATGCTTCTATAATATGATGTATTATCATCATACGGCACTTCACCCTATTCATCGGGTGCTCTACGAGGTGGTCGAATACTCTACCAAGGCGGGATACAAATATGTGGATATCGGCGTCTCTCAGGACACTTCCGCCTTGAACCCCATGACACCCAATGACAGCCTCATTGCCTACAAAGAGACCTTTGACGCCAAGGCTGTCATGCGCAACACGCTCTCCATTCAGCTTTGACCCCCGGTTAAAACCGGCGCAGCATCTCTTGTACAATCTTCACAGCATCGTGCTTCTCGCTGACCCAGGCCCTCGCTTTTTCTCCGAGGGCCTTTCTCTTTTTAGTCGATTCAATATAGGGAATCAGCGCCCGGGCAATGCCTCCCTTTTCAATGGGAATAAAGGCATGATCGCCAAGTACGGCCTCAAAATCAGGCAGCAATTGTACCGCGGTTGGAATGCCCATGGCCAAAGACTCCAGGCTGTTGATGCCGTAGCCCAGCTCTCCAATATTGTCAATAAATAGTTGACAGGACGCCTTCAGCTCCAGCGCCTCTGCATGCGGCAGGTTTTCAATGAGTATGATATCGATTGGGTAATCCTGCTTCATGGCCTCCAGCTCTGACAGGATATCATCTGTGCCCTTGACGGCCCGGTTGGTCGGGGCATGGCCGATACGGATACGCCCTCCAGGCGTTGGCGCAGGGCAATTCACCGGGGGCATGCGGAATGGGAAGAAGAGGAACTGGGCCTTGGGATAGAGCAACGCATGGTCGAATTCCACGGTGAAACGGGCATCGGCCAGGGCATCGACACTGGGGATAATGCCCCGTGTTCTCAGGTCACTGCCGCAGTAGGTGACCCCAATCTTCTTTCCCGCCGCCTTCAATTCACTGACGATCTTCCCGCTTCTGAGGAATCCCGCCCCTCCATCCAGGTAGATGAGATCGTAGGAATCGATATCAATCGACTTGAGGCGTTTTCTGATCTGCGATTCCCAGATCCGGTCACGCAGGTCAAACAGCTTCTGCTTGAAACCGTTTCCAGGCTCCCAGACGGGCACACCCGCAAGGCCGGTTCTGCGCCGGTTGGACAGTTCCTCTGCGGATCGTCCCTGTAGTAGCGATTTGAGATGGGCGGGGAATCCACCGCCCACAAACGGCATGTTCAGGCAGACGGCCCCATCGTCAAAGGCATGACGTGTTGGGTAGAGCGTCATCAGAAGGCTTTCATGCCCCAGCTGACGTTCGGCTCGAACAAAGGCCTCGGGAACACGTGCAAAATTTTCAACCGCAAAATGGAGAATTTTCATGTAGGTGTCCCATAGAGTGACGGGGAAAGTAAAGATGCGGGTTCTGAAATTCCAGAACCCGCACGGGAAGCGCTTTCATTGATCACAAGACGCCGTTTTGCGGCATGACTGTGGGCATAGCATGCCGGATATCTACAGAATATATTTTGTCAGATCTTCATCTTCTATGATGTCATCCAGCCGTTTACGCACCTCTTCTGCATTGACTTTGACTGTGGTAATCTTGGGATCAGGCAGATCATAGAGCACGTCTTCCAACAATGTACTCATGATGGTATGTAAACGCCTTGCCCCAATATTTTCGGCTTTCTCATTCACCTCGGTGGCTGTGGCCGCAATCTCTTTGATGGCCCCCTTGGTGAAAGACACCTTCACGTTCTCAGTGGACAAAAGAGCGGTGTACTGTTTAATCAACGCATTCTCAGGTTCGGTGAGGATGCGGATGAAGTCTTCTGTGGTCAAGCTGTTCAATTCAACCCGTATCGGGAATCGCCCCTGCAATTCAGGGATAAGATCAGAGGGCCGGGAGACGTGAAACGCACCCGATGCGATGAATAGAATGTGGTCGGTGCGCACCATGCCGTATTTGGTGGTGACCGTGGTGCCTTCAACCACAGGCAAAATGTCTCGCTGCACACCCTCGCGGGAGACATCGGGACCGTGCCCCTCGTCAGAGGAGGCAATCTTATCGATCTCATCCAAGAAAACGATGCCCGATTCCTCGACGCGCTGTATGGCCTCACGGACGACTTTGTCCATGTCGATGAGTTTCTGCGCCTCTTCTTCGATGAGTACTTCCCTGGCCTCTGCCACCGTCATCTTCCGGCGCTTATGCTTTTTGGGCATCATACCGCCAAAGAGATCATTGAGATTCATGCCCATCTCTTCTATCCCGCCGGGCGTGAACACTTGAAGCATGGGAAATCCGTCTGTGGAGCTGACGGAAATTTCCACCATGCGCTCCTCCAGTTTGCCGTCATCCAACTGCTTCCGCAGTTTCTCGCGCGTCCGCTGATAACGCTCCTCCGCGTCATCACCCTCCACCGTCTCCGACATGGTGAAAGAGTCACTCTCCGCCACAGTCACCGGCGTGTTGTGCGGCGGCTTGGGGAAAAGCAGGTCCAGAATGCGTTCATCAGCCAACTCCTCGGCCCGCCCCAGCACGGCGTCTGTCCAGTCATCACGAACCATGGCCACCGCATAATCGGTCAGGTCTCGGATGATCGACTCCACATCACGCCCCACATAGCCCACTTCTGTGAACTTGGAGGCTTCAATCTTGATGAATGGCGCACCGGCCAGCCGGGCCAGTCGCCTGGCAATCTCTGTCTTGCCCACGCCGGTGGAGCCGATGAGAATGATGTTATTGGGCATGATTTCTTCGCGAAGCTCTTCTGAAACCCTGCGCCGCCGCCAGCGATTTCGCAGTGCAATGGCCACCATCTTCTTGGCCTGATCCTGCCCGATAATATATTTATCCAGTTCTTTGACGATTTCCTTGGGCGTCAATTGCGCCAAGTCATCGTGTTGTTCCATCAGGGAGAGGCTGTCTGTCATACTCATTAAAGCTCCTCAACCACTATTTTATCATTGGTATAAATACAAATTTGTGATGCAATCTTCAATGATTCTTTGACAATTTCAGCCGCAGAGAGTTTGGTATGCTTCACCAGAGCCCTGGCGGCTGCCTGCGCGTAAACGCCACCCGAACCAATGGCGACAATGTAGTCATCGGGCTGGATAATCTCTCCGGTGCCGGAGATGATCAAGGTGTTCTCCTCATTGGCTACGGCCAGAAGGGCCTCCAATTGACGCAGGTATTTGTCCATGCGCCACTCCTTGGTCAACTCCACGGCGGCACGGTACATGTTGCCGCTGTACTGTTCCACGTATTTTTCAAAACGATCGAACAGGGTGAATGCATCTGCGGCGGCACCGGCAAATCCGGCCAGAATGGTGTCATCGTACATCTTACGGACTTTCCGGGCCTTCTCTTTCATCACCGTATCCCCCAGGGTGACCTGACCGTCGCCGCCCATGGCTACGTCTTTCCCCTTTTTTATCCCGATAATGGTTGTGGCCCGGATAACTTGCCTGTCGTGATGCATATTTATTTCATCCTCTTCAGATATTTCAGATAATCTGAATCTGTGGTCATGATCAGTGTGGTGGTACTGTCTACCGTCTCATGATAGGTCTCAAGCGTTTTCACAAAGGCATAGAAATCGGGGTCAGCCCCGTAGGCTTTCGCGTAAATCCGGGCAGCCTGTCCATCGGCCTTGCCTTTAATCTCTTCTGAGGTGCGATAAGCCTCAGACTCTACCTTGCGCAATTCCCGCTCTTTCTGGCCGCGTATCTCGGCACTGCGACCGTCACCCTCGGAACGATATTTCGCGGCAATACGTTGGCGTTCAGCAATCATTCGCTCAAACACCTTGGCCTGCACTTCATTGACATAGTTGACCCGTTTGATCCGTACATCTTTTAACTCCACGCCAAATTCAGGTGTGATGGCCTGGGCGCGCTCAAGAATCAGTTGAGCAATTTTATCCCGTCCAGTTTTGATGAAGGCGGTTTTTGTAGAGGTTAACCCGGCCAGCTCTTCAGTCAGTTCGAACTCACGGTTGGTGGAACGGACAATTTCAATGAGATCGATCTCTGCCACGGCATTGCGTGTCTCTCCGTCTACAATATCATCGATACGGGAATGGGCGCCGCGTTCATCACGGACACGCTGGAAGAAAACCAGTGGGTCAGAGATACGCCAGCGGGCATAGGTGTCAATCCAGATGAATTTTTTGTCTTTTGTAGGAATCTGATTGGCATCGCCATCCCACTCCAGCCAGCGCTTCTCAAAGACATTGGCTTTCTGTATGAAGGGAAGTTTGATTTTCAAACCGGGGGTCTGAATGGCTTCGCCCTTGGGTTCACCAAACTGTGTAATAATCACCTGGTTGGTTTCAGAGACGACAAAAAAGGCGTCGCCCATGAGGATTAATGCAAATATGATAATGACGAGTGTCGGAGTCCACTTTTTCATTACTTCACCCCCTTTCCGAGGTTCAGAAGGGGCAGGACGTTGGCGCCTTTTTCATCGAGAATCACTTTCTTATTAACATTGCCCAATATTTCCTTCATCGCTTCCAGATAGAGCCGTTTCTTGGTGACCTGCGGCGCACGGGCGTACTCACGATAAATGGCTTCAAATTTTTTCACATCGCCCTCAGCTTCATTGACACGTGCCATGGCGTAACCTTCAGCCGCACGAATCATCTGTTCGGCCTCGCCCTTGGCTTTCGGGATGGCCGCGTTGTACTCAGACCAGGCTTCATTGATCTTCCGCTCTTTCTCCTGCAGCGACTGGTTCACCTCGTTAAACGACGGTTTCACAGGATCGGGCGGATTGACATCCTGAAAGATAAGCTGATTGACCTCAATCCCAATCTCGTAGAGATCACAGAGCTGCTGCAGCTCTTCCTTGGCCTCCAGGGCGATGCGTGAACGACCGATGGTAATCACCTCGTCTACGGAGTTGTCACCGACAATACGCCTGACCACGGCCTCATTCATGTAGCGAAACGTTTCATTGGCATCGCGTAGCTTGAAGAGGAATTTATAGGGATCTCGAATTTTAAATTGAACAATCCACTCCACCATGGCTACATTTAAATCACCGGTCAGCATGATGGATTCCTTAAGGGCGTCGCCGGAGGTTCTGTATTGGGTGCGAATGCCCGCATTTAAAGTCCGGAACCCAAATTCCATCTTCAACTGGCGCTGGATGGGCACTTTGATCAACTGCTCCACCCCAAATGGGATCTTGGCGTGCAGTCCGGGGTCTGTGGTGCGCACGTATTTCCCAAAACGAAGCACAACGCCCATCTCCTCGGGACTGATCTGATAGATTGAACCGACAAGCAAAACCAGCAGCACCAAAATTCCTGCGCCCCATGCCAGGTTTTTGGGATTAACCGCCGAAGGCAGTTCTACGGTTTCACCACCGATATTCACGGTGCGTTTCCATGCCGCCATAATAATCTCCTCTTTGGGTTGGATACTTCAGATATGGAAGTAAACCGATCACACTCCATAGTCTTCAATATTTAAATTTGACGGCGCAGTCTGGCCACAGGCAGCATCATCTGCTCTCTGTATTTGGCCACTGTGCGGCGGGCCACTTTATAACCGTCTTCTTCAAGCATCTCTGAAAGTGTCTGATCATTCAATGGCTTCTGCGGGTTCTCCTTTTCAATCATCACCTTGATTTTGTCTTTGATTAATTTATTGGAAACCTCTTCTCCAGACAGTGTCTCCATGCGTTCAGAGAAGAAAAATTTCAATTCATAGACGCCAAAATCTGTCTGGACATACTTCCCATTGGTCACACGGCTCACTGTGGAGATATCCAGATGTACGTCTTCGGCCACATCCTTGAGAATCATCGGCCTGAGATGCTCTTTGCCTTTTTCAAAGAAAGCGCGTTGATGATTTAAAATGGACTCCATGACGCGCTGAATGGTGGAGCGTCTCTGATAGATGGAATTAATCAGCCAGCGTGCAGACTCAAGCCGCTGCCGGATATAATCACGCGTCTCTTTTTCAACATTCTTCTTGTCTTTAAGAAGGCGTTTATAACTTTCGTTTATCCTTAATCTTGGGATGTTCCAGTCGTTCAACGTGATGGTAAAATGGCCTTCAACTTTTTCAATGATGACATCAGGAATAATGTAATTTTCAACTTCAGAGACGTATCGTTCACCGGGTTTGGGGTTCAATCGGGCAACCAGCTCCATGATGCGCTTCACTTCGGGCAGGTCAATCTCCATTTTCTTGGCAATCTTTTCAAAGCGCTTATTGCTGAAATCATCAAAACATTCAGCCACCATACGAAGCGCATTTTCATCAACGGGCTCCATCTCATGAAGCTGAATAAGTAAACACTCCTGAAGATTCCTGGCGGCAATGCCGGGCGGGTCAAAGGTTTGAAGCACTTTAAGCACCTTGACAACCTCATCAACCTCTACATCGAGATTCTCAGAAACCAGTTCTACGGGACAGGAGAGATAGCCTTTGTCATCGATACACCATAGCATATACTCACCGATGAGTTTCTGCGGCTCATCCAGCGGCGCAAGATGCAGCTGCTCCATGATATGATCCATCAACGTGATGGGAGCAGGCTCAGGGCGATCAATCTCATCCTCAACATGCTCCTTGGGTGTCCGGACCTCATAGTTGTCTTCATCGTTAATAATTGAATCCCAGTCCACCTCAAGATCCTCAGCGGCCTCATCCTCTTCTTCTTCCTCTTCCTCGTCCTGCTTGGCCTTCTCTTCAAGCTCGGCCTGGGTCATCTCTTCTTCAAGTTCTGTTTCCAGCTCCAGAAGCGGATTCAACTCGAGTTCCTGCTTGATTCGCTGCTCAAGCCTCAATACCGGGAGTTGAAGCAGTGTTGAAAGCAGCACCTGCTGGGGACTCTGTTTTTGCTGAAGCATCAGTCGTTGGCTAATCTGCACCATGGGTTGTTCCTGCTTTTTCGCGCTGGTTAATAACGGTCTAGTTTGAATTGAGCCCCTAAATAGATCTTCTTGGCTTCCTCATCGTTGGCGAGCTCCTCAGAGGTTCCCGTCTTGAGAATGCTTCCCTCATAGAGCAGATAGGCCCTGTCGGTAATGGAAAGCGTCTCATGCACATTGTGATCGGTGATCAGAACACCAATTCCGCGATCGATTAAATGGCGCACGTTGTTTTGAATATCCTCTACAGCAATGGGATCAATGCCTGCAAAGGGTTCATCCAGAAGGATAAATTTGGGCTGCGTCACCAGGGCGCGGGCAATCTCAACACGGCGTCGCTCACCACCGGATAACGTATAGGCTTTCTGTTTTCTGACCTTGGTGACGCGGAACTCTTCAAGAAGCTGTTCCATCCGCTCCTTTCTCTCTTTCTTAGAGAGGGGGAGCGTTTCACAGATTGACAGTATATTTTCTTCTACCGTCAATTTACGAAAAACGGAGGGTTCCTGGCAGAGATACCCCACACCCATGCGTGCTCTTTTGTACATCGGCAAACGGGTGATCTCTTCATCATTGTAGAAGATGCGCCCCGCATTGGGCTTAACCATGCCGGTGATCATATAGAACGAAGTGGTCTTTCCTGCCCCGTTGGGGCCTAAAAGGCCGACGACTTCCCCGCGGTTGACCTCAATGGACACCTCGTTCACCACGCGGCGCCCGCGATATATTTTGACCAGCTTCTCAGCTCTCAGTGTGTCAACGGCCTGTGGTTTGATTGGAGTCAGAGACGGCCTCCTCTTTCACAACTTTGGGTGGACGGGGCTGCGGCTTAAACGTGCCGGTGGACAACCCCGGTGTGCTGAGCACGCGCATTCGGATGAGCTTTTTTCGCTTGAAATACATCTCTATCTCATCACCGGTGAAGGTATTTTCACCCGGTGTATCCTCTGTATCAGGGACATGGTACGTGCTAGTGGCCTGACCCGTGACTTGTACATACCGCGTAGAATCGGTGGGCAGTTGGAATACAATTATGCTCCCTGTCATTGTCCCGGTATTGGACGTATCGGTTGAAAGCACTTCAGCATGACCGAGCAGCCGCCCGGACGAGAGTTTCGACTGTCCGATATTCACGTCGATGGTATCGGCCCTGAGCTGCTGCGACTCCTGCCAGACAATGGGCGTATCAATCAGGAGCAGCCGTCCAGACTCCGCCCAGTAGTAGGCTTTCTGACACTGGGCGCGCATATCGCCCTGAACAATGCGTACACTGTCTGTAATCTCTACGCGCTGGCTGTCCGCCCACGCCTCCATGAGCCGCCCCCAGACCCTCAGTGTATCCCGCCCCGTACTGTCCACATGCGTGAGCATGGGCGCATCCGTGATACGGCCGAATCCCTTGAGACGATCATAAAAGGCAAATCCGCCGCATAATGTCGTATGCTGAACAAAATCCACCAGGTGGACATTGCCTCTGGCTTCTGCCTGCTCTTCAATGCGTTTATAATGCATCCAGTTGGCCTGCAACACATGGTCTGATGTATTCAAACGGGCATGTCCATCTACCCAGGCCTCTTTGATGTTGCCGTCATAATCCATACGGTCGCCATAAAGTTGACGCCCGACATCCTCAATATAAACAGAATCCTGCAAGAGTGCAAACTGTGTTGCTGTCGCAAATTGGCCTCTCTGACAAAATAGACGTGACAGGCCCTGCCGCAGGCGCACGTTACCGCTGAAGAGATAAATTTCCGCCTTTTGCTCCCCCACAATCCTCAGCTCATCGGCACGCTCAAGACGCAGTTTATCCTGAGGGGCAGGCGCCTGTGCAAACACGGGACAGCGCGAAACAACTAAAAATAGCACGCACAATATGACTGGTTTCATTTTTGGTTGCGCTCAATCTGGACAGAATCTGAAGCTACTTCTTTGCTATGGCTCGTCGCTGTCTCCAGCGCCCTGTTAAAGTGAATACGCGGCCGATAGAATACGCGGTGGGTTAGATCTGCATTGGATTCAAATCCCACACTCCACAACGTATCCAGCTGCGGAGAGATCATCATCACCAGTGTGTCTGAACGAATTTTCTCAGTGGCTGCAATATATTCCAGCCGTTCAGTTTTCATGACATAACCACTGTCTGAAACAACAATTACGTTACCCAGCCCCTGCACAGACTCATCTTTCTGGTGATACGTGCCGGTATTGGCCGTTAAACGGGAGGCATGCCGCCCCTCTCTATCAAAGAAATCAACCTGAACCCCCTCATCAAAATAGGAGCGTTCATCGCCCCGGTACTGAATCATATGACCGTAGTCCAGGATGGCCTGTTTGTGTCCAGCTTCTGTGATGATAATTCGTGATGCCCACATCTCCTGAGTGGGGATACGCGCAGGCTGAGGCTGAATCAATTCGGCGGATCGGTCCTCTTGTTCAGCGCAGGCTGCCATCAAAATAATGGCCAGGACGGTGGGCCATAAAAAAACGTGTTTTTTCATTTCAGGCGACACCGGCTTTAAGGATATCGTGCACATGCACCATCCCTACGGGGAAACGGTGTTCGTTAAGTACGACCAGCTGATTGATGCTGTGCAGCTCCATGACGTGGAGGGCCTTGGCCGCAAGAATACCGGCGGGAATACATTTGGGCTGGAGACACATCACATCTTTGGCGGTTAACTGCCAAAGATGGTCATGATGTTCCATGTAACGCCGCAGATCGCCATCGGTAATAATGCCTACCAGTTTCTCCCCCTCCATTACACAGGTGGCGCCAATGCGCTTGGAGGTAATCTCCAAAATGACCTCTGGCATAGGGGTGTCAATCTTCACAGTGGCAAGATCATCCCCGGAGCGCATGATATCGTCCACCTTCAAAAGCAGCTTTCTGCCAATGGCGCCCCCTGGATGGTACTGGGCAAATTCCTCCATGCTGAAACCACGCTCCTGGAAGAGAGCCAGGGCCAGGGCATCCCCCATGACCAGGGTGGCTGTGGTGCTGGCAGTTGGGACAAAATCATAGGGACAGGCCTCTTCCTTGACACTGATGTCCAACACCACATCGGCGCGAAGGGCCATTTCTGAATGAGTGTTACCGGTCATTGCAATAATGGGCACGCCCTGCCGCTTCATCACAGGCATCAACTGCAGCACTTCTTCAGTATTTCCACTCTTTGAAATGCATATGACAGCATCATTTTTCAAAACAGCACCGGCATCGCCATGCAGGGCTTCAGCCGCATGCAGAAAGATAGCGGCGGTGCCTGTACTGGTCATGGTGGCTGCAATTTTCTGTGCAATCAGCCCCGACTTGCCAAGTCCCGTAATAATGACCCTCCCTTTGCATGCAAGGAGGATCTGTATGGCTTTCTGAAAATTCTCATCAATGCGGGACTCCAGTGCTTGAATGGCCTCCGCTTCAATGCGTATCACTTCTCTGCCTTTTTCAATGCTCATCTTAGAAATTCTCGTAAGTGAAATTTATCCCAGAAACTCCTTGAGCAGGTCATCCCACTGGCCCTGGGCTTTGAGTATAGATTCGATGACCTCACGTACCGCTCCTTTGCCGCCTGGAGCCGCCGTGGTGAGATCGGCTCTGGTCTGGAGATCACGGCTGGCATTGGACACAGCCACGCCCACACCGGCGCGTAAAATCAGTGCCAGATCGGGCAGATCATCTCCCATGTAACAGACCGCGGCGTCATCAAATCCCGTCTGTTTCAGTATTTCGTCATAGGCGAGACGCTTGTCTTTCACCGACTGATAAAGAAAATCAAGCTCTAATTCTTCGGCGCGACGACTAACCGCTTTAGAGCTGCGTCCGGTGATAATACCGACTTGGATACCACCGCGCTGAGCCAGTTTGATGCCCAGTCCATCCTGTGTATTGAAGGCCTTCAACTCTCCGCTATCACCGAGATAAACGGCGCCGTCTGTCAGTACGCCGTCCACATCAAGCAGAAGCAGGCGGATGGCGCTTAATCGATCCTGAAGCGGGGGGCTCATACCTGTCCCCCTGTTGCGGTGCGATTGATCTCGTGAATGGCCTTCAGCGTCTCGAGTAACGGGGCCAGCTGGCTGATGGGCCACATGTTGGGACCGTCACACAGGGCTTCATCGGGATTGAGATGCACCTCCATGAAGACCCCATCAACGCCTGCAGCCACGGCCGCCTTCACCAGCGGCGGCACAAAATGCCGGTCGCCTGCGGAGACACCGGCTCCGGCAGAAGGGCGCTGCACAGAATGCGTCGCATCAAATATGACGGGCACGCCGAGTTCACGCATGGCAGGCAGAGAACGCATATCCACAACCAGATTACGATACCCGAAGAAGGTGCCGCGCTCTGTCAGCATGATTTGATCGTTGCCCGTGGAACGGATCTTTCCAATCACCTGCGCCATATCCTCAGGCGCCACGAACTGGCCTTTTTTCACGTTCACAATCCTTTGGGTAGCACCGGCGGCCACCAGCAAATCGGTCTGGCGGCATAGAAAGGCCGGAATCTGAATGATATCCGCCACCTCAGCCACAGGCGCGGCCTGGTCTGGCGTGTGAATATCTGTGACGATCGGCACATTGAGCTCAGTTTTTATTTTCTCAAGAAGCCGGAGTCCCTCGTCAAGCCCTGGCCCTCTGAACGAGGTCACGCTTGAACGGTTGGCCTTATCAAAACTGGCCTTGAAAACCCAGGCAATATTCACTTTATCGGTGACTTTTTTGATGGCTTCTGCCGCCCGCAATACCCCGTCTGCAGATTCAATCACACAGGGTCCGGCAAGCAATGCCAACGGCTCACCGGCGCCCAACTTGAGCGTGCCAAGTTCAATATTTTTCAAATCAGGCCTCTTCCTCATTTTCTTCCTGATAGGCCAGTGCAGCCTCTACAAAAGACCGGAACAATGGATGGGCGGAGAGTGCCCTTGACTTGAATTCAGGGTGAAACTGCCCGGCCAGATGCCAACGATTTTGAGGATATTCAATAATCTCAACCAAATCCCCGTCAGGTGACAGACCGGATAACTTCAATCCCGCCTTCTCAAGCATCTCTCTATACTCATTATTGACTTCATAGCGGTGGCGATGACGCTCACTGATGGTCTCGCGGCCGTAGATTTCATAGGCCCTGCTGTCTTTCTTAATCACGCAGGGATAGGCGCCTAGACGCATGGTGCCGCCTTTGCGTGTGGTCTCGCTCTGATCGGGCATAAAATCGATGACCGGATGCTGGGCCTCCGGGTGAATCTCCCGGGTATGCGCCTCGGTGAGACCGCAGACATGACGGGCGTAATCAATCACCGCACACTGCATGCCCAGACAGATGCCAAAGAAAGGGATATCATTTTCACGGGCATATTTTACAGCCTCAATCTTCCCTTCAATGCCGCGTTCGCCAAAGCCCCCCGGAATCAACAGACCCGACACCTGACTCAACGCTGTTTCAGCGCCTTCTGTCTCAAGGGTCTCAGATTCTATCCAGACCAGATCCACCCGGGCGTGATTCTCTTCACCGGCGTGAATAAAACACTCCATGATGGATTTATAGGCGTCGCGCAGATCGATATATTTACCGGCAATGCCAATCTTAACCGTCTTTTCCGGTTCACGAATCCGCTTGACAAAGCCACGCCATTCATCGAGATCGGCGGGACGCTGTTTAAGGTGTAACCGGTCGAGAATTTTCTCAGCCAATCCCTCGGCCTCAAAACTCAAGGGGACTTGGTAGATGGAGAAGGCGTCGCGGCCCTCAATGACATGGTCTGTAGGCACATTGCAGAAGAGCCCAATCTTATCCCGATTCTCCTGGGAGAGCGGCCCTTCTGTACGGCAGATCAGAATATCGGGCTGAATGCCAATCTCGCGCAGTTTCTGTACAGAATGCTGCGTCGGCTTGGTCTTGGTCTCGCCGCTTGCTTTTATGTAGGGCACCAATGTCAGGTGCACATTGGCGCAGTGGTTGCGCCCATATTCGAGTCTAAACTGACGAATGGCTTCGAGGTACGGCAGTCCTTCAATGTCTCCAACGGTCCCACCAAGCTCCACCAATACCACATCCACCCCGCCCTGATCGTGGGCCACATCCTCAATACGCCGTTTGATTTCATTGGTGACGTGGGGAATCACCTGCACCGTCTTCCCCAGATACGCCCCCTGGCGTTCCTTTTCAATGACCGTGCCGTAAACCTGACCTGTGGTGGTATTATTGCGCTTGCTCAGGCTGATATCGAGAAAACGCTCGTAATGTCCAAGATCCAGATCGGTTTCTGCGCCATCTTCTGTCACAAAGACTTCACCATGCTGAAAAGGACTCAAGGTGCCGGGATCCACATTCAGATAGGGATCCATCTTTAAAACGGAGACCTTCAGACCGCGCCGCTTCAACAGCAATCCGAGAGAAGCCGCAGCAATCCCTTTGCCCAACGATGATACCACCCCACCGGTGACAAAGACAAATTTGGTCTTGTCAGGTTTCAAACGATCCTTCCTTTCTATTCTCTTGAAGACGCAGCGCCGTGGCCCTGGCCTTTTCTAAATCCTCAGGTGTATCAACACTGAGTGGGATCTCTTCAACAACACCCACTCTGATCTTCACGCCATTTTCCAGAGCCCGTAACTGTTCAAGCTTCTCAAGCTGTTCCAGCGGGGTCTGCCGCCACTGTGCGTATTGATTCAAGAATGACGACCGATACGCATAGAGCCCAATATGCTGCCAGTACGGTCCACACTCAAGCCATTGTTGTTTTTCATCAGTATCTCTGCAGAAGGGAATGGGGCTTCGGGAAAAATAAAGGGCATTATGGTCTCTATCGACCACGACCTTGACCGTATCGGGAGAGAAAAGAACGCTGCGTTCGCTAATAGGGCATACCAGTGTTCCCATATCAACCGCCTCATCATCGAGCAGCAATCTCACGGCTGTGTCAATGGAAGCCGGGTCAATAAAAGGCTCATCCCCTTGAATATTGATGATAATATCAGTATTCATTTGTGACGCAACCTCGGCAGCACGGTCAGTACCCGACTGACAGTTCTCGCCGGACATTACAGCCTTTTCACCCGCTTCAGTCACAGCTTTCAGGATACGCAGATCATCAGTGGCGACAACCACATCATCGAGCAGTGAGGCCAGACGTGCCTGTTTGGCCACGCGCACGACCATTGGAATCCCATCAATTTCCGCCAGGGGTTTGCCTGGAAGACGTGAGGAGGCAAAGCGTGCCGGGATCACGCCGATGATCTGTGAATTATGCAATATTCCGCCTTGGAAAGTTCACGAATTTCCTGCATCAGTGATTTCTGATTGTAACGATTATGAACCGGATAAATATAGGATTTTGCCTGTGCATTGTCAAGCTGAAAAGCCTGATGGCACGCTATTTGTAAGGCCTATTTCTCTTTTCGCAATCTATTGAAAAATCGAAATTTCCAGACTTTCAATTTGGCTTTTCAATTCAAGTCCGTTATATTAAAATGCCAAATAAACCGCAATAACAAAACAAATTCAGAATCTCATGTATATCAATCTGCCCCATTGCCAGATCCGGTCTTTCCAGGAAACTGACGCCAAGAGTTTGGCGCATCACGCCAACAACATAAATATCTGGCGTAACCTGAGAGATGGCTTCCCGCATCCCTACACCGTTGCAGATGCACAACGATTCATTCAGATGGCTCACGCCGCTGCGCCTGAACGATTCTTTGCCATTGCCACCGCGCAGGAGGCCATCGGGAGCATCGGATTTACACCGGGGCAGGACGTTGAACGCTTTTCAGCGGAATTCGGCTACTGGCTGGCAGAGCCCTATTGGAATCGGGGGATTATGACTGAAGTCATCGGTGTATTTACTCGTTTTATCTTCAAAAACTACCGCATCAACCGACTCTTCGCCACCCCCTTTGGCCACAATTCAATTTCGACACACATCCTGGAAAAAGCGGGCTATACCCTTGAGGGGCATCTGCGTTCCGCCGCTTTTAAAGACGGTGTATTTGTCGATAAATATCTCTATGCAAAAATCGATGATTCCTTCAAGCCCTAATGCCGGATGGCATTGGGCATGGGCAGTGAAAAAACACGATGCCCATAGAAAAAGGCCGACTCAAATGAGTCGGCCTTTGTACGCCCGAAGGGAATCGAACCCCCAGCCTTTGGAACCGGAATCCAACGCTCTATCCAATTGAGCTACGGGCGCCTGCTAAATAGCCGTTAAGTATAATAAAATATACAAGAAAAGTCAAGATGAATCTAATTGATTTATACCGCTGTTTCAGACCACAAAGATTTTCACATCATCCACAGTGACCTGGCTGCCCCGGCGAAGCTTACGGCGCTTGCGATACTCCTGCTCTCCATCCACCCAAACCTCACCCATCTCCACGCGCATCTTGGCCTCGCCGCCGCTCATTGCAACCTGCATGACCTTGAGTAATTTAATCAATTCAATATAGTCTTCTTGTAATTCAAACTCCAAATGTTCCATTATTTTCTCTCTAAATGATTCAATAGTTCGGCAAATTGCCCGGCCTGTGTTTGACGCATCAACGGTGTCAGTGCCGGACGGTAGGCCGCATGCGTTTCACTTCGATTTTCCCGCCAATCATGATATCGATCGATCAGCCCCTCGGCGGCACTTTGAACCGCCTCGGGATGATAGACACGCCCGGCGTGATATCGCTCGATCAATTTCGATGAGTCGCCAGGAACGGCAATTCCCCAGATCGGTTTTCCACTGGCCAGATACTCATAAAGCTTCCCAGTCACCACACCGGGACCGTAGCCTGTCGGCAGCAGAAAAAGCAGCACGTCACTGCTCTGTATTCTGCTAACGGCGCTCCTGTGTGTCAGGTACCCATGAATCCTGGAATAACGCTGCAGCCCCCAGCGCTGCAGCGCGCCCTCCAGATCAAAATCCAATGTTTTTCCCACCCAGTGCAGTTTCAATTGATCGGCCAGCTTGGGTTCCATTGACATTGCGAGAGAGATGGCCTCGAGCCCCTGGCGGGGATGCATGGTCTGAGTCAGCGTTCCACAATACGTCAGGATGAAATTACTTTTATCCGGCGTATCGGATTGAAGCTGAAAATCATCCGGGTCAAATCCATTGGGAATCACCTGAACGCGTCGGTCACAACGGCTCTCAAACTGAGCGGCCAGAGGTACAGAGACCGTGACAGCATCATCGAAATGGTTCAAAACACCCAGAAGCTGACGCTCGTTGGTTCTGGCCTGCCAATCTGAAGTTCTCTTCTCATGCGGTTCAAACCACCAGCCATCTCTAAAATCGGCCAGCCAGGGTAATTTCAATATTCTTTTTAAAAACCGCCCCGCCAGATGGACAGAGTGTGGCGGCGAGGTGGTTAAAATGGCATCGAAAGGCTGGGCCCGATGCAGCAGAAAAGCACGCCACAGCGCAAAGGGCAGCCAAAGAATCTTATTATCAGGAATGAGCCATCCATTGAGCCTGTGTCGAAGACGGCCTATATGCTGTGTGCGGTCAGAGCCGGCGCGATGAAATCGCGCAGCAATGCGCAGTGGATCGAACGAGCCGGTACGATGCACCTTGATTGAGTCGATCTCACTGAGCAGCGAGGGGTCATCGGCATGATAGCGGACGGGTTTGACGGTGATCACCTCAGGTGTCCACCCGAACTGTGGAAGATATTTCACCAGCTTGGTCACCCGCTGCACCCCCCCCATTCCCATGGGCGGGAAATAGTAAGCAAGAACAAGGACACGCTTTTCAGCATTGGCCATTTCAGGGCTCCGGGAGCTTATCGTTTTTTGAGACGATTGAAAACATTTCGAACACCGTTCAATTCTTCAGCACGATAGAAACCGATAACATAGAGCAGCAGCGGAATGGCTGCCAGCAACAGAATGCGCCACAGCATGGACAGTCCCATTCCCAGGCTATAAACAGGCACAAAGACCCCAATGAGCTTTAAAATACGCAGCCACTCATAATGGATTGGATACAATTTCTGCGAATAAAAATAGAGTGTGCCGGCCATGGCCGAATAGGCCAGACAGGTGGACCACGCCGCTCCCTCAATGCCAAGCACCGGGATGAGAAAATAATTGGCGCTCAAACTGACCAGAGCACCCACTCCGGTAATAAGCGGCAGCACATGGGTTTTCTTTTCTATATATATGCCGACAATGAAATTGACATAGACGCCATATCCAATATAGGCCAGCATCACAACCGGCACAATGGGAAGTCCGGGCGCATATTTCGGGCCGATAATGGTAAATCCAAAGAGACTGAAAGCGATAATTTTATCGATAAAGAAAGAAACCGCCAAATGGAGAAATCCAGTGACCAGCACAAAATAGGTCAAGACCCTTGAGAAGATCTGTTTGGCGTCTTTCTGTTTGGAAGTAGTCAAAAAGAAGGGGTGCCAGGCAAAACGAAATGCCGCCACAATGAGGGCCATGAACATACCCAGTTTATAGGCTGCGCTGAAGATGCCAGTGGCCTCTTTGCCGATCATCCGATCCAGGAAGAAACGGCTGATCTGATCCATAATCAGTACAGAGAGCATTGAAGGAATATACGGCAGTCCAAATTTCAGAAGCTCTTTTGCCATAGGCCTAGAGTAGTGAAACCGCAGCCATTTAAAAATCACCGGAAGCACGGTTAAAAGAGAAATGCAAGAGGCGATGAGATTGGCTTTAAACACGCCGACAACGCCCTGTTTGAGATAAACCACAAACAATAGGTTCATACTGAGATTGGCAACAACGTTGACAAATTTCAGCACACCGAATCGCACGGACTGCTCTAATCCACGCAGTACAAGGAAAGGCAGGAGCACCAGCACGTCGGCAAGGAGAATGCCGGCACCCAATTGAACCAATGTTGAATAATTTGCTGTCCTGAAAATGGCAATAGACATGGGAGCTGGTTGCAGGTAAAGAAGGCCGGCAAAAAGAAGGCCGGTACTGATTAATGTCATAAATGCAGTACTAAAGATTTCTCGGCGCTTCCGCTCTGTTTCTGCCATGATGAAATGACGTAGAAACGCCACATCCATGCCATAACCAAAAACCACATTGAGTATGCCCAAAGCCGAAAAAAGAAGAGAAGCCACACCCATCTGAGCTGGATCGAGGGCATTGGTGTGAATGGGCAACAGGAGAAAACCGATGGAACGGGTCAGTATATGGCCTATGCCATAAATGGCAGAGTGTTTGGTTAATCGCTTGAGGCTTTGTAACATGCGGGATCCTGGTTATTTATTGGGCACTTAATATAACCATTTTCCCAATCCATTGCGAATAAAAAACCCATATTGCAATAGATGCCCCTGTTTATTTCAGAAGCATCATTTTCTGAGTTCGCATGTCTCCGGCATGGTTCAGACAGTAGAAATACACCCCGGAGGGCAGAGGTTTTCCATTTTCATCTACGCCGTTCCATAGCACTTGATGGGATCCCTGCGTTAAAAATTTGTTGACCAATGTGTTGGTTTTACAACCTCGTACATTGAATACATCCAAACGGGTTATCCCGGCTTGAGACAGAAAAAACTGAATGGTTGTTGAGGGATTAAACGGGTTGGGAAAATTACAAAGCAACTCAAATGAATCAGGCGCTTTCTCCCCCCCGTCCACCGGGGCATTGGAAACGGCTGCCAATACATTGAGCTTGCCACGCCCCCAACGGCCGTCCCATAATTGATTCCCTGTGAACGCATCCTGAGAGGCACTGTTGATCAGATAGGATTTAATTTGAGAGGAGCCCAGCGTCGGATCCAGTTCAAATAGCAGGGCTGCGGCGCCGGTAACATGGGGCGCCGCCATACTGGTACCCGCCCAGGCGCTGTGCACGCTGTCCAGGCCGGCATAATGATCGGTGGGACGAACAGACGTTGCAGCCAGTGCGGAGAGAATGTGCTCCCCGGGCGCAGCAAGGTCCGGCTTTCGACGCCCGTCCCGGGTGGGTCCCGGGCTGCTGAAACCGGCGATATCTCCAACCTCAACCGGATACGGTCCCCATGGATCCGCCCATAAACTGGGCCAATTCTCACGCGTTGTATAGCCACCCACGGTCATGGGCAGATAGGCATTGGCCGGTTCGGGCAGTAGTGTATTGTGATCGCCCCCGCGGGTGAGCGATGCGGGGAGTGAATGTTCATAAAGCCAGCCGTCAAAACTGGAAGTGGCACCGATAAACCGCAAAGTCCATGTGCCTGCAGCCAGGTTATCCATGGACGCATTGCCCGTACCCGCATCCGATAATCTCAGCCAGGTGTGGTAACTGTTGTTGCGTGCGTCAATCCCGGTGGAAGCGTGATCGAGATAAATCCGGCCCTCTCCCTGCTCCCATTGCTGTACAGCCTGGCCGGATTTCACGGGTCCCAAGGTGTCACCGGAAGGCGTGATAACGCTCAATTCAAGAAGTGAGGACCAGTGATCGGCCCAGATATCAAAACCGATAAAATCCTTCACGCCAGTGGCATTCTCACCCACGGCAAACGACACAGTATAAGCGGAGACCGAACTGGTCTCCCCCTTGAAATGAATCGATTCTTGGCCGTCATTGCCCGCTGAAATCACCAACATGCGTCCCGGTGACCAGAGCATCTCATCGATACTGGATTCAAAAAAACTCGTCCCGTCATGCGGTCCATAGTGGCTTGAACCGACACTGAGATTGACGGCGATGGGCTTTGACAACGCATCGGCGAAGCCATAACAAAAAGCAAGGCCGTCCAGAATCTGGTTCTCGATAAACTGCGTGTCGCCGCCCTTTACAATCACAAGCTCAGCGCCTGGAGCAACGCCCACAAAGGTATTGGCCGGTTGACCATTGCCTGTGGCGCGTCCGTTACCCGCTGCAATTCCGGCCACATGCGTCCCGTGCCCCCATGTATCCACCCCGCCCACTTGAGGGCCTGTCCCCTCCAGCGCCGCCTGAATCTCCGTTTTAGAATAGAACGAGCCATAATTATACCCTGCAGGCGGATTGCCGCTGAGGTCGGTTTGATCCCAGATAGCTGCAATGCGCGTCTGCCCCTGTGCATCGATAAAATCAGCATGACGCCAATCAATACCGGAATCTACAATGCCAATGAGTACGCCTTGACCGGTCAAAGATTGACCCGTAACACCCGCATGAACAAGGTCTGCGCCCACAGCAGAAAGGCTGATATTCAGCATGGGATGAAAACGTCGTAAAGACTCTATGTACTGAACCTCTGGTTGCCCATGCCACGCTGCAATCTGCTGCACAGTGGCGCCACTATGATTGACGGCTTGTCCGTTTTTATAAACACGGACAGGATGAACCGTGACCCACGCTTCCTGCAACATCAGATGACGAAGAACGGGATCACACTTTTCCCAGGATGTCTGCGCCCAACTCAGAGAAGTGCTGAGCAGCAGCAAAACGATCAGCTTCCAATAATTATCATTATGACTGAGCATGAAATGCCGCCTGTTCACGTGGATGAAAAGTCTGTATCACCTCTTTAAGATAGGCACGATCAAGGTGGGTATATATCTGAGTGGTGGCAATGTCTGAATGTCCCAGCATCTCCTGCACAGCCCTAAGATCGGCCCCGCCTTCGAGAAGATGCGTTGCAAAAGAGTGACGCAGCGTATGCGGACTCACTGTCTTTTCAATCTGAACTTTCATGGCATAGGCCTTAATCAACTTCCAGACCGCCACACGCGTCAGTGGTTTGCCCCGCATGGAAAGGAATAAAATATCACCGGCATGGCCCTTGAGAGAGAGGCCCGGGCGAATATTTTCCTGATATTTTGCAGTCCAGTGCGCCGCTATCTGCCCAAGGGGGACCAGCCTTTCCTTGGCGCCTTTTCCCATGACGCGCACCAACCCCTCGGCAAGCATAACATCGTGCTGCCGGCATTGCACTGTCTCTGAAACCCGCATGCCTGAAGCATACATAAACTCAAGCAGTGCACGGTCACGCAGGCCCTTGGCGGTCTCCAGAGTCGGGGCATTGAGCAGGGCTTCTACTTCATGAAACTCAAGCACCTGGGGCAGGTCACGCGCCATCTTAGGACTTTCAATCAGCAGTGTGGGGTCTTTTTTTAAGCGCCCCTCTCCCACCCAAAAACGATAAAACACCCGCAGTGTACTCAAATTTCGGGCGAGGCTGGATGCGGCCAGTCCCAAATCCGTGAGTTCAGCCAGATAGGTTCTGATCTGCGCGTCCTGTACATCAGCCGGGGAAATGCCTGCAGTATGATCAAGATAAGATAGAAACCGCCTGACATCGCGCTCATAAGCCATGACCGTATTCTCCGACAGTCCACGATCCAGCATAATTGAGTGCACAAAGGGCTGCCCCCATATGTCTGCTGTATCCTGCATTAGAGGTAGGGATTCCCTCTCTTTTCGTTGGCGATGGTCGTGGCCGGACCGTGTCCGGGGAAAACCGGCAAAGAATCTGGCAGTACCATCAGCTTCTCTCTGATGGACCGGATCAACGCGCTGGCATCCCCCCCGGGGAAATCGCTACGCCCCACACTCAACTGAAAGAGTGTATCGCCGGAGAGCAAAAAATCCTCGGCCAACAGGCAGATGCCGCCCAGGGTATGCCCAGGTGTGTGGAGCACCCTCAGTTCTGCTTTACCGACAGCAATCGTATCTCCATCACTTAATAATTTTACAGGTTTGTCATAACGATAATTTTCACCCATCAGTGAAGAAAAATTCGAAGCCGGTTCCAGAAGCATGGGGTGATCCAATTTATGGATGGCCACTTCAGCCCCTGTGGCCTCGGCAAGTGCCGACAACGCGCCAATATGATCATAATGGCCATGCGTCAGAACAATCTGACGGCATTGGATTGACTGTGCCGCCATATGAGAGATTAAGAATTCCGCCTCTTCGGCTGGATCAACCACCACGCACTGCCCTGAGACCGTTTCTGTTAATATATAACAGTTGGTTTCCAAAGGGCCAAGCGGCAGCACCTCCATGGTAAACCGGTTAAAAACCTGCGTCATCGTCACTCCTTGAAATAAATAAACAATTGCAATTCCTTCACCAACAAGACTCCGGAACCGTTGCCACCGACAGACGTAAATATAAACAAGTTTCACCACAGCCACAAGAATGACGGAGCACTATTTTGATACTCACACTCATTGCAGCCTTTCTCATTTGTAATACCCCTGTCTCTGCACAGATACAAATAAAAATGGATGCGGCCTCCGATTCCCTTGCGGGAACCTGGCTCTTTCCCGATACAACTGACTTGCATCATCCGGTTCTATTTCTCTATTCAGGTGGTACCTTTGAACTGGCAGATGCCCCTGATTTCCATGAAAGAGGCGACGGCATGATTTCCGGCACCTGGCTGCGGGACAGACAGACCCTGCGCTTTCATGTAAAAAGTTCCTACTGCTGCCAGTTTGAACACGGGGAGAGATTCACCAGTCAACTTTTGGGTATTTCTCATCATCTTCTACAAATTCATTTCAAAGGCAGGGAGCGTACTCTCAAACGATGGAGCGAGCGAGAGTAACCATTAAATTAAATTGTAAATTTACACCCTTGATAGCTATCCCTTTTTTCAAGAATTGCATCAATTTCATTGAGAGCCGCCATTTTCTCTATGCCCCACTCTGGGGCAATAAGCCGCCCCCAGTAGGCTTCTGCGGTCAATCGCTGCATCACCACATGGGACGGTATCCGTTCAATCACATCACAAACCAAATTGAGATAATCCATGCGGGGCATCAGCTCCACCTCTCCTCTTTGATACATATCGGCCAGTACTGTACCCGACAGAATCTGAAGCGGATGCAGCTTTAATCCGTGAATAGGCAAAGCTGCCATTGTCTCAATGGTTTGATGAATATCAAGGTCTGATTCACCCGGAAGCCCCAGGATAAGATGGGTGCTAACCTTCAATCCCCGTTCTGCGGCACCAATGATTGCATGATGGCTGTGTGAATAATCATGCCCTCTCCGAAGCAATGCCAGCGATTTGTTGTGGGTGCTCTGCACACCCAACTCCAGCCACACTTCAAGCCCGGGTGTATATGAGGCAAGAAGATCAAGGACTGCATCATCTACACAATCCGGTCGTGTGCCCACGGCAAAGCCCACAACGTTATCAAATGCGGAGACCTGGTCCCAAAGTTTTCTCAGTTGCACGAGAGGAGCGTAAGTATTTGTAAAGGACTGGAAGTAGATAATAAATGCATCGACATTGCGCGATTGACGGAGACGCGCCATGTGATGCTGAATCTGTGTCAATATGGGACGGTTATCTGGCTGGGCGAAGGCTGCATTATCACAGAAGATACAGCCGCTGTTCCCTTTTGTCCCATCCCGATTGGGACAGGTCATCCCCGCGTCAACGGGAATCTTCCAAATCTTTTTGCCGAAGCGCTGTTTCAGGTAGGTGGAAAATTGTAGGTAGCGTTTACTCATCATGAAAAAAACCGGTCTCTAGACCAGCTCTTCCCCCAATAGCAGCGGGTTCATGGCGACGGCCCAGAAGACACACACCTGCTGCGTTCAATCAGCGGCATCCGCTTTCATTCTCGAGATCGGGCAAAATAGTCTCTGCCAGCGAGAGCGCGATGCCCGAGAGCATGACCTCTGGCCCCAGCCGAGTGAAATCTCCAGATAAAATTTCAGGATCCACATTGGCGTAGACATTGCATGCGGCGCCTTTTTCAATGATCAGGCCAGAGAGATGACTGCCCTCTTCTGAGACAAAAGTGACCTCACCCAACATGGCGCTCACCACGTAACCCGAACAAAAATGCAACTGGAGATGAGAAGAGTTGGTATACACAGAGATTAAATTGCCAGTTTTCTCTCCTATTGAGATGCCAGGATATATCTCAAGTGCCAGCTTCCGTTTCTCTTCTTTGTTCTCCAGCACCAGACGATGACACCGGTCTTCTTTCAGGAATTCGGTGCCCAGAACGTCGGAGATGCATTTGAAATCGTTATCTGTAAATTGAAATGACATATTTTTGTCCATTTCTGTCTGTTAAGTCTTTATTTCAATTATACCCTTACCCAGGTCACAAGTTGCATAATAACGCCCGAGACCAGAGGAATCGTCAAATTATCGTCATATTTTAGAATCAGAACATCCGCTAGAAATGCGGCCGTCATACCCAACAGCCCGACCCCCAGGGGGCAGTGAGGGTGCAGATAGACAATGAAGAATGCTGTCAACAAAAAAACTGCATTGCCTTCCCAGGTCTTGTTGCCGTAAAAAGCGTGTTTCCCGAGCCACTTCCCCAGCAGCGCAGACAGACCGTCTGAGATCACAACAAACAGGATCACAACCTGGGCAATCCACAGCTCATAAAGCCAGAAGCTAATAAATGACGCCAACAGCAGATAGGTTGCACCTGTCATCTTTCTGGATTCTGAATCCCTGAGCATCGGTCCAAACAGGGCTTGAAACCGTTGATTGACACCCGGCAAATGATGCCGTCCCAGTTCAATGCTCAGTGCAATCACAAGGAGTACGCCAATGCCCTGAAGAAGAAGCGGTCTGGCCACAAAGACACTGGCCAGTGGAATAACCGCCATTCCCAGATGGATGGCCTTTCTGGAGATCTCCTGCCTCATTCGACCAACCCTATACCAATCCCTCTAAGCCTGCACTGCGAATCAACGCCACTGCCGCGACAGGATCTGCGGCCATAAAAACGGCCGATCCGGCGACAAGCATGTTGGCCCCTGCGGCAATCACACGCCCGGCGGTTTGTACATCCACTCCACCATCCACTTCAATATCGAGGCTATCTCCAAACCTTTTCCTGACCGTTTGTATCTTCTCCAGCGGCCCAGGCATAAACGACTGGCCGCCAAATCCAGGATTTACTGTCATAATCAGCAATCGTTCAAAACAAGGGAGCACATCAAGGTAAGACTCAACATCCGTATCAGGATTCAAGCAAAGCCCGGCGTCGATCCCGTGGCTGTGAATCTGATCCGCCAGCTCCTTTGCATCCTGCTCCACCTCTGCGTGCACCACAATACCATCGACACCAGTTTTGACAAAGGCGTCAATATATTGCTCCGGCGCGCTGATCATTAAATGGGCCCAGTAGGGTAAGGTGGAGACCTTGCGCAGACTTTTGATCACCGGAGGACCAAATGAAATATTGGGAACAAAGTGGCCGTCCATCACATCCAGATGGATCTGATCAGCCCCGCCTCTTTCTACAGCTTGAATGGCGCGCTCCAGATTTGAAAAATCTGCGGAGAGGATAGAGGGACAAACTTCTACTCTTCCCACACGTCCTCCTCCAGCTTGCTCACTACCAAATCGACAAACTGTCCCTGTTCAACTTCAGTGCCGGGTTCCAGGGTTTGCTCGATGACCGTTTCCGGGATAAGGTCACGACGCACACGATAACGGATCACACCGAGCATTAAACCATTCTGCCTGAGCATCTGCCGAGCCACTTTAAGACTCTTTCCAGACAAATCAGGGACCAAGAAAGCAGTGGGCAGCGGCCCGTTGCTGATGGTCAAGGCGATGGTTGCATGTTCACGAACCTCTGTTCCCTCCATGAGGGACTGACCTTTGACAACACCCTTAGGGCGATAATCGTCGTATTCATAATAGGCGTCTTCCGCCACATCCAGACCGGCTTGTCTCAATCTGAAACGGGCATCCCGTTCACTGATACCCACAATATTGGGAACGGTCACCTGTTTTTCCCCGGCGCTCAGCGTCACATAAACACGACGCCCATTTTTCACCAGAGCAAATGCCGGCGGATTCTGATAGATCACCGTGCTTTCCGGATAGGTGGCCACAAAGACTTCACGATCCTTAACGATACGGAATCCATTCTCTTCCAGGATGGATTTTGCCTCATTATAGGAATGTTCAGTGATGTCCGGAAGTTCTTTCTCGGAACCGAGATGAATATAAATCGGCATGACCACCCAGTCCATGGCAATGGAGAACAGCACCACAGCAATGAACAGTGCACCGAGGCCCCAAAAATGTTGTTTTTTAGTACTCAACCAGTGCCAGAAACGTTTCATCAATTCCTCAGTTTTGCTTTTTTAATCGGACGGCAAAAGCCCCATCCATATGGTGAACATCTGGCCAGGTACGCATTGCCCCCCACTCAGTGACCACAGTTGCGGGAAGCCACGTACCCGCATGTTCCACTGAAAACTCCGGGTGCTTCCTCAAGAAGTCATCCACAACATTTTCATTTTCTTCAGGCAGGATGGTGCATGTACTGTAAATCAAGGCCCCGCCCGCTTTCACGCACTGCGCCGCAGAATGGATCAAAATTTTCTGGAGCCGGACAATTCGGTCAACATCCTCAGGCGTTCTGTGCCATCTCAACTCAGCCCTCCGCTTTAACACGCCCAGCCCGGAGCATGGCGCATCGAGTAGAACTTTATCAAATACATCAGAAACGCTGGGGGCAGCACCGTCACATAAAATAGGAAAAATGCGTGAAAATCCCAAACGATTTCGCGTAGACAGAAGCAATTTCAAGCGATTCACATGCAGATCGCCGCAAAAAATATCCAACGCTCCCCGTGCGCGTTCAGCCATGTGAAAGGTTTTCCCACCCGGCGCCGAAGCCATATCCAGAATTTTCTCATCACGCTGCCCGTCAACCAGCAACCCCACCAGGGCCGCACTCTCATCCTGTATGGAAAAATAGCCTTTCCTGAAATACTCAGAATCTGTCAATCCCGCCGCTTTTTTTGCAATCAGCATCTCCGGCAGCAAGCGTGAGGGCTGAGTCTCTATCTCAATTGCCTTCAGCAACGTATAGAGTTCCTCAGGGCTGCTTCGCATGGGGTTGACGCGCAGTCCAAATGAAGGTCTTTTGTTGTTTTCTCGGCAGAGTGCTTCCGTTTTCTCATCACCCCAGTGGTGTGTCCACCGCTGAATCAGCCATTGAGGATGGGACCACTTCAAAGCAAGGCGTTCACTTTTATCCTTGATCTTAGGCAATTGTCTTGCAGACTCAGACTGAGCGAGGCGCCGTAAAACACCGTTCACCACACGTCCCCAGGTCCCCCGACTATTGCAGCCCTTGGCCAGTGAAACCGCCTGACTGACCACGGCATAATCGGGTGTTCTGTCCAGAAAAATGAGCTGATAGAGACCTGTGATCAAAATCCATTGTACGGTTTTGGGCATTTTTTGCCAATCGCCGCGATACTGCCGTCTTACGATAAATGTCAATTTTTTCTGCCAGCGCAGAGTGCCATAAACCAATTCTGTGGTCAATGCCCTGTCCTTGGGCGGCATTGTGCTGGCCGACAAGGCTTTCTCGAGCAAGATATCGGCATAGCTGCGCTGTTTGAATACACGTTCAATGATTTCTACGGCAAGCTGCCGCGGATTGTCTCTAACCACGGTCATTTGCTGTCCTCTTATCAAACGTATCGCCCTTCTGGAGTGCACACCCCCTCAGAAAGGCGTCTGTATTCATCCGTTTTCGGCCTTCCATCTGAAGCTCCGTGATGCGCACACACCCCACACCCGCCTGCACCACCAGCCCCTCGGGGCAGACCTCCAACAAAGTGCCCGGCAGTGCATTCCCCGTACTATCCATTGAGGTAATGCCGGCCCTGTAGATTTTCAAGCGCTTTCCGTGCCATATTGTTTTTGCGGCAGGCGTCGGTGAAAGCCCCCGTACACGGTTGACAATTTTCTCAGCAGACCAACTCCAATCAAGATCGCTGTGATGCGCTTCTATCTTCGGGGCACTGCTGGTTTCTCCGACTTGCGGTTGCGGCGTGAGAACCCTGTCACACACGCCCTGTACTGTCTTCAACACCAACGCCGCCCCCAAGGTGGCCATGCGATCGTGCAGTTCGCCCAAGGTCTCTTCCGGTCCGATAGGAAGGCGCTCCTGCAGGAGAATGGCCCCGGTATCCACCCTGCGGTCGAGGAGGAAGGTGGTGAGACCCGTCTCTGTATCCCCGTTGATCAAAGCCCACTGCATCGGGGCGGCGCCCCGATATCTTGGCAGCAGCGACGTGTGCAGATTGAAAGTCCCTCGTTCGGGCATTTCGTAGACAGCTGGCGGCAGAATACGAAAGGCGACCACCACAAAACAGTCGGCATTCAACTGCTTCAATGCGCTGAGAAATTGGGGATCTTTCATCGATTCGGGTTGAAAGACAGGCACGCCTGCAGCCAGGGCCGCCTCTTTTACGGCAGAGGCACTCAGCTTCCGTCCTCGCCCTTTGGGCCGATCAGGTTGCGTCACCGCAGCGACCACTGTGTGGTCGCTGTCAAGCAAGGCTTTGAAAGAAGGAACCGCAAAATCCGGGGTTCCCATAAAAACGAGTCGCATATTTAGGCTTCTTTTTTCTTCTTCAGGACCTGAGCCACGGCACCTCTCGACACCTCGATCTTCACATTTTCAGCCACTTTCAAATACACGGTACCTTCGGCCTCTTTCAGGCCCTGAACCGTACCGATAATTCCGCCGTTGGTCAAGATTTTGTCGCCTTTTTCAAGCGCGTCAAGCATGGCCTTGACCTCTTTCTGTTTCTTGGCCTGGGGACGGATCATGAAGAAATACATCACCACAATGATCATGATCAGTGGCAGAAATGCCATAATCGGGTTGCCGCCGCCGGCGCTTTGATTGGCCATCATTAAAAGAGAATGCAATGAAACCTCCTTGATTTTACGAGCTATGATTGATGATATCTATTTAAAAATGATGTCTTGAAATGGGCAAAACTGTCTTCTAAAATAGCGGTGCGAGCTGCTTTGACCAGGTCTAAATAGAAATGAAGATTGTGTATGGACAGCAGTCGAAGGGCCAGCACTTCACCGGCGTTATGCAGGTGCCTGATATAGGACCGACTGAAATGCATGCAGGCATAACAGCTGCATTCACTGTCCAAGGGATTGTAATCTTCACGGTGCTTCTGGTTTTTGATATTGACCTTGCCATCACGGGTATACACGGTGCCGTTGCGGCCGTTGCGCGTGGGGATCACACAGTCAAACATGTCCACACCGGCGTCAATAGCATCCAGAATATCCTCCGGCTTACCTACACCCATTAAATAACGTGCGCGATCCTGGGGCAGCAGTTCAGCGGAAAACTGCGTCATCTCCACCAGCTTCTCACGCGGCTCGCCCACGGCCAGACCGCCAATGGCATAGCCATCAAAATCCATCTCACAGAGCGCCTGGGCACTGGCCGTACGGATGGGTTCAAAAGTAGACCCCTGCATGATCCCAAAGAGCAGCTGGCGGTAACCGTGGGGGCATTCATGGGCCTGAAAATGATCGAGGCAGCGCCTGGCCCAGCGCACGGTGCGCTCATGGGCCTTGAAAGCCACATCATACTCAGCGGGCCAGCCCGTGCACTCGTCGAATACCATCATAATGTCGGAACCAATGTTCCGCTGGATATCCATCACTTTTTCAGGCGTAAACATGTGATAGGAGCCATCGATATGCGACTGAAAACGGACCCCGTCTTCCTTGATCTTTCGGAGTTCCGAGAGGCTGAAAACCTGAAATCCCCCGCTGTCTGTGAGAATGGGTCCGTCCCACTGGTTGAACCGGTGCAAGCCGCCCACGTCTCTGAGCAGTGCATCGCCGGGACGCAGGTAGAGGTGATAGGTATTGCCCAGAATGATCTGCGCGCCCAGCCCCTTCAGCTCGTGAGGCGAGACCGCCTTGACGGCACCCTGCGTGCCCACAGGCATGAAAATAGGGGTTTCAATGGTGCCGTGTGCGGTTTCAACTTTCCCGGCCCTTGCCTTTGATCCGCTGTCTGTATGAAGCAGTGTAAATGGATTGCTGCGTTTCAATCGCACCCTTTCTCTTTCTGGCTCTTATTCGAACAATGCCTCAAAAACGTCACGGATACGCCGGACACCCTGAAGCTGAATCTCTGTTTTTTCTATACCGCTGAGGTTGGCCGCAGGCATGATCGCCCGCTTGAAGCCCAGGCGCTCTGCCTCTTTCACGCGCTGAAGCGCATGGCTGACGCCGCGAATCTCACCTGTCAAACCCACCTCACCAAAGACCACTGTTTTGGCCTGGGGCGCCCTGTCTTTCAGGCTGCTGATCAAAGCGGCAGCCACGGCCAGATCTGAGGCAGGCTCGCTGAGAGAGAGCCCCCCGGCGGCATTGACAAAGACATCCTGCGTACCAAATTTCAGGCCGAGTCGCTTCTCAAGCACGGCCAGTAGTAATGCCAGGCGTTTGGGATGAAACCCTGTGGAGGTGCGCTGCGGCACACCGTAGCTTGAAGCGGTCACCAGTGCCTGCGTCTCAATCAAAAGGGGACGTGTCCCCTCCAGGCTGACGGTGATCACCGTGCCCGGCACCCCGTCGCGGCGCTCCTGAATCAGGTGCAGTGATGGATTTTTTACCTCGGAAACGCCGGAATCGGTCATCTCAAAAAGACCGATTTCATTGGTGGAGCCAAATCGATTTTTCACGGCTCTGAGCAGGCGGTAGAGATGTTGTCCATCGCCCTCCAGGAGCAGCAGACCGTCGACCAGATGTTCAAGCACACGCGGGCCTGCAATCGTGCCATCCTTGGTCACATGACCGACGATGAACAGCGGAATACCCGCCTCCTTGGCCGTGCGTGTGAGCAGGTGACCACAATGCTTCACCTGACTGACATTGCCGGGAAGACTCTCCATCTGTTCTGAAAAGACGGTTTGAATGGAATCAACGACGGCTAAAACGGGCTTTTCCGCACGGATCATCTCGGCAATGGTCTCGGCGCCGGTCTCGGCGGCCAGATAAAAATGATCAGACACCACGCCCAGACGCTCTGCCCGCAGCTTGATCTGGCTGGTCGACTCCTCTCCACTGATATAGAGAATTTTCTCGCCGCGTGAAGCCAATTGATGGCAGACCTGCATGAGCAAAGTTGATTTGCCCATGCCCGGCGCCCCGCCGACCAGATAGACAGCGCCGCCCACCAGACCGCCGCCGAGCACACGGTCCAGTTCGCTAATGCCCAGTCGCTTCCTGGGCTCACTGTGCGTGGCAATATCTGTCAATGCCTTGGCTTGAATCTGGGCATGGCCTTTACGCTGTTTTGCGGTCGGCGTCGTATTGCGGATCTCTTCCTGTAGGCTGTTCCAGGCGTCACAGTCTGGACATTTCCCCATCCAGCGCGGGGTCTCATGGCCACACTGCTGACAGACAAAGATTGTTTTGGCTTTCTTGCCGGCCATCTCAGGAGACTCCAAACTGCAGTGTAGCAAATTTTTTCACAGACTTCAGCTCAGACGCCTTAAACGCCTCGATACTGCCGCAGAATACAATCTCACCTTCAACAATCATCGCAATAATATCTCCCACCATAAAGGCGCTGTGCATATCGTGGGTGACGACAATAGAGGTGACATTCAAACGATCGTGTGTCTTCTGGATCAACTTATTGATCTGTTCGGACATAATGGGATCCAGCCCGGTTGTAGGTTCGTCATAGAGCACATAGCGCGGCTCCATCACCAGGGCTCTGGCCAATCCCACCCGTTTTTTCATGCCGCCTGAGAGCTCTGAAGGATATTTTTCGCCAATATTTCTTAATCCAACCATGCCCAGCCTGGTATTCACCTTTCGACGAATCTGGTCGTCACTCAAAGCGGTGTGCTCTCTAAGCGCCAAGCCAACATTCTCTTCTACGGTCATCGAATCAAAAAGGGCGGCCCCTTGAAAGAGCATGCCAAATTCAAGTCTAAGATCGAATAAGGCATCATGTGACAATTGGGTGATATCACGGCCATCAATACGTATGGATCCTGAATCCGGCTTGACCAGACCGATGATGGACCGCAGCAATACGGTCTTCCCGCAACCACTGCACCCCACAATGACCATTGTTTTGCCATCGGGTATGGTCATGTTAATATTCTTCAGAACAGACTTGCCCTGAAAAGATTTTTTGAGATTTCGGATTTCAATCATATCAGAATAGAATCATAGCCAACACATAGTCAGCAATTAGTATGAATGCCGATGAAAAAACAAATGCCTTGATCGTGCTCTTGCCGACGCCCTCTGCTCCCCCTTGAGTATTAAACCCAATGGAACAGCCGATCAATGCGGTTCCGCCCCCAAAGATGAAGGCTTTGATCAGACCGGAATAGACATTATAGGTATTAAAATAACGCTGTATTGACCCGAAGAACATACCGCTGGAGACGCCGACCATAAACCGAGCGACGATAAATGCACCCGCATGGGCAATAAGATTGGAATAAATGACCAAAATGGGCATCATCGTCCACCCCGCGACAAAGCGAGGGCCTGCCAGATATTTGACAGGATCGATCGCCAATGTCTCCAACGCGTCAATCTGTTCAGTCACCTTCATCGTACCCAGTTCGGCGGCAATTGAGGCACCTACGCGCCCGGCAATGACAATACCGGCCAGCACCGGTGAAAGCTCAATCAGGATAGCGGCGTTGACCGCAGCCCCCAGGAAATCAAGCGTCATCCCCTCTGGCATTACACCATTAAACTGATAGACGGCCTGCCAGGCGGTCACCGCACCGGTAAAAATGCTGACCACGCCAATCAGTGGCAGGGAATTGACGCCGATGGTCCGCATCTGCCATAGGACCAGATCCATTCGCTTCAGCAGATAGCCGGTAGCACCCATCAATTTGATCATAAGAAGCCATAACCGGCCGACTTCCTGAAAAAAATGAATCAGTTTTTGCCCGATCCAACGCGTGATCATGAATGATAGAGTCCTTTTTCATCGATATAACGGGCCACGGCATCAGGTACGTAAAAATTGATTGAAAGGGCCTGCTGTTTCAAATGCCTGATCTGCGAAGAGGAGACATCCACCAAAGGCGCCTCAATCCACTGTATTCTTTGTTGCAACCCGGGAGCAATACTTTCTTTGTCAAAACCGGGGCGTGAGACCGCAACTACCTTGATATGATCAAGAATCCACTCCGGATTACGCCAGGCATCAAAGTTGATCAGGCTGTCGGCCCCTACTAAAAAACAGCACTCATGTTTTTTATAGGGCGAAACATTCAAAATCCAGTGTACGGTATCGGCAGTGTAGGAAGTTCCACCTTTTTCCACTTCAAAACTGCACACCGAGAAACCAGGTGCATCACCCAGGGCCAACCGGAGCATGGCAATTCTGTCCCACCCGGAGACAGTGGTCTGTCCGTTTTTAAAGGGAGAAACCGCCGTTGGAATAAAAACCAATTCGTCCAGCTGTAACTGCTTTTTCACATCGGCAGCAACAATAAGGTGCCCCATATGCGGCGGATCGAAAGACCCACCCATGAATCCGGTTTTCATGTGCTTTGGCTGCTACTTTATTGTATATTTGGCAAGTACGTCGCGTATCTCTTTCAATCTTTTATCCGCCCGCCCCTTCAATTTATTTTCAGGATAGCGGCGTATAAAATCCATATAGGTTGCCTCTGCATCTTCAAGGTCACCCATGGTACGGTGACACTCCCCCTTCCAGAAAAGCGCATCAGCTGCCAGGTCAGAGTCTGCAAACTCCCGAATCACGGCATCAAAAGAAATCAAAGCGGCCCGATAATAACCCATTTTTCGGTACAGTTCACCGGCTTTATACTCTTTGGTCGCCAGTTTATTGATCGACTCACGACGCTTGGATTCAACCTTGTCACGAATATCCGAATCGGGGTATTCTTCGAGAAAGGTATTGAACTGGGTAATCGCTTTTTTATTGTATTCCTGGTCAAGATGATAGCTGGGCGCCAAGTTAAAGTATGAACAACCCACTTTATACCTGGCGTTATCCACAAACTCACTCAATGGAATGCTTCGGATCAATTTCTCATATTCTTCAATGGCCAGAATATACTCTTTATCATAAAAATGAGATTCAGCCAGGTAAAATTGAGACTGTTCAATAATATTATGCCCTGGATTATTCATCACGATAACAGAAAATGCCAGTTTGGATTTGTAGTAATCTTTTTTATCAAAATAAGACTTGGCCTGCTCAAACTGCTGTTCCGGTGTCATCTCCTTCAGGTTAATCGACTGACGATTGCAGCCGGTCATCAGACCGACAGTCAGAAGGACAACTAAAATAGAATAAACGAACAAACGCATGCGGACTCCCTGATTTTCATCGACTTCTAATGGTATAAAATAAAGTAGCCAACCCACCGAATGTGGCTGCCAACAGGCCTGCTTTAAACCAGGCCTGACTGTCAGGCAGCTGAGGCAACGGCCTTGGGTTAAATAGCAACTCATCAGATTCATAAAAGTGTAATTCAGACCACTTAAGCGTATCCTTTTTTATAAATTCATGGCTCAGGCCGACAGATTGCAGCTCACTGTTTGTATTGTGCAGGCCAGCATGAATAAAGAATTGGGCCTGTCTTACGATGCAGACCGGCCCCCAAGGCCCTTTTCGGAAAGCCGAGGTATACTTAAGAACGGCCCCATCCACTAAAACAGAAAGGAATTGATGTGACTGGTTATTTTCTTTCTCCACGCTATGGGTCAGCATCGCCCTCACCCATAGATTCATTGCCGTCTGGTCCTGACGTGACGAGACAAAGTGTCTTTCAAGATTCCTTCCCTTGGCAATAGAATTCAAATGATATTCAGCTTGATCAACCAGAGAAAGCATAAATATTTTATTATTAATAATCTTTTTTTCCTGTGCCCAGAGCATCACAGGAATCAACAACATCAAAGCCACTGTTCTAACTGATAAATACAATTCAAGTTCCTGGCTTTATTACCACGACAACACTGTTGTAAAAAACCACCATCTATTTTGACGAACCTTCGTTTTTTCAATGAGCAAAGTTCCGTCAAAACGAACATGCTTCCAGAAAGAATCATTATATCTTGTTTTGGGGCGGCCCAGCCCTATCCCTCCGGATAGCCAATTGGTCTTTTCTTTGTCGCGGAAATACCCCCCCCGCAAGGAGAGAAAATTGACAGGTTTCAGTTCCAAGCCTGCATGGGGTTCGCGCAATGCGGATTTATTTTCATCACTGACATTCCTGATATCCAGGCTAAGTGTCATCCACCTTGAAGGATGATAGGCCACACCCAGGTTCAATGTCTCATCGGCAAAGCGTTCAATAGGGAGACGATCGTACTCAGCGTCAGCAGGCAAATCACAAAAAAACAGGCCAATATCTATATCGCTTCTTGTCTTCACCTGCACACCGTAACGGTAGCCGATTTTATATTTGTCCCGATGGTCCCCAGGGCGCTTGAACACCTCTGCACTGACGCCGATAGAGACCCTTCCACCAAGCCCCAGGGCAACGCCAAGACTGGAATTACGCTGATCCAGATAACTTCCACTGCTCAGTATGCGCGGACGCTTTAAATGAGAGTGATCGGTGAGCAACTCTTCTCCAAAAACGCCGCCGATGCTGAATGGACCGACTTGTGCAGTAAAACCCTTTACCAAAGTACCCAGAAAAAAAAGCCCGTCTTTCAACTGAGACTTGTTTTCGAGGAGAATACCTGGGCCCATCACATTAAAATACAGGGTAAAATCGAAGGATTTAGACTGTCCTTCCACATAAAAACCGGCGCCGGCAGGATTGAATTCCCATGCGGCAAATCCATCCTGAACGGCTGTAAACGCACCGCCCATGGCCACGCTCCTGGCCTTCACTGAACTCAATCCCACAAAGAAATTATCCGATGCATATACCCGTGCCACCCCTGAAAACGATAAGGCGGCAACAAAAAGAATATAAAAAATATTGACGGTACCATGTTTTATTTTATAATTCATACAACAACTGCTGAAGCTTTCTCTTTCTTTGAAAAAAGCAGAGAACACCAATTCCGCAAAAAACCATAGTGATACCCGCGAGAACTTTAATCATGATGCCGCCATGACGATTGTAGAACGTTCTCTCAGTATTGGCACCCACTTTACAGGAAAGTATGGTGGCCTCATTAAGTGCCGTCTTTCCGTGTATTCGACCAGCCGGGTCAATACAGAGACTGATCCCTGTGTTGGCACAACGGGCAATCCAGCGTCTATTTTCAATCGCGCGCAAAATTGCAATGCGGGCATGTTGATACGGCCCCGATGTTCGTCCGAACCAGCCGTCATTGGTAATCAACACAAGAAACTCAGCGCCTCTTGATACAGATTGTCGCACCAGGTCAGGAAAAACCGAATCATAACAAATTAACGGTGAAAAGCGGGTTGCTGTTCCCGAACGCCGCTTTTCAATGTTGAAAACAACGGTTGAATCCCCTGGCGTAAAATTACCCATTCCAAGTTTGAAGTAATCACCGACCTTTAGCAAAAAAGGTAATTTGTCAACAAAAGGGACGCGCTCTGAAAAGGGAACAAGCGATATTTTATGATAGCGCTTTACATGGAAATCAAAAGGTTTGATCAACAAGGCACTGTTATACCGTTCCAGTTTTCCACTGGTTAAAAATCGATAATCGGGAGATCCGGTAAGCAACGGTGTCTTCATCTCAGTCAGCTGCGCCCTGATACGCCGCATGTAGCGGCTGTATCGCAAATGCGTCAAATAACATGCAGTGGCAGTCTCAGGCCAGACAATGAGGTCGGGCTCGTAGGTTCGGGCCTCATCGGTTAGATGCTGGTAAATTGAAAAATTTGAATCCTTAAAAGCCGGCGTCCATTTCAACTGAGGGTCTACATTGCCCTGAATCATGGCGATATTCACGTCAGGACTGACAGTAGGCTGTTGCTTCAGTTGAATCGTCCCATAAATCCAGGGTGCCAGCGCAAGCGCCAATGTGGACATGAGCGCCAACACTGCCGACTGTTTTGCCAAAACCTTCTTGGCAAAAAAATAGAAACAGACATTCACCGTGACCACCCAGAAAGAAATCCCCCAGAGCCCGGTGATATGGGCCATTTGCAGTGGCTCAAGCCTGAATGTCTGAGTATAACAGAGTAAATTCCATGGGAAGGCAAAAGGGCCAATTGAGGAGAAGTACTCCAAAGTGGTCCACAAAAAGGGCGCAACCCACAGCGCCTTTTCTCCCCACAAATTCCTCAAGATCACAAGGAGCCATAAAAACAGGGCTGTGTAAAGGGGAACAATAAGCAACGTCCCCAGAAAACCGGGTATTGTGGGCCATGCAATCCAATACACCGTGCCGCATGTCCAGATCAAGCCAGTGACGAATCCGCCAATAAAGCCTTCTCTGGGTGATTTTTCATTGGCAAAAAAGAATAGTGGAACCAACGCGACTAAAGCCATGATCCCTGTAGGAAACGGTGGAAAGGCGAATATGAGAACGACGGCGGACAATGTCAGCTCAATCCAGGACTTACGGTTCAATTCGCCTCCTGGCTGGTAGAGGTTTTGGATGAATTCTGAAATTCTAAATAGGCCTGCAACTGCAGTGATGCAGCAATGCGATCGACCTGACCTTTGTCCCTGCTGGGCTTTAAAGTCATGGCATGCATGGCTTTGTGAGAAGCCACCGATGAGAGCCGCTCGTCCCAGAACACAACAGGGACATCGATAGCAGCACGCAGTACGTCTGCAAAACCCTCAACCTCGCGGGTCATCTTGCTTTTATTACCGCTCAGGGCCAGTGGCAGCCCCAACACCACGGTGACAACCTCAAAGCCCTCTACCACCTCTTTGACCTGTTCAATGGCCTCACGCCTTGAAAGCCCCTGCCAGGTCTCGAAAGGTTGTGCAATGATCCCCATGGGATCAGTAATGGCCACACCGATACGTTTGCGGCCATAATCCAGGCCTAATAATCTGCCCATAAGGACCTAATTCAGGGGTTTCTTTAACACTTCTTTGAGCAGTTTACCTGCCTTGAAGTGTGTCTTCCGGCGTGCGGGAACATAGATAATATCGCCGGTCTTGGGGTTTCGGGCTTTGGGTTTGGGCTTTGTTTTCTTCACTTCAAAGACGCCAAAATCCCGGATTTCGATGCGCACTTCCGGATCCGCTTCGGCCATGAACTCACGAAGCGCCGTGAAAACACCATCCACAATTTTTTCTGTCGTGTAAATGCGCTCACCCACGGCCTTGGCCGTTCTTTTTGCCACGTCTTTCTTCGTGATTGTCACCATGTTGCTCATCGATCACTCCTGTATTAATGGGTTGCCGTTTACTCTGTCACCGGGACCGATTGACCTGATCGCCACGTTGGACCGATAAGGTGCCCTTTAAACGATACAGCCTTCTCACAATGCGATTCAAATGAGATAAATCACGCACTTCCATAATCAAAAATGCCGTAATCAAAGAATTTTCTGTACTCATATCCACTTTTAAAATAGTCGTGTCCATTGAGGACGCCATTTCGCCAATATCTTTTAAAAAGTCTTTTCTTCCGCTGGAGAGCACGCGAAGCTGCACCATAAATGCATCTTTCCCATCGACATCCCAGCTCACTTCTATATTCTTCTCTGGCGATTCCATCAGGCGGATGGCATTATTGCAGTCCCGCCGATGCACCACAATACCACGCCCTTTGCTGATAAACCCCAGGATGGGATCTCCCGGTACCGGATGACAACATTTGGCAAAACGGATGAGCAGATTGTCAACACCCTGCACCCTGACACCGTGGGCAGTGCCTCTCGCCCTGTCAACAAAACGTTCAAACAGATTGTCTTTCTTTTGTGTCTCGCCTACTTCCAGTTTTTCAGGCGCCAAAAATTCGACAATTTTCTGAAAAGAGATCTCACCACGCCCCAAGGCAGTATAAAACTTCTTCACATTGGGAAAGTCAAAAGCCTGAATCAAGCCCTTGATCTCGCTCTTTGGAAGTTTGATCCGATATCGCCTGAGCCCTTTGCTGAGAATTTCCTCGCCCAGCTTCATGGCCTCCGCGGTTTGAGTCTCTTTAATCCATCGCTTAATTCTCGATTTCGCTTTGGATGTCTTTACAAAAGTCAGCCAATCCTGGTTGGGCCGTTGATTGCCTGAGGTGATAATCTCAATGGCATCACCACTCTTCAACGAAGTGTTGAGGGCGACAATTTTACCGTTGACCTTGGCCCCGATACAGTGCATACCGACATCGGAATGAACGGCAAAAGCAAAGTCCACCGGGGTTGAGCCGATGGGGAGCTTATAGAGATCGCCCTTGGGTGAAAAAATGAATACTTCTGCTGTAAAGAGATCGGTCTTGAGAATATCAAGATACTCTTCCGGATCCAGCGTATCCTTCTGCCAGTCGATCATCTCCCTTACCCAGGCGCTGTAGCGATCGAGTTCATCTTCAGCCTGACGGCCCTCTTTATATTTCCAGTGCGCCGCAATGCCCATCTCGGCTATTTTGTGCATCTCTTCGGTACGCACCTGAATTTCAACCATGCGCCCCTCCGGCCCCACAACCGTGGTATGAAGCGACTGATAGAGATTGAGCTTAGGCGTAGCAATATAATCTTTAAACCGGTCATGCACTGGCGTGAAAAGTGTATGCACAATACCCAGTGCAAAATAGCATTCATCTATTTTCTTAACGATAATGCGAATGGCCAGCAGGTCATAGATCTCCTCAAAGGGCTTGTTCCGCTTGACCATCTTCTGATAGACCGAAGAAAGCGTTTTTGCACGGCCAAATATATTGGCATGAATATGATGCTTCTGAAGTTCAGCCGTCAATGGATTGACGATACGGTTGATATACTCTTCACGTTCACTGCGCTTGGCAGCCACCAGCTTAACAAGGTCATTGTACTCTTTGGGGCGCAAGGCCTTGAGAGACAGGTCCTCCAATTCCCACTTGATTCGCGCCATGCCGAACCGATGGGCCAACGGCGTATAAACCTCCTGCGTCTCCAGGGCAATACGACTGGCCTTACGCTTCGGCAGATGCTCCAAAGTGCGCATATTGTGGAGTCGGTCGGCCAGTTTTATGATGATCACACGCAGATCCTGGGCCATTGAAAAAATCATCTTTCTGAAATTTTCAGCCTGCTTCTCAGCATGACTCTGAAATTTCAGCTCGCTGATCTTTGTCACACCATCAACCAATTGGGCAATCTCATCACCGAATATCTCTTTCACTTCATCGGTAGTGATGCCGGTGTCTTCCACCACATCGTGCAGCAGCCCCGCAGCCACAGAGACCGGGTCCATCTTCATTTCTGCCAATGTCTGTGCAGTGGCCAGAGGATGTTCTATATAAGGTGCACCCGATTTTCGCAGTTGATTCTTATGGGCCTGATAGGCAAAAGTATAGGCTTTTCTCAAAAAACCGAGATCTGTATGCTTGCTGTAAGCCGACACATCATTCAACAGCGTATTAAACTGCTCCCGATAATGCTCACGCACCTTGGGGGCAATGGCGATCACACGCTCGTCGGCCTTGCCCTTCTCCGGAGGAGATGTGTTATCTGATTTTTTTTTTGCCGCTTGGCCCATAATCATCAAACTTTTTGATTAAAATTCGTCTCTGCCGGTCCAGTTTTCAAACTTGGCATATTTCTTTATAAAAGTCAGGCTCACATCGCCGATGGGCCCATTTCTCTGCTTGCCTATGATAATCTCAGCCTTGCCCTCAATCCCCTCGGCCGCGGCCTCCTCGGGACGCTTGTAGTACTCCGGCCTAAAAACAAACATGACCATATCGGCATCCTGCTCAATCGCGCCGGATTCGCGGAGATCGCTGAGCATGGGGCGTTTATCGGGACGGGATTCAACGGCACGAGAGAGCTGAGACAGCGCCAGCACCGGCACATTGATCTCTTTGGCCAGGGCCTTCAAACTACGGGAGATCTGAGAGATCTCCTGTTGACGGCTCTCAACACCGGCAGCACCCTGCATCAGTTGTAGATAATCAATTACAATGAGACCGATATCATTCTCTTTTTTCATGCGCCGCGCCTTGGCCCTTAACTCGAGCACGGTAATACCCGGGGTATCGTCGATATAGATAGGCGCTTCAGTCAGTGTACCGGCACGCATGGACAGTTGCTGCCACTGCTCCTCGCGCAGTTTACCGGTACGCAGCAAATGGGCATCAATCCGGGCTTCTGCTGTCAGCAGACGCATGGCCAGTGATTCAGAGGACATTTCAAGGCTGAAAAATCCCACCGGTATTTTATGATCAACGGCGGCGTTTCGCGCTACATTCAACACAAAAGCCGTCTTCCCCATTGAGGGGCGCCCTGCCACAATCACAAGATCAGATTCCTGAAATCCCGAGGTGAGATTATCCAGGTCCTTGTATCCTGAAGCCACCCCTGTGACGCTGCCTTCCTGACCGTGAAATTTCTCAATCTTTTCAAAAGCCGTGTGCATGATAGGAGAAATATGCTCATAACTTTTTCTGCTTTTCTTCTCAGAAAGACTGAAAATTCGCGCTTCAGAACGATCGAGAATATCAAAAACCTCTTCCTGGCCCTCGTAGCAGTCCCGGGCAATACTTGAAGACTCTTCAATCAGTCGCCGGAGTAAAAATTTCTCAAGCACAATCTTTGTATGGTATTCCACATTGGCTGAAGAGGGGACTGTCTCAGTTAATTCCGTGAGATAATAACTGCCGCCTACGGCATCTAGCAATTTTCCCCGTGTCAAGCCATCAGCCAGCGTAATGAGATCAATGGGCTCATTCTCGCTGTAGAGTTTCAGCATAATTGAATATATTTTTTGATGGGCGCTTTTATAAAAAGCCTCACTGTCCAAAGAGCCAAGCACCTGGCCAGCGGCCTCATTGTCCAGCAGGATAGATCCCAAAACAGCTTTCTCCGCCTGAATATCCTGTGGTGGAACGCGGTCAAACTGTGTCGATTTTTGTGATATCAATGTGTTCATCTGTTGGGGGACCGCCATTTGGGCTTGTCGCCCACCACGCTGTCATATTCCACTCTCAATTTCTGCACATCCTCCCAGACCGGCCGCTTCCACTGTGGATTCTTTATAAGCAATGACGGATGATAGGTGACCATGAGCGGAATACTCTCATAAGCATGAAAAACGCCGCGCATCTGATCAATGTTTAAATTTTTACGCAATAACAAGCGACCCGTAGATTGCCCGAGCGCCAGGATCATTTGAGGTCTTATCTCCTGGATCTCAGCCTCGAGTTTTGGCAGGCAGCGCTGAATCTCATCCTGACGGGGCTCACGCCCGTTGGGCGGACGGCACTTCACAAGATTGGACACATAGACGTCGTTGCGATCAAACCCAATGGCCTTTAATATATTATTCAACAACTCACCGTTTTCCCCGATGAATGGAAGGCCCTGCCCATCATCGGCGGCACCCGGAACGTCACCGATAACCATCAGTTTTGCAGCCCTGTTCCCCGCTCCCGGTACCATGTGCTTCCGGGTCTTGGCCAGGGCACATCCCACGCAGCATTTTGACTCGACTTCAACGGCTTCGGGGGCCTCTGTCGCCTGTTCTCTGAAAGCCATGGAAAGGTCGGGAAGATCAAGGTACATTGTATCTCCATACAACCGGCCCTGCTGTTCAAAGAAAGACGCCGTCAGTGTGAGTAAATTTCCAGTTTGTATCTCAGTCATGGGCTTCATTTTCAATAAGTCTGGTTTCAATGGCATCCCAAATCTGTGATGCCGTATCCCGTTTGGACATCTTGGGCAGCGCATATTCTTTTCCATCACGCTGGAGCACGGTAACGCGGTTGGTCTCAACTTCAAATCCGGCACCAGCCTCCAGGGGATTGTTGAGGCAGATCATATCCAGCGATTTCCGCTGCATTTTCTCACGGGCCCGTTCAATACACGCTTCGGTCTCCACGGCAAAGCCGACCTTCAATCCCCCGTGGTCCTGGAGTCCTGCCAGAATATCCTGCGTACGGGCCAGGGGCAGTGTCAGCCCCCCTGTCTCTTTTTTAATTTTCTGCGCTGAGGTCTCAACAGGGCGATAATCTGCAACAGCAGCGGCCATGATGAGAATATCGTTCTGCGGCCAGGCCTGTTGCACCGCGTCATTCATCTCAGCGGCTGATCCGACGCATTCAAGCCTGACACCCCAGGGGGCCTCAATCTGAGTCGGTCCCGTTATCAAGGTCACATCCGCACCGCGCATTCTGGCCGCCTCGGCCATGGCATATCCCATTTTCCCCGATGAACGGTTGGTGAGAAAGCGAACCGGATCCCATGCTTCGCGCGTGGGGCCGGCTGTAACGAGCACACGTTTTTCCAGAAGAGAATCCGATCCGTTCAGATAATAATTGACGTGCTCCATAATACTTCTGAAATCGGCAAGCCGCCCGGGGCCCTGTGCCCCACTGGCAAGATGTCCCTCTTGAGGCGGTATAAAACGATAGCCAAACCGCTTTAATTTTTCAACATTGTCAAGATAGATGGCATTCTGAACCATCTCGTAATCCATGGCGGGCGCAAAGATCACCGGCCTTCTGGCGGCCATGATCAATGTCGATAAAAAATCATCGGCAATGCCGGAGGCCACTTTACCAATGACATTGGCCGTAGCCGGGCATATTAATAGCGCATCGGCCCACTCCGCCCAGCTCACGTGACGGGTTTTCACAGTACGATGTTCAGGAAACATCTCCTTGATCACATCGTAACGCGACAGGGTTTCAAACGTCAGTGGCGCAACAAACTTCTGAGCGGCTGCGGTCATCACCACACGGACCTCAGCCCCCTCACGTTGCAGCATCCGGAGTACCTCGCACGCCTTGTAACCGGCAATACCGCCGCTTACCCCAAGAATAATTTTTTTATCTTGCAATCTGCCGGCCATAGGAACCTCATTCAGATTTGGCGGGACCATCCTCGGGCTCAATATACCGAAATTCAACCTTGCCTTCGACCACATCATCAAGGGCGACCGTGGTGGCTTTAGGGTATTTTGTCCGGTCACGATTGAGGGCTTCGCGGTCAATCTCAACTTCATCAAAATCTTCAGCATCACGAATATCCGAAGCGGGAATATACTCTTTTTCGCTCTCAATGGCACGTTTCTGCTCATCATTTACCTGACGGGCACGCTGAGAAAGCACACTCACCACCTCATAGATGTTGCCGGTTTTGCGGATCAGTTCTTCATATGAAAATTCGGCCATAAATTTTTCTCCTCTCTATGGCATTTGATTAGATGCATCGATAATTTCCTGCACATCCCGAATGGCGGTCTCCAGCCGATCGTTGACGACACGGTAATTGTACTGATCGGCAACAGCCATTTCATCAACGGCATTTTTTAAACGGATGTGCAGTGTGTCTTCACTCTCTGTATTCCGGTCACGCAGCCTCTGTTCAAGCACGGCCATGGAGGGCGGCAGTATAAAAATCATGACCGCCTCAGGCATCTTCTTCTTGACGGCCAGGCCGCCTTGTACATCAATATCCAGGATGACGCTGCGCCCGGCCTCAAGTTCCGCGTCGATGGTTTCACGCAGCGTTCCGTAATAACTGCCGTGTACTTCGGCCCATTCAAGAAAGGCATTTTCCTTGATTTTCGATTCGAATTCAGGTTTGCTGGTAAACCAGTAGGCCTGGCCATGCAACTCGCCTTCACGAGGCTGTCGCGTGGTCATTGAGACGGAATATTCAAGATTATTATTATGTTTAAGCAGTGACTTGATAATCGTACTTTTTCCGCCGCCGGAGGGCGATGAAATCACAAATAAATGAGCGCTCAATTGACTTCCCTATACCAGATTCTGAACCTGTTCTCTAATCTTCTCAATTTCATTCTTCATAGAAACAGCAGTGTGCTGAATATCAATATGGGCGGCCTTTGAACAGATTGTATTGACCTCTCGGTTCATCTCCTGTAACAGAAAATTGAGCTTCTTGCCTACGGCATCATCACCGTTTAAATAATCGATGAAGAGTTTGTGATGGCTCCCCAGACGGACACACTCCTCGGTCACATCCATTTTATCTGCCATCAGGGCCAACTCTGTATGTAGACGATCCATATCCACCGATGTTCCACTGACCAGCTGTGCAATACGCTCTTTCAATTTCTCATGAGAGGACTGCACATTGGCCTCAATCAGCTGTTCAATAGACAGCCTGTCATTTTCAAGAATTTCGATACGGGCCTTGATGTCCTCTGCCAATGCGGTGCCCTCTTTGGCCCGCATCGACTTCATCTCATTCACTGCCTGCGTCAAAGCCTCCTCAAAGGCCCTGGCCAGTGCAGGATCGGTTTTATCGGCTTCATTATTATTAAAAATTTCAGAAAATCTCAAAATATGTTCAAGCGTTACGGGCTCATGCACGCCCGAAGCATCAGCCACCGTATCAAGCAGGGCTCTAATCTCTTTGACAGCAGCAGGATTGACTTCAATGCCCAGGGCGCTGTCCTGCTCGGCTTTGAGCGTCACCTGTGCGTAGATCTTACCGCGCTCCAACTCACGCCGCAGACGCTCACGCATCGACTGCTCCATGGCCGAAAGCACTGAGGGCAGACGACAGGACGCCTCAAGAAAACGATTGTTGACAGACCGCAGTTCAACGGTCAGGGCCCAGGGACCTGCTTTGGCCTCTCCAATCCCGAGACCGGTCATGCTATGTATCATATTCCTCCAAAATCGACAGTAAACATCGATGAATACTGAGTTTAGTTATTTTAAGAAATTTCACAGGGCTTGTCAATATAAAAGTGGGACTTCTTTTTTGTTTTTCTTTGATTTAGACGCAACAATCGATGGCTTTAAAGCCAGGCGATTGAAATTCGATGAGAATCCCCCAGATCGCTGGAGCTAGAGAAACCGTAATCCAGAGCGAGGCGTCCAACGTTAAAACCCGCCCCTCCCGTTAAATCACCCCGGAAACTGCCCAGTCTGAGCGCTGCAATGCGCATCACACGAACCTCAAGGCCCACTCCGAGATCCATGTCCAGGCGACCGGCATGGAACTGAGCAGAGCCGCCCATATTGTCCAGGCTGTTACGCAGATCAACTGCGGGCCTGAAAGTGAAGCGACCGGCGTCGACGAGGTAGCTGGCGCCTAAAGTCAGACGGGGTTTAAAATACTCCTTGTTGCCCCCCTCCCAGGCCAGAAGCGTTGTCGTGGCATCGCTCAACATGCCGCCCAGCCACAACGCACGCCAGGGGTTCCACTGTGCCCCCACATCAAAACCCAGTCCCCAGGCGCTGTACCTGTCCATGGTTTTACGCAGCACACGCACTGAGGCGCCGTAGTAGAGTGTCTCTGAGCGCTTTCGGCCCAAAGAGACAACAAAAGCCATCTCCTGTTGATTGATCCAGTCGTAGGCATAGGGATCATTGATGACCAGGCGGCCCTCTTCATCGACATACACATCACCCAGTCCACGGCTGGGATCGCGCAAACGGGTTAATGGCACCTGGTCCACGCCGGAACGAAAAAAACCAAATCCAAGCGTCCCGTCGGCACTGAGTGGAAGGCCGCCGCCCACAAAGTCCCAGTTTACGGCGCCGGCAAATCGTTCATCATGCATGGCATGGATCTGTTTTGACAGAACGCGGCCCAATCCTGCGGGATTCCAGTAAATGGCGCTTATGTCATTCACATGCGATACGGCGGCACTGCCCATCCCTAAATAACGTGCACCGGCGCCGTGGTCGAGAAAATCACGGCCATACTTGCCGTGCGTCAAATCTGAAGCCCTTGCTCCCGTTAAAACAAGCAACAGAATGGCCACACAAAATTGTCTTTTCACCTGTACTCCCTAAATTGACGCAAATCTTTTAAACATACATAATTATCATTATAAAAGCAAGATCAATTCACGGCTTTCTACCCTGAACTCATACGAATAAAGAAAAAACCCGAAAAGGTCAATTTTCGGGTCTTCTGTTTTTTTTGAAATAAAATTGTTTATCGCAACAGGTCTTCCAATGTGGTTGACAGATCGCTTTTATCGTCTCGATACTTGATAATGAGAGGCGTGTTCACAGAGACCCCCCATTGTTTACCAATTCCGCTCCTCACCGGACGTGTGCCGGGAATCACCACGGCACCTTCGGGAATCTCGAGTGGCCGCTCCCCGTCTCTGCGATAAACGCATTCACGCACCAGATCATAAACCGGTGTCGATCCTGTCAGCACCACGCCGGCGCCGACAATGGCCCCTTTTCTGACACGTGTTCCTTCATACACCCCTGTATTGCCGCCCACCAGTACATCGTCTTCGATGATCACAGGCATGGCGCCGATGGGCTCCAGCACGCCGCCTATCTGCGCCGCGGCTGAGAGATGCACACGCTTGCCGATCTGGGCACATGAGCCTACCAAGGCATGGGAGTCGATCATGCTGTGATCATCGACATAGGCGCCGACATTGATATACATCGGGGGCATGCAGGTAACCTGCCGACCGACATAACTGCCGTCACGGATGGACGAGCCGCCCGGGACCACGCGCACGCCATCTTCAACGGTCATCGGGCGCAAGGGATAGGTGGATTTATCGAAAAACCTGTATCGCTGATCGATGGACTGGTCGACAATATGTCCCAGCCTGAATCCCAGTAAAATACCCTGCTTGACCCAGTGATTGACCTTCCACTCCGCACCGTCCGGTTCTGCGGCGCGAATCAATCCGTGATTCAACATCGCTTTGAATTGATTGAAAACGGCCAGCGCCTCATGCTTCTGAGCGTCATTCGATATATCGGCTTGATAGAATCGTTCAATCTCTGATCTGATCGTATCAACCCCCCTCATGAAAGCAGCCCCAACACTTCCATTTCCTGACGCAGCAAGGCCTTGTTGGCCGCGGTCATCGGCACCATCGGCAACCTAAAATGCTCTTCTATCAGCCCCATCATGGCAAGCCCCGTCTTGACGGGTATGGGGTTCACTTCGATGAAGTCGAGCTTCATCAGGTTGAAGAGGCGCTTCTGTATCTTCATGGCCTCTGAGAAACGGCCCTCGATGCACAGCCGGGTTAGACGGGCAATCTCAGCCGGCACCTGATTGGAGAGCACAGAGATGACGCCTGAACCGCCCAGCGCCATAATGGGGAGTGTATTGGGGTCATCGCCGGAGAGAATGAGGAAATCATCGGGTTTCTTCACGGCCATCTCCCCAATCTGACCGATGTTGCCTGAAGCGGCCTTGAGTGCGATGATATTGTCGATCTCCGCCAGGCGGACGACGGTATCGGGCAGGAGGTTGCACTGTGTGCGTGATGGCACATTGTAGAGCACGACAGGTGTGTCAACCGCATTGGCAATGGCGGTAAAATGGGCCACCAGTCCGTCCTGCGTGGGCTTGTTGTAATAGGGCGTCACCGACAACAGCCCATCCACACCGGTGGCTGCCACTGCCTTGGCCATATCAACGACGTGATGCGTGTTGTTGCCGCCGGCGCCGGCAATCACCGGCACGCGTCCGGCCGTCTGATCCACCACGGTGGAGACAGTCAGCAGGTGCTCGTCCAGGGTCATGGTCGCGCTCTCGCCTGTGGTCCCGCAGGGCACCAGAAAATTGATACCGTTCTCGATCTGAAAGTCAACCAGTCGACGCAAGGCGGCTTCGTCAATGCGGCCATCGGCTTGAAATGGCGTGACCAGAGCAGTCCCGGCCCCTTGAAATTTGCTGAGGTCTGTCATGTCTCGTCCTTTCTATCTAAATATGATTATTTCTGTTTTAATATTTCATCCAGCACGTTATCAAAGGCGAAACAGCCTTTTTTATTGTGCACCCACTGAGCAGCCAAAAGTGCCCCCCGGGCAAATCCTTCACGACTCCTGGCCGTGTGCACCAGTTCAATGGTGTCGGCCGCAGAATCAAAACCGATACGATGCGTACCCGGAATATGGCCCGCCCGCGTGCAGGCCGTATCGATGGGACGTTCTCCATAGGCGGTCTCAAGCAGTGCCTTCATTGTCAAAGCCGTCCCTGACGGAGCGTCCAGTTTGAAACGGTGATGGGCCTCGTGCAGAAAGACATCGTAGGCCTCAAAACGGCTGTAGAGCTGCGCCGCCTGGCTGATCACGCGATAGAACAGATTGACCCCCAGCGAGAAATTGGAGGCGTATACCAAGGCAATGCCATGCGCTTCAACCCGCTGGGATACGGCATCGAGCTGGTCCAGCCAGCCCGTGGTCCCCATGACCAGATTGACGCCCAGGGCGCAGGCGGTTTCAATGTGGGCCACGGCGGTATCCGGCACAGAAAAATCGATGAGTACATCGACATCCGCCACCCGCTCCCGCGTGGCTGCATCGTCAGCAAAAACAGGCCGCTGATCAAAGATCGCCTTGACGGCCATCTCCGGCCCAGCCATCGATTCGATCATTCGCCCCATTTTTCCATAACCGATGATGCCGATATTCATTTTGCTTTCCCTCCAAAAAAATGGGTATGCAGACGTGTCAGTGTCGGCACCACATCACGGTGGTGCAATCCGAATGTAATCTGATTGGATGAAAGGCCCGCAGAGATGAAGCGTAATTTCAGGTCAGCCAGCAGATCAAGCGCCTCTTTCATTGTTTCGCCAATCTCGTTGAGTTGGGCCCCTACCAGTGAAACCGTGCCCGCCTCTCGGCTGAAGGTCAATGTCCCCCAGCTGCCCAGATCGTCCAAGAGAGATTGCGGTGTCAGCTCATCGGGCAAGACCGCTGTGACACAGTTTTCGGTCAGGGCCAGGTACAGTGGCTGCAATTTCAAGACGTGAAACAGTCCGCTCACCTCTGCCATAAGTTGATGCGGGGCAATATGGGCATGGCCTGTCAATGTCATTGTCAGCGTCTGAGGCCGGCAGGTAATACTGCGAATCCCACACTGTCCGCACTCTCCCCGCCCCGATATTTCAGTCCCCGGCAACATCACGCTTCTGAGCGGTCTGACAAAGATGGGAATCTCTTTCTGGGCCAGCGGCGCCAACGTCTTTGCATGCAGCACCTTGGCGCCTAGAAAAGTCAATGTGGCGGCCTCGCCATAGGAGAGCTGCGGCAGGACAACGGCGTCTGAGCATAGTGCGGGATCTGTACTCATAACGCCGTCCACATCTTTCCACACATCCACACTACTGGCATTGAGCGCAGCCGCTAAAAGCGCCGTGGTATAATCAGAGCCCTCAAAACCGAGTGTCGTTGTCACCCCTGAGAGCGTTTGTCCGATAAATCCCTGCACCACGGGCAACTGCGCATTCTGCAGCAGTGGCGGAATGCGGTCGAGAATGGCGCTGCGGGTCTCTCTCCACAGCACCTCGGCCTGTGTGTGCATGGCATTGGTCAGAATCATGTCACGCGCATCTGCCGTCACAGCGTCATATCCCCACTCGCGCAAAATGGCTGTCATCAAGGTAGAGGACATCAACTCACCAAAAGCCAGCAGTGTATCCTGGGTTTTCAGCGAGAAATCACCGGTCCTGGAAAGCCCCTCCAGAAGCTGTAACATCTCGGCACTGTCTTTATGCAGCGCGATGGTCACGGCGTTCGGATCCTGGATTAAGGCCGCGGCTATGTTGCAGTGATGCTTGACAATAGTGTCAACGGCCGTCACTGCCGAGTCAATCTTACCCTGTGCGGCTTCTCTCCCGGCCTGCAGCAATTTAGCGGTGGTTTTCCCCAGTGCTGAAAAGACCAGTACCAGATCCACATCTGAGGCATAATGCGCCACAATGGCGCAGACATTCTGAATGCTCTGTACATCTTTGATTGATGCACCGCCAAATTTCATCACTCTGGTCGACTTTTTCATGGTGATTTCTTTAATGCTTTGACAATGGTAATATAGTGTTCAACAGCTTGCAGAAGCTGCTGTTTCTCAATCTGCTCTTCTGCAGTATGGGCATGCAGGATCGATCCCGGCCCCAGAAGCAACGGGCGTCCCCAATGCGTCAGTGATGAAATATCAGTGGCAAAACTCACCGCCTTGGTCTCAAATCCGGGGAGAGTCTCAAGCTTGACGGGATCACAGGTATAGAGCGGAAGAATCTCAATACCCTCACCTGCCAGCGCCTTCAGCCTTGCAGACATCTTCTCCACGGACTCAACGGTGCGGAACATGATCTCCGCTTCGGCCCAGTCAGGGACGACATTGCCGGTCACACCGCCTTTCACTGTCCCTGTATTATAGACAGTGTTGCCCAGTGCAATATCGCTGGGCCAGTCATGCGTCCTCAGCTTCTGGATGAAGTCAATCATCCGGTGTATGGCGGAAACACCCATTTCTGGATAGGCCGCGTGTGCCGTATGGCCTTGCACCTTGACCTCGGCACGGTACACACCCTTTGTTCCAGTGGCCAGACAGTTGTCTGTGGGCTCTCCGTTGACGAGAAAACGAGATGCATTCTCGATCAGATTGGCTGCAATTGCACCCTCTGAACCGCGCTCTTCTCCCACCACAAAGAGAAGCGCAAAATTAGTTTCACCCTCCTCAAGGAGCCGTACGCCGGCACAGATCTGCGCGGCAAGTATGCCTTTGGCGTCGCAAGCGCCGCGACCGTAAATCCGTTCCTCATCCTCATAAGAAGGAAAGAACGGGGGGACAGTATCCATATGCGTGGAAAGCACAATCTCCGGCACACCGCAGGAAGCGAATACATTGAACCGGCCATCTGCAACCGGTTGCGACTCAATCTCAAATCCGGCAGCCCTGAGATACCCCTTTAAAAAGTCACCGACCTTTTCTTCATGACCGGTGACTGAGGGAATATCGATCAGGGTTCGTGTCAGCTGAATGCAATCCAAAAGAACCTCGATTCATAGATTTTTTATTGAGATTCAAGGTAGCGAAATACAGAAATAAAGTCAAGCTTGATGCCTTAAGAAAAATCGTTTAAAAAAACCGGCAGACTTGACAGCCCGCCGGAAAAAAGAAGCCCTGTCGTCTTCATTACCACTGAATTTCCTGCGTCTCCCCTTTGAGCTGTTTCACGCGTTCTGAAACGATGTCAGCCTTATTCTGCAGGCGTTTCTCATTTTCTGTTTTCAATTCGACGACTCGCTGTTCAAGCTTTTCAATCTCCCTTTGGCGATTCTTCTGCCGAAGGTCAAAACTGCGATTCACCAATTCTGTCAGTTTCACTGCCAGGGCCCGACGCGCTTCATCGTCATCACTTTTTTTATACTGACGCGAAACCTGCAGAGAAAGGAGTTCGAGTCGCTTCTCCTCCAACAGATTATTATAATGAGACTTATCCGTCTCTCTGACCCGCTCAAGCCGCTTCATTTCAATGAAAAACTTCTCAATCTGACGGCGATAAAGTCTGGGGCGATTGGCTTTGAGTTGCTTCAACTCACTCAGAATATCTGTCTCAAACTGCTCAAGGTATGACAAAACGGCACGTTCCGTTTGCGCGTTGCGGTCTCGCTGTACATTGCTGCGATTCTGAGGTGGCCGCCTGTTTGCGCGTTGCTGCGCCTCAATTGGACAGACAAACAGAATGGATATCATGCCAACAATGACTGCATATTTGATATCAAACATTACACCCTCCAAATTCTTTCTATAGCGATTCATCTGTCTTGTTTAAATATTCCAGATCCTGTTGTATGGCGGCAATATCCTGCGTCATGGTTGAAAGGCCGCCTTCGTCCCAATCATTAAGCGCTTTGCGTGTCACCAAGGCAGACGCATCCAGTTCACCGGCGATATCGTCAAGCGCCCTGTCGACGGCAGTGATCTCGTCAATGAGCGTACCTTCCCAATCCAGAGGCAAGGCGGGTTGATGCCATGGCCGTAACAATATCATAATCACTAAAGCCGTTGCGGCCAGTGCAGGGACTCCCATGGAGAGGGTTCTGTGCGCATGCATCCACCTCTCCCAGGGGCTGACGCGGGGGGCATGCACCCGTGCTGCTTTCAAAATGGCACGGCGCGTGGCCCTTTGTGGCCGCTCCTCCGGAACGGCATGGATGGCCGATGCCCAGCTGGAGGCCTCTTCAAAAGCCTCTCTGCAGAGGCTGCAAGTACCCAAGTGGTCACGAAATTCAGTTTCGGTTTGACGATCCAGCTCTCCGGAGAGAAAGAGCCATCCGTTTTCATGAAATTCCTGGCATGACATGAATGTCATCCCCTTTCTGGCTAAGCAACATCTTTTTTAAATTGCTCACGGCATAATGCATACGACCCAGGACAGTGTTGATCGAACATTTTTCAATCTCTGCTATTTCCTTGAAGGAAAGCTCTCCTTTCAACCGCATCATAACCACACTTTTCTGAGCGTCTGGCAATCTGGCAATGGCGGCATGCAGTTTTTCCTGAGATTCCCGTTCTAATAAAACAGCTTCAGGTGTATGTGAATCGACACAGGATACATCCAGTTGCTCAGATGCGAATTCATCCAACGCCATCTTGCTGTTCTTTCGAATCTCATCAATGGCCGCATGATGTCCAATCCCAAAAAGCCAGCTTCCGAATCGCTGCTGCTCTCTGTAATTGGGAAGGGCCTTAATGACCTTCATCCAGGTCTGCTGGAAGACATCTTCGGCCCGTTGACGGTCACCGAGCATTTTCAACAGATAACTGAACAGAGGCCGCTCATAGCGACTGTACAGCCGGTTGAAAGCGCGCGCATCCCCCTTCTGATAGGCATGCACCCATTTCGCGTCAAGATGTCGGTATTCTCTCTTCATTCAGTTAAATAAACGCATCATCCCAAGATATATTGTGCTTATTTTAAAACGAATCAAAATTTGCAAAAATGACGTATATATTGTAAATTGTATTCATAAAATGACTCGTTAAATATAGGAAAAACAAAATGAAAAAGAAAATGCTTCCGGCCCTTTTCATGCTGCTCTTTGCCTCGCAGCTACTCGCCCAGGGCCGTTTTCAGGCAGGCGGCTCCTTTACCGTGGTCTCCCCTCGAGGTGCGTTCAGGGAAAACGTGGATAACCTGGGATACGGCCTGACGGGCTTCTTTGCCTGGCGAATTCCGGAATCACCCGTCCTTCTGGGCGCCTCATTCGGCTTCAATGTCTATGGGACCGAAACCTGGGAGGAGCCGCTGGTCGGCCCGGTATTTGTAGACGTCACAACAACCAACGCCCTGATGAATGGCCTGTTCTTCATCCGTCTTCAACCGGCTAATGGCGCCATCAGGCCCTACCTGGACGGACTGGCCGGATTCAACTATCTGACCACGGACAGCCAGATTGACGATGTTGACGATTATGAAGAGATCGCCAGTTCCAAAAATTATGATGACTGGACCTCAGCCCACGGGCTGGGCGGTGGTCTGCATATTCAGGTCTGGGAGGCCAAGGACTATTTAAACGGGCCTTCCCGGGTATTCGTTGATCTCGGCGTTCGCTATCTGAAAGGCGGCGAGGCGCGCTATCTTAAAAAAGACGGCATTGAAGAAGTGGATGGAGATTTCATCTACCATGTCAACCGCTCTACAACCCATGTGACAACGTTCCATGTGGGCGTGTCTGTCGATTTTTAACCTTACTGAAATGATTGCAAAAAGGCCCCGACAATTCGGGGCCTTTTTTAATGTCCTGTCGGCAGATCGATAAAAACCGAATCAAATCCGAATCGTTCTGAAAGCAGCTCACCGGTGGCCTTGACCCCCCAGATCTCTGTGGCGTAATGGCCGCCAAAGATCACATTGATGCCCAATTCCGAGGCCGGCCAGTATGAGGCGTGAGATGGCTCACCGGTAAAGAGCAGGTCAAACCCCGCCTCAGCCGCCTCCTTCATCTGCCCCAACCCTCCACCGCTGACCACGGCCACACGCTGAATCTCCTGCGGGCCAAAGGGCCAGAGTACAGGATCGACCTCCAATCTGGCGCCGATGCCCGTACAGAGCGCCTCACGATCAACAGCGGTATTCGGACTGGCTGCCCGGCCGATGGGTGTGCCGTGGTAGAGCCCAAAGGGGCCGTCATCGTCCCAGCCCATCCGTTGAACAATCTGCGCGTTGTTGCCCAGCGTGTCATGCAGATCCAGGGGTAAATGTGCCGCGTAAAGGGCTATATCGTGGTCGATTAAAAATTTTATGCGGTGGTAAAGTGGCCCTGTGATATTCTCCGACTGTCCCCAGAAGAGACCGTGATGCACCAGCAGAAAATCGACGCCCTGTGCAGCCGCGGCTTGAAAAGTGGCCAGCGAGGCGTCCACGGCCACACCGATTTTCTTTATAACACCGCTGTTGGCCACCTGCAGGCCGTTCTGACTCCGGTCCTGAATGGCATGAATATCAAGCGTCTCATCGAGAAATTGAATGACTTTTTGGTTATTTTTCATGATAGGCTCCTCTCGGCTGGCAGCAGCGCCGCGCGGCGCTCCGCCTCGGTGCGCAGGCATTTCAGCGCGTTCTGCATATCTTCAGGCAGTTCGGAGTTGAAGTGCACGGTCTCGCCGCTGCCCGGATGCACAAAACCCAGCGTCTTGGCGTGCAGAGCCTGGCGGGGGACAATCTCCAGACACTGTCTTGCCAGCTGCAAATCGCGCTGATTCAATCCACCCAGTTGACTGCCCATGCCATTATAAACCCTGTCTCCAAAAACGGGATGGCCGATGCTGTTCAGGTGTACACGGATCTGATGCGTCCGTCCCGTCTCCAATTTGAGTTCAATCAGCGAGGCCAACGGCAGTTTCTCCAGCACCTGATAATGGGTGACGGCCCGCTTGCCCTCTGTGCCCGTGACATATTTCTTGCCGTCGGAACGGCTGCGGTGCAGGGCTTTGTCAATGGTGCCGCTGTATTTTTTGAATGCCCCCCAGACCATGCAATGATAGAGACGATGGGCCGTTTTGTCGGCGAACTGCCTGGAGAGTTCACGATGTGTCACATTGTCCTTGGCCACCACCAGGAGGCCCGAGGTATCCTTGTCAATCCGGTGGACAATACCGGGTCGCGTCACATCATTAAAATCGGATAGATTCTTACAATAGCCCAAAAGAGCGTTCACCAAGGTGCCGGAATAATGGCCGAATGAGGGATGCACCACCATGCCCGCCGGTTTATTAACAATGAGCAGGTGTTTGTCTTCGTAGACGATATCCAGGGGAATATCTTCGGCAATGATATCCAGTGGTGGCGGTTTGGGAATAACCACACGCAGCCTTTCCCCCGGCCGAATGAGATGTCTTGATTTGGCAACGGCACCGTCTACAGTGACGCTGCCGTTTTTAATCCATTGTTGCACCTGGTTGCGTGAGGCGTCTTTGAGCATCAGTGCCAGGTAGGCGTCCAGCCGCTGCGGTTTCTTGGCGGGCGGGACAATGAGTTCCACAATGTCATCGATCATTTCGACGATATGGCGGCCTCCTTCTGCTGCAGGGCGCGTTCATGCCTGAACACCGTGATGAGCAAGATGCCCATGCCAATGACCACGGCGGCATCGGCCACATTATAGACAGGCCAGCTGTATTTTCCCACGCTCATCTCGATGAAATCGACCACTTTGCCGTAACAGATCCGGTCAATAAGATTGCCAAAAGCCCCGCTGAGAATCAACCCCAATCCGATACGAACACCTTTGGGGTCGTGCCAGTGTGTGATGAGATAAACCAGAATCCCAAGACTGGCCAAGAGAGAAAGCACGGTGAAGACAGTACCATCTCCAAGTCGAATGCCAAATGCGATACCGGGATTTTCCACATAGGTCCAGTGCAAAAAATCCCCTAAAACGGGAATGGACTGGCCCACGACCATGCTTTGACGCACAATGGCCTTGGTCACCTGGTCGAGAAGAAGCGATGAACCAAACAACAAGAGTAACGCTACCATTCTCCCTCCTCCTCTTCCCACTCCGACGTGCTGTTCTCCTGCACCGACTGACACTGAATACAGAAACGGGTCTGCGGAATAAACTCCAACCGTTCCGTGGGAATGGTGGTGCTGCAGCCTTCACAGGCACCGTATGTGCCTTTTTCAAGGCGCTCCAAGGCATCATTGATCTGCTGCAGCGTCAATCCATCACGCTGTACGGCAATAAAACTCTGTTCGCGCTCCATGGTATCTGAGCCCATATCCGCAATGTGAAAGGAATAACTGGAGTGGTCTCCAGAGGCGTCTTTTCCCGTCGCATCACTGCCGGTTTCAATCACCTGCCCCATCTGCCCTGAAAATTCATTTCTCAGACGAAGCAGCAGTTCTTTGAAAAAAGTATAATCCAATGTTTCCATACCTGTCCTCAAAACACTTACGCTTTCTTTACGGCGATCCTCACTGAATTCTCGCCCACTTTCCATGCCTGACCCTCTACCCCTGTGGGCAGCTGTGCCTGAATCTCAACAGCCAGAACCTCTGTTGTGATATGCCCGTGTTCACCGGCCAGCGCCTCGAGCAATTTCCCTTCAACCTGATAATAGACAGAGATGCGATCCGTGACCTCGAACCCGGCTTCCTTGCGCATATTCTGGACGCGATTCACAAATTCTCGGACCCACCCCTCGTTAATCAGCGCTTCTGTGAGTACGGTATCCAGGGCCACGGTGGTTCCCCTCTCTTTCTGGACCACCAGCCCCTCGCCTGCCACGGCCTGGATAGAGACATCGGCCAGGACGACTTCCCCGTGTTTGTCCCCGTCCACCGTGACATGAATGGCTTCACCGTTCTCCAGCATGGCCACTTCTTCGGCTGTAAAGTTGCGGATGATCTCCGCCACCTGATTCACCTTGCCGCCAAACTTGGGGCCCAGGGCCCTGAAGTCGGGTTTTGCCGTCTTGACCATGAGGGCATCGGCGCGTTCGACAAAGGCGATCTCATGGACGTTGACCTCTTCCTTGATCACCTCTTCCAAAGAGCGCACCCCATTGCGGACCTCATCGCTTGAGGCCACGACAATGGCCTTGGCCAGCGGCTGTCTGATCTTCATGCCCGCTTCGTTGCGGCCGGCATGACAGAGCGTCACCACCTGACGCGTCAGGTCCATGCGGATTTCAAGGTCGGTATCGCGGTACTGAAATTCTGGCTGATCCGGCGCCGGATAATGGGCCAGATGCACACTCTCCCAGGATTCAATACCGTCACTATTCAGATTGCGATAGATCTCCTCAGCCAAAAATGGTGCGAAGGGTGCAATGAGCTTGGCCAGTGAGAACAGGGTTTCAAAAAGTGTCTGATAGGCGGCCGCCTTCTCGGCACCCTGCTCGGATTTCCAGAACCGGCGGCGATTGCGGCGCACATACCAGTTGGAGAGGTCGTCGATGACAAACTCCTGAATGGCACGGGCCGCCTTGGTCACGTCATACTTTGACAGCAGGCGATCCAGCTGCTCAACTAGCGCATTGCGTGAGGAAATCAGCCAGCGGTCAATCTCGGGCCGCTCTGCCACAGGGATGACATTCTCATATTTAAAATCATCGATATTGGCGTACATCACAAAGAAGCCGTAGGTATTGGCCAGCGTACCAAAGAACTTGCGCTGCACCTCGGTCACGCCCTCTTCATCGAAACGCGTGGGCACCCACGGCGGACTGACCGTGAAGAGATACCAGCGCAGCGGGTCGGCGCCCTGATTGTTAAAAATCAGGTTGGGGTCCACGGAATTGCCCTTGGATTTGGACATCTTCTGTCCATTTTTATCAAGTATCAACTCGATGGACATGCAATTTTTGTAGGAGACATTGCCGTTGATCATGGTGGAGATGGCCAGCAAAGAGTAGAACCAGCCGCGGGTTTGATCCACGCCCTCTGAGATGAAATCGGCGGGGAACTGGGCCTCAAATTTGCCGTCTTTGGCAAAGGGATAATGGAACTGGGCAAAGGGCATGGCGCCTGAATCGAACCAGCAGTCCAGCACCTCAGGCGTGCGCGTCATGGTGCCGCCGCACTCAGGACAGGTAAAAGTAACGTCATCGATATAGGGTTTGTGCAAGTCGTCAATATCGTCACGCCCCGACAAGGATTTCAACTGTTCAACGCTGCCAGGCACTTCCTTGTGGTCACAGCCGTCGCAGAGCCAGACGTTGAGCGGTGTGCCCCAGTAGCGGTCACGGGAGAGCGCCCAGTCGATATTATTCTCCAGCCACTGTCCAAAACGCCCCTGGCCCACCTCTTTGGGAAACCAGCCGATCTCCTGATTATTGGCGATCATCTGGTCTTTCACCGCAGTGGTTTTGAGGTACCAGGACTTCTTTGCGTAGTAGAGTAACGGCGAATCACAACGCCAGCAATGGGGGTAGCTATGCGTGTATTTTTCAACGCGGTAGAGACGGCCCGAGTCGATGAGCTCTTGGATAATGCCGTCTTCCACGTCCATATCCTTGACGTGTTTGCCCTGCCACTTGGGCACGTTCTCATTGAAGCAGCCCTGCTCATCCACGGTGTGAACCGCAGGCAGACCCACGCGCAGGCCCAGGCGGTAATCGTCCTCACCGTACATCACAGCCGTGTGCACCACGCCAGTGCCGTCCTCGGTGGTGACAAAATCGGCGGTGGTGACAATATAGGCTTTATGGGCTTCGTCGGAGAGATCAATGAAGTCGAAGAGCGGTTTGTACTGCCAGCCCTCCATCTCCGCGCCTTTGAATTTGCGCAGAACGGTGTACTCGCCTTTCAGCACCTCCAGGCGGGCCTCGGCCAGATAGAGTATCTCGGTCTGGCCCTTGTGGGTCTGCTCCACCTCGACATAGTCGATGTTTGCACCCACGGCCAAAGCCACGTTGCCGGGCAGCGTCCATGGCGTGGTGGTCCAGGCCAGGACGTATCGATTCTCACCCTCAACCAGCGGGAATTTGGCGGTAATGGAGCGTTCTTTTACTTCTTTGTAGCCCAGGCTGATCTCATGGCTGGAGAGCGCGGTCTCACAGCGGGAACAGTAGGGCAAAATCTTGAAACCCTGATAGAGCAGCCCCTTGTCCCAGAGTGTGGACAACAGGTGCCAAACGGTTTCGATATATTCATTTTTGTAGGTAATGTAGGCGTCGTCCAGATCCACCCAATATCCCATGCGGTGGGTCAGATCATTCCACTCCTGCAAATATTTAAAGACAGATTCACGGCATTTTTTATTGAACTTGTCAACGCCGTACTCCTCAATCTGGTCTTTATGGGTAAACCCAAGCTCTTTTTCGACTTCAATCTCGACAGGCAGTCCGTGGGTGTCCCAACCGGCCTTGCGGGCCACGCGATGGCCCTTCATGGTCTGGTAACGGCAGGTAAAATCCTTGATGGTCCGTGAAATCACATGATGAATGCCGGGCCGGCCATTGGCCGTGGGCGGGCCTTCATAAAACACAAAGGGTTTCTCTTCAGGACGGGTTTCTACGGATTTTTCAAAGATCCGGTTCTTTTCCCAGAATTCAAGAATATGCTCTTCAAGCTCGGGAAAATTGACTGGATTTTTTACGTCTCTGTACGCCAAGGATAGCCTCGCCTTTCTATCGATTAACTATAAATATTTTCCGACCAACAGGTCCATCTTCTCTTTTGTAACCTGCGGAATGGCCTCGCGATGGGTGATAATGGCATTCTGCAGTGCGGTTGCGCATTCACAATTACGCTGTGCCGTATCGATGTTCAAAATAGTATGCCGGATCATCTTCTTGGCATTCTGCACATTTTTACTGAGATTTTGAAGCACCATCTCCACATTGACCACTTCATCGGGATCATCGTCGATCCAGCAGTCATAATCGGTGACCATGGCCAGTGTGGCAAAACAAATCTCTGCCTCGCGCGCCAGCCGCGCCTCGGTGATATTGGTCATCCCAATCACGTCCATGCCCAGGGCCTTGAACATCTTGGACTCGGCCTTGGTGGAGAATGCCGGCCCCTCCATGCAGACATAGGTGCCGCCGTTGTGCACGCGATCGGCCAGTCCGGCCTCAGTTGCAGCTTTTTCTATGGCCGCGGTCATGCCCCCGCAGACAGGATGGGCAAACATGACGTGAGCCACCAGCCCCTCCCCAAAGAATGTATTCTCGCGGTTACGCGTTCTATCAATAAATTGATCCACAATCACCATGTCAGTGGGTTTCAATTCCTTTTTATAAGATCCCACCGCAGACACGCTGAGCAGCCACTCCACACCCAGGGCTTTCATGCCCCAGATATTGGCGCGGTAATTGATATCTGTGGGCGTCAAACGGTGGCCCATCCCATGCCTGGGCAGGAAGACCACTTCACGTCCCTCAAGCTCACCGATAACAAAGGTATCTGAAGGCAGTCCGAAAGGCGTTTCCAGGGTCACGCGTTCCAATATATTGACACCATCAATTTCGTAGAGGCCGCTCCCCCCGATAATTCCGATACGCTTCTTCATATCACCCTCAAGTAAAAATGGCTATCAGACAAAGTGAGACGTCGTTACAAAAACGACGTCTCACTTTTTCAAAAAGTAAAAGACGGACTACTTTTTCTTGTTGATTTCTTTCAGCAGCTTTTCACGTTCCTTGCGCAGCGCCTGTTGGCGTTTCTTCTCTTTTTCAAGTTCGGCCTGATCGGCTGCGCTGGCCTTGGGATCCCCCATGCCGCGTTTTTTATATTCTTCGGAAACGCGTTCATGCTTCACCGATTCGATGGCCACCTTGCGATCACGGGCCTGGCCGGCCTTGACAAATAGAAACGTCCCAACACCCCCGCCCAAAGCCGTGGTTGCCCCTAAAACAGCGCCACCGTTGTCATCCATGTCCTTGGCAATCATTGATCCGGCAAAAAAACTGGCCCCTAAAGAAAGTACGCCACCGCCAATACCATAGATCATACTGTTGCGTGACGTCTCAAATTTGGCAATGTCAGATTCAGAGATGCCTCTGCCAAAATCATCCTTCACAGGCGGCGTACGCGTGATATGGACAATTTCAGCTTTGGGCAGATAGGCGGGACGTGCCGCTTCAGTGTCAACGGTCAACTGATGGGGCTCTGTCTTGGAGACATCCCCTTCCACTGTATGCCCACTTTGAAGCTTGACTTTCACATGATTACTGGTTTCCACCTCTTCGTAGGAAACCATTTGATAGTTGGCACATCCTGCCAAAAACAGTAGTGCGATAACGCTGACGAGACCTTTACGGTACATATGACCTCCCTGAATCGTGACAAATGCAATAGACTTGCACTGTAGATTATTTTTAATGCACTTCATTCCCAGGCACAGTTTTGGTAACCACCTGTGCCGGATGTTTCATCTCGCGTTTCAGCGCTCTCTCTGGCTCAACAGGTGCAAAATGCCTCACGGGGACATCATCTATCTCCAGAACTTTGATGAGCTCAAGCTGACTCTCAAAGAGATGTTTCAGGCGCTTTGCAAATGACTCTTTCTGCGAACGCAAAATGGTGAGTTCATTCTTCATTTTATCCAGACGCTCACGGGCCTCATCGAGTATTCGTTCAGCCTTCAGTTCGGCTTCACGCACCAGAATCTGCGCCTCTCTCCGTGAGTTCTCCCGGGACTGACTCACCGACTCCTGGGCATTCATCAGCGTATCCTGGAGTGTTCTCTCCACCTGCTGATAATCACGAAGTTGAATTTTCAGTCGTGTGGCGTCCTCATTGAACTTGTTTCTCTCATTGAGCACACTTTCGTACTCATCGGCCACCATTTCCAGAAATGACTCGACTTCAGCAGGGTCAAATCCACGCACCTTGGTTTTAAAATTCTGTTTCTTTATTTCCAGAGGTGTTATTTTCACCGGGCATTCCTCCTGCCATAGACTGACCCATAGGCCGCTTTTTTACTAATTCACAAAATATAAGTGTTTATGGCGCTAAAATCAACTTAAAATTGGATTAAATGCCTCCATATATTGCTCGCCACCACGTTGCATTTGCCTTGTTTTTTATCGATTGTTTTCTATCCAAAGGGAAAAATGATTGTCGGAATACACGGCTCCGCATACTCTGCACTGCGCCAAGCACTGCCCCTGATATTTTCCAGTATGATCGATGGTGGGAAGTGGCAATTGGGGGTAATTCCAATCTGGAACCGTTTTGCGTTCCTGATATTCAATCAGTTTCAATTTAACTGGGCATTTGAGGATTATTCACTTAAGAACAGATATCAGCGAGGCCGGTTTACACAATACCCCACGCAAGAAGTTTTTCAATTTCAATACGATATACACTGCCTTTGCCTCCGAAAAAACCATGTTTCCGGATTAAATGCACGCTAAGTTGTGAGAATTGCATGGACGACCCATCATCAAGGCGTTTGACACTGACGGTCATCTTGGGATAGAGTCCGGGCTCGCCAAAGGGACACGGCCCCATGCCGCGATCCCACTGCACGGTGACTTCAAGCCCGTTGACAATCACAGGGTCTCCCAGGCCGTTCTTCCCTGCATTGACCAGAGCCTGCAAGGCATCTGCAACAACATCCAGAGAAAGACCGAGTTCTGACAAGAGCCGTTCATCATCGGCAACAATATCATGAATATGCCGCGAATCGTCCCCCAAAAAGCCACTTTTGGACAGGGTCCCTGGTTCAAATTGACGGTGTATCTTCATCTCTTGTGGTGTTTGCTTCATCGTGGCCTCGTCAAGAAAAAGGATCATAAAAAATGCGGTCGCTGCTGATGCCATTTTCATTGAGCACCGCAATGCAGGCCTTGATCATTCCCGGGCTGCCGCACATGTAAGCCTGGGCACGACTCGTATTAATGGACGCGAGGTGTTCAGCCAGTGACACTGTAATCAATCCTGTTTTACCGGTCCATTCATCCTCAGGCTGCGGTCTGGACAAGGTAGGGATAAATTCAAAATCAGGCAGTTTTTGCTCAAAGGTCCGCATCTCATCGCTATAAAAAAGATCACGGCCGGTCTGCGCACCAAAGAGATAAGCGGTTGACCTCGGATCATTTTTATCATGGAGATCATGAAGCAGTGAAACGATAGGCGCCATGCCTGAACCACCGGCCACCATCACAAGGGGTCCTGTCCCCTCCTTAAGATAAAAATCACCCATGGGACCTGTAAAATGGACTTTATCGCCAACTTTTAAATGGTCGTGCACCCAGGTGGTGCATAAGCCCTCTGGCACACGACGTATCATCAGGTCGATGCAGTCCATTTCTTGACAGGACGAGGCGATGGAATAGGCGCGGCTCACCTCTTCTTTCACCCCGGGATAAGGTTGGCTCTGCAGCTGTATATATTGGCCTGCTTTGAAGACGATTGTCTTTGGCTCGGACAATTTGAGCCGCAGCAACTTGATATCATGTGTCAAATCGTCCAGAGCGGCCACCTGGGCCTGGAATGCCTTGATGTTGAACAATTCTTCCGGGATGGAAATCTGAAGATCTTCTTTCACCTTGACCTGACAGGCCAGGCGAACATTGCCGGCGATCTCGTCCCGCGTCAGCAGTGGGGCCTCTGTGGGCAACAGCGGACCGGCACCGGATTCAACCTGACACTTACAGTAGGCGCAGGTTCCACGTCCGCCGCAGGCCGACGGGAGAAAGATCTTATCGGACTTCAACGAAGCGAGTAAAGACTGACCGCCCACAACGGTGAGCTTCCTGTCCCCGTTGATCGTAATCGTTTTCTCGCCGTAATTGGCCAGATATCGCTCTGCAGTCACGAGTAGAATGGCCAGTAGTGTATTAATGCCCCCGACAACGGCCACGGTCATAAAAATCTGATTCAGCATGTAACTCCCGCATTTACTGAATTTGAACAATCCCGGAAAATCCGACAAAGGCCATAGCCATAATGCCGGCAATAATCAAAGCGATACCCGGGCCGTGCAGCGCCGCCGGCACACGCTTGTCGTTTAGTTTTTCACGAATACCCGCCATAGCCACAATGGCCAGCAGCCATCCAATACCACTGCCCGCACCAAAAAGCACACTTTGAATAAAGGTATATTTTCGGATCACCATAAAAAGTGAGACGCCCAAAATAGCACAGTTCACCGTAATCAAAGGCAGAAAAATGCCCAGATTAATGTAAAGCGGCTCAGAATAGCGTTCAACAAACAGTTCCAGCAATTGCACGATGGCTGCAATGACAGTGATAAAGACAATGTAACGCAGATACTCCAGCCCCAGAGGCAGAAGCACCTTGAAATAGACCACATGGTTGATGGCCGCTGTGATGGTCAACACAAAGGTGACGGCTAGGCCCAGACCCCATGCTGTCTTCAGCTGTTTGGAAACGGAGAGAAAAGAGCACATGCCCAGGAAATAGGTGAGGAGAATATTTCCTGTAAAAATGGAGGCGAAAAAGATCACCCAGGGTGAGAGATGTTCCATCGATATATCCCCTAATGTTTACCGTGGGCCAGTTTGTGTGCGCTGATCGAGTTGGCAATCCAGATAAATGAGGCCAGCATGAAAAATCCGCCTGGCGCCATGATCATGAACGCCCACTGCACCCAGCCCTCAGAGGCGCCGAGACTGCGCATTAACGGATCCAGCACCGGCATACCCAGAATGGTCCCAAAACCCAGTAATTCTCTAATAAACGCAATCACCAAAAGCACCCAGGAATAGCCAATCCCCGACATGATGCCGTCAAGAAAGGCCGGTCCGGGCGTGTTGTTGGCCGCAAAGGCCTCCATGCGTCCCATGATGATGCAATTGGTGATAATCAGCCCCACATAAGGCCCCAGGGCCTTGCTGATGTCCGGCATGTAGGCCTTCAATGAAATATCGACAATGACCACGAAACTGGAGATCACCAGCACCTGCACCATCATTCTGATGCGTGGCGGGATGATGTTGCGCAATAGCGAGATCACCAGCGCAGAAAAGGCGGTGACAAAGGTGAGGCCTAGCCCCATAATCAGTGTATTCATGAAGATATTGGTCACGGCCAGTGTGGAGCATATCCCGAGGATCTGCACGGTGACGGGGTTATTTTTCCAGAGATCGTCCTTGACAATATCGATGGCTTTTGTGGCCATATCAGTTCACTCCTTTGAACTGGTCATTCAAAATCGACATATTCCCGCGAAGCAGGGCGAGATAGAAACGGAGATCGGCATTCACCATATTCACCACCCCATTGCAGGTCTGTGTAGCACCGGTGATGGCCTGCACACTATTTGTAGGTGATTCCAGATTGGATTGTATTTTTCGATTCACCATGACCACGCCTTCACCGTCTGGTCGATGGAGGCCGTCAATTTTCAGTCCGCGGAAGAAATACTTAAACCAGCTCTCCGTGATGCGCGCACCCAGCCCCGGTGTCTCGGACTGTTCAGTGAAGTCGAGTCCGATCATGGTGTTGAGATCCGCTGAAACCACGGCAAAGGCGCCCAACGCCCCCCACAGCCCTTTGCCGCGCAGCGGAAAACCGTAGCCTAAAACAGCCCCGGCCTCATCGAATAGCACCTGCACTTCTGCCGAGTCTGTCAGGCTCAGCATACTGCCTTTGAGTTTATCGCGAACAACCGGGGTGATCGGGAGCGTGACTGAGACGATGCGCTGCCGCGTCAGATGTAGAATGGCCTCGTTGTTCCACGGTAAATCAGAAGTGGTCATCGCCGGAGACAACAGAGTTTCATCGACGCCTTCAGGCATGAGATTACAGGCATAGAGTACAGATTGCAGTCGAAAAATCTTATCATTTTGTGCAATACGCGAGCGACTGCTTTCATTGACCCAGGCCAGAGAAGCGATAAAAACCACCGTGATCAGCGTCATGAAAAGCACTGTCAAAAAGGCTTTTTTCATGCCCTTGTCCTCCCGGCACGCACAGCCTTAACACTGTAATCAAAAAGCGGCGCAAACATATTTCCCAGAAGGATGGAGAACATCAAACCGCCGGCAAAGAGCGAAAAAGTTCGGATTATATTGGTCAGCAAAGCAATGAATGCGCCATAGATCCACTGGGCTCCTTCTGTTTTTGGCGCGGAGACCGGATCGGTGACCATGAAAAAACCGCCCAGTACGGCCCCGCCGGTGAGAAAACCGTAGAGTGTATCGGAGACCAGCGCAGGCACCCAGTAGTGGAAGATTGTTTGAACGATGAGATAACTGGCAAAAAAAGAGGCCACCAGACGCCATTTGGCAATTTTTTTAATGAGCAGGTAGATGCCGCCAGCCGCCAGAAGCAGGGCCGACGTCTCCCCCAGCGACCCGCCGCCGATATACACCGTCTCCCCCAACTTGCTGAATGTGCCGTTGATATTGCCCAACAGCACCTGCATGACCGATGGCAATGTCTCAGCGCCAAAGCGATAGGCGTGCGAAGGCGTGGCCGTGGTCACCGAGGCAATATCAGCCAAAGCCGGTGAGAAACGCCATGCAGCAAATCCACCGGGGAAGTCGGAAAAATTGGCGGCCGGCACCCAGCGCGAGGTCATATGGACGGGAAAGGAGATGTAAACGAAGGCCCTGCCCACCATGGCTGGATTAAAAATATTGGCGCCAAAACCGCCAAAAGCCATCTTCCCGAATGTAATGGCAAACATCCCGGCCAGCGCCACCATCCACAGCGGCAGGGTGGGCGGCATGATGAGTCCCAGAAGCAATCCGCTCACCAAGACGGCTTCAGACACCTTGCCGCTGCCCTTTCTGACGAACAGCCATTCAGTGAGTATGCAGGCAAGCATCGACTGGAAAACGATGGCGGCACTGATCCAGCCGTAAAAATAGATTGAAGCCAGAAATGCAGGTGACAGTGCGATTAACACCTTACGCATCATCACCTGTCTTTGAAAAACCAAGGGAAGGGGCATAGCCGGTCCTTTAAGCCTGAATTTGTATGTATATTTTTCATTAAGGCGAGATAATTAATTATACACATTTCAGATCAGATCTTCAACAAAAAAATACACGCCACTGCATTTACGCTGACGTGTATCTTTCTTTTTATCTCAACTATTCCTCCAGGAACGACCAACGCCCATAGGAAACGACTTGCGCCAAGGGCAGTCGCACACGCGGCTGCGCCTCTTTTTCAAGAGTACGGTCATCTGCCAATTGCGGATCTCCGGGGAAACCGGCGACCACCAAATTGTAGATGCGATACTGCTCAGGGACATGCAATGCCAATTTCACCTTACCCTCATCGAATCCTGCGATAGGGTGCATCACCAGCCCGAGATGCGTACCCTGGAGCAGCATATTCTCCACAGCCAGTCCGATATCCAGAGGGAAATAATCCCGCCCTGTAATCTGACAGGCCAACGCTGGTTTGGAGGCAAAGGCAATAATCACAGGGGCCTGCGCTGCCCAGTCATTTCCCTTGGCCAATGCCTCTTTCACGGCAGAGAGCGAGGCCCCCTGGGCAACCACCATCCGCCAGGGCTGCTTGTTGGCGCAGGAGGGCGCCCAGCGCGCCGCCTCGATCAAACTCTCAACAATACTGATATGCAGCGGTTTGTCTATATCGATAACGCGACGGCTTTCACGCTGTGCCAGGAGTGGATGTATGGGATGTATCGTCGCGTTCAAATCACTCACTGGAGAACCGCCATAATCTCTTTCAGATCAGGTTGATCGCCGATGGGATAAATCTTCTTAAAAATAATAACACCCAATTTGTCCACAACAAACACCGCCCGCTCACTGAATCCCTCTTCTCGATAGATGCCATACTTTTTGGCCACTTCACCTTTGGGTTCAAAGTCAGAAAGGGCCGTGAGATCATCCAGCTCGAGGGCGGCAAACCAGGCTGTTTTTGCCGGCAGTGCATCGACATTGATCCCCAGCGCCACGGTGTCAAGGGCGTTGAGTGACTCAGAGGCTTCGTTCAGATTTTGCATCTGCACGGCGCAGACCCCGGTCCAGGCCAGAGGATGAAAAGAGAGAATGACGTTCTTATTATCTCTGAAATCAGAGAGCTTCACTGTTTCATTGTTCAGATTGGGCAATTCAAAATTCGGTGCAAGATCTCCCACTTTCAACTCAGACATGATGAACCTCCATAAAAGAGGGACAGCGAACTGTCCCGATCCGTTAAATAAACAATGTCAGTCCCGCATCCTCAGATTCCGAGACATACATCCCTACGGCGCCCCACTCATCTACCAGATCACTTCTTAAATTCTTTTTGCTGATGCCCATGATTTCCATGGTCATCTCACAGGCGATAATTTTGCCGCCCAGCGCCTTGAAATCATCCATAAGACGCTCTGCAGAGGCCACATTTCTCTGTTTCATGCGGAGACGCATGCCCAGCGCCCCAAGCCCCAAAAAATGCATCCTCGAGAGTGGCCCCTTTGACATCCGTCCCTTTTTCAGACGATTGAGCCCCCAGAATGTAAAATAAATGGTGGCCTCGCCCCCCATAGCCAGCGCCCCGTTGCCGATGATCAGGGCACTCATGAGCTTGTCGCTCTCCCCACTGTGCAGAACAATGGTTGTCTTTTTCATCACCGGCCTCACTTCTTAATCAATAAATGCCAGATATGGTCTTCACCGTCACGATCCGCCAGTAAGGTGAGCCCCAGAGATTTAACAGCCATGGGAATCTCCTTGCGCGAGGCGCCATGCGTCCCAATGACTTCAATCACCTGTCCCGTGGCGGCTTTCATGACCGCCTTTCTCATTTCAACTAATGGAATGGGACAGGTCTCCCCCGTCACATCAACAATGAAATCTGCTTTATTTTCTGACATAATTATTCCCCTCTGAAAATCACTTCAACATGCTCGACATCCCACAGGGGCTCGATGCGCTCTATGATCTCTTCGCGGACATTGTTTGCAAATTGATGATGGGCAGGCATCTCAACCCAGACCACCACCTTCCCAGACTCCACCTTCACCTCTTTGACCAATTTGGTCTTCACCACATCGAGACCGGCCAAAGGGTTAATCACCCGGGAGAGCCGCTTGATGACCACGTCCTCATTGGTGTCCACACGGTCTTTCAACAGCCCATGCTGATGCTCATAGTTGTTGATAGCGGTACGCAGGGCATCGACGGCCAGCACAGCGCAGTGCACTTTGACCGCAGGCAGACCGCCCAGGGCGTCAGCGGCCTCTTTCCAATTGAGCTTCTTGGCTTCTTCAAGGGTCTTTCCCAAGGCGAGGTCTGTGATAATTGAGCCTGTAGCGATGTTTGAGGCGCAGCCATAGGATTCAAATTTCACATCTTCAAGCACCTTGGAGTCCTCATCCACTTTGAGATAGATCTTGACCATGTCCCCACAGGCCGGGCTGCCCTCTGTGGCCTGTGCATCGGCGGCATCCATCTTGCCCACGTTATGGGGATGCATGAAATGTTCGAGCACTTTTTTTGTATAAGGCATTGACATGAGATTCCTCACTATTTTTTTAGCGGACTGATGCGCCGCAGATTTTCAACCACCTCTTTACAGGACTGGACCACTTGATCCATCTCCTCTTCTGTATTAAACCGGCTCATATTGAATCGGATGGAGCCGTGCGCCCGTTCATGGGTAAATCCCAGACCCATCATCACATAACTGGGCTCCAGAGAACGGGAGAAACACGCTGAACCAGTGATTACAGCCACACCCTTCATATCCAGATGCAGCACCACAGACTCCCCTTCAATCAGATTGAAACTGACATTGATATTGCCGGGTACGCGCCGGTCCAGATTACGCGGTCCGTTGATTGTAACGCCTTCAATCTGTGATTCAAAACCCTCAACCAACCGTTTCTGCAAACGTTTCATATGCTCTACTTGAGACGCAGAAGCGATTTCAACCGCTTTCCCAAACCCAACGATACCGGAGACATTTTCAGTGCCGGACCGCAGATCAAACTCACTATAGCCCCCGTGAAACAGCTTGTGCAGAGGCGTGCCTTTTCTCACAAAAAGTGCCCCAATGCCTTTAGGGCCGTGCATTTTATGGGCGGACAGGCTGACAAGATCTGCCTTGATTTCATTCAAATCCAATGGGATCTTGGTATAGGTCTGTGCAGCATCAGTATGAAAGAGCACGCCCTTTTCCTGACAGATATTGGCAATCGCAGAAATATCCTGTACTGTGCCAACCTCCTGATTTCCATGTTGAATACTGACCAAAAATGTATCATCAGTAATGGCTGATATCAATTGTTCAAGGCTGATAAAGCCCTCTCCATCCACATCAAGATAGGTGACGTTGACGCCTTGACGCTCTAGGAACTGACAGGTATGCAAGACAGTATTATGCTCAATTTTTGAGCAAATTATATGATTCTTTTTTCCTGCAAAAGCGGCCTGCACACCCTTGATGGCAAGATTGTTGGATTCTGTGCCGCCGGAGGTGAACACAATCTCCTCCGGATCCACTTGCATGCTGTCTGCAATGATCTGGCGGGCATTGTCCAGACCTTCCTTTGCCATGATGCCTGGGGTATGGCTGAATTGAGAAGAAGCCACAGCGTAGGTCTCTGAAAAAAATGGCAGCATCGCTTCCACAACTGCAGGATCAGTACGTGTTGTGGCCGCATTGTCGAGATAGATGTGTTTGTCTGTCATGTGGCATTCACCATTTTTAAATGATTCTGTATTTTAAATTCCATACTTATACAGTGGGAATTTAATACAAGTTCCGGGAATTTCAAAGGAGTTTATACTTTTTATGCCGACTGCATCCTGATCAATGTCATTCGCAATGTAAAGAAAAAATGAAAAATAAAAAAGGGCAGGAAATCATCCTGCCCTTAAATTGAAAAATATCACTCAAGTTTTTAAGGTCCGATATGCACCATGTCATATTCAAAATCGCCACGGTCAAAATACATCTCATCATGCTGACATAATGTAAATTCAGCTTTAAGTAAAGTATAGTGCCCAAGCTCCATGCCTGCAAGATACTGTAAAATTTCCTGCGCCCCCCGCTCTTCAACTTTCATGGAGAGCTGGGTATAAAAGCCTTCAAAATATTTTTCCGCATCCATGGCCATCTGCAATATATCCAAGACAGAATGGTCTTCAGTGACAGAAAGCTTGAATAGAGGTGCTAATGATTTTTTGGGCTGAGGCTGTTTTTCAGGAAACATCTTTGACGATAATGATTCCAGAATCTTTTGATGCTTCTCCTCTTCGCCGATCAAAAAATCGAGCTTGTCACGCATCACAAAATTTTTGACCATCCCTTTAAGCTTTTCATAAAGCCCAGCCGCATCCTTTTCAGCCTGAATGGCCATTGAAATAGCGGTTTCTACAGTCAATGAAGATACATCGATTGACATCACACACTCCTCCGCTTATGAAAAAATGAATGGGACATCCTGACAATCTTAACTTACCAGACAGTGTCTAATTTTCCTTTAAAACTGTTTCGTCATATTCACGCTCAAGCCGATTTTTATGTTTGGCTTCTTCCTGCGCCAACAGGCTGAACAGCTTGATCACCTCGGCATCTCCCTGTTCATGGGCCAGTTTCAGGTAAAGGTCATGCGCGGCCTGTTCCCTTTTCATGGCAAGAATCAGCAAGTCTTGATATTTCATATCGGGGGTAAACTCTGCATCAACCAGAAAGTCACTGATTTGAAGATCAGGAATTGCAACAATCCTCCCCTTCTCCACGGTTTGCAGTTTGAAGCTGTCCAACATCTTTACGTGTTTCTGTTCCTCTCCGGCCATTTCCAGAAAGGCCTCCTTCATGGCCGGACGTTGCGTCTGATCTGCGCAGGCCGTATAGAAGTCAACGGCCTCCACTTCTTTCTCTCTGGCAAATGCAACCACATCCTGAAACTGCTTCAATTCCATGAATTGCCTCCCTAAACTAAAAATGATCGAAGTCGATTGATATTCTCAATATAACGGGCCTCATCGCCGGGAATTTCCAAAATCATCGGCAGCAATGCAAACCTTGAATCATTGACAATACGCTCAAAACAGAGTGCGCCAATCTCGCCGTCGCCAATCTCCTCATGCCTGTCTACACGACTGTCAAAGGCAGCCCTGGAATCATTGAGATGAAAGGCGCCGAGCGTCTCAATAGAAACGAGCGTGTGAATACGGTTAAACAGCGCCTCCAAACCGTCAGGCCGATGCATGGCATAACCACCTGCAAAACCGTGGGCCGTATCCCAGCAAATCCCCAGTCGATGGGGCTGTTTTACGCCCTCAATCATCTGTGCCAGCGACTCCACAGTGCGTCCCAGAATAGTGCCTGCACCAGCGGTATTTTCGATGAGCAACTTCACCGGCGAAGCCTCACTGCGCTCAATCACCCAATTCAGGCTCTCTGATATTCTCGTGATGCCTGCGGTCTCACCGCTGCCAAGATGGGCGCCGGGATGAAAGATCAACGCATCGCAGCCCAGGGCTGTGGCGCGTTCAATCTCATCGAGAAAGGCGAGGCGTGACTTCTCCAGAGCGGCGTCATCGGGATGGGCCAGATTGATCAAATAGGAATCATGCACCACCACAGGGCCGATGGAGGCGGCCTGTCGCGCCATTTTAAATGCGTCGATCTGTGCCTCAGTCAGCGGTTTTGATTTCCACTGCCGCTGGTTTTTGCTAAAAATCTGAATGGCCTGACAGCCCAGGGCCTCGCCGCGAGGAAAGGCTTTTTCAAGGCCGCCGGCCACTGAGACATGCGCCCCTAATAATCCCAATCAATATTCCCCTATTGCAATAAATGAAGGCTGAGCGCCATGATGCCCATGCCCGTGATAAAACCGAGAATGGGGGTATGCTCAGACCCAAAGGATTTGGCTGCAGGCACCAATTCATCGATGGAAATGGCCACCATGATGCCCGCCACGGCCGCCAACACCCAGCCCAGCACAACGGCGTTTAAAAAGGGCAGCAGGAAGATGGCTGCAATAGCAGCGCCCAGGGGTTCACTGACCCCCGAGAGAAAGGACCAGAGAAAAGCCTTTTTCCGGCTTCCTGTTGCCGCGTAAATGGGGGCAGAGACGGCAAGGCCTTCGGGGATATTGTGTATGGCAATGGCCACGGCAATGGCAAACCCAATCTTGGCGTCATCCAGTGTGGCGACAAAGGTGGCCATACCCTCGGGGAAATTATGGATTCCTATCCCAAGGGCGACCAGCACCCCGGTTCTCATCATCTTACTGTTTGCGGGCGCGTGACCATGGTCCTCCTGACCGATATAATCGTGGGGCACAAAATTGTCGAGAAGGAAAAACGCCAGCATGCCCGCAAAGAAACCCAGATGGGCAGAGCCGAATCCAATCTCCTCAATGGCCCCCTGCAGCAGCTCCACAAAGGAGACCAATATCATCACGCCGGCAGAGAAGCCCAGAGTAAAGCTCATGAATTTAGGGCCGGGCTTCTTGACGGCCAGCCCAATGAGCGATCCGATGGTGGTGGCCAGGCCGGCCGCCGTGGTGAGAAGCAACGCTAAACCGAGACGTTCAGGCATTTTTTACCCTTTCAGCTCCATAAGTTTCTCTTTAACGGCGTCCACATGGCCCTTGACCTTCACCTTGGGCCAGACATGGGCAATCTTTCCCTGGGGGTCGATGAGGCAGGTGCCGCGCACCACGCCATAATATTCGCGTCCGTACATCTTTTTCAGAGCCCAGACACCATAGGCCTGTAGCGCGACTTTTTCCGGATCACTGAGCAGCACAACAGAGAGGTCATGCTTGTCCCTGAAATTACAGTGGCTCTTCACGGAATCTGGACTGATGCCCACCACTTCGGCGTTTTGCCGATGAAACCACTCTAATTCTCTGGAAAAATCGATGGCCTCCAGCGTACACCCCGAGGTATTGTCCTTGGGATAGAAATAGAGCACAATCCATTTATTATGGAAAGATTCAAGGGTGACACTTTGATTTTCATCGTTGTGAAGCGAAAAGGCAGGTGCGGGTGAACCGATTATCAAATTTTCCATGCGGCGGTTCCTCTTCAAAAAACATGGATTGAGGCCCCATCCATCAAAACCGGATGGGGCCCTTCAATATTACAAGGTGCCGGGATCGGGTGTGAAGATGCGTGCACTGAGTTCTTTGTCGATCATAAACAGCCCATTGCCCTCACCGGCAAGCTTGAGTTTGTCGATGATCTCATTGTCATTGCCCTCTTCCTCGATCTGCTCGGTCACAAACCACTGAAGGAAAATCTGTGTGGCGTGGTCGCGGATCTCAATGGCCAGGTCCATCAAATCATTGATGGACTGCGTAATAAACTGTTCGTGCTTCAATGTGGCGGTGAACATATCCAAAGGAGAACCAAACTCAATGCCCGGCTGCTCAATGGCTTTCAATTCGACGCGACCGCTCTGTTCAAGCACATAGTGATAGATCTTCATAGCATGCGTCATCTCTTCCTGATACTGCACAAAGAACCAGTTGGCAAATCCCTTTAATCCCTTGGACTCAGAATCTGCGGACATGGCCATGTACAGATAGGCCGAATACATTTCTTTATTAATCTGATCATTTAAGGCGTTGATCATCTTTTCTGACAGCATAGAAACCTCCCTGCAAATATTTAAAAATAAACGACAATAAAATTATTTTGATGCGATCAGCGCATCGGCAAAACGACGGCCATAGGCTTCTGCCTCTTTGAGACGCGCATGGGTTACACCCCCGTGGAATTCAAAGGTTTCAAACATCTCCCATTTGGCCGGCGTGACAATGGCATCCATGGTTCTCAGGGCGCCCTTGCTCCAGCCATAGGATCCAAAATAGCCACATGTCTTGAATTTGACATGTTTCAGCACGGCCATTTCAAGGGCCTGTGTCATGGGGGGAAAGAGCTTGCCCTCGTAAGTGGGTGCACCCACCAACACGCCTTTGTTCATCCACAGCGAAGGCAGAATATAGCTGACATGTTTTCTCGCCACATCAAAAATATCAAATTGCACATCACGGCTTGCAATGCCCTGGGCCACGGCGTTCATCACCTCTTCTGTGTTGCCGTACATCGATCCATAGAGTAAAGTCACGCCGGTGTCACAGCCGCCTGCAGCACAGTCTGCCCAGCGTTTGTAGAGCTCGACAATACGCTCGGGATGGCTGCGCCAGACCAGTCCGTGGGAGGGTGCGATGACATTCACTTCCACATCGGCCAATTTATCGATGGCTTTGATCACCGCTTTGGAAAAATTGGAGACGATATTGGTATAATAGCGCAGGGATTCGGCTTCATAAAACGGGAGGTTTTTGCAGCCGTCATCAAAGATATTGCCGCGCATGGCACCATAACCGCCAAAGGCGTCGCAGGCAAAGAGTATCTTGTCTTCCACATCATAGGTCATCATGGTTTCAGGCCAATGCACAAAGGGCGTAGATACGAACTTTAACGTACGTGAACCAAGATCCAGCGTGTCGCCGTCATTGACCACCATCACATTTTCAGTGATGCCGTAATAGGCCTCAAGCATGGTTTTCATCTTGGCCGTACCCACAATAGTGACATCAGGGGCCATGCGGCTCAATGTCCTTAAAACACCGGTATGGTCAGGCTCCATGTGGTTGATGATCACATAATCCAGTTCTGCAATGGGAAGCACTTCATTGACCTGATCAAAAAACTCATCGGTTTTTAAGGCCTTTACCAGATCCACGATGACTTTCTTTTCATCATTGATCAAGTAAGTATTGTAAGAGACCCCTTCATTGCTGACCGGCCATACGCCTTCAAAAAGATCTGTCGTTCTGTCATTCACCCCGATCCAATAGACATCGGGTCTGATTTCGACTGCTGGCATCGCTGCTGCCTTCCTTTCCTTATATTCAAAACCCCGCATCGCAGGGAAACCTATCTAACATCCCCCCGGATGAAACCGGGAGGATTTTATCAATTACGCTTCAGAGAACATATCCTTACCGGCACCGCATTCGGGGCAGACCCAATCTTCCGGCAAGTCTTCAAACGATGTACCCGCAGCAATTCCTGCGGCAGGATCACCCACAGCGGGGTCATAAACCCATCCACAGACATCACAGACGTACTTTTTCATGAAATTCTCCTTTGTTAAGGGTGAAAAATGAGTTGGATCTTTCTAGAACAAAGAACTATAAAACGAACAAATACCGTGATTTAAAACGTGCCATCCATGCGGAACTCTGGAATACCAAACCAGGAACCGGTATTGTTGATATGATCAAGCTCGGCGTGAATCAAGTCGTAATGAGAATCCTCCCACTCCGCCAGACGGATAAACATCTCCTTAATCTCCGGTGCGTCAATTTCGCTGGCTTTATCTCTAAAAAACTGGGCGGCTTTGATCTCAAGATCCAGTGCCGCTTTCAGGGCGTCAACCTGACCCAGCCCGTCACTTCCTTTGGTGCGCATCTGTTTCTCACGGATTTTTGGCAGCAACATTTCAATATTGGACGGTGGAATCTGGATCTGAGTGAGGACACCGCCGGCCTCAAGATGCGCCAGTTGTTTCTCGAGCAGTTCACGGTGTTCAATCTCCTCCTGCGCCAACTGCTCAAACATCTTTTTGCCTGATTCGTCGGTGGTTTCTCTGGCAAATTTCAGAAACGATTGATAGCCGTTGATCTCAACCTGTATGGCCGTTTTCAGTATCTCTTTCAATGCGTTACTCATAAACGTACTCCTTTTTTATGCTGAATTGCAATCAGTAAGGAGGCCCGATAATGAAGCCTTGAAACATTCTACTGTATACGTTCAGTTTGAAAACCCGCTTTTTGAATACACTCACGCACCTGATCCGGATCAGGGGCCCCGTCAAGGGTCAATGTCTGGCGGTCGAGGTCAAAATGCAATTTTCCAATGTCCGGAGCATGACTCAACGCCTGGGTGACTGAGACTTGACAGTGGCCGCAATCCATGCCTTTGACGCGCCAGACCTGGGCCGCAGTCCTGGGGATGTCGGCCCGTCGGGGACGATACTTGTTCATCATCAGTATCAGCAAAGCAATACCACAAACGATCTCAAACCAATGCGGCATCAATTCTTCCGCCGATGCCCCGATGCCGCTCGAAAGCCCATTGGCAAAAAACGCATCGAAAAGCCACCCTGTACCCAGCGCAACCCCTGCAATGCCGGCCAGGTAAGCATAAAAAGCGTGTTTGCCCAGTTTGGAACGGACAAAGGCCAAAGTGATCGTATTGGTGGCCGGTCCGGCAATCAAAAACACCAGCGCCGACCCGGGAGAGAATCCCTTGGCCATTAACGCGGCGGCAATGGGAATGGACCCTGTGGCGCAGACATAGAGCGGCAGCCCGAGAAGCAGCATCACCCCGTAGTGCAGGGCGGGGAACGGCAAAGCCTTCAAGATCAAACTCTGGGGTATGATCACCGTGAGAACACCCCCAATGAAAACGCCCAGCATCAGCCAAACCCCAATATCTGAAGCCAACTCGATAAATCCATACCGGAACGCCGCGCCCAGTGTACGCCTTTCCGGCGCCGGAACGGTTGCCTTGGAATCGTTTAAACCGACAGACCCGCTGCGATGCGTCAAGAGATAGAGCCCGCCAACGACAACACCGGCCAGCAACGCGGCCACAGGACGGAATACCGCCAGAATCGGCCCCATCAGGGCGTAGGTGGCAAGTATGGAATCGACGCCTGTGGTGGGTGTAGAGACTAAAAATGACAATGTGGCCCCTTTGCCCGCCCCCTGTTTATTCAAGGTGGCTGCCAAAGGGATCACACTGCATGAACAAACCGGCAGCGGCACCCCCCAAAGTGAGGCCCGAATCACCGCGCCAAAACCCTGGCCGCCCAAATGCCGGCTGATAAATGAAGTATCCATCAACAGATGCAACACACCGGCCATCAGCATACCCAGCAAAATATAGGGGGCCATGGTGGTCCACAGGTGTACGGACTCTCGGAGTATATCCATCAAAATGGTAGCCAGCTGAGTCACTTCATTTCCCCGTGTAATGGCCGCAGTGGATATGAATCCACTGCGGCCGGAAATACTCTAAAATTTGACAAAACGCTCGGCCTTGACATTGCAGACCGGGCAGTTGTCAGGGGCGTGGTTCTCTGCTGTGTAGCCGCAGACCGGACAGATATAAAGTTCACCGATCTCTGCGTCTTTGCCCTGCTTTGCCGCTTCCCTGGCCTCGGCATACATGGCGGCATGAATTTTTTCAGCCTCAATCGCAAAATGCATTGAACGGATGGCACCTTTCTCATCCTGCAGCTTGGCCACGGCATCGTAGGCGGGATACATCTCCTCCACCTCAAAATTCTCACCATCGATGGCTGTCTGTAGGTTCTCCTCAGTCGAACCGACACCTTCAAGCACGCGCAGATGGTTGTGAGCATGCACCTGTTCAGCAAAGGCAATGGCGGTAAAGAGTCTGGCGATATTGGTACGCCCCTCATCATCTGCCTTCTTGGCGAAAGCCAGATATTTCACATTGGCCTGACTCTCACCGGCGTAGGCATCCTTCAGATTTTGTTCTGTCATCTTTTTCATGGATCATCCTTTCATTTTATCGAGATTTGTTATTCTAATTTATTGAATTGATCTTTGGGCGCACCTCACCTTGGGCAGGCCTTGGGCGGCACCGGCCAGTCACCCCATGGCCACATTTTCCACATTTCCAAACGGTCATTGTCTCCTCTAAAGGGTTTACGCCTTTCGAATCACTGCATCTCTATTGACACCAAAGGGGTTCAGCCTGTCCGCGAGAGAGTAGAGATAAGGGTAATCGGATTTCAGATGTTTCATGTAATCCACCCATTCTAGAACCGCCGCCCGATAGGCGCGCAAGAGATCACCGGCAATATGCTCGATATCCTCTGCTGGCATCTCTGAAAAATCGCTACGATGGCTAAGTTCATCGGCCAGATGGAACACCGCCCAGAGCAGGTCTGTAAACGATTCATGCTCCAAGAGATTCTGATTTTCCAACATGCGCATGAGAAAATCAGTCCTGGACATCAAAAAGCCACGCAATTCAGCCAGATCTCCCTGAACAGGCATCATGACTGGCTCCCAACTGGAAAGCGCGTTTTTCAGGCGATTAAAATCCTTGACTGTTTCAACGTGATTCAATGACGCTATTTGATCGATCACAGGCGCGTCCCCATCGAATGTACGAAGTTGACGCAGGAGATCATTGCCCACATGGCTGAAAAAAGTCCCGATCGCCATGTTCATCTTGTTCATCAACCGGCGTTTCTCTTGGTTATGGAGCGCACGATGGATAATCAAAGTCACGATCAGCACTTCAATGGGGATAAAGGCCACGTCCTCCACAAAGAAGACGGCCAGGTGGTGAAAATCATGAAACATCTGATAGTGAATGGTATAGAGTATGGCCGATGTCAGTATCAATCCCAGTGCGAGAAACAGTAATCCGCGGTTCCGTTTGAACAAAAATGCACTCCTTTATGTTACGTAAACACTCAGCAAATTTTTCTACTGGTCCTACTATAAAACTGATTCAGACTCAGTAATAAAGAGGCCGATGGTTCTTTAAGTTGAAGCCGAGGCAGGGCCAATACCTTGATAACAAATGTTTAAATCTTACATTTCGTTTGATTTCTTGAGAGTGAGCTTGGCTTTCTTTTTACCATACTGATTACAAGTGGCTGTCACTTCAATTTCATCCCCTTGAATTGCAGATGGAATAACATAATGAATCTCATGGTTTTTGAGTGAGGTCTGTGCATTAAAAAATTGCGAGACTATCTCTTTACCGTTGAGCATGACCACAACTTTATCAATGCGGTGCTTTACGGCATCTTTCACATGATGCGGGAGACCAATTGATAATATACGGGTTTCAAAATTGAAGCCCAGTCTCACCTTTACAGGAGGATGACTCTGCCCCGGGGCGACAAAAATCATGGAGAGAATCAGAAGAAATGCCATTCTTTTCATCTCTGTACCTCTACTTTATGATACTATCCAACATCACCCGTCATGAGGGAAAAAACAGAGTGATCTGTTTTTAAACTGCTTTGTCACTGTTCATAACTGTTTGGCATTGTGGGCAGATCCCACTGTATTCCAGCCGATGGCCGTGTATGGCATAACCTGTCAGAGATTCAACCTGTTCACTGGAAGTCCTGGGCAGATCATGGGGCAAATCCTCAATATTTCCACAGATAAGACAACGGATATGATAGTGATCGCGGAGATCGGCATCATATCTGGCTGTGCCTTTTCCATAGGTCAACTCCCGGATACGCCTCTCATCACGTAGAAGTTTGAGATTGCGATAGACCGTGGCCAGACTAATATGAGGCATATCCTCTCTGGCCTGTCTGTAAATCCAGTCAGCTGTGGGATGGCACTGCGTTGAGCGCAGTAGGCGTAGAATCAAATCACGCTGCCTGCTGTTTTTTAATCGCTTGCTCTGTTTCATTAAAAACCATAATAATAATGATTATCATTATCAATATAGAAAAAAATCCGCCTATGTCAACCCCAAAAATCATTTTATCACGGCCGAGACATAACCCACCGTATATTGGCCAGGTGTTTTCTCCCCAGTGACATCGCCTGAATTCAGATGATCACAAATCTCCAGGTCGCTATGGCCCCACTGATGCGCCAGCCTGAGCAGTGTGATAATCGAGAGCCGCCCGCAGGCGGTACAGGAATCTTTCATCAGCACGGATTCCAATGCGGGCAGGTGATTCTCCTTGAGCGCAGAGATAATCTTTGCATCTTTTCTGACCACGGTCTCATAATCCGATTCATGGTTCAGGTCACTGCTGGCGATCCAAAGCCCTTGGCGATAATCATCAAGACCGGCCAGGGCTTCAACGAGCACTTCCAGCAATTGAATATCGCTGTGGCCGATCATCAACGGAAGAAGAACAAAATCACCCAGAATATGCTGCAGGAAAGGGAGCTGGATCTCCAAGGCATGCTCCTCATCCCCGTCCAGCATCGTAATGGGGATATGGCGGGCCAGTGTTTCAAGGGCCTCCGTATCCACTGCCACCTGCCCCAGAGGGGTTTCATAATGCGTACAGCGCGGCGCAAAGTAGAACCCATGGGCCCACCGGTGCATAGGGGCCAGAATGGCCACTTTCTTTTGAGTGCTGCCTCTCAGTTTTGCAAATCCATGAGCGGCCGTTCTTCCTGAATAGAAATAGCCGGCGTGTGGAACGATGAGGCCCCAAGTATCGCCTTTATTCGAAGTATCCTCTATACCACTCAGAAAATCATTGATTAATACCGAGAGTTCTTGGGCGTTGCCCGGATACCAGCTACCGGCAACAGCAGAGGGTCTGACCTGTATTGACATGATGCTTACCTCAAATGAATTTCAAGAATATCCCCGTCTTCCAGTCGATGTTGTTTCTCTACACGCCTCCCCTGCCCATCAGGCGTTGTCCACAGCCTGGCATAGGTCATCGACTCAAAGAGTGAATGGTGTATCAGACGCGCAGCATCTTCTACCGTTTGCCCCCTTTCAAGGATAAAGGGCTTGGTGAAATCAGGTTTTCTGCCGGGGACCTTGGTATAGATCCGTAGAATGTCAAGCGCTTCAAAGGTCAACTTTTTTAATATCGCCATACTTTTGTCATCCAGGATGGAAAAATGGCAGCCGTAAAGCGAGGCGGCTTCTGGAGACAATTTCACAGGCTGTTCTGCTGAAAATTCTTTATCTGACTTCATCAAAATTATGCGTGTGCTTTTATGGGCAATAGGCCCTTTCGGTCTCCTGTCGCCCCTTGAAACCAACTCTATATTGTGTTCGCGAAGCATGGACACCATGCGATGAATCTGCCCCTCATACATCGGTGATGGGCCTTCCACCGTTACTAGGACGAGATCTGCCAAGCGTATAATATTATAGATCCAGGATTCAGTATGCGAAGCGTCCAGCGGCGGGAGGTCAACCAGCTGAATCTGAACATCTTCAAAAGGCATCATGCCCACATAGGGTTTGAATGTGGAGCAGGGATAATCGGCGATGGGCGATTGAATGTGTGTCAATGTGGAAATCAGCGTCGACTTGCCTGAGTTGGGAGGGCCAACAAGCACCACCTGACCGGCGCCCTCACGGGGGATATGGTCCGCGGTGTCTCCCTGGTGGGGTGTCTGTTTTTTCTGTGCGAGATGCTGAAATTTGGCGATACGCTTCTTCAGATCACCCTGAAGATGATCAGTGCCCTTGTGCTTGGGCATAATCGCCAGCATTTCCCGGAGTATCTGTACTTTCTCCCGGGCTTCAGTGGCCACACGGTATCGTCGTTCAGCCGCATAATAATTGGGTGGCAGGTTTGCGGGCATGACGCTCAACCCAAAGGTAAATTGATCGAATTAATGAAGCAGGATTAACAGTAGACATCCAGCACTTGAGCGCAGACCTCGGCCTCCATAGGCAGCTGGCCGATATAATCCCCATCCACTTGTACCAATGTGGATTTTTCAGACCACATTTTTACCTGCTTCACCCGGTAATACTTTACTTTTCTCATATTGATGTGTTGACGCCAGAACATACGAAAAACAAAACGCACCAGTCCCAGCTGCGACCGTCCCTGATAGATCACCAAATCGAGCATGCCATCATCAATTTCAGCAAAAGGCGATATCTGATGCGTGCCGCCATAGAAATGGGTGTTGCTGACCACCACAAATGTACCCGTTTCTTCAACGCGCCCATTGTCCAGTGAAAGTTTGACCACAGTGGGTCTGTATCCCGCAAAATCCTTGATGCCGGCAACCAGATAGGCCCATCGTCTGATGATTTTTTTGATCTTCAAGCTGGTACGGCTGATGGCGTAGGCATCATAACCGCAACTGGCCATCATGGAAAAATAGCGACCGTTAATACGGCCCAGATCGATACGCCGCCTGTTCCGACGTGCAATCAGCCTGGCAGCTTCAACCAGATCCATGGGATAGCGCAGCTCCTTGGCCAGGACGTTGCTCCCCCCAATGGGGAGCAGGGCCAGGGCGATATCCTGGCCAATGATGCCGTTAATGGCTTCGTTGGCCGTACCGTCTCCGCCCACGGTGATCACCAAATCAAACCCCTCATCAGCAGCGGACCGGGCCAATGGGTAAACCTCATTGGGGCCTTTTGTAAAGCTCACCGACAGCTTAAATCCGTTCTCTTTAAGCACCTTGAGAGACGGGCGAAGATGCTTTTTAAGATAGCGCGGATTTGAGTTCGGATTGACGATGACTTTCGTTTTAATCAGAGGAAGTGTCATCTGTAATCTGCATATTAATAGTAAATTAGAAAGCGGAAGGAACTTTTAATAATACGGATATTGGCCCGCATTGTCAATCAAATTATAGTCTATTTCAAGGGAAGACGTCCCCATTGCAACTTTTCTCTGAGTCGGTCAAAGAAAGTATTTTCATGTAAATCTATCAACCTGACCTTGAATGCGGCCTGCCGGATATGCACATGCGGTTTTCCAGTGAGCATAATGATAGACTGCCCATCCACAATGAGCTGTGTTTCTCCATCTGAGTCCACTGGATGAAAGACGAGTTGACTGTCCGGTGGAATCACTGTGGGGCGCACCGTGAGTGCGTGCGGACAGATAGGATTGAGTATTATTGAAGCCAGATTGGGCAGCACAATGGGGCCGCCTGAGGAGAGTGAATATGCTGTAGATCCCGTGGGTGTAGAGACGATGACACCGTCTGACATATAGGTATTGAAGAAAGCGCCATTGATCGTAACTTCAAGCCGAAGCATACGGGGGCTGCTCCCCCGGCTGAAAACCAGATCATTCATGGCGAAATAGCGCTCCCGTTCATCGCCAACTACCGCCTCCAGCACCATGCGATCTTCCAGCGTATACCGTTTCTGCAGCAATTTGTCAATGGCCGCTTCAAAACGATCCGCACTGGTTTCAGTAAGAAACCCCAGGCCACCGAGATTGATCCCAAGAAGCGGCACCTGCTTGGCGCCGACCAGTCGTGCCGCGCCGAGAATGGTGCCATCCCCGCCCAGACTGAGCATCACATCACAGGCGCTGGGCAGCGCCTCAAGGGGGACGGTGGTCACCTTGGCCGCTTCCAACTCGAGCACTTCGGCCACCCTGTTTGTGATAGAGACAGCAACGCCTTTTCGATACAGAATATCGACAAATCCGGGAAGCGACTGAAGCACCCGGGGTTTTTCAATATTGGCGTAAATACCGACACGTAATGTCATGTCTGTCTCAGCCATGGCCCCGCCTACAGTTGGTTGAACATTTTTTGAACCGACCGGATCAGCCCATCCACATCGAGATGCAGGTGAGCCAGCAGCTGTTTCTGTGTGCCGTGTGTCACAAAGGCATCGGGGAGACCGAATCGTTTGAAGGCACCACTGAATCCAGATTCAGCCAAAAGTTCGGCCACTGCACCGCCGAATCCACCCACAATTGCATTATTTTCAAGTGTGATCACCGCACGATGGGCCGCAGCCGCTTCAAGAATCAAGGTCGCATCCAAAGGTTTGATAAATCTTGCATTTATCACCGTGGCTGTAATCCCCAGTGGCACCAGTGCCTCGCGAAGCGCCATGCCGTGATAGACCATTTCACCCACAGCCAGAATGGCCAGATCCTCTCCTTGTGCGAGCACCTCCCCTTTTCCAACAGGCAGAATCTCAGGCGATGCCTTGGCCGGCACGCCGAGACTCTCACCCCGTGGATAGCGAAAAGCAATCGGCCCATCCTCATATTGAAGCGCTGTGGCCAACATATCCTTCAGTTCATTCTCATCTTTGGGCGCCATCAAGACCAGCCCCGGCGTTGCCCGAAGAAAACTGAGGTCAAAACTGCCGTGATGTGTGGGACCGTCTGCCCCCACCAGCCCGCCGCGGTCCATGACAAAAACCACGGGCAGTTTCTGGAGGGCCGCATCGTGAATCACCTGATCCAGCGCCCGCTGAAGAAAGGTAGAGTAAATGGCCACAACGGGCCGGAGGCCTTTGAGGGCCAAGCCACAGGCAAAAGTGACCGCATGCTGTTCTGCAATGCCAACATCAAAGAAACGTTCAGGGATGGCCTTGGCCATGTGGATCATCCCTGTGCCGTGGGCCATGGCCGCCGTAATACCCACCACTTTTTCATTGGCCCTGGCCTCTTCTACCAAGGCCTTGCCAAAGACCTCTGTATAACTGGGGGCCTTCTTTGCACCGGTGCTCCCGGTTTCTTTACAGAAAGATCCCAAACCGTGAAACTTGGTGGCATCTTCCTCGGCAAAACGATATCCCTTGCCCTTGGTGGTAATCACGTGGACGAGAATCGGTCCGCGCATCTTCTTGACTTCCTTGAATACGCGGATCAGCTGATGGGTATCGTGACCGTTCACAGGGCCGATATATCTGAAACCGAAATCCTCAAATAAAACACCGGGCACGACCATGGACTTAATGGCCGAATCCACGCGCTGTACCATCCGCCTGACCCGCCCGCCCTTGGGCATTTTGCCTGTCATCTCCCAGACATTGGTTTTGATGCGATTGTAGAGTGGATTGGTGATCAGATTGGTGAGATAGCGTGACACGCCGCCCACATTGGGAGAGATGGACATACGGTTGTCATTGAGGACCACGGTCATATCGCGCTTGATACCCCCCGCGTGGTTCAGCCCCTCAAAGGCCACGCCTCCGGTCAAGGCGCCATCTCCAATCACCGCAATGACCTGGTTGTCCTCACCAAGGAGGTCACGGCCCGCGGCCAGTCCCAGGGCGGCGGAAATGGATGTGGAGGAATGGCCGACACCGAATGCGTCATGCGGACTCTCAGAGGGTTTGGGAAATCCACTGAGTCCGCCATACTGCCTGATGGTATCAAAGTGATCGCGGCGGCCGGTTAGAATTTTATGAATATAGGCTTGATGCCCCACATCCCAGACAATCTGATCCCTGGGTGTAGAAAACACCCTGTGCAGGGCCACAGTCAGCTCAACCGCACCGAGGTTGGGCGCCAGATGCCCGCCGGTTTTACAAACGGTTGAGATGACAAATTCACGCAGCTCATTGACCAGTGTATCCAGTTCAACGGACGAGAGTCTCTTGATATCATCGGGCGTTTGAATGGTTTCAAGTATCACCGTAACCTCACTCGCTTGGATTGACTTCCCACTCCCCCTGGCTGTTTTTTACCAGTTCCTGCAATTTCAACTCCGCATCACCCAGCTGTTTCTGGCACTGCCCCACCAGCTTCATGCCCTCTTCAAATGCCTGCATCGATGTCTCCAGGTCCAGATCTCCAGATTCAAGATCGAGAACAAGCTTCTCAAGGCGACTGAAGGATGCTTCAAAATTCAACGTTTTTTCAGTGTTTTTTGCCATTTCAATCCTGCTCAATTTTATCAACCTGACTCTCAACGCTTCCATTGGCCAGTTGTGTGAGAATTCGCTGGCCGCGATGCAGTGCGGCGGCGTTCCGTATGACAGCGCCGTCTTCTCCAGTGGTAATCGAGAACCCGCGCTGTAGAACCTGTCGGGGATTCAGGGCCTCAAGGGCCTTCTCGAGCGCTGAAACCTTGAGTCCTTTCTTCTCAACGGATTGCCTGAAAGCCCCTTCCAGCAACCGTGACTGTTCATCGAGACGAAGAGAAAATTCACGAATTCGATCTCCAGGCCAGCGCAGCCCGTAGCTGTCTCTCAAATGATCAAGCGCGAGTTGCGACTTTTCAAGCCGCTGTCCCATCAGCCTGATCAGCTGTGTCTGAACATTTGACAGCGTGGCGTGAAGCATCTCGCCGTCCTGTACGGCCATCTCAGCAGCGGCTGACGGCGTGGGCGCCCGCATGTCGGCGACAAAATCACTGATAGTGAAATCAATTTCATGCCCGACAGCGGAGATTACCGGAATTTCAGATTGATAGATGGCATGGGCCACAATCGATTCATTGAACGCCCACAAGTCTTCCAAAGATCCCCCGCCCCGGCCGACAATCAGCAGATCGGCTTCACCGTGGGCGTTGAACGCTTCAATTGCGGCCACAATCTCTGCAGCCGCCGCATCCCCTTGGACGCGTACCGGTTTCAAGATCAGCCGCACGCCGGAAAATCGGCGCTGAATCACACTTTGAATATCACGAATGGCAGCGCCGGTGGGTGAAGTCACTACACCGATTGTCATGGGATAAAGCGGCAACGGCTGTTTATGCGAGGCGTCAAAGAGTCCTTCCGCGTCCAGCTGCCGCTTCAGCGCCTCAAAGGCCAGCTGCAGCTCCCCCTCGCCCACAGGCATGAGATGCTGCACATCGAGCTGCATGCGCCCCTGACGCTCATAAACAGTAATATTACCGGTGATCCGCACACGCATCCCGTCCGCAGGACGAAAATGCATATTTCGTCCCCGGCCGCGCCACATCACACAGGAAATCTGTGCGTCCTGATCCTTGACAGAGAAATAGAGGTGGCCGGAGCGATGCCGTGTGAAGTTGGAGATCTCTCCCTCTACCAATACAGAGAAGAACGCCCCTTCGAGCGTTCTTTTCACTTCCCGCATCACCTCTGTGACAGAATAGACCCTCCGAGTGGAGGGTCCAAAGAGATCGACTTCACTGTTGTCAGACCAGAAGTCAGACATTATTTTTTCTTCTTGTGACGCATCTTGCGAAGACGTTTTTTCCGTTTGTGCGTGGCAATCTTGTGACGTTTACGTTTTTTTCCGCAGGGCATTTTTCATCCCTCCTTTCATTCTTCATCTATAAAAATCTGATTTAAATTTGAAAAAATATCTGTCTGCACGACAGGTGTTTCTGATTTTTTTTCAATATCCTGAGTTGTTTTTGATACAAACTTTCCCGACAGTTTCAGATTCTCCTCCACCAGGTGCTTCAGCTGCGGTGAGGGCTTAAAATCGGGAACAATGCGATGCGGTATGTGCATCATCGCACCGGTTCTGGGGTTGGGCACATGTTTTTCCTGGCGCTCTCTCAGGCAAAATGTTCCAAAACCTCTTAATTCAACATGGTCGCCACATTGCAGTGCGTAGGTCACCGTGGCCAGAAAACCATCAATGACTGCGGCTGTCTCTACCTTGGTCAGTCCTGTCCCTTTGGCAATTACATCTACAATATCTGCTTTAGTCATGACAGCACCCGCTCTCTTTTACTCAGGGCATGCGATAGTGCAGCGTCATACCGTTGGCGCCACGCAGCATGCCTTCTGCCTGTTGAAACAGCAGATCGAAGAGACTCAACTGTCTGCGTCGCAACTGAACCAGTGCCGGCTTGCCAGTGATCCCGGCCAGAGACGCAGCCATGGCCACAGCAGTTTCAAGATTCCCCACTGCGTCCACAAGACCCAATTGAAAAGCCTGTCGTCCCGTATAAACCCGGCCGTCCGCCATTTTTTTCACTTCAGCCAGAGTGAGTCGTCTTTCATGGGCCACGACCTCTGTAAACTGTGCGTAGGCATCATCCACCCAACTCTGCAGATAACGACGATCCGCCGTTGAAAAATCACGATGATAGGAGCCCGTATCTTTATAAGGCCCACTTTTGATCGTTTCAACACGGATACCAATCTTCTCCATCAACTCTCGCATGGTGACAAATTGTGCTATAACGCCAATACTGCCGGTTGTCGTGCCCGGATTGGCGATAATTGAGTCAGCCCCACAGGCCACATAATATCCTCCTGAGGCAGCCACGCTGCCCATGGAGGCCACAACCGGTTTTCCACTGTCACGCACAAACTTCACAGCATCATAAATCTCTTGCGATGCCGCCACGCCCCCACCGGGGCTGTCAATTCGAAAAACAATGGCATGGATATCACTGCGTCTGCCAAAATGTTGAAACTGTCTAACCAATGTCTCAGAATTATAAATGGGGCCGGTTAATCGGATCACCCCAATTTTATCACCGTTTCCCTCTTCTACATATCGATCATTGCCTGACTTTGTGGCACTGATACCTGCAAAAACCATAATCAATGCAAAGGTAATCACAACAACGGATAGGCCAATCAGCCAATCTCTTCTTTTCGCCACGCACATCTCCAGGTCGCAATACGTTTTAAGAATTTAATTATAATCATTTTTTCGCTAAAAGTCAACCTGAAAACCCATGTTTCTATAGTTGTTTAATATGGAGGTTCATAGAAAAACCCCCTCTTAAAACAAGGGGGGGTTTCCTGATTCAAAATATTTCTAAATCACAATAGTATTATCGGATTCAAGGACAGTAGAAAATTTTCTCGGTTCAATTTTGTTTACTACCGCCGGAATCCGTATACGAATCACCGTTCCCTTGCCTTCTTGATAGGTCAATCCCAATTGACCGTCAAATGCCTTAAAAATTGTTTCAAGGACGTAATAGTTAAAATCATCCGCGCCCATTGGCACCCCTCTGGCACCCTCGTGAAACGGGTCCAGCACATTGGAAAGCATTGCCTTAAAATTGTTCTCTCCCGGCGCCATGATTTCAATAAAAATTTCATCCTGCAGGCAGCGCGTTGAAACGAGAAGACCTTTCTGTTTTTTGTTCACCATTGTCTCAGCCAACGCCCGGAAAACCGTTCCTAACGCCAGAGAATAATCCCGCCCGAAACCGAATACCTTGGGAAGTTCCTTTGAGAACGAGGTTTTTACACGAAAGGTCTTTGAATCATACAAGGTGTCCAAATAGACCAGCTCCTGATGCAGCATATCATTCAGTTCCCACTGCGAGGGCGTGGCCAACTTGTCCCGGTCATTTTTCAGAGACAGCTCCATCAGATTCTTCTGAGTACTGTCCCAAATCTTCAGGACTTCATTCAGACTCCCCGCTTCCTGAGGATACTTGGCCTGTACATTTTTCAGCAGGCGAATGGTCTCATACATCGGGTCCAAGAGCTGATGAAACAATTTTTCATGAAAAAGCGCATTTTGCCTGATGTGGAATTCAAGGGCCTCTTGGTAGAGCAGTGATCTTTCATCCTTCCCCACATCTTTCTGCCGCTGTACATCTCTGGCAATATGAAGTATCAAACGGTGTTCAGAGAGCTGAATCCAACGGGCATTGATATCTACGGCTACTGGAGCCCCACTCTTCTTCTTCCAGGTTTCTTCATAGCGATAGACGCCATTGTCAAGCCAGGCCTCATCATCTCCTAATTCAGGGGCTTCATCAGCCTTGAGCTGATCTATATTCATTTGCTTCAATTCATTTTTGCCGTACCCGGAAAGCGAGGTCAGCGCGCTGTTAAAAAGCAACAAGCGCCCCTTTGAAGAAGTGAGGTAAATGGCATCATTGGCCTGCTCAACAAGTAATTTATACTTTTTGGTCGACTGTTTCAGCGCCTTTTGTATCTCTTCCATATTGCTTTCCAGCGCGGCATTCTCTTTTTTCAGTTTTTCCACACGCTGCCGCTCTTTGCCACTGACGTACCCGAGGAGCGGTCCCATCACAAAAAAGGCCATCCAGACCAGGTCAACACCGCCCAGATGGGCAAAAATAATCTTAAGATTGTATCCCACCATAATGCCCGTCACAGTACCAATGATTACGTTTTGGGTCACTGTGCCGAATTTTGAAGATTTTAATGCCATCTTTCACCCTCCATGCCGCACTGTTCAAATCTCAATTTGACCGGATGCCTTTGTCCGGAAAATCTTTCCGCGTACGTGCTATAAAAACGTCAGTGTAATTTCTTCAAATGTAACAAAAACCAGCTTGGTGCTCTGCATATCCAACCGACATACTTACCATGTAAACATTTAATAACATTATAATTACAACCCACATAAAAAGGCATATTGCTTCTTTTTTCAAACTGTTTTACAGACTGAGGAATAAATTCTCTCAGTCAAAATCCAATGTCATAATTTCAGAATATACAATTTTTATGCCAAAACCCCATCATAAAGCAGCATTTCAAAGATTTTCCACTTGACTTTGGCGCTATTCTGTCTTAGTATTTGGGCAACCTTTCAGAAAGGAGTTTTCATTGATATCCACTGTTTATGTCCGGCGAACAGGCGATGATCCTGAAGCCCAGCACCTCCTTGAGCGCTTCAGGCGCGAAGGGAATGGCGGCCTGAAGGAAATGCGTATTGAACGCGTCTTCCGTCTGGAGGGCGTTACCCCACAACGCGCCACTTTGCTCAAGCCCTTTTTAAGCCATGCCACCGCGGAAGACTTTACATCACAAAGTCATCTCAATGATGAGGATGGCCCTGTCTTCGAAGTGGGCTATCAACGTGCAGTGACCGATCCAGAACTTCCCTCTGTGTTGCGCGGCGCACGCGCATTGGGTGTGGATGAACTGGAATGGATGAGGCTGGCGCATCGCTATCAATTTATCGGCCTTGAAGCCAAAGCTGCGAGACAGCTTGTGGAGCGACACCTTTATAACCCGCAGGTGCAGGTGCTGATCGAATCCGATGAACAGTGGGACACCCTGCAGCCCCAGGGCGATGCCGGTCCTGTTGAGAATGTCTCACTGAAAGGTCTGTCCGACAGGGAATTGACTGAAATGAGCGAGAACCGACGCCTCTTTCTCAGTCTGGACCACATGAAAGCCCTTCAGGAAGTTGCGCAACGGCTGGGGCGCGACCTCACCGATGCCGAGGTGGAGATGTTTGCCCAGACCTGGTCGGACCACTGCTTCCATACCACTTGGAAAAGTCTGGGTCTGCTCAAGGCACTGGGAGAGGCCACACACAGCATCGACCATCCGCTGGTTCTCTCTGTCTTTGAAGACAATGCCGGCGCGGTAGCGTTCTACGACGGCTGGGCACTGACTATTAAAGGGGAAACCCATAACTCGCCGACGGCTGTCAGCCCCTACGGCGGCGTGATGACCAAACACGGCGGCGTCATTCGAGATACGCTGGGCTGCGGTCAGGGCGCCTGGCCCATTGGCGGCTCCACGGTCATGGGTCTTGGCGACCCGATGATGAAATGGGAAGAGGTCCCCCAGGGCGCACTGCACCCCCAGACCATTCTGACTGAATCGATCCGCGGGACAGCTGACTACTGCAACCCCATGGGCATCCCCATGATGTTCCCGGTTTACCGGTTCCATCCCGGCTACACCGGTAAATGCCTGGCACTGGGCCATTCCATTGGACTCCTGCCGGCGGACAGAGCCCCCAAAGGCAGTCCGCAGCCCGACGACCTGGCCATTTTAGTGGGCGGCCGTACCGGCCGGGACGGTCTGCATGGCGCCACGGTCTCCTCGTCGTCCATGACCAGCGAGACCCATGTGGTGGATGCCGCCCATGTACAGATTGGCCATCCTATTGAGGAACGCAAGTTCATGGAGGCCATTCCTGTTCTGCGCGACGCCGACTGCCTTCACGCCATCACCGATCTCGGCGCTGCCGGCCTCTCCTCTGCCGGCGGTGAGATGGGCGAAGAGACCGGCATCTGGATCAATCTGGCCAAAATCCCGCTCAAGACCAGCGGCATGCATCCCTGGGAGATCTGGATCTCCGAGAGCCAGGAACGCATGCTGCTCTGCGTGCCCCCCTCAAAACTGGATGAAGCCAAACATATTCTTGATCGCTATGAAGTGCCGTGGTCCGTCATTGGAAAATTCACAGAATCGATGCGATGCCAGGTGATCTACGATCCGGAAGCCGATGAGGCCACGGCCCTGCCAACCACCCCGGTACTGACGGGGCAGGTTGTTGTCGATCTCGACTTTGAGACGCTGCGCAAGGGCTGTCCCATGCCGGTATTCCCGCTCAAGCAGCCCGAGTCCCAGCACGCTCCAGCCTCGGTTCCGCAACACAAAAATACAGCTGAATGGAAAGAGGCGGTCACCCGCGTACTCTCCCATCTCAATATCTGCGACCAAAGCGCAGCCGGTTATCAGTTTGACAAAACCGTACAGGGCAATTCAGTGATCGAGCCCTACGGGGGCGTACACGGCAACATGCCCAACGATATCTGGGCCGCCACCCCGCTGCGCGGCAAGCCCTACGCCGCTGTGACAGCGCTGGGATTTGCACCGTTGATGGGCGATGTGGACAGCGTACAAATGTCGCGCCTCATGGTCATTGAATCCATCACCAAGCTGGTGGCTTCCGGGGTCTCCCCGGCAGAAATCGTCCTCTGCGACAACTTCTACACCCCCAGGGTCAATGACGTACAGGCCTGGCAGCTCAAGGAGATGGTGCTGGCCTGCTGCGAACTCTCACGGCGCTTCGGCACCCCGTTCATCTCCGGCAAGGACAGCTCCTCAGGCACGTTCATCGGTGCAGACGGGACCCGTCTGGATATCCCGCCCACGCTGGCGGTGATGGCCATGGGCCGCATGCCCGATGCCTCCCGGCTGGTCACAAAACCGTTCAAAAAAGCCGGAAACGCGCTGATCCTGGCCGGTCCCGCCTCTTTTGAACTGGGCGGCTCCATCTTTCTGGATACCCTGGACCAACGCGGCAGACAACTGCCTCAACCGGATGTTTCTGAAGTGCTCCGTTTCTGGACGGATTACCACGACGTCTGGCAGTCCGGCGCCGTACTTTCAGCCAGCCCCGTTTCTGAAGGCGGCCTGATCCGTCGCCTCTTTGAGATGTCGCTGGGCTCGGACCTGGGAGCGGTGATCGACTGTTCAAGGATTAAAATTGATCCGGCGGCGCTGCTTTTTGCAGAAACCATCGGCGCCGTACTGATTGAGGTTGACAGCGATGAGGCCGGCGATATGGCCGAGGCACTGGGCGGCGTGCTCCTAGGCAACATCAAGAAAAAACATGAAATTTCAATATTAACGGATGCAGGAACCCACACCCTGGCAATGAACGATCTGCTCCAGGCCTGGGAACGCCCCTTCCGGGAGGTGGCCTTATAATGAAGCCCAAAGTCAAAGTGCTCTATGCCCCTGGCAACAACTGCCACCATGAACTGCTTCAGGCCTTTCGCATGGCCGGCGCCGAACCGACACTCTGTCTGCTGACTGCTGACCTGCTCTCAGGGCAGCAGGCGCTGACAGAGTGTGATATTATTGCCATTCCCGGTGGCTTCTCCTTTGGAGACCACGTGGCTGCCGGACGGCTCTTCGCGCTTGAGTTGAACACACGCCTCGCCGATCAGCTCAAAGAGGCCCGGGAGAAACAGATTCCGATGATTGGGATCTGTAATGGATTTCAAATTCTGGTCAATACGGGCCTGCTGCCGGGCAGTGCCGAAGTGGGCCAGCCTGACGCCCTTTTGGATACCAACGCCACGGCCTCTTTCGAGAGCCGCTGGGTGGACATGCATATTGAAAAAACCAACTGCATCTGGACGCAGGGGCTCGAAGGCCAGACCCTCAGCATCCCCGTGGCCCACGGTGAAGGCCGGTTGATGCTTCCGGAAAATTACGATGAACGACTCACCGTCTTCCGCTATGACGGCGATGGCTACCCGGCCAATCCCAATGGGTCGCTCGGCAACCGCGCCGGAATCACCGATGCCACTGGACGCATTTTGGGCCTTATGCCCCATCCAGAACGGGCCATTTACAACTGGTCTCCTTCCAGCCAGGGGCTGCGGCTGTTTGAAACCGGCGTCAATGCAGTGAAATAGATCCCGCATATTTTTAAAGGCCACAGCATCACTGTGGCCTTTTTTTTATGGCGCTTGGCATTAAATCTATTATATTGAAATATACAGGAATGCATTGAGGCCGCTATGGGCAATATCAAAGTGGGCACAGCCGGCTGGCGCTACGACGACTGGCACGGCATTGTCTACCCGGCAAACAAACCCGACAACTTTCAAGAGCTGACATTCATCTCACAGCTCTTTGATGTGGTAGAGATCAACTCAACATTCTACCATCCCCCAAAAGCGGCCACCGCCCAGGGCTGGGTACGGAAAACGTGTGACAATCCCAACTTCTGTTTTACGGCCAAACTCTGGCGTCAATTTACACACAGTGATACTGTTTTCTCACAAAACGATGTCAAGATATTTAAAGAGGGCTTGGCCCCGCTTACCGAGGCCGGTCGACTTGAAGCGCTGCTGGCGCAATTCCCCTGGCGATTCAAAAATTCTGAACGGGGAAGAACCCATCTCATCCGTATTATGGATGCGTTCAAAAATTTCCCCCTGGTGATCGAATTCCGTCATGCGTCATGGGACAATGAAGCCACACGTGTTTTTTTGGATGTTCGCGGCGTCGGATTTGCCTCGGTTGACCAACCTGTAATCGGCCATTCTATTGCCCCAAAAGCCATTGCGACTGGGGATATCGGTTATGTACGGCTCCATGGACGCAATTATGAAAACTGGTTTGGACAAAATTTAAAAACAGCGGACAACCCCATTGGGGGCAATGCCCGTTATGACTACCTCTACAGAGATAAAGAGTTGACAGACTGGGCAAAGCGGACATTGGAAATTGCCGCAGAGAAAAGAAACACCTTTGTAATTCAGAACAACCATCCATGGGGTCAGGCCGTGGCCAATGCCATTGAAATGAAAGCACGGCTTGGCCAAGACGTGCAGACAATTCCGGATCAGCTATTGACAAGGTTCCCGAATTTGGGGACATCGGAGGAAATAAAATGAAAAAAGCAGAGCCGAGGAATAGAATTCTTTGTATCAGTTTACTCGTATTGTTCCTCCACTGCAATTCAATGGAACCTCAGCCAGACCGTGGATACCTAAACATTAAGTTCAACAAAATAACAGCACCTCAAAAGCAATCTACTGCATTAACAGCACTGCAATGTCTTCTCTATAGAGGGGATGATAAAATTATTGACGAACGTTTTCACCAAAAAGAAGGCCGTTTCCAGATCTCACTCAACGCTCTTCCCCCCTCTGACCAGTATGCCCTTCTGCTTTGGGGGAGTGAGCTGACCGGGACAACTGCGGCCCGTATTTTTAAAGACGAGATCGTTGTTATTGCCGGTGACACAACCGAACTTAACCTCAGCTGGGAACCGTTTTCAATCATCCCCGTATCGCCCGAGAGTGGATTGGCCACGAATCAAACAAGTCCTGAATTTGCATGGCAGACCACCGGCACTGTCGGTCAATGTCAGCTCCAAATTGATACAACAAATCGTTTTGTTGTTCCATTATTTGAGCAAGATTCGCTCTTTCTACACAGCCTCACGCTCCCAATAACTTTGGAGGATGGAACATATTTCTGGCGCCTGCGCGCTTTGGATGTCCAAGGACACCCGTCTACGTGGATGCGTACTTCTTCTTTCTCAATTGATACTGAATCACCTGACTCCCCTATATTGAAATTGCCTGAAGACCAATCAACTTTCTACAGTACTAACATCATTTTTGACTGGGAAGACACGGAAGGCGTTCATCACTATCATATACAAATGGACGAAGAAGCCGCATTCATTAACCCCAGATACAATATGCCATTCCTGCTTGATTCAGAAATGTTTGTCTCTTCCTTTACAAACGCAACTTTTTTGCCAGATCCAGGAACCTATTTTTGGCGGGTCAGAGGCTGTGACAAGGTAGGAAACTGGGGAAATTGGTCTACACCATTTCAATTTACATACAACGGCACTGAATAATAGCCATTGCATTAAATGGAGTCATAAAAAGTGGCATTCTACAGAGGAAACCATACAATGAAGTTCTACATTACTTCTATTTTTTGTTTCTTATTTAGCCTGTTAATTAGTTCTTGTTCAAACCTGTCTCCGAGAAATGACTATGGCCACTTGACATTAAAATTTACCAATTCCATAACCGCACTCGCAAAGAATAGTATGGCCCTCTCTCAGGTCAATTGTATACTGGTTGAAGGCGACCAAACCATACTGGAAAAGAGTTATCAAGCACAGAATGGCCGCTTTAATGTCGTATTGGATGCGCTTGAACCAAGTGAGGATTATTCATTGCTTGTCTGGGGCCTTGCATCAAATTTAGAAACAATAACACGCAGTTACAGAGGGGATATAGAGGTTAAGGGCGGCGAAGAGACGCTCATTACAATGACCTGGACTCCTTTCAAAATCAATATCACCCATCCAGTTGAAGATATAGCAACTAATAATATCCAACCTTTGCTATGCTGGAACGGCCCCGACCTAGCCGCGTCGTATGACATTCAAATTGACACCAGTGCCACCTTCAGATCACCAATTCTGATAACGGGCAGCACCACAGACACCTCTTATCAACCCACCCTGCAACCACTGGATGGCAGCTATCTCTGGCGGTTAAGGGCTGTTGATCAGAGAGGATATCGAGGAAATTGGACACCGCCAAGGCGTTTGACATTGGATGTCACAGGCCCTGAAGCCCCCAATATCATACGACCTATCAACCACTCAGTCATTACAGGGGAATGGGTTCATTTTCAATGGACACTTTCAGAAGGAGCCATTACGCATGAAATCATCCTCGACGATGATATGGATTTTTCATCACCTGTACTTTACCAAAAAGCACTCCTGGGAAATTGGTTTTTCCCACGGCCACAATCCTTTCCCATGGAAAACGGAGACTACTACTGGCGAATAAGAGCCAGTGACTGGCTTGGAAACTGGGGGCCCTGGTCAATGGTCTATCACTTTGATTTTCAATATTATAAATAATACCGAGCACACACAGCAACCACACTTGTTCAAATAAATTATTGGCTGACCGCAATCAGCATGACAAAGAGTGAAATCATGGCTGTGCCATACGCTGCGTAAAAAAGGATATAGAGTACCTGAGAAGCCGAATCCTCTTCACTTAAACCGGCTTTAAACTGTCTGGCATATGTAAAGGCTCGCATCGGTAAAAGCCACAGGCTGACTGATTCTCCTCTTTTCTTCAATACCGAAAGTATCATCAACGATGTCAACAGGTAAATCACCGTCCCTCCAATTGCACCGATAAATCCCAGCGTTGCCCACATACTGTTCTCCTTTATGAATGTATGTCCAATTCTATGCCTATTAGAATACATCGCCGAGTTACAATTTCCAAATAGAATCGATAGTTCCATAGGTCAAAAAGAGGCAAAACAATATTTAAATTTCCAAAATAAATTGAGTATTGTTATTTTTCGACTTTCTCCCAACAAACTGGACGGTTTGAGAAGTCCGGTACGGCGGCCTGAATTCTTCATCGACAGCCGCCTAAAGGTCAACGGGGTCTTAACCACACGAGAATTTGCCGCACCCCTGAAACGAAAAGGCATCGGGCTCCCTGACCTGGAACCGGGTCAGTTTGCCCCCCCTTTCATGAGTGAAGGCACCGGTGCCGCCGAAATCTTCGGATCCACAGGCGGAGTCATGGAGACGGCCGTGCGTACGGGGCACGCCGTCGGTGCAGACAAAGAACTGCCCGGCGTGGCCCTCAAAGCCGGCCGCGGTCTGGAAGGCATTCGCGAGGCCAGCGTGGTGCCGAGTGAGCTGGGGACTGTGAACGCGACAATTGCCAACAGCCTGAAGTCGGCCAGAGAGTTGATGGAATAGGTCAAAGGCGGCGAGAAAGCATCTCCTTTCATCGAGATCATGGCCTTCCCCGATGGGTGTCTGGGTGGCGGTGGACAGCCCAAACACAAACGCAAGACGGTGAATTTCTGGCCGCCCGCCAGAAAGCCATCTACAATATTGATGCGGGCAGTGAACGGTGCCAGTCCCATAAAAATCCCTATGTCATCAAAATGTATGAGGACTATTTGGGTGAGCCCTATGGCTCAGACCGCGCTCACAAACGCCTTCATGCAAAGTATGAAGACCGCAAACATGTGGTGAAGCATACCATGGAAGAGATTTGAGAAAAACTCTCTGCAGGACGTTAAAGCGACAGATTCTTCTGGAAATAATAAAGCCCGACACTAAGACAGTGTCGGGCTTTTATATTGACATCCTGGAAGAATGATTATGACGAGGCAATCTCCAGCCAGTTAAACCACAGCGGATGATGTTCTTTGTACCAGATCAGAATTTCCCGCAGCATCACCTGATTTTCCAGTGAAATGACATCCTTGCTGATCTGATCAAAATGGACGCGCATGCCATTGGCACCGAAATGTTCCATGGCTTCTGAGCAGAGTGTCTGGAGTTCATTACGAATACGCCCTGAATCAGAGATTTTTACGGCGCGCCGCCGATAATCTTCACCGTGAAAAAATCGGATCAGCAATGGGTTGCACACCAGCGGGCGCTCTTTCTCATTTTCCATAAAACGCATCGTCAGTTTGACCTGCTTTGTCCCCAGAGGCGTTGAAAGGCGCACAGTCACCCGGTAGGTATCCCCATCGATCTGCTCGACGCCGGGTGCGCCTGTGTAGGGGTCGTCCAGCATATAGCCGACCAACGCCATCACGTCCCATTTCTTATTGGGCAGAAAATCATCGGCCCTGAGCGTGCTGTTCTCTACATGAATACCGGCGTCACGGGCATCTCTGATGCATTGCCGATAGAGATCGCATTTTTCCTGTGAAAGCGATTCTCCAGCCACCTCGGTCAGCTGTTTCTCAAAATCAGCCGTCTCGGCATCCAGATGCATGATCCGGGCTTCTTTGTTCCAGGGCAGATCAAATTTTGAGCTGAACAGGGCCAGGGAGACATCCAGATCAAGGATGGGTGCAAGACTGGCCGCCTGCATGGCTTCTGCCGTGGCTGAGTAGCCATCCACCAAAAAGAGATGCTGCTCTCCGTTGTCATCGTACCACGTCCCCACACTGTACGTGGGTGCATAGGTTCCTGAATCATTAAACAGTGCATGACCGGATGGCAGTGTCCATCCATGCTCAGCCAAATGCGCCCCGGCCTCTTCCCACTGAGTCCAGAGACTGCCAAGCCGTGCGCCGCGCGTTGACCCAGCCAACGTCCAAACATGCACATTCTGCGGCTTGATACCGGGATAGGTCATCTGAATGGCTTCCATGACCTTGGATCGCGGTGTATGGTAGTTTACAAGCAATGAGGCATTGGCAGCCGTTTCTGCAACTGCCTTGGGCATCAACAGCGTGCCCATATAGCCTTCATAGGGACGCGTCACAGAAAGCGGCTGATCAAAGACGTGCAACACGGTCATAGGGCCTGTCTCTGCCCCCTTGGCGAAACGCGTGGTATTCTCCAGCGTATCGATGGCCGCCCCCCAGATAGTAATGCCCTCCTTCTGCATGCGTTCCATGAAATCAGCCCAGGTATATTCCGGATTATTAATGAGACGCTGCACCAGCCTGTCCAGAAGAATGGCCACCTGGGGCCTGGCATAAATCCGCCCAAATCCAAGCAGCGGATTACTGCCCATATCAGGGGTCTCGCCGCCTTTGGGCATCAACCCCTCCCCCAGACAAACCATGATCGCATGGTTCTCTGGGAGTTGACGCGACAGATACCATAGTGATTCACTCATCAGGTAGGCACTGACCGCATCGGCATCTTTTTTCACGCTGTTGTTGGCCTTCTTGTCCAGGCCTTTTCCTTCACCGTAACGGCCGAATAAACGTGTACCCAGTGCCGATACACCGGCTGTCATGATAAACATGCGCTCCATGGCGCCGCCGGCAAAAGTGATTTCGTTCTGAAATTCAATATGGCCGTTGTCGTCTAGCCATTCGACTTCTACATCTTCCAACCATAAATGGAAACGCCCCAGTACCGGCCGGGTGTCAAAGACCCACTGGGCGATCAGATTTCGTTTCTCTGAGAGTTCCGGATCGCTCATCACGCACACTCCAAGTTTGTGAGGAGAAAAAAAAACGTCCCCGAGGCCGATTTGAACAAGTCGGCAGAAAAATCCCAGGGCCAGGCCCCGATGATGCCTTTGATTTTTCATTTTCGGGAATGCTGAATGATGCAGAATATTACAAAGATTGTGAAGGATTATCAAGGGAAATCTTTATTCCATTGGAAGAATTATTTCTTCCAAAATTGCTACCCTTAAGACCATTTCATTCGTTGCGAAGAGACATACGCCAGACTAAATAACGGCCAAAGCTTTTAATAACAATATATTAAGAACAGTCGTCAAACCTGACTAAAAATTCGCACTGACGTTTAACAGATAATCTGCCCCTCCCTTCAGACCGAGTAGCTGGAAACAGGGGCATCTCAACAAACGACGACACTATCCGCGTGTCTGAAATTTTCGTGTCGATATCATGATTCCTCTGTCGGCAGTGATACATTTGTGTTCACACCGGCATTGCCGGCACCCACAACATCAAAACTTGTCTGGTCGCCTCTCATAGCGCCTACACTCACTCAAAAAAACCGAGGCGCATGATTTCATCATCTGTGGCCGGATAAAACCGAATGGCCTGTCCGCCGCCGGGGGCCAGTCTGATCTGCAGCACGGTGGCGCTGTCCACCAGTCGTTCTTCAATTACATAATCATAAGGACGGGTCTTCCAATCAGCGCGGTCGCCGTCACGGTAGATCTGAGCCACATATTTCCTGTTACGGTCGAGAAAATGAAGCGATGTATTCAGAAGCCGTCCATTCTCATCGGTCACGCTGCCGAGATACCAGTCCTCCGCATGGCGGTCTTTACGGACGATGGTGACATAATCACCAATGCGTGCATGCAGCACCTGTGTGTCAGCCCAATCGGCAGGAACGTCAATAATAAACTGAAAAGCATCACGACGTGATTCATAGTTCACCGGAAGATCGGCAGCCATCTGCAACGGACTGTAAATGACCACGTAAAGAGCCAGCTGCTTCATCAATGTGGTGTTCACACGGTTGTTTGGCTTGGCCTCATCGAAAAGAAGATCAAAAATACCCGGCGTAAAATCAAACGGCCCCGAGAGCATGCGGGTAAAGGGCAGAATTGTCGTATGATCCGGGGGGTTGCCGCCATTGGGCCCCCAGGCATTATACTCCTGTCCTCTTGCCCCTTCTCGTGTCATCAAATTGGGCCAGGTTCGACGCAGCCCGGTATCCTTGATGGGTTCATGAATATCCAGCATAATCTGATGCTTTGCCGCCTCTTCCACGGTTCTTTGGTAGTGGCGGACCATGAACTGTCCATGATGCCATTCTTTAACCGTATCCCCCTGGTCATTGGGATGATCCACACACTGGCCATGACCGACATAACCGGTTTTCACGGCGCGCATCCCGTGTTTCTTGGCATATTTATAGGCGGATCCGAGCTGTTTCTCATAATTTAAAACGCCTGTTGCCGTTTCATGATGACCAATCAACCGCACGCCCTTATCCTTGGCATAGCGATGCAGCGCACTGATATCATAATCAGCATAGGGTGTTGTAAATGAAAAGTCATTTCGGTTCTGATACCAATCGCCATCCCATCCGAGATTCCATCCCTCGACAAGAACACCGTCAAATCCGTATTTCCCGGCAAAATCAAGATATCGCTTTGTGTTGGCGGTGGTGGCACCATGGGTGTCACCCGATCCCCAAGTGGAGACGCCCAAATGCATCTCCCACCAGATACCTACATATTTACCTGGTTGGATCCAACCTGTCTCCTCTAATCGATTGGGCTCGTTCAGGTTAAGCGTCAAATATGACGTGATCAATTCACCGGCATTTTCTGCAATCTGAACAGTCCGCCACGGTGTTTTCATGGGCGCCTGCCCTTTCACGAGTACCCCGTCGGCCCATGGCACGAGGTCAGCCTTTAATGTATAGTCCGACTGAGGCGCCAGTGTCATACTGGCATAATCGACCAAGGCGGCTTCATGAATACTTAAAAACAAACCATCAGAAGACTCAAAAGTAACAGGGGTATGCACTTTGGGCATCTCGGTGACAGTTGTATTCCTGTAAAGAAATTCATACCGATTGCCCTCGTAGGCAGGTATCCACCAGGCCCGATGATTCTCGGGCAGTACAAATTCAGTCACCTCATTGACAATTTCAAACTGTTTAATTGATTTCTGTTTGGGAATCAAATATCTAAAACCGACGCCATCATTAAAAACACGAAATACAAGCACCATCTTTTGATGTGGAAAATCCGGTTTATTTAAATGCACCACAAGTTCCTGGCAATGGTTCCTGATTTCCTTCTTTTCTCCCCATACCTGCGTCCACCATTCATCTATAGAATTTCGTTCTACAGAGAGAATATTGAATCCCTGGGTAAAATCAATATTATTATTTAACATTAAACCGAGTTGGGACGATTTGATGACTTGATTTCCAAATCGCTCAACTTGATAGATGGGACGCCCCCCATCGAGAGTAAATGTCAGCGAAATGACACCGTTCGGGGAGATAACTTCCAGCGATTGCCCATGAAGATTAGGAATACAGGATAACATTAAAAAGACAAAGACAGTAAGAATGCGCAACTTTCCCTCCTTGGCGCTGATATCAACCCTAAAATATGATAAACTTGAATGTAAAGCATTTAATATTACACAAATTGCCATGGAAAAACAATATGAAAGATCCTGCCTCTTTCCAATAGATATAAAAATGACACCTTCCAATAATAACACTTGACAGACGCATCAATCACATGTATATTATTGTGAATTTTGTAACGCTGTGCAATTAATCACGTCGGATGCTGTTATGTACTTGGAAAAAAGCCTAATAAGTCGATTGATGAGCTACCGGCACGCATTGATCAACCGCACCGTGAATACGGGAATTTTCAGCCAGGAACTATCTATACTGACAGGCTATGATTCAACTCAAATTCGAAGAGACCTTAAACGTATAGGCAATTCAGGCTCAAAAATGCACGGTTACAAAGTTAAAAGGCTTATCGATAGGATCGACTCTTTATTAAATACACGAGAATCCATCCCTCTATTTTTAGTGAGTGATAACACGTATTCTAAGCAAGCAATCATCAATTATTTTGACTTCTTCACTGGCGAAGCTATGATTACCCACTGCTTTGATCAAAAACTATTACTGGTCGACCCCAATAAAAACATACCGCTTACGGAAACAATTAAAAATATCGAGATGAACAAGAACCGCCCAGTCATCATTCTTGCTGTGGCCAATGACACCGCACAATTACTTGCAGAAAAACTGTTTTTCCTGGGTTTCAAAGGATTTCTAAATCTATCAGCAACGCCCGTTTTACTTCCAAAGGGCGCTATAGTGGAAACGTTTGATTTGCCAAAAGCGTTGACTAAAACAATCTTTTTTGCATTGAGGAACCGACATGAATAGACATAAACCTACGGTGGGCATCTCCCCTAAAATTAACATTGAAATTTGTATGGGCTCCAGTTGCTTTGCACGTGGTAATGGTGAATTGGTCAAACTCATTCAGGAATATATCAGTGACCATAAAGACACTGTCCAAATATCATTAAAGGGCAGTCTCTGCAAAGGGCAATGCTCTAACGGACCCGTCATCGGCATCAACGGCAAACTCTACACGAAGATTGACTCAAGCACTTTGAAAGATCTATTGGATCACCATATGGAGCACTATGGGCATGAATAAATTGCAGCCAATTTATACAGAAAAGGCAGAGTGCCAGGACTGTTATAAATGCCTACGTGAATGTCCTGTGAAAGCCATCAAGATTGAAAATGGTCATGCCAGTGTCATGGCGGAATTTTGTGTGCTCTGCGGTCACTGTGTCAATGTATGCCCTGTGGGTGCCAAACAAGTCCGTAATGAAATTTCAAGAACAAAGCGACTTATTGAAAGAAAATTCGGTGTCGTTGTATCACTGGCGCCTTCCTGGATCAGTGAATTCCCCAATTTGAGTTCGGGCCAGCTGATTGCCGGGATAAAAGCTCTGGGTTTTACGTCTATTTCCGAAACAGCCCTGGGTGCCCAGGAAGTTTCGGCGCACGCTGCAAAAATGATGGTCGAAAAAGAACACTCCCTTCTCATCTCCACCGCTTGTCCCTCTGCGGTTCTTTTTATAAAGAGAGAATTTCCGGAATTAACTCCTTATTTCACCCCACTACTCTCGCCTTTATTGGCCCACGCTAAAGACTTAAAGAGCGGAGACAACCCTGTATCGGCAGTGGTGTTTATTGGGCCGTGTATTGCAAAAAAAGACGAAGCAGATGCCTACCCACACTGGGTAGATATTGCGCTCACCTTTGCTGATCTCCGCCAGTGGTGGGAGGAAGAAGGCATCTATCCTGAGACTCTGGCCGTCGAGGCGGCTGAGCATACTTTCTATCCACAGGCCGCTCAGGAGGGTCGAATCTATCCTGTAGATGGAGGCATGATCGCCACACTGGAAAAAACCTGCCCGACTGACCCTCAGCACATGATGAGTTTTTCTGGGCTCAAAGCCATCAGAGAAGCTCTTAGTAATATCAATCCGGCACAACTGCAAGCTTCTGGGCCCTACTTTCTTGAGCTTCTGGCCTGCGAGGGCGGATGCATCAACGGCCCTCAGTCCCATCAAAGCGGTGCCACGGTGATCAAGCGCCACGCCGTGCTCGCAGAAAAAATGACAGACCCTGTCCACTTTCCGCGGCCTGAGCAGATGAATATCGATATGGAAATTTCACTGCCACAATCCACTCCCATCGAGCCCGACGAGCAGGCCATCAACGCAGCGCTAAGGACCATTGGCAAGCCGACACGTAAAGACGAGGTCAACTGCGGCGCCTGCGGTTATGACAATTGTCGAGATTTTGCAGCGGCTCTGTTAGAACAACGCGCAGAAAAAACCATGTGCGTCACTTACATGAAAAAGCTGGCCCAGAACAAGGCCACTGCCTTAATGAACACCATGCCTTCCGGCGTTGTCATTGTAGATGAAAAACTGAAGCTGGTGGACTGCAACCGGAATTTTGCGGTGATCTGCGGCGAAGAGATTGAAACCATCTTTGATGCTGATCCAGGGCTCGGCGGTGCAGTGCTGCCCAAGGTTTTCCCCTTCTCCGACCTCTTCAGACACGCTCTGGACACAGGTGCAGACATTATTGAAAAAGACATAAAGATGGGGGCCAACTACCTGAGGCTTTCTATCTTCACTGTAGAACCCCATCGTCTTGTGGGCGCCATTGTACGTGATATCACCGCCCCGGCTGTACAGCGTGAGATGATCATTGAAAAGGCAAAAAATGTTGTAGAGAAACACCTGTCAACCGTACAGCAAATTGCCTATCTCCTGGGTGAAAACGCTTCGGAAACTGAGATTCTCATGAAATCCGTCACTGATTCCTTTGCACCGCAGCCCATTAAAACCGTGAACTCCAGGGGTGAAAAATGAGCTCGAGCTGCTTCATGGATGTGGATCACTATCAGATTCACAAGCACGGCCAGACCGTGGCGGGAGATGTCTTTCTCACACGCAAGCTCCATGGGGAAGACGGACTCATTGCCGTACTCTCAGACGGGATGGGCTCAGGCGTGAAGGCCAATGTTCTGGCCACGCTCACCGCGGTAATGTCCGCCAATTTTATTGCCCAGCAATGGGCGCCTGAGACCGTGGCCCGTCGAATCATGTCCACACTGCCTGTGTGCAGTGTACGCGGCATTGCCTACGCCACGTTCACCATTGCCCTGATCCGCGGCAACGGCGAGGCGCAAATCATTGAATTTGGCAATCCGGCGTTCTACTGGTTCAGGAATAATAAACGTCTGACGCCTCAATCTGATTTTATCCACATTCCAGTGACTGGCGCCAGAACCGAAACACTGCGCTCCAGCACCATCACCTGGCAGAGAGGCGACCGCATCGTCTTCTTCTCAGATGGCATCACGCAATCGGGCATGGGCTCAGACCTATACCCGCTGGGCTGGGGCGATGCGCCGGCTGCTTCGTTTATGACCAAAGTCATCGAAGACGACGACCAGATTGCCGCACGACGTCTCTCCCGTCGCCATTGCCGCAAAGCCTTGGAACTCGACGGCTTTAAAGCCAAAGACGACATCACCTGCGGCGTCATTTATTTTCGGGAGCCCAGAAAACTCATTGTGGTCACCGGCCCCCCGGTGGACAGAGAAAACGACAAACACCTGGCCGCTCGCGTCAACCAGTTTGACGGGCGAAAAGTGGTCTGCGGGGGCACAACGGTTTCAATTATTGCCCGTGAACTGGGCTGTGAAGTTGAAGTCGATCTCGATCACCTCACCGATGAGGTCCCCCCCATCACCCACATGTCTCAAATCGATCTGGCCACAGAGGGCATTATTACGCTGGCGACAACCGTGCGGCATCTCGAATCGGGTCAGATGCCGTCAGACGATCCCCATCATGCCGTTTCCGAGCTCTGCCGACTATTGATGGACAGCGACATCATTCATTTTCTTGTAGGAACACGCATCAATGAGGTGCATCAGGACCCTGCCATGCCGGAAGACCTGGAGATACGACGGAACATCATCAAAAAGATGGCTGCGCTGCTTGAGAGCCGTTACCTCAAAGCTACGCAGATTCTATATATATGAGCAAAAGGAGACAAGGAATGAACACCAAAGCTCAAAACCCCGCTTCTCCAAAGCGGCAGTTCGACAAAGTGTGTGAGATCCTGGATGCCAATCATCGCGATCCTCAACGTTTGATTCCGATCTTGCAGGCCATTCAGCATGAATATCGTTACTTGCCCAAGCCGATCATGCAATTTGTCGCCACTTCGCTTTCTCTATCTCCGGCCCATGTCTTTGGTGTGGCCACGTTCTACAGCCACTTTGCCCTGGAACCGAAGGGTAAATATGTCATCAAGGTCTGTGACGGCACGGCCTGCCATGTGAAAGGCTCCATGGGACTTTTAGAGGCATTGCAGAAAATGCTTAAACTCAATGATGGACAGACTACAACGCCAGACCTGCTCTTCACTTTGGAGACAGTTTCCTGTCTGGGCGCCTGCGGATTGGCCCCGGTGATGGTGGTTAATGAAGACGTCTATGGACAACTTACCCCACAGCGGGCCCAAGAAATCATCGACAGCTATGTGGCAAAGGAGAAATCCCATGGCGAAAATTAAATCAGAAAAAGAACTTGTCCAGATCAAGGACAATTTTGATACAGCCATGGCACGGTATCATCGCCGCGTCATGCTCTGTGCAGGCACAGGTTGTGTGGCCAACGGTTCGCTAAAAGTTCATCAAAAACTTGTGGAAACGCTCAAGGCCAAGGGACTTACCGTTCATACTGAAGTTCAGCCCAATGCGCCTGAAGATGCCATTTTGGTCTCCACGAGTGGATGCCAGGGCTTTTGTCAGATGGGCCCGCTGGTCGCTGTTGAGCCTGACGGACTTCTATATACCAAGGTTAAGATAGACGACGTAGAAGATATTTCTCAAAAAACAATTATAGAACACGAGATAATTGACAGGCTGCTTTACGCCCTCCCCGGCAACGAAACCCAACACTGCAAAGGGTGTCATGAAATCCCCTTCTACGCCCTTCAGGAGCGCACAGTACTGGAGGCCTGCGGCCAAATTGACGCCGAGGATATCCGGGAATATATCTCTCATAACGGTTATAAGGCAGTACAAGATCTCGTGCTGAACCACAGCGCTGAACAGACCTGCAAGACAGTGATTGACTCTGGGCTTCGTGGACGTGGCGGCGGCGGTTTTCTCACAGGACGAAAATGGGAATTCACCCGCATTGAAAAATCTAAGCAGAAAGTGGTAATCTGCAACGGCGACGAGGGTGACCCCGGCGCCTTCATGGACCGCTCCGTCCTGGAGGGCACGCCGCACTCAGTCATCGAAGGCATGATGATTTGTGGACATGCCATTGGCGCCACCGAGGGCCATATCTATGTTCGTATGGAATATCCCCTTGCTGTAGCCCGCGTTCGCAAGGCCGTCACAGACGCAGAAAACTTAGGCCTCCTGGGCAACAATATCTTTGGTACAGGATGGTCTTTCCATATTCATGTGATGGAGGGCGCCGGTGCATTTGTCTGCGGGGAAGAAACCGCATTGATGAGTTCTATTGAAGGAAAACGTGGCATGCCCATGCCCAAACCGCCTTATCCAGCCCAAAGCGGTCTGAATGGTCTGCCCACAGTGATTAATAATGTAGAAACACTGGCCATGGTGCCACTGATTTTTCAACGTGGTGTAGAATCATTCCGCAATGTGGGCACGCAAAAATCTCCAGGCACAAAGACATTTGCACTTACAGGCCATGTCGCCAACACGGGCCTCATCGAGGTGCCCTTTGGGACAACCCTACGTAAAATCATCTTCGATATTGGTGGTGGCGTGACCAATGCTCAGGGTGAAATAGACCCATCGGCTTTTAAAGCTGTTCAAATCGGTGGCCCTTCAGGGGGGTGCCTCACTAAAGAGCACCTGGACCTTCCGGTGGACTTCGATTCTTTGCTGGAGATTGGCGCCATGGTGGGCTCTGGCGGCCTGGTGGTCATGAACCAAGACACATGCATGGTCAAAATTGCCCGTTTCTTCATGCAATTCACGCAGAATGAGTCTTGCGGCAAATGTGTACTTTGTCGTGAAGGTACGCAGCAGATGCTCGCCTTATTGGATGACATCATTGAGGGACGAGGCACACTTCAAACACTTGACTTGCTTGTAGAGTTGGGCGAGGCAGTTAAAAAGGGATCACTCTGTGGACTGGGCAAAACCGCACCCAACCCGGTGCTCTCTACACTGCGGCAGTTCCGCGAGGAATATGAAGCTCATGTTATTGAAAAACACTGCCCAACGCGGCAATGTAAAGCTCTGGTCAAACCCCAGATCGAGACTGACCTGTGCAAGGGCTGTGGACTCTGCGCAAAAAAATGTCCTGTCGGCGCTATTAGCGGCCAGCCAAGACAGCCCTATGTGATTGATGAGGCCGTTTGCATTTCCTGCGGCGCCTGCATCGAAACCTGTAAGTTCAACGCCATCGCCTAGGAGAGAACAATCATGATAGATCCTAAAAATACAGTGACCGTCAATGGGATGCCCATCCCCATCGAAGGGGAGAAGAATCTTCTGGAGCTGATCCGCAAGGCAAAGATTGATATCCCCACTTTCTGCTATCACTCAGAACTGAGCGCCTATGGCGCCTGCAGACTCTGCATTGTGGATGTTGAGGGCCGTGGCATCTTGGCCTCCTGCTCCACCCCGCCGGAGCCAGGTATGGTGCTGCGCACTCACACAGAAGAGATAAGGCAGATCCGTAAGATTGCGGTTGAGCTTATCCTGGCCAATCACGATATGACCTGTCCCACCTGTGAAAAGTCAGATGCATGCAAATTACGTCAACTGGCCGCACAACTGGGCATAGAAAAAATTCGATTCCAAAAAACCATGAGTGAAAAACCCCGCGACCTCTCCAGTCCATGTATTGTCAGAGATCCCGACAAATGCGTGCTCTGCGGCGACTGTGTTCGCTACTGCTCAGAAGTACAATCCGTCGGTGCCATTGACTTTGCTTATCGCGGGAAAGATTGCACCGTGCAACCCGCCTTCGGCCTGGATCTCGCTGATGTGGAGTGCGTGGGCTGCGGACAGTGTGCAACGGTCTGCCCCACCGGTGCCCTGTCTGTAAAATCAGAAACGGACAAGGTATGGAAAGCCCTGGCCAATCCGGATATCACTGTTGTGGCCCAGGTGGCACCGGCTGTTCGAGTGGCTCTGGGTGAGGCTTTTGGGCTTGAACCGGGCAGTGTGACCACCGGTCGGATGACTTCTGCTATGCGCCGCATGGGCTTTAACCAGATCTATGACACAGCCTTCACCGCCGACCTTACTGTACTTGAAGAAGCGAATGAGTTCTTGAGTCGGGCCGAAAAAGGCGTGCACCTTCCCATTTTCACCTCGTGCTGCCCGGCCTGGGTGCAGTTTGCCGAACAGTACTACCCCGGCCTGTTACCGCATCTCTCCACTTGTCGTTCACCGCAACAGATGTTTGGTTCCTTGGCCAAGGCTGATCTGCCCAAGCGTTTTGGTGTAAAAAAAGAACAGCTTTTTGTGGTCTCAATTATGCCATGTACAGCCAAAAAAGCAGAGGCAAAACGACCGGAATTCAAAACAGAGGCAACCCCTGACGTCGATGCAGTGCTCTCCACGCAGGAGCTGGCAAAAATGATTAAAGAAACGGGCATCCGCTTCCGCGACCTGACTCCTGAAGCCATGGACCTGCCCTTCGGCCTGTCCACGGGCGCGGGTGTGCTCTTTGGCAATTCAGGTGGAGTCAGTGAAGCCGTGTTACGATATGCCACAGAGAAACTGACAGGCAAAGCGCTTGATCGCGTTCATTTCAATGCTTTTGACGGAGAAGGTATTCGGGAAGCTGAGGTTACTGTTGGCGATAAAACACTGCGTATGGCCGTGGTACACGGCCTCAAAAACGCCCGAACCTTGGCCGAGGCAGTGCTTGCTGGCAAAGCCAAATGGGACATCGTCGAAGTCATGGCCTGCCCTGGAGGCTGTGTGGGCGGTGCAGGACAACCGGTTCCACAGTTCCACGACACAGTGGCCTGTCGCACACAGGGCATTCGCCAGGTTGATCGTACAACCCCATTGGCCAGCGCCGAACAGAATCCATTCATCCAAAAAATCTATGACGAGCGATTCAATTCACCTGGCAGCAGCGAAGCCCATGAGCTTCTCCATACCCGTTACGCCAGCCGTAAACGCACCCCGAGCGACGCCATTTCTCTCTTCTCCGGGAATGCTCCTTCAGTACAAATTAAAGTCTGTGTTGGAACGGGTTGCTATCTTAAGGGTTCCCAGGCCTTACTCCGGCGGATAATGAACCATGTTGAAGGGCAAACATGGAAAGACCAGGTGACAATTGAAGCAACATTCTGCATGGAACGTTGTGGCGAAGCGCCTAATGTGCAGGTGAACGATCAAATCATTGGTCACGCCACGCTGTCTAAGGTGCTCACAGCTATTAAACAGAAATTATCTTCATAGGGCAATTTCTAGATAACACACGATATGTTCCATCCCCCCATGACCGGCCCCTGCTCAACTGGCAGGAGCCGGTGAAAAAAGCCCCGCCTGCTTAGCAGACGGGGCTTTTCATTGAAAAACATAATTATATACAAAGAAAAATACATCGCTTCACATGAGCTCTGTCTACCAATTCTCGCCCAACACCTCAAAATGCGCCTTGGGATGGGCACAGGCGGGACAAACCTCCGGTGCTTCAGCTCCCTCATGGACATAACCGCAATTGATGCAGCGCCACTTCACCGGTGCCGCCTTGGTGAAAACTTTGCCATCATCAATATTCTTGGCCAGGTCAAGATAACGCTTTTCATGTTGCTTTTCCGCAATGGCAATGGCTTCAAACACATCCGCTATTTCGCTCAATCCCTCTTCACGGGCCACCTTGGCAAAACTGGGGTACATCTCCGTCCACTCGTGGTTTTCTCCAGAAGCAGCCGCTTTCAGGTTCTCAACTGTTGAGCCGATGACGCCAAAGGGAAAGGCATCGGTAATCTCAGTGACGCCTCCCTCCATAAACTTAAAAAGCCTCTTGGCATGGGCCTGTTCCTGGTCGGCCGTCTCCGTGAATATTTCAGAGATCTGCCTGAAGCCCTCTTTTCTCGCTTTGGCAGCATAATAACTGTAACGATTTCTTGCCTGCGATTCTCCAGCAAAAGCTTTCATCAGGTTTTTTTCGGTTTCTGTGCCTTTGATTGACATATGCACTCCTTTTTTGGACTTTTATTGTACCTTCTCAGAATCACTGAGGCCTTTTGATCTTTCCGTCTGACGGATCAAAGATTAAACACCGTTCCGTAATAATCTTCTCCTTAACACGACGCAACAGCTTTTTAAATTGATACTCTACCTTAAGCGCCAGTGTATGGTCACCAATTTCATATATAAAAACCAACTTTTCAGGACGATGGGCCTTCAAGTAACGGGCAGATCTACTCATTCCGGCTAAATGCTCACGGTATCGACGCTCTGGATCTGTGCTGATCCCCGTGTAATAGAAGCCATCAACTGTAAGGATCACATAAATATACCAAATTTTCATTGAAGATCAATCCCATAACTTGTAATCTGTGATCTCAGATTACATAATATAGTATATCTTTAGGGCAAAGGTTTAACAAAAATGAAATTCTTTTAAAAAAATGAAAATATAGTTTGCTTTTTAAAGATTTATGTGCTACTTTGGTGTCGTTAGTGGAAGTACAGAGTTTCTCGGCTTTTTGTTTTGTGATAGGTTTCCCCATAAGATACTAGTAAGCACATAGACTCGTAAGGAATGACCCAAGTTCCATTGTCATTCGTTGCGATTTTTTTTTAGCCATACAAAGAGAGATGTACCCCACATCCATTTTTTTAAGAAAAGGAAATTCCATGGAAACTGGTACCGTCAAGTGGTTCAACGCGTCCAAAGGTTTTGGTTTTATCTCACGTGAAGAAGGCGATGATGTGTTTGTTCACTTCCGCGCCATCATGACTGAAGGCTTCAAGACACTGGACGAAGGCGACAAAGTTCAGTTCGAAGTCGAGCAGGGCCCCAAAGGTCTGCAGGCTGCCAACGTCACGAAGCTGTAAGCTTTAGTTGACCACCAAGAAAGCCCCGCTTCTTTTGAAGCGGGGCTTTCTTTATATTTATATCTGAATTCGCGCCTCTACAACATAATAAATCGCCCCCATCATTAATCAATTCACAATGCTTTGGGTATCATCCCTTCTTAGCGATCTGCTATGAATTCCGAATATGACTCCATCCCAGACAAGCCGTTCAAAAAATCACAATAACCCATCAAAAAAATCTTGACATAAGTCATCTTCATTTGTATATTCAGTTGTGACAAGTTTCACAGCGTAACAATCGTTACAAATCTAGCTTGTTAATCGAGGATTAATTGTGAAAAAAATTTCTGAAAAATCAATAGAACGACTAATTCTCTACCGTCGCGTCCTCCGCCATCTGCTAGCCGAGGGACGCACAAAAATCTTTTCTCATCAGCTCTCCAAATTTACCGATATCACATCTGCTCAGATTCGTCGGGATTTGATGGTCATTGGATACTCAGGCTCCCCTGTTCACGGTTATGATACCGAGGCGCTACTTAAATCAATTTGTGATTATATTGATATCCCAAGTGGGCACGGTGTTGCCCTTTTTGGTCTCGGCCATCTAGGACGATCAATCATGGGCTATTTCAGCACCAGACAGCCTCGACTAAAAATAAAGGCTGCCTTTGACAATGATCCGGACAAGGTCAACCGTGTTCTGCATGGGGTGCGATGTTATCACACTGACGATCTTCATAAAATCATCGCCCATGAAAAGATTCTTGTCGGCATTTTAACAGTACCCCAAAGCATTGCGCAGCAAGTGGCGGATCAAATTGTAGCAGCCGGTATTAAAGGCATTTTAAACTACGCGCCAACGCGACTTAACCTTCCTCATGACATCTATGTTGATAACCGGGATATGATTCTAGCCGTAGAAAAAGTAGCCTATTACGCAAATAAAATTGACAGTACTACTAAATAGTTATCATCACAAATAAAAGGGATAGGGTTCATGGATCAAAAACTCAATGAAATCCTTGATAAGTACAACAATGCCAATCGGGACGCACTTATTCCGATTTTGCAGGAAGTACAAGAGTCACAAGGATACCTCTCTCGTGAAGCCGTTACCGCCATTGGTGACCGGCTGAACCTGCCCACCAGCAAGATTTACGGTGTTGCCACTTTCTACAATCAATTCCGGTTTTCACCCCAGGGTGAATTCCATGTACAGGTCTGTCGCGGTACGGCCTGTCACGTCAAAGGCTCGGCCGCTGTTCTGGATTCATTGCAGCGTGAATTGGGCATTGATGCGGGACAAACCACGCGTGACGGCCTGTTCAGCCTAGAGGTTGTTGCCTGTATTGGTGCCTGCGGGCTGGCCCCTGTGATCGCGGTCAATGGTGAATTTCACGCCGGTGTCACTTCTGACAGTATCCCCAAAATCATGAAATCCTACCGTCATCGCAATGAGGTAAAAGAGCATGCCTAACCTGGAACAGAGAAAAAGCGACGTTGCAGGCACGCCTTTTCTGCCTGCGGGTGTCAAGATTGAAGACACATTGTACGACAAAACACCAGAAAGACATCAGGAGACACTTTCACAAAACGTTTCACTGCTTCGTCGTGAAAATGTCGCCAAGCCCACCATCTTCATCGGCACAGGCACTTGTGGTCTGGGTGCAGGCGCGGCCAAGTCTCTGAAAAAAATCAATGCCTATTTAAATGAAAAAAATATCGATGCGGATGTGCTGGAAGTCGGCTGTATCGGCCTCTGTGTGGAAGAACCGATTGTCGATGTACAGCTTCCCGGCAAATGCCGCATCTCTTTCTCTAAAGTGACTGAGGACAAAGTAGATACGCTGCTGGACAACCTCTTTGACGGTACAGCGCCTGAAGCCATGGCTATTGCTCAGTTTCGCACCGAAGGCCTGGCCGCCTGGGAGAATGTGGCTTTCCTGGATGAACACCCCTTCTTTGCCCCTCAAACCCGCTGGGTACTTGCCAACTGCGGTGTGATTAATCCCGCCTCCATCGATGAATATCTGGCCCACGGCGGTTATAAAGCGCTGGCCAATACGGTACGGGAGTATACACCTGTCGAACTCTGTGATATGGTGGAAGCCTCCGGGCTTCGCGGACGTGGCGGCGGTGGTTTTTCCACAGGTCGTAAATGGAAGTTCGCGCTGAATACAGACGCAGATCAAAAATATTTCATCTGTAATGCTGATGAGGGTGACCCCGGCGCCTTTATGGATCGCGCAGTAATTGAAGGTGATCCCCATCGCCTGTTGGAAGGCTTGGCTATTGCCGCATACGGCATTGGCGCCACCAAGGCCTATATATACATCCGCGCTGAGTATCCCCTAGCCATTGCTCGGCTGAAAGTCGCCATTGCCCAGGCCAAAGAAGCTGGCCTGCTGGGAGATAACATCCTCGACAGCGGTTTCGACCTTAACATTATCATCAAAATGGGTGCCGGCGCCTTTGTCTGTGGCGAAGAGACCGCACTGATTCATTCCATTGAAGGCAAACGCGGCATGCCCCGTCCCCGTCCGCCCTTCCCCGCTGTCAGCGGACTGTTTGGCAAACCGACGGTGATCAACAATGTCGAAACCCTGGCCAACCTGCCCTCGCTGGTAGGCAACGGTGCCGAATGGTTCTCCTCTGTGGGAACAGAGACATCCAAAGGCACAAAGGTCTTTGCCCTCTCTGGTAAAATTACGAATACCGGTCTGGTGGAAGTTGCCATGGGCACCAAACTGCGCGATATCATCTTCAATATCGGCGGCGGCATTCCCAACGGCGCCGCCTACAAAGCCGTGCAGATTGGCGGTCCTTCAGGCGGTTGTATCCCTGAACATCACCTGGATATCGATATCGACTATGAATCACTGATTGCTGTAGGCGCCATGATGGGCTCAGGCGGCCTGGTGGTCATGGATGAACATACCTGCATGGTGGATGTGGCCAAGTTCTTCATGGACTTCATCCAGCGCGAATCCTGCGGCAAGTGTATTCCCTGTCGCGAAGGCACACGGCGCATGCTGGAGATTCTGGAGCGTATTACCAAGGGCCGTAAGACCGAAGAAGGTATTGAGGCGCTGGAGCGCTTTCAGGGCATTATGTACTTGAATCGACTGGCCAATGTGATCAAGGATACCAGCCTCTGCGGTCTGGGCAAAACGGCACCCAACCCTGTGCTGGCCACGCTCAAGTGGTTCCGCGATGAGTACGAAGCCCATATCTACGAACGCAAGTGTCCGGCCGGTGTCTGCCGTGAGCTGCTGACTTATGAGATCGACAAAGACGCCTGTATCGGCTGCGGTCTCTGCGCCCGTAAATGTCCGGCTGACGCGATCATGGGCAACCCCAAGGCCCCGCATTATATCATTCCAGATAAGTGCATCGGTTGCGGCGCTTGTGAAACCGCCTGTAAATTCAACGCCGTTAACGTCAAATAAGGTGAGGTGGCAACGTGTTTACCATCGAAGTTAATAATAGAAATGTTCAGGCCAAAGCCGGAGAGACCATCCTCCAGGTTTTAAAACGCGAAGGCGTGAAAGTGCCGACACTCTGCCATTTGGAAAATCTCTTCCCCACCGGTGCCTGCCGCATGTGCGTGGTGGAAGTGGAAGGCATGAGCGGATTGATTCCCTCCTGCGCCTTCCCTGTGTCCGAAGGCATGAAAATCCAGACCCATTCCCCCAAGGCGCTGCAGGCTCGCAAGACGATCGTCGAGCTCCTGCTGGCCAACCATCCTGACGACTGCCTTTTCTGTGTGCGTAACGGCAGTTGTGATCTTCAGGATCTGGCAGAGGAGCTCGGCGTTCGGCAGCGCCGCTATTCCGGGGCTAAAGATAACTATGATGTGGACTCCTCCAGCCCGGCCATCGTCCGCGATCCGGCCAAGTGTATTCTCTGTGGAAAATGTGTCCGCGTCTGTGAAGAAATTCAAGGTGTCTCCGCCATCGATTTCATTAATCGTGGTTCAGAAGCAACCATCGGTACCGCTTTTGATGAGGGCATGAATGTCTCCAGCTGCATCTACTGCGGTCAGTGCATCAATGTCTGTCCCACAGGCGCCCTTCGCGAGAAGAGCGACACCAAGCGTGTCCTGGATGCCCTGAGCAACCCCGACGTGCAGGTTGTGGTGCAGCACGCCCCGGCCATTTCCGTCTCCATTGGTGAAGAATTCGGCATTAAGCCCGGCAAAGACACCATGGGTATTATGACAGCCGCGCTGCGGCGCCTGGGCTTTGACCGTGTCTTTGACACCTCGTTCACCGCCGATCTGACCATTATGGAAGAGGGCACAGAGCTCGTCAACCGCATCAAAAATGGCGGAAAGCTCCCCATGATGACCTCCTGCTCTCCGGGCTGGATTAAATTTGTCGAAGAGTTTTATCCCGAGATGACGGAGAACCTCTCTACCTGTAAATCACCCCAGCAGATGATGGGTGCAGTGATCAAGAGCTACTATGCCGAGCGCGAAAATCTCGATCCCAAGAAGATCTTCTCCGTCTCGCTCATGCCGTGTACAGCCAAGAAATTTGAGGCCGAGCGCCCCGAGATGAGCCGCCACGGTGTGCCCGATATCAACGCGGTGCTCACCACACGTGAGCTGGCCCGCCTGATTAAAATGCGCGGACTGGATCTGAATGAACTGGAGCCTGAAGGCCCGGACACCCCCTTTGGTGAACGTTCCTCTGCGGGCAAACTCTTCGGTGTCTCCGGTGGCGTGATGGAAGCGGCCCTGCGTTCCGCTCACTTCCTCTTAACTGGCAAGGAGATGGACGATCCGCAGATTACGGCGGTTCGCGGTCTCGACGGCATCAAAGAGGCGCGTGTAAAAATCGGCGACCTGGAGATCGGCGTGGCTGCGGCAAGTGGCCTGGGCAACGCCCGCAAGCTGATGGATCAGATCAAGAATGGTCGCGATGACATCCATTTCATCGAGATCATGACCTGCCCCGGCGGTTGCATTAATGGCGGCGGTCAGCCCATTGGCAAAGATCTTGACGCCATCAAAGCCCGGATGAAAGGCCTGTATCAGATCGACCGCGATGCAGCCAATCGATTGAGCCATCACAATGGATATGTCTCACGTCTGTATGAGGAGTATTTTGAGGCCCCCAATTCTCACAAGGCCCATGATTTGCTTCATACCCATTACGAAAAACGCGACGTGTTGAAATAAGAAACTGGAATAAGATGACCCGGAACAAAAACAATCCCGTCATCATCACGCTGAAAGACCGCTGCCGAGTCTGTTACACCTGCGTGCGCGAATGTCCGGCCAAGGCCATCCGAATTCGGGATGGCCAGGCCGAGATCGTTCCCGAGCGTTGTATAGGCTGTGGCAACTGCGTCAAGGTCTGCAGCCAGAAGGCCAAGAAAGTCCTCTCATCCATCGATGAAGTACGGGGTTTTCTTGAAGGTCCTCACAAAACAGCGGCCATGATTGCCCCCAGCTTCCCTGCAGAATTTTCCGAAATGGATTTCAAGGTGCTGGTGGGTCAGATGCGCAAACTGGGATTTGACTGGGTTACCGAAGTGGGTTTTGGTGCTGACCTGGTGGCCAAAGAGATGAAACGGCTCATGACGGAAACCGATGATCGGTTCATCGCTTCAGCATGCCCCGCTGCCTTCGGTTATGTCAAACGCTATCAGCCGGAGCTGCTCGGGCTGCTCGCCCCTGTAGTCAGCCCCATGATTGCCATGGCGCGCGCGCTGAAACGCATCCACGGCAATGATATTAAAGTCGTATTTATCGGTCCATGTATCTCCAAAATGTTGGAAGCCTACTCCGATGAAATGGCCGGAGAGGTGCACGACGTTTTGACTTTTGGTGAACTGCGACACATGCTGGCCGACAACAACATCCGCGGCGACGAAGTGGAGCCATCTGATTTTGATCCGCCGTTCGCCGGTACTGGCAACCTCTTCCCCATTATGCGGGGACTGCTTCAGGCCGCTGACATTGAAGAAGATCTCATCAGCGGCGAGGTCATCTCGGCCAGTGGCAAAGGCCAGTTCATTGATGCCATTATTGAGTTTGGCGCCGGCAGTTTTGACGCCCGCTTACTGGATGTCCTTTGCTGTGACGGCTGTATCATGGGCGCGGGCATGACCTGTTCTGACCCCCTTTACAAACGGCGTGCGTTGATCAGTAAACATGTCAGAAACATCTCCCCCGAGCGTGATCAAGGGGCTTGGCGACGCGCTTTGGGACAGTTCAGAGACCTCGACTTGTCACGGGAGTTTATCGCCTTTGACCAAAGGCTCAGCTATCCTGAAGATGCCACGATTCGTGATATTCTGGCACGCATGGGTAAATTCAGTTCAGTCGACGAACTCAATTGCGGCGCCTGCGGCTATGAATCCTGCCGTGAGCACGCTGTGGCCATTCACAAAGGTCTGGCCGAATCTGAGATGTGTCTGCCGTTTATGATTGAGCAGCTTCACCTGACCATTCAGGAGCTCAACGACAGCCACCACGAACTGGCCGATACGCGTGCCGCATTGATTCAATCTGAAAAGCTGGCCTCCATGGGTCAGCTGGCAGCGGGCATTGCCCATGAAGTCAACAATCCTCTGGGTGTGGTATTGATGTATGCCCATTTGATCAAGGATGAATTGGACAAAAACCCCGAACTGTCTGAAGATATCGACATGATCGTCGATCATGCAGACCGCGCCAAGAAGATTGTTGCCGGACTGCTTCAATTCTCCCGTCAGAATAAAGTGGTTCGTAAAGAGCTCGATCTCTACCGTGTGATCACCGATTTTGTCAAAGTCCAGCTTTTCCCAGAGACCGTCACCGTGGATGTTTGCAATGAAATGAGCAATACCACGGCCAGGCTGGATAAGGATCAGCTGCTTCAGGTGCTCACCAATCTTGTCTCTAACGCCATTGGGGCGATGAAACAGAAAGGCACGCTGACAATTGGCCTGAAAGAGGAAAAGGACAACGTTATCCTCGAAGTCAGTGATACGGGCAGCGGCATCCCCGGAAATATGATCAATAAAATTTTCGAACCCTTCTTTACAACCAAAGCCACAGGCGAAGGCACTGGCCTCGGCCTTGCAATCATCTATGGCATTGTTAAAATGCACAGCGGAAACATCCGCGTTCAGAGTAATAACGACCCCCAGGCAGGTCCCACGGGAACCACGTTCACCGTCACCCTGCCCAGAGTGGGTCAGGACACGCCTAACGGCGTTTAAATTTCAAGAGGGTAATTCATTATGAGCGACGTGACCAAACAGACCATTCTGCTGGTTGACGACGATTACGATTTTCTGACGCAACTGGACATCCGCCTGAAAGCTGAAGGCTTCAACACACTGACAGCAGAAGGCCAAGGACCGGCCGAACTCCTTCTGGAAGATCACCGCCCTGATCTGGCAATTCTTGATCTTATGATGGAGCACCAGGACGGCGGTTTTGCACTGGCGTATCACATCAAACGCAAATATCCTGATCTTCCTGTCATCATTGTCAGCGGTGTAAACTCTGAGACCAGCCTTAAATTTGATGCGGCCACAGAGGAAGAGAAGTCCTGGGTAAAGGCCGATGTTTTTCTTTCCAAGCCCATCCGTTTTGAGCAGATGCTGAAGGAAGTGAACCGGCTGATTAAGGAATAATCCATGATTACTTTGCGCACATTGGTTGTCGACGATGAGCTTGGCATGCGCCGGTCCATCTCAAAGGCACTGACCAAAACCACACTGACAATCCCAGATATCGATGAAAAGATCGGGTTTGAAGTGGATACCGCCGCAGACGGTCAAGAGGCGCTGGAGAAGATCGAGACACAACGTCCCGATCTTCTCCTGTTGGATTATAAGCTTCCAGATATCACCGGGCTGGATATTCTCGATCAAGTGACGCGTGAAGAGAGCGAGATGGTCACTGTCATGATCACCGCCTATGCTTCTCTTGAAACCGCTGTCACCGCGGTCAAGAACGGCGCGTTTGATTTTCTGGCAAAGCCCTTCAATCCCGATGAATTGCGTGCCACGGTTTCTAAAGCCGTTCAAAACCTGATCCTGGCCCGCCATATCAAAAAACTGGCCCAGGAACGGCATCAGGTTCGATTCCAATTTATCTCTGTGTTGGGACATGAACTCAAATCGCCCATCAATGCGGTTGAAGGCTATCTCAATCTGATGAAGGACCGAACACTGGGCAACAGCCTGGATGAATACGAATCCATGGTGGATCGCTGCCTGCTCAGAACACAGGGCATGATGAAGCTGATTCTGGATCTTCTTGATTTGACACGTATCGAGTCGGGCACCAAGAAGCAGGATCTGGAAATTCTTGACATCCGCTCTATCGCCCAACAGTCCATGGAGACCATGCAGCCCATGGCCGATGAGCGAAAAATCAAGATACAGCTACATGCCGACGTCCCTATCCCCCTGCGCTGTGACTCGGGCGAGATCGAAATCATCTTTAACAATCTGATTTCAAACGCCGTCAAATACAATGTGGACGAAGGCAGTGTAGATATATTTTTGGATAAAATTGATGACACGGTGACCCTCCGCGTCAAAGACACCGGCATCGGTATGAGCGCAGAAGATCAAGACACTCTGTTTCAAGAGTTCACGCGCATTAAAAACGCCAAAACACGCAATATTCTTGGCAGCGGTTTAGGCTTGACAATTCTCAAGAAAATCAGTGCACTCTACGATGGCATGATATCCGTTGAAAGTGAACCCGATGTGGGCAGCACGTTCAGCGTCACCTTGATCGACAGCCAAGACAGCAGCGGGGACGAGGCGATCTGAAATGATTTTCGTCGATAGAGCTGTTGTCGCCCTGTCGATCCACGCCCGGCCTGTTCTTAGAGACCGCATTCAAATTTACAACTATCTCCCCAGGGCAACGTGCACATGAAGCAGTCAGATGTGGATAAATTCAGTGCCGACAAGAACAATGCTTTCTGGGTAGTGACACAGACCCGGCTTAAAAGTTTTAAGTTGCAGGCGCGTATTTGATTCACAATACCAAAACCGGGAGAACGGCAGTGGGGCTGTTCTCCCGGACGCATTTATTATATTGAGGATATATGCAGGCAACAACTCCCAGAACGCTGTGGATCTCCCGAATGGGCCTTCTCCTTGCACTGACGCTGGCGGTTCAAGTACTGGGCCTGCCCCAACCTGTCACCGGTCCCGCCGTGAATGCCATTCTCCTTCTCTCCGTGCTTCTGGTGGGCTGGAAGCCTGCAGCGGGTATTGGCGTCATTACGCCGCTTATTGCCATGATCCGTGGTCAACTGCCGCCGGTGCTGGCACCCCTGGTGCCCTTTATCATGCTGGGCAATGCTGTGTGGGTGCTCTCCTTTACGGCTCTATGGCATTTAAAAAAGCCGACAAATGAAATGATTCGATTGGTTTTTGGGATTCTTATCGGTGCCATACTGAAAACAGCATGGCTCTGGCTGGCCGCTGTCTGGACTGTTCCCGTGATTTTAGGAAAACCCATTCCGCATGCTGTGGCAACGGCCATGACGCTGCCTCAATTTATTACGGCCCTCATCGGTGGAGCCGTTGCGTGGATAAGCTATAAGATACTGATAAGAAGGGGTGTTTCAGAACAATAGGAACTATTTCAACGCCCCTGTCGTATACTCTATGCAACAACAGTTACATCTCTTCAATTTATCCTCTAAGTTCCCTCTCAAATCTCAAAACGGGAAGTCCATATGGACCTCCCGTTTTTCTCGTTTATCACCTCTACGCCAAGGTACCGGGCGAGGCCCGGTCCAATGAGGCGCCAAATAGGATGACTTGGCTATGCGCATCCAGTCTCATTGCCATGGCCAATCTGTCCAAAGAATGTAAACCCATCTGACTGATTATAGAATGGAAGCGAGAGAGTCCGACAGTTTAAAGCACCATTTTCACGGCATCATGATCACGCAGAGTCTGGAAAAGCCGATTTCTGTCCACCTCATTCTCAACCACGGTTTCCAGGTTCAAAGAGAGGAATTTCCCCGTCCGGCTTGTGTTGGCCCTTTCGAGTGTGAACTCACGACCGCCCACACACTCTCTCACGGCCTTTGTCATCTCCTTCTCCTCTACACCGATCACACGGAACGCCCAGGTGCAGGGATATTCAATCTTTGCATCATTCAAAGCAATACTCTTTCTCTATAAATTTTGTATGGTTTCGATAACATTTCAAACAACCTGCCACGGGTCAACGGCCACAGATCTCCGTAAAGGGACAGAATGTACAGCGCTGTGTGTCTTCAGTCTGCACAAAAGGCCGTTCCAGGTTGAACAAATCCTTAAAAACCAGACGCAGCACGGCCCGTGCTGCAGGGAGATCATCGGTAACTGTCAAATATTCCGACCGCCCCTTGCCTGGCTTGAGAAAACGGGTCTTGCCCTGGCCTTTCTGTTCCTTGAAGCTGTAAATCCCCAGACGACAAGTCCCCCTGCCGTCTATGCTGCCCGATTCGGCGGCCAGCACAAAATAGAAGAGCAGCTGCAGAATCTGACTGTTCTTTCCCAGAACCGCCAGCAGCGGATCCACCTCCCACGACTGATCCAGGGCAATGCTCAACGTATCCACGCGTCCGGTTTTAAAGTCGATAATGTCTGTAACGGAACCCTGACGTTCCAACCGGTCGAGCGTGCCCGTGAGCCGCACCGTGTCGCCTTGTACATCGAGTTTTGCTTGACGCTCCCCTTCGGCAGCAAGGACAACAAGACCCGGCCGCTCCCCTTTGAGGTAATTGGCCACCAGCGCCTCAATGATCCGGCAGTAGAGATAATTCCGTCCCTCTGTGATGTCTGCGCTGCCCATCTGCCTGCTGTACACGGTTTCGATGAGTGCCTTGTAGGACGACTTCATGACGGTGATATCGCCATCCTTGAGAGGCCGGCCCTCATAGGGCGCGTAGAGCCGCTCCAGCACCTCGTGGATGACATTGCCAAAGGTCCGCGCATCGGCCGACTCGACAACCTCATCCTGCTCTGAGAGTTTTAGAAGATAACGGAAATAAAACTTGAGGGGGCAAGCCACATAGCTCTGAAGCCTTGTGGGCGAATAGTCCATATCCAGAAGGCGTGCCCGGATCTCTTCGGTTTTGGGGACGACAATGGGCGTGCTGCGTTCAAACTGCGCGTCCAACTGAATTTGGCGATGACGCAACGTGACAGCGCTGTTCTTCTCCTTGAGCTCAAACAGCAATTGATCGATGAAGCGGCTCCGCTCTCCCTTGCCAAAGGCGTCGTTGACCGTGTTGTAAAAAATGTGAATGTGCTGAGCACCTGCCAGCAGCCTGTAGAAGTAATAGGCAAAAATGGCGTCTTCATGCTCATGGGTGATCATGCCCAGGTCCCTGCGCACCTCATTGGGGATGAAGCTGTTCTGCGACTGCCCCGAGGGCAGCGTGCCCTCATTGGCGCTGAGCAGATAGACATTCTTAAAATCCAGCGCGCGTGTCTCCAGAAGGCCCATCACCTGAAGCCCTTGAAGGGGTTCGCCTAAAAACGGTACAGTGGCCGTCTCCAGAATATCCCTGAAAAGGTGCCAGAACGTCTTCAGCTCCAGGGCGATCTCGTGCAGCAACAACACATCGCTGAGTCGCTCCAGGCGGGTGTAGAACTGATAGATCATCTCCACTTCTGGCGTCATGGCCTCATCATCTTTCATGGCGTTGACCAGCGTGCGCAAGATCTCTTTGAGCCGGTCAATGCACGCAGACGCCGTGCCAACCGGCGCAAAACATGGGGCAATGCATGGCGAGAGCCCCCGCAAATCTTCCATCTTGATGAACACTTGATTGGCCGTTTGCGCCGCTGCAATAAAGCTGCGTATCTCCCCCTCGCCCAGGCGCAGAACATAGGGATGCATTAAGACGCGCTGCACATCTCTAAAGGCATAGCGCGGCTGTGCGGCGGAGTGGCTGTTGATCTGCATCTCCATCCATGCCGTAATCAGCGTGTAAAGCGCCGTGTTCTTCAGGGGATACCCCATGGTCACATTGATCTTGCCGGGCAGCTCCGGCACAGCGTGGAGCACGGGGAAGAGCAGCGACTCGTCGGGCAGCACCACAGCGGTTTCATCGGGTGGGACGGCATCGTTTTCCAGATAGTAACCCAGCACCTTGGCCTGGGCAACGCGGCCGGATACGCCGATGATCTCCACATGTTTGGGCTCATCCAGCAGGGCTGTGCCCATCCATTTGGCGTGGCTGCGGTCTTTAAGCAATGCATGTTCGCGGAGAAAGTGACCGGCCTCCTGCTTCGGATCATCCACAAAATAGCCGTCCATGTCCCAGTACACCTCTGCAAGCCCCACCTCCACCAATTTCCGAATCAGCGCCTCCTCAGACCGTGAGAGGGCATTGAAGCCTGCAAAGATAATTTTCTTCCAACGACCGTAGTCTCCGGGGGTGAACTGCTCAACCAAACGCCTGAGAGCCATGCCGGAAGTGGCCAGTCCATGGACCTCCAGATCTCTGGTGAAGCGTTGATACAGCGCCTCCAGATTGGCGGCAAAGGCCACAAAATCGCTGACCATCGATCCTGAGGGTGAAGCAGAAAACTGCGCATCCACGTCAGAAAACTGTTTGAGCTGTTTGAATAGCCTGTCGCGATCGATGAGATAGAGATCGATCTCATTGAAATCAGAGAGTACAATCTGCCCCCATTGATAATAGGTATCAAAGGGACGGGGCGGGTTGAAGCAGTGGGTGTAATGGGCGTAGAGACGAAAGATCAACGAGAAGCTATCGGCCATTTCACGGTCAGAAACCTTGGCGATAAAATCCTGTACCGCAAAAAATTCCGGCAGCCAAAGCGGCTTTTTAATTTGAGGATGGGCTTCGATATGTTTCTTCAGAAACAGCCCGGCGCGGCGATTGGGTGTGACCACAGCCATGTCGCCCAGAGGAATTGGTGAATCGACGAGGTCATCCACGAGACGCTTCAGAAAACTCATTGCACGGCCTCCACGCGCAGGTCGGCCGTGTAGAGTAAATACCCCTGAACCGGGGTGTACCCCATGGTCTTCAGCAATGCGGCATAGCCCTGCACCTGGCCATGGTGCTTGGGGTCCGGCCGCCCGGTTTTGTAGTCGATGACAATGGCCTCTCCGCCTCTAAGAATCACACGGTCGGGACGGAATTCTCCGGTCTCCGCGCCAATGGCCATCTCATTCTTCACCTGCCATCCAGGCGAGAACCATTGCCTCACCCGCCCGCTTTCTGGCAAGGCGATCTCCATCACACGTTCCATCAAATCGATGAGCTCCTCTGTGTCGGCCATTGTGATATGACCTTTTTCCCGTTGTATTGCCACGGCCGCAGCAATGTCTTTCTCTGTCTCAATGCCGGCCAGCACTTCGTGTACAAGCACCCCCCAATCCACTTTTTCCTTCATGGGCGACGCATCCAGACGCCACAGCTCTCTGGCCTGCCGTTTCATGGTAATCTTTCTGCGCCAGTCATACACCGGCAGAACGGGCAGCAGTTCACCCAGCGCTTCCTTTGCTTTTGTCGATATTTTCACAGCAGGCGCACCCAAAGTCCGCGTCATGTTTTCATCGTGTGTCATGGCCATCTCATCGGCCACCACGTCCAGAAGCTGCCCTGTATCTTCCAATTTTTCCAGGCGGTCGTCGGTGGAGCGCAAATCCTCTTCCACATAGGCGTAGAGCCTGTCTGATGCGCGGGTCAGGGCCACGTAGAGCAGATTCACGTTGTCCAGTCGACTCATGGCCTTCTCCGAGGCGGCCGCCTCGGCAAACCAGGACTGTTCAATGCCCTGCTGCGGTGTGGCCATCAAGGGAAAGTCGCGGCCCAGTCCGCACATGCGCGCATCACTGACCCAGAGAATGTCGTTGGCGTTGGTTTTGTCCTCCACGGGCCATGAGAAAGGCAGAAAGACAATGGGATACTCCAGCCCCTTGGACTTATGCACGGTGGAAATGCTCACCGCATTGGAGGCGGCGCCCCCTGAGAGCGTGGCCTTGTCCGTCTGTTTGTTGAGATCCCACCACGTCAGAAAGCCGCTGATCTCACTGCTGAACTTCTCTGAATAGGCCAGGGCCGTCTCCAGCAGCCCCTGCAGGAAACCGTGGAAGCGATGGTTCAATTCAAAGAGGGCAATGAGCTCCTCCAGCGTCTCGTACACGGGGCGCTGCAGAAGCGTCTTTCTCCTGCGGAAAAACAGCGGCGACAATCGGTCTTCAATCTCCCGCCGGCCGGAGGCTTCACGGCTGAGCATTTCGAATGTATGGGCGCTCTCCCCCATGAACAGCCACATGTTGAGCAGGGCAATGCGGTCCTCAGAGGCCAGATAGCGCAGCGCGGAGATGAGAAAGCGTACCACCGGTGCACTGACCAGCAGCAGTGAATCCGGTGAGATCACGGGGATATCCCTGGAGAACAGCGCCTGCGCCACCAGCGCCGCCTGACGGTTGCTGCGCACCAGAACGGCCATATCCCCATATCCATAACCACTCTGTTCTGAGATAATCGCTTCGATATCAATGGCCATCTGGCTCAGAATGCGTTCGGTTTTCTCAGACTTTCTACGGGCGTCTTCCATATCCACGCCCGCGATACGCACAAATCCCGTATGGCGGTTCTTGGGGATCTGACTAACCGCCGACGCCGCATAGAGTGTTTTCAGCAGCGGCGCCTCTTCGAGCTTGAGCGGTTTGAGCATACGGGTGAAGAAGGCATTGTTGAAGTCGACAATCTCTTTTCTGCTGCGATAATTATTGGCCAGCGCCTCTTCTCTGAGATGTTCGCCCAGTTGACGGGGCAGCTGCGTCTCCATAATGGTGACATCGCCGGCGCGCCACCGGTAGATGGCCTGCTTGCCATCGCCCACCGCCATGCTGAAAAAGCCCTTGGCCAGGGCCTCTTCAACCAGCGGGGCCAGGTTCATCCACTGCAGGCGGCTGGTATCCTGAAACTCGTCGATAAGCATATGGGTGTAGCGGTTGCCCAGCCGCCAATAGAGAAAGGGGACGGGCTCATGGCGTACCACATCGGCCACCTTGCGTGAAAAATCACTGAGCGGCACACGGTTCTTCTCTGTCTTATAGGTCTCGGCCAATGCGAGAAAACGTCCCACCAGCGCCTGGGCATGGACATTTTTGGAGACCAGATAATGGCTGATAAACCGGGGAAAGTCCGCCTCCAGCGTGTCGACGAGCTCACGGCCCAGGGCTTCCAACCCGTCGTTCAGAGCCGCATCTATGCGCTGACGCACCGGTTCCGGTGTGGATTTTACCTGCCACTTGCCTTCACGCAGTCTTTGGCGAACCTCAAAATCCTTTGGCGAGGCCGCCGAAGTATAACGTTGAACTGCAGCAGCTGCTCCGCCCTTGCCATAGGCAAAATCTGTTACAGTGAGCTCGTGTCGTGTGATGATCTCCATAGCGTCACGGGCCAGCCCGTTGACTTTGTTTCGAAAACGGCTCAATTCATCGTCTACTGCCAAAATGAGCGTGCGCCAAAAAGCGTGGTCCGGCCCCATCACACGCAGGGCCGTCAACGCCTCCACATGGGTCTCAGAGAAGGCCACGTCGCCAATCTTCATCAAGGCATTATCCAAAGCCCAGGAGCCGCTGGACTGCATCTTGGCCAGGGCAAACTGCGTGAGCACCTCCCCGGTAAAGTTGCCCGCCCGGGCTTCGCCAATCAGTAATTCGAGAATCTCCCCGGTAATGAACTTGGTGTCCAGCTCGACATCAAACTTCAGCGGCAATTCGAGATCCCGGGCAAAGGTGCGCACCACGCGACCGATAAAGGCGTCGATAGTCATCACAGAAAATTCCGAATAGCGATGCAGAATGCGCTCCAGCAGCAGCACAGCGTGTTCACGGGCTTCGTCACGGGAGATCTGGCCCTCGTTGATGAGCAGGTCAATGATGTCATCATGTCCGTGCCGGACAAAGTGATGCACAGACTGAATGATGCGCGTCTTCATCTCTGCGGCGGCTTTATTGGTGAAAGTGATGGCCAGAATGGCCTGAAAGCGGTCGGGATGCTTCAGGCAGATCCTGAGATAGGACTTGACCAAGGTAAAGGTCTTGCCCGATCCAGCCGAGGATTTATAGAGGACAAACAAAGGCGGCTCCCTAAATATTTCGAGAGTAAGCGACATTCGGTCTGTCAAAGGACAGTTGACAATAAGATAAGAAAAAATGGATAGAGATCAAAAGAGAACCCTCAAGAGAAGCAGAGGATTCGAGAACGCCGCCTGCCGGAGAGAGGCGAATCTCTGTGTGATGATTGACTTGCAATATCAACCGACACGCTCTATATTGTTAAACCAAAGGTCAATAAACACCCATGCCCTCTACCCTTAAAAGGAGCCCTCAAATGCCAAAACGCCTCCGGTTTAGACCATTCTGCAACGTACTACTGCTTCTGCTGATCCCCCTGTCCCTCAGCGCACAGCCTGCGGACAGCGACACCTCCGCCTATCAATTTAGCCCGATCAAAACACTGGCCCATACGCCGGTCAAGAGCCAGGGCCGCACAGGCACCTGCTGGTGCTTTGCCACGGTCTCTCTGCTGGAATCTGAAGTACTTCGGCAGGGGCTGGATGAAGTGGATCTCTCCGAGATGTTTCTTGTACGCCACACCTACACAGAAAAGGCCAAGGCCTACATCCGCTGGCACGGCCACCTCAATTTTGGTCAGGGCAGCATGATGCATCTGGCCATCCAGCAGATGCGTGATTTTGGCTTGGTCACTGAAGCGGTTTACACAGGAAAGCACATCGGGCTAGACACCTACCACAACGGTGAAGTACACACCGTGGTCAAGGCCATGCTCGACGGCGTGCTCAAGGCCAGAAAGCCCACGCCGCAGTGGCAGATTGCCGTGGACCAGGTGCTCAACACCTATCTCGGCACGCCGCCCCAGTCATTCAAATACAATGACACTGAAATGACGCCTGTTGATTTCAGAGACAGGCTCAAACTCAACGCCGACGACTACATCGAAATCACATCCATTGCCCGTGCGCCGTTCTACACCCAGGTGCTCTCTGAATTCCCGGACAACTGGGATTTTAACGATGATTACTACAACCTCCCCGTAGAGGAGATTCCAGGCGTCATTGAAGAGGCCATTGAAAAGGGCTATACCGTGGTTTACGCAGGAGACGTCAGCGGCAAGCACTTCTCCACACGCAAAACCGGCTACGGCATTGTGCCTGTAGACAGCGCCAATTTCAGTCTGAATGAACCGGTTGAGGAGAAAACCATCACACAGGCCATGCGTGCTGAACTCTTTGAGAATTTCACCACCACAGACGACCACGCCATGCACATCGTCGGCACGGCCCGCGACCAGAAAGGCCATCTCTATTTCTATACGAAAAATTCACACGGCACAGACCGAAAATTTGACGGCTATGTCTACCTCTCTGAAGCCTACGTGCAGCTCAACATGAACTCTTTGCTGCTGAATAAAAATGCATTGGACAAGGCCCTGTCCAAGAAACTCCACATTCAATAATTTAAAAGCCGTCCCTGCAGCACGCATTCTGCGGGGACGGCTCTTCAATCATTCACGGCGCTTACGACTCTCTTTTCATTGACTCCGCAGCACTATCGCAACAGAACAAGCTTTCGAATGGCTTGATACTCCTTCATGGCAATACGGCAAAAGTAAATCCCGGAACCCCACTCTGAAGCGTCAATCACCGCCCGGTAGCGCCCGGGGGTGAAATCTCTATCGATAAAGCTTCCCACCAGCTGGCCGCGCGCATTAAAGACGTTGAGCTTCACACGACAGGGTTCTTTCACATCAAATTGCAACGCCGTGGTCGGATTAAACGGATTGGGATAGTTCTGTGAGAGATGGAAAGATTGCGGGGCACCGCCGGATAGATCTTCTACGCCCGTCACGATAAACGGCGCAGAGAAAGGTGACGTATTTCCATCGTCGTCCGTTGCCGTGGCCGTGACCTGCGGCCCGCTCGGCGTGCCCGCCCAGGCAAAGGCGCCCGATGCATCCACGCGCAGCGAATCTTCAAACACCGCCCCCTGACCGTTCTCATCGGAAAAAATTTCAATGAGCGCACCCGCTCTGCCTGTGCCGCTGACGGGACTGAGTCCGGTAATCACCGGCGCCTCGGCGTTCCAGTTGCCGTCATCACTGAGTATAATGCCCGCCACGGTATTGCCCCAGATCTGATTGGCCGTGATGCGATTTCCCCAGGTGCTGAAGTGACGCACCTGCACACCCGTGCTCCCATTGAAGGCAATACAATTCCCCGGCCCAATTTGATTCTCGGCGGCCTTGCCCTCTATCAGTACGCCGTGTTCGCCATTGGGCAACGCCGTACGTCCATCAGCCATTGTGCCAATGCGGTTATTGAGCACAAGGTTGTAATCGGTCTCATTGTTCTCAATCCGTATGCCCTGCTGAAGGTTTCCCGAAATCAGATTGCCCATATCGGATTCAACACCGCCAATCCGGTTGTAAGATGCATTGTTCTTGATACACAGTCCATTCAGTTCATTGGGCACTGCTGCATTGCCCTGGGCATTGGTGCCCAGATAATTCCCCTCAACCACATTGCTGTCGGTAATGGCCAAAGTGATGCCGTTGTGTATATTGCCGGAAATGACGTTGTGTGAAATCACCGTATGACTGGTGCCATTGCCAATGTCAACACCGGTATGATTGGCCAGTGCCGTGCTGCCGTCTCTGCCGACACCGATATAATTGCCGGCCACGACATTGCTGTCCGCACCTCCCCAGGCGATACTCACACCGGCAGCCGCATTGCCGGAAATAATATTGCGGCCGCTTTCCAGGCCATTTCCAATGCGATTGAAAGAAGCACCGCTGGCCAGCTGCACTCCGGACGTGCCATTGAAAAGCGCCGCATTGCCCTCTGCGCTCAGGCCGATGATATTCTGCATCACGGCATTGCTGTCACTGCGCACATGGCATCCGGCGTTGCGATTTCCTGAGATGACATTGCCTTCACCCACGTCCACACCGCCAATTCTATTGCCATTGGCTCCTTCGGCAACATAAATGCCGATGCTGTTGGGCACCGTGTCATTGCCAGCGGCCGTGGTGCCAATGAAACACCCTTTGATTACATTCCCCCCGCCGCCTTCATTGCCAATATGGATCCCCATGCCGTCAAAGCCGGAGACGATCAGCCCGCTAATCACATTGCCCGCCGTTTCCAATTCAAGGCCGTTGGTGTAGGGGCCGGCCTCACTGCCGTTTATCATGATCTCCGGACCGGCGGGATTGTGATTGCCCAGCATCTCTTGAGACCCTCCATCGATGATCAAATCAAACACGCCGGGCAGCCAACGCTGGGGTTTGATCACCCACACCGTGCCGTCAAACCCGGCATCGTCCAGTGGGATATTGAATTTGATCGAATCGGGGCCGGCCTTTGCCGCTGCCAGCTCAAGGGCGAGGCGGAACGATCCTTCGCCTTCATCGGCTGTGGTCACTACCCAAAGGGGACCGGTGTGAGACGCCTCAGAAAAGGCCGATGTATTTCCCTCTCCATCTGTGGCCGTGGCTGTGATAAACGGCCCTGCAGGCGTGGCATCGCTCTGCCAGTGGCCGGCTGCATCGGCCAGAACCGCATCGACAAACTGCGCGCCCTCACGATCAGCGCCTGTGAATATCTCAACCGTTGAATGGGGGACAGCGGTGCCTGTCACAGAGCCCAGCGCCGTGATCACCGGCGCAGCCATATTCCCGTTGGCCCCGCCGCTTATTCGAATGCCCAGCAATCCATTGCTGAATATCTGGTTCTGTGTGATGCGGTTCCGTTGCGTATTGTTATTGTTGACCAATATGCCATCCTCGCTGTGATGGGCCACACGGTTATCTGGACCGACTTGATTGTCGCTGGCACCCATTGCAAAGGAGACACCAATTCGACCGTTGCCCAGGGCCGTCTCTCCATCGGCTGCAATGCCAATCTGATTTCCGGCAATCCAATTCCCGGTGCTGCCGGTCTGCGTCAACCCCACACCCCAGCCGCCATTGCCGGCAATCAGGTTGCCCATGCCCGGCTCCGTACCGCCAATCTGATTATCGGCCGAGCTGTAGATACGCACACCGGACCAGGTGTTGGGTAGGGGCAGACTTCCAGAAATGTCGCTGCCAATATAATTACCGATGATGCGCGTTGAATCAGAGCGAGTAAGATTGATGCCATCTCCAGCATTTCCGGAGATAATGTTTCTATCTTCTGGATCTGTACCCCCGATCAACGTTTTTACAGCCCCACTCCCCACATTGACTCCGGAGAGTCCGCTGCCCAAAGCGGTGGTGCCCAGGGCGTCAGTCCCGATGAGATTGCCAACAACACGGTTCAGCCGAACCCCGCTGCCCTCAATATTGATGCCGTTGCGCAGATGGCCCGCAATGACATTGCCCGGACCCAGCCGGTTCTCAGAGGCGCCGCTCCTGCAGGTCACACCATCACTGAAGCCCAGTGTGTCCAGGCCGCTTGCCGTCACACCAATATAATTATTCTGAATGGTATTGAAAGAGGCGCCATTGTGACACATCACACCATCCCCATGACGGTCGCCTCCGGCAATGACATTGCGATGCGCCGCATTGGCGCCCCCCACTTCGTTGTGATCTCCCGAGACGAAGACCCCAAAACCCATATGCGTCCGTGTCTCCCCGTCTACGCCGCAGCCAAGAAAGCAACCGGCCACCACGTTGGAATCCCCCTCCATTTTTACCTGCGTGGAACGAAACCCATAGATGGACAATCCCTGCAGTACGTTGCCATTGCCAAGCAAAGTAAAACCGGTCGATGGCTCTGTCGCTCCGGCCACCACGGCCACCTCAGGCCCGCTTTCATTGCTTTCATACCCGATGAAGGCCGCCTGGCTGAACCCGTCAATCACGGTTTCTCTACCCGACAACAGCAGATCAAAGTCATGAATTTTCCACACGCCCGCATCGGCGTCGTAACCGGCATCCCTTTCTAGCAAAGCAAAATAAATGGTATCAGGCCCCACATTGCTCTCAGCAATACGGATGCCGTCACGCAGTGATCCTTCCCCAGAACTGCCTGTATGCGTCACCTGTATGCGGCCCCAATACGCCGGACGGGAAAATTCAGAGGTGTTGTTGGTTGCATCTGTGGCCGTTGCCGTAACCAGCGGCCCTGTGGGCGTGCCCGTCCATAAAAAGGCGCCAGACGCGTCTGCCGCCACAGTCGCCTCATAGAGTCGTCCCTCACCATCGGTTGAGGAAAAAATCTCAACCTGACTGTGCGGCACGGCCGAGCCGCTGACTGAACCCAAATCAGTAATCACCGGCGCTGCCAGATTTTGATTGCCATTCATGATCAAAGCGATGCCCTTGCCGCCATTTTCATAGACACTGTTTTGAGTAATCTGATTGCCGATACTGTTATCGGCATGAACCAGGACGCCGTGCTCCACATTATAGCCAATGCAATTGCCGGGACCGATCACATTGCGGCTGGAATTATAATTGATATTGACGCCTATCCGGCCATTGCCCATTGGAGCCGTCCCCTCCCCACCAGTGCCGATATGATTGTAGGCGATCACATTCTCATGGCTGCCATTTTCCAACCGCAGCCCGCTCTCTCCATTGGCCACAATCAGATTGCCCCATTCAGCAGACGCGCCGCCTATTTCATTGCGCAGTCCGCTGGAGATCAACACGCCATTGCCACCATTCCCCCAAAGCTCAGTGCCCAGCGGACCGGAACCGATGGTATTGCCAACCACTGTATTCTGGTCTGCACCTTCCAACCGGATGGTTATACCATGGGTACGGTTTCCTGAAATAATATTTCCGGGGCCCACCTGATTATGCGTACTGCTGCTGAGTACCGCAATCCCCTGATCATTTTGCAGCGTATCCGTTCCCATAGCCGTCAAGCCAATATAATTGCCAAGGATTCGATTGTTTGAGCTATACGACAGGCCCACGGCGAGATTGGTCATTCCGGAGATGATATTTCTATCTAACTCCGTCTCACCGCCGATCACATTGTAATGTCCACCGACCACTGAGATCCCGTTCCATGATATCCCAAGTCGTTCCATTCCGCTTCCGTCTGTGCCGATATAGCATCCGGCCACGGTGTTGCTGTCGCCCTGCACGTAAAATTGTTCAAATTTAAATCCGCTGACACAGAGGTGACGTACAACAATATGATTCCCAGCCAATGTCAACCCGCTGACTTCACCGGCCAGGGCGCCATCAATCACAATCTCAGGCCCTTGGAGATTGACATCATTCCCCATAAAAACCGCCTGGCTGAGGCCATCCACAAAGGTGCTGTCACCCAGGAGATTGGGCAGCTCGGCTGTCGGCTGTATGGCCCAGACGCCTTGACTGGCGTCGTAGCCTATATCCGTATCTGGAATGGCAAAGAGAATGGTATCGGCACCTGCATGGACTTCGGCGGCAAACATGGCCTGCCGCAGGGTGCCGCCGCCGGTATCCCCGGTCTGCGTGACGATAAATTGATCGCCACTGACCAGCGAAAATGCCCACAATGTAAAAACGGGAAGAATACTTTTCATCGAATACGATAACATGATGTACCTCCACTTTGTGTACAAAGAACAGGACGGTTCCGACGTACAGAGATCAAAGCACATGGTTCAAAAGTAAACTGGAGCCAAAAGGAGGCCGTCACAAAAGAGATAGACGGTTGGGTGACGTTGTGGGATCAAACAGGAATAAAAGATATTAGCAAAATGATAGAAAAAAGTCAAGGCAAATCAAAGGCTGGAGGCCGTATCTCGTATAGGAATTGACAAAAGTGCTATTGGTTAAATGGGTGCCGCCCCAAACCGCCCTCCGGCTGCGTCACCTATGGGTGATCTGCAGCCGGAACGGCATCTCAATTCAGCGGCCGGTCTGTGGTGAAACCGGTGGCGCAAACTGACTGGCATCAAGGGCGTCGTTCAATGTAATCCCATCAACTTTCAACGTACTCATTCCACCCTTCCGACTGATCTTGATTACAAAGGGCATCATAATGCCATCAACGTTACGATAATTCTCAAGAATGCGATGATGGCCCAATTGAACCAGCAGCCCCGTCTCTTTATCGAAAACAAGGGGGAAATTCAGATCACATTCACAGATCACACTGGAACGCCCGCGCACGTTACCCTCACGAGCCACATGCAGGCCGGGAAAGAAAGTCTTCATTCGCAATGCATTGCCAGGGTGGGCCAGAAAGGCCGATTTGGTCCTGTGCAGCCCCTGTGCCCCGAGACTTTTCCCACGGGGATCGATACGCCATCCGTTGGGGCCGTTAAAACCCTCGCGAACGACACCGTTGTGCTGCGTTTTTGAGATCACCACCTGCATATCGGGTACCATGGCATAGGAGGTCACTGAATCCACTTCAAATACGGGCGGTTGGCGTGAACTGAGATCTGTAATCATCGTCCCGTGCAGGGTGCAGGTTTTGACGTCTTTGAGGCCCTGCGTCCCTCCCAATGCCTGAATATAGTGATTAATCACTGTTTGCGTGGCATCACGCTGTGCGCAACCCAGTAAAAGGGCCAAAGCACATATCAGCATCCCCATTCTCTTTTTCATCTTTTCTCGCCTTCCCTAAAATACTGCAGAAACTTCATGTTAATTTTTCAGAATCGGCAACCCTTGCGCCGGAGTTGATGTTCTTCAATGTTCAAGACGATGATAGGCGATATCACAGATTTCCATGGTCAGCCAGTGAAATGCACCGCCGGGCAGCATCCAGGTCACACGGCAGCGGCTGGGGATGCGCAATCCATCGAAAACCCGATACGCCTCCACAGAGACGCGCCAGGGATAGCGCACGGCATCGGCGCCTGTACCATAGAAACGCAACGCTTCAAAACTTGATATATCCCCCGCTTCCGTGAATTTAAAAAGTCCTTCTACCCGTTTTTCACCCACTGTCAAAACGGCCCGGGCCGAGAACGCATCCACAACGTTCCAGGAAAATGCCGGGTTCAAAGCCGCCGTGGGGTACCAGCACATTTCAGCCATATAGCGATGCAGCGTGCCCAAATCAAGGGCACTGTCCGCTTTCTCGTGCACCACATTAATGAGAGACAACAGGGCAATGCGCATCTCGCCGTGACCATTGAGCAGCCTGTCGCGGGCCGCCAGATAAACCCCCGGCAGCATACGCACCCGGGCCTCCCAGACAAAGGCGGGCTTAATGACATCGACCCACTGTGAAGCTGAAAAAGACAACCATGGGCCTTCAGGTTGTATGCGCATCTCGCCACGCTGCTGAATATGCACCTGCCCGACAGGAACATGCTGCAACACACCCGATCGATTCAACCATTTCTGAACCGGAAGTGGAAGAGTCTCAGGCGCTACTGAGTAAAGCGTTGGCAGGTCTTGCTCCAACAGTGCGCCTCTTGAGGCAAGGCCCTGCAATTCAAATCGATGTGAGGCAAATGTCACCAGAAGTACGGGAATGAGTGCCGCAAACAATCCCCACTTTCTTTTGGGATGAATCATTGGGATGCACACCATCCCCCCTATTCCGGTTGCCAGCAACGCCGGTGTTTTCCAGGGTGAAGGGAATATAACAAGCAGTGAAGAATATATAATCAAGGGTAGGAATGCCAACATCCGGCCTCCAACACGATGGCGACGACGTATATCGATAAACAGTTCAACTGTCCACCATACAGTCAAGCCCCAAAGTAAAATGCGCCACATATTCCCGGTGCCTTTCTATGCAGATTTCCTAAAAAAACCACTTGAATCATATAGTATAAAAAGATTTATAGCTTTTTCAAACCTGAAAAACAGGGCCATGCTCCATTAAACCGGCATAAGGCCAAAAGGCGGGGCCAGCCTTTTTTAACTGCTGGGTGCATAAGCGCTCACCACTCTTTTGAAAATAGAACAGTTTAGGGCAATGCGTTCTGCTCTCCTCGCTCAGCTGAACTGAGAAAAGGATCTCCATCAGACCGTAGGTGCAGAATTAAAGCAAAACACGCATGCACTGCGCTGACAGTGTGATCGGTTTTTTCTGTCTGGGCATATTCACGCTATACACAACGCCATTCAGTACGATCAAAATATTTCACTTTTCGGCAAATAGAATGATAAATTTCACAGCCTCAACCTTTCTTCAAAGCGGTGAATTTGAGGGTTATTAGTTGCCCAATACATGGATAATTATTATATTTGCCGAATGCCACAACCGCCAAGCGTCAATCGTCCAATTGGTAATCACCAACACTGCAACCGCGTTTTTGGACGTCAATGTCAGCACAATGCATAACCGGATGAAGAAACTTAGGACTACAAACAAAAAAAATACAATAAGGACCGATAATGAAAAAGGCAGACTCATTCTGGGACCGTTCAGCCACGCAATATGACCGGCAATCGAAGCGATACGAAGGGCTCTACAGTGAAACCATTGACCGTATACAGGCGCATTGCCGTCCCAATGACCACGTACTCGACTTTGGCTGCGGCACCGGGCTGATTACCCTGGCGCTGGCAGGCCGTGTTCAATCCATCACAGCGACCGATATCTCCGAAAAAATGATGCAGGAAGCCCAAAAAAAAGCGAGTGCCCGGGGCATTAACAATATCAATTTTACTCAGACACCCCCAGAGGCCACGGTGTCCCCTGGCTCTGGTTTCGACAGGGTTGTTGCGGCCAATGTACTGCACTTCATCCCGGATATCGAGAGCACACTGAGCCACCTATACGCTCTGCTCAAGCCCGGCGGCCTTTTCATCTCTGTCACAGATTGTTTCAAGGAGACACGCTCTCCAATGAGCCTGATGACGCAAATATTGAGCAAGGCCCGCGTGCTGCCGGCCCTCAAAGCCTATCGAGCCGATGGATTAAAAGAGACCGTGGCCGATGCCGGCTTTCTTATTCTGGAATGCGAACCACTCCGCCATGTGGCGCACAATGTCTTCATTCTCGCCCAAAAACAAAAAATGGATTAAACCGCCGGCCGATGCTTCATCTGAAGGCCCTTCAAAAAATTACGCAGCACCTGGTCCTTGCATGTGCGATAATGCTTGTGTCCCGGTTTTCTAAAGAAAGCGCTGATCTCGTGTTTGCTGAATCGCAGTCCCGCTGTGGTCATAATAGCCAGCATGTCATCCGCCTGCAGATTCAGGGCAATCTTGAGTTTTCGCAAGACGATGTTATTGGTCAGCTGCGTTTCAGGTTCAGGTTGCGGCCCCTCTTTCTTACCGCGCCTGTCATTGATGAATCCATTGAGAAAAGTCGCCAGCAGCACATCCTCACACAGCTGGAACGCGGGATCATCCTCTTTTTTCATCCAGTCACTCACCTGAGCACGGGTGACCTCATGGCCAGCCTTTCCAAAAATGGCCATCATCCCGGCATCACTGATATCAAAAATATATCGAATGCGGCGCAAAATATCATTGTTTTCCAAAATTCACTCCTCATAAAAAGACGGTCACTCCAGAGTGACCGCCAGCAATGATCTATTTGATTTCAAAAGGCACTGGCCTTTAAAATTCCATCAAATCCTCTTCCTCTTCCAGCACTTCCTGTACAAATCCCAGACCAATGCCATTGGGATCCACAGCCTGCATCAGCCGTGTGCCATTGGGTAGATCACGGGGTTCCTCGAGAATTTTCACGCCCATTTCAATGAGATACTCACGCATATCATCCATATTGTCTACTTCAAACCCCAGGGAGACCGTGGGCACTTCCGGCGGCGTGACCGGTCCTCGCTCAATGAGTTCAATCTTATTGCTCCCGCCGTCGCCCATAAAGGCAATCTTCACACCGGGTGCTGGTGCCATTTTCTGCAACAGTTTGAATTCGAGAATGTCCTCATAAAAACGGACTGAAGCGTCCAGATTGCCCGTGGCAATTGTGATAAAATCGATTAACATATTCATACTCCTTACAATAACAGGCCTGTCTATGCGGCATGAACCTCTTGGATTTCTCACTCTATCATACACACAATTTCATTAGAATTCAAGTCTTTTTCTTGACGCCAGAAAATTCACCCATGGCCTCATATGACCGTTTGATGGAGACGAATGGGCGTTTGGTTGAGAAAACTTCAATTTCCGGTCCATTTCTCCTAATTTGAAGGCAATGGGCAGGCAGTTTACTCATCACTTGAATAAAGGAGACAAGGTATGTTCACCCTGAAAACCAGTATAACCTCTTTCTTTTTCCGTGCGCTCATCCTAACGGCCATTACGGCAGGTGCCCTGCTTTCAACAGCGCCGGCGTTTGGCTGGCAGGCGTCTGGCGCAGCAGACGCGTCGGTTGTTTTCCTGGAATACGAGATGAGCTCCAACGGGCTGATCTGGGGAGACAGCATCATCAAACGTTCTATCATTATCAAAAATAACCAACGTTTCATGCTTGAAGAGACCGACACAAACACCATGACCACCCCCGCTGAAACCGTAGATTCAAAGGAGACCTTTCTCCTCGACGCTGATCAAAACATCGTAGAATACACCGCCCTGCATATCAACAATACCGACACCACACGCGTGGCCGCCGAAGTAATGGGGCGCGACCTGGTGGTGCGTGGCAGTGAGACCGGTGCACAGCTGCACGACTGGATGCGCGTCAACCGGGGCCACTACCACTTCACCTCGCTTTACATGCCCATAGGGCGGCTTGATCTGAGTGAAGAGACTTCGGTGAAACGCTTTATCGATTTTGGTGATGACCATTTTACCATTCACGAAAATAAGATGACGCTTGTGGGCCGGGAGACGGTTCGAATGGGTGAGATTTCTTTTGACTGCCAGATCATCACCATTGACTTTGGCCATATCAAGGGCAGACTCTGGATAGCCAAAGACAAGTGGGGATACTTTCTCATCAAAGAAGAGGCCAATCTGGAAGGCACCGGCCCCTTTGAGATTACCCTGGTCCAGTACCGTCGTTCCGCACAGTAAACTGCATTGGGGGCTTGGCGCATGTTCTGGAATATCATTGGCATACTGCTTCTCCTGGGCATCTTTAAAGACATGAGAAAAGGCCAAACCTGGCTGCACAAACCTTTCCGGCGCAGCACCAACCCCCTGGTTTTTTGGCTGCTCATCACCTTCTATCTCATGCTGGCCCTCTCCTGTTTCACAATTGTTATCACGCCGGCATAACAGGAGGCGTTATATGAAAATCTAACTCATCAAGGCCAGTGGGTATGGGCCGTATGGCCGCTATACAAAACAACACGGCGGCGCCCCCCCCCAAACACCTGCTCTACAGCAGCAGTGCACTGTTGACAGACACGCCATGGCGGGCTCTTGGCCGGCCTCACCTTAGAATTTGACTGATCAAATCAGAATGGAATCTCATGAAACCCATGACAATAATACTGACCTTGCTCTTCACCCTTCCCCCCTTGATCCTGGCTCAGAATCAAGTGGCGCAGGGGCGCTACAGTGTCACCGGCGGCCTCTCTTACACCGCCCAGAAATATGAAACTGAAAAGAAACCCGCGCACACATTGATTGTCAATCCAGCCATTCATTATTTTGTGCGTCACCGCCTGGCGCTGGGCCTGTCGGTTCAACTGGAGGATATTCAACACAGCAGCTATGAATCAACACCGGATCGCCGTCATACCCGCAGCGTAAGCTTTGGCCCCGACCTGCGATACTATCTGGGGAGTCATCGATTCTACCCGTTTTTCTCTGTCGGGGTTTACCGGTCGTTTACCCAAGAGCACCCAAGCAAGATTCAGTATCGCCGGCATGAATTCCTGATGGGCCTAGGGGTAGATTACTTTATCTCCCCCAGTCTGGCGCTGGAGGTCACCGTCAACAGGCATCTCATCCGGGATCGATCGACATGGGAAAATCCCTACGGAGGCAAAGGTGAAGAGACCTATAATGCGTCACAGATGCGATTCATGGTAGGATTTTATGCCTTCCTTTTCTAAGACCCAATCAAAGGGCTCAAATGTTTCTTTGCGCTGTTTGTTCAGGCGTTATCGGCCGGCTATTCTGTTCACCTGGGTTCTGGTTGTGGCCGAGGCCGTATTGTTTCTCCTCTATCCGCTTCTTATGGGCCTGTCTATTGATGACTTGCTCAAAGGCGAACATCGGGGGCTCATTGTGCTTTCCGGCCTCACGCTCCTCTCTTTGCTGGTGGGCGCAGGCCGGCGGTTCTATGACACGCGCATCTATTCTCAAATATATGCAACAATTTCACCTGAACGGGTGGAAAAGGAGAAGCAGCGCAACACCTCGGTTTCCAAGATCACCGCCCGTGCCAATTTGATGACGGAATTTGTGGAGTTTCTGGAAAACGCTTTTCCAGAAATCATTGGAAGTGTGATTGCGCTGGCAGGAACCTTGATCCTGATTTTTGTATTGAATACGCAGATTTTTATTGGCTGTCTGGCTGTGACCCTGCTGATTGGACTGCTCTATGCTCTCACCAGCAAGAAGACCTGGCTTTTAAACAGCGGGTTCAACAATGAATTGGAGCGTCAGGTTGCGGTGATTGCAGGAGATGATCGAAAATCGATTGCACTGCATTTTCAAAAAGTGGCCCGCTGGAATATTCGACTCTCTGATCTGGAAACCGTCAACTTTTCAATCAGCTGGCTGCTGTTGGCGGGCATGCTCGTTTTTGCCATACCGGTCGCCATTCAAAGTGGCACGTCAGCCCACGGCGCTATTTTAACAATGATGATGTACGTATTTAATTATATAGAAAGTGTAATTGCTTTGCCGTTATTCTATCAGCAAATGATTCGATTGAGAGAGATATCCCATCGCCTTGAACAGGACGATGATGAAACAGACGGGCGTTGAATAGGATAAAAATGATTCTGTCAGGCATCCTTTGAATCAACGGTTCTCTCTTTGCGCAAGGCAACAAAAAACCCAATCTCCCTCTTTGGGAGAAGGCGGTCGCCATATCCACAGCCAATGCGAAATGGCTGCCCATAAAAATCAGAACCGGCAAAGTAAGCAAAGGAGCGTACAGAGGAAAAACCCACACTCGAGTGATCCAGGTTACGCGGCAGTCACTTGAAGCTCGTGGACGCGGGCTATTGCCACACGGCACACCCAATGTTTCTGTCCGGCCCCGCCTTAGAGAGGCTGAATATATTTTCCTCCAAAAGACATAGAGATCTTTTTTATCTTTAAATTGTTCTTTCAATTGTTATCTTGTATCTTCGCATGATCAACAAACTGAAAGGAATTTATTGAGATGCCAAGAAAACGCCGCCACTTCTTTCTGATTGGACTTGCGTCCTCGTTTCTACTGCTTCCCACATTTTTGTTTTCTCAAATCTCTGTCTCAGAACGCAATGCCCTGATATTCCTGTACAGCAGCACCAAAGGGGACGCATGGACACAGACTGAAGGCTGGAAAACCCCTCCTTTGCATTCGGACGGTTTTGCCTTGCCCGGTACAGAGACTGGCTGGCACGGCGTTACAGTAGCAGCAGACCATGTGACTGAACTATGGCTCAACAGCAATAACCTGGATGGAACAATCCCTGCGGCGCTTGGCAATCTGCCCTATCTCAATAATTTAATTCTTGATTCCAATAAACTCACAGGCTCTATCCCGGCTGAATTGGGCAATCTCTCTTCTCTTGTATGGTTATATTTGAACAGCAATCAGCTAACCGGTTCTATTCCTCCCCAATTAGGTAATCTGTCTTCTCTTACAAGATTGATTCTCAATACCAATCAACTCTCTGGCGCTCTTCCTTCAGAGTTGGGCAATCTGACTTCTCTTGAATGGTTTTACATCCACTCCAATCAGCTCTCTGAAGAGCTCCCGTCACAGTTGGGCAATTTAACTGCCATGCAACACTTCGTTCTGTTTGGCAATAGATTGCATGGCGCTGTACCGACCTCTTTCACCAACTTGACAAGTCTCACCTCCGGTCTCGTTGATTTACGCTGGAATGCGCTTTTCACAGACAGTGAGCCGTTACGCACTTTCTTAAATGGAAAGCAGGCGGGGGGAGACTGGGAGAGTACACAGACTATTGCCCCGGCCCATGTGACTGCCGGCGCTGTGACCCACAATTCAGTCACCGTGAGCTGGAATCCCATCGCCTACACCGGCAATACTGGCGGTTACGAGGTCTGTTATAGCACATCCCCCGGAGAGCCTTACAATTACTTCGGCATCACGGCGAACAAGTCAACAAGCTCCATGCAGGTGACCGGTCTGAATGCAGCCACACAGTATTATTTTGTGGTCTCCACAATTACCCAGCCCCACGTCAATAACGCCAACCAGGTTTACAGCATTGCACTCTCCAACGAGGCCTCCACTGAAACCTCGCTTCCGGTAAGTCTCTCTTCTTTTAGCGCACGCCCTGAAGAGAGCGGCGTCACCCTTGAATGGGTAAGTGAGAGTGAAATCGAAAATGCAGGGTACATCCTTGAAAAGAAAGAGGGTGAGCAGGCCGTCTGGCAACCCCTTGCCAGTTATCAAAGTCATGAAGCGCTTATCGGGCAGGGCAATGCCTCATGGCAAAATACGTATACGTTTACAGATGAAGCTGTCGAGCCGGGAAAGACCTATTGCTATCAATTAAGCGATGTTGACATGGCCGGGCGCATCAATCTATATGATGTGATCACAATAACACTTCCCGACGCCTCCAATGAGACAACGCTCTTACCTGCGTTTCCCAACCCCTTTAACCCAGCCACCAAGATCAATTATCAACTGGCCGCATCAGGACATGTAGAGATTGCTGTCTTTGACCTGCTGGGGCGCAAAGTAAAGACGCTTCTGAGCGGTGATCAACCGGCCGGAAGTTACGCGGTCTACTGGCACGGCAATGACGTTGCAGGGCACAAGGCTGCTACCGGAACCTATATTTTAAGAATGACTGCAGGCAAGCAGGTGAAGATACAACGCGTCGTTCTACTGCGTTAAATGATTTGCAATATACCCTAAATGAATGCGTAGAACAGGAAACCAAACTGCCAGGCTCCACCTTGCCGCGTTTGGCGTATCACCAGAGCCACGCCTGTGTATATGAATCTGTAAGCTGTATTGATGCGTCTATCTTTCACACTGGCTGTTCTTCAGCCAGTGAAGCGCATGACCATTACGTTGAATATTTTATTTGCTCAAAACAAAGAACGCCCCCTTCAATGAACCGGAAACCCGTCTGCCAAACAATGGCTGCTGCGCAACGGAACGTTTGAAGAATGGCAAAACGCGGTGTGCCCATCAACTGATTTCCAATCTAAAGATGGGCACACTTTTCATTTAATTCACTCGCCCTCAAAATAGAGACCCAGTGTTGTCATAAACGCATGACTGCCAGATTGATTTTTATCCGCCTCTAATTAGACACGGATAAAATTAGAATTATTCTGCAGCTCCCCCATAGCCATAAATTCAATAACTGAACGCCTTTAGCATCCCATTCTGAATGACAAAACTCTGGGCATCCAGCTCACCCATCGCCTTAAACGTTCCCGGCATAGGCTATCACCATTGACTTATCTTTTGATTGTTTTTGATTTGGCTAGTGGGCCATTTTGCCCTGTATTGGCCTGCGAAATCTCTGTATGCGCACCCGCGTGACCCGACCCGCATGATCAAGCGTTTAGCGCATTATCTATTGCGCTCCCCTGGCTCTGCACAGTGACAAAAGATATTAGGGCTAAAAAAGCCAAATGTATTGCGCTGCAACGCAACAGATTTCAGGCCCTGTTTTGTCAGCCATTATCGCCTATACGGTGCGACATTATCGCCTATACCGTGCGACATTATCGCCTATACGGTGCGACAGAATTGACAATTCTTTGCGACAGATGAAGTTATTCTGCGCCACACAATCACTTTATCGGCCTGGCAGAACAGGGCAATCTATGCGGCAGAATGGATGACGCAGTTTGGCGGAATAAGTTCATCTGCCGCAGACCACAGCCTCATCAGTGTGGAGAGGTACATTCATTTTTATCAGCGCCATCGTCTATACAATCCACCCGGTCGCCATGCCTATCCCCCAAAGGACCGCCAAACGCCCGGTTGGCAAGGGGCACAGAACGCAGAAACGGCAACCTTCTGAGAGCAGGTTGCCGTTTTGTTTACATTGGGGACAATGTCTGAGTTTATCAGGAGACGGTAAGCACCTCTGTCAATTCACCTTTCCGAATCTCGCTTTCGCGCCATAACGAACGGACAAGGAGCGTGTATTCACCGGCGGGCAGCTCCGGTATCAGGAACATCAGATGCGTGGGCATAATGCGCCCTGCAATAGTCACCCGTGTTTCTGTGTTGTCAGCAGCCACAAAGAAGATGCCCTGATTGGCGTCGGCCATGTCAAACTTCAGGTTCTGGCCCCGCAGTTCTCCCATACCCAAGGGGGTCAGCACGCTGTTCCGCTCTGCGGTGTTAATGTCAAAATATTCGTCCAATATGGGTGCAGGTTTAATCACACTGACCTTCTCTGCACCGCCCTGGCTGGCAATGCATTGCCTGATACGCTGACCAATCACTGCACTGGCCTTTATCTGGTGCCGCGCTGCATCAAAGGTATCTGTGCGTCCATTGAATACGCCTTTAATAGACACTCGGTAATTGCATCCGGGGGTATTTACAAAATTACCCACCAGCAGCTCCTGTTCAACGGCGCTGTAGAAATCATCCAGAACGCTGAGAATATCGGGACGGACAACCGTTGAGCCGCGCTCCACCATGCGGTCAATGATATCGTCCAGATCGAGCGTGTTCTTGGGCGACACCCTGGCTGTGAAATCATTGGGCTCTGCGGTGAGATAGTTCTGAACGAGGCCATAAGCGATAGACATGTGTTCCTCCTTAATGAAGTGATATGTGGGAGATGGCGTCAACACCGTGCCGACGCTCACACCACTTACAGAAGCTCCACACCCAGGAGAGTTTGCTGGTTGCGTAATTTCTTCTACCTGACACGGGAGAAACGCCGGGTGGAAGAAACCGGAATATGCAGGAACAGGTGTATCTGTGGAGTCTTGGCATAGACAAAGAACAAAGGTCAGAAATATAAAAAATTAAATCTATACAACAAGTACAATAAGGGCCATTATACAAAAAGAATTTAGCCGAGTCAACACTTTTTACAACTATTTTTGTCATCTAAAGTAGACATTGTCAATTATTGATGACAGTATGTTCCTGCTGACGCACTTTGTAAAATGGATTTTGAGAATTAAGGGCAGGCGTGTCACTTTTTGTTGACAGTTTTAACGAAAACCGCCCAACACCGGGCATTGCATGCCCGTGCAACGGCCAATTGGTCCGACACACGATGTTGGGAGGGTTCTCTTTCTTGTAATGTGGCATGGCCGCTTTTTTCCACACCCTAAAAGTCCCCGGCACTTCTGAAGTGCCGGGGACTTTTTATCACAATGCAGCCTAGCCTACCTCCACCTTCAACCCTTGTTCCACTTCCTTCAGTTTCTCAAAAATACCCTCTATCACGCGCTCCCTGCCCTTAAAGAGCGCATCGGGACCACCAATATTAATGTTCACAAAAGGTGGTTCATAGAGCGCCTTGGCGGTCATGACGCCCCCCCGCTCTGTAAAGGCCATGGGCAGAGCCGCCACCTAAAGACTCTTTGGAAGGTATCACATTTTGTGATACCAACGTCTCAGCCTCATCTGGTGTTAACTCAAACATGAAGTCTGAAGGAAAACGGGCCTACACCGGGTGTTGCATGCACGTGCAACGGCCAATTTGTTCGACACCCGGTGTTGGGAAATCATGAGGGGATGGCACCATGCAAGGCCTCAATTCAACTTTTTTTATTTTTGCATGGGATAAAGCCACATGCCACACGAATTATTTACTGAACAGGGCACCCGGCGAATTACATTAATCGTATCTCAATTACTACAAAACCTTCTCCCTCAACTCCTCATAAGTCGAGATCACATCATATTTCACATCAGTATGCCCCAAGGCTTCAAAATGCTTCTTAGCATAATTAATCTTTCGCTCTTCAATTTCTTTTAATTGTAGGCTCTCCATGCTGCCTTTGGTTTCAGCAACAAAATAGACATATTTAAAATCTTGATTATCGAAGACGATTGCCCAATCAGGGTTGTAATTGCCAACTGGCGTGGGGATTTTAAAATCATTGGGGAGCTTCGCATAGACCGAAACTTCACCACTCTCCAGTTCCTTTGCGAATGCTCGTTCAATCTTTGAATCTGTTTTTAGGAAGTCATAAACGTGTTTCTTCACCTCTAGCACATTCTCGCTCAAAGAGCCGTTAAAATTATTTATTGTAAAAATTTCATCACTATAAGTCTGATCTGTTTTTGAATAGATGATATTATTAATTAAGGTTGCAGCTTTCTCAGTGTTGATAATTTTTGAGACCTCTTTGATGAAGCTTTCGGGATTGTTTTTGAAATTAGCAAATGTATCCATACGCACACCCTGCAGTATTTTAACGACTGTTTTGCGGGTGAGTTTGGTTGCTTTTGTTATTTCGGCAACCAGGTCATATTTTATTGCGCCAAGTATTGCATCTGCTTTCTCGGTGTAGCTTTTTTGTTTGGTCATACTCTCACCAGCTTTTAAACTGGTTTCATCAATTTTCTCTTTCTGCTCTCCTTCTGTGATTGTAACAATTACCTTCTTTACTTTGAGATTGGTATCAAGTGCCCTGATACTTTTCTTAATCAGTTCTTCACTGTCAAAATCAACTTCATACACTGTTTTTACTTTAATCTTATTCCATAAATTCTTGAACTCAGTTTTGGCGAAATTCTCATTGGGTTTGAGGATTGCTTCATGGATATTATTTTCTTTCTCGTTGGTGGTTGCCTTAAAATTGGCAGTGTTATACATATTTTCCATTAATTCACAAACGCATTCTTTAAACGGAGCTAATTCTTTGTAAGTAAACTCAACCTTGTCACTTTTAATATCTTCGATGAGCGTTTCAGTTATCAGATAATTCTCATCAACATATCCCTTTGTCCGTAACTCAAAGATGAAATTCATTGCGGATTCTTCTGTAAAGACAAACTTCTCACCTGCTTGATTTTTCAGCACTCGATCTACAAGCACTTGCGGTATGAGTTTGATCGGCCGTTCAGATAACGATTCAACAATTTCATTTTGGAGTTCTTTGGCGAAGGTATCGTATGACTCACTGGCCACAACTGTCAACGTATTAAGATGGAAAAACTCATTATCGAGCACAGATTCATCCATCCGTTCACCATCTTTGTTCACACAAATTCGCAACCCCCGTCCTATTTCCTGTCGTTTGCTGATGGTGGATTGGCTGTGTTTCAACGTACATATTTGAAAGACATTGGGGTTATCCCAACCTTCTCGGAGTGCTGAGTGAGAAAAGATGAACCGGGTTGGTTCTTTAAAACTGAGCAGTCTCTCTTTATTTTTCATAATCAGATCATAGGCACTGACATCGTCACTGCCACCTTCAGCACGCTTCTCCTTGGAATCAACAAATTTGCCCTTCTTATCAATAGAGAAATACCCATTATGAACTTCCTGAACGGGATGCCGATTGAGATACTCATTAAAATCGGCTTCAAACATGTCTTGTTGCTGAATAGCTCGCTGGTACTCCTGCTCAAATATTTCTGCGTACTCACCGTTAGCCTGATTATTTTTATCATCATATGAACGATACTTTGCTACTTCATCAATAAAAAAGAGGGAGAGAACTTTGATCCCTTTGGGATACATGAGTTTTTCTTTTTCAAGGTGCGACCTGATCGCCTCTCTGATTTGGATACGCCTGACATGATCGGCATCAACCTCACCAACACTCTGCCCAACATGAATCTCAATACCATTGGTGAAGACGACTCTGTTCTTTAAACCATTTATTTCTTTAACAACGAATCCCTGGTATTGAGCCATGTCATTGGAGAGCTGGTATAAATCATCTTTCTCATTTATCTTTCGAATAATTTTCTTTATACCTGATTGTTGTCTGATTTCAAGTTCAATGTAGGCAACTGGATTGTGATGAGCACTGATCTGGATTCTGTCTAAAAATAGGTAACTGTTTGTCCCTGCATTTCCGACGACTTCTATGCCTTTGACATTAATTTTTTTAACGAGTCGCTGATTAAAGGCATCAATCGCATCGAGTCGATATATTTTATTATATTCTTTCTTGTGAGTGGCTGAATACCGCAAGACAAAGAGAGGGTTGAATTCATGTAATAAAGATTCGGCCTTTTCGCCAAAGCGTTGCGGTTCATCAATGATTAGAATCGGTCTGGCACGTTTGATTATATCTATCGGCTTTTCAGATTGGATCACATCAAGTTTTTGATATATTTTTCTTGATTCTTTACTCTTTGTGGCAAATGCCTGGTAATTCATGATGATGACTTCTATATTTGCAGTATTCGCAAAACTCTTGATGTTAACCAGGTTCGACTTATTTTTAGTATCATAGATAAAGAACCGAATTTTCTTACCATAAATCTCCTGAAAATGATCAGCTGTAATCTCAAATGATTTATGCACACCTTCCCTGATCGCCACCGAAGGAACCATCACAATAAACTTACTCCACCCATACTCTTTATGAAGCTCGTACATGGTTTTTGTATAGACATACGTCTTACCAGTACCGGTTTCCATCTCTATGGTGAAATGGCGGCCGTCAAGATTATTGTTAGTTTTTAAACCCTGTGCTTTCTGGATTTCCTGCACATTTTTGAGAATATCACTATCACTTAATTCAATCTTTTTGTTTGAAAAAATTTCATCAATTAACACACCGGTACGCCCTACCAATTCTTTGCGCTGCCCCTTGGTTTGACCCGAGAAACAATCAACCACAGCCATGGTCACATCTGCCTGATATTGCTGATGTTTAAACTTGAGTTTCATGCACCGCTCCTATATCACTGAAATGACAGTTTCAGGTGAAAGGCGCTTGAACCGTTCTTCAACGTTTATCCGGTCTTTATCATCTTTGAAACAGGCATCTCGAAAAACAACTTTAAAAGGTTCAAGTTCAGCAATGTCATCAACAATAGCAAAATCGATATCCTCATCAAAACAGGCAACCAGGGCGTTGTGCTGTACCACAAACACAGAATTCTTTAACATCTTCTTTTTCGCAATAGGAAGTGACAACTCCAAACCTAGATCAAGAATAACCTGGGTCAATAAATCTTCAGGAGTACGGTCTTCTTTGATGTTGCTCTCAAGTATTGAAAGTTGGTCTTGTGATAAGCTTTCTGGATGATAGAACACATCTTTCAGATTTGTGTCGTCGGTTTTAAAAACCCTAAATCCAATATCAAGTTTGTCCATATCAACAGATTCTTGACCTAATTTAAGTTGCAGGTTTTTATTTTTCAGATCTTCAACAATCTTTTTCCCGGCACGTCGGATACGTTCTTTACTAATTTCCGCAATATTTAAAGGGGAACCTATACTTTGGAGAAATTCAATAGCAACTTTATTATGCTTGGCTTTTTTTTCAGTATCATCTAATGGTTCGGGTAGCTGAATTAATAGATAGCTTAGGTTATAATTCTCTTCAATATTTAACTCCATAACCGCTTGTGCAATTCCACCAGATCCTGCAAAAAAATCCATGACAATCTCGTGATCACTTGCACCTAACTTTATAATTTTCTTTAAAACCTCAACTGGTTTTGGGTGGTTAAAGACCTTATTGCCCCCAAAAAGAGCATTGAGCTCACGGGTTCCTTTTTTGTTCCCGGCTTCTTCCGCCCATAGATCCGATGATTCCTTGCCTTCCACATTTAGATAGTGCTTCTGATAAACTTGCCATTTTTCTTCACCGTTTTTCTTTACTTTCTTCCACTCAATAAAGTTATCTTTAATTAAATTCTCATAGGTTTCCTTCCCACAAACCCACCGACTGTCCCAACCTTCTGGAGCAAGAGGTAGTATTTCATCACCATCAGGAGTAGTGATTGGGTAAAACATGGTTGGACGATCTTCTCGTCGGTTTTCTCCCCCAGTGCGCCTAAGAGAGCGTGTCAAATATTTCCCCCGATCATCTTCTTCATTGTAGAGTGCTACTTCAGAAATGGTCATTGGTAATTTTTGAAGAAGAGTAGAATCAAATTTAGAATATATAAGGACATAGTCTAACTCACGGGCTATTCCTCTGCTGCCAGTTCCCATTCTTGTTCCAGTAGCTCTTGAGATCATCCCGATAAAATTATACTCTCCGAACACCTCATCACAAATCTTCCGCAAATTATGCACTTCATTATCATCGATACTAATAAAAATAACTCCATCATCTTTTAACAAATCCCTGGCGATATTCAACCGCTCATACATCATACTCAACCAATCAGAATGAAACCTCCCGTTACTATCGGTATTCCTGAACAGCTTTCCACCATCTTCATCCTCTACACGCATTGCTACTTCATACTCTTCTTGGCTCTGCTTGAAATTATCTTTATAAATAAAATCATTCCCAGTATTGTAGGGTGGATCGATATAAATCACTTTCACTTTACCAAGATAGGATTCTTGTAATATCTTGAGAACCTCAAAATTATCACCCTCAATAAACAAATTCTTGGTTTTTGCAAATTCAATACTGTCCTCAACCGCCGGCCGAAGTGTTTTAGTTATAGGCATATTTGTCTTTAACAAAGAGGCTTTCTTCCCCGGCCAATCCACTCTATACCGTTCATCATTATCTTCAACCAAAACATCTGACAACGTTTGCTTTAACAGATCAAAATCAATAGTAGCTTTTATATTTCCATCCTCATCCTGAGTCTCAGTGATCACATGAGGAAAAAGCTTTGCAATCTGTTCAATATTCTTATTGACTAAATCCGGAGTCTGCATCTTTAATCTTTCCATTATGACATATCCTTCTTTATAGCATACAATTGGCGTTGCTTATCCAACAATATTTTATTTAAATCCACTTTTCGGTTAAACTGCTTTTCTTTTCTTATCTTATTCCCAAGAGTCATTATTTCTTTTTCCAAATTCTTAATCTGAACATCCAGCTCGATCATATCATGAAACTGATCCTGCTCTTTGGCTTCGCTGGTAATGAACGCCCTGATTAGTTTTTGATATACTTTCTCTAAATCGATCCCGGTAAAATCAAATGATAGAAGTTGGTTCCACTCAGAGAAATAATAGTTCTCAGTACGAACACCATCTTTCAACGTAATCCCAAAAGCAAAATCATCTTGATAGACAAACACATATAAAATTGGGTAAGGAATAGCTTTGTCAATAATCTTCAGGACATTTTGAGGAATCACCTGTGCTTTAAGTACAACCTCAAATATTTGTATTTCAGTGACATTCTCTGATTTAGAGATACCCAGAGTATCTTCAGCAAGTTTGTATTTCCAGGTTATCTTTTGTATTTGGTTTATAAATGAATTCTGCAACCGAGAACTCAGCTTCACCCGTTCATAAAACTTAGTTTTCGCTACAAACTTATTGACTAAGGCACCATTAGGCAGATCAAAATCCATTTCTACTTCACCACGATAAAAGTAATCAGTTCAAAATCTTCCAAGCCTTTGATGTTGTTGACTAATGCGGTTGTACCGCCAGCCGAGAACAGGCTATCTACATCCTTTTCATCTTTCACATTCAAGATCGATTCAATTGAACTGCTCAGGAGTGCTGAATATTTCTCCATATGCTTACCATCATTTGTTTCTTCATTAAAGGGCTCATATACTTCCTTAATTGGTTCATCTTGCCCTTTCGAAAGAGCACGGAGAATATCGAGGGTATTTTTCACATCCAAATGGTTAGAGATAATCTCACCATTTTCTTGAATGTACACAAGGTAAAACGGGTGTAATTGATTTGTGTTATCAATATTTACGTCACTATTGATATTCTTTAAAACATAGATCACTCCTTCAGGGATCTCTTTTTCGAGGTCTTTCCTGCAGACAGTGTGCATACCGTTGGGTACACTCTCCATACTGCCATGCTGATTGACATAATTCACCAAATCCATACGAAAATCGTTCAACCCCAGATCAGTAATTGAAACCCCGGAGCCCATCTCTTCTATATCAACAACTTCTTCCTGTAATTTTTCCAGCTGCTTTTTTCTGAAAAGTAAATCTGAAGACTCATTAGTCAATACATTATCTTCACCGGTAGCGGTGGCATCAACCATGAACATCTTGGTTTCAACTCGATTTTTCAGGTTAATATAATCATCGAGAGAGAGTTGTGGCCAGAAGTTTATCAGCTGAATATCTTTATTGATTGAACCAATCCGATCAATCCTGCCGAACCGCTGAATAATGCGTACAGGGTTCCAGTGTATATCATAATTGATCAGTGTATCACAGTCTTGCAGATTTTGCCCTTCAGAGATGCAGTCGGTTGCAATAAGAATATCTATCTCAGGGGCAGACTTATCTTTGCGTTCTTTTGAGCGAGGTGAGAAATTAAGAAGAATGTTATTAAAGTTGTGATGAATTTTCAAAGTTGTTTTATTTTCATCAGAACCGATCACTTTTGCTGATTCTAGGTTAAAGGTTTCCTTGTTGTACGTAGCCAAATTTTCATAAAGGTAATTGACAGTATCAGCGAAGGCACTGAATATCAGTAGCTTCTTGTTGTTGGGATTTATTGGATTTTCAATTTTGTGTTTGATATAGTGTTTCAGATCTTGCAGTTTCTTATCGTGTTCAGGAGTGATCTTTTGCATTTCCTTCAAAATGGCACCTGCAACCAGTAGGTCTGCTGTAAGATCAGTTTTCCAACCAGTTGTATTCATATCAGCCAGATTAATTTTAACTTTATCGCCAATACTGAATTCATCATCCAGCCAGTCATCAATCTCGGAATCTAAGTTCAGATCATCTAGTTTCTCTGTCTCTGCAAATGAGGCACAGCCATTTTCTTCAAATTCCTCTATCTTCTCTAAAATGTGTTCAATACCTTTTATAAATTTATTCAAGGTAATCCGAAAAGAATCGACTGAACTCTCAAGCCTTTTGAGAAGGTTAACCCGCATAAGCGTCTGTAGGCTTTTTTCCCGATGAGCCTGTTTAAACTTTACATTCTCACCTACATCAGTATCATAGAGGTCACTATACCGCTGTCGTTTATTATCGAGAATGTAATCAAAAGGTGAATAGATGGACATATTTAATTTTGTGAGTTCCTTATAAAGCTCTGAAATCTCCATGAATCCATTAAGGTCAGTTATATCTGCCCTGTGTGTAATCGGTTTTAAACGATTAGGGAATCGGCCGATTGCATCCATATTATAGTATTTCTCAATATGCTTCCGACTTCGGGCAATCGTCACACTATCGAGCAACTTGAAAAAATCAAAATTGGCATTCAATTGCTTGAGTAACTGCTGACTCGTCCTCTCTTCAATGGGGCTTTTCGACCATTCATTAAAAATCTTCTGAGAGCTAGTTAAAACCATATCGATTGATTTGCTGATCTCCAGTTTATCATCAACATCACCTGTATGACCTTCATAAGCCAGAGCAATTTGATTCTTTAGATCAGTAAATTTATTATTAACCGGTGTTGCAGAAAGCATCAATACTTTCGTCTTCACCCCGGCCTTCATTACCTGATTTAACAATTTCTGATAGCGAGTAACCCGGTCCTTGCGAGGATCATTATTGCGAAAATTATGTGACTCATCAATAACCACCAGATCATAATTGCCCCAATTAATTCTACTCAAATCGATTCCATTGGAGTCACCGAAATCACGGGATAAGTCTGTATGATAGAGAACATCATAATTAAATCTATCTTGAGTAAGAGGGTTATCTTCATAATTATTGACAAAGGTTAACCAGTTATCACCCAATTTCTTTGGACATAGAACCAGGATGGATCTGTTGCGCTCCTGAAAATACTTAATCACCCCAAGAGCTGTAAATGTTTTTCCGAGACCTACACTATCTGCCAGAATACAGCCATTATATCGAGCCAACTTATTGATAATACCAAGAACCGCATCTTGCTGAAAGTCATATAGCTTGTTCCAGATTACTGAATCTTTAAATCCGGTCTTTTCATCAGCAAGCTCTTCTTCAGCAATGTCTTCTAAAAACTCATCAAAGATATTGTATAACGTTAGATAATAGATAAACTCAGGAGAGTTCTCTTTATACAAATTTACGATATATTCTGCTACTTCATCAGTCACATCTTTTAAAATCTTTTCATCCTGCCAAATTTCTTCAAAGGTCTGTAGATACTGTTTTGTTGTTTCATAGTCATCCGTTTTAATAACTTGGTTCAGGATAGCATTGTCCTTCTCATACCCGAATCCCGCACTGCTGAATTCATTGATTCCGGTATAGACAAACTTTCTCTCACCATTGATTAAATTCAGATGTGGTTGGATGTATTTATGACCTGCATTTGTTTTGAATTGGACCTTCTTTTCAATCCATTTCTTACACTCACGGGCAATAGCTTTTCCCATCAACTCATTCTTTAGATTAATTTCAAAAATTGATCCGCTGATTGATTTCTTGATATTGTTCGCATCAATGCGAAATTGTCTCTGCTCACGTTTGTTCTTATCAACCTCTATGAACGTGGGATCGGTGAAGATAAATCTCAATTGATCTATCTTATTGAGTGCGGTTTTGAGACTGTCGTAACCATAGATAGTAAAAATCCCAGCGGCAATGTCTATTTTGCTATCGCGTTGAATGTTCTCTTTGAGGTCATCGCCGACTTTGGTTGTTTTGTTGTTGAAGTTTTTGATCATGAGTCTAGGGTATCCCTGGAATTAATATTGATCTTTACCATTGTTAGAATTATTAAAATCACTATCTCAATGCTCCGTATACTTCAGCGCATTCCCCTTTGACTTCTCTACAGGATACTTCATCCCATTCTTCTCCATCTTCTCAAAAGCCGCTTCTACCGGGTCAATGCCCAGCCGGTCTGCCAGACGAACAAGACGTATTTTTCAAGTAACTGCTGAGTCATACAATTTTATCCTTTAAAGGCCTTGAATGCACCCTTGTGACAAGTCACACATTCATGATCACAATGATTTCACAATCTCCTTTTATCCGGAACGTCGGACTTGTCACAAGGGTGCAAGACAAAACCGATTACAAGTATCAATCCTTAAACAACTTCAAATAGCGCTGAAAGATGAAAACACGGTTACGCTTGAACCCCGTCTGTTCCTCCAGAATACCTGCCGTTTGAAACGCTTTAATCAGTGCATTGGCCGTGGGTGTAGAAACATGCAGCTGCTTCTCAACTTTGGCTGCCGAGGTCATGGGGTTCTTCCATAACGCATCCAACAGCAGGCGCGCCTTTGGCGCCCGCTTGCCAAAAGTCAGCATGATCTGCGACTCGGTCTCTTCTTTCAAATTCAAGATCTGCTGTAACGTTGTTTTACCCTGTTTGGTGGTTTCAACGATCCCTACCATAAAGAAACGAAGCCATTGACCCAGCTGATTTGACGTACGCACGCCATTGAGAGAGTCATAATAAGAGGCGCGATGTTTCTCAAAAAAAGCAGAGAGATAGAGAGTCGGTTTTTCCAATAATCCGCGGCTGACCAGATAGAGTGTAATGAGCAGGCGGCCCAGCCGTCCATTTCCGTCCAAGAACGGATGGATGGTTTCAAACTGATAGTGCGCCATGGCAATGCGAACCAGGTCGGGTACATGAATGGCGTCATTATTTAAAAAGAATTCCAGATCATCCATCAATGGGGCCACTTCGGTATGCACAGGCGGAACGAATGAAGCATCCTGTATGCGCGATCCTCCAATCCAGTTTTGTGACCGTCTGAACTTTCCCGGGTTCATATGCCTGCCACGGACACCCTGCATCAATGTCTTATGGGCCTCTTTTAAGAGTCGTGTGGAAACAGGCAAAGTCCTTAAATGTTCAATGGAAGAATCCATGGCTTTTACATAATTTTGAACTTCCTGCCAATCATCCCTTCTCTCCGGAAGAATGTCTTCCAAATCATAAAGCCCTTCTTCAAGGCGTGTCTGAGTGCCCTCAATTCTGGATGAATTGGTAGCCTCTTTCAAAATATGCATCGTGATAAAGAAATTCACATCAGGGATATACATAGAAAACGCATTGAGCTCTCCCAGAGAGCGGTTGGCCCTGGCAATCAGTGTATTTAACTCCGGGTCGGCAATGTACCATTCTAGATTCATCGGCTCTGGTAAAAAAGTGCGATAATCTGAAGTCGGTTTCCATTCACCCGATACAAAATTCTGAATATCCATACAGCCCTCAACTTGAACTACAAACACGCTTAATTAAGTTTAACGCTGTTAATTTAAATATGAAAATCTATAATTAAAAGTAGAATCCTTGATTCTCAGATTGTTGACAAACCTATAAGATTTGTCATCTCCGAATGCTTTTATCGGAGATCTTCGTTTCGTTGACCCTGGAACAAAGCGCCCCTACAGAAGCATTAGCGGGTGACATTATAGCGAGGTACTTTTTCAACAGTCTCAGAGTCCTTGATTCTTTGTCTCAACACAGACATGAAATAGTTGAAGAGAGGTTAAAGAAACCTTTTTAATACGGCTTTAAATTGCTGTTCTGCTTTGAGGCTCTCTTCCCAGGCTGTTTTCAGATCAACCATAGCCTCTTCCACACTGGGCAGGTTGTCTTCTATAATTTTCTCTACATAGAGTGGAATATTCAGATTATAGTCGTTCTCTATAATTTCATCCAAAGAGGCCACTTTGACATAGTTCTCCACATCCTCATAGGCATTAACCCATTGAAAGATCTGGTCGACATGATTGTGTTCGAGGAAATTCTGAGCGCGGCCCACACGTACTTGATCTGAGGCGTCAACAAAGAGCACCTTTTTATTTTTGCCAGGTTTTTTGTTCTGCTTGAACACCATCACACAGGCAGCCAGCTGGGTTCCGTAAAAAATATTCGAACCCAGGCCAATGACGGCTTCCAGAAGATCATTCTCAAGAAGGGTCTGCCTGATTCGTCCCTCTGCCCCTTTTCTGAAAAGCGCTCCATGGGGCAGCACAACCGTCATACGTCCATGAGTATTCATAGAGCTGATCATATGCTGCACCCAGGCCATATCGCCATTCCCCTTGGGCGGGACGCCGGCAATATTTCGACCGTAGGGATCATTGGCCCAGTTCTCAGCACCCCACTCTTTCAATGAAAAGGGTGGATTGGCAATAACACAATCAAATGTCTTCAGGCCATCCGCCTCAAAAAAAGCCGGTGCATTCAGTGTGTCTCCCCGAAAGATCTGAAAATCTTCAATTCCGTGAAGAAACATATTCATCCGGGCGATGGAGCTGGAAGTCAAGTTTTTCTCCTGCCCATAGAGTTTCAATGTGCGATAGTCCTCATGATTCTCTTTCAGGTGGCCCACACACTCAAGAAGCATACCCCCTTACCACAGGCGGGGTCATAGACGCTCTCACCCTCTTGGGGATCGAGAATCAAACCCAATAGATGCACCACCGAACGGGGCGTATAGAACTCCCCCGCTTTTTTATTGGTCAGGTCGGCAAAGTGTTTGATCAGATATTCATACGCCTGCCCCAACATATCGGGGTTAACATTGGCATTACCCAAAGTGTATTGAGAGAAATGTTCAATGAGATCGATGAGCAGCTTATCTGAGAGTTTATTTTTATTGCTCCACTGTGCATCACCAAAAATGCCGTACAGAAATGCCTGATTGGCCTGTTCAATACCGCGCAGGGCCTTTTCTATGGCTAGCCCCACATGGGTGGTTTTCTCACGCACATCATTCCAATGGCAGTTTTCAGGAATTTCAAAGCGGTGGAACTCGGGCAACAGGGCATACTCTTTATCGCCATCAGACTCATCGAGAGCAACACGGAACTCCTCATCGTAGACATCAGAAATCCGCTTGAAGAATAGCAACGGAAAGATGTAGACTTTAAAGTCTGAAGCATCCACCGGGCCTTTGAGAATCCAGGCAGCTTTGGAGAGGTATTGTTCGAGTTGGGATAGTGTGATTTTAGTCGTTTGCATATTTAATTCTGACCCAGTGAAATGGATACCAATTTCTTTAGTGGATAACAACTGTGTTTTCGTTGAATAGGTATCACTGCCTCAATGCTCCGTATATTTCAGCGCATTCCCCTTTGACTTCTCTACAGGATACTTTATCCCATTTTTCTCCATCTTCTCAAAAGCTGCTGCTACAGGGTCAATGCCCAGCCGGTCAGCCAGACGCACCAGATAGATCAGCACATCGCCAATTTCGTCTCTCATATGCTGCTGCTTTTTGTCAGGAAGGTTGCGGCTCTCGTCTTCAGTGAGCCATTGCAGAATTTCTACAATCTCGGCCGTTTCAGCCACCAGCGCCATGGAGAGGTTTTTAGGGGAATGGAACTGATCCCAGTCGCGGGCATCACAAAATTCACTGTGGCGTTTCTTCAGGTTATCCAGCGTTTGTTCCATCGGGTGCACCTTTATTGAAAAGGCTAAAGTAATCCAGTCGGAAATATTTATTTTTAAAATATATTAAGACAGGTTCTTTATTATATAACTTGCAGGCAAAGAAAGCAAGAAAAAGAATGGCATCTATATAAAAAACATCCCTATACAAATCCTGTCGGGGGGATTAAAATAGTGCATCTATCCAATGATGAATACACCCACGTAGAGACAGGCATTGCCATTGTAGAGCACAACGCTGTTTTACATTCCTACCCAGCTGTTTTTGCTCTTCTTCTTTGAGCCGCTGGAATTCCTTAACCAGATAAATTTTAAACTCAGCGCTGATCCCCATGCACAATTCAAAGGCAATATCAGGATGGGCATTGGTTCCGCCGTAGCGGCACGCCTTGGCCTGTAAGCCGATTGCATGGGTTATGGCAACCCATTCTTTCACGCTGATTTTGCAGCGGCTGAGTCCAGCCAAACTTTTAATTTAGGCGCATTCGCCATAATTAAAATCAGAATGATTCTCCCGCCCCGCCCATTCATTGAGTGAATCCGCCCATTGGTTGAAGAAACTGGATATCTGAAGATAAAACCTGTATCTTGACCTCAGGATAAAACATTGAACGCATAACAGAGAGCGTACCCCATGAACGTCTGTCTCATCAAGGCCTCGGCAAAATCGGAATTCAGTAAATACAAACGCGCCATGGGCGGACCGCCGCAGAATATTTTTTCAGTTGCTGCGGCCACGCCGGCACACGTCAACGTGGAGATGATTGACGAGACCATAGGCATGAAGGTGCGTTACAACACAAATGCCAATCTGGTGGTGCTGTTCATGTCCACGCCCGATGCACCTGCGGCGTACAAACATGCGGCAGCCTTTAAAAAACGCGGCAAGACCGTGGTCTTTGGTGGGCTGCACGCCTCCTTCCTGCCAGAGGAGGCGCTGCAGCACGGCAATGCCGTGCTCATTGGCGAGGCGGAAGAGATCTGGGAAACGCTGTTGAATGATTTTGAGAACGGGCAGCTTAAAAAACGGTATCAACGCAGCCAGCCATTTGACCTGGCAGGATTAAAGCCCTATCCCACTCATCATATTCATTCAGACAAATATGACGGCATCTGGTCTGTGGTGGTCTCTCGCGGCTGCCCTCACCATTGCGCCTACTGCACAGTCACGCCATTTTTCAAAAACATCCGTTACCGCCCAGTGAAGGATGTGGTGGAAGAGATTAAGCATTGCGGCACACGCTATATTGAACTGCACGCCGACAATTTGATTGCCGACAAAGCCTATGCAAAGGCGCTGTTTACGGCCCTCATCCCGCTAAATATTATTTGGTTGGCAGAGACAACAATTAAACTGGCGGAAGATGAAGAACTGCTGGCGTTGGCCGCTAAAAGTGGACTGAAGTATCTGCTTCTCGGTTTGGAAACCCCTTCTAAAGCCGCCTTGAAAGCAGCGGGTAAAGCCTTTGTCCCCGTAGATAAAATTAAAGCGTATCTGGCTGTTTTTCACAGGTACGGCGTAGAAATCGATTCCAGCTTTCTCTTTGGTTTTGATGAACACGGTCCGGAAATCTTTCAGGAAACGCTGGATTTTGCAAAAGAAATTGAAATTGACCAGAGCCATTCGGTGTTGCTTATCCCCTTTCCCGGCACGCAAACATACAGGCAAATGGGCAACTCAGGCCGTCTTCTCACCAGTGACTGGTCTAAATACGACGGTGTTCACGGGGTGTTCAAGCCCAAACAGATGTCCGCTAAAGCGCTTGAAGAAGGCGCCTGGTGGTTTGACCGGGAATTTAACAAGTGGGCAAAAAAACGGAAGAAAAATAACGCCATCACATTAAAGAGCCAGGCAACAGGCAAACGATCTGCCATTAAATGGAAGACCCTTTTGGGATTGATACTGATTCTCATCTCCATGGGCATGGACTGGCAATGGCCTTACGGGGTGCTCTTTATCGGGTATGCCATATCCGATATCAGAATGGGACGCACCTACCTTCTGGAAGATGTGCTGCGCACAGAGAATCCCATTATTTACTGGATCACGGTTGTTGCGTTTCTGATGATGGGGGCGGCCTTTTTCTTATAAATCACTGCAACGTCTCCACAGGGGTTACACCCCATCACTGCATGTGGTGTGCTCCCTTGTAGTGGGTGCCCGGGTCTACGCATGGGCCCGGGTGCTCAGTTAAAAGAGCCCCGAATCATTGATACGCTGAAGAAAAGCCTTTTTCTGCCCTTTGCTGATCACCACCCTGTGGCTGCCAATGAATATGGTGTTGCCAATAATCTTGTCAATGGCCGACAACCGGACGATGTAGGATCGATGCACGCGAAAGAAATCATCATCAGGCAGTGCCAATTCAAAGCGGCTCAATGACTGCAGCGTCAGCCATTTTTTATCTGCTGTGACCACCTCCACATACTCCCGCTGACTCTCGACAAACAGAATATCCTGAACATCTATCTTGACAATCTCGCCGTCGCACTTGATAAAGAGAGATGACAGTGCCTCAGCGCCCGCATGGTCACCGTGCTGAACCGGCGCGGGGTTCAGTCGGGCGGCCAACTTCTCTACAGCCTTCTCAAATCTTGAGAACTCCACAGGCTTCAGCAGATAGTCCACCACATCCAGGTCAAACCCCTCCACAGCATAGCCTTCGTGGGCGGTAATCAGCACAGTAGCCGGAATTGCACCGGCCAGTTTTAAAAAGTCAATACCGGAAATGCCGGGCATTTCAACATCTAAAAAGAGGATGTCAATCTCCCGGGTCTTTAGTATCTTTGCCGCTTCCAGGGGATTTTTGCACGCACTGACCACTTCAATGTCAGGAATCCGATTGCAGTAATCGGTGATCAAGGCTCTGGCCGGGGCTTCGTCATCAATAATCAGGCAGGTGTAGGGCATGTCGCGTCCAATTGAATGTGTAAAACGGTTGAATAGTGCTGTGGAGTTTGCGCCACCTCTAAACGATGGCTTTCCGGATAGTTGAGTGCAAGCTGCTCTCGGATATTGAGATTGCCAATCCCCGTAGAGTTGGAATTGGTACGGATCTTAGGCGACACGCTGTTTTCAGCGCGAAAGGTCAACGCACCCGACGCCACCACCACGCTGAGGCGAATCCAGCCTTCGGAATTACTGCGAATGTCGCTGTGCTTAAAGCAGTTTTCTACCAATGTCAGGAGAATCAACGGGGCCATTTCATGGTGAGACTCCACACCCTCCACATAGAAATCGACATTGCTCTCTTCTCCAATGCGCAGTTGCTCCAGGTCGATGTAATGCGCCAGCAAGGCCAGCTCCCTTTCCAGCGGCACACGATGTCCCTGGCACTCAGAGAAGAGATAGCGCAGCAGATGGGAGAGTTTGGCAATCATGGGCGCGGCCCGCTTATCGCTCTGATAGGCCAGTGTATAAATATTATTCAGTGTGTTAAAGAGAAAATGCGGGTTGATCTGCAACCTGAGTAAATTGAGTTCGGCCTCCAATTTCTCCTTTTCAAGCAGCACGGCCTGCTGACGATTGCTGATCCAGGTCTCCAGCCCTTTGATCAGGTTGGAAATCAGCATATAGAAAATGAAATTGATGACCACATCGAGGCTTTTATTATAAGTATTTGTATCAATTAACAGATAATCCCATCCGGTGAAATTGACAATCCACATGGGAATCAGCATGAAGAGTGTGACCAGCATCAGGTAGCGGCCAATCCGTCTCTCTTTGCCAAAGAGATGCTGCGTAAAAAAGGCATAATTGATATAGAAAGGGATGGCAATCAACACAGAGAAATAGAGCGCGTTGCCCATGGCGTTTAATACACGTCCCCCCTGCATCAACAGATTGAACGTCATCAGCGTATTCAGCACCCAGAATGTAAGATGAATAGGCCAGCGTTTGAAGGGGGCGGACGATGTCTTCATGCCGTTTTCAGACTTTCGGTTTATTGGGTGTGGTTTAAAAATATACAAAGCCCAACTGCCAGTGTAAAGCCATAAAAAAACCCCGACATGGAGTCGGGGTTAACATGTTGGCAAACCCATAATACGGTGATCTCAGCCTGTTACTACCGGAAAGCTTCATTTGCCTGACCTGGGATGTCAACACAGGCAAAGGCAGCGTATGCTGCCCCCCCCGGGTTCATCAAGCGATCACGGTGAGTCCAGTTTCAACACCGCCACCTCGGCCTGTCGCGCCAGATCCATGGCCTCACCGAGAATGCGGGCGGATTCCTGCGGACTGTGAAAGCCCGTACTGTTTTCAGAGGAGACAAAATCCCAGCGCATGGAGGCGGCACGGTGCAGCTTCATGGCCCCTGCCAGCTCTTTGTCTGACACACCGGCCTTGCGCGCCGCTTTCATGGCGTCGATGCAATCGATCAGCGCGGCTTCAGTCTTACGCAGCAGCCTGGCGGTTCTGTCCTGAATCATCTTCACGCCGTGCAGCAGCTGTTGGTCGGTATGGTGGTGACAGGTGGCGCAGGTCTCATTGACATGCATTAATGGACTGCGAATCCAGTGGTCGCTGATCTTCACCGCGCCCCGGCGCACATAGGGCATGTGACAGTCGGCGCAGGAGACGCCGGAGATGGCATGCAAAGAGCTGCTCCACATCTCAAACTCAGGATGCTGCATCTTGACAATCGGTGTACCGGTCTCCTTGTGCGTAAAATCCTTGAAGCCAATCTCTTCGTAATAGGCTTCAATATTGTCAATAGAGAGCCCCTTGCTCCACGGGAAGGTCAGCAAGTTATCCTTGCCCTTAAAATAATACTCCACATGACACTGGGCGCAGACATAGGTGCGCATTTCCTGACGCGTGGCCTTGGCCAGGTCAATGCCGCGATCGGCCATGGCGTTTTTGAAGGCCTGACGGGTGATGCGCAGATCCATGGTTTTGGGGTCATGACAATCGGCGCAGGAGGTGCCGGTCATCAACTTGTCTTTGAGATCATTGTAAGGCGTACCATTGAAGGCCGCCCACCCCATCTCTTCAATGAGTCCGGGCACTTCTGAGGCGTGGCAGTTGGCGCAGGCGCTGGGCTGAGAGACCACCTTGACGCGCTGTGTATTGGCCTGGTCTATGGCGGCATAGTGATGCCCCCGCTCCTCGTTGTGATCAATAGCAAAGGAATAACCCGCCCAGATGCGCTTCATGGCCGGCACTTTCTCCAGCTTGGAATAAGGGGTGCCGCCACCGTAGTCCGTCATGCCGTAGTCGATCTCCGTCTTGACAAAGGTATCGTACTCCATGGGAAAATTACGCCCCCATACGGCGGGGTCTAGCTCATCATCGGCAATTTCAACGACATTCAACGGATACTGAAAGGCCTCTTTCTTTCTTGACTGGATGTTGAACAACAGCGCCAGCACAGCCGCCGTCACCACACCGGCGCCTGCAAAGGCCAGCACGTAGAGCACACGCATCCAGATCGATTGTTTTTCTGACATAGTCCTTCCCTCCCCTATTTCCGGCGATGATGGCCCACATGGCTGTGGCAGTGCAGGCAATCGGCGTTATCATTCTTTGCGTTGCTTCCCATGCGGCTCACCTGATCCTGATGGCAACGGATACAGTTGTTCTGTACAATCTTTTTATTGAAGCCTTTGATAATCAGCGGTTCGCGGAAAGCACCCGAGGTGAAAGCCACCGAGTGATTGTACCCGTTCACGGCCTTGACGGTGTACTTGCCCACCAGGTCCTTGGGCGTATGGCAGTCGTTGCAGGTGGCCGATGTATGATGAGAAGTGCGCGCCCAGGCGTCATAATGTTCACGCATGATGTGGCAGTTCTTACAGGCGGCCGGATCGTCGACCATGTAGGAATGGCCCTGACCATAATAGAAGGTGAAGCCACTCACACCGGCAGCCACACCGAGCATCACTGCCAGGGCCGTCATTTTCCCACGCCTGCTTAGACGTAAAAGCCTAGAGTGACGTCGACTCATTGCTCCCCCGCACATTTCTTGCCGTTGATTTACACTGGAATGAAAGGCAAAAGCAATCTCTGCGTTGCCTGTACAGAATCATCTTAATGAATTTTCAATGAAAAAACAACAGCTATATTACACTCCACAACGAAAACCCATCACAGTTGGAGAGAAAAACATCTTTCCCAGTGCAAACACTGCAACTGGCCTTCTGCTGCAAATATCATTGAATGGCCTTGACCAGGGCGTCAATATGAATGGCCGTGGTATTCAGCAGCGGAAGCGCCGCGTCTTTCTGCGACAGAATCAGCGGCAGCTCCGTGCACCCCAGAATGACACCGTCAATCTCTTGATCAGATTCTGCCCGGTTGATAATCTCCAGAAAGCCGCGCTGTGTGGCATTATTAATGATACCGAATTCGATCTCAGAGAATATTTTTCGATGAATCCAGGCCATGTCCCGTCTGGAAGGGACGATAACTTCCATACCGGAGTGACGGAAAATATCCACATAAAACGAAGACTGCATGGTGAATTGCGTGCCCAGAAGCAGTGGCCGCCTGACGCCCATTGCCATGGCATGGCTGCATGTGGCTTGCACAATGCTGATCAGCGGCAGGTTGATTGCCTGTTGTATCTCGTCAAACACCATATGGGGCGTATTGCTGCAAATGGCCCCCACCTGGGCGCCGGCCGCCTTTAAAGCATTGAAATGCTCGACAAGGGCCTGGGCCACATCCTGCCAATCCTCAGTCATCTCCATGAAGCGTTTGAGATCCACGCTGTCAATGACAATCTCCGGATTCCCCGTCTCTGTAAATGTGGGTTTGAACGCCGCAACAATGCCCTGATAGTAAAGCACTGTCGCCTCCGGTCCCAGCCCGCCAATGAGTCCCAGTTTTTTCATGATTCCCCTTCTGCTTCCTGTGAGAAGCGCATCAACACCGCGCCATGGATGACGCCCCGCTCCCCGGGCCCAATCCACCTCAGGCCGCTCTTAATTTCCGTAAACCCCCGGCTCGAAATGGTATCCGGCAGCTGCGGAATGAGCAGTATTTCGCTTTCCATCGGTTTCATTAATATCGATTCATGCAGAGGCGCAGCGCCGCTTCTGGGAGAGGGACAATGCACAATCAACGTATGGGACGCATCAATATTTTTCCGGTGACCGACCACGGTCAGCCAGTGCAGGGCGCGGCAACGCAACGTATTGTCGCCCGCCCTGTACCTGCCGACAAGCAGCCACATCGCGGTATCGCTTCCCTGTATTCCGGCGTAGAAGCCGTTCAGATCTGGCGGCGACTCCTGGTGATACGCGCTCCAGCCCCAGATTTTCTTCTCTGTCACGGACACGCCCCACTGCTCCAGATACCGGCCCACCACATCGGCTAAACGCTGCGGGGCAATGCCGTTGGGGGTCAGGTGCATCCACTGGGGGCCGGACAGTTCTTTGGCCAGAGCGAGCACACGCTGTTTGGCGGTGGCCCCTTTTAATGGGAGATGCAAAACACCCATTTGATGCAGGCCGACCAGTGTATTGGCCACGGCCACAGGCGCACACGCGTAACGACCGTTATTGGGCAGTTGCCCTGCGGGATCGGTTTGCATGACATCGGGCGTGCACGCAACCTTGAGGTCATGCCCGGGCTGCGTTGAGGCGGAGACTGCCATACCCAAACTCAATATGATTATTTTTTTCAACATTCTGTCAGGCCAGGCCATTGCTGGATTTCAGACAGAAGATCAGCTCATCGGTTTCTGCATCGGGAAAGCTGATCCATTTTTCAGCGTCATCCAGCCGGTGAAAACCCATACGTTCCAAGAGTCGAATAGAAGCGGGATTCACAGGCAAAGTCCGGGCAAAAATGGAGTGGAGGCCAATCTCATTAAACAGATAGCCAACCAGCGTGGACACGGCCTCATATCCATATCCCATGTGTTGAAAAAACGGGGAGATGGTATAGCCGATAAAGGCGGTGCTCCCGGTAACCAGCTGGAAGCCGCAATCGCCAATCAGCCGCTCGCCGCTTCCCAGACAGATGCCCAGCTGATGCCACTGGCCCACCTGAATATCCCCTTCACGCAGGGCATATTCTTCAATGAAATTGGCGGCTTCAGTAATAGTTGAGGGCTGCCACCCCTGGAGCCGGTAGACCTCTGGCAATGATCGATAGGCAAAGAGCGCCTGCACATCGGCGCCGCAGAGTGGACGCAAGAAGAGCCTTTCAGCTTTTAGGCGCATCAGTTCTCCTGACTCTTTTTACAGCGATAGCGATGCTCACTCTGATAGAGCAGCAACATGGCGCTGCCGTCATCATCGGTTGTAAATTCAATCAAGGCGTTGTCTTTACGAAGATAGAATCGATTGGCGCTTTGGGCAATGCCCGGTGTGGCCGGCTCGCCGGGACCGCTCACAGACAACTGGCCGTTTTCTACAGTAACGGTGAGGTCGTAGCCGGGTTGAAGGCGATACGTGCCGGTGTGGGCCTCTAGTGCCCTGGCCTCCACAGCTACGCCCTCAGGAATCAACACCGGTGGTACGTCTCCCCCCAGGGCCAGGGCGGCCAGATCACGGTTCACCTGACGCGTGAAAGTGGAGACATAGTTGAACAGCGTGATCACCACCACATCATCATCCACAAAGCGATAGATCTGCGTTAAAAAACCGTTGAGCCCGCCGCGATGTTCAATGAGCCGGTGTCCGTCCATCTCGGTGATAAACCAGCCATAGCCGTATTTTGCCTTGTACGGCGTGAACATACGCTTTTTGGACGATTCCGAAATCAGGCGTTCACCGTAGAGCGCCCGGTCCCATTTGTAGAGATCACCGGTGGTGGCATAGAGCCCGCCGGCGCCGCTGGTGTACGCCATATCGAGATACGGCGCCTGTACAATGCCCTGGCCGTCGTTGTAATGGCCCGTGGCCCGCTTAGGAATCACAGCGGTGTGACGATCAACACCGGAATGGGCCATATCCAGTGGTTTGAAAATATGTTGTTTGAGATATTCTTCATAAGTGAGGCCACTCACTTTTTCAATGATATAGGTCAACAGCACATAGCCGGAGTTGCTGTAGGCCCAGCGCTCACCGGGGTTGAACTGCAGCGGCTTCTGCTTAAAGCGGTCAATAACCTGTTCCAGCGTATGCGGCATGCACCAGACCCGGTAATGGTCTTCAAGTCGACTGTAGTTGATCACGCCCGAGGTATGCGTCAGCAGATGGTGCAGCGTGATCTCCCCGCCACGGGGATAGTCGGGAATATACTGGGACAAGCTGTCCTCTACTGAGAGTTTGCCTGCCTCTTCAAGCATCATGATGGCTGTGGCTGTGAACTGCTTGCTCACAGAGGCCAGTCTGAACCGCGTCTCCGGCGTACAGGGCTGATTGTATTCACGGTTGGCCGGGCCAAATCCTCTGGAGACGAGCACGGCGTCTCCTTTGGCAATGAGCACAGATCCGCTGATCAGGTCTTCATCCAGCAGCGGCTTGAGATAGGCCTCTACTTTTGATGCCAGGGCAGTATTTTGCGAAAAGGCGGGCATACAGGTCAACAACAGGGCCGAAACGAACAGGAATGGAATCCATCTCTTCATGGGTAAGCTCCACATTCAAAACAACAGGGATTGAGAAATGTATTATACGGGGCGACCAGGAGAAAAGGTGCATGCACCGGATTACTTTTCAAGGTCAAGACCGTGATATTCCCGGATGGCGTGACGTAAAGAGACATAGCAGTCAAACAGCGATTCAATCTTGGTAATGTGCATGACCTGCATGACACGATCCGGCACCTTGGCCAGTCCGATGCGCCCCCCTGTATCCCTTGACCTGGCGTAACAGGCCATGAGCATGCCAATCCCATGGCTGTTCATCCATTTTACCTTTGAAAAATCGATGAGCAGCTTCTGTTTGCCCTTTTCAAGTCTTGTCGAAATCTCCGCGCGGAGCGCATCGGTCTCAGGCCCGCCTTTCAACTCCCCTCTGGGGCGGATCACCACCACACCGTGAACCACTTTGACTGGAATTTTCATACGCTATCCATCCTCAATTCACTCTCAATTCAACGTACTCAGCACAGAAGCCAGCTCACGCTTCACTGCAGCCGGACGCACCGTTTTCAGTTTAATGACGGTGCAACGATTGAAACGGGCAAAGGCCGTAAGCGCCTCGGCAAAGGCGCGTAAAAACCCCTCTCCAGCATCAAAGCCCGTTTCAAAATCAAGCCGCTTGATCAACAGTGTCCCCGTCTTCCGTTCCGCCTTGGCGTCTATGCGGCCGACAAACCGTGTGCCCCAGAGCAAAGGCAGCACAAAATAGCCGTACTTTCTTTTGGCCTCGGGCACATAGCATTCCAGCCGGTAATCAAAATCAAAGAGCCGGCTCAGCCTGTCCCGCTGAATGATTAAATTGTCAAAAGGAGAGAGAATATATACACGCTTCTCAGGCGATACTGTCGGTGCGGTCTCTAAATCATAGAGCGTGTGAGGCAGTGCATAGTACTGGAGCGACGGTTGCCCGTCAATCTCCACAGTGACGAGCTCACCGTCTCCCGCCATCTGGCGCAAAACGCGCTTCATAACCGGACGCGATACGGCCTGCCAGTCCGAGTCTCTGGCGCTGTCGGGCTGCATGAACTTCAGGATTTCGCGTTCAGTGGCCACGCCCATGGCCCGGAGCGCCCGGCCGACGAGAAACTTGGCCGTCTCCTCCTCAGTGGGCAGGGTGGTATCCACGCCCGCGGGGAGCACCCGCTCCGTCAGGTCATAAACTTTCTGAAAATTGCGTCGCTCTGTGATCATCAGGTCGCCGCGCCAGAAGAGCATTTCCAGCGCCACCTTGGCCGGTTTCCAGTCCCACCAGGTGCCGCCATTGGGCTTCTCCGATTTGAAATCTTTAGAACTCAGCGCCCCCTCATCTTGAATGCGTGCCAGAACAGGGTCTAGCATGCCCTTTGACTTTTCAAACTGTACTCTGGCCCAGGGGCTGGTGGGATTTCTAAAATTTTGCATTCGCGGGAGAAAGAAGCGGTAGTCTTTCATAGGCAGATAGGACATGGCATGGCCCCAATATTCAAAGATCTGCCGCTCTTTGGACTGGAGCCGGTGGAGTTCTGCCTCTGTATCACAGGGATATCGTGTCCACAACACGTGGTGATGGGCACGCTGCACAACGGAGATCGTGTCAATCTGCAGGTAGCCCAGTGGGTCGACACCCTCCATAGGGCTGTGACACACAGGACTTTTATCCCCAAGGCCCTGCGCCATGAGCACCAGTTCCTGTGCCTGTATTTTTGATAAGGTCTCTGGTCTCACGGTATTCCTGCCCCATCTCCACAATGCGATCACCCGGTATGCGCCTGAATTCAAACGGCAAACTATCGTAAAAACGTAATAAAAATCATAGAGAGAAGCAAAAGAAAAAGGCGCTGCACTGCAACGCCTTTCAATTATCCGGCTACAAAATTTAAAAAGTCAGCACATTCCCCACGCCCAGGGGCACATAGTTTTTACCGAAACCCCGCTTGAACAGTTCAATCTGATGCGCGCCGGTACAGTGTGTGGCCCCGCATTTCTCCACGCCCAGGGCTTTCATTTTTTCGATGATTTTCGCGATGGCCTCGTCGCTGTGATTCATGAGGTGGAAGCCGCCAAAGACCATGTGAATCTTCTTCTTGAAAGTGGACTGTACTGACTCCAGCATCTCCACAATACCGGGATGGCTGCACCCGGTGATCACCACCAGTCCCTTCTTTGTGTTGAGGATGACACAGTGCTCCTTGATGGCCGTGCCCAGCTCGCCCGAGGAATAGACATGGTCACAGAGCGCCTTTGGTGACTTCAGCGCAACGGGCTTTGCCCCAGCCGCAGAGACGCGGCGGACAAAGGAGTAGGAAAAGGAATATGGCATCACCACGGGTATGCCGCTGCGCCGCTTCAGGAAACGGAAGAGCCCGCCTGTGTGGTCGCCGTGTTCATGGGAGAGAAAGACCAAATCAACACTTGCGGCATCCAGTCCGAGTGCATCGAAATTCTTCATCATCAATTCAGGTTTTGTGCCGGTATCAAACAGTATGGTTTTATCAATGGCTTCAATCAGGAGAGAGAAACCCCAGTCGGCCTCCATGCCCTGCCTGTGGACGAAATTATCATAGATCACGGTGACTTTTACCGGTTGCATCAATCCAGTATCCAGGGGTGTGACGGCTTTAAAAGCAGACACACTTGCAGTCAAACTTGCACTCTCTTTTGCATCGGCCAATTGCAGAAGTTCAACCAGTGATGTCAGACCGCGTTGGCGCGCAATCTCGATTGCGGAACGTCCCGCATCGTCTTTTAGATTCACATCAGCCCCTTGATCAATGAGATACTGAGACAAAATTTCATGACCGCCGTAGACTGCGGCGTGAAGCGGCGTATCGCCAAATTCATTGACCGTGTTGACTGACAGGCCGGACTGGAAAAAAGGGGCGACGACGGTTGTATCCCCGGCATCCACAGCCATGAACAGCGGGGTGCTGCCGTCGTGGTTGGGCGTGCTGGCCGCTGCCCCGCAGCGGAGCAGCGCCGCCACGTTGGAGGCGTTTTTGCGGAAAACCGCATAGTGCAGCGGCGTAAAGCCAAAGCGTCCCGGGAGGTTGACATCCAGGCCTTGAGCCACCAGAAAATCAATCACTGCCGCAGTGCCGCTGCCTGCGGCAATATGAAGCAGTGACCCCATGCGTGGATGTGTGGCCTTGATATCGGCGCCCAGAGCGGTGAGCCGCTCCAGGGCCGCCACCTGACCGTTGGCAATGGCCCAGACAATCACCGGGGCGTTGCGCCTGTCCATGGCATTGATGTTTGCCCCATTCTCAACCAGCCATGAGATGGCGTCCACTTGACCGGCCCAGGCGGCCATGTGCAGGGGCTGCCCGCCGTTTTGCGTATGAACGGCATGAATACATTCTTTGTCAATTTGGTAGAGGCTGTCCAGTTGCGTCAGGTTTCCAAAGGCCGCAGCGTCGTGCACAGTCTGAGCCGGTAACGCCATGTGAAAGAGAAGCAATAATGTGGGGATTGAGGATAAAGGGCGCAAGGTCTTGTCCTTTCAAGAGAATGGATTTTGGTGACTCACAATATATCAAGCCCCATCATCTGACACAACACCGCTGGGATAAACGTCTCCAAAAAGCGGACAAGCGGCCTTGTTTCATGTCTCACCGACAGAGACCCGCCTGACAAACGACACAGCCATTAAAGCGTCATCACTTCATTGGCCGCGGCAATGAGATAGCGGTTGTGTTCAATAAAGAGCACAGTATGCCCCTCATCCACCAGCCGATTGAAAACCTCGATCAATGCGTCGATATCCGCATAGTGCAGGCCCGATGTCGGTTCATCCAACAGAAACAATTTCTTCTCGTCTTTCGATTGATGCAGGTGCACGGCCAGCCGCAGTCGCTGCGCCTCGCCACCAGAGAGCGAGGCCGTGCTCTGTCCCGGTTTTAAATGGCCCAGACCCAAAGCAAGAAGCGCATCGACAATTGAGCGTGCGGTGACAGCGGCCCTGCCCGGCACAGCCTCAAGCCACGAACGCAGGTCTTTGACCGATGCCTGAAGCAGCACGGCGATGGATTGCTGCCCCACCTTCACTTTTGCGACAGCTGGATTGTATCGCCCCCCCTGACAGGCGTCGCAGTCATTCCAGAGATCGGCCATAAAATCCATGCTGATCTTGATCTGCCCGCGCCCCCCGCAATGGGGGCATCTCCCGTCTTTGTGTGCATAGGAAAAGGCCGATTTCTTCAAACCCGCGCCCTTGCCCGCATCACTGGCCGCGTAGATCGACTGCAAAAATTCGAGCAGTCCGCAGAACGATGCCACCGTGGCGTGACGGCTTCCGGAAAGCGCGGCCTGCGTAACAGGGACAATATCATCAAATTGAATATTTTGATAAAAAGATTGGCAGTGTACGGCTGCGCTGCTTTGCAAAGTGGGCAGCAGCACATGATGCATCAATGTGGACTTACCCGCCCCGGATACGCCGGTGAGGGCAATGAGTCCGCCTGCGGAGAAATCGAAATCACGGTCGATCAGATTGTGTTTATTCACGCCGCGCAGCCCAAAGGCTTTAGGCGACAGCTGACGCGGCACGGGTTTGGGTAAAACAGTCGACTTGAGATAGGCCGGCGTGATGGCAGCGTCGGATTGCAGAAATTCACTGACACGCCCCTGGGCTATAATGCGGCCACCGTCTTCTCCGGCGCCCGGTCCCATTTCGATCACATAATCCGCGGCACGGATGACCTCGGCGTCGTGTTCTACGATGACCACCGTATTGCCCTTGGCCTTCAGTTGAGCGATAATGCCGAGAAGCCGGGCCACGTCACGGGGATGCAGGCCAATGGTGGGTTCATCGAGAATATAGGTTATGCCTGTGAGTCCGCCACTCAGCTGCCGGGCCAGGCGCAGCCGCTGCCCCTCTCCGCCCGACAGTGTCGAACATCGACGCGTCAGGCTCAGATGCCCGAGACCCAGTGCCATCAGAGACTCCAGCACAGGGGCCACAGCCGCGTAAATCGTTTGGACAATGGATGAGAGGCGCGGCACATGCATCTGCGCCTCAAACCAGGCCCCGGTTTCTTCTATGGAAAGGGCGGCCAGATCATAAATATTCATCCCGCCAATCTTAACAGAAAGGGCCTGGGCATTGATCCGCGCCCCGCCGCATGCCGCGCAGGGCACGTCGTGCATCATCGACTCAATCACATGCAATTTCTTGTTGTGCAGCCGTCGATCGTATTCAGCTTCAATCAGCGTACAGAAGCCGGGCCACGGTCCGGTGATGGGCTTCTCCCCCCCTCCACTCTTGGTCTTGAAGGACCATACCGTCTCCCAAAGCGCTTCGCCACTGCCGTAAAAAATCAGGTCTTTCGCGTCAGGGGTCAATCGATGAAACGGCGTCGTCAAATCGATTTCATTGCTTTGGGCAGCCGCCTTGAGCAAGGCCACAAACTGAGAATCGGGATGGCCATAATAACGGATGACAGTGTTATGCGTCAGCGCCCCGGTCATAATGGACAGGCGCTCATCCGGCACCAATAATTCAGGATCAGCCACGCGTTTCACGCCCAGGCCGGCACAGACGCGGCACGCCCCGGATTCATGATTGAAAGAAAAAGCGCGGGCGGTCATTGGCCGCCCTTCAAGGGCGGCGGCGCGGGAAAACAGAAAACGATAGCGCTCATAAAGTCCGCTCAAAGTACCCACTGTGGAGCGTGGGGAAAGAGGGAGATTCTTGCGATGGATGGCCACTACCGGCGTCAAATTCTCAAAACGAACGGCTTTAGCGGGGTTGGCCTGCTTGATAAAAGTCCGGGTGTACGTGGAGAGGCTCTCGGAAAAACGCGACTGGGATTCGGCAAACAGCGTGTCAAAGGCCAGAGACGACTTGCCACTGCCAGACAGGCCGCAGAGCACAGTCACCTTATTCTTCTCAAATTCAACATCAATGGTTTTTAGATTATGTGTGGCCGCGCCGTAAAGACGAATCTGTGCGGTATCTATGGGCTGAGATACCACAGGCGTCAATGCGGCGTTCAGCGCCTGCGCCGTAGGCGAGGCCGCACACTGAAGCCACCCCTGCAAATTGCCCTGATAGAGAAGCTGCCCCCCGCGTTCCCCGCTGTCGGGGCCCAGGTCAATGATCCAGTCGGCCGCCTGAATCAACTGTTTTTGATATTCAATATAGACCACCGTATGGCCCTGTGCCGCCAAAGCCCGCAAGGCCTCAATCAGATAGTGCATATCCTGATGATGCAGGCCTGTGCCCGGCTCCTCCAGGATAAACCAGGTCGCCTCGCGTGTATTTTTGACCAGGGCTGTGGCCAGTTTAATGCGCTGCGCCTCACCGCCGGAGAGTGTGGTAGAGGGCTGCCCCAGCTGGAGATAGCCCAGATCCAGCGATTGCAACACCCTCAGATAGCGCATGATTCTGGGTTCATCGGCAAAAAATATGGCCGCCTCATCAATGCGCATGGCATAGACATTGGCAATGGATTGGCCGCGATACTGCACACCCAGCGTCTCTTCATTGAAACGTCGCCCTGCACAGACTTCGCAAAGCACATCCACCTGTCCCATGTAATGCATACCAATCTGAATCTGTCCGGCGCCCTGACAGGCCTCGCAGCGCCCCCCTTTATTATTAAAGGAGAATCGCCCCTTCTTAAAACCCCGTTCCAGGGCGGGTGTCTGCGCGGCAAAAAGATCACGGATAACATCGGCCAAACCCGTGTAAGTGGCTGGATTGCTGCGCGGTGTCCGGCCTATGGGCGACTGATCCACACGCACCACACGGCTCAGTTTGGGCAGCAGACATTGATAGATCAACGAGGACTTTCCGCTCCCGGTGACGCCGGTGACGGCATTCAAGCCGCCGGTTTTAAAACGCACCGTCATGTCTTTCAGATGATGCGCACTGCAGTTCTTGAGGACAAACTCGCCGTCAGGTCGATGTGAGGGGTGACGGACATTCTGATCGGCAAAGGCGATTTGTGTGGGCGTACGCGTGGCACCTTTCAGAAATAATTCGACACTGCCGTTGTAGAGCAACTCTCCGCCCTGCGCTCCGGCCGCCGGTCCCAGCTCGACAATCCAGTCTGCCTGTGCGATCAACTTGAGATTGTGTTCCACAACGATCACCGTGTTGCCATTGTCCACAAGCTCACGCAAAATGCGAAACATGGCACCATACTCACGGGGGTGAAGGCCCACAGAGGGCTCATCAAACACATAGAGCACATGGGAGAGCGAAGCAGAAAGTTGATTGACCAGACGAATCCGCTGCAAGGCCCCCTGACTCAATGAGGCGGCAGGGCGAGACAGCCGTAGATACCCCAGCCCCAGTTCATCAAGCCGGGTTAATTGATCCAGCACAGGCGCAAGAATGCGCTGCTCGCCGGGCTCTTCCGGTTGGCAGTTTGCAAGGAAATTTTTGAGGTCGGACAGCGGAATATTGGAGAGAGCATCGATGGATTCGCCGTGCCAGTGAACCGACAGCGCTGCCGGGTTCAGGCGCTTGCCGCCACAGGCTGAACACTGCACTGCCGAGACAAATCGAAGTATATTTTTGTTTCTGTCCCGCCTTAAAATCTCTTCCATCACCGGAAGCACGCCTCTGTAAAACCCCTCCTCTCGGGGCTTGGCCTTGAGCGCACTCCACTTGAGACGGCTCTCCAGACTGTGTTTTCCGTAGAGCACTTTCACCTGTCTGCTGCCGTTTAAGATCACATCCCGCTGTGCGTCTGTGAGTTCAATCCAGGGGATCTCCACAGAGAATCCGTGGGCCTGGCAGACCTTGTCCAACATCTCGAGAGTGACCTGCGAGTACATGGTATAGCCGTTGGGCAAGGTGGGCACCAGGGCACCCTGGCGTAGACTCTTATTTGGGTCTGCCACCAGCTTATCCACGTCAATTCGCTCTTCCCTGCCCAGTCCCTGACACTGCGGGCAGGCACCCAGGGCACTGTTGAAAGAGAACAGGCTGCGGGACAACTGAACACCCTTCGGCGCTTGACCAAAACGGGCATAGAGCAGGCGGAGGTGGTCATAAATTTCGGATAATGTACCCACTGTTGAATGTGAGGATCGTCCCGGGGCTTTCTGGCCAATCATAATCACAGGATACAATCCCGAGAGTTCACGCACCGCAGGTTTGATTAATTTACCCGTAAACTGACGGGCAAATGAGGGGATGGACTCCAGGTACTGCCGCCGTCCTTCAGCCGCAATGGTGTCAAAGGCCAGTGAAGACTTGCCCGACCCGGACACGCCGGTCACGGCAATCAGCTGCCCGTGGGGGATCTTTAGATTGATACCTTTGAGATTATGCGCTTCCGCATCGACGATGTTCATTCTTTGCACTGGCAATGACCTACCATAGTCAATCGATGATCAATGAAAAAAAAACAGCCCGTGACATCAACATGACGGGCTGACAGATAGAGAAAATAGAAGGACGACGTTACAGTCAACCCAAACCGTTTATAACGGCAGAATCTCCTCTTCACGGTTCAAACGGGCCCCAGAGATCGCCTTGAGATTGTGAGCCACATAAAACTGTTTATAGAAATGGCGTTCCGCAAAGGGGCGCCAGGCCTCAACACCGTACCAGCGATCAATTTTAATATTCTGGTTTTCTTGGTTGAATTCATCAATTGCCAGCAGCTCTCCGGCCCATTTGTGATTGAAGACAAACTCAATATCATCAAAATAAATTGGTGTATTCCAAAGCATCTTTAAGCCTTCGGCCTTGAAAAGCCCCAGAGCTTCCTTGGTGGAGGAGTAGAGGTCTAAATCGAAAGAGACAAAACCAACCGGCGGTGGATTGTAGGTTTTAAAGAATGCCGCGACGGTTTCACTGACATTGCCCAGAATCAAGGTGGTTCGTTCAGCCAGAGAAGCCTTCAATTTCTCTTCATCCATGCGATAATCGCCGGGCATCCAGGCGTCGGGATGGTCACGGAAGTCACCGATAAAATCGGGCAGCCCGGCAGCGCCCATGTCAAATCCATAGACACGGATCTCAACACCGGTCTCCTTCTCCACGGCCGCAGCCTCATTCTGCAGGGCCACCAGTCCGCTGCCGCCGGCCACGCCAAACTCAATGGCGGAGATGGCTGTCTGCCCCTGCTGTTTGGCCTGTTTGGCGGCCTCTACCAGCCCAATGAGATACGGGGGGCGTTCAGAGACCTCCCAGATCGACCGCGTCTCAACCGAGACCTTGATATACTTCATCATCGCCCTGGCCACCACCCTGAACGGGGGTTCTTTGGCCAATCGCTTCAGAAATTTTTTCAGCATTCACTTCTCCTAAAATTCAATCGAATCCCTTAATATAAAGGATGAAGGCGCTTGAAAAAAACGGTTTATCGATGGCCGTACTTGTCGGCGCAGAACACGTCCTTCCAATGGGTACAAATCAACGGCGCTCGTTCACTCACAAAGTCACCTTGATAATGGCTCTGCACGGCGATCCTCCCTCATCAAATATCCAACAAATTGCCGACATCACCGAAAATCCCTGGTGTAAAAAATTTTAAAATGACCTTTTGTCTGCATAAAACGCTTCAACACACCCACCGCGCATCCCAACAATTCCGATGGATATTGACCTTGTGAACATGTTTGTTCGCTAAAAACACCTCACTCAATTTCTTTGTACACCGTGAATTTTCGCATACCGACAACGCTGAATTGCCAGCCAGCATCCATATTACGCAAAAAAAATGGCTCGGTTACGTCAACTGAAAACAAGGGGAAACGCGGCCCTTCTATTCGTCCGGGCGACGATGCGCCGTGTTTTGCTCATCAACCCAATTTTCCTCTTCCCAAATCATTCCATTTCTTCCCGGGACTTTTCTCGTTGGCCCTGAGTTGTACAGTGTACATGATTTGGGGCCATAACAAAACGTCTCAAATCGATACTTCATACTTTGGGGATTCCATTGGTCAACCTGAATTTCTGTTGGCATCTGACAGGCCCAATGGCAATACCGGCACTTTGTTGAATATGATTTGGAGGATAATCTACGGTGGCCACGCGCCCGGTACTCTTCAAGCTTCAAGGGTAATTCAATATAAGGTGGTGGCTCCATTTTTAATCGATCGTCTTTTATTTTCTTGAGACTGCTCGCTTTATAAAATTCAGCTACTTCAATTTCTCGATTAATGACTGGCAAGCATTGTCCAATAATGGTTTGCCCGGCAGAGAACCGATTTTTTTCCTGTGCCCCCTTTCCAACAGCGACACAAAAATCTCTCTCTTCATTATCAACAGTACCATGAAGAAAAATATTATAACCAAGATAATTGTGATTCGCCTGGTCAAAGGAACGGATGAGTCGAATTCTTGGCTGGACACCCAAGATCAATCCATAAAATTTATTTTTTTCCATTTAATTCCTATTCTCTTTACTATTAGACGTTCTGTATTTCTGCAGCACGCCCAACCGTAGCTGTCGCAAACCGCACTCAAGAAAACAACAAACCGCCTGTGAAGACATCCGCCGGTGAACCCCGCGTCGGGTACAGTCTATAGACATGGGTTACAAAATAGTATCAGGACATAGGTAACACTTTTACACAACATTGAGCATCAACTAAAGGAGGTGCTCAAATGCCTTGGATTGAGGTGATACCTATGAACGAAAAACTCAGATTCATGGACGACTACCGACACAATTATTTCACAGTCACTGAATGATGTGAACACTATAACATCAGTCGAAAAACCGAATGCAAATGGATGAACGATATATACAGGCTGACGTTGATGGACCCAAAGACCGATCCAGAAGGCCCACCACTCCTCCAGTAAGACACCTGATTATATTATCAATGAACTCCTATACCTCAAATCAAAACATCCGTCTTGGGGACCCAAAAAGCTTCTTAGGAGAGCCGGAAAAAATCATCCAAACTGGACACTGCCTTCAAATGCAACAGCAAATCGAATCCTAAAAAAGCATGGATGTGTCAAAAAACGACGAAAAAGTATGAAGCGATATCATCCTGGACGTCCGATGGAACCCATCGTCGGACCCAACGATACATGGAGCACTGATTTCAAAGGACACTTCAAAACACTTGATGGAATCTACTGTTACCCATTAATCCTTGCAGATGAATACAGCAGATATGTCTTAGCTTGTGAAGGCCTCTTGAGCACAAGACATGTCCTTGTAAAACCATTATTTAAACGCATGTTCGAAATCTACGGACTTTCCAATAAAATCAGATCTGACAATGGGGTGCCCTTCGCTTCCGTCGCGCTGGGACGGCTCTCAAAACTCAGTGTTTGGTGGATACGCTTGGGGATTATACCTGAACTCATTGAACCTGGACACCCTGAACGAAACGGAATCCATGAAAGAATGCATAGGACACTGAAACAAGAAACCGTCATACCACCTGCAAAAAACATCAAAAAGCAGCAAGAACGTTTTGACCACTTCTGCAAGGAATTTAACCAGGAAAGACCTCACGAAGCTCTGAACATGACACCACCTGCTGAAGTCTACACACCGTCCCCCAGACCTGTGCCCAAAAAACGCCCACAGGTTGAATATCCTCTTCATTTTAAGGTCCGCCTCGTCAGTGACAGCGGTGGTATCAGATGGAGTGACGGCAGCCATAGAGACCATGTTGGCATTAGCACCACCCTCACTGGCCAATACGTTAGACTAGAAGAGGTTGACAGCGGCATCTGGGATGTCTATTTTGGTCATGTATGGCTCAGGAGACTCTATGAAAAACTCATGCGAATCATTGACAAATATGGAGACACTCAAAGAACTATAAGAGACAAAAACTACCAAAAAGTGTTACCCATGTCCTGATAGTTTTCTGTTACCTATGTCCTGAATCATTCATACTTATTATTCCAAATGATGGTCACCTAGTAGCAGTTCACATTTCATATCGATCATACCAGGTGTTTCTGGATTTTCAGGCGATGTTAGCCGCAGGTCTTTTAATTCTAGTAACCTTTTAATTAAGCCCTCTGCACAGATATAATCATACATTTCAATATTTTCATCCCATATCCCATTATCATCCTGATCGTGATACCATCTAATTTTAAAGCATTCATACTCTCCTGCAGGGACTACTATTTTTTTAATATCTACAACTTTTTTCTTGATATACCAGGGGGCTTGTGGATTTCTATAAATCCATTCGGTACCAATTTCAAGAGGATATTTATAACAAACTAATGGTGGATCCTCATATTCTAAAGAATCGCTAGATACACAATTGTATAGCATGTTTCTGGTTTTTTCTATTATTTCATCATAAGATTTGTATACACTTGCACTAATTGAATAATTTATTCTGCTTACTAACTTAGGGACTGCATATCCACCATTATCATAAGCATAAAAGATTAAACCGTCATCCTCGTTTGCATAATATGATCTACTAGTCCGTGTGAAATTATTTCTGATAACAGTCTCCTTAATTACAAACGTATGAATATAATTTTTTAAAACCGTATTTTTTTCAATTTCTACGAAGTAATCATTTATAAATGTCGAATCAATATTAGTACTATCGTCAATAGAATCTGATCTGTAGTTAAAGAAAGTATTTAATTCAGAGTAAGACCATTCATTACCTACTTTTAGGGGATACACAAAATCTTTCATCTCTTTCTCTTCTGGTCCAAAAATTTTTGAACAATGGACCGAACTCACTATACTTCCAATAACAAGAATGTATATAAATCGTTTCATCCGCCCCTCTTTTATATTGTTGTTGTATAACGTTTTGCGTGTTAGCGGCGCGCCCAACCGTACCTGTCGCAAACCGCACTCAGAAACAACTCGAACCGCCCGTGAAAACATCCGCCGGCCAGCCGCGCGTCGGGCGCCAGCGAAGCTGTCGAAAGCCAAACCCAACGATACCGAACCAATAAACTGGGCGTGACCGCTACAAACGCTGGTTATACAAATTTAATTTTTTAATTATCTTAAAAGGCGTTTTTCAAGTAATTCCTGAAGTGAACGCCGACCATCTAACACACAATGAACGTAAACTTCTTTATTCAAGACTTGATAAATTATTCTGTAGGGCTTAAAATGAATTTCTTTATAGTTGAATATACCAATTCGCTCAAGCTCAGGCGGGATATGACCTTTATTGGGGTAAGATGTTAAATTGAGGCATGCTTCTTCTAATTTATTTAACAGATATTTTGCAACATCTTCAGAATCATGTAATGCAACATATTGATAGATTTCAACAATGTCTTCTTCAGCATCTATTAGCATGTTGATTGAATACTTCATTCTGATTTTCTTCTTTTTATTTCTGTACGAATATCTGAAAATGATTGCTTTGCTGGTTTGTAATTATGTCTCTCTAAATTTTTATTGCTTAAAGCAATAATTTTTAGCAAAGCTAAACTCTCTTGCATATCTTCATATACTTTCACATCCTGTAATACTACCTTGGCTTCCCCATTTTGTGTAATTATCATTGTCTTACCAGTAGCAGCAACATCACGAAAAATTTCAGATGCATGTGCCTTTAAATAGCTGATTGGTTTTACTGATTCACTTAATTTCATTTGGACCTCCTTTTTAACGTTGACTAAAATTTAGACATAATTCAAGTCAATGTCAAGGAGTATATTCTCATAACTTGTTGGTGTACCCCACCAAAAACAGACACTCTAACTATGAATATAACTCCTCAAACTGCATAGGGCTGATATAGCCCAATGCAGAGTGTCTACGCTGCCGATTATAGAAGACTTCGATGTACTCAAAGATCTCTTGTTCGGCATGTTCCACTGTGATGAATTTTTCTCCAAAAATCAACTCAGCTTTAGGCCTGCTGAAAAATGATTCCATTGCTGCGTTGTCCCAGCAGTTCCCACGACGACTCATACTGATCTGACACCCATTATCCAATAGCTTGGCTTGATACCAATTGGACCGATACTGAGTGCCCTGATCTGAATGCACCAGCATCCCATCCAGTACGTCTCGTCGTCCCAGGGCCATATCAAAGGCAGCACCGATCAAACTGTCGGTCATCTGAGTGTCGAACGACCACCCCACGATGGCTCTGGAAAACAAGTCCATCACAACGGCCAAGTACATCCATTCATAGTTCACATAGACGTAAGTGATGTCTGACACCCACTTCTCATTCGGCCGGGTTGCTGTAAAGTCCTGGCGCAATATATTGGGCTTAATGTTAATCAAACCAGCGTTCGACTTGCTATACTTAAACCCTTTACCATTCTTGGCTTTAAGACCAGCTTCTCTTAACAGTGATGCGACATAATTGAAACTACAGCGAGTCCCTGTATCATTCAGTTCCCGCATGATCCGAATGGCGCCATAACGGCGTTTAAACTTATGATAAAGGTCGACTACCTGGGCCTTCATCTGTTCACGTTGCTGACGCCTGTAACTGATTTCACGATGCGTCCATCTGTAATATCCTGAACGTGAAACTTCAAGAATGCGACACATCAGATCCAATGTAAACTGGCCACGAAGGCCGTCGATAAATGCGTACTTTACTCCTCTGGCTCGGCAAAGTACGCCACTGCTTTTTTTAAGAAATCACGTTCTTTCTTAAGTTTGACGTTCTCTCTTTTAAGTCGCCTAATTTCCTCTGACTCAGATTTTGAATAATCCACACCGTCTATAACTTTAAATTGGCCCTTAGATAATTTCTTAAACTGAGTCCGCCAGTTATAGATTTGATTGGGATGGATTCCTAATGATTCTGCTACTTCTCTAGCTGTTTTATCGGGTTGATCTGCCAGTTTTACAGCGTTCCGCCGAA